>OCHL01000013.1_pt1 | contig 235236 bp, 246 predicted proteins | sample 1538421 | NCBI WGS metagenome assembly OCHL01 (sample SAMN04571690, study PRJEB22368) | human gut metagenome | biome: human gut; material: stool | host: Homo sapiens | place: Luxembourg | collected 2012-06-01 | reverse complement strand
TTTTCTTGTATTAGATTTTCTTTTTGAATGAAATGAAAAGACATTAAATAAAATTCAAGTGTTATAGTGGGAGCCAAAGCTTGGACACCATAATCATTTCTTACTGAACTGTAACTTAAAATTTGACATTTTTCTAAATTTTTTTCTTTTTCTCTTGCCTTACTTTTATATTTAATGTAGAATATAAAAGTAAGTTTTATATACCCTGATACTTTAAAGGAGGTTTTTCCATGTTTGGAGTCTACTGCTCAAATTCCGTCATCCATTTAAAAAATGGTACAGTTATTTACTGCGAAAATCTGGTTTCTGATGTAAGAGAAAAATTGAAAATTTCAAACCATCCAGAAGATACACTCCTTCTTTTCCCTTCAACATTAAAGGGAGAATCTATTTCTGTATATATTAAAGACATTTTAAAATGTGAGTATACAGATTAAACTGGTATCAAAAAATATGAGGTATTTTACCTCATATTTTTTATGCATAACAACTATTATTTTCATTTTTAATTTTTTATTCATAAATTTACTTCTCTCTTAATAGTATTATATTAAATTTGTTGTATATTCAAATAGCAATATTAAACAATAAAAAGTAAAATTTTTATATTTTTTTCTTGTCATTTTTTGTTAAGTTATTGACATTTTTGATAAATAATGTCAAAATATAAATATAAAAAATAAAAGGAGGGATTTTTATGAGTTACAATTATTATTCTAGCTATCCATCAGCTTCAACTTATTCAAAAGCTGCTAGTAGTTCTGCAGGTTTAGATGGCATTATAGCTGCATTAGGTGCATTCTTTATTATTCTTTTAATCGTTTGTATCGCTGCTGCTATTTTAACATTAGTTGGACAATGGAAAATGTTTAAGAAAGCAGGTAAAGAAGGTTATATTGCTTTAATTCCTGTTTATAACGTAATTGTAGAAATGCAATTAGGTGGAATGCCAATATATTGGTTCTTCTTAAATTATTGTGCTTTCATTCCACTTGTTGGTTGGATTGCACCATTAGTACTTGCATTCTGGAAAAACATTAAATTAGCTCAAGCCTTTGGAAAAGGTGCTGGAACAGGAGTTTTATTAACTTTCTTCCCATTTGTAATGTACCCTGTATTAGGTCTTGGTAATGCTAAATATGTTGGTCCACAAACTCAAACAAGAATTACAGTTGAAACAGTACCAACAGATAATTCAAATACAGATAAATAATAAATAAAAACACCTATCTCAGGTGTTTTTTATTTTTGCATGATTTATAATTTTATTACATCTCACAACAGTAACATTATCTGGTATATTTTTTAACACTGTTGCATTCGCTCCTATTTTCACATTATTTCCTATCTTTATAGGTCCGAAGTACTTTAGCTCCAGCTCCTACCATCACATTATTTCCTATATCTGGATGTCTTTTATATTTATCTTTTCCAGTTCCTCCTAATGTAGAATTATGATAAATTGTACAATCATTTCCTATTGTTGCTGTTTCTCCTATTACTATTCCCATTCCATGATCTATAAAAAGTCTTTTTCCTATTGTTGCGCCTGGATGAATTTCAATCCCTGTAAAAAATCTTCCTATTTGAGATACTAGTCTAGCCAAGAATAATAATTTATGTTTATATAAAAAATGTGCAAATCTATGAAAAACTAATATGTGAAAACCTGGATAAAGAATAATTACTTCTAATACATTTCTACTAGCAGGGTCTTTCTTCATTATATTTCTTGCATCTTTATACAATTCTATTAAAGTTTTCAATTTTATCACCTACTATAAAATATGCATATTTATGTTTTTTGTTATTTAAGAATTGTTCTTACATCATATTTTTAGTAAATGTTTTAAATTTTAAATTAACTTTTCTAATTCTCTTATTTTATCTCTAAGCTCTGCTGCTTTCTCAAATTCCATCTCTGTAGCACATTTTAGCATTTCATCTGTTAATTTTGAAATTGTTTCTTTTATATCTTCAGATTTTTCTAATTTATATTCTACTTCTATATCTTTTACATCTGTAACTTTTATATTGTCGCGGACTGATTTTTTTATTGTCTTTGGTATTATTCCATTTTTCTTATTATATTCTTCTTGTATTTTTCTTCTCCTATTTGTCTCTGATATAGCTTTTTCCATACTTTCAGTCAATTCATCTGCATACATAATAACAGTTCCGTCTGTATTTCTAGCAGCACGTCCAATTGTCTGAATTAATGACCTTTCTGAACGCAAAAATCCTTCTTTATCTGCATCAAGTATTGCTACTAATGATACTTCTGGAATATCTAACCCTTCTCTTAATAAATTTATACCTACTAAAACATCAAATTCTCCTAATCTCAAATCTCTTATAATCTTCATTCTTTCTAAAGCCTTTGTATCAGAATGTATATAATTTACTTTTATATCTAAACTTTTTAAATATTCTGTTAAATCCTCAGCCATTTTCTTTGTTAAAGTCGTAACTAATACTCTTTCTTTCTTCTCTATTCTTAATCTAATTTGTTCTAGCAAGTCATCAATTTGATTTGTTACTGGTTTTACCTCTATTTTTGGATCTAACAAGCCAGTTGGTCTAATAATTTGTTCTACTACATTATCTTTACTATGTTCTTTTTCATAATCTGCTGGTGTTGCACTTACGAATACTACTTGATTTATCCTTTCCTCAAATTCTTTAAATGTAAGTGGTCTATTATCAAAAGCAGACGGTAACCTAAATCCATAATTAACCAAAGACTCTTTTCTAGCCCTGTCACCATTATACATAGCCTTTACCTGTGGAATTGTCGCATGTGATTCATCAATTAACAATAAAAAATCTTTTGGAAAATAATCAAATAATGTATATGGTGGACTACCTACTTGCCTACCACTTATATGCCTTGAATAATTTTCTATTCCAGAACAAAAACCAGTTTCTTTCATCATTTCAATGTCAAAATTAGTTCTTTCCTCTATTCTTTGTGCCTCAATTAATTTATTTTGCGACTTGAAATATTTTACTCTTTCTTCCATTTCCTGCTCAATTGTTACAATTGCTCTTTCCATTTTATCTTTTGTTGTAACATAATGTGATGCAGGTGAAATTAAAATATGACGCCTTGTACCTATTGGTTTTCCAGTCAAAGCATTTATTTCTACTATTTTTTCTATCTCATCTCCCCAAAATTCAACTCTTACTGCTGATTCTGATTGATCAGATGGGTATATTTCCACAATATCTCCTTTTGCTCTAAACGTCCCTCTTTTAAAGTCTATTTCATTTCTTGTATATTGCATACTAATCAATTTTTTTAATACCTGGTCTCTAGATTTGCTCATACCTGGTCTTAAAGATAACATCATTTCTTGATAATCTATTGGATCCCCTAAACCATAAATGCAAGAAACAGATGCAACTATTATAACATCTCTTGTTTCAAATAATGATAATGTGGCTGAATGCCTTAATTTATCTATCTCATCGTTAATTGAAGAATCTTTTTCAATATACGTATCTGTTGATGGAATGTAACTTTCTGGTTGATAATAATCATAGTATGAGACAAAATACTCAACATTGTTTTCTGGAAAGAATTCTTTAAATTCTGAATACAGTTGTCCTGCTAAAGTTTTGTTGTGTGCCAAAACTAATGTTGGTCTTTGTACTTTTTGTATTATATTTGCCATTGTAAAAGTTTTTCCAGAACCTGTAACCCCTAAAAGTGTCTGAAATTTTTTCCCTTCTTTTATTCCTTTTGATAGATATTCTATTGCTTGTGGCTGGTCTCCTGTTGGCTTGTATTCTGAATGTAGCTTAAACATATTTCCTCCTCCATAAAAATGCTTTTTCACAAAATAAATCTCAAACTTGTTTTTTATTAAATAACATTTTCATCTTATAGATCGTCTATTGTTTTTTGTTCTCGAATTTCTATATTTTCTCTTATGTTTTCTCTTACATCTTCTGTAATTGTTTCTACTAAATCCATAATAAACTGCTTTATATTTCCTTGATATGGATCTGTTTCAATAGTTGTATACTTTTTTGCTCCTTCCTTTATCACTTCTTTTTCAGCTTCCATACATTCATTAAATAATTTTACATTTTTCCTATTAACTAAACGTCCTTCTTTTCCTTTTCTATGTACACTTAGTTCTGGTGATGTAACAAAACCATATGTTAGCGGTTTGTATTTTTTCATAAATTCACTATTAAACATTTGCTTTAATAAAACCGCATCTTGATTTGGAATAGAACCATCATTTACCGAAAAATCAATCCAAGAAAGCCTATCCAACATTCCCCTGTCATAAATAACAACTCTTGGAGTATTATCACTCATATCTTCGCTAAGATTTTTAATTAACTCACTATACATCCAAATATTATATTCTTCAAGATCTTTATTTTCAATTGGATTGTACTCTGCTGTTTCCGCTCTTTTTTGTACTGGAATCCCATTCTTTGTTAATAATTTTGTTATATTATTTAGTAATGTTGTTTTTCCACTTTTTGCGGTTTCAATAAGTTCTATAAATATTGGTTCTTTATTTTTTGATATGTTCTCTTTAATGTAATTCAAATTAGTTTCTATATTATTTGCTTGATTATTAATTTTTTCAATTTGCTCTTTCATTTTTTCCTCCTAAAAAAGTTTTTCTAATATTTTTTTATATCTTTCAAATAATATTTCTCTTTCATTTGTATTCATTAATACCGCTTTATACATATTTGTATAATACCATTTTTGCTCTTCTTTAGGTTTGTTAAAGTTCTCCCAAATTTTTTCTCCTTGTTCTTTATATAAATTATATAAAGTTTCTAAATTATTTATCTTATCTGCACATTCTACTAATTTTCCTTCTATACTTGCTGTTTTAATCTTATCAATTGCTTTAATTTTTCTTTCTTTCCATGGTAATGATTTGTCTTCTGATACTTCTTCAACAATTTTTGAAATATCTTTTCCAAATTCTATTTCTATATCCTCTAAAGAATATTTAGAATCTTCTACAACATCATGTAAAAGCCCTGCTATTACACAATTTGTATTTGCACCTGCTCTTTGTAAAATCATTCCCACAGTAAAAGGATGAAATATCATATCTACATTTTTTTCGCTTTTCCTTTTTTGCCCAGTATGAGCTTTAGTCGCAAAATATATTGCATAATCTATTAATTCTAATTCACCTTTTTTCATTTTCTTCCCCCTATAATAATTTATATTTTTGTAAAACCGCCTCTTTAGCACTTTCATATCAAAATCCGTTTAATTATATCTTATACTTCTATAAATTATTTTTGCCATCATTTTATAAATCGAATCATTTAAAGGATAACATCTATGTAATCTATATAAATCTAAATCTTTACTTTTATTAATTTTATTATCTGTCAGATTTTGAATATATCCCTCTTTTTTTAAATTTTCTATTTGTTCTTCTTTATATAATCCATATGGATATGTAAAAATTTTCAAATTAGACTTTCCTAATTTTTCTTCTATTTTATTATAAGATTCATTTACATTACTTACTGCTGTTTCTGTATCCAAATTCGTAAACTCTGGATGATTCATGCTATGAGAAGCTATTGTTACAAGTCCACTATCCTGCATTTGTTTTGCCTCATCCCAAGTAATTACTCCTTCTTGTTCCATATTGTCTATTATGATAAACATTGTAAATGGAATATTATATTTTTTTGCAATTGGATAGGCATTTTCATATACTCCTTCATATCCATCATCAAATGTCACTATACATGATTTTTTATATAATTGTTCTTCCCCATTTTTATATTTAGCCAAATCTTCATAAGTTATAAAATGATATCCTACTGCTTGTAATCCTTGTATTTGATTTTCAAATACATTCTTTGTTGTTTGCATATAATCATATTTTATTTCTGAACTATCGTTTACAATATTGTGATATACAAAAATAGGAATTTCAAGATTTTTTTCTCCTATATAATATTGATTGTTTACAGTTATTCTATCATAACAAACAATACCTATTATTCCAATTATTATTACAACAATTATTCCTACTAAAATATTTTTTTTATTCGCCTTAATATTCATCTTTGTTTTCCCCTTTTTTCAATTTTCTCTATTATATCACATATTAATTAAATATAATATTTTTGTTATAAATTTTATTTAATTTTTCATTTTTACTAGACACTATCTAAGCTTTGTGTTATCATATTATATGAAACAAAAGATATGAAATATTATTATTTCAGATGGAGGTAGAAAAATGTCAAAAATTAAAAATTTAAAATTTATAATAATATTATTTGTTACTATTTTAGCATTTGGACTTAGTTCTTGTTATGCTGTTGATTTAGATTTATCAGAGGATTTAACTACAAATGATTTTTCAAATAATAGTACATCAAATACTTCAAGTAATACAACAAATAATTCTTTTGATGATAATACTACTTTTGGTTCGAATTCAAATAGCAATAATACAAATACTAATACATCAAATTCAAATAATAATTCTTCAAATTCTTACTCTAATACAAACACATCAAACACTTCTGGAAGTAGTACTTCTTCAGCAACTGTATCTAATTCTCTACCAGAAAGTAATTTGGGATTATCAAAAATTCTTAACATTCTTTTAATAGTTATTGGTATATTATTAATATTACTTGCTATTGCAATTTTAATTCGTTTAAAAAAATAAAAACAAATTGCCAAATTATAAATGGCAATTTATTTTTTTGCATTTTTTGTATGTATATTTTGTCCATTTTTTTTAATACTATTAATAGAATTTATCTTTCATAGAAATATGAAAAATATCTATTTCGAATTTTTGATAGGAGGATTTTTTATGCATAAAAAATTATTTATAAGTTTTGCAATTCTTATATCTTTGATTTTTTCTTTTACTATTTGTTTTGCAAATGATGGTGGAAATATGGTTAAAGATGCTGCTGATAATGTAAGAAATGCTGTCGGTGGTGTTGAAAACACAGTAGAAAATGTTGCAAATAATGTTGGTAATAACATGAAAAATAACAATCATAATAATCAACAAAATACTTCAACAAATAACCTAAAACCAAATGATTATAATGCTACTAGAACATCTACTGGTACAACATCTAATACTTTTATGGGTATGAATGCTACTGCTTGGACATGGCTTATTATTGGAATTGTAGCTATTGCTATAGTTGCTCTAGTTTGGTATTATGCAATGCAAACACGTTCTTCAGATTATAATGATAGAGATTAATTTTACTTATGCACTTTAAAATATTTATTTAATTAATATTTTAAAGTGCATTATTTTTTTATTTATGTTATAATGTTTAATATAAAAATATTTTAAAAATGAGGTATATTTATGAATATAAAAACAATTGCTAAAAATCCCACTGCTTACCATAATTATATAATTGAAGATAAAATAGAAACTGGAATAGTACTATCTGGTACAGAAATTAAATCAATAAGAAACGGTAAAATTAATTTAAAAGATACATATGCTCAAATAAAAAATGGAGAAATCTTTGTAATCGGAATGCACATTAGTCCTTATGAACATGGCAATATATTTAATAAAGATCCCTTACGTAATAGAAAACTTTTATTAAATAAACGTGAAATTAATAAGATTATTGGTTTGGCAACAAAAAAAGGATATTCTTTAATCCCTCTTAGCTTATATTTTAAAGGCAGTTTAGTAAAACTCGAACTTGGTATTGGCAAAGGGAAAAAATTATATGATAAAAGACAGGACATAGCAAAAAAAGATGCTCAAAAACAAATCGCTTATAATCTAAAAAACAAACAATATTAAATTTAAAAGAGAAAACTAATTATATTTTTATAATATTAGTTTTCTCTTTTTAATTATATCTTATATTTTATTACTTGAACCAAAAACATCTATCATTTTATGTTTTACTGTTTCTTTTATTAATTCTCTTGCTGGTCCTAAATATTTTCTTGGATCAAAAACATTTGGTTCTTCTGTAAATTCTTTTCTAATCCCTGCTGTCATAGCTAATCTTAAATCTGTATCTACATTAATTTTTGATACTCCACTTTTACTAGCTTCATGTAAAATTTCATCAGGTACTCCTTTTGCTCCAGGAATGTCTCCACCATATTTATTACACATTTCTACTAATTCTGGAATTACAGTAGATGCTCCATGCAATACAATTGGTGTATTAGGTATTCTTTCTTTAATTTCTTTTAAAATGTCAAATCTTAATTTTGCTTCTCCTTTAAATTTATATGCTCCATGACTTGTTCCTATAGCTATTGCTAAGGAATCACATCCTGTTCTTCTTACAAATTCTTCAGCTTGAGCTGGGTCTGTATACATTGCATCATTAGCTGTAACATTTACGTCATCTTCAATTCCTGCTAATTTTCCAAGTTCTGCTTCTACCACAACTCCTTTACTATGAGCATAATCTACAACTTTTTTTGTTAATGCTACATTTTCTTCAAAATCATATTTTGATCCATCAATCATAACAGATGTAAAACCATTATCTATACACATTTTTGCTGTTTCAAAATCTGGTCCATGGTCTAAATGAATTGCAATTGGAACTTCTGGGTGTTCTTCTACTGCTGCTTGTACCATTTTCATTAAATATCCTATTCTTGCATATTTAATAGCACTTGATGAAGCTTGTAAAATAACAGGTGATTTACTTTCTGCTGCCGCATCTACAATTCCTTGTATAATCTCCATATTATTTACATTAAATGCTCCTATTGCAAAACCTTCTTCCATTGATTTTTTAAACATTTCTTTTGTTGTTACTAACATAATTATCCCTCCATTTTGGCTAATTGCCTTTTGTTTTTCTTTTGATATTTTATTTCTATTTTTTTTATATGTCAAGTCATTTTTACTCAAGTTTTGGTTTTTATAATTTTTATTACAAGTTCAGAAAACTTTCTTATAATATAAAAAGATATAAAGTTTTCACTGAACAATTCTTATTAATTTTTTTATTTAACAATTTTTAGTTCACTTAATCCTTTATATCTTTTAAATAATTTAATCTTTTATGTGTTTATAACTAGCACACATTGATTCATCTGGTTCTTGTGTATTAACCCTTTCAGTTGGCTCTACTTGAATCTCTTGTAACATACATTTTTCATTTTGTTGATTATTATATTTGCAACTAGAAACTGTACAATTTATTTTTTGATTCATTTCCATTTTTACCTCCATGCAAATTAGAGTATTTGAACAAAAAATGTTCATAATATTTATTATGCAAAAAATTCATTTTTTTATTCAATGAATATTCGTAATTTTATACTTTTTATTTATATTTAAAAGTTAATTTTTATCTTCATTTTCTAATTTGCATTTTTCTTCTGGTTCTTTAAAACTTAAATACCAACTAATTCCATTTTGTTCTTTTTTAACATTTCTCGTTCTTTCTTCTAATTGTTGATACGTTTTAGGTGATGCCACAATTACTGGTTGATTTGGCATCCAATTAGCTGCAGTTGAGCCTTTACTACAATCTGACATCTGTAATGCCTGCACAATTCTAATAATTTCTGGAATAAAACGTCCTACATTCATTGGATATATTAAAATTGTTCTTACTATTCCTTTATCATCAATAATAAAAACGTTTCTAACCGTTTCTGTATTACTAATATCATTAGCAATCATTCCATATTTTCTTGCTATTTGTCCATTTCTATCTGCAATAATTGGAAATGATATTTTTATTCCTGTTCTACAATAAATATCATACATCCATGCTAAATGTGAACTATTACTATCTACGCTTAATCCTAACAATTCTGTATTCATTTGTTTGAAATATGTATGTGCTCTCGTAAAAGCTATCATTTCAGTTGTGCACACGGGGGTAAAATACACATCTTTGGGCGTATTTTTAAATCATTTTTTCAATATCTGTTTTTAGCTCAAATCTTATCATTTTCTCTCTATTTATATAAATTTTATCTATGAGCATTTGTAAAATCATTCTATTAGGCACTTCTGATTTTATAATTTCATCAAAATACTCTACTGCCGTTTTTAACTTATTTGATTTTTCTTCTAACTGTTTCTTTTCATTGCTTTCAATAGCTATTTGTAAATAACTTATATTCTGCCTTTTTTCTTCTTCTAGTTCTTTATATGTATTTTCAATAATTTCTCTAACAATTTCATTATTAGCAGATGCTAGTTCTTTAATTTTTTGATTAACTAACATTTTATATTCTTCATTTAGAATATTTAATTTGTTTTGTAACTTAATTTTATTATCTTCTTTTTTGCCTTGTTTTATTTCAATTTTAATATTCTGTATTTCTTCTAAATATATTTTTTTAGTGAATTTTAGAAATTCTTTTAAATGCATTAAGATATCTTTTTCTTTAATCTCGTGGCAGTGACAAGCCTTTGTACTAAATTGTCTATATTTTGAACAATCATATCCTTTTTCTTTTACCTTTCTTCTAATTACTATACCAGACATTCCTGAACCACAATCTGTACATTGACACATTCCAGAAAAATAATAGTCTCTTTTTGTATTTGCTCCTGAAGTATTTTGTTCATTCTTTTTCTTTCTTATTTCTTGTGCTAACTCGAATATTTCTTTCGAAATAATTGGCTCGTGATGATTTTCAAATACAAAATGTTCTTCTTTAGGCAACTTTACAGCTTTTCCTCTAATATTTACTGTTCGCTTTTTATGAGTAATTAAAGTACCTGTATAAATCTCATTTTTTAAAATGTTACTTACCATATCTTTCGTCCAATTTTCTTGAACTTTGTGTTTATAAACTCTACCTTTTTCTAAATGTTTCATTCTATAATACACAGATGGTGTTGGATAATTATATTTTGTATTTAATATTGCACTAATTTTTTGAAATCCATATCCATTTTCAACATATAGTTTAAATATAGTCTCAATAGCTGGTTTTAGTTCTTCTATGATATAAAGCATAGGTATATCATCTTTAAAAACTTTTTCATAACCATAATAATTTCCCATAATTAGTCTTGCTGTTTTTTGTTTAGAATATATATGATCTCTTGTTTTTCTAGAACAATCTTTTACATATCTTTCATTAAACCAGGTTGTAATTCCAATCGTATCATCCCTATCATTTAGTACATCATAACTTCCACCCATTTCAGAAACTAAAATTAAGTTTTTTTGCATATTTTTAAATTCATCAATAAGTACTAAAACTTTTCCATTGTTTCTACCAATTCTTGATAAATCTTTTGCTATAACTACATCAATTTTTCCTCCTTTTACTTTTTCTATCATTTTTGAAAATTCAGGTCTATTAAAGGTATATCCCGAAACATTGTCATCTATGTAGAAGTCTTCATCTTTGATGTTCCAATTACGCGAAGAAGCATAATCTTTAATAATTCTTTTTTGTTCTTCTATGCTTGAGTAATTTTCTTTATCTTCATCTCTAGACAATCTACAATATCCGTGCAACTGTCATTTTTTCCTCCTCACATGACCTGATATTGCCTACGTCTCGTATGTTATCATACATTATCAGTTAATTCCACTTGTTTCGTAACAATTTTTTTAAGAACTTCGGGATAGCTCTCCTTTCCTGTTACGAAAAAAGCTATACTGTATTTATCTTTTTTATAATTTTCAATTATTTCTTTGGTTTCTTTTTTTTCCAATTCTTCTTTAGTTAAATAAATTTGCACATATTTGTTATTTGTGATTTCATTAAAAGTAATTTGCATATTATTTAACTCCCTCATAATATTTTTCTTCTTAAATATTATGCAAAAAGAAATATACAAATATCTCCTTTTGTCTAAAAAATTACTTCATGAAGTCTAATACACAACTTTCTTGCTTACTATCAATAAATCATCTCCTATTTTGAATATTAATAATCTCTTTCTAATAATAGAAGTATAATTATTAATATAAATGTTGCGAAATTATATAATTTTTTACTTCTACTAAATAAGAACACTTTTTATTTTTTTAATGGGGAATTTTTCTTAATAAAATTATATAAACACAAAAAATGATAATTATGTATAAAACATAATTATCATTTCTTTTGAGCTATAACATTGTATATAATTAAAAATCAAAATCTAAATATGCATACTTTTTAGTTTTAAACTGTAAATAATTATCTATTTTTTCTTTAGCAAGATTAGAAACAACATTTATTCTCTTATAGGAATCTGCATCTTCTACCAATGGAACTATATACCTTCTTTTAGCAGTTATGCTAACGCAATATTTATCAAAAACAGGAAAATCGCTTTCTGATATTTTGCTTGAGTTTCTAAATAATTTGAAACACTTTGAAATTTTTTCGTTATTACAATTTTCTATTTTATTTATTACTTCTTTTTCAGATAAAGTATATAAATCCTTTTTAGTTAAAAGATTTTCTTCAGACATTTTCTTTACAGTATCTGCTAAAAATTGCATAGCTAGTTTATCTTCATTTGATACCCATAATGGCCATAGTTGACTTGCACCAACTATGAATTCTTCTGCTATATTTTTATCTTTAAATCCTAATTCTTGTATATTGTCCTCGTTTATTTGTATTTCGATATTAGAGTAAATTTCCTTGATTTTTTGTACATTCCAAACTTCTTTAAAATATAGACCATTAGTGAAAGTATATTCTAATCTATCTGCTGATAATTTTGGAGTATCGTTATCTGCTATTGGATATATATGATAATCATCTACTTCATCTACTTTTATATTATCTCTTTCTAGCAACTCCATTATTTCTTTTGAATTTTTTATCATATATGTTGTTAACTCTTCAGTAGATTCTTGTGTTTCGTGATCTCCATTCATAAAATCAATACAATGTTTAAATACAGGTGTACTAATATCATGAAAAAGTCCTGCAATTGTTTGCTTTTTATTTTTTGTAAAGTTCCAAATAATTAAAGCAACTCCTATACTATGGTCTAGGTTTGAATAGAAAAACTTATTATTAAATATTTTAGTATAGTCTGTTCCACATCCACAACCAATTTTTCCTATCCTTTGCATTGGCTTCGTATTTATATAGTCATATAAAAAGTCCGGTATTTCATCTGATAATACTTTAAAATATTCTTTTATTGTTTCATTTAAATTTTCAAAATATTCATTCATTACTTTTTCTCCATTTCCAGTTTAATTTAAAAAGTAGTCTCAAAAATTTCAGCAGGTTTCATGTCTCCACAATCACAAATAGATTGAAAAGCCATTTTATGAGCAACTACAATTATTGTATCATATTTTTCTTTATATTTATCAATAACAGACATAACTCTATTCTTTAATTGTTCTTTTGTTTCCCATTTTCTTTTTTCATTGGTTGGATAAACTCCATTATTTTCAATATAATCTTTATAGTATTCTTTCATTTCATCACTATTTTTGTATTGATATGTAAGGTCTGGTTGCCATTCTCTTATATCTGGCTCGACCACAATTTCAAGTCCTGTTTCTTTGGATATTATACTAGCTGTTTGCAATGCTCTTGTATATGGTGAAGCTACAATAATTTGTGCATTTTTTAATCTAGTATCTTTTGATGTTTCTATAACATCTTTTATTCTATCTTTTTCCAATGGTGCAAAATCATGTCCTTGTCCTATAAATCCGTGTGTATCTCCATATGTATAATCTGGTTTACCGTGTCTAATTAAATAAAACGTTGCCATATTCATTCCTCCTATTAATATAACTAAAATTTATATGTTTTTTACATTTTATTATACTTATATATTTTTAGCAATGCTTTTTATATATTTCTATCAGTTAATTCTTGAACATTTAAAATTTGTGCAATGATTCTACTTACATACATTTTATCTTTTCCAGCAGTAGATATTCTTCTACTATTAGGTATTTTTTTTGATACTGTTTCATAAAATTCATTTTGATAATCTGTGAAAGAAGTATCAATCCATGATTTTGATAATTCTTTTCCTCTTGTTTTATTTCTTTGCATTATACTATCATTATTGGCGTATAAAAATATGTATTCATCTGGTTGTAACAGTGTACGGTCTTTAAACAATTTTTCATATTGACCGCATTGCATGTTTAAAAGTTGGATATTTTCCTAATTTTTCAAATGCATAACTAATTGCTACTGTAGATAACGCACATCTGTCCAAAATAACATTTTTTCCTTCTAAAGCAAGTGTGGTTGCTTTCTTCATTCTTCGTCTTTCTACTTCGAAGAAGAACAATTGATTTTGTATTTCTTGTTCATAATTTTGAGATGGTCTAGGAGGATTTTTTTCATATATCATACATTCATCAATTACTATACAATCAGCATAATTTTTCATGTTCTGGCAAGTTGTTGTTTTGCCTGAATTAGAAGGTCCTTCTACTACAATTATCTTTCCTCTATTCATATTTACTCCTACCTTACTGTTTTATATTTTTCTTTCTTTCGTGATACTAAAGAATATATTGGTCCTATATTTGAAATAGAAGTTGCTAATATTGTATTACACAAAATTTTGATTTTGTTTTTCAAAGTTGTTTCCGCCAATTTTTCAATTAACTTAATAGTGCTTCCATATTCTAGCAGAATCATTACAAAATATGACAGTATAGATAATACAAACAATATAATATTTTTATTCAAAATAGATATTATAATTGTATATAAAAATGCTAATGGCAAACCAAGCCATGTTATATTCATTCTTATTCTTTGTATTAACCACCCTATACTATTTAAATTTAATTTTCTATTTTGATTAAAAACATCTTTAAAAATTTTCAAACATTCAAACGAGGTCTTAAACCATACTGCGTTTTGTTTCGTTAGTATAGATAAATACTGTGGAGATTGCATAATTTCTAATGTCTTTATTGGATAAATCGATATACCTTTATTTCTTAGCACATAACTCATATATATATCTTCACACCAATATTTAGTTTCAAATCCACCAATTTTCTTTAATAAATCAACTCTAATATACATGCCATGTCCGACTACATATGTATACAATAATTCGTTAGAAAAATATGAATTTATTAATCCATACCTAAGTTCAAAATTAGATTGATATATAGAAAATCCTTTCATTAAATTAGATAACTCATTCCAATTACTTATTGGAACAGAATATTGTTGTATAACTTTAGGCTCATCATTTTCATTTATAGTTTCTAAAACTTCTTTAATTGTATTTTTATTAGGAATACTGTCAGCATTATAAACTGAAAAGTAATAATTTTTTTCATCTTTAAATTCAAAGTTATTTAATACATAATTTAATTGATCTGCCATTATTCCTTTGGTATCAGGATAGTGAAAATGATATATTCTTTCTTTCAAATGATTTTGAATTATAAATTCTTCTATTAAAGTATTAGTAGTTTGGAATTTCTGGATTTTATTGTTTATGATTTCTTCTATATTTTCTAACTTGCTACACTTTAAAATTTCCTTAATTTCATTTGTAGATAATATTTTATTGTACTTGGTAATTAGTTTTTGTAATTCCATATTACTTTTAACATCTTTTATAAACTGGTCTTTTAAGTGTAAATTATTTTCTTTTTCAAATTCTTCTTTTTGCGTTGTTACAACTAAAAGTTTGACATTATCTAAATCATTAGTTAATTCTAAAAAATAATTTAATGTTTGAATAATTATATCTTGCTCTCTCAAGCAAGGAATAACAATAAGAATATTTGGTTTCTTTTCATTTAGTTCCATTTTATTTTTAGTTTTTTGATTTTGGTTACAAATATATTTAAAACTTCTATACAAGCACCAAAATCCTGTAAAAACCTCAAAAATTAAAATTATATAACATACTATTAAGCTCATAATCTTTCCTCCTTATGCAAAAATGAAGACATAACATTAAGTTAAATCTTCATCATTGGTTATTATCATATTTATTTTAGTATTTTTTTAGATAAGTCTTTTATTTCTTGAACGTATTTATAGGGCATTCCTCTTTGTAAGAAAAATATTTCATCATATTTTCCATCTAACAAATCAAATACACAATATTGTATTTTTAAATCAAAATATAAAGCAATTGCAATTCTGTGAGCTCCATCAATAGGTATTCCTGTTGTACTAATTGGAATTATAGTTTTATCTAAATTCTTGCAAGATTTGATGTTTTCTATAAGGGAATTAAACTTTATTATAAAATCTTTTGCATTGTTTTTTCTGCCATCAGGTTCATGAAAATTATTAAATGCTTTTATATGTGATAAATATATCTTTTTAGCTTCTTTTAAATCATAATTTTCAATATATGATTTAACATAGTAATACTTCACAAATATATCAAATCTATATTTAGATAATAAATTGATAGGATTAGTACTATACACAATAATCTTATTTCTATGAGATATAAGATTAAAGATGTAATCATTATCAAGCAATTCTTTTAACTGAACTGATGAAATAGTTTGTATTTTTTTACTATCTATAATTGGTGACTCATCTAAAGAAGAAATAATTTTGTTCTCGTTATTATAGAATCTTCCAAATTCTATTTTTCCCATTCCTTCGATTATTTTTTCCATGTTATTTTTCCTTTGTGTATCATTTTATCATAAAAAATCTGAAAATTCAACATTTCTGTCAATTTTTGTAAATTGTTTTGGGGTATTTTTTATTTTATATAATTGTTAATAACTATGTTAAAATATTAAGAGCTTGGAAATTGAAAATCAATTATTTCACACTACTGCAGGATCAGGGAGACATCTCGTATCCCTATAACTGCCTAAAAGCGTGGCTTTTAGCAGAATGCTATTTATTTTCTGAGTAGTCACATAGACGTCTCGTTTCCTATCAGAAAAAATCCAATATAAATCGATAAATCTATATAATATATTAATTTTTTCTTTCTCCATTTAACATCACCTCCTATTAGTGTGTGATGTTAAATCTCATAAAATTAATGTCAAGATAATTACCTAAAAATTATTCGCATATAAACTTGTCCAATCGAAATTGCTATAATCTCTGTCACTTTTATATTTATTTTTATTATTATTTATTATCTCTTTAACATTTGTGTTAATAGGGCTAGTATTGATTTGTTTATAGGTATTAACATTTTTGTATATAGGTGTAATCTTTCTTAATGCTATTTCCCTTGAATTTTCTTTATAAATTATATCTACCTTTAGATATCCTTTTTTCTTCAGTGAATTAATTATTCTTGATGCTTGTATTTTTGTAATATTTAATAATTCGCTTATATATGAATTTGACATTATACATTCTTTTTCTTTACTCAAATACAGAATCATCGAATAAACAAATTTTTCTTTATCATTTAATTTTATATCTGTTAATATTTCATATGGTATCCATACTCCTTTAAATTCTTTCAATATTTATTTTTCTTCCCAATCGCTTTTGTGCTACTTAAAAGCAGAATTTGATAAACTTTATCGATATCGAAATTATAGGCAATATCAGGCATTTTATTTATTCATCCAAAGATGATGACTTTACGGGGGTAAAGTCTCCAGGATGTGAAAATAGTACTAACCATTTACCTTGATAATCCTCTAACTTAATATTTCCAAATGTAGTCACCGCTTCAAAATCCGGTGCTTTTTGACCAATTTTTACATTTCCATTCATCATTAACTCATAATCCATAAAAAAACAAACTCCTCTCATATTTTTTCTATATTTTATGAAAAAAGTTTGTTTTTGTTACTTTATTCTATTGTTTTAATCTTAAATATCCCAGTTCATTCCATACATTATAAGCCAAATTTAATCTAAATACCAAAGTTGGTTTAGCACCTGCTCTATTTTTGTCTACAACACAAGCATAATATCTGACATCTGGATCATCATATTTCTTCAAATCATAAAATTTTGTATCTACTTCCTTTAATGAATACTCATAGTTTTTTAAAGTATCTCTATTAATTTGTTTAATTAAACATAATGTGTCTAATACTTCTTTTACTGTTCTACTAACAGCCAAATCATTTACATCTAAATTAACTGGTAAAGTATCACTTTCAGCTAATTGTAAAGTTGAACATATATATAAATTAAAATTTTGTGCTAGGTTTGAAAGAATTGTAGCTGTTCTTTTTATTTCTTCAGGTACACCAATATTTGCAGTATCTGTTTTTAATGTATCATAAAATACATATTCTATTTGTTCTTTATAATAATAATTCATTATAACTTTTTTTAGCTCATCATTTGTATGGTCTGTTATATTAATAAAATATATTGAGTTTTTAATTTCTTTATTTGCCCAATCTGTAATAGCTACAGTATTTTTAAACTCTGTTGATTCTTTCATTAATCTATTTACAAAGTCTCCTTGCTTTTCATCTTTTTTTCTGATAATAAATCCTTTTTCGTCCACATCTACTTTTTTAGGGTCATCTGCTCTAAATTTAAATTCAAGTAATTCTCCTTCTGTTTTACTTATTTCATATCCATGTAGTTTTTGAATTTCTGGATTATTTATTATAGTTGTAATTAGACAAAGTTTCATTTTTTCTTCTGACATCTCATTTGAAATAATAAGAACTTTCTTTTTATGTACTAATGCTGTATGTGCTGCTAAGTCTATAGTAAATCTACTCTTACCAGAGTTTGATGGCATCGCAAATGCCATTGTTTCTCCTTTTCTTATTCCTTTAAATACACTTGTTAATATTGGAAAAGGTAAAGATAATCCATTTCTTAAATTATTGTCTCCCATTTCTAAAAAGCTAGTAAGATTTCTATTTAATACAGCTCTTTTAAATTTTTCTGTATCATTTACCTGTATAATTGCACTTTTTACTTCTTCTACAGACATTTTATCGTATAAAATATAATCAGTTATTTCTACCACTTTATCTTGAATTGATTTTATTGGTATTGCCAAATAATTTTTTCTTAAAACAAATAATTTCTTTAAATCTAAGTATATTTTTTCCATATTATATGTTTTATTCGCAACTTCTGCCTTTAACTGATTTTTCAATTTATACACTTGTTCTGAATCTCTGGAAAAATTGAATCCTTGTTTAGCTATTTCAGGTGTATAGGCACCTCCTTCAGTAAATAATACACTTTTATATATGTTTAAAATCGATTCATCTTCAAAATAACAATCTTCAAAAAGAAAGTAATATTTTACAATAAGTTTAGGATCTGATAATAAAATTCCCATATATGTACGCTCTAATGGTATATTACTTAATTTATTAGGATAAATTGAACCTGTTTCCTCTTCTTCCTGTTTATAACTTTCTTCTACTTTATTATCATTTTTCTGTTCTTTACTCAATATTTCTAGTTTTTTTAAAGCTCCTATATAATCCTGATTTAATAAACTTTCTCTAATTTTTTGTATTGTATCAAAATTATCTACAGTTACTGGTATATTATTTAATATCTCATATATCTTTTCTATTCTCTCTTCTTCCATATTCTTCCCCTTTCTTCTTACTCTCATCTTTATTATATACTTATAATTTTTTTTTAGCAATAGCTTTTTTGTTAAATTTATGATATGATAATTTAAATTAAAAGTAAAAAAGGAGTATTATAGAAATGGCATTTGACGGTATTGTAACAAAAGCAATTGCTTCAGAATTGCAACAATTATCTGGAGCTAGAGTTGATAAAATCTTTCAACCTAATTCAAATAATGTTATTATAGGTTGTTATATAAATGGTAAAAATTATGCATTAAATATATGTACAAATTCCAACAATTATCGAATTCATCTAACAACACATCCTAAACCCAACCCACAAATTGCACCTAATTTTTGTATGGTATTACGAAAACATTTAACTGGTTTGCATATAAAAAATATAATAACAGCTAATTTAGAAAGAATTATAACTATTGAGTTTGAAGGTTTTGATGAAGTTGATGATATTATTAATAAGAAATTAATTATTGAGCTTATGGGTAAACATTGTAACATTATATTGTTAAACGAGGAAAATATAATAATTGATAGTTTAAGACATATTAACAATTCTGATAGTACTCATGTTGTTATTCCTCATACCAAATATACTTATCCATCAACAGAAAAACTAAATTTCTTAAATTGTAATGATTTTGAAGATTTTAAAAAACATTTATCAAATGTTGACACTGAATCACTTCCATGGTGTATCAGTAACACTTTTAACGGTATTAGTAAAAAATTTATTAATTTTATTATATCTGATCTAAATATAAAAGATTTGAAAGAAATCTTTTATTATCTAAAACAAATTATACTAGATACTGATTCATTAAATTTGAAATTTAAAACAATAAATAATGATTACTTTTTAGTGCAAAATCCAAATAATAATGAACTGTTTTCTCTGAACTTTTTTATTGATGATTTTTATTATAAAAAAGAACTTTCAGAGGATTTAAAAAATTACCGAAATAGCATGTTAAAGTTAATTTTAGACACGTTAAAAAAATATAAAAAAAGATTGCAAAATATTAATGAAAAATTAGAAGAATGTAAAAATATGAACACCTATAGATTATATGGAGAACTTATTACTGCAAATTTGTATAAGATTAAAAATGTTAATATATCGCAAATAAAATTAGAAAATTATTATGATAATAACAATTTAATTAATATACCTCTTGATTCTAAATATTCTCCTAGTATTAATGCTAAAAAATTCTTCAAAAAATATACTAAACTAAAAAATGCATCAGAAATTGTTTCCATTCAGAAAAAAGAAACTTTAGAAGAACTTAATTATATTGAAAGCATTGTATATGAACTAGAATCTGCTTCTTCTATTGAAGAATTAGCCAATATCTTTGATGAAATATCAGAAAACAATATTTTTAAAGATAAAACAAATAAAACTAAAAAAATCAAATCGTCTAAAATAAAAAAGTCTAATCTAACCAAAAATAAAAATGTATCTTTTAATCCAATTAAATACACCATAGATAATTTTACCTTTTTAGTTGGAAGAAATAATAAGGAAAATGATTATCTTTCTTTAAAATATGCTAAAAAAACTGACTTGTGGTTTCATACAAAAGACATTCATGGAAGTCATGGAATTTTAATATTAGATGGAAAGCAACCAAAAGAAGAAATCTTAATAAGATGTGCCGAAATTACCGCTTATCATAGTAAAGCCCGACTTTCTTCAAATGTTCCTGTAGATTTTTGTGAAGTCAAATATGTAAAAAAGCCAAATGGTTCTAAGCCTGGTATGGTTATTTATACAAATAACTCTACTTTATATGTTAATCCTAAAATAAAATAAAAAATAAGCAAATGTTTTTTATATCATTTGCTTATTTTTATTTACCAGAATATTAGTAAAGTCATTGCCGTTAATACAATAATTTCTGGTTTCGTCATTTCTTTAGGAATTAGTTCTATTTCTCCTTCTTCTTTATGGTCCACAATTGAAACCTCATATGATGTTACGTCTTTCAATTCAAAATACATACTAAAATCCTGTGTTGTATTATTTTGTGTTGTTGTGATATCAATATATTTTTTCCCAACTAAGACATTTCTTTTAGAATATAAATCAATTTTTAAGTATTTGCCTGTCAAATAATCTTTATCTGAATTTTTTATTGTTCCTTTTATTCTTCCATTTACCAGTGTAGCTTGTGCTTGTTTTATTTGAACTTGCTCTATACTATCTCTTCTCTCTATGTTTTTATATGAAGAATTTAGTCCTACATTTATAATAAAATTAGAAAAAAAGAAAAAAAGTACAAACCATATTATATATTTTAAAAACGTTTTCATTCTATCCATATTGCTACTCCTTATCTTATAATATCTATATTATACACTAATTTTGGCTATTTGTAAATAACAACGGACTTACAATTGTAAGTCCGCTTAATTCGGAAATTCTCTTAACTTTTCCAGAAACTCTTTACCCTTTAATCCCAAAGGTATTATTTCTTCTCGCTTTTCAATATTTATTAAACCATACCTTTCGTTTTTCTCCACAATGGCAATGTTTCCATCTACCTTAATTATGTTATCATAACACGATAGAAAATTCCACAATCCTTTTGGATACTTAACAGGTGCAATTTCTATACCTTTAGAATCAATAATTCCTTCGCATTCATTCTTTCCTACAATAGCGAAGTTACCATGGAATTCATATACATATTCATATGGCAACTCCTTAAGTTCTCCTGTATCATCTAACCGAATAGCTAATTTGGTTATTTGAATGATTTCTGGCATTTTATTCCCTTCTTTGTTGTTAAAATTTGTCAATCTAGACATATTCATATTATAACACCATATTTTCATTTATGTCAATCGATTTTGCTATTTAAGTTTCCTAAATTTCAATTGCTTGTCCTAAACAAGTAGAATAAATATATTTTTTAGAGACCTTTTTATTAAATGATTGTTCTAATGCCTCTTGATATAATTCTAATTGTTTTTTATATTTATTTACTAATTCATATTTTTTATTTTTTTCTATATAATCTGTTTTATAATCAACCAAAATAAGTTCATTATTTTTACTAACATAATATAAATCTATAACACCTTGTACTAAAATAGTTTCTTCTATTTCCTCATTATAAATAGTTTTCGCTGGAATATTTAAATAAAACGGTTTCTCTCTTTCAATTAGTTTTGCTGTCTTTAATTCTCTCCAAATCTCTGACTTTGTAAATTCTAATATTTTAAAAGGATTTATATTATCCGCTTCTATTTTGGTTATAATTTGCTTTTCTACTAAACTATTAATTAACTCTTTTACTTTAATTAAATTATAATCTACTTTTTCATCTAAATTTTGCATACACAAATGTATTAAAGTTCCCTTTTGAGCTCCTGTCAATTTGTTTTTTTCTTCTAGTTTCAAGAATTGTGGCTTTGGAAATTCTATTACATCTTCTATTTTATCTTCTAAATTTCTCTGTTTGCCTATTAATTCTTCTATACCGATATCTAACTTTTCTTGTTCTACCTGCTTTAACTTAGTTACAGACGTCTTAGTTGGAATAGTAGTTGCTAATTTATTTGGATATGTATAGTTTAATATTTTTTCTAATGTTTTAAATTCTTCTTTAGTTATTTCTTTTTTATTAAGTTCTTCTATAACATTAACTTTTTCTTTTTGAATTTTTTCACATCTATTTAGTATATCTTTTTTCTTATATAAATTTAATAATATACAATTTTTATTTTTTTCTTTTTCATATTCATAAACTAGTAATATCCAATCCAAATATTTTTTATATTTTTTAATTAAAATTGTATTTATTTTTCCATCTTTTTTAATATATCTTTCAACTTGTTCTGACATTTTTAAAAAATCTTTTTGATAATCATTCTTAATTCCTGTTATAATTAGTTTTTCTTTTGCCCTAGTTAAAGCAACATATAATATTCTCATTTCTTCTGATAATGTTTCTATTAACATTTTACTTCTTAATGATGCTTTACTTAAAGTATCATATTGAATTTGTTTATCATAATCAATATATTTAACTCCTATTCCCATTTCTTGATGTAACAAAACAGAATCATTTAAATCCATTAAATTAAATTGTTTTCCAGTACTTGATAAAAACACAACCGGAAATTCAAGGCCTTTACTTTTATGAATACTCATAATACGAATTACATTATCATTTTCTCCAATTAATTTGGCAGAACCCAAATCTCCACTGCTTAGTTTTAGCCTATCTATAAAATTAATAAAATTATATAATCCTTTAAAATTTGAACTTTCATATTGTTTAGCTTTTTGAAACAACATTTTTAAATTTGCTTGTCTTAATTCACCATTTGGCATTAATCCGAACATAATTATAAAAACCTGTATCTATGTATATTTTCCAAATCAATTCATCTAAAGAAAAATATTCTTGTTCATCTCTCCATTTATCTAAATTGCTTAAAAAATCGCAAATTTTCTCCTTAAGCTCTTTATTAATATCAATCATAGCTTTTTGCATACAAACATAAAAGTTGTCATATTTATCAGATAGTCTTATTTGAACTAATTCATCATCTGTAAATTTTCCTATAAAAGACCTCAATACTGTAACAAGTGGAATATCTTGCATTGGATTATCAATTATTTTAAGTAATGACATAATTGTTTGAATTTCAATAGAACCTAAATATTCTTGGGAACTATCTGAAAACACAGGCATATTTAACGATAAAATTTCTTGTTCATATATAGGTGCTATATTAGCAGTTGATCTGAGCAATACTACTATATCTTTATATTCAATATTTCTATATTGGTTTTTCTTTCTGTCCCATACTTGAAATTTTTCTTTTATTAACTCTTTTATTCTATTTGCAACAAATCTAGCCTCTAATTCAATATTTTCTACTCGTTCTTCTTCTTCTTCGTTTTTTTCTTCAAATATTTCCTCGTTTTCTATATTCTCTTGTTTTTCTTCTTCTTTCAAATCTATAATATCAATTTCAGTTGCAAAATTTTGTTTTAACTCTGGATAATCTGCACCTAAATTTAGATATTCTTTTTCATCATATTCAATATCTCCTAAATCATTGCTCATTATATCTTGAAAAACTATATTAGTAAAATCTAACACATTATCTCTACTTCTAAAATTTTTAAATAATCGTATTTTTAAATCATCTTCTTTTTGCTTATCTTTTTTCGATTTATATTTATGATATTTGTTTAAAAATAATTCTGGCATAGCTTGGCGAAATTTATAAATACTTTGTTTTACATCTCCTACCATAAATATATTATTTCCTTTTGATACAGAACTCAAAATATATTCTTGTACCAAATTACTATCTTGGTATTCGTCTATTGCTATTTCTAAATATTTTTCTTGATACCTCTTTGCTACCTCAGAAACTTGTATTTTTCCATTTTCTTCTTTTAATAATATTTTTAAAGCAAAATGTTCTATATCGTTAAAATCTACTATATTTTTATTTCTTTTTCTTTTCGAAAACTCTTCATTAAATTCGAATATTAGATTTTTTAACTTTGATAAAATAGAATACATGTCATAAATATCTTCATTAGCTTGCCTTGAATTATAAATCAATATCTTATCTAATATTTTACTTAATTTTTTCTTTCCATCATCACGTATCTTTTTTGCTTCATCCTTTAATTCAGATTCTACTTTTTGCCTTGGCCATGTAGGAAACTTTAAATTTTGATTTATCTCATATGCTTTGTCCCAACTATTTAAACTTCTCTTTAAATTCTCTAACATATCAATATCATTTCTAATTGTTTGATAATATTTTTCTAATTCTTTATCTAATGTAAGTTTTTTAGATATACTTTCAAACGTAGACAATATATCTACTAATTCTTCATCAACCTCTTTCAATAATTCCTTTCCCCAAATAGTATTTGCAAAATCTTCATCTAATCTATCTTTTAAATTAAACATTTCTATCTTATCAGTTAACCATTTTTCAGGAAATGGATTACTTTGTATATAATTATTTATCTTTAATACTAACTCTTTTAAAGGAGTATCATCTCTATAACTTGTATACGTATGAATCAATTTGATAAATTCATCATTATCTTCCTCATATTTTTTTTCAAAAATATCTTCTAATACCTCTTGCTTTAACAACTCTATTTCAGTAGTATCTGCAATTCTAAAATTAGGAGAAACATTATCTAATTCATAAAAATTATTTCTAACAACTTCTAAGCAAAAAGAATCAATAGTACATATACTAGCTTTATTTAGCAAAGTAATCTGTCTTTGCAAATTTTCATTTTCAGAATCTTCCTCTAGTTTTTTATAAATAGCATCTAAAACTCTTTCTCTCATTTCAGAAGCTGCAGCATTTGTAAATGTTACAACCAATAACTTATCTATATCTATTTTTTCATTTATTATCTTATTAATAATTCTTTCTACCAAAACAGCAGTCTTACCACTACCAGCAGCCGCTGCAACCAAAATATTCGAATTTTTTTCATAAATAGCATCCTGTTGTTCACTTGTCCATTTCACTTTACTCATATCTACTCCTTTTGAGACACTGGGGACAGGTCTTGTTTGTTTCATTTCTTTGTTGTTTTTTGTTTTCTCTAACATTAAATATACCGACAAAAATACTAAATTTTAAAAAATCCCAACAATTTCTCCATCTTCATCTATATCAATACTTTCTGCTGCAGGTACCTTTGGAAGTCCTGGCATTGTCATTATTTTTCCTGCTAATACAACCACAAAACCTGCTCCATTCTTTAATTCCACTCCTCTTACATTAATATTATAGTCATCTTTACATTCTAAATTTTTAGGATCATCAGAAAAAGAATATTGTGTTTTTGCAATACATATTGGCAACTTCGCATATCCCATTTTTTCTATATTTTCTATTTGCTTTTCTGCCTCTTCAGAATATTTAACATCTTTTGCATAATAAATATTTTTTGCTATTTTTAATATTTTTTCTTTTATTGAATCACTATCATTATATATGTATTTAAATTCATTTGGCTGTTGGCTTAACTTAACTAGTTTGTTTGCTATATCAATTGCTCCATCTCCGCCTTTAGCCCAGCCTTCTACTACACTTAACTCTATATTTTTATTAGCTAATTTTTCTTTAATATACTCTATTTCTTTTTCAGTATCTGATGCATATTTGTTTAATGCAACTATAACGTTTAAGCCAAATTTATTCTTTATATTATCTATATGTTTATATAAATTATCAATTCCTTTTTCTATTCCTTCTATATTTTCTTCTTGTATTTTTTCTTTTTCTACTCCACCATGATATTTAATAGCTTTAATTGTCGCAACTATTACTACAGCATCTGGTTTTAATCCTGTTTTTCTACATTTTATATCTAAAAATTTTTCTGCTCCTAAATCTGCACCAAAACCTGCTTCTGTTATTGTGTAATCAGCAAGTTTTAATGCTGTTTTTGTTGCAATTACACTATTACATCCATGTGCTATATTTGCAAATGGTCCTCCATGAACTAGTGCTGGTGTATGTTCTAGTGTTTGTACTAGATTTGGCTTAATAGCATCTTTTAATAATACTGTCATTGCACCTTCTGCTTTTAATTGTTTAACATATATCGGCTCTTCTTTTTTATTGTATCCAATTATTATATTTCCTAATTTTTGTTTTAAGTCTTTTAAATTTTCAGCTAAGCATAACACTGCCATTATTTCTGAAGCTACTGTTATGTCAAAATTATCTATTCTTGGAACAATTTTACTTTCTCCTGAAAGTCCTGTTTCAACTTTTCTTAATTGTCTATCATTTAAATCTAAGCATCTTTTCCATACTACTTTTTCAAATCCTAATTCATTTCCAAAATAAATATGATTGTCAATCATAGCAGATAATAAGTTGTTAGCTGATGTTATTGCATGAATATCTCCTGTAAAATGTAAATTTATGTCTTCCATTGGAGCAATTTGTACTTTTCCTCCTCCAGTTGCTCCTCCTTTTATTCCAAAAACTGGCCCTAAAGAAGGCTCTCTTAATGTAAGTATAGATTTTTTACCTATTTTTCTTAATCCATCAGCAATTGCAATAGAAACTGTAGTTTTTCCTTCTCCTAATGGTGTTGGGGAAATAGCTGTTACTAAAATTAATTTTCCATTATTCTTGCTTTTATTTTTTTCATATATTTCATTAGAAATTTTTGCTTTATATTTCCCATATTGTTCGATATCCTCTTCTTTAATTTCTAATTTTTCTGCTATTTTATTAATTTCATCTAATTTTGTATTTTTTGCTATTTCAATATCTGTCATTTCTATTGCCCCCTATCTGATACTAATTTTATATTGTTTTGATTTTGTCTGCTATTATGCTATTAATCCTACAACTACACCTATTAAAGCTCCCACAAAAACTTGTATAGGTGTATGTCCTAATACTTCTACAAGTCTTTCTGAAACTTGTATTCCAGTTAACCCTGGTGTTTCAACCAATTTATTTAATAAAGCCGCTTGTTTACCTGCCGCTCTCCTTACTCCACATGCATCATACATAACTACTATTGCCATTATAAAAGCTACAGCAAATATAGGTGTATCTACTCCTTGATATTTTCCTACCAATGTTGCTAATCCCGCTACTACAGCTGAATGAGAACTTGGCATTCCTCCTGCTCCCATAATTCTTTTAAAATTAAATTTTTTTGTAGTTACTAAATCATAAATTAATTTAAATAGCTGTATTCCAAACCATAATAAGACTGGTATATAAATATATTTATTTTGTATAAAACCTATTAAATTGTTCATTTTACATTTTTCTCCCTTTTTATTTTTTTAATCTTTTGTTTGAAAATCTTCTTCTTTCATTTCATCATCTTTTTTTACTAAAATCGTAATTTTTTTCTCTGCTTCTTCTAATATTTTACTACATTCTTTAGAAATTTTTATTCCCTGCTCAAATCTTGAAACAGAATCATCTAAGTTTAAATCTCCTTTTTCTAATTCTGCAACAACTTTTTCTAATTCTTCCATATTTTCTTCAAAACTTTTACTCATAAATATCTTTTCTCCTTTTTATTCCAATCCTTATAAACTACTTTACAATTGCTTCTTTTTTACCATCTATAAATCTAATTTCTATTAAATCATTTGTTTTTAATTCTTCTTTGCTTTTTATAACTTTATTGTTTTTTTCCGTTATAGAATATCCTCTATATAATGTTTTTAATGGACTTAGAGCATCTAATTTTGCAATCAATTCTATGTATTTAGTTTTTTCTTTTTCGTGTTTTACTTTTATACTATTTTCTATTTGTTTAATACAATTATCTAATTTAATATAGTTGTCATTTATTTTTCTTAAAGGCTCTTTAAATACTGAACTTGACATGCATTTTTCATATCTAAGATTCATAAGTTCTAGTTTTTTTATTAATGAATTTCTTAATCTATCTTGGTAAGTTTCAATTTTTCTTTTTACTTCATATATATCAGGCACAGCAAGTTCTGCAGCTGCTGATGGAGTTGGTGCTCTTAAATCTGCAACAAAATCTGCTATTGTAAAATCTGTTTCATGTCCTACTGCTGATATAATAGGAATTTCAGAATTGTATATACTATGTGCAACAATCTCTTCATTAAATGGCCATAAGTCTTCTAAAGAGCCTCCTCCTCTTGCTAAAATTAATACATCAGCTAATTTGTTTTTATTCATATATTCTATTCCATTTGATATCTTTTCAGCTGCACCTTCTCCTTGAACTGGTACTGGTAATAAACGTATATATACATTTGGATTTCTTCTTGTTGAAACATTTATAATATCTCTTATTACAGAACCTGTTTGTGATGTTAATACTCCTATAACTCTAGGCATCATTGGTATTTTCATTTTATGCTCTTCTTCAAACAAACCTTGTTGCTCAAGTCTTTTTTTCAATTCTTGATATTTAGTATATAAATCTCCTAAGCCATCTTCTTCCATTGCTCTTGCATAAATTTGATATACTCCATCTCTTTCAAAAACAGAAACACTACCTAAAATCATAACTTTCATGCCATCCTTTGGCATGAAAGTTAATTTTGTTGCATAAGATTTAAACATAATACATTTTATTAAAGATTTTTCGTCTTTTAAAGTAAAATACATATGTCCTGTATAATGATTTTTAAAATTTGATATTTCTCCTTTTATTAATATGTTATTTAAATATTCATCTTCCGCTATTTTTTCTTTCATATATTTATTTAAATCAGAAACTGTTATAGCCATATCTGCATATTTCATATTTTCATTTCTTCCTTTTTTATTCTTTTACAATACTTGCTAAAATTCCATTTACAAAGTTTTTAGAATTATCTTCACCATATTTTTTTGCTAATTCCACTGCCTCATTAATTCCAACTTTAAATGGGATATCTTTGTATTTTATTTCGTAAATAGCTATTTTCAATATTGCTAAATCAATTTTAGAAATTCTTTCGATTTTCCAGTCTGATTTTAAATTTATTTCTATTTTTTGCATTATATCTTTTTCATTTTTTTTGATTCCTAAAACACTATCTTTAATGTATTCTATTGCATTTTTATCTGTTATATTATTACTTTCTATATATAATTCTATTTGCTCTTCTAAATTTTCTATATTTTGAATTTCTAAACTATATATAAGTTTAAATGCTTGTTCTCTTATTTCTGATCTATTCATGTATATTTTTCCTTCCCAATAATATTACATTTTATCTATAAAACTTTTTAATTTCGTTTTTACAAAATCTTTATTTTGTTGTACATAATTTCCAATAAAAGCTCCTAATACTAGCACAACAATAGCTAATATTAAATCATGCAATCTTGTAACTAATATTAATATCGCTATAATTACTCCTATAATAGCTCCTCTATATTGAGTTATAAAATCCTTAAATCCGTTCATCTTAATCACATTCCTTTCCGCATAAATTTGTTACGAATTTTCTTAAGCCTCTTGCTGTTCTTCTTTTGGTGCAACTTTTTTTACTGTAATATTTACTTCTTTTACATCTAAATCTGTTGCGGTTTTTATTTTTTCTTTTATTTTAGTTTGTAAGTTTGCAGATAACTCTTTTATAATAACATTTGAGCTAACCATTAAATTAACATACACCATTACATTATTTTCTCTATCTAATTCAACTCTGGTTGTTACTTGTTCTGTTCCTTCAAAATTTAAAGCTACTGAATTCACTAAGTTTTCTAGTGTTTCTTTTGATATCATAAGCTTTCCATTTTCATTTTCTAACAAAACTCCTTGTTCTTCATTTGTTTTTCCTTTTGATGTTGAATCAAAAAATATACATTTTATTGAAAGTAAAATAAATACTACACTTATTCCTAGTAATATTTTACTTGAAACATCTCCTACAATAACTTTGTAAATAATATTTCCAATTAAATTCATATCTAGCCATCCAAATATTAGTAAGCATAATACTATAGATAATATTAAAATAATATTAGAATATATAACTAATGCGATTTTTTCTAAAAATTTCATTTCATTTTTTCCTCTTTTCTTTTTTATTCTTCTATATTGTTTTCACTTTCATTAGGTGTATCATTTTTTGCTGTATCAGTATTAACTCCTTGAACATGTACATTTACCTCTTCAACTTTTAATCCAGTCATACTTTCTACTGCTTTTTTTACTCTGTTTTGAATTTCAAATGCTACATCTGGTATTCTAGAACCATACTCTACAATAATATTTACATCTATTTTTGCTATATTTTCTGATACTTCTACTTTAATTCCTTTTGCTAGATTTTTCCTTCCACTAAATACTTCTGAAATTCCACCTGCAAAACCTCCGGCCATTCCAGCAACTCCATTGACTTCTGATACGGCTACACCTGCAATAACTGCTACTACATCATTAGATATTTTTATCCCTTCATTTTCTGTTTTTATTTCATTGTCTAATTCTACAATTTCTTCATTTTCTTTGTTTTCCTCACTCATTTTTATTTCCTCCTTTTTATTTTTAGTTAATACCTACCTTTATTATTAACTAAAAAAGATATACTTATAAAATACATTATAAGTATATCAATTTTTTTCCTTTTTTACAACTGTTTTTATTCAAATACATCAAATTCTTGAATTTGATTTCCTCTTAGAAAATCTCCTATTGACATTTTCTTTGCATTTTCTCCTTGAATTTCTAGCACTTTTAAAATTCCATTTTTTGCCTTTATAAATAATCCATCTTTTTGGTCTGAAATAATTACTGTTCCATTTCTCATAATTTCAATATTATCTGTAATTAATTCATCTTCTGTTGCAATTGAAACTTTCCAGAATTTTATTTTTTTTCCATTTAAAAAAGTATATGCTCCCATAATTGGGTTTAATCCTCTTACTAAATTTTTTATTTCTTCTGCTGTCTTGTTTTCCCAATCTATTTTTGCCATTTCTTTATTTAACATTGGTGCTAAAGTATAGTCATTTCCTTGTTTTTCTCTTGGTGCTATCCCTTTTTCGATTTCTTTTAAAGTTTCTACTAGAAGATTTCCACCAATTTTAGATAATCTCTCCCATAATTCTCCTGTTGTCTCATCTTCTCCAATATCAACTTCTTCTTTTAAAATCATATCTCCTGTATCCATACCAATATCCATATACATTGTAGTAATTCCTGTTGTTTTATCTCCATTTAAAATAGCCCATTGAATAGGTGCTGCACCTCTATATCTAGGAAGTAAAGAACCATGAACATTAATACATCCTAATTTTGGAATTTCTAAAATTTCTTTTGGCAATATTTTACCATATGCTACTACACAAATAATATCAGGATTTAAATCTTTTATCTCTTGTATAAATTCAATATTATTTTTTACTTTTAATGGTTGATATATCTTTATGTTTTTTTCTATAGCAAATTCTTTTACTGGGGAAGCCATCATCTTCATTCCTCTTCCTTTTGGTTTGTCTGGATTTGTTACTACTCCCAATATTTCATATCCTGCATTATACACCGCTTCTAAACTTTCTTTAGCAAAATCTGGTGTTCCCATAAAAACTATTCTCATTTTTTCCTCCTCTTAGATTATTTTTCGTCAGTTGGTTCTATATATTCTAAAGTTCCTGGTATTATTTTATCAATAAAAACTTCTCCGTTTAAATGATCTACTTCATGACAAATAGCTTGTGCTAATAATTCTTTTGCTTTTACTTTTATTCTCTTTCCATCTCTATCAGTATATTCAGCTGTTACTTCAGTAGGTCTTATAACTTTTGCAAATTCATTTGGAAAACTTAAACAACCTTCGTCAACCTCTTGTTTTCCTTTTGTTTTTAATATTACTGGGTTTATCATAGCAATTGGTCCATTATCGTCATAAATATCAATTACTATTACTCTTTTTAAAATTCCTACTTGAACTGCTGCAAGTCCAACTCCATTATATTTATGCATTGTTTCTATCATATCATCAATCAATGTTTGTAATTTTTCATCAATTGTTTCTATTTCCCTTGATTTCTTTTTTAAAATTTCGTCTCCTTTATATCTCAAATTTCTAATCGCCATTTTTTACTCCTTTCCTTTTTGGTTATTTAAACTATATTTTTATTAGTTATGCCATACTATTAGGATTAACATCTATTGATATTCTCATATCTTTTAAATTTTCTTTATAAATGTTTTTTAAACATTTATTAAACTCTTCATTAGATTCTTTATCCATTGTTCCTTTTACTATAATCCTATATCTATACTTGTTTTGAATTTTATCAATTGGTGCTGGCATTGGAATAAATATTTTGAATTTATTTTCTAGTTTATCTTTTAAATATCTATATACCAAATCACTCTTATTTTTTATATCTGCTTCATTACTTCCGTTAAAACTAATTACTATTATATCGCAAAATGGAGGATATTTCAACTGTTCTCTTAAAGCTATTTCTGTTGCATAGAACATTTCATAATTCTGTTTTTTAGCACATTGTATACTAAAATTATCTGGATTATAACTTTGAATTATTACTTTTCCTGGTAGTTTTTCTCTTCCTGCTCGTCCGTGCTACTTGAGTTAAAATTTGAAATGTTCTTTCATTCGCTCTATAATCATCAATGTTTAATGAACTATCTGCCGCAATTACTCCTACTAATGTTACATTTGGAAAATGATGGCCTTTTACTACCATTTGTGTTCCTATTAGAATATCTATATTTTCATTTTTAAACTTATTTAATATTTCTTCATGTGAATTCTTTTTGGTTACTGTATCAACATCCATACGAATCGTTCTTGCATTTGGAAATTGTTTTATAATTTCTTGTTCTAATTTTTGAGTTCCTGTACCAAAATATCTTATTTTTTCACTATGACATTCTGGGCAAACTTTTACAATTTCTTGCTCATAACCACAATAATGACATTTCAGTTTTTTTTCATAACTATGGTAAGTCAGACTTATATTGCAATTTTTGCATTTTACTGTATATCCACAATCTCTACACATAATAAAAGTAGAATATCCTCTTCTGTTTAAAAATAATATTGTTTGCCTTTTTTGTTTTAAATTTTCTTCTATTTCTTGATATAATTCCCTACTTAACATTGAGCGGTTTCCATTTGCTAATTCTTGTTTTAAATCAATAATGCTAACTTTTGGTAATGACGAATTATTTGCTCTTTTAGTTAATTCTAATAGTTCTATTTTTCCTAATGTTTTTGCTTTATAATATGTATTAATATCTGGTGTTGCACTTCCAAATACTAATGGACAATTATTTTGTTTTGCAATGTATTTTGCTACTTGTTTTGCATCATATTTTGGATTTGCCTCGGATTTATAAGAACTATCATGTTCTTCATCTATTATAATAATTCCTAAATTTGTAACTGGTGCAAAAATTGCAGACCTTGCACCTATTACTATTTTTGCTTTTCCTTCTTTTATTTTATTCCATTCATCATATTTTTCTCCAATTGATAGTTTACTATGCAATACAGCTATTTTTTCTTTTCCAAATCTTGAAATAAATCTATCTAACATTTGTGGAGTTAATGATATTTCAGGGACTAAAACAATTGCAGTTTTTTGCATTTCTAGTATTTTTTGTATTAACTGTAAATATACTTCTGTTTTTCCGTGACCCAGTTACCCCATATAATAAAAACCTTTTATATTCTTTTTCATCTATACTTTTAGCAACTTTTTCAAATGCAGTTTGCTGTTCTTCTGTTAGTTTTAATTTGTTTGTTGATGCTAAATTTTTGTTTCTTAACGGATCTCTTTCTATCTTTTCTTCAACTAATTCTAAATATCCATTTTTAATTAGTGTATTTATAATAGCTCTAGAACAATCTGTATGCATCTCTATCTCTGGTATAGTTAATCCTTCATTTTTTTGTATAAATTTAAGTACTCTTATTTGCTTTTCTGATTTGATCTTTTTATTATCTATTTCAAATAATATTTCGTCTTTTTTCTTTTTTAAATATACAACTCTTATGATTTTTTCCTGTGCTTTCTTTTCTTTTCCTCTTGTTCCAGGTGTCAGCATAAGTTTTATACAATCAGATATATTACAAAAATATCTATTTGCCATCCATTTTGCCAATTCTATTTTCTTTTCATCTAAACTATTTTCTATTTTTGCAATTTCTTTTACTTTAAATTCTGTATTATCCTTTATTCTTGTTACAAATGCTTCTTCTAATTTTCCTCCTTTTCCAAAAGGGACTAAAACTTTACTTCCAATTATAACAAAATCTTCTAGCTCTTTTGGAATAGCATAATCAAATGTTCTATTTAATTTTTTGGCTGTTCTATTTATAACTACTTCTGCTATCATTCTATTATTCTTTCTCCTTATATAAAAAAGCCATCTGAAAGATAGCTTTTTATTGTTGTTCTAATAATTTCATTTCGTTTTCTAATATTGTCATAACTATTTGAACTGTTTTTTCTAGATTATCATTTTTTAATACATAATCGTATAAATTAATTCTAGATTCTTCATATTCAAATCTACTTAACCTTAAGCGTATTTCTGCTGGGCTTGGTTTATCAACTCTATCTTGTAACCTTTTTTCAAGTTCTTCTTTAGGCACTCTTAAAAAAATAGTAACTACTTTTGTGTCTGCATTTAACAAATCTTTTAAATGTTCTGTACCATTTACATCAATATCTTTTACTATTATTTTTCCACTTTCAATTTTTTCATTTAGTAATTTCTTTGAAGTTCCATAATAATTGTTATGATGTACATCATACTCATAGAAATGCCCTTTTTCTATCATTTCTTCAAATTCTTCTCTAGTTACAAAATTATATGTTCCACCTTCTACATCTCCTTCACGCATAGGTCTAGAAGTAAATGAAGGAAGAGATTCTACATTTTCCATTCTTTTTATTAGTTCTTTTTTTATTGTATCTTTTCCTGCTCCTGCTACTCCAGATAATATTACTAACATATTTCTACCTTCCCCTCTGCAATTTCATTAGCAGCTAATGTAACTGGAGATTCCTCTTTAACATCTGTTTTTACTTCTGCTCCTGCAGCTATTTGTCTTGCACGTCTTGCTGTTGCAATTACTAACTCATATCTATTATCTGCCTTTTTTAATAATTCTGAAACACTTGGTTTTACCATCATTTTAAATCCACTCCTTTATAAAATTATTTTATAGCTTCTGCTATTTGTTTTCCACCATCATCTTGTGATATTGTTTTATCTATTCTACCTCCTACAGTTTCTGGTTGAACTGCTGATAGTATGATATGTCCTGAATCCATAATTAATACTGCTCTTGTTCTTCTTCCATATGTAGCATCTACCGCTGTTTTATTATCTTTTGATTCTTGTACCATTCTTTTAATAGGTGCAGATTCTGGGCTTACAATTGCTACAATTCTTTCTGCTGAAACAATATTTCCAAATCCTATATTTACTAATTGCATAAAATCAAATCCTTTCTATTCTATATTTTGTACTTGTTCTCTTATGTTTTCAATTTCTGTTTTTATATCAATAACTCCATTTGTTATTTCTAAATTGTTTGCTTTTGAGCCTATTGTATTTGTTTCACGATTCATCTCTTGTATTATAAAATCTAGTTTTTTCCCTATTGCCTCATTTGAATTTAGTAAATTTTTAAATTGTGATATATGACTATTTAATCTAGTGACCTCTTCTTCAATAGAACATTTATCTGCATATATTACAACTTCTTGAGCTAATCTTGTTTTATCAATCTCCTGATTTTTTAGTATTTCCTTAATTCTCTCTTCTAATTTTACTACATATTCTTCAATAAGTCCAGTAGAAAGTTTAGCTATTTCTTCTACTTTTTTATTTATTATATTTAATCTTTTTAATAAATCTTCTGATATTTTATTTCCTTCTGTCTCTCTCATTTGAACTAAATTATCTGTTGCTATAGTTATGGTTTCTAATACTTCCTCTGTTATTTTTTCGTCATCTTGGCTGCTTTGTATATTTAATACATCTGGATATTTGGAAATTTCAGTAACTTGTATATCTGATAATATATTTTCTTTTTCAGCTAATTTTTTTAATTCATCAATATATGCTTTTGCTAATTCTGTATTTATTTTAATTTCTTTTCCCTCTAGCGAATTATTTTCAAAAGTAACAAAAACATCAATTTTTCCTCTTTTTACCTTTTTGGCAATCTCTTTTTTTATTGTTTCTTCTAAGTAACTAAGTTGTTTTGGGATTCTTACTGATATATCTAAATATCTATGATTTACGCTTTTTATCTCTATTTGATATTCTCTATCATCTTTTGAAAGCTTTGCTCTACCATATCCTGTCATACTTTTAATCATTTTCTTTTACCTCTTTTTCAACTTTCTTAGTTTTTACACTTGAAGATTTTTTTCTTTTTTCATTTTTAGTTTTTTCTTCTACATTTTCTATTTTCTTCTTTTTAGTTTCTGTTTTTGTCTCTTTAGATTGTTTTTCTGTTTTATCTTCTATTACTTTTTTATTGCTTTTTGCTTTTGTTTTTGGTTTTTCTTTATTTTTAGATTCATTCACTTTTTTTGCTTGTTTTCTCTTACTATTTGTTTTTGTTTTGCTATCTTTATTTTGTTTTATTTCAGTATTATTTGTTTCTTTACTTTGATTTTCTTTTGTACTTTCTAATTCGTCTGTTTCTTCTTTTTCCTTTTCGTTTTTGTTTCTTTTTTTAGCTTCTTTTTTTATTGGTTCATCTTCTTTAACAATTTTTGATATATCACTTAATCCTTTTAAATACTCTTTTTTATCTTTTGTATAAATAATTATTACTTTTAAAACATAATAAATTACAACAATTCCTGATGAAATTAACATATATGATTTAAAATCATATTTCAATAATGTTATCATATGCATAATAGATAAAGAGTGTATAGATAAAGCTAATAGTTCTATCCCTGTAATTGCTACTTCTCCACTGTCTTTTTTGTAAGCTTTTTCTAATGCTAATATTCCTAATACTAAAAAAGCTCCAGAAAATACTTGTATATCTTGTGCTAATCTGTCTAAATTCATTCTTGTATAAGCAAAAAATAAAATTATGAAATAAATTATAATACATAGTGCTCTTGACAAATTTTTTCCTATTTTTTTCATCATTTCCTCCTAATTTTCTAGTTCATACATTATTACACTTAAAACATTTAAAGCTACAGTTTCTGTTCTTAATATTCTTTTTCCTAATGTAATTGATTTTGCCCCGTTTTTTTGTAACAGTTCAACTTCCTCTGTTGATATTCCTCCTTCAGGTCCAATAATAACTGCTATTTTAAATTTGCTATTGTTATTTAAATTTTCTTTTATATTATTTAATTCTTGTTTTATCGTGATTTTTTCTTCCTTTTCATATGCCAATAATACTATATCATATTCTTTTAGCATATTACAAATGTTTTTTAAATTTAATATTGGTTTTATTTTAGGTATTATATTTCTTCCACATTGTTTAGCTGCTACTTCTGATATTTTTTGCCATCTTTGTAGTTTTTTTTGCTTATCTTTTTCATTTACCTTCACAACACATCTTTTCATTTCAATTGGTATAATATCGTAAACTCCTAATTCAACTGATTTTTGAATAATTAACTCCATTTTATCTGCTTTTGGTAACCCTTGCATAATCGTTACTTGTATATTTGATTCCGAATTATTTTCTAATTCTTTTTCAATTTTACATTTTATATATTCCTCTGAAATTTCTTCTATTTTACATAAATAATCTTTTTTATTTGAAGTATTGCATATTATTAACTCGTTTCCTACTTTTTCTCTTAATACATTTTTTATGTGTTTTACATCATTTCCTATTACTTTTACATCTTCTTTTTGTATTTGTTCTTCATTAACAAAAAATTTTGGCATATTTTTTCTCCTTTTTATGCACCTTATTATATCATACAATTTTGCCTTTTTCTACAAAAAAAAGAAATTATATTAGATTTTTGTTCTAATATAATTTCTTACAATATAAATGCTTTAACAAAAATTGTTTCAGAGCATTTTTTGGTTTTTTAATAATTTTCTGCTTTAATCTCAAAATATGCTTTTGGATGTGCACATACAGGGCATACTTGTGGAGCTGACTTTCCAATTACTATATGTCCACAGTTTCTACATTTCCAAATTCTATCTCCATCTTTGCTAAATACTAAACCGTCTTCAACATTTTCTAATAATTTTTTGTATCTTTCTTCATGCTCTTTTTCTATTTTTGCAACTTCTGCAAAAAGAAATGCAATATGATCAAATCCCTCTTCTTTTGCTTCTTTTGCCATTCTATCGTACATGTCTGTCCATTCATAATTTTCTCCTTCTGCTGCTGCTTTTAAATTTTCTGCTGTAGATAAAATTTCTCCTCCTTGTAATAATTTAAACCACATTTTTGCATGTTCTTTTTCATTATCAGCTGTTTCTTGAAAAATTGCCGCTATTTGTTCATACCCTTCTTTTTTTGCTTTGCTTGCAAAGTATGTATATTTATTTCTTGCTTGAGATTCTCCTGCAAAAGCCTCCATTAAATTCTTTTCTGTTTTACTTCCTTTTAATTCCATTTTAAAATTCCTCCTTATTTCATTTTTGATTTACATTTTTCACATATTCCATTAATAGTTATGCTGTTTATATCTATATCTACATTAGTTTGTTTTTTTATATTACTTATTAAATTATCTTTTTCGAATTTATAATAAAAGTCAAATGCTTTACCACAAACTTTACATATAGCATGATAATGTTCTTCGTATAAATAATCATATCTATCTGGTCCTGTTGCTATTGTTATTTTCTCAATAATACCTTTCTCTACTAATATATTTATGTTTCTATATACTGTACTTCTGCTGATTTTTGGTTCTTTTTTTGTAACTAGTATATATATTTCTTCAGCAGTTGGATGAGTTCGATTATTTTTTATAACTTCTAGTATTATTTCTCTTTGTTTGGAATAGTTATTCATAAATCTCTCCTTTAAATTAGGAATAGTTCCTAATTTAGCTAGTATTTTATCTCATAAATTTTATATTGTCAATAGATATTTCAAAATTTATTATTGATGCAACTACAAATAAAAATGAAGAGTGTGAGTCTTCATTTCCATCTAACAGTATCTAATATAAATATTAAAAAAATTTTTTAATTGGTACCGATGGTGGGACTCGAACCCACATGGTTTCCCGCATGATTTTGAGTCATGTGCGTCTACCAATTCCGCCACATCGGCATAATTATTTAACAAAAAATATGCACTAATATATATTAGCACATATTTTTTAAATTGTCTAGATTTTTTTAAACTTTATTTTCTTCTTGCTTTTTTATTAAAGCGTCATACTCAAAAACAGTAACTGTTTTTATATTTATTTCAGAAAAGTCATCTTTTTCATTTTCAAATTCAACCATTTTAAAACTTGTTTTATTTTTTAAATCTAATTGCAGCTTAGAAATATCTACTAAAATCTTTGTTGATAAGTCTTGTCCTACTGGTAAAGTCTTGTTTTGATTATCATAAAAAATACAATTTGTATAACTTATTGCATTGCTTCCTTCTTTTAAATCTATTTTATAAAAATTTATTTTATTATTTTCTTTTTTTATAGCTTCTTGTATTTCTTTTTCAGGATTAATATCAAATATATTTATTTTTCTATCATCTAAATTATTCTCTCCGATTGCTTTATATACTGGTATTTCTTCTGGTACCACTACTTTATTCATAGCTGTTTTTAAATTAGCAATTATTTTTTCAAGTGATAATTTAAAGCCGATTTGTTTTGTATTTTTATTTATTTCTAATATATTAAATTTGTCTTTAGCTAACTCTCTGTGTTTTTTATTTTTTATCTTTGATACTTTAGTACTATCTTGAATTATTCCTCCAAATATGTCAAATTCTTCATTTTCTGATAAGGATTTTTCCTGTATAGCTTCTTTTTTTATTTCTTTCAATGTAGTTTCTATATCTTTTGGTTGAAATTCATTAATTTTTATTTTGTTTATTATTTCTAATAAATTAGTTGAAGTTATATATACACTATCTGTTTCATCTTTGCTAAGATTTTTTCTTTGTATTTTGTCCATCTTTTTGCCAAAATTTTCTAAATCTTCCTCATAATCAAAAACTCTTGTTATTTTTTTTATTATATTAACTTCTTCCGCTTCTCCTTCTGGTAAAGTTGCCATTTCATCTTTGTTGCTATATTTCCAAAATTCAAATATACTTTTTTTATGGCTATCTATTTCTTCAATAAAAGCTGTTGCATTTTCAATTTTTTTCTGCATATTTTTATTTTTTAATTTTAAGCTATTTATGTCCATTATGACATTTTTTAATTCATTTTCTTTTAGCTCTATTACTTTATATAGTTCCACTAATTCTTCTATTGTATAATTTTGTTTTTTTCTTTTCTTTTTAGGTAATTCTTCATTTTCTTCATGATGTATTTCTATTTTACTTTCATCTATATTTTCTTCTTTTTTTACCTTATTTTTATTATTTTTTTTACTATATTTAAAATAATATTTAAATTTTCCAAAAAAGGATTTTTTACATTCTAAAAATGTAGATATTTGTTTTTCTTTTGCTAGATATTCTATTTCTTGTGCAGCAATTTCTACTTTTAATTTTTCCAATTTGAGTTTATTTTCTTCTATTAAATCTTCTGCTACTTTTTGTTTTTCTTCGCCTAAATGATATTGATTACTAATCCATTTAGCTATATCTATATATTCTATTTTTTCATCTTCTAAATAAAATTCTAGTTCTCCATTTTTATTAATATTAGTTTTAAAATGAAAATAATGTGGTAATTCTGTTTGTAAAATAAACATTGCTTTTAGTAATTTATATAATTGATTTGCATCTTCTTGTGCGTTTAATTTTATTTTATATGGACTTTTTATTTTATGATATACTTCAGTTTCTCCAACTATATGTATACTTAACTTATTTCTTTTATCATATACCTCATAAATTAATGGCCAATCTTTTGTAAAAAGCCATAGGTAGTTTTCAATATCTTCAAATTCTGATTTTTTTAAATATTTATTGCTATATTCAACATTACGAATTGGTACAAATATCTTTTCATTTTTCTTTTTTTCTAATTTTTTCTTTATTAAAAAGAAAAATGTTGAATAATCAGAATCTTCTGTAGGTACTAACATAAAATATTGATTTGTATTTTCTGAATAATAAATTTGCCATAAATAATTATTTTCATATTTTACTTTAAATGGTATTTTTTTACTCAAACTAGTTTGTTCTTTTTCTATTTCTTCTACTTCATCTATTTTAAATTGTTTTAACATACTTAAAAAAGTAGTATATTTTAAAATGTTTTCTTCATTTTCTCCATCTAAATATTGTGCCAAAGGCTTTGCTTGTTTATACTTTTCGCTAATTTCGTCTAATCTATTTGTTGGCGATAACAATATTTGAATATCTTTAACTGGTATGTACCTATATTGTTTATATTGTTTCTCTTCATAAAATTTTGGAATTCTAAATTCCAAAGGTTTATACTCTTTTAATTCTTCTGGAATATTTTCTAAATCTAATCCTATATATTCCAATTTTTCTTTTATACTATTATTTTTATCTCCAGCTTTTTTAGGCAATGTTTATTTCTCCCCTCTATTAATTATTTATTTTATAATATCATAGAAATTTTTAAATTCATATCCTTCTTCTTTTAGTTTAGCAATGATCTGTGGTAACGCATCTGCTGTTACACTTTTAGCCGCTGCATCATGCATTAATATAACTAAACTATTTTTACTTCCCATTGTTTCTGTTAATCTTGTCATTTCAAACTCTACTGAAAGATTATTAGTCTCAGCATCTCCTGTTAACGCATTCCAATCAACATTTACAATATTATTTTGTAATAATATTTCTTTCGCTTCTTTTTTTATCTCTGCATATTTTCCTCCAGCTAATCCTCCTGGAAATCTAAATAAATGTGAATTGTAGTCAGGTACTTCTATAGCATTTTTTACTTTATCATTACATTCATTATATTCATCTAATACTGATTGTGGAGATGAATATATTTTAGAGTATGTATGAGAATATCCATGATTTGCTAAGTAATGTCCTTCTTCATACATTCTTTTTACAACGTCTTTCCTTGAATCAACGTTTGACCCTAATATAAAAAAGGTTGCTTTTACATTTTCTTGCTTTAATATGTCTAGTATTTTTGAAGTAACAGGAGATGGTCCATCATCAAATGTTAGAAATACCCTTTTAGTATCGGATTTATAAATAGTATCCATATTTTGTTTCCCGAATATCAGTTAGCTGTGGATTTCTTTCCTTTTTCTTTTTTTCTGTCTCTTCTTTTATTTTAGCTTGTTTTTCTTCTTCTTGATGTTTTATTGAATTCAACTGTGCTTCGTATTGTTTATATACTTTATATTCTTCCATTAAATTTTTAATATGGTTAATTGTTAATAATATACAGAACAACAATAAAATTAATATTACCATAATAAATATTCTTTTTTTATCTAGTTTAGTCCTTGTATCTATTTTGTATACATCTAATTTATAATCGTTATCATCATTAACCATTTTTTACTTCCTCTTATTTTACATTTTTCAACTTCTTTTTTTCTTTTTATATTATATACTATTTTTTATATTTTTTGTAGTAAATTTTTAAAAAACTCCAATAAAATTAATTGGAGTTTTTTATTTAAACTTTCATTGTGTTTTTTATATATTCTATTTCTTCTTCAATATTTAATCTCATAAATATAGGCTCACCTTTTTTTATTACTTGAACATTATTAAGCTTATCATATTTTTTTAATAATTCCCATGTTTTTAAATCTTGATCTTTTATTCCAATCTGTCTAAAAATATTTTCTGCTGTATCATTCATAAAAGGTTTGATTAAAATTGCTATTTTTCTTAAATTCTCAATTAAATGATACATACATGATTCTAATTTATCTTTATTTTCTTCTTCTTTTGCTAATGACCATGGCATTGTTTCGTCAATATATTTATTTGTTCTTGAAATTAATGACCAAATTTCTTGTAACGCATTTGCTATTTCATATTCTTGCATTTTTTCTTCAAATTTTTCAATTTGCTCTATAGTAAATTTTTCAAATTCTTCATCTACTTCATTTGGTTTACCATTATACTTAGGTACTTTTCCTTCAAAGTACTTGTTTACCATTGATACCGTTCTATTTAGTAAATTACTTAAATCATTGCATAAATCAAAATTATATCTTTCTACAAACTCCTCTGGTGTAAATACTCCATCTTGTGATACTGGTATTTCTCTTAGCAAGAAATATTTTGTAGCATCTAAACCATATCTTTCAATTAAAGTTTCTGGATAAATTACATTTCCTTTTGATTTTGACATTTTTCCATCTTTCATCATTATCCAGTTATGTACTAGGATGGTTTTTGGAAGTGGTAAATCTAATGCCATTAAAAATATAGGCCAATAAATTAAATGAAATCTAGCAATATCTTTTCCAACTACTTGTAAATCAGCTGGCCAATATTTTTTAAATAGTTTATCATCTTCAGATAAATATCCTAAAGCTGTTAAATAATTTGTTAATGCATCTACCCATACATAAATAACATGTTTTGGGTCTTTTAAAACTTTTATTCCCCAATCAAAAGAAGTTCTTGTTACGCATAAATCTTCTAATCCTGGTTTTATAAAGTTATTTATCATTTCATTTTTACGAAATGCTGGTTTTACAAAATCAGGATGATCTTCGTAATATTTTAAAAGTCTATCTGCATACTTTTTCATATTGAAAAAATATGATTCTTCTTTCATTAATTTTACTTCTCTACCACAGTCAGGGCATTTTCCATTTACTAATTGTGTTTCTGTAAAATATGTTTCGCATGGTACGCAATACCAACCTTCATATTCACCTTTGTATATGTCTCCTTGTTCCATGAAATGATCAAATATCTTTTGAACTGTCTTTTCATGTTCTGAATCTGTTGTCCTTATAAAATGGTTATAGTCTATATCCATTTTTTTCCATAATTCTTTGGCCATAGCTGCCATTTCATCGACATATTCTTTTGGCGTTTTTCCTAACTCTTTAGCTTTTTCTTCTATTTTTTGTCCATGTTCATCTGTTCCAGTTAGCATATAGGTATCTTCTCCTTTTAGCTTATGAAACCTTTTTATGCTATCAGCTAAAACTGTTGTATATGCTGTTCCTATATGGAATCTTCCACTTGGGTAATAAATTGGTGTTGTTATATAGAATTTTTTATTCATTTTTATTTCCTCCTGTATAAAATGATTTTTTATAATAGAAATTTTTTTATCTCTCTTTTTTTCTTAAAATATATTATCATAAAAGCTTATAAATATCAATACAAATATGTATAAAAGGTTGAACTTAACTAATTCCTAACTTCAGGAAAAATAGTTTAAATTCAACCATTTTTTTATTTATTCATCTTTTATTGTATTAATTTTTAATAATTTAAATATCTCAACTATTGCTAATGGTGCTAATATTAATAAAATTAATTCCACTATATTTTGAGTCGGTAATACTGGAACACTAAAAATTTCTCTTAAAACTGGTATTGCTAATATTACAAGCATTAGGGCTGCAGATGCTATTATAGCCCATATTAATTTGCTATTATTAAATACTTTTGCTTTAAAGATTGATTTTTTGTTATCCCTAATATTGAATACATGCACTAATTCAGACATAGCAAGTGTTACAAAAGCCATTGTTTGACCTACTTCTATTTTTGTTTCATCTAATGAAAGTCCTTCTATTGGAGTTGTTGTAGATAAGCCTACCATAAAAGCTACTAATGTTAATATTCCTATCATTGCACCTTGGTAAATAACTCTCCATGTCATTCCTTTGGTAAATACTCCTTGGTTTGGCTTTGCTGGTTTTCTTTTCATTATATCTGAATTTGCTGGATCAAATGCTAATGCTAATGCTGGTAAAGAATCTGTTACTAAATTTATCCATAAAATATGAATTGGTAATAATATTTCTAAATTTGAAATATCTGTTATTCCAAACCATTTCGCAAATAATGGTGTACACAATGTTGCTAGTAATAAAACTATTATTTCTCCTACATTACTTGAGAGTAAAAATTGTATTACTTTTAATATATTATCATAAATTCTTCTTCCTTCTTCTACTGCTGACACGATTGTTGCAAAATTATCGTCTGTTAAGATAACTTCTGCAGCTTCTTTTGCAACGTCTGTTCCAACAACTCCCATTGCACATCCTATATCTGCTGTTTTTAATGCTGGACTATCGTTTACTCCATCTCCTGTCATTGCAACTATTTCGCCATTTTTTTGCCATGCTTTTACTATTCTAACTTTATGTTCTGGTGATACTCTTGCATATACAGAATAATGTCTAACATTTTTTTGTAAATCTTCATCTGACATTTTTTCTAGTTCTAATCCTGTTAAAGCTTCATCTTCGTCTTCTAAAATTCCTAATTTTTTAGCAATTGCTGTTGCAGTAATTTTGTGGTCTCCTGTAATCATAACTGTTTTTATTCCTGCTGTTTTACATTTTTCTACTGCTTTTTTTGCTTCTTCTCTAGGTGGATCTATCATCCCAACCATTCCTATAAATGTTAAATCTTCTTCTATATTCTCCAATTCAGTTTTGGTTGGTTTATGATCTATTTCTTTGTATGCACATGCTAATACTCTTAATGCCTCTTTAGCCATTTTCTCATTATTTTTCCTTATTACTTCTGAATAATTGTCTAAGTTTTGTTTTATTTCTCCGTTTTCTAAATAAGTTTTACATCTTTTTAGCAACTCATCTACTCCACCTTTAGTATATACAATACATTTTCCATTTACTTCATTTACTGTTGTCATAAGTTTTCTATCTGAGTCAAATGGAACTTCTTCTATACGTGGCATCCTATCATAAATTGATGGATCAAAATCTAATTTAAAAGCCATATCAACTAGTGCTGTTTCTGTTGGATCCCCTGTTAATGTTCCGTCATTTGAAATCTTTGTATCATTACATAGCATATTAGCATATACTAGTTTTTTTATATCTTCATTTGTTGTATCTTTCTTAAACTCTTCTAAATCTTTTGTTTGGCTATTAATAAAAATTTTCTCAACTGTCATTTTATTTTGTGTTAAAGTTCCTGTTTTATCTGAACATATAACAGTTGCACTTCCTAAAGTTTCAACCGCTGGAAGCCTTTTTACAATAGCATTTTTCTTAACCATTTTTTGAACTCCAATTGCAAGTACTATTGTAGATACTGCTACTAATCCTTCTGGAATAGCCGCTACTGCTAGGCTTACTGCTGTCATAAACATATGAATTGGTTCTTTTCCTTGTATTAATCCTATTATAAATATAAATACACAAATCGCTAATGCTACTATTCCTAGTGTCTTTCCTAGTTTGTTTAATTTTTCTTGAAGAGGTGTTGTTTGTTCTTCCGCTAAATCTAACATTCCTGCTATTTTTCCTACTTCTGTCGTCATTCCTGTTTCTACTACTATACCTTTTCCTCTACCATAAGTTATTAAACTTGATGAAAATAGCATATTTAACCTATCACCCAAGGCAACTTCTGCATCTTCAATTATTTCAATATTTTTTTCAACTGGAACAGATTCTCCAGTAAGTGATGCTTCTTGTGATTTTAAATTAACAGCTTCTATAATTCTTACATCTGCTGGTACATAGTCTCCTGTATCTAATACTATAATGTCTCCTGGTACCAATTCTTTTGCTGGTACTACTATTATTTCTCCATTTCTAATTACTTTTGAAGCATGATCTGTCAATTTTTGTAATGCTTCTAGTGATTTTTCTGCTTTTGATTCTTGTGTTACTCCTATAATTGCATTTACAATAACAACTATTAAAATAATAATTGTATCTGTTATTCCTTCCCCTTCTGCAACTCCTACTGCTCCTGATACAATTGCTGCAATAATTAGAACAATAATTGAAAAATCTTTAAATTGATCTAAAAATCTTTGTATCATTGGCTTTTTTTTCTTTGCTTTTAATTGATTATATCCATATTGTTCTTGCCTTTTTTTAACTTCTTCTGTTGTTAACCCTTTTTCTAGATTTGTGTTTAAGTCTTTTTCAACTTCTTCAATTTTTTTGTTGAACCAATTGTTTTTTTTCACTTCTTTACCACTCCTTGTTTTATTATTTTTTACATATTAATGAAAATTATTAATTAAACTTATAACTTAGTGTACTATAATGCAAAAAAACTTTTAAAAGGAAATTAATATTTCCTCTTAAAAGTCTCGCTTACTATTTATAGCTTACTAACCAGATACTTTCGTATCGCGACTGTTGATTAGCAATAAAAAGCTACTCCCTTTTAATTATTATAATTTTTTGGTGACCCCTACGGGAATCGAACCCATGATTCCACCTTGAGAGGGTGGCGTCTTAACCGCTTGACCAAGGGGCCAAAAAATGCTTTTTAGCACTTTCTATTTATATCATTTTTTTCTTATTTCGTCAAGAGTAAATTAATCTTATTTTTCTGTATTTAAATCTTTTAGTTATAGTTCAGTAATAAATAATTATAATGTCCAAGCTTTGGCTCTCCCTATAATACTTAAATTTTATTTAATGTCTTTTCATTTCATTCAAAAAGAAAATCTAATACAAGAAAATAAGGCGCTTTCACTCAGGCTCAAAATTATTTATCATATGAATTTAAACTTTTCGAATGTAATTGAAATAATCTTAGAATTTCTTAAATAATTTAATGGAAAATGTTCGCGTCGAGCTTTAGCTCGGACTAAGTGAAAGGGTGCCATTAAATTATTTTAGAAATTCTTAGATTATGTATTGAACCGAGAAAAGTTTAAATTCATATAATAATAATTTTGCCCGTGAACATTACTCATTTTCTTGTAAAAGATTTTCTATTTTTCATTCCAATCAAACGTCATTAAATAAAATTTAAGTATTATAGGGAGAGCCAAAGCTTGGACATCTTACTGCATTGCAACTTTTTTATTGTAATTCCACAATTGCATGTATTACTGTTTCATCCTCACTTTTAATAACAATTACATATTTGCCATCTTGTTCAACATACTTACAATTCACCTTTTCTCCAAGTTTAATCTCTTTTTTATAAGTTATTCTTACATAATCAAATGGTCTTTTATTATATATTTCATCTGGTAAAGCTTCATATGCCAAATCTAAATAGTATAAATTATGCATATGCTTATTAATATCTATATCTTTTCTAATCACTTCATATTTAATTGTATTCGAAAATTCTTCTGGTATTTTTACTTTATCTAAACTATTTTCTTCAAATACAGTCTTTTTCTCTGGTTTATATGCATTAATTATATTTTCTGTTAATCTCGACATTTTCCCTTTTTCTGTATCAATTAAAGCCCATTTTGAAGTAGCTATTGCACATAAATTGTTATTATTATCATATATTTCATAATCACGATAAGTAAAAAATTTATTCATTCCTTTTCCCCATGTATTTACTGTTAATACTTGCCCATAAGTTGGTCTATTAATTACTTTTAACTTCCAATCTAATAATATCCAAGTTACTTTTGTTTCTTTTATATTATTTACACCATAGCCTACTAAGTCTGAATGATAACATGCTATATTTTCTAAAATTTCTAAAACTGCTCTATTTTTTATTTTATTATCTTTTCCTATATCTTTTAATGGAATCTTAAATTTCTCTGTATATATCATTATTTTCTCCTATTATATTTATAATTAATTTCTCATATTTTGCATAAATTATAGCACAAATTATTTTCTCTTACAAATAACTTATGCTATAAAAATTATTCTTAATATTTACAAATTTTAATATCCTGGCTTTTTCAATAATTTAAACATATTCTTTTTATATTCTTCTACACCTGGTTGGTTAAATGGATTTACTCCTAAAATACTTCCTGACATTGCACACGCTTTTTCAAAGAAATATATTAATTCTCCTATATTAACTTCATCTAATTTGTCCATAGTTATTTTAATATTAGGCACATCACCAGATACATGCGCTTTTATTGTTCCTTCCATAGCCTTTTTATTAACATAGTCTAATGTCTTTCCTGCTAAATAATTTAATCCATCTAAATTATCATCATCTGAATTAATTTTTATATCTGAATTAGAATTTTCTACTGCAAGAACTGTCTCAAATAAACATCTTCTACCTTCTTGTATATATTGCCCCATTGAATGTAGGTCTGTTGTGTTATTCACTCCTGCTGGGAATATTCCTTTTTGTTCTTTTCCTTCACTTTCTCCAAATAATTGTTTCCACCATTCTGTTAAGTAATACATTTTAGGTTCATAATTGACTAGTATTTCTGTATTTTTATATAATTTATATAGTATATTTCTTATAACAGCATATTGATAACATTCATTATATTTTAGATTTGGATCATCATATCTTTCTTGTGCTATTTTAGCTCCTTCCATAAGTTTATCTATATCAATTCCAGCTGTTGCAATTGGAAGCAGTCCAACAGCAGTTAATACTGAATATCTTCCGCCTACATTGTCTGGAACTACAAATTGTTCATATCCTTCGTTTTGCGCAAGTACTTTTAGTGCTCCTTTTGCTTTGTCTGTTGTAGCATAAATTCTACTTCTTGCTTCATCTATTCCATATTTGTTTTCTAATATTTCTCTAAAAATCCTGAAACTGATTGCAGGTTCTGTTGTTGTACCAGATTTTGATATTACATTAATAGAAAAATCTTTATCTCCAATATATTCAATTAATTCATTAATATAATTTGGACTTAAATTATTTCCTACATATAATATTTGAGGATATTTTCTTTGTTTTGCTGATAACATATTATTAAAAGAACTAGTTAATGCTTCTATTACAGCTCTTGCACCTAGATACGAACCACCAATTCCAATAACTACCAAAATATCAGATTCTTTTTTTATTTTTTTTGCTGCTTTTTTTATTCTTTCAAATTCATCTTTATCATAATTAGTTGGTAAATCTAACCATCCTACAAAGTCTTTTTCATCATTTGCTCTTCTATGCAAATCTTTATGAATAATTTCTACTTGTGCCTTATACTCCATTATACTTTTTTGTGTTACTCCACTATTTTTAAAGTCTAACTTAATTTCTGCCATTATTATTCCTCCTCTTTTTTGAATTATAGCTATATTATATATAAGATATTTTTTTATTTCAAGTAAAATAAAAATTAAGTTTCAGTATTTTTTAATAATCAATATAAGAATAAAATTTATTTTACAACTTCATTCATGACTTTTGCTAAATACTTCATACTATTTAAGCATTGTTCTAGTGTATTTCCAGTTGCTCCTACTTCTATAATACTAGCATATTTTCCGGAATGCTGATTATATCTAGACTTTGTTAGCATTATTGGTTTAAATAACCCTGGGTACATTTCTTCTGCTTTTTCTTGTACTTTAATTGCAAATTTTAAATTCTGATTCCAATTTGGATGCCATAAACCTCCTTCATTTGTTCCGAATTACAAACATTATCTGTGCTGCTTCATCAGTATCTCCTATTTTTACTGTTGGTGCATAATCGCTTCTACTTCCTACTGCATCTCTATGTACATCTATTATTATATCTGATGGATTTGTCTTTAATATATTCTCTACAGTTGCAAGTGAACGTGTATATGAACCATTATATGATGGATAATCATGATAGTCTGTATTATGTATTACATTATATTGATACTGCTTTAGCTGATTTTCTAGTTCTGTACCAACTCTTACTACTGTAAAATTTAAATCTGTAGTTCTAAATGTTCCTGTTGGTGTATATGGATATTTATCACTTGAAGTATAACTTTCACAACTATGCGTATGAAATAGTATAATATTTTTGTTCTCTATTGTTATATCTGGATTTAACATTTCTTCTGTTAAAGTATAGCTCGTCTGATTTTTTATTTTCACATTTTTGTAAGTTACATTACTATTCTCACTAATTGGATTTTGCGTAATTACTTGCGTTTGTAACCCTTCTTGAGCTAATTGTATCTCTTGTTTTTCTTCTGTTTGATTTTTTTCATTTTCTTGTATATTTTCGTTATTTTCTTTATTAGTTATTTCTTCACTTTCCTTAATTGCATTCACTGAACTAATTTGTGTTTTTAACATTTCTTGTAGTATATTCTTATCTTCTTTTTGATCATCTTCTTTGGCTATATTTTTATATTCTTCATTTATACTTGACATAGTTGGAATTGTCTGATCCATACAATTTATCATACTAAATTGTGACAAAGCTTTTATTCCATTTTCTATTTTTTGTACAACTTTTGAGTTTCCTTTTGTGTCTTTATGAAAAATTTTACTAATTCCTAGTACAACAACCACTAAAAAAGTAATTCCTATTATAACTTTAAAAATATCTCGCATTTTTAATACTGTAACATTAAACATATTTTTCTCCTTATCTTAAGTCTCTTATATGTATATATATTCAGTTACAAACTTAAATATGCAAAATTTTCCTATAATATAAAAAACGTAATTCAAAAACTTTTTCAGTAAAAACTGATAAAATTTCGAATTACGCTATGATTATTATTTTATTTTTCATTATCTAGATTTTTTTCCAAAACCAATCTAAACTGTTATCTATACTTTTTTTGCCTTTACTTTTTGCTTCTAAATCATCTACCCATAAGTATGAGAAAAACGTCATTAAAACAAAAATAAAATCAATTACAATACATCTCGATAATGTTGTCAACAAATATCCATATTCTTCTGATAGTGTTGCTATTTGTGCAACATGCACTACTAATATTATTAAATAAGCAAATAACATAATTGCTCCAATAAAACTTTGTTTTACCTCTTGAGATAAAAATATTAATAATATAGTTACTGCTAACATTAATAATAATGTAAGTGGATTAGACATATCAAATATAAACATATTTTTCCCCTCCATTTTTTCTTTTGTCTTTTATACATTTATAATATCATTAATCCATCTTTTTATCAACATTTTAATATTACATTTTTATTACAATTTTATTACGTATTTATATGTAGAAAATATGAAAATCTGCTTATTTTAATTTTTCTTCAATCAATTTTGCTATTTCTTTCGCTTTTTTTGTTATATATTCTTGGTCTTCGCCTTCTATCATTACTCTTACTAATGGCTCTGTTCCTGAAGGTCTAATTAATACTCTTCCATTACCAGCAAATTCTTTTTCTAACTTTTCAATTGCATTTTTAATATCTTTGTCTTTATCATAATCATATTTTTTGTTTGCATTTACTTTACTATTTATTAATACTTGTGGATACAATTTTACTGTTTCTCCAAGTTCTGAAGCTTTTTTTCCTTCTTCTAATATTGATTTTATTAACATTAAAGATGTTAATATTCCATCTCCTGTTGGATTATAATCTAATAAGATAACATGACCTGATTGTTCTCCTCCTAGATTAAATCCATCTTTTAACATTTCTTCTAGTACATATCTATCTCCAACTTGAGTTTGCAATAACTCTAACCCATTATCTCTGGCATATTTATTAAGTCCTAAATTACTCATAACAGTTGCTACTATTGTATCTTTGTTTAATTTTCCTTTTTTTCTTAAGCTTTGAGAAATAATAGCTAATAATTTATCTCCATCTATTTCATTTCCCTTTTCATCAACAGCTAAACATCTGTCTCCATCACCATCATAAGCAACCCCTAAACTTAATTTGTTTTCAACAACAAATTTCTTTAGTCCTTCTAAATGAGTTGAACCACAATTATGATTAATATTTATTCCATCTGGATGATTATTAATAATTTTATATTTTATTCCTAATGCTTTAAATACTTTTTCTGCAACCACTGAAGTAGCTCCGTTTGCTGTATCAAGACCAACAACAAAATCTTCTCTATTATATTTTGCAATATCATCATCAAAGTTTTTCCTAAAGAAGTATACATATTCATCTAACATTTCTAATGCATATTCTGAAACTCCTATTTTATCATTAACAGCTGTCAATTCTTCTAGTTTTCCAGATTCCATAACTTCTTCTATTTCCTCCTCTAGGGAATCTGGTATTTTCATTCCCTTATTACTAAAATATTTTATTCCATTAAATTCATATGTATTATGTGATGCTGAAATTACAACACTTGCATCTGCATTTAATTTTCTTGTTAAATATGCTACTGCTGGAGTTGGTATTACTCCTAATAATTTAACATTTGCTCCATAGCTTAGAAATCCAGCTACCATAGCGCTTTCTATTAGTGTTCCAGATATACGAGTATCTCTTCCTATTAAAATTGTAGGTGTATGATCTGTATGTTTTGATAATACATATGCACCTGCTTTTGCTACTTTGTATACTAGCTCTGGTGATAATTCTGTATTTGCAATTCTTCTGATTCCATCAGTTCCAAAATATTTTCTCATATTTTTACTTCCTTCCTAACCCAAAAATATTTTAATCTTTTCTTACTAAATTCATTAACATTGTTCTTAATGACTCGCCTTTTAACATTGCAAGTTTTTCTTTAAAACTTAATTCTATTTTATGTGGCTCTTCTATATCTATTCTTTTATTTTGCAATACTAGTCTTGGATTTATAGTTGTTAATTCTTTTAACTTTTCTTCTCCTATTAATTCGTTTATTTCCATTAAAATTTCTGGAATTTTAGGGTATATTGTATTTTGCCTATGCACATCTGAACCTAACATATGAATCATATTGTTTTCAAAAAGTTTTTTTACCATTACTTCTGCTTTTTCTCCATATTGCCCAATTATACTTCCGTAATTAGCTTGCATTAAAACACCTTTTTGTATTAAGTCATATATTAATTCTGGATCTTGTTGTACAAAACTGTATCTTTCAGGATGCGCTAGTATTGGTACTATTTTATATTGTTGCATTTCATAAATAATATCATATAAATTAAGTGGTTCTGCATTTAAAGGCATTTCGAATAATACATAACTTGTATTATTCATCGTAGTTGCTTTGCCTTCTTCTAATAATTTTATAATATTTTCTGACATATATATTTCATTTCCTAAATATAGTTTTATATCTATATTTTTTGCTTCTAAATTTTCACGTATAGCATCAAGCCATACTTCTCTTTCTGGTGAATTTGTTTCATAATATCCTTCCATATAGTGTGATGTTAATACTATTGAATCAAATCCTACACTTTTTGCTTCTTTTATTAAATTAAATGTTTCTTCTATACTTTTTGAACCATCATCTATGTTTGGTAGTATATGTGTGTGTATGTCTATCATTTATAGCTTTCTCCTTTTGTTTCTTAATTTAGTTTCTTTTTTTCCTCATCTAGATATTTGTTTATTTCATTTAATATCTCGTTTGTTTTTTCTATTGATATTTCCTCTTTACTATTTACTATTATTTCTTTGTTTAGTGTTTCTTGTTTTGTTCTATTATCAACTTCTTCTTTCTGTCCATTTTCTACTCTTTTATTTTTACTAACTGTAGAATTTTCTTTTAATAAATCTGATGTTCTATTATATATTGGTTTTTCATTTCTTTGGGTTTGAGTTCTTTTGGAAGTTTTTGTATGCCTAGTTGATGTTGAACCATAATAATAACTTTGTTCATATTTTTTAGCTGACATTGGTATCTTATTTAATACTATTCCAGAAATTTTTCCTCCAACATTTTGAATATTATTTATTACCTTTTTTAAATCTTCTTTTTTAGTCTGTTTATTTGCAGTAACTATTATTGTAGAATCTACTAATCTTGTAAGTATTAATGAATCTGTTACTAATTGACTAGGTGTTCCGTCTATTATTATTACATCGCACATATCTTTTAATTGTTCTAATAAATTTACCATTTGTGGTGCAATTAATAATTCAGATGGATTTGGTGGTATATTTCCTGCTGAAATTAAATATAAATTATCAATTTCTGTTTCTTGAATATAATTTGTTAAATCATCACTTGCTTCTTCATTATCAATTATTCCTGATAAGTAATTGGATAATCCAGGTCTTGGTGATACTCCAAAAATTGTATATTGTCTTCCTTTTCTCATGTCTGCATCTATTAATACAACTCTTTTTCCAGCTTGTGCAAATGTTACTGCTAAGTTTGATGAAACCCAACTTTTTCCTTCTCCTGGCAAAGTTGATGTCACTAATATTGTTTTTAATTTTCCCTTTGTACTCATGAATTGTATATTAGTTCTTAATGTCTTAAATATTTCTGAAATAGGAGATTTTGGATCTTGGTGTGTTATTACTTCTTTTCTCATTATCTTTTACCTCCATTTCTTCTTTGTGGCTCTGCATTATATATTGGAATTGAAGCTACTACTGGTAATTTAAATTCCTTTTCTATCTCTTCTGCAGTTTTTACTGTTGTATCTAACATATTTGATAATAATACATAAATTACTGATACAACTGCACCTATAAATGCAAATATTATTATATCTTTTTTATGATTTATATTTGATGGAGTATATGATATTTCGGCTTTGTCTACAACTTGTACATTTTCTATGCTATATATTTCTTTTACTTTTGCTGTAAATACTTCTGCTATTTCATTTGCTATTTTTGCAGAATTTACTGGTTCTTTTGTTGTTACTGTTATTTTTATTATTTCTGTATCTTTTACAGCACTTACTGTTACATTATTTTTTAATTCATCTTCACTTATTGTTGTTCCTAAATTTAAATTTGTTATTACTTGTCTTATTACATTTTTACTTTTTACTAGTTCGCTGTATGTTGATACTAATTTTGAATTTACTGTTATGTCTGTTGCTGTTGATGTTGTTATTGTATTTGAATTTGATTGATTGCTGTTTTGTGATGCTAATATTAGTGTTGTTTCTGCACTATATAGTGGTACTTTAAATCCTACTGTATATATTACTCCAATTCCCATAAATATTAGTATTATTAATATTATTTGTAATTTCTTAGTCCAAAATATTTTTAATAGTTCTTTTAAATCTATTTCTTCCATTTTTCCTCCCCTTTTATTCTGTTTGTTTTTTCTTTTGTTTTATTTTCTTCTTTTTTGCACTTTTATAGTATACATTTATGTTTATTTTTTTGCAATATTTTTAGCAAAAAAAAATAAATATATTGTAATAAAAAAATAATCCAAGGCTTCATGAGTTTCTTGGATATCAATATATTAATTTTAATATTTTATTTTTCTTGATTTAAATTTAAATAAAATCATTAATAAAATTAATATAACAATTATTACCACTAACCAAGTAGATTTTCCTGCATTTGGTAATGTTATGTCATTATTCCTTTTAGATACTGTTGTATTTATTGCTTTTTCTCCTGCTATAATTTTTATGTCACTTTCTTTTTGTGCTATATCACTATCTGTTTTATTATTTTTTAAATTTATGGAATCTGTCTCATTTGTAGCATTATACTCTTGTTCTTCTGAAGTTAGTTTTACGTCTATACCTGCTGTATTAACAGTTAATGGAAATAATATAATTACCAAAATTAAGACTAAAATATATATCGTTTTTTTCATCATTATCTTTCCTCGTATAATTATTTACTTATTATAATTTTTCTCATTTGTACTAAATCTTTTATATCTGTTTTTCCATCTTTAGTAATGTCTCCATTTACAATTATTTTAAATACAATTATTTTAAACGCCTTATTTCCAACTGTTCGTAGCTCATCTCCTGTTGCCAATATGCTTTCTGTATCTACAAGATTATTATTTCTATATATATTATAATCAACATTTCCATTTAATTTATTTTTAAAAATTTCTAGATTAGTATTATCTGTAATTCCAACGATATATTGTCCATCTATTTTATATTCTTCAGTTGAAACTTTTTCTTGCATTTCGAATCTTACTTTTGTTTCATTTCCCGCCTTGTCTCTTACAATTAATATATAATTACCAGCTTCTTTTATTACATCTCCTAGTGTATATGTTACTTCTTGATTATTTTTCTTTAATATTACTTCATCTATATCGTCGTCATCACATAATGGTGTTATTTCTTCTGTATAAGATGCTCCTTCTGCAACTCCACTTATTTTTGGAGCTGTTGTATCTGCAGTTATTTGATAATTCAATATAGTATTTTCGTTATTTGAAACTGTTACTGTAATTCCATTATTTTTTAAGTCCTGTGTGTTTACTTCTATATATTTTTTGTCAGCATCTATTTTATATTCATTTGTTCCAGTCACTTCTGTTTTAGCATCTTTATTGTAAACAAATTTTGAACTATCATATAAGTTTTCATATAAATCTGGTAATGGTATTAAAACTTTATTTTGTATTATTTTATCCTTTATTTCAACTACCACATTTTGGTTGTATATGGTATATTTTTGAAGATTAGCTTGATTTTTTAAACTTTCAAAATCAAATATATAGTTATTATCCAAATATAAATATTTTAGATTAGTATTGTTTTGTAATTGTTCTATATTTTGAATTTGATTTTTATTTAAATTCAAATTTTCTAATTTCTTCAATTGTTCTAATGCTGATATATCTGTTATTTGATTATTACTACAGCTTAAAATCGTTAAATTAGATAATTGTTCTATTCCTTGTAAATTTTGTAGTTTGTTATTATCAATTTGAAATTTTTCTACATTTGGCAATTGTGCAAGATTTTCTAGTGTTTCAATTTTATTATTACTTAAATTTACACTTTTTAAGTTCTTCAATTTTGACATATTTGGTATTTCTGTTATTTGATTGTTTTGAATTGATATATCTGTAAGATTTGTCCAGTTTATTATTGGATTTAAATTTGTTATATTATTGCTATCTAATGTTAAATATTTTATATTTTCTAATTTTCTTAATGGCTCTAATGTTGTTATCTTATTATTTATTGCTGTTATATTTTCTAATGGTTCTATATTAGCTAGTGGCGTTAAATCTTCTACCTGATTTCCACTAAATGATATTTTAGTCAATTTGCTAAAATTTTGTAATGGTTCTAAATTTGATATTTCATTCCAATCTAAAAATATCCATGTTATATCTTTGTCTGCAAAAACTTCTATTCCTGATAAATCTGTTATTCCTTTATTAGCAAGTCTTAATGATGTTCATCCTGGTTGTTCTACTATTTTTTCTATATCAGATGTTGTTATAGTTGTTTTACTTTCATCCCCTGTTGCTGTTTTTGCTAATTCAAGTATTGCACTTTTTAGATTTTCGTCCTTAAATGTCTTGCTTATATCTATTTCTGCTGAATATACTTTAGTGTTTATTCCATATATACAAAATATTGTGCAAATTGCTGCTATGATAATCCCTATTTTCTTTAGTATTGTTCCTACTTTTAAGTTTTTTTGCATACAAAAAGACCCTTTCTATATACTTTGTCTTTTAAAGTATATAAAAAGGTCTTTTTTATGTCAATATTTGTTACATAAATGTTATGGAAATGTTATGTTTGTAATATTTTCTTGTTACTCAATTGTATAAAAATTTTCATCTATTTTTATTTGCTCTTTATAGTTTCCATTTATTATATTATCTTTTATACTAGCAGTATACTTTTCCGTATGTCCACTTATATTAGATAAATTTATTGCAATATCAATGCTTTCCTTTTCATTTTTTAATTGATTTTTATATATTTTACAACTACTAGAAGCATTTTCTATATTACCATTAATTATATTATTGCTTTCAATTTCAGCTCCCCATACTTTACTTAATTTGAGACTTGAATTTTCCAAGTAATTTTCAATAAATTTTAAATTTTTTATATTATGCCCTACTCTCATATTAGTATAGTCATTACTAAAATTCACAATTGCATTTTTAAATTTATTGTTTTTAAATGTTATACTTTCTTTTGCATCATAAACTAAAACGTTCTGTTCTATTTCATTATCATTTACTTCTACATTTTTTATAAATCCCACAAACAATAAAGCATTGTTATTTCCCAGATTATATATTTTATTATTTTGAATTATTATTTTATCTGTTATTTCAGTTTGAAGATTACCTTCTATGTCTATTCCTGCTTGTGGTGCGGTTCCTTTTATATCATGTATTTCATTATTTTGTATTATTATATTTTCTCCACAACCAATAGTTATTCCTTGTCTTCTACAATCGTGGATATTACAATTTTCTATTACAACGTCATCATCAATTTTCTCACCTTTATTAGCTCCATATAAATTTATTCCATCACCAGTCATATTGTATATTTCCAGGTTTGTCAATTTAACATTTTTACAATCTATTATACTTATTCCATATCCTCCCTCATGCGTTTTCCCATTTTCTTGATTATATGTATGTTTATCTGTATCTCCTATAATAATTCCATTAGTTATAGTTGCATTTTCAATTCCATACATGCTTATATTAGCATATGCATATTTATCATTTGGCACTTGTATTATAGTTGATCCATTTAAGTCCAAATTAATGTTAGATTGCATTGTTAAACCTCTATAATGGCTATTATTATAACCTACAACTTGATATTTTCCCAATTCAAGTTTTATATTTTTTATATTATTTTTTTTCGCATATTTAATTGCTTTATTTAGTCCTTCTGTTGTTTTTTGTGCATTTTCTCCATTAGGATTTATGTTAAAATACTTGTTATTTATCATTCCAGTTTCTATATCTATTGGCTCTCCATATTTTTGTATATTTATTTTTATATAGTCTTGTATCTGTGAGAAATTTGTAGTATAGACCAATATTAGAACCATCAGAAATAATATAATTAATACTATTTTTTTAATTTTCACATATGTTTTTTTCCTTTATTTTTAATATAAAATTTTTTACCATATTCTTTAAATATTTATATTCACTTTTTTTGTGAAAAAATATATATTGCATAACAACAAAAATTATGCTTGAAGTTATAGCATTTACAATTAATTTTAATATAAGATTATTTATACTTATATAGCTAGTTACAAACATTGCAATTGAAACAGTTAAAAACGCTAATATGTAATAGTAAACATTTTCTTTTATATAATTCCAAAAGCTTTTATGAAATAAAGGAATATATACATATTTAGGATAACTTATCAAGATTACTGGTAATGTACTAACTATTGTACCTAAAAATACTCCTGGCAAACCAATAATTTTGACCAATATAACAGAAACTACTATATTTATAATAGATTCTATTATTGGAAAATATCTATCTTCATGAAAAACTCCTGCTGCCATTTTAAAGACTAAACATGTTTTTCTCATTCCTTGAATATAAAAGTTTACCATTAATATAATTAAAACAACTTTTGATAATAGGTATTGTTCTCCTATCCAAACTTTTATAAATGGTTCTATTAGACAGATAATTTCTGTTGTTGCAAATGTAAATAATATAGAATTCATCATTAACATATTTTTATATATTTCATACGATTTTTTGCAATTATTTTCTACTAATAAATTTCCAACACTTGCAGTTAATGAGTCAAAAAATTGTAAAAACAAATTAGAAACTGCTTGAATAATCATATTGTAATTAGAATATAGTCCTACTGTCACAACTCCTAGAAATTTAGATATAATTATATTGTCTGTACCTAATACAACAAAGCTTCCCACTTTGTGGAAAATTAGCCCTTTTACTTTTTTTACAATGTCTTTAGTAGTTTTTTTATCAATTTTTTTAACGTTTTTTTCATTTATATATGGATATTTTCTATTTGCAATTATAGTTATAACAACGTTTTCTAATATTCTACATATAATTTTAATAATCAAGTAAACAATGAAATTTTTTGCAATTAGTAGTATAACTATTTGTAATGTGTTCATTACTATTAAATACCCTATGTGAACAATATTTGTAATATATGTTTTTTGATTAGCATATAATATAGAACGTTTATATGTTAATAAATATGAAGCCACAACATCAATTATGAATAAAGAATATATAAATTCTATATTAATATCAATCGAAACATTTCCAACAATATTTTTTAAAAATGGAATTACCATCATTCCAATAATAAATACAATAACGGCTATAATGCGATAACTTTTTTTATAAAAGTTCATTAATGATTTTATTTTTTCTGTATCATCTTTTGCTATTGGCTCATATAAGTTATAAATAATAGCAGAGCCTATACCTAATTCTACAATTCCTAACATTGATACAATATTAGTAAATAATCCATTAATTCCCAGATATTCTGCTCCCAATGTTTTTATAAATATTGCTTGGCTAACAATTCCTATAAGAATTGTTACAATATTACTGACAACCGCCGTAATGGCATTTTTTATTGAATTAGTTGAACGCATAACGACTCCTTTCTTACGTTATATAATATTTGAATCTTCCATTTGTTCCAACATTATTTATTACTTTTGCTGGAACTCCGGCCACAGCAACATTTGATTCAACATCTTTATTAACTACTGCATTAACTCCAATTGCAACATTATCTCCAATTGTTATTTTTCCAAATATTTTAGCACCTGCTCCAATAAAGCAGTTGTCTCCTATACTTGGTGTTTCATCTATCTTTCCCATTTGTGTTCCGAATTACAACTCCTGCATTTATTCTGCAATTTTTTCCAACTTTCACATTTCCATTAATTAAAATAGTTCCTAAATGTATAATATTTAATCCTGGTCCAAATGTATTAATTGGAATTGAGAAACCGTATAATAAACTTTTTCTTTTATACTTAAAGTGTAATATTTCTTTTATTATTTTTGATAAAATTCCTGATTTACAATTTTGATACCATTCATATTTTCTCATTAATCTTTCAAATTTCCAAATTTCATCTCCAAAAATTTTGGGCTTTTTATATTTAATATCTAATGCTTCTTTATCACATTTCAAATAATATTTATACTCTTCTCTACTTTTTATCATTTTGTTTTTCTCCTAAAATTATCGTTTTCAATTTTATAAAATAATAAATTAATAATACTTGTTTTCTTTTAATTAATATTCTAAAAAAATTATAATCTATTCTATCAAACTTTATAACATTACAGGCTTCTTTTATTCTTTCATCATTTATATATTTTTTTATCATCTTTTTTATACTTTTTTTATCCACAATATATATCATTTGTAGTAAATATGCATGTAACAATAAAATATATTTATTATATAAGAAACTCATTTCTTTTATATTACATTGGTAATTTTTTTTGCAAAACTCTAATTCCATATTTGTTAAATCTAAATTAACATCCAATTTATCTTTTCTAAATTTTCTATTTAGAGAATCCTCATTATCTAAACAAACATTGTATAAACATTTATCTGTTACAGATATTTTTTCTATATTTTCTAGATATTTTATATTAAACAATAAATCTTCTCCAATATCAAGATTCAATCTAAAATTTTCTGCTATTTTATCTTTTCTATATAGTTTATTACATGGAGATGCAAATACTTTATAAATGTATTCGAATTCTTTTATATTCTTTTTTATTTCAATTATCCTTTTTTCTAAATGCGGTGTTCTTAACAATTCATTGTTTTTATATATATTTAATCCACAAATAACTAAATCAGTTTTTTCTTCTTTAATTATTTTAATCAATTCTTCACAAGTATTTTTTTCTAACCAATCATCACTATCAACAAACTTAATATATTGACCAGTAGCTTTTTCTATTCCTAAATTTCTAGTTTTTGAAACTCCCTCATTCTTTTTATCTATAACTTTAATTCGATTATCTATATTTTCAAATTTTTTGCAAATTTCCAACGACTTGTCGGTTGAACCGTCATTAATCAGTAATATTTCAATATTAAAATATGTCTGTTCTACAATGCTATTTACACATTTTTCTAGCCATTCTTCGGCATTATATATTGGAACTATAATTGATATTTTCTCATCCATTTTCTTCTCCTAATTCTTCGATAAATCTTATCGACCTTTTTCTTTCCGCATCTAATCTCCTAGTAACTTCGTTATAATCTATTGTATTATTTGTACATTTTCCGTTAATAATTCTTCTATCTTCTAAATTTAATGTAGCCGCTAAAGTTTTTAGTCTAGAATTATTATTAACTTTATTTTCATCTAATTCATAATAAAACTCTTTTTGTAAATTTATAGAAAAGCACATTCCATGAAATGAACTTGTAACAACAGCTTCTGCATTTTTTACATAATTCAAAAAGTCTTGTGGTGAAACTTTTGTTAGATTTTTCATTCCTCTATATTTTTGATAACTTGTATGGAAACATATAACTTTACATTTTTTTTCCTTTCCTAGTTTTCTTGCAAATTCCAACAATGTTGGTGTATATGCAATAATATAAACAAAAATGTATTTTCCTTTTTCTATTTTTTCATTATTAATAATATTTTCCCATTCATATTTATTTAATAATAATGTTGGATCCAATACAAGCTCACTATTTTTTCCTGTTATTTCTTCTATGAATTTTTTACCTTCTTCTTCTCTTACTGATATTTTATTAAATTTATTTAATTGTTTATATATTTTTGCTTTTTGTTCTTCATCTATTTTATTAGTTCCAAAACTAGCAGCATATGAGTTCTTCTTTTTATCGTCAATAACAAAATCCAAAAAATAATTTTCATCACCATAGTTTAATTTTAAATTCCATACTTGATCACTTCCTGTAATAAATAAATCGTAATTATTATTAGCCTCTATTATATTTCTTTTATTATATTCTTTAGTAGAAAGTTTTTGTACCTTTTCATTGAATTCTTTTCTTACTATCTCAAATGCCTTACTTTTTTTCATAAATAATATATTTTTAATTTTTTCCTTTAATGTTCTACATTCTCTTGTCTTTTTTAATTTATAACTTTCTTCCATTTTCTCATTTCTATAATCTATAATTTCACATTCACCTTTATATTTTTCAAGAGTTTTTTGCAATGCATAACTTTGCAACATTGCTCCTAGATTTTTGGCTCTATGGTAAGTAATTATTCCTATTTTCAATTTCATTTTCCTCCTTTATGTTTATCGAGTTACTCATTGCTATAGCTATCATATATGGAACAAGAAAATATTGACCATATAAAGGATTTCCTGTAAAACTATACATTATAAAGACACCTTGTAAAAATAATGACATAGCTATACTCATTTTTTGTTCTAAGTTTTCTTTCTTTAAAATTAAGCTTGCTTTCCTTATTGTAATGAACACAGATGTTAATATTGCTAAAACATATATTATTGCTCCTACTATTCCTGTTTCCGCTAAAATCTGTATATAACTATTGTGGGAATATTCTCCGATAACTTCTTTTATAGCTCCTATTCCTATCCCCATAAGTGGATTATTTATAAAAACTTCTATACTTTCCTTCCATAATTTGTCTCTTCCGTTTAATGCGTCTTTGTTTTCGTTCAATACTTGTATTTTATCGATTATAACTTGCGTCTGAGGGATATTAATAACCGCTATATAACCTATACTCACTACTATTAAAATCATAACAATGTATTTCAAAATATTTTTTTCATCTTTAAATGCTATGTAAATATAAATCAATGCTATTGATATCACAGAAAAGATTAACAGTCCCCTTTTGCCTGTTATAAATAATGCAATTATTGAAATAACTAAAAAAGTTATATTCGCGATTTTGTGTTCTTTTTTTACGACTAAATTTAATGCACTTATTCCCACAAAAATTGTAATATAAAAAGCATTTACTGTTGTTTGCGCTGTTATTCCAGCGTACCCTCCGGCTCTGAATAGATCTTGATTAATTTTCAAACTTTCTGCACTCAAAATAGCACTATTAATTGAATTTATCATATTCGGAAAAAGTAGTTGTAGAATAGTCGCTATTACGTGAATACCGCTTGCTATCCAAGCAATTTTTGTAAAATACTTGTTCCATTCTTCGCTTTGATTTTCGTATAAAATTTTCAGTATTATTGCCATACTTATAAGGCTTGCCAATTCTATAGATTCTTGCCTGTTTATAGAATAACATACTGACATAATTAATATCATACATACTAATAACCACAAAATTGTATCTGTTTTTATCTTAACTTCCTTTAAATTGGTTGACAACACTGCAAAAGTCAAAGCCACTATCTGAAGTATATATAGATTTCCTATATATGCTCCAAAAAATATCATCAATACATTTAATAAAATCGATATTTTTATAAATATGTTATTTTTTTTCATTTTTCTCCTCTTCTACTAATGCTAAAAAATTTTTAACATATATATCTTTCGTATATTTTTTAGCTCTATCTATTGATTTCCTATTTATATCAATAAATTTATCCTTTTCTAAATTCAAAAAATAAATCATTTCATTTTTTAAATTATCGACAAATTCATCATTACAAGGCACTATACTGACATTTTTTCCTGTTCCAGAAATTTCTTTTAACGCCCCTTTATCACTAATAATTATTGGTTTTCCTAAATTCATAAATTCTATAGCTGTTAATCCAAAAGCTTCATTACATACTGATGGTATAATTCCAACATCTGCAATATTATATACTTCATATAGATGTTCATAATCAATATATCCAGCATAAATAATATTTCTATTTCTAGAGATTTCTCTCATTATTTTTTTATAAAATCTTTCTTGTCCTTTTTGCTTTCCGCCTATTATTAATAATTTTGCATTTTTCTTATTTAATTTGTTAAATGCTTCTATTAATTCCTGTATTCCCTTTTCTTTTGCTATTCGTCCTGAATACATAAAAACAAAGTTATTTTCAGTTAGGTCATATTTCTTTCTTCCTTCTCCTTTTTTTCTATCAGTAATGTCAAACTTTTCTGAATCAACTCCATTATAAAGTATTTTTACTTTTTGCTTTTGGTTTTCTAATTTATTTACTCTATTTCCTATAAACTTACTAATAGCCCAAATTCTGTCATACGCATCATACATCTTATTCGCATTTAATACATTTCTATTTAAATAATCATTATGTAGATGTAATATCATCTTTGCGTTTTGCTTTACTTCTTTTAGAATCAAACCATATTGAGGCTCGTTTTCAACAATAATAATGTCATATGCTTTTCCACTTTTTTTTATATCTTTTTTCACTTTATTAATATATTGATTTCCTATATATCTCTGACTAAAACAATTTATCATATGTATCACAACTCTTTGCATTTGATATTTTATGCTTTTAGTTTTTATATATCTAAAGCTACAATGTATATTTTTAGTAGTCTTTTCAATATCATCATTATAAACGGTGTACACAGTAATATTATGTTTTTTTGTTATTTCATCATTTTTAATAAGTATTTCTATTAAATTTTCAACTGCTCCTCCTTTTATTGCAGGTACAGGATAAATACCAGGGCTTACAATTAAAATATTCATTTTGGCTCCTTACTATTATTTAATAAAACAAATTCCATATTTATCAGAACTTTTTTTAAGTTCGTCCTTTTTATTATTATCAACATTTTTTCTCATTGTGTATTCTTCAGAAAATGCTTTAGAATTTTCTAATTGTTTTTCTAACTTTATTTTATAATCTTCTACAGTACTTATAACTTTTGCAGGATTTCCCACTGCAACACTATTCGATGGAATGTCATGAGTTACAATACTTCCAGCTCCAATAATAGAATTTTTTCCGATTGTTACATTTGGTAACACAGTGACATTTGCGCCTATAAAAACATTATCTTCTATAATTATCTTTCCTATTTTTGTATAATGTACTAAATCTTTACAACTTGCATCATGTGCAAGCAATGTAACTCTAATTGAAAAAGTAACATTATCACCTATTGCTATCAAAAAGCAGTGTGTCGGATCTATGAAGCACCCTTGCTGCTTAGAAAAATTCTTTCCTACCTTCATTCCTCTGCTTTTTAATATTTCAATAGGTACTTCTCTATTTAATAAATATATAATATTTTTTATTAATTTCATATTTTATCTCCCACTATTTTCTTTACATATTTTTTTCTTCTAAAGTCTAGTATTTTTTCAATCATGCAATAGATTGAAAATGGCAATTTTTCAAAGACAAACTTTCTAAATTTTATTTTAATACATAAAGGCTTACTTTTTAGCTCTCCTTTGTAATATTTCAAAAATTTATTCTTATATGGGTGTGTACATTCTTTGAACCATGGCCTATTATAGAATTTACATATATAGTGTATAATTGCAGGATTAACTCTTGAAGATTCTAGCTGTTGTTCTGAATAAAAATTCGACATTTTATATAATTTCTTTATTTGCCCCTCATTCATCATCAGCATCTCTGGCATTAAATTAAATTTCGGCTCTAAGTATAAGATTTTATCCTTACAAAGTCCATTTATGATTCCTTGGTCATGGTGTATTACATTATTATTATACTCTTTCATATACTGAATAACTTTAGCCTTAAAGTTAATTTGCCTCCATTTTTTTAAATTAATTACTAATACTCCTGAATTTATATATCTCTCATTTGAATCCATTCCAATAGCCTTTATTAAATATGATGGCAATAAATCTTGAACTCCAGCAATCCAATTGTCTTCTAACTCTATATCCCATAATTCTGTTAATTCTGTTTCTACGATTGTATCACAATCCAAATAAATTACTTTATTTTCCTTTATATTGTCCTGAACAAATAGTCTAGCATATGCTGATATCGGAAATTTATTATTTTTCTTTACCCCTTTACAAATTTCCATACAAGAAATAAAAAAATAATTTCTTTTGTAGTGTTTTATTTCAGTGGCTATTTTAGTTTTGGTTTTTTCTGTAATATTATCATCGATTATATATATCTTTAGTTCTTTTACACCTTTATTCTTTTCTAACAATGAGCGTATCGAACTTAAACATATTTCTGAATAATTTTCATCTGTCGAATATAATATATTCATCTTTTTGAACTATCTCCTTCTAAATTTATTTCAATATTAAATATCGGTAATATATCTATTTCTTTACTATGTCTCATATAGTTTTATAATCTTTTCTATATAATCATTTATATTCTCTAAATGCTTCGCTCTATTTTTGGCTTTTTGACTTTTGTTTTCTAATAGTTTTGTATCCTTTAACATTTTTATAATATTTTCTACAGCCTCTTGGCTATTAACAAATAATTTTCCGCAATCATTTGTAACGATTTCTCTTAAGCCTCCTACATTATTAACGACACATGGTAGCCCAAGTGTTAATGCTTCAAATGCTGAAAGTCCAAAACCTTCCCAATCTGATGTTAATAAAAAAATTTTTGATTTTTTCATATATTCATATGGATTGTTTTTAAAACCTAGTAGTTTAACATTGTTTTCCATTCCCAACTCTTTTATTTTTTGTTTCATATCATTTTTCATTTCTCCATCGCCAATCCATATTGCTTTTATTTCAGGAATAATCGATTTTACTTGGTATATTATATTTAAAAATTCCATTGGATTCTTTTGTTTTGATATTCTTGCAGTGCAACATATATCATATTTTTTCTCTGAATCTATTCCTTTTACCTGTTTCAATATTTTTTTTCTTTCAAGCGGATTTCCAATACATCTCGTTTTATTTCTAATGAAGTTAAAAAATATATATTCTTTTCCAATAGCTTTTGAAACGGTTAATATCTTATCTGCTTTCAGTCCTGCTAAAAGAAAAGAAAATGAATTTATATTGATTCTTTTTATCCATGGAGGATTATTATGTATATGAAAAATCAATAAATTATTTTTCTTCAATAATGCACATTTTATGCTTGCTCTGAAATCGTGAGCATGAATAATATCAGGATTATACTTTTTACATATTCTTCTTATTTCTCTACAAGATAATTTTTTTACTGGTATATATTCTATGCCATTCTTTTTTAATACTTTTGAAATTTCTCCTTCTGGTGACATATAAAGGCATTTAAACTTTTCATTTTTATTTACATTGTTAATTATTGTTATTGCAACGTTTTCTGCTCCTGAATATTTATTAGTATTAAGTATGTGAATAACTTTTTTCTTTGTAATATTTGTATATATTTTTTGCATATCTTTCAAAACATTATTTAATTCAAATTTTCCTATTTTCAACTTATTATTAATAGAACATTTAGTTAATTTTTCAGTATCTTTTATGACTTGTTTTATTGTATTTATTAATTCTTCTGTGCTTCTATTATTTGTTATAATAAAACCATTTTCATTATTTTGTACTAATTCTCTATGTCCTCTATTATCAGTTGCAATTATTGGTAATCCTTTATACATTGCCTCCATAACATTTACAGGCAATCCTTCTCTTATACTAGAAGCTAGATATATATTAGTTATAGAAAGCAATTCATTTATATCTTTTCTTTTTCCTAAAAGTTTTATTTCATTTTCTAAATTATTATTTTCTATATATTGCTGATATTCTCCTTTTAACGGTCCATCTCCTATTAAAAATAATTTTATATTAGGTAATTCTTTTTTTAATTCCTGAATTGCTTTTATTAATAATATTTGATTTTTATTTTTATTCAATTCAGCTACATAAGAAAAAATAATATCTTCTTTTTTTATTTTTAATTTTTCTCTTACTTTGTTTTTTTCTTCTTCTGATAATGTTTTTTCTAATCTTTCAGAGTTCATTCCTACGCCATTTATATGTTCAACTTTTTTAGCATTCAGATGTTTTTTAGCAAATTCATAGTCTTCGTTTGTTATTGTAATCAGACAGTCTGTCCATCTTGCGCATATTTTTTCTATTGGATAATATATTATCCAATTAAGTATTGGAGCTCCATTATAGAAATGAAATCCATGAGCTGTATAAATAACCTTTGTGTTATATTTCTTTCTTGTTCTTCTTGCTGCTAATCTTGTTAGCACTCCACCAACTGGCGTATGACAATGAATCATTTCATATTTATTTTCGTTTATTATATTTTTTAGTTGCTTGTATGCTTTTATATTTTGCAATTTTAGTGGAAATCTTTCAAATGGAATCTCGAAGTGTTTATCGCAATATTCTATGGTTTCATTTCCTTTACTTGCCACATGTACTTCATAGCCTTTTTCTTTAAACATTTTCAAATACGGAATATGAAATGAGTTTATATGACTTGCAACCGTTGCAACAAATAATATCTTTTTCATATATTTTATCCTCTTTTTATCATTATTTCATTATATTTCATCATGTATATATTTTCTTCATACTCACCTATATGACTTTGGTTTTCCACATTATTTATAGAATTTATGACAAATTTGGTGAACTTTACTCCACTTTCATATGCATGTGGATATCCTCCACCAAATCTAGGATTAATTTCAGAAATATAATAATCATTGTCTATTTTAAATATATCCATATCAATCATATATTGATACCCTATTTTTTCTATTAGTCTACTTATTAATTCAAATAATTCCTTATCTTTAAATGACCTTGCTTTATCAGTTTCACCTGCTCTCATTTTTATCTTTTCTTTAGTAAAAATCGAAACTACTTTTTTAGAAATAGGATCAATATAAACATCTGCTCCAATTTCTTGTCCATTTAGAAATTCTTGAATTATTAAATTATCATATAAATCAAATAATAAATCTATTTCTTTTTTACTATTAACCTTAGATATGTTTATACTAGCACTACCTTTTACTGGTTTTACAAATACAGGAAAATTAATTTTTCCTTCATTCAAATCTGTATAAAATTCATTTTTATCTACATAACTTTTAGCTGTTTTAAATCCATTTTCTTTCAAATAACAAAACATCTTATATTTATCAAAAGCTAGCTCCACTTGCTCATATTCTGAAACTAATGGTATAGTTCCTATATTTAAAAATCTTGTTTTATTTTTTGCAATTAAACTTATTTCTGGATCAATTAAAGTAAATAAAGCATCAACTTTTTCTTTTTTACATATATCTAATATAATATCCAAGTATTTAGGGTCGCTCATTGCTGGCACTATGTAAAATTTATCTGCTTCATATATAGCTGGTGCTAGTTCACTCATATCTGTTGCTATTATTTTTCCACTATTTCCTACCTCATTTTTAAAGTATTGAACAATTTTATTTCTTGTTCCTACACTAGTTATTAATATATTCATCCTTTTCTTCTCCTTTGATTTTCCTTATAGCATCTAAATCATGTGATTCTCTTGGGACTTCAATATCATTATGCTTTAACACTGAGCTAATTGTCTTAAATATTATTATTAAATCTTCTTTAAAAGAAATACTATTGACATATTTTAAATCCATTTCAAATCTTTCATTCCAATCTAAATTATTTCGACCACAAATTTGAGCTAATCCGGTTAATCCCGGTCTAACATCATGTCTATGTTTTTCTTCTTCTGTATAATATGGTAAATATTTTACTAGCAGAGGTCTTGGCCCAACTATTGCCATATCGCCTTTTAAAATATTTATCAATTCAGGCAATTCGTCCAGGCTTGTACTTCTTAAAAGTTTTCCAAAGTTAGTTAAGCGCTCTGAGTCTGGTAAAAGATTACCATTTTCATCCTTTTTATCTGTCATTGTTCTAAATTTATATAATGTAAAAATCTTTTCATCTTTACCAGGTCGTTGTTGCTTAAATATTATTGGGTTACCTAGCTTTATTCTAACTAATATTGCAACTATTAACAATATTGGTGATAATATTATTAGTGCTATTAAGCTTAGAATAAAGTCTAACATTCTTTTAAAATATTTTGCATACATATGCAATCAATCCCCTTTTGTTTTTTATTACTTCAATCTTTCAAATTTAATTTTGGTATGCTTTTGTTTTATATAACTATTTCCATAGATTTTTTATAATTTCAATCACTCTATCTTGCTCTTCTTCAGTCATTTTTGTATCAGATGGTAGGCATACTCCTCTTTCAAATAAATCTTCTGATACTGCATTTTCTTTAACTTTTATAAAATCATTTTCTTTAAACACTGGTTGCATATGCATTGGCTTCCATACTGGTCTTGATTCTATATTTTCTTTTTCTAATGTTTCCATTATATCTAATGGTTTTACTTTCGAATTTTCTTTTAATGTAATTACTGATAACCAATGATTTGGTTTTGTATCTGCTAATATTGGTTGCATTTCTATATCGCTTATTTCTTTAAATCCTTCTTTGTATCTGTTATATATATTTGTTTTTTGCTTTATTCTTAAATCTAATACCTTTAATTGTCCTCTACCAATTCCAGCTACTATATTGCTCATTCTATAGTTATACCCTATTTCTTCGTGTTCATAATGTCTTGCTTTTTCTCTACTTTGAGTTGCCCAAAATCTTACTTTTGCTATTTTTTCTTCATCTTCTGATACTAGCATTCCTCCACCGCTTGTTGTTATTATTTTGTTTCCATTAAATGAGTATATTCCATACTTTCCAAACGTTCCAGTTTGTTTTCCTTTATATGTTGCTCCTAAACTTTCTGCTGCATCTTCTACTAATGGTACTTTATGTTTATCACATATTTCTTTTATTTTGTCTATTTTAGCTGGTGTCCCATATAAATGAACTACTATTACTGCTTTTGGATGTGGATATTTTTCAAATGCTTTTTCTAATGCTTCTGGATCCATATTCCATGTATCTTTTTCACTATCTATAAATACTGGTGTTGCATCTTGATATATTATTGGATTTGCAGTTGCTGAAAATGTTAAACTTGAACAAAATACTATATCTCCTTTTTTTACTTCTAATGCTTTAAATGCCATATGTATTGCTGCCGTTCCTGCTGATAAGGCTGCTGCATGTTTTATTCCTACATATTCTGCTAATTTCTCTTCAAATTTGTTTACATTTTCTCCTAATGGTGCAATCCAATTAGTGTCAAATGCTTCTTTTACATATTCTCTTTCATATCCTTCATCAGACATATGTGGTGATGCTAAAAAAATTCTCTTTTCCAATTATATTTTCCTTCTTTCTTATCTTATAAGTTTACTCTGTCATTTTTGTTCTTTAAAAGTTGGCACAATTTCTTTAATTACTCTTTTTATTTCGTCTTTTTGTTCATTATTGTAATTCTGAAGTAAATTTCTTAATTCTTTCAATTTATATTGTATCATATTCATATCAATTTTCATAGGCTCTGCAATATAAATTTTATCATTTTTTGTTGATTGTAATCCTTCTTCAGACATCAATAACTCTTCATATAATTTTTCTCCTGGTCTTAACCCTGTTATTTTTATTTGTATATCAACATTTGGCTCTAGTCCTGATAATTTAATTAGTTTTACTGCCATATCATATATTTTCACTGGTTCTCCCATGTCAAGTACAAATATTTCTCCTCCTTTAGCTGTTGACATTGCTTGCAATACTAGTGATACTGCTTCTGGTATTGTCATAAAAAATCTTGTAATTTCCTTATGTGTTACTGTTACTGGTCCTCCATTTGCTATCTGTTTTTTAAATAATGGCACTACTGAACCATTGCTTCCTAATACATTTCCAAATCTTACAGCTACATATTCAGTGTTACTGTCCTTATTTTTTGCTTGCACTATCATTTCGCATAATCTTTTTGTTGCTCCCATTATATTAGTTGGATTTACTGCTTTATCTGTTGAGATTAATATAAATCTTTTTACTCCATATTTTTCTGCACAATTAGCAACATTATATGTTCCAAATACATTGTTTTTAATTGCTTCTAGTGGGCTTGTTTCCATTAGTGGTACATGTTTATGTGCTGCTGCATGAAATACTAAATATGGTTTATATTCACTAAATATTTCGTTTAATCTTTCTGTTTCTCTTACACTTGCAACTATTGCATCTATTTTTATCTTTGGATAATTAAATTTTAATTCTTGTTCTATATCATATAAATTATTTTCATAAATGTCTACTATAACTAATTTCTCTGGCTTAAATTTTATTATCTGTCTGCATAATTCTGAGCCTATTGAACCTCCTCCACCTGTTACTAATATTACTTTGTCTTTTATCAATTCTCCTATATTTTTATTATTTAATTTTATAGGTTCTCTTCCTAGTAAATCTTCTATTTGTACATCTCTAAAATTTTGTTCTAGAGGTTTATTTTTTATTAATTCTTTTGTTCCTGGTAAAATTCTTACTTTACATCCTGTTTCTTGGCAAATCTCTAATATCTTTTTTCTATCTTCTTGTGAAATATTTGATATTGTAAAAAATATAACTTCTACATTATTTTCTCTGCAAATTCTTGGTATATCATAACGTGTCCCTAGTATTTTATTTCCTGATATTGCATAATTTACTTTGTTTGTGTTATCATCTATTAATCCTATTACTTTATATGTATCTTTCATACTACTTTTTATGGTCTCTAATAATATTCTAGTTGCATTTCCTGCTCCTATTACTAGTACATTTTTCTTTTCTGTATCTTCTTCAGTATCTTTATATTGACTTGTTAATATCATTCTAATAAATACTCTATATCCTATTATTACAGGCATTATGATAAGTTCTGCTATTAAATTTACTCTTTCGTTTGCAATTGGTATTACTTTTAAAAGATTAAAAATTATCATTATAGTGCAAGATATTGAACATGCCAAAATATATACTAAATAATCACTACCATTTTCATATCTTGTTATATTATGGTATGTCCTAAAGCTTGTTAATACAATCTGATAAATCAATGTTGCTAATATAATTGTATCTATTATATTTTTTTGCATTTCTTTAGATAATTCCACCTGGTTTTCTATAATAATTACAGCAACATAATATGCTGCTGTAATTATTATAATATCCATCATCCTTAAAAAAACGTTTCTATGTTTCTTTATTAATTTCACTTTTATTTTCCCCTCTTGTTTTAAGTTATTTTGTATATCCTGTTTTTGCAATTATGTCATTGCTTATTTGTTTTATCGTATCTGATGGCGAATAATCCTTTTGTTCAAATACCTCTTGATGTAATCTAGTTACATTACTTTCTAATGTAATTGGAATTCCATACCATCTATCCATAGTTTTTCCTTTTGTATCATATGGCCAGCCTAAACTTTCCGTTATTTTAAAGTTTGGAGCACTTGGCAATAATCCAAATATATCATTTGCTGTTATATTTGTATATACTCTTGGTAACACTTGGTCTACAAGTGTATTTAATTGACTAATATTAAATGTCTTTACTTTGTTTACTACTGCAGTTAATACATCTCTCATTCTTTCTGTTCTTTTATAATCTCCACCTGTTGCATATCTAATTCTTGCATATGCTAATGCTTGTTCTCCTGTTAAATTATATGTTCCTGCCTTTGTTATTCCAGATATATGAGGTACTTCTTCTGCTGTTATATTCATTGATATTCCTCCTATGTCGTCTATAATTTCTTTTACAGCATCAAAGTTTACAGTTACAAATTCTTTAATATTTAAATCTAAATTAGTATTTAAAGTCTTTATAGCAAGTGGTGCCTCTCCATATGAATATGCATGTGTTATTTTATCAAGTCCATGCCCTTCGATTTGAACATATGTATCACGATAAACAGAAACTAGTTTTACATCCTTGGTTTTATTATTAATACTAGCTATTATAATACAATCACTTCTATTTCCTTTTTCATATGTATCTTCTCTCGAATCTATTCCAAATATTGCTATATTTCTATAATCAGCTAATTGTTCCTCTGCTTGTGTTGAAACATTCAAATCATTTTCATCTATATCCACTTTTTGTAATTTTGATAATTTACTATTTATATACCAATATGTTCCACCTATTATTATTGCCAATATAAGAACTAGTACTAGTACAATTATTCCAAAAGCTGTTAAACCTTTTTTATGTTTCTTTTCCTTTGACATTTTATTTCCCTCTTTCTAAATATTTTTTGAAAAAGACTATTTTTTTATTACTACATTTTATTTGGCATTTCTATACCAAGCAAGTTAGCTCCTATTTTTAGCACTTGTCCTACTGCATAAGTTAAATAGACTCTTGCATTTTGTGTATCTTTATTTTCTGTTATAATTTTATTCTCATTGTAAAACACACTATATGCTTTTGCTAAATCTATTAAATATCTTGCAAGAATAGATGGTTCTTCTTTTTCTGTTACTTGTTTTAATACATTCTCAAAATTGTATATTAATTTTATTATATTTTGTGAATACTCATCTAATAATTCTTTTATTTGTACACTTTTTAATTCTGGTATTTTCCCTGCTTTTTCTATTACACTTTTTGTTCTTACATATGTGTATTGTATATATGGTCCTGTTTCTCCTTGGAAGTTTAATATTTGATCCCATTCAAATATTTCGTCTTTTACTCTACTATTTGATAAATCGTTAAATATTACTGCTCCTATTCCTACTTTTTTTGCTATTTCTTCCTTGTTTTCTAAACTAGGATTTTTTTCTTCTATTATTATTTTAGCTCTCTGTATTGCTTCATTTAACAAATCCTCTAATTTTATTACTTTTCCCTCTCTTGTTGACATCTTTCCTGTTGGAAGTAATACCATTCCAAAAGGTATATGTTGTAATCCATCTGTATATTTTTTGTCTATTCCTAGTAATTTTGCTACTTCAAATACTTGCTTAAAATGTAGTACTTGTTCATATGAAGTTAAATACAAAGCTTTATCAAAATCATATGTTCTTGCTCTATATAAAATTGCTGCTAAATCTCTTGTTGCATATGTTGTAGAACCATTAGATTTTTCTATTATACATGGAGTATTTATTCCTTTATCTTCTAAGTCAATAATTTTTGCTCCTTGTGACGAAATTAGTTTTCCTGTTTTTTCTAATATTTCTATAACTTCTGGCATTTTATCTGAATAAAAAGCTTCTCCATTCCATGAGTCAAATTCACTACCTAATAAATCATATACTTTTTGAAATTCTTTTAAGCTTAAACTCTTAAATTTTTCCCATAGTTCTACACAATATTTATCTCCATCTTCTAACTTTTTAAAATTATTTCTGCATTCTTCTAAGACTTTTTCGTCCTCTTTACATAGATTATTTATTCTTATATATATTTTAGTTAATTCATCTATTGGATTTTCTTCTATATTATATTCCTGTCCCCAAAGTTTATAGCCTTCTATTAATTTTCCAAATTGTGTTCCATAATCTCCCAAATGGTTTATTCCTGTTACATTATATCCTAAATGCTTGTATATTTTATATAATGCTCCTCCTATTACTGTTGAACGCAAATGTCCAATATGAAATGGTTTAGCTATATTAGGTGATGAATAATCTATTACTATATTTTTCCCTTTTCCAATTTTAGACTTTCCATAGTTATCTCTATTATTTTCTATTTGATTTAACACTTCTTTTGTTATTATATCTTTATTTATATAGAAATTTAGATATCCTCCAACTACCTCCATTTTTTCTATTTCTTCTGGTGTAGTTTCTATTTTTTCCTTTATTTCATTAGCAATTACTGGAGGAGCCTTTCGTAACTCTTTTGCAAGACGAAAACATGGAAATGCATAATCTCCATTTTGGGAATCTTTTGGCATTTCTATATAGCTTTCTAATTCTTTTTCATTTAAGTTTGTTGCATCTGCTAATATTTCTGCTATTTTTTCTTTAAAGTCTATCATGTTTTTTCCTCTCTTTTAACTATTTTTTTCTATATATCTCCAAGAATCCTTGCACATATCTTCTAGTGTTTTTGTTGCTTCCCATCCTAATTCTTCTTTTGCTTTTTTAGGATCTGCGTAACAAGTTGCAATATCTCCTTCTCTTCTTGGAGCTATTTTATATGGTACCTCTTTTCCTGTTGATTTTTCAAAAGCTTTTACCATATCTAATACACTATAACCATTTCCAGTTCCTAAGTTATAAATATATAACCCTTCTCCTTCTTTTTCCAATTTTTTTAAAGCTGCTACATGTCCTTTTGCCAAATCTACAACATGGATATAATCTCTTACTCCTGTTCCATCTGGTGTATTGTAATCATTTCCAAATACAGATAATTCTTTTAATGTTCCTGCTGCTACTCTTGCAATATATGGCATCAAATTATTTGGTATTCCTTGTGGTTCTTCACCAATTAATCCTGATTCATGAGCTCCTACTGGATTAAAGTATCTTAGAATACAAATATCCCAAGAATTATCAGAGGCATATAAATCTTTTAATATTTGTTCAATAAATAATTTTGAACTTCCATAAGGATTTGTAGTTCCTCCTATTTTGCAATCTTCTGTTAATGGTATTCTCTCTGGTTCTCCATACACAGTAGCTGATGAACTAAATATGAATTTTTTTACTCCATATTTTTTCATAGTTTCTAATAAAACTAAACATCCTGATATATTGTTATGATAATATTCTAATGGCTTTTGAATAGATTCTCCAACAGCTTTATAACCAGCAAAATTTAATACAGCTTCTATTTTATTTTCTTCAAATACTTTTTCTAACTTTTCTTTGTCTAAATAATCTATTTCATAAAATTTAAAATCTTTTCCTGATATTTCTTTTATTTTATCTAATACTTCTGGTTTGCTATTTGAAAAGTTATCTATTATAACTATTTCCTTTCCTGCTTTTAATAACTCTACAGCTGTATGACTTCCTATATATCCTGCTCCTCCTGGTAATAATATTGACATATTAAATTCCTCCTTATCTTTTTTTGATTTCAGTTCCTTGTTTTGTATCTTTGATATCATATCCTTTTTGATTTATCAAGTCTCTTAATTCATCAGATTTATTCCATTCTTTATTTTCTCTTGCAATTCTTCTTTTATCAACCAAATCTAATATTTCTTTTGGGATATCTTGTTTTCCTGAATTTTCTTCATTAATCTTAATCCCTAAAATATTATCAAATTTAGTAAGAATTTCTGCAATTTCTGGATTTTTCTTTTCAAATTTAGCAGCTTCCCAAACGAAGCTCATTGCAAGAGGCATATTTAAGTCATCATTGATAGCTTTATGAAAGCCTTCTTCTATTTGTTTTAATTTTTCTTTGTCTTCAATTGTTAATTTGTCTGTTCCATTTAAATTTAATTGATAACTATTACGTAATCTTTCTAATGACTTTGATGCCGCCTCTAATCCTTCCCATGTGAAGTTTAGTTTATTTCTATAATGGCATGAATAACTAAATAACTTATATGCTATTGGATCATATCCTTTTTCTATAAAATCTTTAACTAAATATACATTTCCAAGACTTTTTGACATTTTTCCACCATTAATTAGTAAATATTCTCCATGTATCCAGTATCTTGCTGGTATCTTTCCACAAGCACCTTTGCTTTGTGCAATCTCATTTTCATGATGAGTCGGAATTAAATCAATTCCTCCTGTATGAATGTCAAATTGCTCTCCTAAGTATTTTTTTCCCATTGCTGAACATTCTATGTGCCATCCTGGATAGCTTGGTCCCCATGGGCTATCCCATTTCATCAAATGATTTTCTGGTGCTTTTATCCATAAAGCAAAATCATATGGATTTCTTTTTTCCGGATCTGCTTCTATTCTAACTCCTACTTTCTGTTCTTCCAAGTTAATATTCGAAAGTATTGGATATTTGTCTAATTTTGATATATCAAAATAAATTGCTGTTGATGTTTCATACGCATATCCATTTTCTATTAATTTTTCAACATATTCTATCATCTCTTTTATATGTTCTGTTGCTTTGCATATTATTTCTGGTGTTTCTATATTTAATAAATTTAAATCATCAAAAAATAGCTTTGTATAATGTTCTGCTATTTCTAAAGGAGTTTTATGTTCTTCTTTTGCTGATTTTAGCATTTTGTCTTCTCCTTCATCTCCATCTGATACTAAATGTCCAACGTCTGTTATATTCATAACATGCTTTATTTTATATCCATTATATCTCAATACTCGTCTTAAAACATCTTGAAATATATTAGTTCTTATATTTCCTATAGTTGCATTTTTATAAACAGTTGGTCCACAAGAATACATTCTTACTTCTTGTTTGTCAATTGGTATAAATTTTTCTTTTTGTCTTGTAAGTGTATTATAAAAATATATATCCATAAACTTCTCTCCTTTTACTAAAATTGCCAAAAATATTAATTTTGGCAATTTTATTGCTTAATATTACAATATTATGTTCCAGCACCTGGATCTTCAGTTCCAGATGTATTTGTATTCCCACCTGTATTCGTTGTATTTCCACCTGTGCTTGTATTTCCACTTGTATTTGTATTTCCACCTGTATTTGTTGTGGTTTCTGATTCTGTGTTTGTTGTATTATGTTTTGGTTTTTCAGGCTCTTTTGGTTTTTCCTCTGGTTTCTTATGGATATCACAAATTTCTTCAACTTTTGTTCCTGAAGAACTATTTTTTCCATTTACTGGTGTCCAAAGTTTTAATTGTTCTTTTGGTACTGTCGCACCATAATTGTTTACTTTTGTCTCTGGACAATACTCATTTGCTACTTTTCCAGATTCAGTACATAATTTTTGACTTCCATGTCCTTGACATTTTTCAGGTATATTATTTGATGCAAATATTTCTTTATAAGTATCTGTACATCCTGTTGTAGCTAAACATCCTGTTGTTCTACAAACTGTTTGTTCTACAATTCCACTTGGCTTTTGGAAAGATGCATTTGCTAACTTTTTATGAATGTCTGTCATTACTGCATCCCATATTTGACCTGCTGGATTTTGAGAAAATCCTTTTACTTCTTCACTGTCATCATATCCAAACCATGTTGCGGCAGAATAATATGGCGTAAATCCACATAACCATCTGTCATAACTCTTGTCAGTTGTTCCTGTTTTTGCAGCTACATCCATTCCTGATATTTTACAATAAGTAGCTGTTCCTCTTGAACTATTTACTGGCTCTTGAGTTATCTTTTTAGTAAGATATGCTGTTTGTTCTGAAACTGCTCTTACTTGTTCTTGTTTTGGTGTTAATACTGTGTTCCCACTACTATCTACTACTTTAGTATAGAATGTTGGTGTAATATAAATTCCATCATTAGCAATAGTTCCATATGCTGCTGCCATTTCTAATGGACTAACACCGTCTGTCATACCTCCAATTGCTAATGATAATACATTATCTTTTTTATCGTCTAATGAAGTTATTCCCATCTTTTTAAGATATTGAATAGATTTTTCTGGTGTTAATTCTTTCATTATTTTTAAAGCTGGTATGTTTTGTGAAGTTTCTATAAATTGTCTTATATTAATAATTCCTCTATATCTTTCTCCATCATTTTTAGGTGTATATCCTCCACCAAAATCAGTTTTTACGTCATCATATACTGTAGCAGGAGTAATTACCTTTTCTTCTAATGCTGGAGCCACGTCTGCTATTGGTTTTATAGAAGAACCTGTTTGCTTTTTCATTTGAGTTGCCCTATTCCATCCAGCTCCTTCTTTTGTTCCTAAACCACCTGCAATTCCTACAACATTTCCTGTTTTATAATCAATAATAGCCATTCCAGATTGTGTTGTTTGCTTTTTACTAGGGCTCGTCTTTTTATATTTTTCTTTTGCATATTCTTCTTCTAGTCTAGCTTGTATAGTAGAATCTACTGTTGAATGAATAGTTAATCCACTACTATACACATAATTTTCTGCTAATTGTCTTGAAATATCTTTTTCATCCATTACTTGGTTAATTACTTGGTCTATTACTGCATCTGTATGATAAGAATAAGTAGTTCCTGTTGCAATAGCAGCTTTTTCAAATTTTAATCCTTCTTCTGCTTGTTTTACAGCTTCATTGTATTCTTCTTCATTTTGAATATATCCCAATTCTTTCATTTTAGCTAATACTGTTAATACTTTTGATTTTATTCTTTCATCTCTTTTTTCTTCTGTGTCATTACTTGAAGCTAACTTGTATGGATTATAATAATTAGGTGATGAGTTAATTCCTGCTAAAAATGCACATTCTGCTAAACTTAAATCTTTTGCACTTTTATTAAAATAATATTCTGCTCCTAATTCTACTCCATGTAGATTTCCTTCTCCACCCACATATAAAATATTTAAGTATAATTCTAATATTTGATCTTTAGATATCATTCTTTCTACTTGATAAGCTTTTGCCCATTCTTTTACTTTTCTAAAAATTCCTGCAAGTCCTGAAGATTCATCATCTTTTGTTATATTCTTTACTAATTGCTGTGTAATTGTACTACCACCATACGAACTATTACCAGTTACAGTGTGTAATATTGCTCCTGCTGTTCTTTTTAAATCTACTCCATTATGTTTATAAAATCTTTCATCTTCAATTGCAACATATGCTTTTGGTAAGTAATCTGCCATATCTTCAAGTTTAATTACTTTTCTTTTTTCATCACCACTTAAATTAGCAATAACTCCTCCATTTGAGTCTACAACAACTGAATTAGATGCTCCTATTTTTAATTCTTCTTTTGTTATTTCAAAATCGTCTCCAAATAGTCCAAAAAACATTCCTGCTACAATTCCTGCACCTATTACACAAAGTAATAAAAATATAACTAACATTATTTTTATTGCCATTCTCAATTTTGGATGCTTTTTTTCCTTTTTCACTTTTTTCGTTTTTTTATTCTCAACTGGTTTATACATTTTAGTAGAATCATCTACTTTTTTAGCTTTTGCTCTTTTACCAGTTTTTCTTTTTTTATTTTGAGTTCTGTATTTTCTTGTTTTTTCATTACTTTTTTGTCTATTACTTCTATTTTCTCTACTATTATTTGGCATCTTATTCCCTCCTTGCCAATTATAAATTTATGCATGTACATTATATTATATTTTGTAAAAAAAGAAAAGCTTTTAAATAAAATTTTAGTAATTTAGATTAAATATATTACAGTTCATTTAAATAGTATGCATGTTGATCATATACACAGTAAACATTACTTTTTTATATTGTTGATTTATTTCCCACCAATTCTATTATCTTCACTTGGTCCTCGTCAATTCTCTTCATTATAAATTTATACGGTTGTTTTTTTATAATTTTTGCTTCATATATATCCTTCTTATTGTATTTTTCTTTTTTCTCAAAGTCAAATTCATCTTCATATTTAAAACATATCTCGTAATCATTTATATTTATGCCATTAAATCTTTTTTTCTCTATTTTAACATTTCCTTTTAAATTAACAATAATTGCCTCTTCATATATTTGATATTTGTTAATCAGTTCTGTTGGGAAATCAATATTTAAAATTATTTTAGATTTTAAAAGACTTTTTCTTCTATTGTTACTAATTACTAACATAATTCCTTCTTTTTCTAAAATCTGTTTTTCTATTTTCTTAAATTTTTCTATATGATTTGTTACGATATTAATTTTTTTATATTCTTTTACTATTTCTTTTATATTTTCTAAAATATTGTCATTGATATCATTTACCAATATTGATATTGACACTTCTTCTTTTTTCATATTTTTCTTTTCTATTATATATTTTAAAGATTTAAGCATTAATACTTCAAACAACCATCTTCCATCTATTATATCAAAATTATATGTATATAAATAATTTTGATAATCCTGTTGTTTTTTTATTTCTTTACTTAAAATTACCTTATTGCAATTTGTTTTGCTTAATATCTTTTTAGTTTTATTTGCCAATACTTTACTCTTTTTTAAATCCATTTTTTCTTCAGCTTCTATTGGTAATATTATTTTATTTTCTTTGAGTTTCACTATATTAAATAATTTTAATATAGAGTTAGGCTTGTCAGTTTCTTGAATATAATACAAAAAAATCACTCCTCATATATTTTTAATTAAATATATGAAAGTGATTTTTATAATATACTAAATAACAAAACATTTTACTTTACATTCTTTATTGCTATATAAGGTTTTATATTATAATAATATCTCTTTTTAAAATATTATCTTTTATGCAACCAATACCTATAAATTTGTTATTATTATAAATTTTAAAAGCTCCATCTTTTTCTTTTACTTTTAATTGTACTCCATTTAAGAATAATTTTAATTTTTTATCTTCTAATATTATGTTTTTACTTTTATCAAATAATCTTTCTATTGTTATTAAATTATTATTAATATTTTCTATATTATTATTTATTGTTTCTAAAGTTATAGATTCAGTAATATCAAATCTACCAACACATAATCTTTCTAAATCTGACATACAACCTATTGTGCCAAGCTTTTTAGCAATATCTGAACATAAACTTCTAATATATGTTCCTTTTGAACAACTTACTTTAAATACAATTTCTTTATTATCTCTATCTATTTTTTCTAAATTTATGTCATATATTTCTATTGTCCTTGGCTGAATTCTAACCTCTTTTCCTTCTCTAGCATATTCATATAACTTTTTTCCGTCAACCTTTATTGCAGAATATATAGGAGGTATTTGTTCTTGTTTTCCAACAAAACTCTTTAATATATTTTCAACATTGCTTTTTTCTAAAATTTTAATATCAACGGCTTGTTCTTGTATCACTCTTCCTTCTAAGTCTTTTGTGTCTGTTTCAATTCCTAATTTTAGTGTAGCTTTATAAGTTTTATCGTGTTCTATTAAATATTTTGAGCACAATGTTCCTTTCCCTATTAATAATGGCAACACTCCTGTTGCCATTGGATCTAAAGTACCTGTATGTCCCACTTTCTCTTTTGTTATTTTTTTTATTTTATGTACTATATCATGAGATGTACATCCTTTATGTTTATTTATTATTAATATTCCATCCATTTTTTTATTTCCTTACAATGCTTTTTTTACTTCTTTTAAGACTTTTTCTCTTACTTGTTCTAGAGTTCCTTGTATTAATCCTCCAGCTGCTCGTGGATGTCCTCCTCCACCAAACATCAAGCATACATCTGAAACATTTACTTCATTTCCTGAACGCAATGAAATTTTAAAAGCATTTTCTTCTTTTTGTCTTACAAATATTGAAACTTCTACACCTTCAATGTCTCTTCCTATTTCAACTAGTCCTTCATGGTCTCCCGGTTCTGCATTTACTTCTTCTTCATCTTTAATAGTGATATATGTAAATGTTACTTTTCCATCTTCTAATAGCTCCATTCTGTCAATTACCTTTTTAGTTAGTAGAAAATTAGCCTTAGTTTTAGTATTTAAGGTTCTTTTATATATATATGGAATGTTAACTCCTTTTCTTACTAATTCAGCTGCAAATTCAAATGTTTCTGAATTTGTTCCATCATGTCTAAATCCTCCTGTGTCTGTTATTATTCCAGTCATTATGCATGTTCCAAGTTCCTTCGTTATTTTCATTTTAAAATATTCTGCTATTCCTGCTAATATTTCGCAACATGCTGGAGAAACAGGATTTACGTAATTTAAATCTCCAAACATATTATTACTTCCATGATGATCAATTACTATTGTTTTTTTAGCATTTTCAAAATATTCTTTTTTAGCTATTCTTTTTATGTCAGCACAATCTACTGCAATTGCTAAATCGTAGTTTTTTATTTCTGATTCTTTCTTTATTGTCTCAATACCTGGTAAAAAGTCAAATAGTCTAGAATACTCAGGAATAATAACATCACATTCTTTTTCCAATTCTTTTAGCATAAGTCTCATAGCTAAACTACTACCTATAGCGTCTCCATCAGGAGATTCATGTGTTAAGATTACAATATTTTGAGCCACTTTTATTTCTTTTAATATTTCATCTAATGTCATATTTATTTCTCCTCTTCTTTTTTAGGCATAATTTCTTTTAATATGCTATCAATCTTTGCTCCATATTCTAAAGAATCATCTAATTCGAATAAAATTTCTGGGGTATTTCTTAAATTTATTTTTCTTGCTAATTCACTTCTTATAAATCCTGAAGATTTCTTTAATCCTTCCATTGTTTCTTTTAAATTTTTTGAATTTAAAATGCTTACATATACTTTTGCATATTTTAAGTCGTTAGTTACCTTTACTTTTGTTACACTAATTAATCCTGTTACATTTGGATTTTTTAATTGATAGCTAATGATTTGGCTTATTTCTTTTTTGTATTCTTCATCAATGCGTCCTAATCTATTCTGATTTTCTGGCATTTTATTTTTCCTCCTTTTATAAGAGAAATATCCCTAAAAAGGGACATTATCTCTTAATTTCTTCCATAATATATACTTCTATTACGTCTCCTTCTTTGATGTCGTTATAATTTTCAATTTGAATTCCACATTCAAATCCTTTAGTAACTTCTTTTACATCATCTTTAAATCTTTTTAATGTAGCTAAATGTCCATCATGTATTACTACATTTTCACGAATCACTCTAACTCCCGCATTTCTTTCTACTTTCCCTGAAATTACATAACATCCTGCAATAGTTCCAACATTAGATATTTTGAAAGTTTGTCTTACTTCTGCATTTCCAATTACTTTTTCTTCATATTTTGGATCTAGCATTCCTTTCATCGCAGCTTCTACATCTTCTATTGCCTGATAAATAATAGAATATTGTTTTATTTCTACTTCATCTTTTTCTGCCATTTCTTTTGCCATATTATCAGGTCTTACATTAAACGCTATGATTATAGCATTTGATACTTTTGCAAGTGTTACATCTGATTGATTAACAGCACCTGCAGCTGCATGAATTACTTTTACTTTTACTTCTTCGTTTTCTAGTTTTTCCATTGCTTGTTTTACTGCTTCAACAGATCCTTGTACATCTGCTTTTACAATTAGGTTTAGCACTTTTAAATTTCCTTGTTCCATTTGTGTAAATAGATTATCTAATGTTACTTTTGTTGCACTGTTAATTGCTTTTTCTCTTGCTTGACGTTTTCTTCTTTCTATTAAATGTTTAGCCATTTTTTCATTTTTAACTTCATAGAAAGTATCTCCAGCTTCTGGAACTTCTGTTAGTCCCATTATTTCTACCGGTGTAGATGGTCCTGCAGCTTTTACACTTTTTCCTTTATCATCTTTCATCGCTCTAATTCTTCCTATAGATGAGCCTACTACTATTGTATCTCCTACATCTAAAGTTCCTCTTTGTACAAGCATTGTGGCAATTGCTCCTTTTGATTTGTCTAATCTTGCTTCTATAACAGCTCCTTTTGCTTGTTTATGTGGATTTGCTTTTAATTCTAATACATCTGCTTCTAATAGTACCATTTCTAATAATTGGTCAATATTTTCTCCTTTTTTAGCAGATATTGGTACATATATTGTATCTCCACCCCATTCTTCAGGAACCAATTCATATGCCATTAATTCTTGTTTTACTTTTTCTATATTTGCATCTGGTAAATCAATTTTATTTATTGCAACAATAATAGGTATTCCTGCTGATTTAGCGTGATTAATAGCTTCTATCGTTTGAGGTTTTACCCCATCATTTGCTGCTACAACTAAAATAGCAATATCTGTAATCTGAGCTCCTCTAGCTCTCATTGCTGTAAACGCTTCATGTCCAGGAGTATCTAAGAAAGTAATTTCTCTATCTTTTACTTTTACTTTATATGCACCAATTGCTTGTGTAATTCCTCCTGCTTCCCCTTCAATCACATTTGTTTTTCTAACAGCATCTAGAAGTGATGTTTTTCCATGGTCAACATGCCCCATTACAACAATTACTGGAGGTCTTGTTTCTAATTCTTCTTCTTTATCTTCAGAATCATCAAACAATATATCTTCCTCTGTTACTGTTTCTTTTTTAGTTGCTGTAATTCCAAATTCTTGTGCAATTAAATAAGCTGTATCAAAATCTATTTCTTGATTAATTGTAGCCATTATTCCATATCCTAATAGTTTCTTTATTACCTCTGCAGTTGTTTTTTTCATATCTGCTGCTAAATCTTTTACAGTTACTGTTTCTGGAATTTCAATTTCTGTTAATTGGAATATTTTTTGTTTTGTTCTCTCTTCTTGATTTTGATTTTTTCTCTTTTTGCCTCTTCTACCTCTCTCTGTTGTTAAATCATAATAATCTAACATTCCTCCATCTTGTTCATCAAACATATTTGACAATCTGTTTGCTTGTTTCAAGCTTTTTAGTTTTCCTTCATCAAAATCTCCTGCTGAATTGTTTCTTCTTGATTTTGATTTTTTTCCTTTATTTTCCTCAAATTTATTATTATTTTTTTGTTTATCAATTCCTCTATTATATTCTCTAACACTTTCTTTTTCAACAGTTTCAACTGACATGATATTTTTAATATTTTTTTCAATTCCTTTTTCGTCTAAAGGTCTTTTATTAAATCTATCATTATTATTTCTATTATTAAACCTATTATTTCCGTTATTGTTATTATTACCATTAAATCTGCCATTATTATTGCTGTTATTATTATTATTAAATCTATTGTTATTATGGTTAAACCTATTATTATTTCTATTGTTATTATTATAATTATAATTATTAGAATTTTGGCTATAATTATTTCTATTTTGTCTATTGTCTCGATTTTCTCTATTCATTTTATTTTCTCTTCCAATCGTTTTGTTTTCTCTTTCTTGCTTTTGAGGTTTAGAATCTAATGCAACTTTTTTTAATGTTTCTTCTTTTTTTACTTCTTTTACTTCTTCTTTTTTCATTTCTTCTTTTTTATTTTCTTGTTCAACTTTAACTTTTTCTTCTTTTTTTGGTTCCTCTTTTTTAAGTCCAAATAGTTCACTAACTGTCATAGGTTTGCTTGGTTTATTTCTATACACAATATTATAGTCTTTGTTTTGTTTTCTTTCTACAAATCCTACATTGTTCTTTTTATTTTCCTTTTTTACTGGTTCTTTCTTTTTTGTTTGTTCTGCTTCTTGTGAAATAATAACTTCTCTTCTAATAATAACAGGTGCTTTTTCTTCCTTTTTTGTTCCTATTTTTTCTTTTTTTACTATTTCTTTTTCTTGCTTTTTGTTTTCTTTTTTGTTTATATCATCTTCAATTCTTTTCGCTTCTTCCTCTTCTATTCCACTTAAATGACTTTTCACATTAATATTTAGCTTTTTTGCTACTTCTAATACTTCTTTACTGGTTAAGTTTAGCTTTTTTGCTATATCATATATTTTTATCTTACCCAATAACTTCACCCCCATTATTTATTTTTTGAATTTCTTTTGATAAGTTTATATCTTCAATTCCTAATATTGCCTTATTTGATTTACCAATTGCTTTGCTTAATTCCTCTATTTTTCCAATTATTATAATTGGCACTTTATATTTTTCGCTTAAATATTTAAATTTATCTTTTGTCCTCTCAGAAGAGTCCTCAGCTACAATTATTAAAGTAACTTTCCTATTTTTTATACTATCTTCCACACTATCTGATCCAAAGCTTATTTTCCTTGCCTTTGCTGATAATCCTATTAATCCTAATATCTTTTTATTTATCAAGAATTACACCTCTTAATTTCTCATATATTTCATTTGATATTTCTTTATCAAATATTTTTTCTAATCTCTTTGATTTTATTATCTTTTCTAAGCATTGGATGTTGTCACATATGTAAGCTCCTCTTCCATCCAATTTTCCAGTTCTATCAATATTAATTTCATCATTTTTATTTTTAACAATTCTTATCAAATCATTTTTTGCTTTTTTTTCATTACATCCCATACATGTTCTAGTTGGTTGATTTTTCATATATTTGTCCCTCCTTTATTGTATGTCTGCTTTTTATTTTTATTCGGTTTCTGTTTCTTCCTCTGTTTCTTTTTTATCACTTTCTTGTGATTTTATTATCATTTCTCTAAATTGTGTTTCTGACTTAATATCAATTTTCCAATTTGTTAATCTTGCTGCTAGTCTTGCATTCTGTCCTGATTTTCCAATTGCTAAAGATAATTGATCATCTGGTACGACAACTTGCGCAAATTTTTCTTCTTCCTTAATGTCAACAGCCAATATTTTTGCTGGTAGTAAAGCTGAAGCTATATAAATAGATGGATCTTCATTCCATTCAATAACATCTATTTTTTCTCCATTTAATTCATTAATTACATTTTGAATTCTTACTCCTTTTTGTCCTACGCAAGATCCTACAGGGTCAATGTTTTGATCTGGTGAATAAACAGCAACCTTACTTCTATATCCTGGATCTCTTGAAACACTTTTTATTTCTATTACTCCTTCATATATCTCTGGTATTTCAAATTCTAATAATTTTCTTACAAAATCCGGATGACTTCTAGATACTATTACTTGTGGAGCACCTTTTGCTCCTTTTTCTACATCTAAAACATACCCTTTTATTTTGTCGTTTACTTTATAATGTTCTGTAGGAATTTGTTCTTTTAAAGGCATTACTCCTTCTAACTTTCCTAAGTCCATTACGACAATATTATGGTCAGCTTTTTGAATAAGTCCTGAAACTATTTCTCCTTTTCTTTCATTGAATTCATTATATACTATTTCTCTTTCAACTTCTCTTAATTTTTGAATAATAACTTGTTTTGCTGTTTGTGCTGCTATTCTTCCAAAATCTCTTGGAACAATTTCTGTTTCAACTGTATCCCCTTCTTTTAAGTCTGGGTTTATCTTTTGAGCTTCTTTTAAACTAATTTCTGTATCTTCATCGTTTGCTTTTTCCATAACTTCTTTAATAGCATATACATGTGTTGCTCCTGTTTGATGATCCATTTCTACTCTTACGTTTTCTAATGAATCAAAGTTTCTCTTATATGCTGTTACTAATGCTGTTTCAATTGCTTCTAATAAGTACTCTTTTTTTATTCCCTTCTCTTTTTCTAATTCTTCTAAAGCTAAAATTAATTCTTTGTTATCAATTGCTTGATCTTTCATTTTTATTCCTCCCTTTACCAATTATATACTGTTTTAATTTGTGCTATATTTTTTCTTTCAATTTTTATATTTTCTTCTAATTCTATATTTTCTTGGTCAAATGCTTTTAAAATTCCTTGATATTCTTTGTTTCCGTTTTTATCTTTTTTAAATAACTTAATATTAATTTCATGGCCAATATATTTTTTTAGATGTTTTTCTTTTCTTATGATTCTTTCTATACCTGGAGAAGAAACTTCTAAAAAATACTGCTCTTTTATATAATCAGCTTCGTCCAAAATTTCATCTATTTCATTATTCACTTTTTCGCAGTCATTTAAGTCAATTCCTTCAGGTTTATCTATAAATATTCTTAAAAAGTAATTCTTACCCTCTTTGCTATATTCTACATCATATAGTTCATATCCAATTGCTTCAATTTTTTCTTTTAATAAGCTTTCCACTCTCTCTTCTATACTTGCCAAAATATCCCTCCTTTTTAACATATCTAATCATAAGTATTTATTTTTTTCTAATAATTAAGAGTGGGATTTGTTCCCACTCTTCTTAAGTCTTTCATAGTTTCCATTGTTATTATACCCAATTTTTGGTATAAATGCAAGCTTTTTTATAGTTTTTTATTTTATTTTTTCCAAAACTACAATTTGGTAAGTATACTCTTTATATTTCGGTTCAAATTTTTTGATTTCAACTTGTTTATATTCTTCTTTATTTTCTAATCTGTTATAACAACTTAAACTACCATCATCAATTATAAATATTCTACCTTTTGCTTCTTTCATAGCTTCTTCAAAACTATATGCCACTTTCATTTGTGGAGCATACGCTTTATATGCTTCCTCAATAGTCCAATTATCCACATTTAAAAAGTACTGCTGATTTGAATCAATTAATGCTGCTACTACTCCTCCATTATTTATACTAGTATATACTATTATATCTTCTGGTTGTAAATTCTCTTCTAAATAAGCAAATGGTTCATTATTAGAAATATCATAATTTTCTTCAATATTTTCCTTTAAATTCATTACTGACATTATTAAAATTGCACCACATATCATTCCTATAATAAATGTTTTATTTTCCTTTGCTAAAAAATAACAAATTGAAAAAATTAGAAGTCCTGATATAGGAAATAAATATCTAGCATATAAAATAGGAGATTTTAATGAAGCTATTGCTGCTATTGCAATTACCAATATATATATTATTATTGGTATTATTCCTTCTTTTATATTCTCTTTCTTTTTTATATTTTTTATAATAATATATAAAATATAAATCAATAGTATACTAGCAAAAATTGTAGGTATTATTTGTTCTAAGCTTCCCTTAAATTGAAAATTTATAATATCAATTAATATTTGAGGAAATTCAATTCTAATCCAAAATCCTCCCCCTACTCTTGTTAGTTGTTTTATAAAGTAAAACATCCATGGAATATATAGTATCACTTGTAACGCTTCTACTAAAATAAACTGTTTTATTATTTTATTTTCTATGCTTTTTCTATTTTTAATTATATAAATAATTAATCCTAAATTAATTATTCCTGCACAAACAAGAGCATAATAATGCATATAACAACTTACTATACTAAATACTCCAAATAGAATTAAATTTTTAGTATTTTTGTCCTTTATAAATCTATTTAAATAAATTACCATTAATGTAACAAAGAAAATTGACCATGAATACATTCTAATTTCTAACGCATAATTTAACATAACTGGTAAGAAGAAACTAAAAAATGTAAATAATAGCCCTGTTTTTGTTCCAAAATCTTTTTTTATATGAGTAAAACCTAATATTCCTAATCCAACAATTCCTAAGGCAGAAAAAATTCTATATATAATTATATTGCTTCCAAATAAAATATTTATTATTTTAAGCATCCAATAATAAAGAATAGGGTGTACATCATTTCCGCCTATTGTCCATATTTCACTAAAAGAATGATTTGATATTGCTACACTGTATGATTCATCAAACCATATATTACTATGAAAAGCTGGTATTAGAATTAATATTGTTCCTAATAAAATTATTGCTATATGTAATAAATTTTCTTTTTTTAATAATTCTTTTATCATTTTCTTCTCCTTTTTGTAAATATTAAAGAAAGTTGGCTTAAAAGTCAACTTTCTTTGTGTTTATATTTTTAATTTCTTTCCTCTTGTAATCCTTCTTGTAAACCATCATCTGCTATTTTTATATTTCTAACATGATTAATCTTTTCCCATGTTGTCTCTCTTTTGAATAAACATTTAAAGTTGATTAGCAACCATGATCCCATAAATAATGGATAACATGCTAAACCTTTTAGCATTGGTTTAATAGGTCTTTTATCTAAATACATTGCAATAACTCCTGTTGCAATTGGTAATAAAAATGTTGGAACTAAATATCTAAGCATATTCATCATTAATTCTGCTTGTGTCATTCCATCACCTGCATACATTAAAAAGTTAGTTGCTAGTAACAATAATGTAAGAATAAACATTGGTATACTTCCTACTATATATAGTAATCCATCAAAATTCATCATTGTTTTGTTTTCTTTTGCCGCTATAGCTAATTTCTTTGTATATTCATGAATACATTGAATATGGCCTACTGTCCATCTACTTCTTTGTGACCAACTTTGAACAAATCCTACTGGTTGTTCATCATAACATATTGCATCTGTTGCCCATCCTAATTTTTTGCCTTTTATTATTCTTTTTAATGAAAATTCTATATCTTCTGTTAATGTTTTTGTATCCCATCCTTGAGGTTTTACTACATCAAATCTTACCATAAATCCTGTTCCATTTAGTAATGGTGATAATCCTAAATTATATCTTGCTAAATGATAAAATCTGTGCATTGTCCAATAGAAAATAGCATATCCTGCTGTAATCCAGCTATCTGTTGGATTTTTTATATCTCTATATCCTTGAACAACATCTTCACCTTGACACAATTTTTTGTTCATATTTTTAATAAAATCTGGGTGCACTATATTGTCTGCGTCAAATACAAAAAATGCATCATATGGAGCATTTTCTTCTATTTTTTGTTGTAAAAACCAATTTAAGGCATACCCTTTTGTCTTTTTTGTTTCGTCAAATCTTTTATATACAATTGCCCCTGCTTCTTTTGCTACTTTTGCAGTGTTATCTGTGCAGTTATCTGCAATTACATAAATGTCATATAAATCTTTATTATAATTTTGCTTTTTTAAACTTTCAATTAAATTTCCAACAACAGCTTCTTCGTTGTGTGCTGGTATGATTGCCATAAATCTATGGTCTTTCTTTACTTTTAAAGGTTTATCTTTTATTTTTACTAAAGAACATAAACTTACTAATAATTGATATAACCAAAATATTGTTATAATCCAGACCAAAGCTTCTCTTAGTATATATAAATAATCCATTTTTTTCCCTCTCTTTTTTAAGATCTTTTTATAATATTATTATGCCACTTTTTATATTATACTATTGTTGACAAATTAATGCAATATTTTCATTCAAATTTATTTATTTTTTGTTACTATTCAGACCAGAAACTGAAAATAGACCTAGTTAATTAGATATTAACTGGTTTATTTTCGTATATATTAAATATTTCATTATAAAAATTCCTTCTTTGTTTCTTTAATGTTATAATAAGACTTTTTATATTAGAATACATTTGAACTCCGATAAAACTATTAAAATATCCAGAAACTTTTTGCTTTATTTTTATATGTCTTAATTCTCTTTCAGATAGATTATTATCAAATGGTGCTGTAAAATCATATAAAAATAATAAATGATTTTCTTTATATTTCTTTAGTCTATTTAATAATCTTTGCTCTTCTTGTCTTAAAAATTTCTTTTTTAATTTTTTATTTTCTTCATATTCCTCCTCTATTTCTAGTCTGAATAGTAACTAAAAAATAATTGATATTAAAACTTTGCTTGAGATTTAACAAAAAATATTGTATAATATCCTTAATCTAGCAAAATTGCTAGTGGTTCAGTTGTAGGATTGGAAAGTCCGTGTTTCAGTACAACTGATATATTGTGAAGAGTATAATTTTATATATGAAAATTATTAGGAGGATTTTTATGCCTACGCCAAAAAATAGTAGTAACTATGAGGGTGATTCATTATTGAAACTGTTGGCACGTTGTCCATCAGGTCTTATTGTCGATGATTTGACGCTCCTACCATTCTCAATACTACCAGGAGCTAGTCATACAAATTTTGATGACCCAAACCTAGAAAAACTACTTCCTTTTTCCCAAGACAATAACTAAATAAGAGCTTCTACTGAAACGGAAGCTTTTATTTTTTTGAAAAATAAACAAATGATGGTGGTATGTATGCTTCATTGTATTTTCAACAAAATCCTTATTTTCGGATTTTAATTTAAAGTAAATAAAGGAAATTTCATTAAAAAATACATCCACAGAATCAAAACATATTCTGGTCTGAATAGTAACATTTTTTCGTTATGTTTAAAAATAAAAATAACTTTTTTTATTTTTATTGCATATGTTTATATAGATAAAATAAACGGAGGTATTTTATATGCGTGGAAAATATAAAGTTGCAATTGTTGGCAGTAGTGGTTTAGTTGGTAGAACTGTATTAAAAGTTTTAGAAGAAAAAAATTTTTCTAATGTAACTTATACATTATTTTCTTCTAAAAAATCTGCTGGTACAAAAATTAATTTTTTAGGTGAAGATTATATTCTTTGTGAATTAACTGAAAACTCTTTTAAACAATCTTTTGATTATGCTATATTTTGTGCTGGTGGTGAAGTTTCTAAAAAATATATTCCAATAGCTGTTAAAAGTGGATGTACTGTTATTGATAATAGTAGTATATTTAGAATGGATCCAGAAGTTCCTTTAGTTGTTCCAGAGATAAACCCTAAAGAAATTTTTAATAACACAGGAATTATTGCTAATCCAAATTGCTCTACTATTCAAGCTGTCATTCCTTTAAAATTTTTAGATAATAAATATCATATTAAGAGAATTGTCTACTCAACATATCAAGCTGTTTCTGGAAGTGGTCGTTTAGGCATAGAAGATTTAGAAAATAAATCTTATGGAGATTCTTTAAAAAAATTTCCATATTCTATTTACAATAACTGTATCCCTCATATTGATATTTTTATGGATGATGGATATACAAAAGAAGAACATAAAATGATAAATGAAACAAGAAAAATTTTGCAAAAGCCTGATTTACCAATTACAGCAACAGCAGTAAGGGTTCCTGTTGTTAATTGCCATAGTGAATCTATTAATGTTGAATTTGAAAAAGATTTTGATTTATATGATGTTAGAATGTTGTTACAAAATTCTCCTGGAATTATTCTAGTAGATAATATAGAAAAAGAACAATACCCTATTGCTTCTAAAGCAAATGGTAATAATGAAGTTTTTGTTGGTAGAATTAGAAGAGATTTTAGTGTTCCTTATGGCTTAAATATGTGGGTAGTAGCTGATAATCTAAGAAAAGGGGCTGCTACTAATGCAGTTCAAATTTTAGAAATATTATTAACAAACTAGTTTTTAATATTTCTAAATAATAAATCTAAGTTTTGGTTCTTTGCATAAGATGACAAGAGGCATTAAATCCATAAATTAAATTTATAAAATGTTGCAATCTATATTTTGTTTGTGCTATAATTAAAAAGAAGTACATAATTTAAAGAGGTTTTTATGGAACAATATAAGAAAGATATAATAAGTCAAAATAAAGAATTTCAAGATATTATATATCCTTTAATAACAAATGATACAGTTCAACAAATGAAAAATTTCAAACAGCATTACGAAACAACCTGTTTTGAACATTGCTATACAGCAGCATACTACTGTTATTGTATTTGTAAAAAATTAAATTTAGATTATAAATCTGCAACAAGAGCAGCTATGTTACATGATTTATTTTTATATGATTGGAGAAAAAGACAACCTGATAGAAAAGGATTACATGCTTTTACTCATGGAAAAACAGCTTGTGAAAACGCATCTAAATTATTTGATTTAAATGATAAAGAAAAAGATATAATTGAAAAACATATGTGGCCTGTTACAGTAGCATTTCCAAAATCTATAGAAGGCTTTATTCTAACATTTGTTGATAAATATTGTGCTTTGTCAGAATCTTTTGAAATTCTAAAATCTAGATTATTTATGAAAAAAGCATTTAGATATGCTTATCTAGCATTTAGTTTAGTTATTATAAAAATATAATAAGAGTGAATCTTTAAGATTTACTCTTATTTGATGTTGATGCCCACCTTAACATTTTTATATCTTTATATTTTTTTAATACTTCTTTATACTTATCATATTCTTCTTCCCATAATGTATCTGGTACATTATCAAATGCATTAAATATTTTTTCAGCTTCTGCTAAATAAATGATTTGTTCTTGCGGAGACATATTTTCATATTGCCTTGCAAATTTATATAATTTATCTAACATTTGATTTGCTTCTATAAATGACCAAAAATCTTTTATTTTCATTCCAAACATTTTTATTTGTAGTATTGCATATGCTATTAAGGCAAATATAATAAATACTAATATATATATAATTGTGAGTATTGCCATCTTTTCACCTCTTTAACGTTTTTCACTTTTGTATTTTTTTCATTATAGCACTTATTGTTTTTTTTTGCAAATTTATAATTTTAGCATTTTTCAACCTACAATTTTATAATTCATGGCTAAATTACATGGATTTCAGAAAATTAAATTTCGAAAATCTCTTTTTTACTTATATTATATATGTTATAATCATAAAATATTTAAATAAGGAGTCGATATAAATGGAAGAAAAATTTGCAGATACAAAAAAGGCTGGTATCTTAGGAATAATTGGTAATATCTTTTTATTAATAATAAAAGCTACAGTTGGTTTTATAAGTAAAAGTCAAGCTATGATTGCAGATAGCGTAAATAGTGCAGGAGATATTTTTGCCTCTCTTATGACTTTTATCGGTAATAGAATTGCAAGTACACCAAATGACGAGGATCACAATTTAGGTCATGGAAAAGCTGAATATATTTTTTCTATGTTTATTAGTATTGCTATGATTCTTGTTTCAGCTAAGTTGTTTTTTGATTCTATTATCACTTTAATTATAGGCAGTAAACTTCAATTTTCTTGGCTTTTGGTTGCTGTATGTATTGCAACAATTGTTACTAAATTGTTTTTATTTTTTTACACTCTAAAAGCCTATAAAAAATATAATAGTATTCTACTTGAAGCCAACATGAAAGATCATAGAAATGACTGTATTGTAACTACTTTTACTCTAATTTCTGTAATTCTTACTTTAGCAGGAATATATTGGCTTGATAGTATTGTTGGAATTGGAATTTCTGTCTGGATTTGCTATACTGGTGTTACTATCTTTATAGAAAGTTATAATGTTTTAATGGATATTAGTGTAGATGATAAAACAAAAGATCTTATTTTAGACATAACACATAGCTACAAAGAAATACAAAAAATTTCTGAAATTGTATCCACTCCAGTTGGTAGTCAATATTTAGTTTTTATTACTATTAGCGTTGATGGTAATATGTCTACTTTTGAAAGTCACAAATTAGCTGATAACTTAGAACTTACAGTTGATAATCTAGACAAAGTATATAAAACTGTGGTTCATGTTGAACCTGTATAACTATTTAAATAGCAATTCCATTAACATATAATTTATATCCATTAAAATTTATATTACTATATGATGAATCACTATCATCTAAACTAGTCACATAAGAGTCTCCTGTTAATGTAATTTTAGATGAATTGTCTAATTTTAATGAAATACTTTTAGCGAAATTATCTGCATTTAATGTTACATTTCCACCATTTGATCCGTTGTTTCCCCATTCCGAAGTTCCTTTTGCTGACAATAATACATTACTTCCATATACTAATTTTGTGTTTTCCAAATTTATTATTGCATCTGTATATGTTGCATAAAGTCCTCTAGCTGATGCTTCTTCTGTAGTTGTTATATTTGAATCACTAATATAAATTTTTGAATTTTCTCCTGTAATAAGTTTTTTGCTGTTAACATTATAACTTTTGATTTTATTCCTTCTTTTCTAATTTTATTTAATATCTCAAATCCGTTCATTTTTGGTAACATGACATCTAAAATTATTAAAATTCTCATATTTATCACCTTTTTATGTTTTAACATTTGATTATTAAATTAATATTAAAATTTTTCTATAATCAATATTTATTTTATAATATCACAAAAAGTCACTATCTTCTAGTGACTTTTTCTTTTAATCTCTATCTGTGTTTTGGTGTAATGGATGTTCTTTTTCTGCCTCTTGTTCCATCTCTTCTAATACATTATTAATTAGATTTTCTGTATCAATTGTTTCATTACCAGTTTCTAGATATCTTTTTACATATGCTTTTATATATGCTTTTACATCTCTGATATTATATGTGTTTGCTATAATTTCACTTTCTGATAATATTTCAGATGCACATTTATCTAAATATTCTTCGCTAAATTCTTGATGCTCATGTGTATTATTGTTTGGATTATCATCAATATCTTTTATAGAAAAATCTTTACATCCTAATTTTTTATGCTTTTCTATTTCTTTAATTTCTTCTTTTACCCTAGTATTTCTGTTTCTATTCATAAGTTCTCTTATTTCTCTTGTAGTTGGTCGTATATTAGAAGTTTCAATTGGTATGCTTATTGCTTCTTCATTGTCTTGCGCTGGTGTTCTAACCAATGATGGCTCTATAGTTCCCATATTTCCTATATAAACTGCAATTTGTGTTTCTGTTTTTCCTTCTATTTTAAAAAAAGAAGTTTCTGTTTTTTCTTCTATTTTGCTTCCGTCTCTATTAACACTATGTACATTTTTAGTAGGATTAGTTCCATATGCTTGTTCTATTGTATCAATTTTTTCTGCTGAACCATCTTGTTTAATTCCTACAAATGAAAATTTAGTAGTATTACCCGCTTCTTTAAATTTATCAGAATATACAATTGCAATTTTTCTATACCCTTTTCCTTGTACATTAAGTAAAGATGCCATTGTATCTTTATCAGTCACTTTTTGCTCTGTTTTTATTTCTTGCTTTGTAGAAATACTTTCTACTTGTTTCTTACTTAAAGTCTTCTTTTCTTTATCAGGATCTTTATCTTTTTCTAAATTTTCTTTTTCATTATCTTCCACTGTTTTTTCTGAATCTATTTCACTTATTTTCTTTATTTCCTCAACAGTAATTCCTAATTCTTTTGCAACTTGTTCTAATCTTTCTTGCTCTATTTCGTTTAAATCTAAAATTCCTTGTTTATCTAAGCTTTGTAAGCTTTCTACTAAACCTTCTACATCTTTATATTTTTCATTTGGTGTTATAAAATTAAATTGATCAGAATTATTGTTTCCTCCTAATACTTCTCCATCTTCTGTACAATATCTTTCTATTTCAATTTTGCTTCCATCATCTTTCTGTTTTTGTTCTAATACTAAATAAATATCTTTCGGTTCATTATTTATCTCTATTTTTCCTAAATATTTAATATTCAATACTTTATTTTCAGGCAATTCCTTTTGATAATCTGAATCTAAATTAACCTCTTCTAAATCTTGGTTTAAAATTTCTAAGTCTCTTTTATCTCTTAGACTTCTCATTTTTTCAATAATTTTTTCTTTATCCAAATCTCTATCCATATTTTCCTCCATTATTTAAATCTTGCTATTAAATCATAATTACTTACATCTATAACTTTGCATTTTTTAAATTGATTTATAATGTTATCTGGTTTATCTATATTAGTATTTCTTATATAAACTCTCCCATCTATTTCCGGAACGTCTTGTATTGTCCTTCCTATATAATATTTTTTGTCAAAAGATATATCTTCTATTAAAACTTCATATTCTTTTCCTATCTTTTTTTCTAAGTTTTCTTTCGATATTCTACTTTGTTGTTCCATTATTTTTCTATATCTAGCCTTTTTAGTATTTCCATGAATTTGATTTGGCAATTTTGCAGCAGGTGTTCCTTCTTCCTTTGAATACATAAAAACTCCTAATTTATCAAATTTGGCTTTTTTTACAAATTCTAATAACTCATTAAAATCTTCTTGTGTCTCATCTGGGAATCCTACAATTAAACTAGTTCTCAATGTTACATCTGGTATTTTATTTCTGATTTTTTCTATTAATTTTGTAATATTATTTTTACTTGTTCTTCGGTTCATTCTTTTTAGTACTCTATCAGAAATATGTTGAATTGGTATGTCAAAATAATGCGCAATTTTATTATTAGAAGATACTACATCAATTAATTCATCTGTAATTCCTTCTGGATATGAATATAAAAATCTGATCCATTTAATTTCTTTAATATTACTTAATTCTTTTAACAATTCTGCTAACTTACTTTCGCCATATAAATCTACTCCATATTTTGTTGTATCTTGTGCTATTACAATTAGCTCTTTAATTCCTTTTTTAGCAAGTTCTTTGGCTTCTTGCAAAATATCTTCCTTTTTTCTACTAACAAAAGGTCCTCTTATATATGGAATTGCACAATATGTACAATTATTACTACATCCTTCTCCAATTTTTAAATAAGCAAAATTTTTACCAGTTGTAACAACTCTATCCAAAAATTCACCTTGTTCAAACATTGGCATTTGTGGAATTTCTGTTATTTTTGTTATGGCTTTAGTTTCCGATTTATTTACAATATTTCTTTTTACTAAGTCCTCTACTTTGTCCCATAACTGATTATATTCATCTATTTTTATAAATAAATCTACTTCTGGAAGTAATTTTATTAAATCGTCATAATATCTTTGAACTAAACACCCCATTGCTATCAAATATTTACATCTTCCTTTTTTATACTCTGCCATTTCTAAAATAGTATTAATAGCCTCTTCCTTAGCAGAATCTATAAAACCGCATGTGTTTACTACTATTATATCTGCTTTTTTCTCATCATTCACAATATTAAAATTATTTTCCTTAAATTTTCCAATAGTTGCTTCAGTATCAATTAAATTTTTGCTACATCCTAGTGATACAAATCCTACGTTCATTTTTTCTTCCTTTCTGAGATGAGACAAGAGGGACAGGTCTTAAATGTCTCATTTTCATTTTATAACTTCTTATACTTTAAATATTACTCTTTACATATAAATGAGACATTTAAGACCTGTCCCTCTTGTCTCATTCTTTGTGGCTACAAATGTGTTTTCTTGTCATTTCCATTAAATCTAATTTTGTAAAACCTTCTACTTGCGTTTTTGTTCTATCTTTTTTTAATTCCTCTTTTAGAAGTTCTTCTACTATTTCTCTATCTTCTTGATTCTTCATGTCTATATAGTCAATAATAATAATCCCACCTATATCTCTTAATCTTAGTTGTTTAGCTATTTCTATTGTTGCTTCTTGATTTACTCTTAAAATAGTTTGTCTTAAACTTTTATTTCCTGTATATTTTCCTGTATTTACATCAATAGCTGTTAATGCTTCTGTTTTATCTATTGTTATAAATCCTCCACATTTTAGCCATATTTTTCTATTTTGAATTTTTTCGATTTGTTTATTTATGCCATAAGTATTAAATATATCTTTTCCCCTTTTTATTGATATTTCTTTATCTGTCATATCCATTAACATTTTATCTATAATATCTTCACTTTTATATAATAGTTTTGGGTTATTTTGATTAGGATTAATTCCTGTTTCAATAATTTTATTCCATTTATTTTGAATATTTTTTATATCTTCGATAATTTCTTTTTCTTTTCCTTGTGCAGATGTTCTTATAATAGCTCCATTTCCTTGTTCTAAGTTTTCCTTTACTAATTTAACTAGTCTTTTTTGCTCCTCTTCACTTTCGATTTTTTGAGAAACTGTAATAATTTCAGTATTAGGCATTAATACTATATATTTACTTGGTAAATTAATATGTGTTGATACTCTTGCACCCTTTTTTTGGTTACTATCTTTTTTTATTTGAACCAATAATTTTTGATTTGGCTTTATTATATCTGAAATTTTTATATTTTCATCTTGCGTTTCTTTTGTTTCATCTATTTTTGGTAAGATATCTTTTAAATGTATAAAGCTGTTTTTTTCTGTTCCAATATCTACAAAAGCTGCTTGCATCCCTTTTATAATATCTTTTACTATTCCAATATAAATATTTCCTTCTCTTCTATTTGTCTTATTATCTTCTTCATAATATTCTATTAATTTTCCATTTTCTACTAATGCAATTTGTTTTTTTTCTTGATTTTCTTGTATTAATAACTCTGTCATATTTACCTTCCTTTTTATGTTTTAATTGTATTTATTCATAGCTTTGTCAACACCATTTTCTAAAATTTCTATAACAGCATCTTTAGCTATAGTAGTAGCTTCATCTAGTATTTTTTTATCACTTTCTGAAACATTTCCTATTACATATTTTATCATATCACTTTTATTTTCTGGTTTTCCTATTCCTATTCTTATTCTAGTAAACTCTTTATCTTTGATGTTTTGGATAACTGATTTCATTCCATTATGTGAGCCCGGACCTCCTATTTTTCTTATCTTTATGGTTCCTGGTTTTACATCCATATCATCATATATAATTATTATATTTTCTTTTTGTATTTTATAAAAATCGATTGCTTCTTTTATACTCTCTCCACTTAAATTCATAAATGTCTGTGGCTTTAAAAGCACTACTTTTTGATTTTCTATATTTCCTATTCCATATAATCCTTTGAATTTATTTTTATTAACTTCTATTTTATATTGTTTTGCTAATTTATTAATTGTATCAAAGCCCATATTATGCCTTGTATTGCTATAATCTTCCTCTGGATTTCCTAATCCTGCAATTAAAAACAATTTTATCACCTTACTTATTAATTAAACTATTATTTATTTTATCTTGTTTCTTGCTTTTTTTCAAGCTTTTTAAAAAAATACAACAAAAAAGGTTACAGGCAATAACAAAAAAAGCACTAGTAAAAGTGCTTTTTATTTATTATTCTGCTGATTCTTCTGTTTCTGGAGCTTCATAAGCTTCTAAAATAGCTTTTTGAATTTTCTCTCTAGTTTCAGCATTGATTGGATGAGCTATATCCTTGAATTCTCCGTTTGGAGTTTTTCTGCTAGGCATAGCTATAAATAATCCATTTTGGCTTTCGATAACTTTAATATCGTGAACTGCGAATTCGTTATCGAATGTTACAGAAGCAACAGCTTTCATTCTGTTCTCTGAATTTACTTTTCTTAAACGTACATCTGTTATTTGCATTTTGCGTGCACCGCCTTCCTTAAGTTTTAAATATATTTTGTACATATTCGTTTAATCTTATGTACAATTATATTATTCTTCATAAAAAAAGTTTTTCCTTCTTTTTTTTACAAAATTTTAAATTTTATTTTTACTTTTTATAAAACATTTCACCTTTTATATTTTTTTAGCATATATTACACTATATTTTTTAATAAACTATTGAAATTTTCTAGATATAATTATATAATTGAAACGTTATATAAGAGGAGTGTGTAGTTAAATGCCAAATATAGATAATATAAAAAAATATAAAAATATTCATATGATCGGAATTGGTGGAGTTAGCATGAGTGGAATAGCCGCAATTTTGAAAAATTTTGGTTTTCATGTTACTGGTTCTGACTGGGTTGAATCTGAAACAACAAATAAATTAAATAATCTAGGAATTCATGTTACAATTGGTCATTCTTTAGATGATGTTGCTAAATCTGATGCTGTAGTTTATTCTGCTGCTATAAAACAAGATGATCCTGAAATGTTAGAAGCCAAACGATTACATATCCCAACTATTGAAAGAGCTGATTTTTTAGGTGAATTAACTCGTTGTTATCAAGATACTATTTGTATTTCTGGAACTCATGGAAAAACAACTACTACATCTATGATTTCTCTTTGTTTTCTAGAAGGTTTACAAGATCCTAGTATTCAAGTTGGTGCTTTTTTAAAACAAATTAATGGAAATTATAAAGTAGGAAGTAGTGAGCACTTTATTATTGAAGCTTGTGAATATGTAGAAAGTTTTTTAAAATTTAGTCCAAAAGCTGAAATTATATTAAATATTGATAATGACCATTTAGATTACTTTAAAACTTTTGATAACATAAAAAATGCTTTTATTAAGTATACAAAATTATTGCCAGATAATGGATTATTAATTATAAATGGTGATGATTCTAATTGCTTAGAATTACCAAATTATACAAAAGCAAAAGCAATTACTTATGGAATAAAAAATGAAAATGTCAACTTTTCAGCAAAAAATATATCTTTTAATGAAGATGGTTTTGCTAAATTTGATTTATATCATAATAATAAATTTTTAGATACTATAGAATTATCTGTTCCTGGAACTCATAATGTTTTAAATGCTTTGGCTTGTATATCTTTATCAATAGAATATGGTATTAGTATTTCTGATATAAAAGTTGCTTTATCGAAATTTACAGGAGCTCATAGAAGATTTGAATATAAAGGAAAAATTGACAAAAAAGCTAGTGTATATGATGATTATGGTCATCATCCAACAGAAATAAAAGCAACTGCTAACTCTTTAAAGAATAAAAAATATCATGAATCTTGGGTAATCTTTCAACCTCATACTTATAGTAGAACAAAAAATTTATTAGATGATTTTGCAAATGCCTTAATTTCATTCGATCATATAATTGTTTTAGATATTTATGCTGCTAGAGAAAAAAATATTTATGGAATTAGTTCTAAAGATTTAGTTAATAAAATAAATTCTTTAGGTAAGGAAGCAAAATATATTCCAGATTTTGATGAATGTGTTTCATACATAAAAAATAATATTGAACAAAATGATATAGTCATGACTCTTGGTGCTGGTACAGTAACTAAAATAGGTCCTATGCTAATTAGCTAAAAATACACATATATACACATTATATGTGTATTTTTTATGCTAATTTTTTGCCTTTTTCTTCTAAATATTGAGTGGTCAATTGCAACTTTGCTATTTGTGCTTCATAAATTCTATGTTCTTTATCATTTTTTTCTAATCTTTGCTTTGTTTCTTCAGAATTTCTATGATTTTTTGTACTTATACTTTCTGATAGTTGATTTATGACTGTTGCTATTTCTCTCGTATTCTTTTCAAATAATTGATATACTTCCTTCTTGAAATCTTTTAGTTCTTTTCCTAGATTATCTACTTTATTTGATAATTCATCTATTTTATCTACTTTAGCTGATAACTCATCTATTTTATCTACTTTAGCTGATAACTCATCTATTTTGTCTACTTTAGCTGATAACTCATCTATTTTATCTACTTTGGCTGATAACTCATCTATTTTATTTACTTTTACCTCTAATTCATCTATCTTATCTATTTTCTTTTCTAATCTATCTACTTTATTAGATAATTCACCTATTTTTTCGACTTCTTTTAATATCTTTTTCAATAACTCTTGTTCCATTTTATCACCTCCCAAAATACTAAAATTTGAATATTTTATTTCTGTATACTTAACAAAAGCTATGCTCATTATACTATCATTAAAAAAAATATGCAATATTTTTTTGCATATTTTTACATTTTTTTACCTATAATAATATTTTGTCTTATTTATTAATTATTTGTTTTAATTTTAGACACTCATATAATAAATTATTTATGAACTTTTAATTATTGTTGTACAGATTTTGATTGTTTTAACATAATATCTCCAAATACAGCATATCCTTCTTGTGGATTATTCACCAAAACATGAGTTACAGCTCCGACAAATTTCCCATTTTGAATAATTGGTGAACCTGACATTCCTTGAATTATCCCTCCTGTCTTTTCAATTAATTTTTGATCAGTTACTTTAATTTGCATGCTTTTGTTATCATAATTGTTTTCTGTATAGATCTTCTGTATTTCTATTTCATATTCTTGTGGTTTTTGATTATCTAAACTGCACAAAATTGTTGCTTTTCCTAGTTGTATCTCATTCCTTAAAGCCACTTCCATTTTCTTTGAAGTATCAACATTTAAACTAGATAAGTTATCTACTCTTCCATAAATTCCAAATTTGCTGTTTTTGCTAATTGTTCCTATGTTTTGTTGATTTTCTATTGTTCCTTGTATCTTTCCTGGTTCTCCACTTTCTCCTTTTGTAATATTTAGTACTCTGGTAGTTATAAATTCTCCTGATGCAATATTTATTAATTCATTTGTATCAATGTCTGTAATTCCATGACCAAGTGCTCCAAATGTTTTTGTTGATGGTTCATAAAAAGTAACTGTTCCCACTCCTGCTGCACTGTCCCTTACCCATAATCCTAATTTATATTCATTGCTACTTGTTTGTACAGGTGTTATACTACACTCTTTTGTTTCTTCTTCATGAATAAATTTTACTTGTATACTATTTCCTTTTGATAAATTTACTGTTTCTATTAATTGATTAGTTGATCCTATCTCTGTTTCGTTTATTTTTATTATTGTATCTCCTTCTTCTATTCCTGTATTTTCATATGGTTTGTGTCTCTTTTTATCTTGTCCTTCTATTTCAGACATTCCTACTACTAATACTCCATTTGTATGCAATTTTAATCCTGCTATCTTTCCCACTGGTATTACTGTAGCTTTTGGTAATACACTTACATCTACGTTTTTTAATAATATATTATTGAATAAACTAACCTCTAAAGATTTCTTTCCAGTTTCATTACTTAATGAATTTCCATTATTAGATGATACTTCAATTGTTTGATTATTTTTATCTTTTATTGTTATGCCTAATAATGTTTTCATTGAAATATTTTCTCCCTCAAATATCACTAATTCATTTGGTATTGATTCTATTAATAACGTATATACATATATAATAATTAAAAAAAATACTAATAATAGCATTTTTAAGACTCTTTTCATAAAATTCTCCTTAATTTTTGCTATTATTAGTATTAACTTTTTTTATTTTTATATACATTTCAAATTATTTGAATTTAATATCCTGCTTTCCTCAAGTCTTCTTGCACATCTTCTAAGAAATTTGTTACTCTATACATTCCATAACGTTCTCTTCCCAATGCTGTATAATATTTTTGTGCAATTCTATATTTGAAATCAGTAGAATTATATTGTCCTACTTTATCTAAATATTCTTTAATACTTGTTGCTGAGTTACTATTATTGTTTGAATTTATAATAGATTTATAAGAAGCCATATCACTTCTTGGATAATAATAAATATTTTTCTCTTGTTCTTTGTCTGATACTTGTGCTGTTTTTCTTTCAAAGTTCACATTAAAAATCCCAATAGTAGAATTTGGATCAATTTCTTTTTGATTTGTTAATGTAGTATCTGTAACTTTATAATATGTAGCGGTATTAGTATAACATATATATATAGAATCTTCTGACACAAAATCCTCTGTTATATCATTTCTTACAATTGAATATCCACTATATATTTTTCCACCTATATTTAATCCTTGTAAAAACGTAATCATAGAAACATTTGTAGTTAATTCTTCCCAATCAATATCTGTTAATTTTGGCATTTGAAAATTAACTCCTGAAGAAGAAACTTTATTATAATTAGAAATTGCAACTATTAAATTACTCTCAATTGAATTTTTTATTACTTCTATTCTATGAGCATTAAATTCAGAATCCGTATCTTCAATACATTTACTAGAAGAACGCCAATCATTATTTAATTCACTAAATATCTTTCTTCCCGCTACAAAAGGGTTGCTATCTCTATAATTATCACTATTATAAAGATTACCACTTGCATCAACAGCATCATTAGAACTTAAATCTCCTAAGTTGCTTTTTACCCACTCACTAAATTTCATTGCGTCTTCATAATATTTTTTACCATTAGTATTTTTATTATCAAATGATATATCATTTTGATATATTTGTTCATCATTTAGCATGGTAAAAACTTTATTCTTATTTTCATCATCAATATAATATTTTACTCCATTTATTTTTTTACATTGATATTTTTTTATAGCTCCTGCCTTATTACCATTTATATAAATGTCCTTTTCTCCTTCTTTAGTTGCCGTTGCACCAGGTATATATACATATTGTTGAAATCCAGAATCTGACATATCTTCTTCTTCAATTTTTACTCCTTTGTAATAAATGTCATCATCTCTTTTTTCCACGCCGGATAGTACATATCCAGACTTATTTATTTTTTCATTTCCAATTGTTCCTTGTATTGTAATATAACTATCTAATGAATATGTTATAACAATATCAAATTGATTTCCTCTTTTATATCTACAACTATAATATATATAAGGTTTTAATCCATATATGTTTTCCCCATCCTTATAACTTGCATTTTTGTCAAATTTATCATCTGCATCTAATGTATTATCATAAGCGGAGTAAATATAATATCCATCATAAAGAGTATATACGATTGCTGGAACATAATTTTGTAATACATCTTTTCCATATCCAACCATATTAAAATGACTTGCTAATGAGTTATAAAAAGTATTAACTGATGCTTTTATGTCACGCATCTTAGAATTTGCCAAGTCTGATGTGCTACTATTAGACATATTCAATTGAAATGCTTTAATTGCATCATATGTAGCATTTTGCAATTTAGAATCATACTGTGTTTGTAATTGTAATGTTTTTATTTGGCTTTGTGAATATGAACTCAATATAATACTCATTGGTAATATGATAATAATTGCTATAACAGCTAACCCTTGTAATTTCATATTTTATACCTTTCTTTATTATATTAGTTTAAATAGCTTGCAATATTACAATTACAAGCTATCCCCTTTTATATCTTTTATTTATTATTTTCCATTGGCTGTAACTACTCCTGCATGTTCAGCGGCAATTGTATATGAATCATTTCCAGTTACTGTGTAAAAAAAGTTCTTTAACTGTTGTGAAATTGTCTGATTTGTGTTTTTTACACTTGCAGAAACAATGTCTCCTTCTTTACAAAAATATGCAGCATTCTTGCCATTAAGAGCCTCTTCAATTTGTGAAGTATAAACAGAATAATATACATTTTCACCTATTTTATCGGCAGTCGCTTGTGAAACTTTTTTACCTAGGTTATCATCTTTTACTTGAACTTCCATATCTACATTATAAGTATTCCCTGTTGAGGTTATTGTCTCTATAAATTTATCATAATTAGCTTTTGTAATTTTCCCTGTTGATCTTGCTGTATCAACAAATTCTGTAGTAGCTGTCTCCACTGTTAACTGTGCTACATCATCTGTTCTATCAGACATTGTCATTAGTGGAAATACAAACATTAATACTGCTGCTAGTGCTATTGCAATTATTGTTATTAAAGTATCACTCATTTTTATTCCTCCTTTATTATATAATACTTATAACATATATTTAAAATATTTTATACTTACTTATTAATTCACAAATTCATAAGTTATTACTCTTTTTTCTGTTTTGTTTACATTGTTTACTTTTTCTCTTGTTTCGTTAACATCTTCTATATAATAAGTTCCTAAGGATTCCTTAATCTTATATTTTTTTTCTTTTTCTGTAAGATAGTTATACAAACAAACATTATTTGGTTTAATATTGAATTTACTTATATAATCAGTTTTAGTCTTCCCATCTTCATATGTAAAATCCCCATAAATAATTCCATTTAAAAATTGTCTACTTTCTAAATCACTTGAAAGTGATTGATTAGCTAAATCTAAAGTGCTTATTTTTTTTTCTTTGTTTAAACCTTCAGTATTCTTTACTTCTTTTTTAAATAAATAATAATCATCTGGAAATTTAAATACAATTTTATAATTTTCTTTATACGCTCTATATATAGCTGGAATAATTGTTTCTTTTCCTACATACCTGCTTGTGTCATTATCATTAGAAAGATAATAAAATCTTGAATCTCCTTCTATTGATAATGATTCTCTATCAGAATATGATAAAACAATATCCATTGATTCTCTAGCTTGTGAAAAGGCTAGAATAGCTATAGAAAGTCCCATAACAAATAATAAAACTGAGCCTGCCATTTTTAATGCATCTGCTATGTTTTCTTCCATAGTATCCCTCCTTATCATTTAATTTTTTGCTTATAAGAAACACTTAATTTTAAATTTCCTCTATATTGATTTTAAAAATACAACCTTTTGTAAGTGTATTTGAGTATCCTTTTCTATCTGTTTCTGGATTTGTACAATAAAGTACACTAATCTTATATTTTCCATCTTTATTAAGCTTACTTGTACTTACTTTATTCGAAACAGAATTAATAATTACTGATTTATCACTAGCATTATAAATTGCAATTTTTCTATTTGTATTGCTTGCATCTGCATTACTTACTGTAACTTCATTTACTAATGCTTGTATATCTGATTTTGTTTTTCCTGTTCCTTCATATTTTAAAAACTTGTTATTGAATGCTGTTATTTCCGCTTGTGTCATCCCACTGTTATTTACTGTATCTTGTGCTTGGTTGAATATCATTATCCCCAATGATATTAATAATATTGCTAATAATATTGCTCCTGCTATTATTAATGCTTTTGATGCATTTTCCATAAAAAATTTCTCCTTTATTTTACTTATTATTTTTCAGAACAAGTAATTGTTGATACAAGACCCTTGTTATAAGATAAAACCACATTATAAGTTGCACTATTATTAACGCCAGAAGTTACCGTTGTGTTTGCTTCGCTACCTTTCTTCCCAACTTTAACAGTCACAGGGTGACTTTTTTCACTTATAACCTCATTAATTAATGACTTCACAACTGATGCTTTTTGTTCACCTTCATATTTCAAAAATTTATTATTAAATGCTGTTATTTCTGCTTGTGACATTCCACTGTTGTCTACTGTGTCTTGTGCTTGGTTAAATATCATTATTCCTAATGATATTAATAATATTGCTAATAATATAGCTCCTGCTATTATTAATGCTTTTGAAGCATTTTCCATAAAAATTTCCTCCTCTTTTTTTTCTATTTTGTTATACTATTATTTTCTTAACTTAACCATCATTCTTTCATAGATATTATAGCCTTTTAAAAGTTACACGACAAATTTATATATAAATATTTACTATTATTAGTATTATTGTGCTTCACTTATCATTATACTATAAATACAACCTTCTATAGCTGTATCTTTTCTTGAATCATTGGAATTAGATTTATAATAAGACATTTTAATATTATAGCTGTTTCTTTCTTTTATTGATGTTGTATCAACTTTATTATCTGCTGATGTTAGTAGGTTAGCTTTCCATTTACCATTATTATATACTAATGTAATTCCAATTTTTCTGTGTGCATTATTATCATCCGCATTACTTACCATAGCCTCATTTACCAAAGCTTTTACTTCTGAAGCTGTTTTTCCCTTTCCTTCATATTTCAAGAATTTATTATTAAATGCTGTTATTTCTGCTTGTGACATCCCACTGTTGTTTACTGTGTCTTGTGCTTGGTTAAATATCATAATTCCTAATGATATTAATAGTATAGCTAGTAATATAGCTCCTGCTATTATTAATGCTTTTGATGCATTCTCCATAAGAATTCTCCCTTCGTTCTACTACCCCTTATGTTATATCTATTTGAGTAACACGACCATTACTATATGTTAGCTTAACTGTATAAGATTGTGCAGTATCTACTGCACTAGTAGTTGGAGTCGCTGATGCTGATGCTATTGCTGTTCCATTGCCTTTTTTTGCTACTGTTACTTTAACCTTTTCTGAATCAGAAAGTGTTTGGTTTGTTGCTAATACTTCATTTATTAATGATTTTACAACTGACCCTTTTTGTGTTCCCTCATACTTCAAAAATTTATTATTAAATGCTGTTATTTCAGCTTGTGTCATTCCACTGTTATTTACAGTATCTTGTGCTTGGTTAAATATCATAATTCCTAATGATATTAATAATATAGCTAATAATATAGCTCCTGCTATTATTAATGCTTTTGATGCATTCTCCATAAAAATTCCTCCTTTGTTTTTTCTTATATATTTTTATACTAGTTTCTTTCCTAGTAATATTAATAACTAATTTTTATTGTGTAATTTGTTCAAACAACATATATTTAATCTTTTGTGTTTTATCATGATATTGAACATCTACACATTTAAACTTTATATCTCTATAATATGTCAAGAACTTGTCCATTCCATTATTATAAATTTTTTCTATATTATAAGTAACATCATCATCTATAAATTTAATATCTATATTTATTGAATTAGTTTCATTATCTATATATCTACCTTTTTTATCTTTTTCTACCTCATTTTGTTGATTTGAATTGATTGCTTTATTAATTAAAGTAGTTACTTCAGCTCCAGTTATTTCTTCATCTTTATATATTTCAAATTTTATATTTTCTTTTTGAGCTATTCTTTGATTACTAATACTATTTAAATATAAATAAGAAATAGTTGATACTATACTTATTATTATTAATAAAAATATTGCTATTTTTTTCATCATAAATCCTTTTTATTATATCATTTATACTTTTATTCTTCAAGTTTTTTATCATAAAACAATTAATTTTTTCATTTTTTAACTAAGTCAAATTTAATATTCTTTACTCTTCCGCTTGACGAATGATACTCTATTCCTTTACATTCAAACATATATTTTAAATTTCCTTGTTCATCCACTTTACTATATACTACAATCCAATCTGGTTTTTGTTCATTATCTTGAAAATTTGGAGTCCATAAAGTTCCTATAAGTGATACTTGTACTTTATATGCATCTTCATAATCAGTATAATCTTTATAATAATCATTATTTTCTTTAGCTAAATTAGCTATAGAAATAATTTCATATATTGTAATATCCTTTCTCCCACTATATACTGTATATTGTGCATTATATTGTGTTAATTGTTGATTTTCCATTTGACTATACACGCTTTCAGAAGTTGCACCAAAATCTAGAAATAAAAATGCGGCTAAAGATAAAATCAACACTCCTATTAGCACTCCTGCTGCCATAATTAAAGCTTTTGATGCATTTTCCATCGCTTTACCTCCTAATTTCTTTTAACTCTAACCCAGCTTTTTACCTCCTGGGTAGTATCTTTAAATACTATTTTGCTAATTCTTCCATCAACACCTTTGTTTTCTATATTTATACAGCTAAATGTACTATTCATTTTTTCTGCCTCTTCTATTGCTGTAAAATTACTTTTGAAATTTTCTTTTAAATTTCCATCTTCGTGATTAGAATTAAATTCATAAATCATCTCTATTTTATATTCTGGATTTTTTGTATTGTTGCTATTTACTTTATTATAAACACTGTGTAACTCCATAAGTGTAAGATTATCTTTTTTATTATATGGTTCAAATTGATTATTGAACTCTGCTATTTGTGTACTTTTAGTTGATGTGTCATTTTGGTTTTGATAACTTGATAAATTGTTAAACATAAGAAACAATGCTCCTAAAATCATTAATGCTATTAATATTCCTCCTGCCATAGTTAGAGCTCGTGTTGCATTTTCCATTTTTATGTCCTCCTTGTCTATTTAGTAGTTGTTGCTGTCATAGAACCAAAAGAACTTGACATACTAGTTAATCCTATGAATACTAATGGTACAATTAAGTAACCTACAAACAAACATACCATTGGTGCAAAACCTATTGCTTTACCTATCATACCTTTTCTTTTAATTAATCTTTCATTTGATTCTTTTCTTTTTTCTTGATAGTAGTCTCTTTCAGAATCTAATTCGTCAAAAGCATCTGTTATTGGTATTTTTTCAACTGCTGCTTGCAAACTTTCAATTATTCTTATCATTGGTACATAGTTAACCTCTTCTTTCATTGCTTCCAAAGATTCCCATGCTCCTGCTTCATAGTTATTAACACATTTTGTAATTGGTGCTTTAAAAATGTTAGAATACCTTTCTAGCCATTCAAGAATTATTTCAACATTAACCCTTTCAATTCTCATAAGCATAAGTATAATCGTTTGGAATTGCATAACTTCATCTTCCATTTCTAATTGTCTCATCTTTGCTTGGAATACTAATATCCAAAGCGGTGCCATATATCCTATTACTGCAAAAACAAATGCTAATAATAATTCAAACCATTGAACGTATTCAGTATTAATAATTTGCAATTTATTATAAATTCTTTCAGCAGCTTTATCTATTTCAGTCGATTCTACTCCTTCGTAATATTTTAATTTTTGCACAGACGTTTTTATTTGTTCTTGTGTTGTTTTTGTTTTTCCTCTATATTGATCTAATACAATATTATCTTGTTTTGTTATTTCCATAGCCTTTTTTTCATCTTTTTCAGATAATCCGCCTATAATATTATAATCTGTTGTCGGCTCTGTATATATGTAATTGATTGCTACTACATGTAATTGCGTAAATATAATTATAGAAGCACAAAATGTAACAATTGCAATTGCAATTCTATTCATGAATAACCATTCCATTTTTTGTGGAGATGCTGCATCTTTTAGTAATTGCACTACTTTTCTATATTCTTTAGTACCTTTTTTAGGTATAAACAAGTCTACTATTTTTTTTATAGGTTTCTTTTTATATAATTTCTCTTGCCAAGGATTTTCTGTTCTTGTATCTATGGCTGTTGAACCATTATCTTTTAATTTTCTAACTAAAACATAAGATACAAAAGTAATTAATAATATAAGCATTTGTACGATCATTCCTGCTTTTCCTTGATACCAACTAGCAGTAAATGAGAAATTAGAAATCGCCCAATTCTTCAAAGGCTCCAATAATAATACTGGTGCTATTGCAATAACAGATAAACTTTGAAAAACATAATTTAATTTGTCTCTTTTTAATATCTCTAATTGCATTTCTTGTGTAATATTATTAACATTTTTTAAATATAATGATGCTCCATCAACTTTTCTGTCTCCAAATTCTTTTGTTAAATATGACACTCCTGCAAATTCTTTTAAAAAGCTATTTGGAGCTATATCGTAATATTTTTCTAATTCCATTTCTGGATCATCAGAAATTAATATTTCATATATTTTTTCTCCTTGTCTTGATACATCTTTTTCATCATCTTGCGATACTTGATATATTGCTTCTTCTACCATGTTGTATTCATGGTATGCATGTCTTATTTCAGAGAAAAAATCAATTTGTTCTTTTAATATTTTATTATCAATTTTATCAACAGAACCATCTATTAATGTATCTATCATAAATAATTCAAACAATAATAATATAAACATTAATAAAAAGTTTTTTGATGAAATCATAATTGTTAATATCATAACAGGCACTACTATAGCAAGTGTTCTTGTTAAAATTTTAGCTGTTCCTTTTCTTGTATTATACTCATCATCTATATTAATAATTTCCAATCTTCTTCTAATTTTTAATGCATATCTTTTTATAAATGGAATTTTTATATATGTTAAATATAATTTTTGAAATAGTACTTCTGTTGAAAAGCTCTTTTGTTTTGTTCCTTGTTGTAATTTTTGAATTTTTCTATATTCAGATCCTTGCATTTTTTTAGATAATATAAAATAGATAAGTACTATTACAACTAAAGTTACAGCTGATCCACCCATAATATATAATATCATTTGGTTACTCACTTATATTAGCACCTCCTTTTTGTTGTTTTATTCTACATTATTTTAGTTCAATTACATAATCTTTTCATATTATGCTTGGGTTGTTTTTGGTTTTCTACCTCTTCTTTTTGGTTTATTTTCTACTGTTGCAGATACTTCTACAGTTTCCTTCTCAGATAATTTATTTCCCCAATGTTTTTCTACAAACTTATCAAATTCTTCTACGTCAGCTTCATTCATATTATTTCTCATTTCTCTTAAGTTTGTTTGAGTTATTGGATTTGTTATAACATATTCCCCATCTATATATTCTAAAATGTTTCTATATGTATATAATTTTTTATCTGTTGTTTTTTCAAAAAATCTTGTAGCATTATCAAAGAATTTATCAAATTTTCCTTCTAATGTTTTTTCTTTTCTATGATCAAATGTATATTCACTTTTACTTTCAATTGGAATACATTCAGTGATTCTTTCTATGTATCTTTTTCCTCTAAAGTCTTTTACTTGATGTACATCAAAGTTTAGAACTTGTACAACTTGTTCTTCCGCTGTTTTTTCGTCTGTAAATACACCAGTTCTAAGCATTGAGTTTCTTAGTGCTGTAACTAAGTTAGGAAATGTTTTTGCGTGGTGAGTAAATAATGTAAACTTAGATGCAACTTGGGCTGCTTGAATCATCCAAGATGCTACGGGGTCTGTTGCAACCTCACCAATGATATTAACAGAACCATCTGTTTTCTTTTGAACATCCAATCCCTCTTGTCCTGAAATAGTATCTGTTTCTCTGAATGTTAAAATGTTACGCGTTGGATATATTTTTCTTAAGTGTAACTCAAATGCTGTTTCCTGAACACGTATATTCATTGTTTCATATATATTTTCAATCATTCCCATAAGTAATGTTGTTTTACCAGAACCTTGTTCACCTGTAATGGCTGTAATTCTAGCTCCTTTTACTAAGAATTTTAATAATTCTATAGTATCTTCTTTTCCTTTGTCTCTTACTAATTGTTCTAATGTAGCTCTTTTTACGTCAAATTTTCTTACAAAGAATGCCCATGTTTCAGAGAAACTTGGTCTTACAACAACAACACGAGAACCATCTTTCATTTCATTTATTTTATAACCATTTGTGTCAGATAATTGTCCTGGATTGTTATATTTGTAAATGTTTTGACATACTCTTTTTAATTCTGCTTCTGTTCCAAAAGATAAAAATGCTAACCTAATTGATTTACCTTGGAAAAATATCCAAATACTATCACATGCTCTTGGTACCTTGTGCTCTGATACCTGGTTTAAGTAATCGCTATCAGTTTGTGCTACTTGGCTCAAAAAACTTTCTGGAAGTCCAGATACACCACCAGAAACACCATCTATATTCATATCTCTTACTTCATCAATGCTACTGTATCCTTTGTAATGTTGATATATTCTTTGTACAACAACACTTAATTTGTCTGAAAAAGATAATACTATATTTTCTTTTTCATATATTTCTTCAATTTCATCACTTGTAATTACATAAGAAGGCTTTGTTTCTCCTTCTATATATTTTAATTCTGCTAAATCATATTTTTTGATTAATTCTGTTAATGCTTCATATGCAAATTCTTTTTTGTATGCATAAATTAAAATATCGAATTTGTCTTGTGCTGTTAAAAGTGATGGGATATCAAAAGGTATAGCTTTTGATATATTTGTTTCTGTTACTCCATATTCTTTTTGTAATAAATCGAATATTAATTCCTTTATGTATCTTTTGTCATTAACATCTCCATATGTACATCCTTTTAAAGCTTTCTTTAATTCATATTTCTTGTTTTTTCTTCTCTTTAATTCTTCTTCAGAGAGACCTATATCATATAAGTTAATTTTAGTTATTTCATCTAATCTCTTTTTTACAAATTCTGTCATTACATCTATAGTATATGTTTTATCATCTACATCTACTGCTGTTTCTACTTTAGCAGTTTTCTTTTTCTTTATTATATAATACATTGCATATCCTGCAACTAATAAAACTACTAATGTTAACACAATGTTCGTTATAGTCATTTAGGTTTCCCTCCTTACCTTTTTATTGCTAAATCTTGTAATCTATACATAATATTTTCTGACGTTCTTTTTACTTCTGATAAAAAGAATCCATTTATATCTTCTTCATCTATTTTTCTAAGATTAAAAATTAAATCTGGTAATTTTGCTTCCTCGCAAGCTTCAAAAAATAGTGTATTATATGGTATTGTTGATACTTTATTTTTTTCTCCCATATAACGAGTAATATTTTTTATGCTATATTTTGAAAACTTATCATATTTTCCTATTAATAACAATGTTTTTTTAGAATTTAATATAGGTGTGTTTTCTCTTGTTTCCATAAATCTATCAATGCTTGTTAATCTTTGACTAATGTTAGCAACTATTAAATCAGAATTGGCTAATATCATTTCTCTAATGCTAGGATTCATTTCATTGTCTAAATCTATAAAAACTAAATCATAATAACTGTTAGCTAAGTTTATAATATCTGGATATGTTTTTTCTAGCTCGTCATAATCACTTGTTTCCCCTCTAAATCCTTGTAATACTTCTAATCTATCTTTAAATATTATTTTTGTATAATTTGTAATGTTTTCTGGAGAAAGTTTGTTACTTTTTACTACTTTAGCTAAACCAACAATTCCTTCTTCTAATATTTCATTTGTATTTGGACCAAATAGCCCGAAATTTCTTTTAACTTTCTTTTCTTTCCAAAAGCACTGATTTAGTGTGTCATCTCTATAACCTGTTGATATGATTAATATTCTATAGTTATGTTCTACCGCCATATATGTACTAATAGCTGCTATAGATAGCGTTTTACCTGTTTGTTCTCTTCCATCACTCCAAAATGTTACAACTGACATTTTTATACTCCTTTTTCTATCAATTTAATAGCTCTTCTTATTGTCATTTCGCTAACATCTCCTAATATTTCTTCTGACATATAAGCTAATCCATCTTTGTATTGTATGCTTAATTTTTTAAATTTTATTTTAGCAACTCTTTGGTTTTCATATATTACACTTAAATCTCCATTTTCTATTGGAAAATATATTCTATATTCATTCCAAATTATTTTATATCCTAGTGAAAGAAAATTAAGATAATCATCTTCTTCTTTTAACATTTCTTCAGCGAAAAGTACTTTTGTTAAACTTACAACAGTTTTTAATTCACTTAAAATTTCTAGTCCTTTTTTTAGTGAATATGCATCAAATGATGTTACAAAGTAATTTTTAAATGACTCTTCTAGTTTAAATATATTAAATCCTTCTATACTGTCTGTATCTATTAAAACTATGTCATAATCCAAATCCTGTTCTTCTGAATATCCCAAATATTTTTTTATATCTTCTATATTTGGAAATCCAACAGCTATATCAATTTCTTCATATTCAGTTACATACATTTTTGTAGGATTTATAACTGGAACCACATATCTTGCTTTTTGTTTTGTAGTTGCATCTATTACCAACACTTTCTTTTTTAGTGTTGTTAGTATTTTAGCTATATATATTATTAAATCTGTTTTGTCATAAGCCCCTATAAATCCTATTTTCTTCATGTATGTATTTTCTCCTTTTCTATATTATTCTGTTGTAGTTCCAGATAATGAATCTAAATATTCTTTTCTTGAATTTTTAGAATTTGTTACACTTTCTTCCATTTTTGTTTCTAAGTTTGATTGTGCTTGTTCTCCTTGATTGTTGATTGAACTATTAATATAATTGTTTCTAATTTCTGCACTATTTCCATTTCCATATCTTGTTCTGATTTCTGTCATTGCTTTTTCTAGAATGTTAGGATCACTTTGTAATAGTTTTGAAGTACTTTCATTTATTGGATAAGTTGGTGTTGCTGCTTTTTGCATTCCTGCTTCTGTATATTTAGTAGCATAAATTTTAGCACCTTTTACTTGTGCACTATCAACAATTGCACAGCTCATATGTAATATTTCATCTTCTGATAAATTCATCCATATTGTATCTTCTGAATCAGCTGTACCAATAGTTGGTATTTCAACTTCTTTTTTTGCTACTACAATAAAATCTTGTCCATTTGGAAACATTACTCTTATATCAACATAGTCTCCTGTCACTAAATCTATTGGTAAAACTATCATGTTGTATTCTTGTTTTCTAACATCATCTTGTACTTGATTGTCACCTTTGCTTAATAATTCTGTTGTTAAAAGTGTATTTTTCTTCATTGTTACTTTAGCTATAAGTGGTACACTATTTAGTTCTAAATATTCCTTTGAATTATTTGAACCTATTATATAATAATTATCTGTTTCATCTTCTTTTTGTACTTCATATTCTTTATTATTTTTATTAATATATAGTTTAGGATTATTGTTTTTATCATATTTTGTATATATGTCATTTCCCTCTTTATCTTGTAATGCATAATTTTGAATCATTGTAATATCACTTGTTGCATTACTTGGAACTAAATTTTTATTAACAGTTTGTAGACTTAACATATCTGTAGTGATAACTTGTCCCGAACTTACATCTTTATTCAAAACATAAGCTTTTACACTTGCTTTTAATTCTTCTTGCTCTTTTTTATTTTTATTCATCAATTGAATAAATAGAAATGCTATTACCACTCCTGAAATCAGTACCATTACTAACATTCCTAATAAAAATGAATTTCTTGCTTTTCTTTGCATTGGATTTGTTGCCATGACAAATTCCTCCCTTAAAATTTATTTGTATATATTTTTTTACAATCTTTTATTTAATTTTACCTCAAATATTACCTAAAATCAATCTAATCTCTTAACTGTAATTAAAAGTTAATATTTTTGTAATATTTTTGTAATATTTTAGCTACACCTTCATCATTATTACTATCTGTAATATAATCTGCAACTTCTGTAACTACTGGTGTACTTCCCTTCATTACTACTCCTAGACCTGCATTCTCTATCATCTTTTTATCATTTATATTATCTCCAATTGCTATGACTTCTTCTGTTTTTATTTCTAGTTTTGTTATCAAAAATTTTATAGCATCCCATTTATCTACATTTGATAAAGAAATTTCTGTATAATAATATTCTATAGGAATATCTTCAGTCCCTTGCCTTATAACTTTTCTTGACATATGTGATACATCTAAAACTTCAATTCCATTTATTTTTTTTAATTTTTTCATTATATAATTAAATACTGTTTTATTATCGTCACATACTGTGATTTTTAAGAATTTATCTTCTCTCATTTCTTTTACATATTCATACATGTCTTTAACTATATTAATGTTTGTTTTTTTGTTTTCTTCTTTTTTTAAATTTTCTTTATAATAATATAAAACATTGTATTTTAATGATGTTGCTAATATTGTTTTGTCAGTATATACATTGTAACTTATACTGTTTTCTTCACATATTTTTATTATTTCCAATACTTTTTGTTTTGTCATATATTTTTCGTATATTGTTTTGTCATTTTTGATATCATAAATAAGAGCACCATTTCCCGCAATAAAATAATTGTTACTTCCTATTTCTTTTGCAATTGTTTTTATAGAATCTATTGGTCTTCCAGATGCTATAATTACTTCTGTTCCTTGTTCAATAACTTTTTTTATTACATTTTTTGTGTTCTCTGTTACAATTCCATAACTATTTAACATTGTACCATCTAAATCAATTGCTACTAATTTGTACATATTTTTCACTCCTCTTTTGATCGTATCTTATTATATATATAAAAATTCTAATTTGCAATATTTTAAATTATTATTTTTTCTAAAAATTTCCTGTTTATTTTTCTCTTTTTTGCAAATGATAGTATTAGAAAAAGCAGTAGTTTTTTCTAGTGTAATATTACAGGAGGTGAAAAAACAATGGCAAACTCAAGTAACAAGAAATTAGTACCAGAAGCTATGACTGCTTTAGATAAATTCAAATACGAAGTAGCTAGTGAAGTTGGTGTTAACTTAAAAGACGGATATAACGGAGACATCTCAGCTAAAGATGCTGGTAAAATCGGTGGACAAATGGTTAAAAAAATGATAGAACAAGCTGAAAGAAATATGAAATAGTTAAGTTTTATTATAACTTAATCTCATTTGGTAGGAATTTAAATTTTGGTTTTATTTATGTTTTATATTTAAGCATACATAAAGGCAGGATTTGATTTCCTGCCTTTTTTATATATAAATTATGCTTCTGGTTCTACTAATCCGTAGTTTTTACCATCTTTTAATTTATGTACAACATTTACTTTTCCTGTTTCAACATTTATAAATGCTAAAAAGTTATGTGTTGGTTTTGATTGTAATTCTAAAACTGCATCTTCTGGTGTAATTGGTTTTATTTCATAATATGATGTTTTTACTATTTCATCTTTTATTTCAGAAACTTTATCTGTTACAACTTCCATTGTTTTTAATGATGCATCTTTCATCATTTTTTCTTTTTTCGTTTTTGCTTTTCTAATTTGTCCTTCTAATATATCAATATCTTTATCAATAGAAGCATACATATCTTTATCTTCTGTTACTGCTCTATATTTTTCTCCGTTTGCTGTTACATATATTTCAGCTATTTGTTCTGTTTTTTCAGTTCTTAAAGTAACTTCTGCTTCTGATTCTTCAAAATATTTATCAATTCTGTCTAATTTTTTTTCTACATAGTCGTTTATTGCTTCTGTTATCTTTAGTTCCTTTCCTGTTATTTTTATTTTCATAAAAATCGCTCCCTTCTCTTTTTTGTTCATTTTTTATAGTTATATTTTCATTATATATGTTATTTCTATTTTTTTCAACCCCTTTTTTGTTTTAAGTTTTGGTTTTTTATTGCATAAGTAAGGTTAGAAGGCGGTAAATCCACAATTTAAATAATAAATATTATTCATTACGTTCAAAAAGAAAATTTAATATAAAAAAATGTGCCGCTTTCACTCAGGCTAAAATGTTTATATGTATATGGTTTTATAATTTTTGAATATGATTGGAACAATATTAGAATTTCTTAAATAAATTAATGGAAAATGTTCACGTCGAGCTTTAGCTCGGACTAAGTGAAAGAGTGCCATTAATTTATTTTAGAAATTTTTATGTTGTGTATTGAAATTGAAAAAATTATAAAACCATATACATATAAACATTTTCCCGTGAACATCCCTCATTTTTTTATATAATATTTTCTATTTTTCTCTTCAATCAAGCTATTTATTATTTAAATTGTGGATTTACCGCCTTCTCCCCCCTACTTATACAATAAAAAAACATGTTTAATGATTTGCCTATATTTAAAAATCTTCTATTTTATATTCCTTTTCTAGTTTTTCATTAAAATACAATTTAGTAACTAGTTTAAACTCCTGTAATGCATCATCTTTCAATTCAAAAGAATACAATTTCTTGGCTGGTGCCGATATTGTATATTTTATAGCATTTTGTGTACTCTTACTTATATTTATAGCTGAAGTATCTTGTCTACTACATGCTTCACATTTAAATCCATTATCCTTTAAGCTAAACGTTTTTATATTTTCTTTTTCCTTGCAATTAACACAATCTTTTATATTTGGAACAAATCCTGTTAAAGATAATAATCTTAATTTAAATATACTTAAAATCAAATCCAAGTCTTTGTCTGTCTCAGATATTATATACAATGTATTTAACAGCAATTGTAAAATGTAAAAACAATTTTGATTTTCATGTGTTACATCCTGAATAATTTTATTTATATGCACAGAATATCTCAACTTATCCAAATCTGTTCTTATATTATAAAATACTTCAATTGGTTCTACTGAACTTATATGGTATGTACTTGTTCCTTTATATAATAAATACTCCCCAAAGCAGAACATCTGCGTGCCTGCTAAAAGAGCGCTCTTAGGTCTTCTCGCTCCTTTAGCGACACAAGAGATTTTTCCTACTCCTGGTGTAAGCATTGTTAGCATTTTATCAAAATCTCCCATATTGTGTTCAGACAATATTATTCCATTCATTTTTATATTTGCCATTTTCCTTATTACCCTTTTCTTTGTTCATTTCATTTTCTATATTTTCAATTTGTTTTAATTCTAAAAATGCATTAATATCACCTGTATTTTTAAAGGTATCCCATGCTATTTTCCTTATCATAAGCTTCACTTCCTTTTTCTTAAAGTTTTACCTTTAATTTTATCTTTTGCTATTTTTTCATTTTTATACTTGTTATTTTAATTTAAATTTACTTACTATTGAATTATTATCTTGCCAATCTTCTTTTACTTTAACCCAAGTTTTTAAATTTACTTTTACTCCAAAATTCTCCTCCATATCAATTCTAGCAGATCTTCCGATTCTTTTTAGCATTTCTCCATTTTTTCCAATAATAATTCCTTTATGAGAATTTTTTAAACAGTATATAGTTGCTTCTATATCATATATATCTTCATTATTTTTATTTTTTCTTTGTTTCATCTTTTCTACTTCCACAAAAATCCCATGTGGTACTTCATCTTGTAACATTTTTAAAGCTTTTTCTCTAATTGTTTCTTCTGCAAGTTGCCTTAATGTTTGATCAGTATATTCCTCTATATCATAATATGCAGGTCCTGGTTTTAAGTTCTTCTCTATTTCTTCCAAAATTACTTCTTTATATTTTATATTTGTTGCTGAAATAGGAATTACAGCTTCAAATTTATATTCTTTACTATAAATATCTATTAAATTTAAAAGTTTTTCTCTTTTTACTAAATCTATTTTATTAATAATTAAAATTGTTTTTCTTTTAGATTCTTTTATTTTATCTAAAATCATCCTATCTCCTCTTCCTATATCTTCACTTGTTGCTTCAATTAAAAATAAAACAATATCACTGTCTGTTAAACTTGTAAAAGATGTTTCTACCATAGTTTCGTTCAACTTAGTTTTTGGTTTATGTATTCCTGGTGTATCAACAAATATAATTTGAGAATTTTGTCTATTAACTATTCCTTTAATTGCTGTTCTTGTAGTTTGCACTTTGTTTGCAATTGCAGCAACTTTTTCTCCAACTAATAAATTTAACAATGTAGATTTTCCTACGTTTGTTCTTCCTATTAAAGTTACAAATCCTGATTTAAATTCTTCTCCCATTTTTGTTCCTCCATGTCTTACTTGTATATTCTTCTAATAATTTTTTATTTATATTTCTTTATTGGCTACTTTTATATTATACATTATTTTTTTGCTAAATTTGTAGAATTTACAAACTAACTTAATATTATTTTTCTTTTTCATTTTATCAGTATTTTTTTATTTTTTCAATATTTCTTTTTAGTTTAGGTAATATAAAAGAATTATTTATACTAAAATAAATAATTCTCTCTATTTTACGCATATGCTTGACGTTTTTTGAAATTAAGTAAGTTTGTAATTTCATTCTCTGTATTTTTAGCTTTTTTGGCTTTTTTAGCTCTTTCTTGTTCCAATTCTCTTTTTTGTTTTTCTGCCATTGATTGACATATTGCTTTTTGATATGTAAAATGTGTATCTTGTGCAATTTTACTCCAATTGTATTCATTTCTTACTTTATTTTTTGCCTTTCTTGTTATGTCTGCACATAATTTATGATCATATAACAATTCTAAAATAGAATCTGCAATAGAATTAGGATTTCCACAATATGCTTTCATTCCGTTTACTCTATGTTCTACAATTTCATTTAATCCTCCAATATCTGAAACAACAATTGGATTTTCTGAAAGCATTGCTTCTAAAGCCACAATACCAAAAGGTTCATATGTACTAGGAAATACTGCTATATCTGCTGCTTTATACATTTTTTGAACATCTTTTCCGTTCATATATCCTGCAAAATATACTTTGTTTCCAATTCCCATTGCATTTACTTGTTCTTGTAATTCATCTTGCATTCCACCTTTACCGCATATCACAAGTTTAGCATCATGATATCCTTCTAATATTTTTGGCATTGCAGAAATTAAATGTTGTATTCCCTTTTCATAAACAAGTCTTCCCATAAACAATATGATTTTTTCATTGTCCATGGCATATTTTCTTCTAAAATTATAATCTCTCTCTATTCCATTAAATAAATTTAAATTAACTCCATTTGGTATTACATTAATTTTTTCATATGGTAAACCAAATAATCTTTGTAATTCATTTTTCATATAATTACTATTAACAATTACCTCAGCAGATTCATATGTTAACATCCATTCTGTATCATTAATATATCTTTGTGTTTCATCATGTATGCCACTGTTTCTTCCTGCTTCTGTTGCATGTATAGTTGATACAATTGGTATATTGTAAGAATTTTTTAATGTTTTTGCTGCATATGCTACTAGCCAATCATGTGCATGTATTACATCAAATTCTCCTTGTTCTTTCATTATTTCATTCACTTTTGCTACCATATTAAAGTTTAACTGCATAATCCAATCAATAAAATTGTTTGGGTTTATCATGTAATTATCAACTCTATATACTTTTACTCCTTTATCATCTTCAAAATATGGTGTATCTCCTTCTCTATAAGTTACAACAGTTACATCATGTCCATCCTTTAATAAAGTTCTTGATATATCATATACTACTCTAGCTATCCCTCCAACTACCCTTGGTGGATATTCCCATGTCAACATTAGTATTTTCATTGATATACTTCCTTTCTCTTTTTACATTTTCTTTTGTTAAAATAATCATAATATTATTTTTCTAATATTTTCGACATTTTCTCTCTTATATTTTATACAACTTTTTAAAAAAAGTAAATGCTTTTTTTAAAAAACATTTACTTTTTTATAATATTAAAAATTTTTAAGAATTCTCATCATTTTCTTGTTCCTAATTGTCTTGTTGCTCACTTGTTTCTTGACTTTCATTATTTGTGCTATTATCATTATTTGTTTCATTAGAATCTTTTGAATTGTTGTTTGTTGTATTATTTGCTTTATTTGATGACGTAGAATTATTTGAAGATACTCCTTTTTTATCCAAGAACTCTGTTGCATCCATTCTTTGGTCATTTACAGCTATCCAATAATGTTTTTCTCCTCCATCAATTGTCATGTAAATATCATCTGCTATTGGTGCAAATAATTCTTCTCCCGCTGAATTTAGTAATGTATATTTTTTCCCTTTGCAAGCTACTATTACATTGTAGTCTGGTATTACCAATAAATTTAAAGCATCTTTATTGGTTGAAGCAACATATCCAAAACTGTCATAATTAAAATCAACTATTTTTCTTCCATTTTTGTCATATAATCCCCATAATTTATCTTTTCTTATAGGAATTAAATTCTCTGCTAATAAATATCTATTTTTTATGTTGTTTTGTTCAAATTTAGAAGCATCAATACCTATTTCATCATTTTCAGTAAATATTTTTGTTTTTCCTTGTAGGTCTAAAACTCCATATTTATTATCTTTTTTCACAACATATAATCCTGCATCACTATCCATTAATTCTATAGAATCATATATAATTTGAATTTTAGTTTCTCCATTTTTAGACAACACTCCAACTTTTTTATTGCTTTCGACTAAAAAGTCTCCTACATTAGGAAGATATGTTATATTATCATATTTAGCTTCTAAAATAGTTTTTCCCTGTGTATCAATTACGCCATATATATTTTTATTTTCGCCTTTTTTAACTACTAACATATTTTGTAATATTGCCTTTTTATTAGCAAATACATCACTTATTTCACTATATCCGCTATCTAAAACTTTGCCCGAGTAGCTTTGAACTAAATAAGGCAATGTGTATATTATTATTCTATTTTTATCTTGATCATATTGGAAACTTACATTAAATGCTTTTTCAATTGCCTCTGAAGTAGCATATAAAATTCCCTCTTTTGCTTTTACTGGTTTTTTAGTATATGAATATTCGTAGTTATCGTTTGAATTCGTTAAGTCTAATTTATAAATTTTGTTAGAACCTAATGAAAAATTTGCAACTTCGTTTTCATTCTGAATGTAACATTTGCTTGCATTTTCAGATTTGTCTTTATATTCTCCGTTATAACTTTCATATCCAAAATAACTTGCTACTTCTTTTATTGGGAAATATACTGTTCCGTCATCTTCTATTTGTATTAATTGTTTTACTTTTGAATTTTCTTTTCCATCTAATAAAACTTTTAATGTTGAATTTTGTAAGTACATTAAATATCCAACTGTAGCAATTATTGCTATAAATACAAAAATAATTGCCACTAATATAATTGTTGTTGTTCTTTTTTTCTTTTTTTCTTCTTTATTTTGAAATTCTTCTTCTATTAAATTCATTTGTACCATCTCCTTCTATTTGGTGTACCCATACTTTTTGTAAAATTCTTCTTTAAAATTGCCTAAATTATCATTCTCTATTTCTATTCTAACCCTTTCCATTAAATTAGTCAAGAATTTTAAATTATGAATTGATAATAATCTTACTCCTAAAATTTCATTTGCTTTTATAAGATGTCTAATATAGGCTCTGGTATAATTTCTGCAAGTATAGCAATCACATTCTGGGTCTAAAGGAGTCCAATCTCTTTCATATGTTGCATTTCTTACTACAACTTTTCCATGTGATGTCATAGCTGTTCCATTTCTAGCAATTCTTGTTGGTAAAACACAATCACACATATCTATTCCAGCCATTGCAGCTTCTATTAGATAATCTGGTGTTCCTACTCCCATCAAATATCTTGGTTTGTCTTTTGGCATAAGAGGCGTTGTATATTTTAAAATATCTAGAAATTCTTCTTTTGGTTCTCCAACACTAATTCCTCCTATAGCATACCCTGGCAAATCTAATTCAATTAATTCTTTTGCACTTTGAGTTCTTAAATCTTTATAAAATCCTCCTTGAATAATTCCAAATAAAGCTTGTTTGTCTACAGTTTTATGTGCTTCTTTGCATCTTTTTGCCCATCTCGTTGTTCTTTCCATTGAATTTTTAGTATATTCATATGTAGATGGGTATGGACAGCATTCATCAAATGCCATTATTATATCCGCACCTAAATCTTCTTCAATTTCCATAACAGATTCTGGTGAAAAGAAGTGTTTGCTACCATCTAAGTGAGATTTAAATTCCACTCCTTCTTCATGAATTGTTCTTAAATCTCCTAAACTAAATACCTGAAATCCTCCACTGTCTGTTAATATTGGTCTATCCCAATTCATGAATTTGTGTAATCCACCTGCTTCTTTTACTATTTTATTTCCTGGTCTTAAATATAAATGATATGTGTTTGATAGTATTATTTGAGCATTTACTTCTTGTTTTAGTTCTTCTGGAGTCATTGATTTTACAGTTGCTTGTGTTCCAACTGGCATAAATATTGGTGTTTGTATGTCTCCATGTGGTGTGTGTATTATTCCTCTTCTTGCTCCTGTTTGTTTGCATTCGTGTAATAGTTCATATGTTACTGCTGGTTTCATTTTTTCCTCCTTTATCCTTTTCTGTGGCTTTATTTTGCTTTGTTGTATACAACTTCGTTTCACTCAGTTGCATAAGTTATCCGTAGCTTGCTTTGCTTCGCACGGCTATTTTATTGTATACAACTTCGTTTCACTCAGTTGCATAAGTTATCCGTAGCTTGCTCCGCATCGCACGGCTAACTTATAAACATTGCGTCTCCGAACGAAAAGAATCTATATTTTTCTTTTACTGCTTCTTTGTATGCTTTCATTATGTATTCTTTTCCTGCTAAAGCAGATACTAACATTAGTAGTGTTGATTGTGGCAAGTGAAAGTTGGTTATTAGTCCATCTAAACATTTAAATTTATACCCTGGATAAATAAATATTTTTGTATCTCCTTCTGTCTCTTTTACCATACCGTTTTCATCTGCTATTGTCTCTAATACTCTACAAGATGTAGTTCCTACTGCAATTACTCTTCTTCCTTCTTTTTTAGCATTATTAATCTTTTCTGCATCTTCTTGCTTTATATAATAATGTTCAGAATGCATTTCATGATTTTCTACTGTATCTTCTTTTACTGGCCTAAATGTTCCTATTCCGACATGTAAAGTTACATTTGCAATAATAACACCTTTATCTTCTAATCTTTTTAATAATTCTGGTGTAAAGTGCAACCCTGCTGTAGGTGCTGCTGCTGATCCATCATATTTTGCATAAACAGTCTGATATCTATCTTTTTGTTTTAATTCTTCATGTATGTAAGGTGGCAGTGGCATCATTCCTATTTTATCTAAAATCTCATTAAAAATTCCTTTATAACTAAATTCGACTTTTCTAGTTCCACCAGGCATAATTTCTAATATTTTTGCTTTTAATAGTCCTTCTCCAAAAATCACATTTGTTCCAACATGTAATTTATTTCCTGGTCTCACAATACATTCCCATTTATCTCCTTCTATATTATTTAATAATAAAAATTCGACATTTGCTCCAGTTTCTTTTTTTCCATATAATCTAGCTGGAATTACTTTTGTATTATTTCTTACTAATACATCTCCTGGTTTTAAGTATTCTATTATGTTTTTGAAAGTATTATGTTCTATTGTTTTTTCTTGTCTATTTAATATCATTAATCTTGATTCATCTCTTTTTTCTAATGGAGTTTGTGCTATTAATTCTTCTGGTAAATCATAATTAAATTCTGTTACTTTCACTTTTTTTCCTCTTTTCTAATCCTTTTTATTTTAATTCATTATTTTTTGACGTTTTTCTACATTATTAGACTTTTTCGTGAGACATTTAAGACCTGTCCCTACTGTGTCAAAATTTTTACTTTGCTTATTAAGTTTTCTATTATTTCTCTTATTTCTTCTATTATATTTTCTGGTTGTTTAAACACTTGCATTTCATATGAATAATTAAATTCATTGTTTTTAGCTGGTTTTAGCGTATATATTTCTTTTGGTAATCCAATGTTTCCAGAGGTTGTTTTTATTTCTTTATTCATGTAGTCTGTATACCACTTTTTTTGCCCTATTAATTTTTCATTTTTGTATCCATATTCTTGATAAGCATGTAACTCTGGTCTATCATATCCATATTCTTGTGCATTTCTTTCTAAAGAATGTAAAAATTCATGTAAAAATACTTCTTCTGGAAATGCATTTATACGAGAATCATATTTATAAATATAGCTTTTTGAGTCATTAGGTAATCTTATATTAGAAAAACCTATTCCATAGTAATCCATTGAACCGAAGTCCTATCCAATCATTTACTTCAATATCATTTTCGTGTTCTTCATCCCCGTAACCTTACAATTACAAATATGTGATCATAGTCACTATTGGTAATTGTTTCTTTTATTTGCGCTTCTACATTTTCTGGTGCAACATAATATCCAAATTGATTATCATAAGATAGTTCTTTTAATGGTGTGTTTATTTCATATATATCACATTTTGCTTTCATTTTATTTTTAGATAATGTATAACAAGATGTTTCAAACCTGTTTATTGTATTTTTTATATCATTTTCATCACTATTATTAATTTGTAATTTTATTTCTTTTCCATTTAAGTTTACATCTGTTGTTTTTAAAATAAAACAAGCAAACTTCCATTCATTGTTTGAATTTGTTGTTCCTTCTTCTAATTTAAAATCAGAAAACCATACTTTTCCTTTTGCTAACCCTAAATTTCCTCCTAATCTAAATCCTATATTAATACTATCTCTGTTTTTTGAATTAAAAATTAATTCTATCTTTTGCCATTCATTTGTTCCTTGAATCGCTATCGATCTTTCTGTTGACCCCTCTATAGAAATTTGAGCTCCTATTCCTGCCTGTTGTTCTTGTGGTATTACATTTTCTGTTTTTACCATACATGTTATTTTATATGGTTGATTTTTTTCTACTTGCACTTCTTTATAAAACATTGCATCATTAAATTCATCAGAAGATATTTTATAACTACTTTTTTGTGAATATTTTGTTTCTTTATCTCTTTTAAATTTTGATGTATATAAGTTTTTCTCGCTACGTATAAAATCATTAAAATTGTTGCTTTGATAATACTCATATGCAAAATATAATATTACTAATAAAAATAGTAATGTTATAACATAGATGACTTTTCCCAATATTTTTTTATTATTGTTCATTAGCTTTTCTCCTTAATATTTACCAAGATTTAAAAAGATGAAGGTTTTAAATTTTTTTATTCCTTCATCTTTCTCTCTCTTGTATAAATTCTATTCTTCTGTTTCTTCAACTTTATCAGTTAAGTCTTTCATTGAAAGATTTATTCTTCCTTGATCATCAATTTCAATTACTTTAACTGTAACTTTATCGCCTACATGAAGTACATCTTCTACATTTTTTATTCTTTCTTTTGAAATCTTTGAAATATGAAGTAACCCTTCTTTTCCTCCGCATCCTAAATCAACAAATGCTCCAAAGTTCATTATTCTTACAACTTCTCCGTAATATATTCCTCCAACTTCAACTTCTCTTACTATATCTTCTATCATTTCTAGTGCTTGTTCTGCTTTTTGATTATCTGTTGAATAAATAAATACTTGTCCATCTTCTTCAATATCAATTTTCACTCCTGTTTCTTCAATGATTTTATTTATCATCTTTCCTCCAGGTCCAATTACGTCTTTTATTTTATCTACTTTAATTGTTGTACTTACAATTCTTGGTGCATATTCTGAAACTTCTTTTCTTGGTTCTGAAATAACTGGCAACATAACATCTTCTAGTATATGTTTTCTTGCTTTTCTTGTTCTCTCAAATGCTTCTGCTATTATTTCATAAGTTAATCCGTCACATTTAATATCTACTTGAATGGCTGTAATTCCCTTTTCGGTTCCCCCTACTTTAAAGTCCATATCACCAAAAAAGTCCTCTAGTCCTTGAATGTCTACTAACATTACATAATCTTCATCATTGTCTGGATTTGTAACTAATCCTGTTGAAATTCCTGCAACAGGTCTTTTGATTGGTACTCCTGCATCCATTAAAGATAATGTACTACCACAAATACTTGCTTGTGATGTAGATCCATTTGAAGATAATACTTCTGATACAACTCTTATTGCATATGGAAATTCTTCTTTAGAAGGTAAAACTGGTACTAATGCTTTTTCTGCTAAAGCTCCATGTCCTATTTCTCTTCTTCCTGGTCCTCTAGATGGTCTTGCTTCTCCTACTGAATAGCTTGGGAAGTTATAATGATGCATATATCTTTTTGATTCTTCTGTATCAATTCCATCTAATACTTGTTCTTCACTTATCATTCCTAAAGTTGCTATTGACATTACTTGAGTTTGTCCTCTTGTAAATAATGCACTTCCATGTACTCTTGGTAGTAATCCAACCTCACAAGATAATGGTCTTATTTCATCTAAAGCTCTTCCATCTACTCTTTTATGTTCAACAAAAATCATTTCTCTTACACATTTTTTTTCTAGTTTATAAATTGCTTCCCCTAAATCTCCTTTATGTTCTTCATACAATTCTTCTCCAAATTTTTCTTTATAAGCTTCTTCAATTTTATTTGTTAGTTCATCTATATTGTTGTCTCTTGTTTCTTTATCTGCTTCTTGAACTTTTTCTTTCATTTCTACTTTAAAGTTTTCCTCAATATATTCATATACATCATGATCCACTTCAAAAGATTTATATTCAAATTTTGGTTTTCCGATTTCTTTTTGAATATCAGAAATAAATTTACATATTTTTTTAATTTCTTTATGTGCTTCTTTAATTGCTTCTAACATTGTATCATCTGGAACTTCATTAGCTCCTGCTTCTATCATAGTAATTTTATTTAAAGTTCCAGCAACAGTTAATGTTAAGTCACTTTTTTCTCTTTGTTCTTCTGTTGGATTTATAATTATATTTCCGTCTACCAATCCTACATTTACAGCTGCTGTTGGTCCATTAAATGGAATATCTGAAATAGCTAAAGCACAAGCAGCTCCTATCATAGCTGCAACTTCTGGTGAATTGTCTTGCTCTACACAAAGTACTGTAGCAACAACTACTACATCATTTCTAAAGTCTTTTGGAAATAGTGGTCTTAATGGTCTATCTATCGCTCTTGATGTTAAAATTGCTTTATCACTTGGTTTTCCTTCTCTTTTTAAGAAACCTCCTGGTATTTTTCCTACTGAATATAATTTTTCTTCAAAGTCTACTGATAATGGAAAAAAGTCAATTCCTTCTCTTGGTTCTTTTGAAGCTGTTACATTAACTAATACACATGTATCTCCATAACGTACTAATACACTTCCATTGGCAAGTCCTGCCATTTTTCCTGTTTCTATTACAAGTTTTCTTCCTGCTAATTCTGTTTCATAAGTTCTAAACATATTTTCCTCCTTTTTACTAATATTGATACAATTTTATTTTTATTTCAATATTAATTTTTCCATAAAATAATTCTTATGGCTCATATATTTTTTTGCACCTATATTCTGTCAAGTTTATTTAGATTGTAACCTCTATAATATATTAGTATTAATAATACATTATACAAGCTACTTACCTAAATTTCTTACTTGACATTTTTTAATAAGATTTTTCTTGATAAAAGCCCGTGCTAAAATAAGCATAGGCTTTTACCAGTCAATTTATTTTCTTAATCCTAATTTTTCAACGATTTCTCTATATCTATTAACGTCTTTTTTAGCTAAATAGTTTAATAAATTTCTTCTTTTTCCAACCATTTTTAAAAGACCACGTCTTGAGTGATTGTCTTTTTTATGTACTTTTAAGTGTTCTGTTAATTCGTTGATTCTTTCTGTTAAAAGAGCTATTTGAACTTCTGGTGAACCAGTATCTTTTTCTTCTCTTTTATATGTGTTTATTACTTCTTGTTTTCTTTCCTTTGTCATGTGTTTACACCTCCTAAATATTTTTTCTTTTCCTTAAACTGAGCTCAAAGTTTAGGTGCTAATCTTAAAGCTAAGTAAAAGGTCTGTTTTTTTGACATACCTATTGTACTATATTTAGTAATAAATTGCAAGTATTTTTTCTTTTATTTGAATAAAAAACTTCTCAAATTGTGTCATACTAGCAACTCCTTCTTCTTCATTAACTTTTTTACTCCACACTTTTCAAACTTTCTATCATATCAATTTTCTTCAAAGCAAAATAAGTAACAATATTCACAATTATCGTAAATCCAATCGTTATCAATGTAGCATACACATAACTTATTGGTTGTATTATTTTAGCAAATCGTAACATATTAATTTCACAAGTTCCGTATAATAAAGTAATTTAAGAAATATCCGCCGATTAGTCCTAATACAATTCCAATGGCAGTTAATATAACAGTTTCTCTTGTCACGTAAGAATATACTTCTTTATCATAAAATCCCAGTACTTTAATTGTTGCAAGTTCTCTTATTCTCTCACTAATATTAACATTAGATAAATTATATAATACCACAAACGCAAGTAATCCAGCTGATACAATTAGGATAATTACCACATAATTTAAAGATTTCATTGTATCATCTAATAAATTCATAATAGAAGAATTTCTGCTAATACTTGCAACTTCACTTTGGTTCATAATCTCAGTTGCTAAATTTGTTTCTTGTTTTTCACTTAAATTATTATTTTTAGTAAATAACATATTTGTATTATAATTTTCTCCATACAAATTTTCATAAGTAATTCTTGACATATAAACATAATGATATACGTAATTTTCTACTATATTAGAAATTTTTACTTGCCTTTCCTTATCTTTGCTATCTTTTAAAGTAATCGTGTCACCTTGCTTAACATTTAATAATTCAGCTGCCTTATCTGTTAAACATATTGCATTTTCTTCTAATTGTACCTTTTCTCCTGTTTTTACATCTGTTAAATTTATTACTTCATCCAAATCTTTTTGTTCTTTTGGTACAATGATTTGTACGTCTTCTTCATTCTCTTGATTTTTCGCTATATTAGAAGTCATATAAGTTTCCACTACTTTTTCTAATTCTGTTTTTTCTTGTAAACTTATAATATATTTTTGTTTTTGCTCATCCTCTAATCCGTTTTTTAGCCCTATTTGCATGTCATAGTTAAACACCTTTTCAAATTGGTTTGGCATAATACATCGAATTGAATCTCTAACTCCGAAACCTACCACAATTAGTGCTGTACATCCTAAAATCCCGATAATTGTCATTAAAAATCTTTTTTTATATCGAAAAATATTTCTTACTGTTACCTTTTGAGAAAAACTTAATCTTTTCCAAATAAATGGTATTTTCTCTAGTAATACTCTTTTTCCCATTTTAGGTGCTTTTGGTCTCATTAAAGTAGATGGTGTTTGAACTAATTCTTTTAAAACTGCATATATAGTTGCACCAATAATGCATACGCAAATCAATAAAAGCCCCATTCCACCAATTATTATATTAAAACTAATATGTATGTTGTCTGTCATTTGATACATCATTTGATACATCGTCCAGATAATTTTGGGTAATAAAACAAATCCCACACTCATTCCTAGTACTCCACCTATAACACAAGCTAACCCAGCATAGATAACATATTTACTAGCAATCTGGAGTTTATTGTATCCAAGTGCTTTAAGTGTTCCTATTTGAGTTCTTTGTTCTTCTACCATCCTTGTCATAGAAGTTAGTGAAATTAGCAATGCTACCATAAAAAATACAATTGGAAATACTTTTGATATATTTTCAATACTTTCAGTGTCTTGTATAAAGCTATTATAACCTGTATTACTATATCGATCTAAAACATACCATGTTGGATTTTCTATATTGGCAATTTTTTCTCTACTATCAATTAATTTTGACTCCGCATCTGCTATTTTATCTTTAAATTCTTCTTGTTTTTCTTCTAGCTCTTTTTCTCCTTTTTCTAACTCTGCTTTTGATTTTTCAATCTCTATTTTTGCATTTTCTAAACTACTATAAGTAGCAGTTTTCGTTGCTTCATATTGTTTTTCTTTTTTTGTTAACTCATTTTTTGCATTTTGTAATTGTGTCTTTGCATTTTCTATTTCTTGTTTACCTGTTGTTATTCCATTATTAATTTGTTCAATTCCTGCTTTTATTGTTTGTTCCGATTGTTTTAACATTTGTATTTTGTTTTCTAACATTTGTTTCTGTTCTTCTGAAATATTCGGATTATCTTTAATTTGATTATATTGTGTTTCAAGTTGTGTCAAGTTATTTTCAATAGTATCAAATTGTGTTTGTAATTCTTGTTTTTTTATTTCTAATTCAGCTATTTGTTGACCTGCTTCTTGTTCTTTTTGATTTAGTTGAGTTTCATTCTGAAATATAGATTCTTTAGCCATCTGTATTTGATTGTAAGCACTTTTAAATTTTGTATCAGCCTCTTTTTTACTACTATTCAACTTAACCTCTGCTTTTTCAATTTTATTCTTTCCATTTTCTATTTCTTGCTTAGCTTCTTCTATTTGTTGTTGTGCATTTTGCTTATTCTCATTTAATTTTTCTTCTGCTTCTTTTACTTTTTCTGTCGCAATATCTACCAATTTATCATGTCTTGCTTTTTCTCTTTCTTCTTTAATAGCCTCTATTTTTTCTTTCACTTCTGCAATATATTCTTCATATTTTTCACTAGAAGTTGTATAATTCTCACTATTTTTTAATTTTATGTATATATTAGTATAAATTTCATTTGCTTTAATATTTTCTTTAGGTACATAAATATAATAATCAATTTTTCCAGAACCTAAACTACTAGTTCCTCTATCTCTTGAAATATATAAAGGACTTTTTACCGTTCCTACAATTTTTAAAATATTTTTATTTAAATATTCAACCTCTTCTCCTTCGTCATTTTTTGTTTTCTCTACTTCAACTTCAATAGTATCTCCAATAGATTTATGGTTAGCGGTCAAAAAACTATCTTCTACAACACACTCGTTCTGTGTCTCAGGGAAATCTCCTTGCAATAAAATTGGTTTGTTCAATTTTTCTACGCTCATAATTTTAGTAATAATTTCTTTATTATCAATTTCTATTTTACCTTCAGTTTCATATGTTCCCACTGTGTTTTCTATTTCATCTATTTCAGAAAGAGCATCTATATCATCATTTGTTAATCCTAAAGTAGATAATATTTTAATGTCATATACCTGACTTTCTTTATAATACTGATCAATAGTATCTACCATATCTGGTGAAGCTGCTCTCATCCCAGCAAAAAAACCAACACCTAAAAAAGCCATTACTAATATAGATAAAAATCGCTTATATGTATTTTTTATTTCTTTTATACTATCTTTTAATAAAGCACTCTTCATTTTTTCTCCTCTCATGAGACAAGAGGGACAGGTCTTTTTTGTCTCATTATTTATTGTTTCTTATTATTTTTTCATTTTCCTGCTCAATTATGAGACAAAAAAGACCTGTCCCTCTTGTCTCACCACTCTATTTGTTCAACTGATATTGGATTTTTATTTATTTCTATTTTTTCTGCTGTTCCATTTTTAAAATGAATTACTTTATCCGCCATTGGTGCTATGGCACCATTATGAGTAATTATTAAAACTGTCATATTTTCTTTCTTAGCTGTATCTTGTAATAATTGTAAAATTTGCTTTCCGGTTTTGTAGTCTAATGCTCCTGTTGGTTCGTCACATAATAATAACTTAGGATTTTTCGCAATTGCTCTAGCTATTGCTACTCTTTGTTGTTCTCCTCCAGATAACTGAGATGGAAAATTGTTCTTTCTATTCTTCAATCCTACTTTTTCTATTACTTCATCAGGATTTAATGAATCCTTACAAATCTGCGTCGCTAATTCGACATTTTCTTTTGCTGTTAAGTTTTGTACTAAATTATAAAATTGAAATACAAATCCTATATCTTCTCTTCTATATTGAATTAATTTTTTATTATTTAAATTAGTAATATCTTTTCCATCAACTATTACTTTTCCAGATGTAGCATTATCCATTCCTCCTAATATATTAAGAGTAGTTGTTTTTCCAGCTCCTGATGGTCCTACTATTACTACTAATTCTCCTTTTTCTATTTCAAAATTTGTATTATCTAGTGCTTTTATAATTATTTCTCCCATTTTGTATTCTTTACAAACATTTTTAAATTCTATATATGACATCTAAATCTCTTCCTTTTTTTATTTTATGTGTATATTATATCATACATTAAACAAATCGAAAAGCCATATAATTTATACTAATCTTATATTTTTCATTTTTATTTTTTAATATAAAAAAACTCCAAACACTTAATAATAAAATGTTTGGAGACCAGCATTGAATTATGTGTTTGATATGGATATGTTTTTGCTGGTTTTACACAAAATGCTTTTTAATGCATATTGTATTTTTATTATACAATTTTCAACCAATTATGTCAAGCTTTTTTGAAAATAATTCCATTTTTTGTATTTTTTATACTATATACTCAATTGTATTATTTGAAAAATACTTATTCATTTGTTCTCTTAAAAAAATTTCACCTTCTTTTCTTATATCATTTTTATACATATACTTTCCTCTTCCTCGTCCTGTCATAATTTTTTCATTGTATAGATTTATTGCATTTGGAAAAGCTTCTTCATTTATCTTTGTATGAACATAACTATATGTCATAAAAATAATTTCAAAAAACACATCGCTTTTTACTTTTTCTGATAATTCTTCATTTAATCTTTTAATTAATTCTGAGTATAATTGTTTCCAATTATCTACTAAAATAACTGGTGCAATTAATATTCCTATTTTATATCCCGCTTCTTTTAGTTTATTAATTGCTTCAATTCTTCCTTTTAATCTAGAAGTACCAAATTCAACTTTATTAATTATTTCTTCTGGATTAACACTCATTCTAATAATTACTCTTCCTTGATGATCCAATGTTAGCAAATCATCTACCATATCAAATTTCGTAGGGAATGTTAGATATCCTTTAGAAGCATTTTTAAAATTTTCAATAGTCCATGGTAAATTTCCTGTAATTGTATTTTCTAATACTAAATCACTATTACTACCAATTTCAAAAGTCAAATCTCTATCTGCTTTTTCTGATGTTTTAATTATTTCTTCTAACATTTGTTCTCTATTAACAAATAGTCTTAAATAAGCACATTTATTATAATTACACACTAAATAGCAATACATACATGAAGCTGTACAACCAGAAGAAGTATATGGCACCAAATAATCTGATGTTTTGTGATTTTCTACGAATTTATGTGTTTTCCTAATACCAATAATTAGATTTCTTTTCATATTTGGAAATTCTTTATTTTCCTTTTTCCTCATTTCTTCTATATTATTGTGATTTTCAATTTCTATTTTTGGAATTTCTTTATATTTTTCCATTAATTCTTTTCCTAATGGATATTCTAAAATTTTATTTTCAAAATAAATAGCTTTTGGTTTAAACATATTAATCTCCTTTTTAACATTTTTAGTTTAACCAAAAGCTTATAAAATATTTATTATATTATTAAATTCTCTCATAAGTAACAAATTCATAATCTAAAGGATTTTCTTCATCTTTTATTCCTTTTTCTCTGCTTGTCTCTTTCCATGTATTTTCACTAATTTTAGGGAAAAATGCATCTCCCTCAAACTCTTCTTTAATTTCTGTTACATACATTTTCTTTACATATGGCATTAGAAAATTATAAATCATAGCTCCTCCAATTATGAAAGCCTCTTCTTCTCCTTCAATTAAATCTTGAATTTGTAACAAAGAATGAACGATCTCTACATTATTATCATTTACTTTAAAATCCGGATTTTGAGTAAAAACAATGTGCTTTCTATCTGGTAATACTTTGCCTAATGACTCAAAAGTTTTTCTTCCCATTATAATTGCATGTCCAGTTGTTAACTCTTTAAAATGTTTTAAATCCTCTGGTAAATGCCATATCATTTTATTATCTTTTCCTATTATATTATTTTTTGCTTTTGCTACTACTATACTTAACATCTTTTTTCTCCTTTAATTTCTATATTTTTCTTTTCATTGCATCTTTTGCTCCAAACACACATGGTGCTGTGCATTTCCACCCTGGAAATGTGCATCTTGCTCCTTTTGAATATGGTAACAATTCATTATAAATTTCAGGAGCACTTTCTTTTGTTTTTTCTAAATATTTTTGCATTATAATTTTAGTTTGATCCATAATTTCAAGTTGAGCTGCTCCACATAAACGTTCTTCACATTTTAATATAAAATTTTCAAATGTTCCTCTTTCATTTACTTGAATTAACATTCCCTGTGGATAGTAATCTTCTAATGAAGATATATCTTTTAGCCATTCTTTTTCTAATTCTGTTCCTCTTATAATTGGTGGCACATAGTATTTTGCATTTTCTAACAATGACATCTCATAACTAAGTGTCCTATGTCTTTGTGCTTGTGCTAATTGTGCAAAACTTGCTAAATATGTTGTACAATAATTTTCTCCAAACTCTTCTTTTCTTTCTTTTCTTTTAGCAAACAGTGATATCGTACGCTTTTTTACATCTGAATTTAATTCTTCAACAGTCAAATCCTTCACCTGTTCTATAAATTCTTGTAGTACAGGTTTTAATTTTTTTGAAAAAGTATTATCTTCCTCTTTTTTAATATAATCTTCAAACCAATGAACAATATAATTTAATTGACAAAAATTCACTGTATACCCCATTATTGTTGCTGGCGTAAATATGCTAATTAAATATCTTGCATTTTCTTGTGCTAATTTTTCTACCCTTTTTTCATCTATTTTTGGATATTCTACTGATATCTTTTCTTTATAAATATTAATCCATTTTTCGTATAATTCCTTTTCTTCTTTTGATGGGTTCATTTTAGTATATCTTGCTGATTTTTCAGAAGTATTGTATACTTTTTCATTATTTAATATCATAGCTAGTATTTTTGGAATTCCTTCTAATGTCAAATTATATGTTGGATGTCCAAATACACTATGATGACCAGATTTCAATGTTCTTTGTGCTCTTTTTAATGTTTTTTCTTTATCTTCTCCAAATAATTTTTCCAAATCATCTGGTAAATAGCATATTCCAGCTTCTTTACCTGAAAAATCTATAGCTTCTTCTTTTGGCATTTTATATCCTACTTTTGTTGAGGCAATTACTTTTATTTTCATTTTTATACTCCTTACTTTTTTTGAATTATATCATAATAAAATTTACTTTTCAAACTAAAATAATTAATTTATATATCCCATTTAGGCACATATTCTTCTTCATGTTCTCCAAGTTCCTGCACATATCCATTTTCTATTTCAAGCTTTTCTATATAATTTTCTATTTCCTTCCATTCTTCTTTTGTCAACTTTCTATTTATTTTTTCATATTCTTTTGCTTTATATGTCGGAAAATATTGTGCCATAATACTAACATATATTTTATCATCTAGATTGTCTTTAATCCATTTTAATACCTTTTTACTGTTTTCAATATAACTTGGCAATACTAAATGTCTTATCATTACTCCTTTTTGCATTATGCCTTTTTTATTTAATTCTGGAATTCCTACCTGCCTAATCATCTCTTGGATTGCTTTTGTTGCTATTTCAAAATAATTATCTATTTTTGAATATTCTTTGGCCACATCATTTTCTGCATATTTTAAATCTGGTAAATAAATATCTATATATCCTTCCAACATTTTTAGAGTCTCTACTTTTTCATATGCATTTGTATTGTATATAATTGGTAATTTGAATCCATTACTTTTCGCAATCTTTATTGCTTCTATAATCTGTGGAATATAGCTTGTTGGCGTCACTAAATTAATATTTTCGACATTTTTTTCCTGTTGTTTTAAAAATATATTAGCCAATTCTTCTATAGAAATATCCTTTCCTTTTCCTAATTGACTAATTTCATAATTTTGACAAAAAACACAATTTAAATTGCAATTTGAAAAAAATATTGTTCCAGAACCTTTTTCTCCACTAATACAGGGTTCTTCAAAATTATGTGTTGAATAAAGTGCTATTTTAATTTTTTCAGTTGCTTTACAACGACCTATCTTTCCTTGGTTCCTATTAACTTTACATTGATGTGGACATATATTGCATTTGTCTAATTTCTCTAACATTTTTACTCCTTATTTACTTTCTCTATTACTAAATTATCTTTTTCTTTTTTTATCTCTATATTTTTCTGACTAAATCTTTCTTTATTGTTTTTTACTATTTCTTTTATTTTTGTTTCACTATCAGTTGTGCTTACCCTTCCTATTTCTTCTTCCTTTAAGTTTCTTATTATTACTTTATTTTCTTCTGAATAATCTTCTATATATTCTATAATTTTTACTTTATACTTTTCTCCCTCTTTCTCTATATCTTTTAATAAAAAACTATCCTCTTCTTCATCCAAAACAATTTCTGTTGCTAAATATTTATTGCTTTCTTTGTCATAATAAAAGCTATCATTTCCTTCTTTCGGAATTTGTCTTTCAAATTTTTCTCCAAATAATTCTTTTCCTTTTTGTTGAATTTCTTCATATGTTGTTTCATATGTCTCCAAATTTTTCTTTATTACTTCCCAGACCCATAATTCATTAGCATTATTTATGTTTTCAAATGTAGGTAAAGCTTCTTTGGTTATTTCTTTCCACATATATATTTTTGAAATATATTCTTCTATTTGTTCTACTTCCTGTACATTTACACTTTTATTTTTATTAATTGCTATATTTTTATAAATTATCATGCTTACTAATATCATTGCTAAAATTACTATTATGACTAACATTTTTTTCATTTGCATTCCCCCATTTTAGCATCCTCTCTTTTACCGATTTTTATTCTATCATATCCTATTTTTGCTTTCAAGATTTTATTTAAATTATTTTTTAATATGCAAATTGCAAACCCTTAGTTACTCCCTTACACCTTCAATTTGAATAAATCTAACCTTTTGAAATGTATACTCTGCAATTGACTTACCATAATTATCAAATGTATGAGAAGCAATTTTAATTCCTTCTAAGCTTTTATTGTCTGCATTTATGATTATCAATGTGTGCCCAAATTTTTGTCCATCAACAGATAATTGTACAACATCACCTAATTTTACATCACTTTGATTTATTTCTTTTCCATATGGACCAATTCCTCTATTATTTACTAAAAATTTATGTAAAAACTCTACTCCTGTCCATGATGGAGATTTATTATTTCCATTTATATAATACCATCCTATATCTTTTGTATAATTCATTATATTGCTTCCTGCAAATATACACTGAGAAACAAAACTAGTACAGTCTCCTCCTATTAAATCAAAATTATAATACTTTGGATTTCTAGAATATGCCCATTTTCCAGCATATTCAACTGCTTTATTTCTAGCATATTTTCTTTTTCTCATATTTTATATTCTCCTTTCTACAAAATCAAAAAAAAAGAGACAGTTTTGACCTGTCCCCCTTGTCCCTTGTACCCCCTTATAAAACATATGAAAACCAAGGATGTCTTTATAACAAAAAAACTTTCAAATATTTTTAATTTGAAAGTTTTTTGTTTAATTATTAAATTATGCTATCTTTATTTTTTATTTTAGATTCAATTTAAGCTGTTTCTTTTTCACTAGTTTTTGGCATTTGCCTTTTTTTCTTCGCAACTGGTTTTAATCTTTCTTTATTTTCATTTATTACTATTTTAGGTTCTGCATTATCTGATACAGTTGCTTTTGTAATAATACATTTTTCTATATTAGGGTTAGATGGAATTTCAAACATAATATCCCTCATAATTTCTTCAATGATTGAACGAAGTCCTCTAGCTCCTGTTTTTCTTTCTATTGCTTTATCTACTATTGCTTCTAATGCTTCTTGTTCAAAGACTAATTCTACACCATCAATTTCAAATAGTTTTTGATATTGTTTTACTAGTGAATTTTTAGGTTCTACTAAAATTTTAATTAATGCTTCTTTGTCTAAGTCTTTTAAAGTAGCTATTATAGGAAGCCTTCCTATAAACTCTGGAATCAATCCGAATTTTAATAAATCTTGAGGCAATAGCTCTTTAAATATTTCATATTGATTTACATCTTTTTGACTTTTTACTTGCTTTCCAAATCCAATTGCTTTTTCTCCTGTTCTGTCTCTTATAATATTTTCTAAGCCTTCAAATGCTCCTCCACATATTATTAATATATTTTCAGTATTTATTTGTATTAATTCTTGGTTTGGATGTTTTCTTCCTCCTTGTGGTGGTACAGAAGCAACTGTTCCTTCTATAATTTTTAATAATGCTTGTTGTACTCCTTCGCCACTAACATCTCTAGTAATAGAAGGATTTTCAGATTTTCTTGTTATTTTATCTATTTCATCAATGTAAATAATACCTTTTTCAGCTTTTTCAATATCTCCATCTGCCGCTTGAATTAATTTTAGTAAGATATTTTCAACATCTTCTCCTACATATCCTGCTTCTGTTAATGTCGTAGCATCAGCAATTGCAAATGGAACATTTAAAATTTTTGCTAGTGTTCTTGCTAATAATGTTTTTCCACAACCTGTTGGACCTAAAAGTAGTATGTTACTTTTTTGGATTTCGACTTCATCTTGTTTAGCAACTTCTTCATGTGCAATTCTTTTATAATGATTATATACCGCTACAGATAAAGTTCTTTTAGCATCATCTTGCCCTATTACATAGTCATCTAATACTTTCTTTATTTCTTTTGGACTTGGAATATCATTTAATTCATTTAATGTATATCCTGCTTTTTCATCGTCATATAATTCTGCCTCTATTATGCTAGTACAAAGCTCCACACATTCATCACAAATATATACACCTGGTCCTGCTACTATTTTTCTTACATTTTCTTGTGCTTTTCCACAAAATGAACATCTTATACTTTTTGGGGTATCATTTTTTGCCATAAATCTTTTCTCTCCTTTTTATTTTCTTTTGTCCATTATTCCATCTATTAATCCATATTCTAAAGCTTCTTGTGCTGTCATGTAATGATCTCTTTCTGTGTCTCTTTCAATTGTTTCAATTGATTGACCTGTTCTGTCACTTAAAAATTTATTTAATTTTTCTCTTGTACGTACTAAATGATCTGCATGAATTTTAATCTCTGTAGCTTGACCAGAAAGTCCGCCACCTCCGATTAGTGGTTGATGAATTAATATTTCTGCATTTGGTGTTGCAAATCTTTTTCCTTTTTCTCCTGCACATAATAATGCTGATCCCATACTTGCTGCCATTCCTATACATATAGTTGAAACTGGACAAGTAATATAATTCATTGTGTCAATAATTCCCATTCCATCTGTAATTGATCCCCCTGGAGAATTAATATATAAGCTAATTTCTTTATCAGGATCTTCTGATTCTAAGAATAATAATTGTGCTATAACTAAACTAGATGTAGTTGGATTTACATCTTCTCCTAAAAATATAATTCTGTCTTTCAATAATCTTGAGAAAATATCATAAGACCTTTCTCCTTTACTTGTTTGTTCAACAACATATGGTACTAAACTATTTTTTTCTAACATACTTTTTCCTCCTTTATGACAAAAAGCTAGAGTTAATTTTTATCCCCCAGCTTTTTATTTTTCATTATTTTATTTTTGCATTTTTCACTAAGAAATCTATTGCTTTTTCTGATTCAATTCCTTGTTTTATATAGTTTTTTACATTTTCATTGTTTAGGAATTCTTTATCATTTTCTTTTCCATAATTCTTAGCCATTTCTTTTATTTTTTCTTCAATTTCTTTGTCTGTTGCTTCTATTTTTTCTGCTTTAATAACTGCTTCTAATGCTAATCTTGATTTTATTCCTTCAATTGCTTGAGGTTCATATTCTTTTCTTATATCTTCCATAGTTTTACCCATCATTTGAAGATATTGTTCTAATTTTAATCCTTGGTATGATAAACGTTGTTCTATATCTTTTATCATATTGTCAATTTCCATTTCAATCATTCCTGATGGAATATCTACTTTTACATCTTTACACAATTCTTTTATTACAGCGTCTTGTGTTTCATATTTTGCTTTTTCTTCATTTTGTTTTTCTTGTTTTGATTTTATATCTGCTTTTAATTCTTTTAGTGTGTCAAATTCGCTTACATCTTTTGCAAATTCATCATCTAATTCTGGCAATTCTTTTTTCTTTATTTCATGAACTTTTACTTTGAACATAGCTTCTTTTCCAGCTAGGTCTTTTGAAAAATATTCATCTGGGAATTTTACTTTAATTTCTTTTTCTTCATCAATGTTCATTCCTATTACTTGATCTTCAAATCCTGGAATAAATGTATTGCTTCCTATTTCTAATTCATGTCCTTCGGCTTTTCCACCTTCAAAAGCTTTTCCATCAACAAATCCTTCGAAATCGATTGTTGCTATATCTCCAGTTTCTACTGGTCTATCTTCAATTGAAATTAATCTTGCATTATGTTCTTGCATATGTCCTAATTCATGCTCTATGTCTTTGTCTGATACATTATACTCAATTTTTTTAATTTCTATACCTTTATATTTTCCAAGGTTAGCTTCTGGTTTTGTTTGCATTACAGCTGTAAATATTAAATCTTTTCCTTTTTCTATTTGTGTTACTTCAATATCAGGTCTACTTACTACTTCTAGTTTATTTTCTTTAATAGCTTCTTCTAAAGCTTCTTGTGCTACTTCATTAAAAGCATCTTCATAGAAAATTTCTTTTCCATAGTATTTTTCTACTATTTGCATTGGTGCTTTTCCTTTTCTAAAACCTGGTATATTAAAATATTTTGCACTTTTAAAATATACTTTTTTAATTGCTTCATCAAATCTTGTTGATTCAACTGTTATTTCTAGTTTAATTTCATTTGCATTTTTTGTTTTTTCTACTTTACAATTCATTTTTTTCAACCCTTTCGTTTTTATTAGCTTACTTATTATACCACATTTTTCCTATTTTGCAAGGAATTTTTTATAATTTTAAAAAAATACTTGTTTTTTTTTTCTTTTTGTGTTAAACTTATCAATAGTCAGTTTATTAAGAAATTTAGGAGGTGCAATTTAGATATGGCAAAATGTGCAATTTGTGAAAAAACAGCTAGTCATGGAAATAAACTTAGCATTACTCGTTCTCATATAAGTAAAAGATCACCACGTACTTGGAAACCAAATTTAAGAAGTGTTAAAGCTGAAGTTGATGGTGAAGTAAAAAGAATTTCTGTATGTGCTAAATGTTTAAGAGATGGAAAAGTAAAAAGAGCGTAAGCTCTTTTTTTGTTTTAATCTTTAATTCCAAATATCAATTTAACAAATCCCCTTAAAAACTTAGGTACTTTTTTTACAACTACTGTCATATGTATCTCCCTCCTTTTTATTAACATGCAAGCCACATAAAACCAACGCAAACAATGGTAACCCCAATAATGAATAACCATCCTGTTAAAGGAAGTAATAAAACAAGTAATATTCCTAGACCTAATCCAATTAGACATACTGCTAAAGTTTTTCTTAATATATGTTTCATTTTTCTATTACCTCCATCGTTTTTGTATATTATATTATCTTTTTTATTTATTTGTTCCTTTTTATGTATAATTAACTTTATCTCTTTACTCTCACTTAGTTTTCAGATTTTAACTTTAATACTTTTCAAATTTCAAAAAAGAGTAAAATATTGACGAAAATATAATTATTTTATAAAATAATATTTAGAGGTGACTAAATTGAAAAATTCTGAAATAATTCAAATTATAAATTCATTAAAAAAAGCTTATCCTGATGCTACTTGTAGTTTAGATTTTTCTACTCCTTTTGAATTAGTTGTGGCAGTTATGCTATCAGCTCAATGTACAGATGAAAGAGTAAACAAAACAACCCCAACCTTGTTTTCTAAATGCAAATCAATTCAAGATTATGCAAATATTGATATTAACGAACTAGAAAATATAATACATCCTTGTGGTTTTTATAAAAATAAAGCAAGAAATATTAAATTATGTGCAAACCAAATTTTAGAAAAATTTAATGGTGAAGTTCCTCACACTATGGAGGAATTAATTTCACTATCTGGAATTGGAAGAAAAAGTGCTAATGTTATTTTACTAGAAGTTTTTGGAATTGCAGAAGGAATCGCTGTTGATACTCATGCAAAAAGAATTTCTAATTTAGTAGGATTATCTACTCAAAAAGAACCTGAAAAGATAGAACAAGATTTAATTAGAATATTTCCAAAAGAATCACTAAAAGATATTAATCACTTACTAGTGTGGCATGGTAGAAATACTTGTGTATCAAGAAGTCCTAAATGTCAAACATGCTGTATAAATAAATTCTGCAAACATTATTTAGAAAACTCTAAACTTTAAATGAAACAGGGGGGACAGGTCTTAAATGTCTCATATATCCGGCCGGATATATGAGACATTTAAGACCTGTCCCCCCTGTTTCATTATTCTCTTGACAAAATCTTAATAAAGATATATATTTTTTACATATATTAAATTATATAAATTTTTTAGGAGGGATTTTAATGTTAAAAAGAAAATTTAAAATCATTGCTTTATTATTTGTAATGATTTCAACTCTTACATTATCTACTGTAAGAGCCGAAAATGAGACTGAAAATGCATCTGCAATTTCAGAAGATTCTGCTACAGTTACTTCTAACGAGCAGGATTTAGAAACTACCTCTAGTTCTGGAGAAACTAGTGCAATAGCATCTTATGAAAATAATTTCAAAAAAGGAGATGTCTATTTAACTGGTAACGACGTTGTCGTTAATGACATTATTGATGGAAACCTTTTCGTTTTTGCTAATAGTGTTACTATTAATTCACAAATTGGTGGAGATGCATTTATTTTAGCTGGAACTGTTAACGTCGGAGAACAAGGTTATATTTTCAGTAATTTATTTACATGTGCTCAAAATGTAAATATTTCAGGTGTTGTATATGATTTATATACAACTGCACAAACAGTTTCTATTAATGGATATGTTTACAGAGATATACATGTAGGAACAAATATACTTAATATTAACGGGACTATCGGAAGAAATGCTTTTGTAGGAGCTAACCAAATTAATTTTGCACAACCATCTGAACAAAATTCTGAAGAACAACAAGTTACTTCTCAAGGTATTATTAATGGAGATTTAAACTATTCAGCTCCTAACGAATTTTCTATACCAGAAGGATCTGTTTCAGGTTCTGCAAATTATTCAAAATCTACTGAAAAATCTTCTTTAAATATAAAAGATTATATGATATCTCTTGGAGGATTTGTTTCTACAGCTATTATTATTTGGTTATTATGTTTATGGATTACACCTAAATTTTTATCTAATACTACTAACATAATTTCAAAGAAATTATTATCTGTAATAGGTTATGGTTTGCTAACTCCAATAGTAATTGCAGTAGCATTTGTTATTTTACTTATTTTAGGAATTACTTCTAAAATAGCTTTACTTGGTTTATCTTTATTGTTACTACTACTAGCTATAAGTTCTAGTATTTTTGTAATAACAATAAATCGCTTTATATGTCAAAAGTTTAAAATTGAAAAAACAATTGGAATTTTCGGTATGTTAATTTTATCTTCAATTGTTTTATGGGCAATTGGTTTAATCCCTTACGTTGGTTCCGCTATAAATATAATTACTTCTTTAATTGGTTTAGGAATTATTGTAACAAATATTATTCCAGTTAGAGAAAAAACAAAGAAAACAAAGAAAACAAAGAAAACAGATAAAATTGAAAAATAAAAAATATTAACAAATAAAAAAGAAGCTAAATATTAAATAAACCTTTTAATATTTAGCTTCTTTTTTATTACTTTTTTAATTCATCAATAATAACTTTAAAATCATTTGCCATTAATATTGCTGTTCCAGAAACTAATATATTAGCTCCTGCTTTTTTTACATCCGGAGCAGTTGCTAGATTAATTCCTCCATCTGCTTCTATATCAATTTCTATATTATTATTTTCTATATATCTTTTTAACTCTTCTATTTTTTTTAATGTGTCCTTAATCAAAGTCTGTCCTCCTTTTCCTGGCTCTACAGTCATAACAAGGCACATATGAATATATGGCAAAAATTCATAGATTTCTTCTATCTTTGTATCTGGCTTTATAGAAATTCCTACTTTACAATTATTTTCTTTTATATATTTTATTATTTCAAACACTTCCTCCTTACTTTTACAAGCTTCTAAGTGAAATGTTATAATATTAGGTTCTACTGATAAAAAGTCATTAATTGCCTCTTTTACATTTTCAACCATTAAATGTACATCTAATGGCAAATTTGAAATTCTTTTAATATATGATGCATATTCTAGCATCTTTTTATACGTATTCTTTTCTACAAACTTTCCATCCATAACGTCAATATGAAAATAGTCTGTTTTTCCTGCCTCTAATTCAAAAAAAGTAGATGATTCTTCCCCTTTTTTTACAGAAAGAATTGATGTTGATATTTCTACCATTTCTTTCGTTCCTCCTTTTGTTTTAATTCTTCATAAATTTTGCAAAATCTATTATACCTCTCTTTAGATATTTTTCCCTCTTCTATAGCCTGTTTTACTCCACAATTTTTTTCTTTAATATGTGTACAACCTATAAATTCACATTTTTCTTTTTCTCTTTCAAACTCTACAAAATAATTTTCTAACTCTTGACTTGGTATCTCTGATATATCAAATGTTGAAAATCCTGGCGTATCTGCTATATATGTATTTTCATTTATTTCATATAATTTAATTGCTGTTGTTGTATTTTTTCCTCTTCTATTTCTTTTACTAATCTCTCCTTCTTGTGTAATATCTCTTTTAAAAATCCCATTTATTAATGTAGACTTCCCTACTCCAGAATTTCCGGAAAAAGCACTTATATTATTTTTTAACTGTTCTTGTAATTTTTCTATTCCTTTTTGTTTCTTTGCTTCTGTTTCAATTACTTTGTATCCAATTTTTTTGTATATTTTTTCTATTTTCTCAAATTGTTTTTCATCATCTAAATCTATTTTATTTAAAACGATTATAGCATTAATGCCTAAAAATTCTGAAAATGCTAATTGTTTATCTAACATTAATAAATCAGGTTTAGGATCTTTACTAGAAATAACAAAGATAATTTGAGTTATATTAGCCAGCTTTGGTCTTTTTATATATACAGTTCTATTTTTTATTTCTTTAATAACAGCTTTCCTGTTTGTTTCATCTATTATTTCTAATTCTACCATATCTCCAACAACTGGAGTTATATCTTCCTTTTTAAACTTTCCTCTTGCTGTTGATTCATAAATTTTATCTTCTGCCTTTACTTTATACATATTTGATATATTTTCTACTATTAATCCTTGCATTATTCCTCCATTAAATAAGCTTTATAATTGTTATATTAATCAATTAAAAGTTGAAGAACTAAACTTATTATCTTCAACTTTTAAATCTCATTAATTAAAATTTACTGATGAATCAGTACTAAAGTTTACTGATTTTGTTCTAGTCCAACTTCCTCCATTAGAATCTGTAATAGTCAATGTTAAATCCATTGAACCTTTTCCACTTATTGTTGTAGATTTACTTGTTGTATTCTTATCTACTCCTGAATCTGAATATAAAGTATTATTTCCTGATTTTAATGTAATACTTACAGTTTTAACTGTCTTATTTTCTGTTGTATTTGAATTAGAAGTTTCTTCACTATATCCTCCTGTTATTGCTTTTACATTTATATTTACTGACATAGTTTTTGAAGCCTCATAACTATTTACTGTTATAGTAACAGTACTTCCTTTTTCTACAGTTTTTCCTGAATCTAAACTTTGTTTTAATACTATTCCATTTTCCTTTGAACTATCTTCAGATGTTGTTACAGCTACTACAAATCCTTGAGCTTCCAATGTTTTCTTAGCATCTGCTTGAGATTTTCCTATAACATCTGGAACTGTAGCTTTTTCTACACCTGTACTTACATGTATTTTTATTGTATCTCCTGCAAAAGCCTCTGTATCTGGACTTGTTTCTTGAGATATTACATATCCTTCTTGAACTTTTTTGCTTGATTCTTCAACTATTTCTACTTTTAATTTAGCATCTTCTAATGCTTTTACTGCTTTATCTTTTTCCATTCCCACTACTTTTGGAACTGTAGTCTTTTCTTCTCCTTTACTAACAACTACTTTAACTGTACTTCCCTGTTTTACTTTATTAAACTTTTCCATATAAGTTGGATCTTGTGAGATAATAAATCCTTCTGGCACATCTTTATTATATTCTTCTTTTTCTATTTCAAATTTCAGTTTTACATTTTCAATTTCTTTTTGTGCTTCTTCCTTAGATAAACCAACTACATTTGGCATTGCAATCTCTGGTGGATTAGTTAGATTTAATACTAACATTGTTCCTCCTAAACTTAAAACAAACAATAATAATAACCCTATAAATATGCTTAATCCTTTATGTGTCTTTACAAAAGTTTTAAATTTTCCGTCTTTTTTACCACTTGAATTTTTAGTTTGTTTATTATCTCTATATGCATTTGTATCAATAACTTGAGTTTTTGCAGTAGGGTCATACTCTAATTCTTCAACAAAATCTCCTTCTGGATCTTTTAAAGATTTTTTCAAATCAACTAACATTTCTGAAGCTGTTTGATATCTTAGTGTAGTATCTTTTTGTAATGCTCTCATAATAATTTTATTAACAGCTATTGGCAAATTCGGATTTAATTCAATTGGTTCTACCGGTTCTTCTTGCATATGTTTTAAAGCAACTGACACTGGTGTATCTGCATCAAAAGGAACTCTTCCTGTTACCATTTCATACATTACAACTCCTAATGAATATAAATCTGACTTTGCATCTGTAAAACCACCCCTTGCATGTTCAGGTGAAAAATAATGCACAGATCCTATTGTTGTCCCAAATGCTGTAATTGTAGAATTTGACACTGCTTTTGCAATTCCAAAATCTGTTACTTTTGCAACTCCATCTTCTGTTATAATAATATTATGTGGTTTTATATCTCTATGAATTATATTATTTCTATGTGCCATTTCTAAAGCTGATGCAATTTGAATTGATACATTAATTGACCATTTCCAAGGAAGTGGACCTTTTTCTTTTACAATAATTTCTTTTAAAGTTTTACCTTGTATCAATTCCATTACTATGTAATAAAGGTTTCCATCTACTCCAACATCATAAATTGACACAATATTAGGATGTGTTAATCTTGCTGCTGATTGAGCTTCTACTTCAAATCTTTTTATAAATTCATCATCTGTTGTAAATTCATCTCTTAATATTTTTACTGCAACATTTCTTTTTAAAACTTTATCTGTTGCTTTATATACAGTAGCCATTCCTCCATTTCCAATTTTCTCGATAATTTCATATCGATTTCCTAATAGCTTCCCTTCTAAATTCATATTTATCTCTCCTTAAATATCGTTAATATGTAGATTGTTATATATTTTTTACTATAATTACTGTTATATTATCATATCCACCGTTTTCGTTTGCTATTTTTACAAGTTCTTTTGGTGCTTGTTCTATATCCTTTTTAGCTTGTTTAAATATTTCTTCTTGTGGTACTAAATTGGTTAGACCATCTGAATTTATTATTAAAATATCTTCTTTTAAAAAACCTTTTACCATGACATCTGGTTCTACAAAAGCATTACATCCTAATGCTTTCATTAGCATATTTTTTTGTGGATGATGTACCGCTTCTTCTGCTGTTATAGTTCCATCTTTTACTAATTTTTGCACATAACTGTGGTCTTGTGTTAGTTTTCTCATAAATTCTTTTCTAATTCTGTAAATTCTACTGTCTCCTACATGTCCTATAAACACTTTATTATTATATATTAAACAAATTTCTAATGTAGTACCCATTCCTTCTAATTCTTTATTTTCTTTTGACTTTTCATACACTATCATATTAGCATATTCCATGCTACTGCCTACTAATTGAATAATACTATCTCTATCTTTTTCAATTTCTTTAAAGTTATTTTCGATATAATTTTTAGCAGATTGTATAGCTAATTTGCTTGCTATTTCTCCTCCTTGGCATCCACCCATACCATCAGCAAGCATATATAATTGTACTTCATCCAATGAATCAGATATATAATAAGAATCTTGATTTATTTCTCTTACTTTTCCTATATCTGATTTTGCATAAGCTTTTATCATGGTTTCACCTCTCTTTCTAGATTTTGCCTTTTAATTTATTTTTATATTTTGATACTATTATTTTTATTATCATTTTTTATTATGTTTTTATTTTACCTTAACATTTATGTTTTTTCAAGTATTTTTATTGATTTAATTTATCTTATATTTTTGTTTTTTACTATTTCTTATCTTTTTATACTAAAAAGTTTTTAACTTCTTTTGGTGCCATTATAGCATAATTTTCTGGAATACTTATTTCTTCTTCATTTTTTATTATATAATCTTTAATATATTTCATACTTAAGTTGCTTGCCAACTTTATATCATAAAATTTTTCCTTTGGTATTTCTATTAATGCTGGTAAATCATTTGGTTTTAAATTAATATCTTTTGCAATTTCTACTGTATAAAAGTCTGCTCTCATTTTTAATGTAGAATTTTGTTCATATGGATTTAATTCTCTAATTTCTATTTCTTTTGTAAAAACAGGCTGTTTACTCACATTGATATCTTTATTATTAATTCCCTTTACTTCTTCTAAAATTTCTCTAATTAATGTTTTTCTTGTATTATTTTCATCTACTTTTTCTACTGTTCCCCCTAATGTTTTTATAATAGCTGCCTTTTCTCCATTTTCTAAAAAATACCACCTCTTTTGTTTTTGCATTCCTAATACAATTTTATTTCCATGTATTACAATTCCTTCTGCTCCCAAGATAATATTTTTCATAGAACTCTCCCTTCATATTTAACTTATCTACATTCTAAATATTTGTTATTTTTCAGTTTTTACTATTATACTTATAATAAAAATATTTTTCAATAATATTTTATTATAAAATTGGTTTTAGTTAAAATTTGCAAAACATATTTATTTTTATTAACTTTTTATATTTTTTAAACGGATATTTATGCAAAAATACCTTATATATAATTTTTCTATTCAAAATTATATATAAGGTATCATTATAATTTGTTAATATTTTTCTAATTATATTTTTTACTCGCAAAATTCTTTTTTACAATTTTTGTTATTTGGCTAATCTGTTCATAGACATCTCTAGTTCTAAAATTTTTCTTAGCATAATCAAGTATAGTCCCAATATTTTTTATAATTCTATCACAAATTTCATTCATCCATGCATATCTTGGAATTATCCAAACATGTGAATGTTTATTTTCCCTTTCTTCAAAAATAATATCAAATCTATCACAAATATTATTTTCTCTTAATATTTTAATTGTTTTATCAACTATATCAAACATTTCATCTCTTTCATTCTTTGTTAACTCTTCTAATTTTTCAATGTGTTTCTTAGGAGAAACTATAAAGAATCCTAAAATTGGTACTTCCCAATCTTGTGACAATATAAATCTTTCATTTTCATAAGCAATTCCACATGGTAAGTCAAATTGGTGTTTAGCATAAGCACATCCAGGACATCCTTTAATTTCTATTTCTTTATTTTCATAACTTATCATATTAATATTCCTTTTATAAATTATTTTTTTGTTTATTATTTTCTATTTTATAAGCCAATTCTAAAGCAAGTATTGGTACTTTGGTTTTTTTGTTAAAATTTGCTAATTGGTTTATACTTCTTTCTTCCCATTCAACTGAATCTAAATTGTCACCTGCATAATAAAAAGTAAAATAATTTAACTTTTTATATTGGCAAACTGCACCTATTGAGGCTCCTTCCATTTCAACACAAATTACACCCTTTTTCTGATATCTTTCTATTTTTTCTTTAGTCTCTCTATAAAATGCATCTATTGTCCATGTAGCACCTTCATTATAATTAAAGTTATATTCTTTTAATATATCTTTAAATAAATTTTTATATGTTTCATCTAACTTAATATATTCTGAGTCAGGTAAATAATGATAACTTGTACCTTCATCCCTATAAGCTTTATCTGGAATAATTATTGAACAATCTTCAATATCTTTATCTAAGACTCCACAATTTCCAAAAATAATAAATGTATCAACACCATTAATATTTAATTCTTCTATATCTGCACTTATCCAAGGTCCACTAATTCCAGCCATAAATAATGTTATTTTAGCATTCTTATATTTTAGTTCATAAACTGGACGCTTTTCAGTTAATTCTCCTACTTTTTTGCATTCAAATTTACTTGCAATATCTTTTAATAAATATTCAGAAAAAACTCCAACAGCTATATGTGGCAATTTAATACTAGTATCTCGTATCCCATTATTGTTTTTAATACCTCGAGGTTTTATAAATCCCTCTTCACTACTATAAAATATCATATTTATTTTCTCCTTATTACTTTTATTTTTATATTTATAATTAAATAATATCATAAAAATAAATTTTTTTATGTTATAACATATTTATTAAAAAGTTTCATAATTACCTTATTTTTTCACATTTTGAATAATCATTTTTATATAACTGTTTATGTTCTATAGTATTATTGGAATTTCCAAAATATTGTAAATTTCTATATTTACCATCATCCGAAATATTTTTTATAAAACCTTTTCTTTTTTCTCCTTTTTTCATATTATCTTGATTAAAATCTTTATCTAAATATGAACAAATTACAGGCCAATCTTCCATATTATTAATATTCCCTATTATTTTATTTCCATCTAAACTATAAGAAAATTTTGATAATGACATTAATTCACTTGAAGGTATCCATGCATTTCCGGAATTATCAATTAACATATAAGCATTCTTTCTATCAAGATAACTTTTAAACTGTACATTTCTGTCTCCTTTATTAAATATATCTAAAACTGAATCTTGAAATTCTAAAAATTCTTTATCGGTAATTTCAAAATTTTTTCTATTCATTAATCCATATTTTCCTAAAGGTTGATACTGAAAAACCTGCCATTTATATATGTAATCTAATCCTTTTATTAATTTTGCTAATTCTTTAGCATCTTCTAAATTACCTTTATGGGCAACTGTATTAATACAAATATTTGCTCCTGCCTTATGTAATTCTTCACATATATCTAGTTGTTCATTAACTATATCCGCTCTCGTTTGTCTAAAATTCCTAAATACCTCATTTGTCGAACCATCAATAGGTATACCTATCATATCAACATTATTTGCTATCTTTTTAGCATCTATTTTCTTTACTAATCTTCCTTTATCACATATAATATCTTTAATAATAGGACTACCCACTGTATCTAATGAAATATCAAACCCAATTTTTTTTATTCTTTCAAGTAATGTGATAATATCTTCACGTGTTAATGGATCTCCACCGCAAAGTGTAACTTTTCTAGTTCCTTCATTATATGCAAAATCTAAAAATTCAACTAATTTATCAGTAGGTACTTGTTTTCCCTTCTTTTCTTCTCTAGAATAACTATAACATCCCTTGCAATGCAAAAAACAACTTTGGCTTGCAAAAATATTTAAATGCATATTTTATCACCTCTAATATTACCTTTCTGCTTCATCATTTTCTACCTTTGAATAACATTTATTTTTCATACCTATTAATTTTGCAGTTAATTCATTGTCTTGTTTTACTAAATCTATTCTTTTTAAATACTCCTTCAATTTTTTATTATATAATAATATCTTGTCTAACTGTTCTTCTGGTTTAAAACTACTCAAATATTCTTTTACATTAAAATCCAATAAATCCGGAGAAGTAGTTCCTTCTACAGGAACCAACCAAAAGTGAACATTAACAAAAGGATCTGATTTTTCGTTTGAAAGAAGGTGAGCATAATTTATTCCTAATTCCTTTCTCATTCCTTCTTTTGTCTTTTTCAGAATAAATGAATATCTAAGAAATGTAGTATCATCTAACAAATCAAACGCTCTATAAGTTTTGTTTAAACCAAATATATAAAACCCTGGACATGGATATTTTGGATCCGCTCTAACAATTATTCCATTATTTTCATAAACAGGTTTATTATGTTCTGGAACATATTCAGGATATTGTTCCATAAAATCTGCTCTAGAAATATCTTCTGGTGCTATATATGCTCTATAATTTTTTGTTCCACCATAAAAGTGAATATATCGCATTCCATTTGGTACAGGTGGAAAATCCTCTCTTTTATCTACATCAATGTATTCTAATGGCTTTTTCTTTTGAGATAGTTGTTTTCTAAAATCTGTATTCATTTCTTTTACCTCCATTAATTTTATTTCATTCTTTAGTTTTTTATTTACTACATTATTAATAATTTTTATTATTTCACTCTTTCGTATACATGAATAATTACATCTTAGTTTTTGAGCTTAATTTATCTTCATCAAAAAAAATTTTTGCACATTCTTCTATATTTAAATTAAATATTTTTGTTAATTCTATTATTTCACTAATATAAAATTCTTCTTTTCCTTCTAACTTATTCTCCAACTTTTTATTAGTTATTCCTATTCTTTTGGCCACATATTCTTTTGTTACCTTCTTCTCTTTAATAAGATTTTTTATCCTTTCTCCTATTATTTTAGGTTCCATATTATCTCCTTTTTGTTTCTTTTTTGGAAACATAATACATTATTTTTCTTTTTTTGTCAATCTTTTTATACAATATTTGGAAGTTTATCATTAAAAATATCATTTTTAGTGATACTTTTGTCATATTATTTTAATATTTTAGTTATTTACAAATTTAATATAAAATGTTATACTTGTAGCAATATTTTAAATAGGAGGTTTTTATTTTGGATTATCTTTTTCCAGAACGTTTTACGTTTCTTTTAAATAATTCTAATATGACTTATGAGCAAATCGCAAAAGAACTTGGGTTAAAGTCAAAAGGTACAATTTCTAAATATGCTAGCGGTAAAGTTAAAAAAATTGAACTTTCTATGTTAGTTAAAATTTCAGAATTATTTGACGTTTCTCCTATTTGGCTACTTGGTTTTACAGATGATATGCATTATAAAATAAAAAAATAATATAAAATATCTCATTTATTTTTATATTATTTTTTTATTTTTTGCTATTTTTATTTATATATCTATCAAAATGTTATATGAAAAAACAAATTTCGCAATTAAATTTTCTATCTTTTTATCTATTATTGCAAAAACACAAAATTGACTTATTTATTTTTTCTTTATATAATATTGCTATCAATAAGTTAGGAGATTTTAAAATGAATACAAACTTAGAAAAATTAGAATTTAATAAAATATTAGAAATCTTAAAAAAACATTGTGTAACATATGTTGGAAAAAAACTTGTAGATAGTTTAATGCCCAATAATAACAAATCAGATGTAAAAAATATGTTAAAAGAAACTTTTGATGCTGTAAATTTATCATATAGAAATTCTATGCCTGGATTTTATGAAATATCAAATGTGGAAATAGAACTAAAAAATCTTGAAGTTAATAATACCCTTTCTTGCAAATCTTTAATAAATCTAAAAAATATATTTAAACTTTCTCAGGAATTAAAAGAATACTTCTCAAAAGATTTTTTAGATAGTTCTGAATATCCTTCTTTATCACCTTTATTTTACGAACTTTATACTAATAAAGACATTGTAACAGCTATTGAGACTGCTATTATTGACGAAAATACTATAGATGATAAAGCGTCTTCTACGTTAAAATTAATTAGAAAAAATATTAGAAATACTGAACAAAATATTAGAGATACCTTAAATAATTTTATACATTCTTCTAAATATTCAAAATATATTCAAGAAAATATTATAACAATGAGAAATAATCGTTTTGTAATACCTGTTAAAGATGAGTATCGTTCAGAAATAAAAGGATTTGTTCATGATATATCTAATGCTGGTTCAACGGTGTTTATTGAACCTATTTCAATATTCGAATTAAATAATAATCTTAGCAAATTAAAAATTGATGAAGAAATTGAAATAGAAAAAATATTGATGAAATTATCTTCTCTATTTTTTCCATATATTGAAGAAATAAAAAAGGATATTAATTTAATAGGTAATTTAGATTTTATTTTTGCTAAAGCAAAATATTCTCGCGAAATCAAAGGTATAACTCCTAAAATAAATCTAAAAAAAGAAATTAATCTTATAAATGCACGCCATCCTTTAATTGACTTTAATAAAGTTGTTCCCATTTCTATTAATTTAGGAAATGACTTTTCTACTTTAGTTATAACTGGTCCTAATACTGGTGGAAAAACAGTTACTTTAAAAACAGTTGGCTTATTATGTGCAATGGCTTGCAGTGGCCTTAATATTCCAGCAGATGAAAATTCATCAATCTATGTTTTTGATAAAATTTTTGCTGATATTGGTGATAATCAAAGTATTAGTGAATCTCTAAGTACTTTTTCATCTCATATGACAAATATTGTTGAAATTATAAAAGATTCAAGTAAAAACTCTTTAATCTTAGTTGATGAATTAGGTTCAGGTACAGATCCAATTGAAGGCGCTAATCTTGCTATAAGTATTTTAGATTATTTTAATCAAAAAGATATTCTAACAATAGCAACAACTCATTATCAAGAATTAAAAAATTATGCTTTAGTAACAAATAGATTTGAGAATGCTTCTGTAGAATTTGATATAAAAACTTTAATGCCTACATATAAATTATTAGTTGGTATACCAGGAAAAAGTAATGCTTTTGAAATTAGTAAAAGTTTAGGACTTAATTCTGAAATAATAAATAATGCAAAATCTCTAATGTCAAAAGATCAAATAAATATTGAAGAATTATTAAAAAATATATATGATAACAAAAGTATTATTGAAAAAGAACGTAAAGAAATTGATTTAAAACTTCAAAATATATCTATTCTTGAAAATAATCTAAAAAAAGATAATATAGAATTAAAACAAAAAGAAAAAGAATTAATTGATAACGCAAAGATAAAAGCAAGAGATATATTTCTAAATGCTAAAGAAGATGCAAATTCTATTATAAAGCAAATGAATGAAATAAAAAATTCAAATGTAAATATTAAAGATTTAGAAAATCTAAGGAATAAATTAAACACTAAAATAAAGAATTCTTCGTTAACCAAGGATACTGCTAATTTTTCTTCAAATTCAGTAGAAAAATTAAATGTTGAAGATTTAAAACCTAATACAGAAGTTTTTGTGAAAACTCTTGGTCAAAATGGTATTATTGTATCTCATATTTCAAAATCAAATGAAGTACAAGTTAAAGTTGGTATTATAAAAATGAATGTACATATAAATAACATAGAAAAAGCACATGTCGATAAAACTAAAAAATCAGATAAACAAATCCAAACTTCTGGCTATACTAGTATTTCAAAATCAAAAACAGTAAAATCAGAAATAAATGTAATTGGTTTAAATGTTGAAGAAGCTGTCTTTGTAGTTGATAAATTTTTAGATGATTGTTGTTTAGCTAAACTTCAGACAGTACGAATTGTCCATGGTAAAGGTACCGGAAAATTAAAAACTGGAATTCATAACTTTTTAAAAACTAATCCTCATGTTAAATCTTATAGAATGGGAACTTATGGAGAAGGAGAAATGGGCGTTACAGTAGTAACACTAAAATAGGAGCCAAATGGCTCCTATTTTAGTGTTACTACTTCCATAAATCTCTCCAGTTCTCCTTCACTTTTAAATATAATGTTTACCAACACACCAATTTCTTCACTTTTTTCTAAATTCGGATATTCTACCTTGTCTAATAATCTTCCTCCAAACTTTTCTGCCATTTCTACCGTCATGGTTATTTCTGATAGTAAAGCTGATTGCTTGATGGAATTGGTAAGACTTGGATTGGCAATACAAGTTTTTGTAATTTTCAGTATTGGAATTATTGGATTCCGCTCTATCGCTGTTCTTAGTAACATATTATTATCCCTCCTAAGATTGATTAATTATATTATATCAGAATTTTACATAATAATCAAGTTAGACATACTTTTCTATTTTTAACACTGCTCTTCCGCTTCTTGTAGTTCCTGTTTGTTCTTTAACTATAAATCTACCTTTTCCTCTTATTGTTATAATATTTCCTATTTTCACCTGTTTTGCCATCTTTGTTTCATTTTGTCCATTAACAAAAACTCTTTCTTGTTCTATTATTTGTTTAGCTTTACTTCTAGAAGTTTTAACTAAATCTGAAACAATATTATCTAATCTTAAAGATGGTACTATAATACTTACTTCTTCTATTTTAACTTCTTTTTTAATAATATCTGAAATTTCTTTAATCTCAATTTTACTATTTTCAAATCTAGTAAGAGAAGGAAGTTCTTTCTTTAAAACTTCTGCAAAATCACTAACCACAACAATATCTGCACCTTGATTAGAAACTAAAATATCTCCTACTTTTTCTCTTTTTAAACCTAATTTAACAATACCACCTAAATAATTTCTATGAGAATATTTTCCAAATTCTTCTTCTGGTAACTCTATTCTTAAAATTTTTAGCATTTTACTATAATTTTTTTCTATCATACTATCATTATATTTATCTGGATATACAATTAAAATTTTTCTTTCGCTATCCTCATACCCACCAAAAAATTGATAATTTTTAAAATTAATTCTTCTTAGAAAATTCTCTACTAGTGCAACCTGATACATATCTAAAAAATCTGTATATTCCAATTTTTCTCTCGATTCACAAAACTCTATTTTATCTAACACCTGAGACAAGCACAACTTATCTTCTTGTTTTTTATAATCTTTTAAAACCTCTTGTTTATTCATATTTTTTCCTTTCTTGAGACATTGGGGACAGGTCTATATTGTCTTATTTTCCTGTCGCTTTTTGTCTACTATTGTCATTATATCTTTATAAATACTTTCTGCATCTTGATGATATATTTTTTCTAATTCTTCTACTGTCCCATGTTGAATAAATTTATCTGGATATGCATATGTATTTATATTTATATTCTTTAAGTTTTCATTTACAATTAATTCTTTAATTGTTGTTGATAATCCATTTATAGTTGTTCCATCTTCTATAGTTATTACATTTTTTGTTTTTTCTATAGATTTTATAGCACTTTCTTTGTCAAATGGCTTTAAAAATCTGGTATTTATAACTTCTGAAACAATACCTTCTTTTTCTAACATTTGTGATAATCGAACTGCTCTTTCTACTGTTTTTCCTATTGCAAAAATTGATACATCTTTTCCTTCTTTTAGAATTTCTGCTTTTTGATATTCTATCTTTTTATGTTGGTTAAATTTTTCCTTTCCTTCTCCGCCTCTTGGATATCTAATTACTACTGGCTTTCCTACGTTTACTGCAAATTCCATCATATCTTCTAATTCCTTAAAATCTTTTGGTGCCATAATTGTTAAATTAGGAATTAATCTAAAAAACGCCATATCTAGAAGACCTTGATGTGTTTCTCCGGTCTGCTCCTACTACACCAGCTCTATCTACACACATAATAACTGGCAAATTCTGAATAGCAATATCGTGAATAACTTGATCATATGCTCTTTGATAAAAAGATGAATATATAGGAACTACTGGTATAACTCCCTCTTTTGCCATTCCTGCTGCTAAACCTAATGCGTGCTGTTCTGCAATTCCAATATCAAAAAACCTATCTGGAAATTCTTTAGCAAATTTTGTTAATCCTGTACCATCTTTCATTGATGCTGTAATAGCAACTATTTTGTCATTTTTCTTTGCTAATTCTACCAACTTATCTCCAAATACTTTTGAATAATCTTTTGATTTTTCTTTTTTAGGCTTTCCTGTCTCTATTTCAAAAGGTCCTGTTGCATGAAATTTATCTGGATTTTCTTCTGCTATTTTATATCCTTTTCCTTTTTTAGTTAACACGTGAATTAAAACAGGCCCTTCTAATTGTTTACTAATATTTAACATTCTTTCTAATTCTTCTATATTATGTCCATCAACTGGTCCTAAATAGCGAAATCCAATATCTTCAAAAAACATTTTTGGAATAATTAATTGTTTAATACTTCTTTTTAGTCTTTGTACTATTTTTACAAAAGGTTGTCCTATAATTGGCACTTTATTAATAATATTTTTCATAGACACATTGGATTTTGTATACGTTTTTTTAGTTCTCAATTTACTTAAAAGCATATTTACTCCACCAATGTTCTTTGAAATGCTCATTTCATTATCATTTAATATAACTGTCAACCTTGTTTGACTAGAACCTGCATCATTTAATGCCTCTAAGGCCATTCCTCCTGTTAAAGCACCATCTCCTATAACTGCTATTACATTATTTTTTTCACCTTTTATATCTCTTGCTCTAGCCATCCCTAATGCTGCTGATATAGAAGTACTACTATGTCCTGTGTTAAAACAATCTGTTTCAGATTCATTTGTTTTTGGAAATCCTGCTATTCCATTCAATTGTCTTAAAGTATTTAATTGCTCTCTTCTTCCTGTTATAATTTTATGTACATAAGTTTGATGTCCAACATCCCATACTATTTTGTCTTTTGGCAAATCAAAAACTGTATGTAAGGCTATTGTTAATTCTACTACTCCAAGATTTGAAGCTAAATGTCCTCCATTTTTTGATACAATTTCTAATATATATTTTCTAATTTCTTCTGCTAATTGTTTTTGTTCTTCTATGTTTAATTTTTTAACATCCTTGGCTGAATTTATTTTTTCTATCATATTATCACCTTTGCTATTTTATGTAGTCTTTAATATATCATTTTTTAATTATTTTGTAAACTATATTTTATGCAAAAAAACAAGAAGCACTAAATAATTAGCTCTTCTTGTTTTAACTTTTTATAGTGAATTTCTATTTTTATAATATAACTACTTTTTCATCTTTCACACCAATTTTAGACAATTTATTTTTCTTCAAATTACCATCTAAAATTTCCTCTGCAAGCTTATCTTCTAAAACACTTTGAATTGTTCTTCTTAAAGGTCTTGCTCCGAAATTTTTATCAATACCTTTGCTTGCAATTAATTCTTTTACCTCTGGTTCTAACTCTATTTTTATTTTTTGAGCTTCTAATCTTTTTGTTACTTCTTTTAGCATAATATCAATAATTTGACTAATTTCTGTATCTGTCAATTTATGGAACACAATAATCTCATCAATACGATTAATAAATTCTGGTCTAAGTTCTTTTTTCAATGCTTCCATTACTTCTTTTTTTGTTTCCTCGTATTCTTTTTTATTTTCTTCTTCATTAATTTCATTTTTGCTAAATCCTAACATCTTTTTATCTGTAATAAGTCTAGCACCAATATTTGAAGTCATAATAATTACTGTATTTTTAAAATTTACTGTTCTTCCTTGTGAATCTGTTAATCTACCATCCTCAAGTATTTGAAGTAACATATTCATAACATCTGGGTGTGCTTTTTCAATTTCATCAAAAAGAATGACTGAATATGGTTTTCTTCTTATCTTTTCTGTTAATTGTCCTCCTTCATCAAATCCAACATAACCTGGAGGCGAACCTATTAATTTTGAAACAGAATGTGGTTCCATATATTCTGACATATCTACTCTTATCATTGCATTTTCATCACCAAATAAACTTTCAGCCAATGCCTTCGATAATTCTGTTTTTCCTACTCCTGTTGGTCCTAAAAATAAGAACGAACCTATTGGACGTTTTGGATCTTTTAGCCCCACTCTTCCTCTTCTTATTGCTTTTGCTACTGCTTCTACAGCTTCATCTTGACCGATTACTCTTTCATGTAGATTTTTTTCTAGATTTTTTAATCTAATATTTTCATCCTCCGTTATTTTTTTAGCTGGGATTCCTGTCCAATTTGCAATTACTTCTGCTATATTTTCTTCTGTTATATTAGTCACTTCTTTGTTGTTTTTATTTTTCCACTTTTTCTGCTCTTTTTCATATTTTTCTTTTAATTCTTTCTGTTTATCTCTTAGGCTTGCTGCTTTTTCAAATTTTTGAATTCGAACAGCTTCTTCTTTATCTTTTTCTACTTCTTCTATTTTCTCTTCTAGTTGTTTTAAAACATCTGGCTCTGTATAAGATTTTAGTTTTGCACGAGATGCCGCTTCATCTATTAAGTCAATTGCTTTATCTGGTAAAAATCTATCATTAATATATCTTATAGACATTTTTACAGCTGCTTCAATTGCTTCATCTGTTATTTTTACTCCATGATGTGCCTCATACTTATCTCTAATTCCTTTTAGTATTTTTATTGTATCTTTTTCACTTGGTTCATTTACTGTTACTGGGCTAAATCTTCTTTCTAATGCCGCGTCTTTTTCTATATATTTTCTATATTCATTTAGTGTTGTAGCACCTATTAATTGAATTTCTCCTCTTGCAAGTAATGGTTTTAAAATATTTGCCGCATCAATTGCTCCTTCTGCTGCACCTGCTCCTACTATTGTGTGTATTTCATCAATAAATAAAATAACATCTCCAGCTTTTTTTACTTCATCTAATGCTTTTTTAATTCTTTCTTCAAAGTCTCCTCTATATTTACTTCCAGCTACCATTCCTGAAATATCCATTGTTACTACTCTTTTATCTTTTAATATTTCTGGAACATCTCCTGTTGCTATTTTTTGTGCTAATCCTTCTACTGCTGCTGTTTTACCAACTCCTGGTTCTCCTATTAAACATGGATTATTTTTAGTTCTTCTTGATAAAATTTGTACAACTCTTTCTATTTCTTCTTTTCTTCCTATTACTGGATCTAATTTTCCCTCTTTTGCTTTTTTGGTTAAATCTTCTCCAAATTGATTTAATGTTGGAGTTGAATTATAGCTTCCAACTTTGTTGTCAGATTTTCCATTTTTATCTTCTTTCGAAAAATCTTCTCCTTCATTTATTACTTTTATTATTTCACTATAAAGTTTTGGAATATTCGTATCTAATTCTAATAATATTCTAGCAGCAATGCTATCTCCTTCTCTTAGAATTCCTATTAAAAGATGTTCTGTTCCTATATAGTTATATCCTAATTTTCTAGCTTCAATAAAAGCGTTTTCAATTACTCTTTTAGTCCTTGGTGTAAATCCTAATGTTCCATCTATCGGTTCTTCGTGTCCTACTAATTCAACTATTTTATCAATAATCATATCTGCTGTAATAGCTTGATTTTCTAACACTTTAGAAGCAACTCCGCTTCCTTCTTTTACTAAACCATATAAAATATGTTCTGTTCCTATATAATTATGACCTAACTCTAATGCTAACTCATTAGCAAACTCAATTGCCTTTTTGGCTCTATTTGTAAATTTATATGTCATACTTATCACTCCTTTCAAATTTATTTAATTATTTTTCAGTTATAATTTGCTTAATAACTTCAGCTCTTTTTATGTCTCTCTCAATTGCTTCATATTGTTCTCCTAAATACTTTTGCAAATTAGCTGGTTTTATATATAGATATAATTTTTGTACTTTTAAATCTGTTAATTCTCTTAAAATTCCTAAATCTGTTCCTAATTTAATATTAGACAATAAATTTCTAGCTTCTTCATAAGATATTTTCCTGCAATTTGTTAGAATTCCATAACTTCTATAGATTATATCTTCTAAATCTAATTCGTCTTTTGCTAATAATTTTCTTGCTTGTCTTTCTTGTTCTATTATTTTTTGAACAATTACTTTTACATTTTGAACTATTTCTTGTTCAGTTATTCCTAATGTTTGTTTATTAGATATTTGATAAATATCTCCTTGAACTTGATTATTTTCTCCATACATGCCTCTAATATTCATTCCAAAAGAACTAATCGCCTCTAATACTTTTCTGATATTTTTTGTTTTTGCCAATGCTGGTAAATGTACCATTACTGACGCTTTCAATCCTGTTCCAATATCTCCTAATGAACTTGTTAAATATCCATATTTTTTATTTATTGCATATCCTAATAAATCTTCTATTTTTTTATCTATTTCTATAGCTAAATTTAATGTATTTTCTAGATCTAAGCCACAATTAAATACTTGTATATTAATATGGTCTTTTCCTCCTATCATAATACAAATATTTTCTTCATCATTTATTAAGATACTTCCTGTTTCACTTTTATTTAATGCAAACTCTGGACTTATTAAATTCTTTTCCACTAAACTCATTTTAGTAATATCGTCCATATCTTTTAATTTTAAATATTTTAATCCATATCCAATTGAATACAAATTGTCTTTTATCTTATTTTCAAGTTGCTCTATTTCACTTTTATTTTCTAAATTGAATTTAAAACCATTTAAATTTCTTGCCAACCTAATTCTAGAACTTTTTACGACATCACAATCTTCACTACTTTGTAAGTACCAATTCATAAAACTCACTCCTTCTATTTTTCAAGCTTTTTAATTTCGTCTCTTATTTTAGCTGCATCTTCATATCTCTCTTCTTTAATTGCTTTTTTCAACTCTTCTTGTAATGTATCCATTTTAGATTGTTCTTTATTTTTCTTATTTTCTTCAACTTTATGTTCCTTTTTTTCTACTCTGTCATTTATTTTATTGTCTACTATTTTTCCTATTCTACCTACATGATGATTAGAACCTTGTATTCTTCTTATTATTGGATCTAATCTATCTTCAAAAACATCATAACAATTCTGGCATCCCAATTTTCCTGTATTAACTATATCATCAAAAGTATATCCACAACTATCACATTCAAAAGCTTTTAATTGGTTTATCATAGGAATTAATTCAGGTGTTTCAAATCCATCCATAAATCCTCCTAAAAAACTTGAAAAATCAATTGGCATACTAAAATCCATTTGTCCAATTCCTAATTTTTTACTACATTCTTCACATAAATTTAATTCTTTTCTTCTTCCGTTTATATTTTCTGAATATCTTACATTTGCCTCTCTTTTTCCACAATTATCACACAACATAATAAATTCCTCCTTATTCTAAATTTAGTAGCATATTTTTAAAAATCCTTGCTCTTACTTTATCTTTTAAATCTTTTTGTAACTGTAATACATTATCGCTAGTTGCTACCTTTAAAAGTCTTGCTTCTTTTTTATTGATAATATCATAAGACAGAAAGTCACTAATCAATATATCAACTTCATTAGCTGTTAACTCTTTACCTACATTATTTATAATATGCATAATATAATCTTCTTTGCTATTATTTACTTTTTTAATTGTAATATGGCCGCCTCCGCCTCTTTTACTTTCCACATAATAACCTTGTGATGGTTTAAATCTTGTTGAAATAACATAATTAATTTGTGAAGGTACACAATTAAAATGTTCTGCTAACTCATTTCTTTGAATCTCAATTGCTTCATCTTGTTCCTCTAATAACTCTTTTATAAAATCTTCTATTATATCTGACATTCTCATAATTTTTTCCTTTCTTGACACATTGGGGACAGGTCTTAAATGTCCTATGTTTTGTCGTTTTTTGTCATTTCTTATTTTGCTTTTTGACTTTGACTTTCTTTGACTTACATTATAAGTATACTCCATATTTGTTATTTTGCAAATATGTTTTTTGACTTTCTTTGACCTTTAAAGCTTCTTTTTATTGTTTTTTCTCTGTTTATTTTATTTTTTCTAACTTTATCTATTTTTTTCTTCTTTTTTTGTCATTTCTTCTAATTCATTTACTCTCCCTTTTTGTTGTGGTAATGATACCCATGCAAAATATGATGATATGAATTCTCCATATTTTGTTGTGTCTTCTCCTACTTCACTTAAAAGCTCACTTTCTTGTTTTTTTGCTTCTGATTCCTTGTCCATAAATCTTATACCTCTTTTCTTTTATTATATGTATGTACAATTTTTAATTTTTTTATACCTTATAATATATTTAATTTTTTATTGATTTTTATTAAAAGACTTTTAAATATAAGCTTTTTCTTACATTCCTCAGCTTATATTTTAAAGTTTTTTGAATTAATCTAGATAAATCATTAAGCAACATAAATTCAATTAAAATTACGTTAACATATTTTCTTTTTTCTATAAATATGTTATAATAGTAATAGTTGGTAATTAAGGAGGATTTTATTTTTATGTGGTACATATGGTTAATTTTAGCAGGAGTTTTTCTAATAATCGAAATCATGACAGTAGGCTTTTTAATATTTTGGCTATCAATTGGCTCATTATTTGCGATGATTACAAGTCTCTTTACAGATAATATAGTTATTCAAACAACTGTATTTGTTATATCTTCTACTATATTAATTTTTGTCACAAAGCCTTTTGTAAAAAAATTCGGGCAGGTACAAAATCCTATTAGCACAAATTTCTACTCAATTATTGGAAAAATTGGAATTGTAACAACAGAAATTAATTCTGTAAATTCTACTGGTCAAATAAAAATAGATGGAGAAATTTGGTCTGCCACTTGTGAAGATTCTTCTTCAGTTATACCAATGGGTACAAAAGTTAAAGTTTTAGAAATAAAAGGAGTAAAAGCTATTGTTGCTCCAATACAAATAGTTTCTAATGTGTAATTTATTTTTATTATTATATATAAAGGAGGAAAATGATTATGTGGTTTTTATTAGTATTACTTATTATTATTTTAATAATAGCAGCTATGTCTATTAAAATTGTTAAACAATCTGAGGTCTATATCATTGAAAGGTTAGGTAAATTTTATAAAGTTGCTGATGCCGGACTTACTATTATTGTTCCATTTTTGGATCATGTTAGAAGTGTAGTAAGTTTAAAACAACAAACAATGGATGTTCCACCTCAAGGAGTTATTACAAAAGATAATGTTACAATTACAATAGATACTGTTGTTTTCTATCAAATAACAGATCCAGCTAAAGCAGTTTATGAAATTCAAAGTTTAAAGAAAGGTATTGAATACTTAGCTATTACAACAATTCGTGATATAATTGGTAAAATGAATCTAGATGAAACATTTAGTTCTAGAGATGGTATTAACAATAAATTAAGAATTGTACTAGATGAAGCAACTGATAGATGGGGTTGTAAGATTGATAGGGTTGAAATAAAAGACATTAACCCTCCTGCTGATATTAGAGACGCAATGGAAAAAGAAATGAATGCAGAAAGAAATAAAAGAGCTATGATTCTAGAATCTGAAGCTCAAAGACAATCTGCTATTACTATAGCTGAAGGTAAAAAACAAGCTGCAATTCTAGAAGCTGAAGCTGATAAAGAATCTAGAATCAGAAGAGCTGTCGGTGAAGCACAAGCTATTAAAGAAGTTGCTGAAGCAAAAGCTAAAGAAATTCAAATGGTTTATGATGCTATGAAAAAGGCTGATCCTAATGACAAATTAGTTCAATTAAAATCTTTAGAAGCTTTGGAAGAAGTTGCTAAAGGTGATGCAAATAAAGTATTTATTCCTTTTGAAGCAACTAGTGCTTTAAGTTCTCTAGGAGCTATGAAAGAAATTGTAACTGATAAGAAAGATACAAAAAAATAATTTTTTATATATATTATTCCATATTAGAAAAGAGAGTCAAAAAGACTCTCTTTAGGTTTGAATTAGACTTTAAACTTCTCCTTCTCCGTCGCACTCTGGACATTTTACTTTTCCTGAACCTTCACATTCTGAACAAACATTAGGTATATCTCTCAATACACCGTGGCTTATACATTCTGGCCATGCTTCTCCAGAACCTTCGCATTCAGGACATTCTATATATCCATGTCCCATGCATCTATAGCAGAAAGCCATAATGTCTAACTCCTTTCTATAAAAATTTGTACATACTGTACATATTGGTATTATACTACTTTTATATTAATTTTGCAAATCAAAAAAGTAAACCTAAGGGCTTGCATTTACTCTTTACTCTACTTACATTTTTTCTATTATAATCATAGTACTTTCAAAAAGAAATTAATTTGTTTTCCTTTCTTTCAAATATTTATATATTACTTTCTCTACATAAGCTAATGCTTCATAATTGCTTATGTATCTTCCATCATATCTGTGTCTTACACTTGATCTTATTATTTTTATTTCTTGATTATATTGTTTTTTATACATCGTTGCTAATTGATTCTTACTTAAGCCCTGTTTCCATTTTATTATTATTTCTTTTTCTTTCATACTACACCTCTTGTATAGTTTTTTCATTTTTATATAAAATATGTTACAAATATTTTATAAACATCTTAAGAAGTTACTGTATGAAAAACTTTTTTGGATTACATTTCCATTTACTTTTATATTTTTTCTATATGAAAGCAGAGCATATCTTAGTTACCTTGTACAAGAGAAATTAAATATTCTGTAGTATATTCTGAAAAGAGCCTTATTGACTCTTTTCTCTTTTGGCTTCACATATTCAAGAAATTGTAACTGATAAGAAAGATACATAAAAATAAAAAGTAGGAAAATCCTACTTTTTATTTTTTACATGCTTTTATTTCATAGCTTCTTCTACTGCAACAGCAACTGCTACTGAAGCACCAACCATAGGGTTATTTCCCATTCCGATCAATCCCATCATTTCAACGTGTGCTGGTACTGAAGAACTTCCTGCAAATTGTGCATCCGAGTGCATTCTTCCCATTGTATCTGTCATACCATAAGAAGCTGGTCCAGCTGCCATATTGTCTGGGTGTAAAGTTCTTCCTGTTCCTCCACCTGATGCAACTGAGAAGTATTTTCTACCTTCTGCTAATCTTTCTTTTTTATATGTTCCTGCTACTGGATGTTGGAATCTTGTTGGATTTGTTGAGTTTCCTGTAATAGATACATCAACATCTTCCATCCACATAATTGCTACACCTTCTCTAACGTCATTTGCTCCATAACATCTAACTTTTGCTCTTTCTCCATCTGAATAAGCTATTTCTTCTACTACATTTACTTTTCCTGTAAAGAAATCAAAATCTGTTTTTACATATGTAAATCCATTAATTCTTGATATTACTTGTGCTGCATCTTTTCCTAATCCATTTAATATAACTCTTAATGGTTCTTTTCTTACTTTATTTGCTGATTTTGCAATTCCAATTGCACCTTCAGCTGCTGCAAAACTTTCATGTCCTGCTAAGAATGCAAAACATTTTGTATCTTCTGATAATAGCATTGATGCTAAATTTCCATGTCCTAATCCTACTTTTCTATCATCTGCAACAGAACCTGGAATACAAAATGCTTGTAATCCTTCTCCAATTGCTTTTGCTGCATCTGCTGCTTTTGTGCATCCTTTTTTTATTGCAATTGCAGCTCCTAATGTATATGCCCAAGCTGCATTTTCAAAGCATATTGGTTGTACTCCTTTTACTATTTCATATGGATTAAATCCTTTGTCTGTACATATTTTTAATGCATCTTCAAAATCTTTAATTCCGTATTTTTCCATTACTGGTTTTATTTGATCTATTCTTCTTTCATAACTTTCAAATGTTACTGCCATTTTTATTCCTCCTCTAAATATGGTTTATATTTTCTCGTATTTTCATTTTTTACACATTTTTAAAATTGATTAAAATTGGTGTGACTGTACATTTTTATAAAAATGCACTGATTGACGATTTTAATCGATTTTTACGCTTCTCTAGGGTCAATAGTTTTAACTGCTTCATCAAATCTTCCATATGTACCTGAAGCTTTTTCTATTGCCTCTTTAGGATCAATTCCTTTTTTGATGTTATCCATCATTTTTCCTAAATGAACATATTTATAACCAATAATTTGATCATTTTTATCTAATCCTAATTCTACTATGTAACCTTCTGCTAAATTTAAGTATCTTGGTCCTTTTAATGAACTAGAATAAATAGTTCCAACTTGGCTTGTATGTCCTTTTCCTAAATCTTCTAATCCTGCCCCTACTGGAAGTCCTCCTTCAGAAAATGCTGTTTGTGTTCTTCCATATACTATTTGTAGGAATAATTCTCTCATAGCTGTATTAATTGCATCACATACTAAATCTGTATTTAATGCTTCTAAAATTGTTTTTCCTGTTAAAATTTCTCCTGCCATTGCTGCTGAATGTGTCATTCCTGAACATCCTACTGTTTCGATTAATGCTTCTTGAATAATTCCATCTTTTACATTTAAAGTTAATTTACATGCTCCTTGTTGTGGTGCACACCATCCAATACCATGTGTTAATCCTGAAATATCTTTTATTTCTTTAGCTTTTACCCATTTTCCTTCTTCTGGAATTGGTGCTGGTCCATGGTCTACTCCTTTTGCTACACAGCTCATATTTTCTAATTCTTTTGAATAAATCATTTTAATTGCTCCTTTCAATTCTTAGTTTTTTTCTACTTTTGTTTATATATTTTAGGATTTATCCTAAATTTAATAACTAAAAAATTTACATAGGGCAGAATACTTATTTTCTACCCTTTTTTTCATTCATTTTTCTTATTTCATCTTCTGATAATAATATTTGATTTCTTTTTGTATCTTTCTCTGTAGCATATTCTTTTTTTTCATTTTCTTCATACTCTTTTGTTGTATTATATGCAACTACATTTTCTATATCTTTTATATATATTCCAGCTTCATAGTTTTCTTGTCTTGATAATGTCTTTGCTCCTAACAAATATCTATTTAATATATCCTTATCTTTTTTTCCAACTTGTTCTGGACCTATTCCTAAATACTTATATCTCCATATTATATGTCTTTCATAACTATTAAAATAATGATTTTTTAAATCTTCATAATTATATTCTACTTTAAATTTTAAATTTTCAATTGTAATAGTTATATTGGACCATATACTTCCTGTTTCCGATTTTCTAAATTCTTCTCTTAATTGCTGTATTTTCTGATATAGTGCTTTTACTAATTTTAAGTATTCTTCTTCATCTATATTAAATTTACTTGGAATTTCATATACATTAACTGGTTTCTTTCTTAATATGCCTTTAGGAATATAATAAAAGTATAATTCTCCTGTCTTTTTTCCTTCTGGCATATCAATAATTGAACTATATAAATATAGTTTATCCCACTTTTCTGGAATCATATAAAATATCATTTTTTGAATTACTTCATATATTTCTTTTATCTTTTTTGTATGGTTTAACATATCATTTTATTCCTTATCTAATAAACTGATTCCTGTCATTTCTTCTGGCTTTTCAAGGTTCATTAAATCTAACATAGTTGGTGCCAAATCTGCTAATTTTCCACCTGATTTTAATTTTAAATTTTTATTACTTGTTACTAAAATTAATGGTACTGGATTTGTTGTATGTGCCGTATGTGGCTCTCCTGTTTTATAGTCTACCATTTGTTCTGCATTTCCATGGTCAGCTGTTATTAACATATTTCCATCTTTTTCTTCTACTAATTTTACAACTTTTCCTACACACTCATCAACAGCTTCTACAGCTTTTATCGCTGCTACTAAGCTTCCTGTATGTCCTACCATGTCTGTATTTGCATAATTTAATATTATAGCATCATATTTGTCTGATTTTATGGCTTCTAACACTTTGTCTGTAACTTCATAAGCACTCATTTCTGGCTTTAAATCATATGTTTCAACTTTTGGAGATGGAACTAAAATTCTATCTTCCCCTTTATATTGTTTTTCTTCTCCTCCATTAAAGAAGAATGTAACATGTGCATATTTTTCTGTTTCTGCAATTCTAAGTTGTGTATATCCTTTTTCACTGATATATTCTCCAAATGTGTTCTTTAATGGTTCTTTTTTGAATGCAATGTGTACATTTGGCATTGTTTCATCATAACTTGTGAAACATACATAATATAAATTTAAGTCTTTCTTAGTTTCAAATTCATTGAATTCTGGATCTACTAAAGTTCTTGTTATTTCTCTTGCTCTATCTGGTCTAAAATTAAAGAAAATAACAGAATCATTTTTTTCAATAGTAGCAATTGGTTCTTCTCCGTTGCAAATTACTGTTGGTTCAACAAATTCATCAAATACTTCTTTTTGATAAGAATCTTCAATAGCTTTTACTACACTTCCTGCTTTATTTCCTTGTCCATTTACTAGAGCATCATAGCATTTTTGTACTCTTTGCCATCTTTTATCTCTGTCCATAGCATAGAATCTTCCTGAAATACTAGCTATTTTTCCTATTTGTTTTTCATTCATTTTTTCTTGTAATTTTAATATATAACTTTCAGCTGATGCTGGTGGTGTATCTCTTCCATCTAAGAAACAGTGAATATAAACATCTTCAAAATCTCTTCTTTTTGCCATTTCTAATAATCCATATAAATGACGAATATGGCTATGAACTCCACCATCTGATACTAGACCTAATATGTGTAATTTTGAATTGTTTTTTTTGCAATTTTCTATGGCTGCTATAAATTCAGGATTTGAGAAGAAGTCTCCTTCTTCAATTGATTTTGTAATTCTTGTTAACTCTTGGTAAACTATTCTTCCTGCTCCAATATTTGTATGCCCTACTTCTGAGTTTCCCATTTGTCCTTCTGGTAATCCTACTGCTAATCCACTTGTATTAATATCAACATTTGAATATTTTTTCATTAGTTTATCAATATTAGGTGTTTTGGCTAATTTTATTGCATTTCCATCTTTGTTTGGATTGTCTCCAAATCCATCTAATATCATTAGCATTGTTAATTTATCTTTCATTTATTACCATCCTTTTCTTTTTTAAATCATTTGCTATTTATTATAATTTACAATTTTACTAAATTCTTCTGCCTTAAGACTGGCTCCTCCAACTAAGCCTCCATCAATATCTGACATAGAAAATAATTCTTTTGCATTTGTGCTCTTTACACTTCCGCCATACTGTATTATAACTCCATTTGCTACCTCTTGTCCATAGATTTCAGCAATTTTGTTTCTAATTTCTTTAATTGAGTTGTTAGCATCTTCACTAGTTGCTGTTTTTCCTGTTCCTATAGCCCAAATTGGTTCATATGCAATTATTGTATTTTCTACTTGATCTTTCGTTAAACCTTCTAATGCTAGCTCTGTTTGTTTAGTTATTTTTTCTACTGTTTTTCCTGCTTCTCTTTCTTCTAATGTTTCACCTACACATACGATTGGTTTTAATCCATTTTCAAATGCTGCTTTTATTTTTTTATTTACTGTTTCATCTGTCTCATTAAAATATTGCCTTCTTTCAGAATGTCCTATTATTACGTATTCTACATTAATTGATTTTAACATTTTTCCTGAAACTTCTCCTGTATAGGCTCCTTTTTCTTCAAAATGCATATTTTGAGCTCCTATTTTTATGTTTGTTCCTTGTACTGTTAATAATGCATAGAACAAGTCTGTGTATGGTACACATAATATAACTTCGTTTTCTGTTTCTTTAACAAGTGGTGCTAAATCCTCTATAAATTTCATTGCTTCATTTGGAAGCATATTCATTTTCCAGTTTCCTGCTATTATTTTCTTTCTCATACATAAATACCTCCTATATAATTTAAATACTCTATATTTTCGACAAATATATGGGACACTAAAGACCTGTCCCCTGTGTCCTATTTGTCTAGTAGACATTCAATTCCTGGTAATTTTTTTCCTTCTAAGAATTCTAGTGATGCTCCTCCTCCTGTTGATATGTGTGTCATTTTGTCTTGCAATCCTGCTTTTTTAACTGCTGCTGCTGAGTCTCCTCCTCCAATTATTGTTGTTGCATCTATTTCAGATAATACTTTTGCTATTGCATTTGTTCCTATTGCGAATTGATCGAATTCAAATAATCCTACTGGTCCATTCCATACTACTGTTTTTGCTTTTCTTATTTCTTCTGAGAAGATTTCAATTGTTTTTTCTCCAATGTCAAATCCTTCCCAGTCTGCTGGAATTTCTGTCCACGCTACTGTTTTGCTTTCTGTATCTGGTTTGAATTCTTTTCCTACTTTTGTGTCTACTGGAAGTATTAATTTTACTCCTTTATTTTTTGCTTTTTCCATAGCTTCTCTTGCTAAATCTAGTTTGTCTAATTCGCATAATGAATTTCCTACTTCATATCCTTGTGCTTTAAAGAATGTATATGCCATTCCTCCACCAATTATTAATGTGTCTACTTTTTCAAGTAAACTGTCTATTACTCCTATTTTATCTGATACTTTAGCTCCACCTAATATTGCTACAAATGGTCTTTCTGGATTGTTTAATGCTTTTCCTAAAAATTTAAGTTCTTTTTCAATTAAGAATCCTGATACAGCTGGCAAATATTCTGCTACTCCTGCTGTTGAAGCATGTGCTCTATGTGCTGCTCCAAAAGCATCATTTACATATATTTCTGCCATGCTTGCTAATTGTTTTGCAAATTCTGGGTTATTATCTGTTTCTTCTCTATGAAATCTTACATTTTCTAATAACATTATTTGACCTGGTTTTAAGTTTTCAGCTTTTTGTTTTGCATCTTCTCCTATTACGTCTTTTGCCATTATTACTTCTTTGTCTAATAATTTTGATAGTTCTTTTGATACTGGTTCTAATGAAAATTCTGGCTTAAATTCTCCCTTTGGTCTTCCTAAGTGAGAGCATAATATAATTGCACAGTTATTTTCTAATAAATATTTTATTGTTGGTAATGCTGCTACTATTCTTGTATTATCTGTAATATTCCTTTCTTCGTCCATTGGCACATTAAAGTCACAACGAACTAATACTTTTTTACCTTTTAAATCGATGTCTTTTATTGTTTTTTTACTCATTTTATAATTCCTCCTTTTATTTGTCTTTTCCTAGTATTTACCTGTTTTTACTATTTTATTAAGACATTTCTATTTTATATCAAAAAAGAACACTTTTCAAGTGTTCTTTCTTATTTTATTTTAATATTATTCACCATATAAAAATTCACCTGTTCCTTGATTATAGTAATGTTTTTTCTCTAATTTTTTATATAAACATATGTATTATTTTCGTCTAATATTGGCATAAAATCTTTTACTATTCCCAACCTTCTATTTCTTCAAATTCTATTTTATAATTTCCAATTTTACTAGTAAAACTATCATCTTCATTAACTGTTCCAAAATCTTTTTCTTTTATAAGTTCTTTTAAATCGTTCTTTGAAGGTGTTTTTCCTGTCTTTGTTTTTTCAGTATATAAATCCGCTTCTATTTTTTCAATTATGCTTTCTCTTTCTGCACTTTGTTTAGTTTCATTACTTTGTTTTATAACTCCATTATCACTAGTAATTGCACCTATTCCTATTGATGCCAATATTAATAACACCACAATAGTTACTACTAATGCAATTAAAGTTACACCTCTTTCTTTCCTTTTCATAAATTCCTCCTTTGTTTTTTACTTCTTTATTATATACAAAAAAGAATACTCTTACAAGTATTCTTTTTAATTTATATATTTTTTTATTAACAAAAAATCTTATCCTAATTCTGCAAAATATTTTATTGTTCTTACCATTTGGCTTGTGTAAGAATTTTCATTATCATACCATGAAACAACTTGAACTTGGTATAATCCTTCTTCTATTTTTGTTACCATTGTTTGTGTGCTATCAAATAAAGAACCATATCTCATTCCTATTACGTCTGAAGAAACTAATTCTTCATCTGTATATCCAAATGATTCACTTGATTGTGCTTTCATTGCTTTGTTTATAGCTTCTTCAGTGATATCATTTCCTTTTACAACAGCTACTAATATAGTTGTTGATCCTGTTGGAACTGGAACTCTTTGTGCAGAACCTATTAATTTTCCATTTAATTCTGGTATTACTAATCCTATTGCTTTTGCTGCACCTGTTGAATTTGGTACAATATTTACAGCTGCTGCTCTTGCTCTTCTTAAGTTTCCTTTTCTATGTGGTCCATCTAAAAGCATTTGATCTCCTGTATAAGCATGAACTGTTGTCATTATTCCTGATTGAATAGGAGCATAATCATTTAATGCTTTTGCCATTGGAGCTAAGCAGTTTGTTGTACAAGATGCTGCTGATATAATTTTATCTTCTGGGCTTAATACTTTTTCATTTACTCCATAAACAATTGTTGGTAAGTCATTTCCAGCTGGTGCTGATATAACAACTTTTTTTGCTCCTGCATCTATATGAGCTTGAGCTTTATCTTTAGATGTATAGAATCCTGTACATTCTAATACTACATCTACACCTATTTCTCCCCATGGTAAATTTGCTGCATCTTTTTCTGCATATATTTTTATAGTTTTTCCATCTACAGTTATAGAATCTTCTCCTGCAACAACTGTATCAGCTTTTTCATATCTTCCTTGAGCTGAATCATATTTTAATAAATGAGCTAACATTTTAGGACTTGTTAAATCGTTTATTGCAACAACCTCATATCCTTCTGCTCCAAACATTTGTCTAAATGCTAGACGTCCTATACGTCCAAAACCATTAATGGCTACTTTTACTGACATATTTTTTCCTCCTTTTGATTTAAAGCACTCTCTAATTTGCTTTTTTATATTATTGCCAATATTTCTATGACAATTCAATTCTATACCAAAAAAAAGTACTTTTCAAGTATTATTTCAAATTATTTTTATATAATTTTTCTAATACTATAATAAACATTGCATGTGACCAACCTAATCCAATAACCCAATTAGGTTTTAAAGTTGAATTATCAACTTGCTCTCCTAGCAAATAATGCTTTCCCGCCGTTTTAACTACAAAATCAAATGTTTCTTTTGCTTTTTTCTTTTCTCCTGTTTCTAAATAATATAATGTCATCCAAAGATTTGCAATTGGCCATGGATTTCCATTCATATAATTATCTTGTTCAAATCTTTGATATCCACCTGTATATGTTCTTAATGACATATTTATTCTTTCTACTGTATTTCTAATTTTCTTTTCTTTTGGTTTAAACATATTAAATGGAGTAATAGCTCCTAATATACTTATATCCATTTTTCTATCTTCTGTATTTCTTACATAAGACTTCTTTTCTTCATCATATAAATTTTCATTAATATATTTTTTTAATTGTGTTTGTAAATTTTCAATTGTTCTTTTATTCTTTTGTATTTTTTCTTCTTTTAATCTATTATTTTCAAACTCAGATACATTTTTTCCAAGTGCTTTATATATATTTAATATACTATCAAATGCTGAATAGATACTTGCTAATGAATATAAATGAATTCCTTCATTCATTTCCCATAAATCATAGCTAATATGATATTTGTGTCCTTGTCTATTTACACTATTTTCTATCTCTTCCTGCACTTTATCTTTATCTCTTTCTTCTGTTCCTTCGATGTTTAACCAGTCTTTTAAATATTTCTTTAAAAAATCTATTGCCTTTTCACACATTTTTAGATTATCTTTTAAAAATTTCTCAGATTTTGTGTATTTATAATGTTCATAAACTCCATATACTACACTAGCCGTTTCATCTATTTGATATCCCCAACAAGGAGCTAATTTTCCATCTGTGTAAAATCTTTGCTCCCACATTCCATTTTTGCTTTGTGTTTTTTTGCAAAATACTTTATAGAATTTTTCTGTTTCTTTTTCCATATTTAAAATGTCCATCGCTTTTGTTATAAATACAGCATCTCTTGGCCAGCAGTATGCATATCTTCCACATTTTGTGAAATTTTCATCAATTTCAGGTGATGCAATTATTCCACCTGTTTCTGGATTAGCTAAAAGTGGAAATAATAATATACTTCTTTTGTAAATCTCAAGAATTCTTTCTTCATAACTGTTTTTAGCTTCTTTTAATCCTAATGAATTATGTGCTTTAACATATTTTCTCCAATATGATTTTGTACTTGTATATTCTTTATCTAAATCTATTTTTGTTATTCTATCAATTTCATCTTCCATATCTGATAAATTTCTATTTTCATCAATTAATATACAAATTTCTAAAATTTTCTTTTCTTGTGGTTTTATAATTCCTAAATCATAACTAATGCTAGAATCTTTTGACATTCCAATATAATCTTTGTCTTGTATTTCTCCTCTTTTTATTGTTTCTTTGCTACCATTGATTTGATGTGAGCAAAGTTTATGTTCTTTTGCTAATGTTGATACTGAAAAATCATGTGCATATTGCATCATTCCTCCATCAACTATTTTGCATCCTACTTGATTATTTTGATCTGATAATAATTCAGAATGTATATAAAATTTTGTGTCTAAGTCTATTTTTCCATCATTTAAAAAAATATATTTCTTTACTAATACATTTTCTTTTATCATTATAAAATCTGTTTGTACTATTTTTAAGTTGAAATACGTGTTCGTTATTTCTGTATTTAATACATTTGTGTCTGTATCATAATATTGCTTATATACATTATTTATATCATTTTGTAAATATATTAAATCTGAGTTATTAATTTTCACTCCTGTATGAAAAAAGTTTATATATTGTTTATTATCTTTACTTGGAAAATATAGTCTTTGCAACTCTCCTTTACTTGTAAAAGTTGCTATCATGTTTTTATTTCCTATTATTGCTTCATTTAAATATTTGTTTTCCATTTTTTCTTTTACCATTACCCTTCAATAACATTTAAAATTTGTTTTTCTAAATCTTTAATTTTCTCATTAATTCTAAAAATGTCTTCATCTCTTAAATTTTCATTATTAACATCCTGTCTTACATATTGATCCATATCATTCATTTCTGATTTCAATTTTTCTAGTCTCTCTATAATTTCAGATTTTATTGTTTTTGAAACTTTTCTTTCTATTTTATGTGTCATTTCAATTTGTTCTTTAACATCATATGTCTCACCAAATTCTGGAATTGTAACTGGTATTCCTGTTTCACTTTCAACTTTTTCCTTAAATATTTCTTGTGATTCTGCTTCTCCATGTACCAAAAAGATATGTTTTGGTTTGCTAATAAATGAATAAATGAAATTCATTAATCCTTCTTGATCTGCATGTCCTGAATACCCTTCAATATATTCTACTCTAGCATTTACAGCAATTTCTTCTCCAAATATTTTTACTTTTTTTGCTCCATTAACAATGTTATATCCTAATGTACCTGGTGCTTGATATCCAACAAAAAGAATTGTTGATTTTGGATTCCATAAATTGTGTTTTAGATGATGTTTTATTCTTCCTACTTCACACATTCCGCTTGCAGATATTATAATACTTGGGTGTAAATCTTCGTTTAATGCTTTAGATTCATCTGCTGTTCTTGTAAATTTTAACCCTGGAAATTCTAATGGATTATCACCCTTCATGATTTCTGCTTTTACTTCTGGTTCAAATAAATTCATATTTTCTTTAAATACTTCTGTTGCAGATATTGCTAAAGGACTATCTACATATACATCTGACCTCATTAAAGTTCTATATTTTCTTTTAAATTCTTCGTCTTTTATAATATCTTTTAATTTATTAAGTTCATATAAAATTTCTTGTGTTCTTCCTACTGCAAAAGATGGTATTACAACTGTTCCTCCATTGTCCAATGTTTCTGAAACTATATTTAAAAACATTTCTGCTTTTTCGTCATTTCTTAAGTGTAATCTACTTCCATATGTTGATTCCATTACTAAATAATCTGTATCTTCAATCATTGTTGGAGAATCTAATAGTGGAATATCATTATTTCCTAAGTCCCCTGTAAATACTGTTTTTGTTTCTTTTCCATCTTCTTTTACCCATAATTCTATTATACTAGAACCTAACATATGTCCAGCATCATTAAATCTAACATGGATTTCTGGTGTTATTTCAATAATTTCATCATATTGTATTGGTTCAAATATTTCTAAACATCTTGCTGCTTCTTCTGCTGTATATAGTGGTGGTACTTCTTTTTCTCCTTTTCTTTTTCTTTTTTTATTTTTCCATTCATTTTCCATTTCTTGAATATGTCCGCTGTCTGGTAACATTAAAGTACATAAATCACATGTTGCTTTATGTGCATATATTTTATTTCTAAATCCTTCATTATATAATTTTGGAATTCTTCCTGAGTGGTCAATATGTGCATGTGTTAATAGCATAAAATCAATTTGATTTGGATCAAATTCAAATTCTTCTGCATTCTGCATTTCTAATTCTGCATTTCCTTGCCACATTCCACAATCCACTAAAAATCTCTTTCCTGCCGCTTCAACTAAAAAGTTTGAACCTGTAACAGTTTTTGTTGCTCCTAAAAAAGTTATTTTCATACTTTACTTTCATCCTTTCCATTTTAATAAATTACATATATATTTTAATTTGTTTTTATTTATTATTAGCAAAAAATTTTTACCTTTTTATTTAATCTAACTTCTAAATCTCTTTTACTAATATTTTGACTATTTTTTAATTCATATTTTTCCTCTAAACTATTTTCGTCAAATATTTGTACAAAAAATTTATCTTTTTCTTTCAAAACTTTAACAGAAATTTCTTCTAAATTAATACTTCTTACTCTGAATAGATTTTTTAATAATTCATAATTTATATCTTCATTTTTCGAAAATTTTTCAATTGCTTTTAATTTATGTGCTTTTAATAATAATTTTTTTGTTGTTCTTTTTAATTGTTCTGATAATTCTTCTGTTTCATATATCGTTTTTTCATGATTATATGGTAACATCGAATAATACCTGAATTGATATATTATCTTTATAATTTCTTGCTTACTTCCGCGCTTTTTCTATTTTATTTTCTACACATTGTAAAAATATTTTTTGTAATTTTAATTTTAGTTTTTCAATATCACTTTGAATATTTTTGCTTTCTAATATTTTTAAAACCTTTTCTTTTTTTTCTAATTCTTGTTTATGCTTAACAAATTTTTGAGGATTTAATAATTCATTTAGTTTTTCTAATTCTTCTATCTTCTCTTCTCTTTCTTCTGTCATTATTTTCGATAAAATTCTTATACTAAAGATTTTCTCTTTTAATGGCAATTTTTCATTTCTATTATTATATTCTTCTTGTATCATATTTTTATCATTTATTGTTTCGTCTATTTTCTTTATTTCATTTGTTAACCTTTTCTTTTTTAATGTTATGCTCTCTACAAATTTTTTATTGTCTTCTAATTCACCTATTTTTTTCTCTATTTCACTTTTTATCGTTAAAAATTCTTTCTTACTTTTTGCATCAAATTTTACTTCTAGCAAAATAGATATTTTTTCTAAATTTTCAATTATATCTTTTGCAACTTTTTTTGAATAAATTTCTTCCATTTTTTCTCTAAATAGTTCCATATAATCCATAACAAATTCCTTGTTATAAATCCAATTGTTTAAAAATTTATTTCCAACTAAAATAATTAAATTTTGGTAAATTAAGTTATGTTCTATACTTTCTATTTCTCTTGGAATTGTTGTCCATGAATATCCATTAAAATCTCTTAATGGTTCTACCGTATTAATGTTATTTCCTGTATTAATTAAATTTGATAATGTTTTATTAACTAGAAAATAATTATTTTTTACTATTTCTTCTTGCTTACTTATTTTTGATATGCAATATAATAATTTTCTTTCTACATTGTAGCATATAATTCTTTTCTTATTTTTTTCTACTAAAAATGTCTTATTTCCTATTATTTTGCTTTCTTCTGAATATGGCTTTACTAGTTTTATTTCTTCACATTCATTTTTTATTATGTCTATAATTTTTTCAATATACTCATCTTTTGTTTCTGTATCTTGTTTTACTTTTTTGTAATCTTTGTATGCTGTTTCTATTTTGTATAATATATTAAGGAGAATACTTTTTACATCTTCATTAAAGTATTTTTTTTCTAATATTGCTTCTAATTCATTGTTATAATCTTTTTTTACTATCTTTTCTAAAAAATTATCATTTCTCTTTTGCAAATTTTTTCTCCTTTCTATCCTATTTTATATTAATTTTTATTTTCTTCTGATGTTCCCATTTTTAGTTCTTCCCATCTTTCTTTTGTCATAAGAACTTCTCTTGGTTTACTTCCTTGGTATCCAGAAATAACCCCTCTTTCTTCCATTTGGTCTATAATTCTTCCTGCTCTTGCATAACCAACTTTAAATCTTCTTTGTATAAAAGATGTTGATGCTTGTCCTGTTTCAACTACAGTTTGAATTGCATCCATTAAAAATGGATCTGTGTCGTCATCTTCTGCTTGTTCTTGTGCTATTTCTTTATCTGTTTTATTTCCATTTTCAATACTTTCTAAGATATCTTCACTGTATGTTGCTGTACCATTTGATTTGATAAAGTCTACTATTTTTTCCACCTCATCATCTGATACAAAAGCACCTTGAACTCTTGATGGCTTTGGTGCTCCTGCAGGGAAAAATAACATGTCTCCTTTTCCAAGCAATTTTTCTGCTCCCACACTATCTAATATTGTTCTTGAGTCTACTTGTGAAGATACTGCAAATGCTATTCTTGATGGTACATTTGCTTTAATTAATCCTGTTATTACATCAACAGATGGTCTTTGTGTTGCAATTACCAAATGCATTCCCGCTGCTCTTGCTTTTTGTGCTAAACGGCAAATTGCATCTTCTACATCGTTCTTTGCTACCATCATTAAATCTGCAAGCTCATCAATTATTATTACTATTTGTGGTAATTTTCCAGCTTCATTTTCTTTTTCGATTGCTTTATTATATCCTTTTAAATCTCTAACACCTTTGCTTGCAAATTTATTGTATCTGTCATCCATTTCTTGTACTGCCCATGCTAATGCTCCTGCTGCTTTTCTAGGATCTGTTACAACTGGTATTAATAAATGTGGTATTCCATTATATACTGACAATTCAACTACTTTTGGATCAACCATAACAAATTTCACTTCACTTGGTTTAGCGTTATAAATTATGCTTGTTATTATTGTGTTTATACATACACTCTTTCCTGAACCTGTAGAACCTGCAATTAATACATGTGGCATTTTAGCAATATCTGCTAATTGTACATTTCCTGCTACATCTTTTCCTAGTCCTACTGTTAATTTTGATTTATTTCCTTTAAATTCATCACTATCTAATATTTCTCTAAAATGTACTACTTCTTTTTCCTTATTTGGTACCTCTATTCCCACTGCTTGTTTTCCTGGGATTGGTGCTTCAATTCTTATTGTTTCTGCTGCTAAATTTAACGCTATGTCATCTGCTAAATTAGCTATTTTGCTAACTCTTACTCCTTCTGCTGGTTTTAATTCATATCTTGTAATCGCTGGTCCTACTGATACATTCTCAACCTTTGCTGATACTCCAAAACTATATAATGTTTTTTGTAATCTTGTTGCGGTATCTGTTAACGCTTTAGCTCCTCCTTTTAAAGTTTTTTTACTTGGTTTACTTAGAAGTTCTACTGGTGGATATTCATAATGTTCATCTTCTACTATTTGAGCATGTTCTAATTGTAATACTGCTTTTTTCTTTTCTTCTTTTTGTTCTTCTACATCTTTAAAAAGATTTGCATCTATAACATCTGGTTCTAATTGTTGACTAATTTGTTTTTGTTTCTTACTTTGTTTTGTCAAAGGTTCTAAATTTTCACCAGTATGATCATACTTCTTTAATCCCTTTTTTTCATCTGTTCCATCAACAATTCTTCCTCCGAAATTTATTTTTATTTGATTGTCCATAGGTGCTTTTTCGTCTATTTTTTCAAGTTGTGATTTTATTTTTCTTTCTTCTCTTAGTCTCTTTCTTCGTTGTCCCGGAGTCTCTTCTTGTTCTTCTTTTTTGCTTTCTTTTGCTAGTTGCTCTCTTCTTTCAAATCTTTCTTCTTTTTTCTCTTCTATTCTATCAAGCATTAGATTAATTATATCTGATAAATTGATTCCAAATGTAAATACTAATAATATAACTGCTGTTCCTATACAAAATATAACTGCTCCTACATCTCCTAAAAGTTTAGCGAGTGGTACAGCAGCAACAGCTCCTACAGCTCCTCCTCCTTTGCCCTGAGAACCAAAATAATAAGCATCTTTTACTAATTCTGATAGTTCTTTTGAAGATTGTAATTCTCCTGATGAAATTTGAAATACACTAAACACAATTGAAAGGCTAATAATAGCAATTCCATATTGTATTAATTTTGGTGTTATTCCTTCTCTTCCCTCTGAGGCTAGTTTTATAGCAACAGCAAAAGTTCCTATCGGAAGTACATATTGCATAATTCCCAATACTCCTCCGAATATTTCATTTAATTTGGCACCTATTACTCCTGATTTAGTATAAATTAAAACAGCTAAAAGTACACTAAGTACAATTAGTGTTATTACTGCTATGTCTAAGTTTGAAGTTGCTTTCTTTTTCTTTTTATATCTTCTCTTTTTTTTGGCCATTTTTATCATCCTTCCAAAGTATAACTATTTGTTTGAATCGTTGTTTTCTTTTCTTCTTTATTTTATTAATAAAAGCCAGATTCAAAAGTCTTAGTTTTTTGACTTCTGGCATCTGACTTTTGTTTTTTCTATTTCAATTCTTTTCTACTATTTTGAATTGTTTTAATTGTATCTTCTAATGATATTTGCATTAAATTTAATGCTTCTGTCATGTTAGTTCCTAATTTGTTTAATGTTTCATTTAAAACATCTTCTGTATTAGCTAATAAGCTATCTGCATATTCTTTTGTTCCTTTAGATATTTCTCTTGACATTTCATTTGCTGTTTCAATAATTTCTGTTTTTTGGTCATATGCTTTTCTTGTAATTTCATGTTCATCTATCATAGCTATAATTCTATTTTCTGCTTCTTTTACAATTCCATCTGCTTCTTTTTGGGCTTCAACCAATATTCGTTGTCTCTCCTCTTTTACCCATTTAGCTTGTTTTAATTCATCAGGAAGTTTTATTCTTATTTCTTTTATTAAATCTAACATTTCTTCTTTATCGACTAATCCCTTTGAAGAAAATGGCAGACTTCTGCTATTTTCTAATAAATCCTCTAATGTTTCTAATAATGTAAATATTTCCATGGTTTTACCCCTTTCTAATTTATCTTACTTTTCTCTCAAAAATATAAGATATGCTCGACCATATTTCCTTTGGTCAACTATGTTCACTTTTAAACTTTTAATTTGTTCTATAATTCTCTTTTCATCATCTGTTTCTATAATTATATATGAATCTTTTTTTAGCATTTTATTATCTATTAGTATTTTTAATGATTCATAAGCATAATCTGTTTTATATGGCGGATCAATATATACAATGTCAATTAAATCTTTTATTTGGTTGTTTAATAATATTTCAAATGGTAATTGATAATATTCTATTTTCTCTTCTAAGTGAGTTTTTTTTATGTTCTTCTCGATTATTTTTATAGCATCTTTTGATTTATCACACAAAATAGCCTTTTTAGCACCTCTACTGACAGCTTCTAAACCTATAGCTCCACTTCCAGAAAATAAGTCTAAGAATATGCTATTTGGTATTTCTGTTTGAATTATATTAAATAACGATTCTTTTACTCTATCTAATGTTGGTCTTGTGTTTTCTCCTTCTAATGTATATAATTTTGTTCCTCTAGCTTTTCCACCTATTATTCTCATATTTCACCCTTCTTGTGAGTTTTCATATCTTTCGATGATAGTAATATTTTATTCTTTTTTCCTCTAATGGTCAATAGTATTAATAGAAATGTAACATATATTTAACAGTTCTGTAATATTGTTGTCTTTTTGTAATATTTTTCTTTACTTTTATTTATTTATAGACACAAAAAGACTATCTATACAGATAGTCCTCTTTAGTAATTTTAAATTTTATGCATCTTCTTTATTGATATCTTTTATTAATTCTAATTGAGATATTAACAATGACTCCATCTTAGCTTTATATATATCAAATTGTTTTTTTACGTCTTCTAATTCTTTTTTCTTTACAATAATTTCATTATCTAATTCATTTGCTTGTTTTTGAGCCGTTCCTTTTGCTTGGTTTACTATTTGATCTGCTTGTTGTTTTGCTATGTTTTTTACATCATCTGCAGTTTTCTGCGCCATAACTAAAGTGTTTTGTAGAGTTGATTCTATGTTTTTGTAATGTTCTAAACTTTTAGTTAATTCTGCAACCTTAGCTTTTAATTCTGTCGCTTCTTTATAGTTTTTTGTATAATCAACTGTTAAATCATCTAAAAAATCATCTACTTCTTCAACACTATATCCATTCATCATTTGCTTTGAAAACTTTTTATTTTCTATATCGAGTGGTGTTATCATTTTTCTTCCCCCTTGTTGATATTCAATTAGTTTACTCCATTATTTTTTAGCCATGAAACAGAAAGTTTGCTTTTCATTTCTTCCCTTGCCATTTCATTTGTGATTTCATAGTTAGATGGTGCTACTAAAAAGATAGAATTTGATACTTTTTGAATATATCCATCTAATGCATACACTCCTCCACTAATAAAATCAACAATTCTTCTTGCTACATCTTTATTAACATATTCTAAATTAACAATAACAGATTTCTTTTCTTTTAAAAACGCACAAATTTCATCTGATTGTTCAAAAGTAGTTGGTTGTGATATTACCATTTTAATAGCATTTGTTTGTGTTTGTGGCATATTTACAACTTTATTATTGTTTTTTCTTCCGAATAATTTTTTATCTTCTACTTCTTCCTCTTCATCATCATAATCATATACATTTTCTTCTTCATAACCTTCTGGTTCTGCTGAATCCATTCCAAACAAATCCCATACTTTGTTCATTAATGCTCCTGACATAAAAAAACCTCCTAAATTACTTCCTTTGTTTTATGTACTAAGTATCTACTTTTTTTGTCATATTGTCAATGTTTTTTAAGAATGTTATTAAATTTTAATATTTTTGTAACATTTTTGTAATATTTCTATTGGTTTTATTAGGTAAAAAATATTAATTTAATTCTTTTGTTTTATCTAAATTAGGATTAATTAATATTTCGTCATATAAAGATATTTTTCTATATGAATTAATTTCTTTTTCTGTAAAGCCTAATTCTTTTAATTCTTCAGTTTTATAAGCTTCAACTATAGAATATTTTTCTCCTTGTTTTTTTACCTTTACTAATATTTTGCTTAAATAACCAGCTCTATTTCTTATTACATAATTTAAATCATTTTCTTGTACAATTGCTTGGTTTGGAATTTTCAATCCTGAAGCATCCCACCAAATTAAATTAAATGTTATTTTTCTATAATTAATTAATTCTTCTACTTGTTTATTTAATTTTAATATAATAAGAATATCTTCATCTTCTTTTACAATATTAGAAATTTCTGCCGATACTTCAACGTTATTTGATAATCTTACTTTTATTTCATCTCCTACTTTTGCTTGTTTTGCTTCTTCAGAAGAAGTTATAGTTGCTATATAGCAAACAAAATTATTAATTACCTTTCCACATTCTTCATTTGTCGCTACTATTTTTCCTGTTTTCAAATTCAAACTTTCAAGATATTCTTTACTTAATGCACTAAAATTGTCTGGTGTCAATGTTTCTTCTAATCCATCTACTCTATATGATACAATTCCACTCATAGGAGCCTTTACATATTCAGCACCTGAATTTAATTGATTTTCATAATTTTTTCTTTCTTCTATTAATTGTCTTAAATAAGAACCTTTTGGACTTGATTCTCCTGCCATCTTAGCTTTTTTAGTTATAAGATTATCTATTTCTTTTTTATATTCAGTTAATTTTGTTACATCTGTAATTTTACTAATATCTTCTAGTTTTTCATCTATTTGATTTTCTAAAAGTTTTATATCTGCTGTTAATAAACTCTTGTCGTTTAGCATCACTTCTTGAATTTTTGCATCCAGCTCAGATATCTTTTGTTTTAACGATTCTTCATTTGCACTATAATATCTAAATATATTTTCATTATTTGAAGCTCTTTCTCCTTCTGCTATGATTTGCTCCATCCCATTTTTGTAATTTTCACCTTTTACAACTTTTTCATCTCTAATCACATAACCAATATCTGTTTCTTCTTGATATAATTTTCCCTCTTCTACTGTAACTATATTGGTTGGTTCTTTAATTAATAAATAAATAGTATAAAGCAAATAAATTACAATTGCCAAACCAACAATATATAAAATTATTTTCTTTTTATTTATTTTTTTATCGTTTATTTTTTCAGTCTCTTTTTCTTTTATCGTTTTATCTTGTTCTTTCAAATCTATCCCTCCAAAATAATTTTTATATTATTTTGTATTTTATCTTGTGCATCTAGCCATATAGTTTGTTTATTTTTTCTAAACCATGTCAATTGTCTTTTCGCATATCTACGTGTTTCTTGTTTTATTTTTTCTATCATATCATCTTTACTTATTTTTCCTTCAAGATATTCGACTACTTCTTTATATCCTAATCCTTGCATCGCAGTTGGAAAACTTTGATACTTTTGATAAATTTCTTTTACTTCGTCAATTAATCCTTGTTCAATCATTATATCGACTCTTTTATTAATTCTTTCATATAGCTCTTGCCTGTCCCATTTTAAAGCATAAATTTTATATTCATACTCTACTTCATTTTTTCTTGATTCTTTTTCTTGTTCTGTTTTGTTTTTTCCTGTAGCATGATAAATTTCTAGTATTCTTAATATTCTTTTTTTGTCGTTTTCACTTATTTTTTTTATTGCTTCTGGATCAATTTCTTTTGCTTTTTCATATAATACTTTTAATCCCTGTTCTTCAGCTATATTTTCTAATTTTTTTCTATATTTTTCATCAAACTCTATATTAGGATATTCTATTTCATAAATTAAGCTATCAATATATAATCCTGTACCACCAACTACTATAGGGACTTTTCCTTTTTTTAATATTTCTTTTATAGCTTTTTTAGCATCTTGTTTATAGTCTGCTACACTATATCTTTCATCAGGTGAGACAAAATCAATTAAGTAATGTTTAATGCCTTTCTGTTCTTCTTCAGTAGGTTTTGCTGTTCCAATATTCATATCTTTATAAATTTGCATAGAATCGCAAGAAACAATTTCTCCATTAATTTGTTTTGCCAATTCAATTGATAATGCTGTTTTTCCAGATGCAGTTGGTCCACATATAACTATTACTTTATCTTTCTGCATTCTTTCCTCCCTATTTGTTTAAAATCATTTCTGTATTTTTTACTGTTGTTACTTTTTAGCTATATTTAATATTCCTTGTTGAATATCTTTCATATATTCACATTCTAAAAATATTCCTAATATTATTAGTATTATAATAAACACTAGTTTTTTCTTAAGTTCTTGTGCTTCTATTGTTCCCTCATATATTTTATTGTACATTTTAGCTGCGTATGGCAATATGGCAATTGAGTTTATACCTGTAAAAATAATTACTAGAATATTTTTTACATATTTTTCTGCAGAAATATCTGGATACTGTATTTGATTTTTAGAAATATTAAATAACAATAAAGTTATTAAATATACTAACAATATTCCAACTCCTGTTATTAATATTTTCTTTTTTCTTTCAATATCTCCTAAAGAGCTCCATGTCCATCCAATTATTACTGCATATAATACTGTTACTATTATTATAATTAATAAATTCATTTTTTTCCAACTACTTTCTTGCAAATTTTCTTTCTATATCATATTTTGTCATTTTTATAACTGTTGGTCTGCCATGTGGACATGTAAATGGATTTGGTAATTTCAATAATTGTTCCATTAATTTTTCTACTTCTTCTCTCGTAAGAGCCATATTCGCTTTAACTGCTGCTTTGCAAGCAACTGTTGCTATGAATTTTTCTTCTTTTTCTTGTTTAGCTGTTCTTGCTACAGTATTTATTTCATCTAAAGTTTCTAAAAATAACTCTTTTGTATCTAAATCAATGCATACTGTTGGCACTCCTGTTAATTTAATAGTATTTTCGCCAAATTCTTCAAAATAAAATCCTGCTTGTTCAAACATTTCCTTGTTTTCTTTAGCAACATCCATTTCTTTATGTGTTAAGGTTACAACATCTGGTAATAATAGCATTTGAGAATCTTTAGCTATGTCACTATAATAATTTTCTTTTACCTTTTCGTACATAATTCTTTCATGTGCAGCATGCTGATCTAATATATACATTTCATTTTCAATCTCTAATATAATATATGTTTTAAATACAATCCCGATAAATTTATATATTGGTTTTTTAAATTCTTCTTCTGTTTCAAACATTGAAACATTATCTTTTATTATATCTACAGCTTTTTGTTCTTCTTTTTTATCATCTTGATTTTCTATTATTGGTGCTGTTCCAAACATTTTTGTATACATTTCATTAAAATCTTGTGAAACAGCTTGTGTATTTTCATCTAAATTTTCTATCTTTTGTTTAACAGGTTCGAATTTTTCTTCTTTTATGTTCTCTCCTTGTTTAAAATCTTGCTGTTTGTTTTCTAATTTATATTCTTCTTGAACATCTTGTACTTTATTTGCAGTAAATTTGTCTGTTTTTAATTCATTTTGCATTTTATCTTTTAAATTTTTTAATTGTTCTAAAACATCTGAAGTATCAACTGGATCTCCTGTAGTTATTTTCTCTTTGCTTTCTAATTTTTCTAAAGTTGGTTGTTGTATAGTTTGTTCATTTTCTGGTTTTTTGTTATTATATACATCTTCCAATATATTGGTTTTTATTTTGCTTTCTTCATCTGTATATTTTTCAATTTGCTTTTCATTTTGTTTTCTAAAAGCAAATAGTCCTCCACTTTGATTTTCTTTTTTTGCTTCTCTTAAATTTTTTAATCTTTCTTCAAAACTAGCAGTTCTTCTATCTACAATACTATCTTTTTCTGTTTTCTCTGTTTTTGCCACTAATTCACTTTTTAGCAAAGTATCTTTAATTGCATGATATATCGCTTGAAAAACTGTATTTTCTTCTTGAAATCTAACTTCTAACTTAGCTGGATGAACATTTACATCCACTTTTGCTGGACTCATTTCTAAATTTAATACAACAAATCCAAATTTTCCAATTGGTATTAATCCTTTATATGCTTGCTCTGTTGCTGCTGTTAACGTTTTATCTTTAATATATCTCTTATTCACAAAAAATAATTGGTTTGAACGGTTTGATCTTGCAATTTCAGGCTTTCCGATTACCCCAGTTATTTTTATATCTTCATATTGATAAGACACTTCCATTATTCCATTTGAAATATCTTTTCCATATATGCTATATATTACACTTTTCAAATCTCCATTTCCATTAGTTTGTATTACTGTTTTTCCCGTATTTATTAACTTAATTGCAATATTAGGATTTACTAAAGCTATTCTTGTAATAACATCTTCAATATATCCTGATTCTGTATAATCTTTTTTTAAAAATTTATATCTAACTGGTGTATTAAAAAATAAATTTCTTACTATAATAGTTGTTCCTGTTCTACACCCTGCTTCTTCTTTTTCTAAAACATTTCCCGCTTCAACAACGATTTTGTATCCAATGTCTTGTTCTTTTGTTTTAGATGTTAATTCTACATTCGCAATAGCTGCAATACTTGCTAATGCTTCTCCTCTAAAACCCATAGATGTTACTGTATCTAAATCATCTGCTGATCTAATTTTGCTTGTAGCATGCCTTTCAAATGCTATTTCTAAGTCATCTTGGGCTATTCCTTTTCCATCATCTGTTATTTTTATATATGAGATTCCTCCATTTTTTATTTCTACTGTTATATTAGTCGCTCCTGCATCAATTGAATTCTCTATCATTTCTTTTATTACTGATGCTGGTCTTTCAATTACTTCTCCTGCTGCTATTTTGTTTATTGTTAAATCATCTAATAAAACTATATTTCCCATTTTTTCCTCCTTGCTTTTTCATCTTCTTACTTTGGCTCTTATTATATCATTACTTCATAAAATTTGTATAGTTTTTTAGTAAAAAAATTATTTTCTAAAAGTTTATAACCTCACAATTTATCCTTTATGTAAAAAATATTGTAATTATATTCTTATTTTAATATAATATATTTAAAATACTTTCCATATTTATGAGAAATTCGAACTATCATTATTAAGACTTTTAAATGCTGATTCATCTAATTATGATTCTGAACTATTTACAGTTTATTTGATAAATAAAATGAAAAAATCATATACATATTATAAAATTACGAGATAACGAAAAATTCCATGGGCACATATATTTGGAAATCATGACCATGATATTAAAATTAATGATATTACCAAAACAAAAATATATGAGAATTTTAAATATTGCATTTCAAAGCATACTGAAAATATTTATGGAACTACTAATTTTGTATTACCTATTAAAAATTCAAAAAGTGACAATATCGCTTTTAATATTTTGGGATTGGATTCAAATAATGAAATAAGACATTCTAATATAGATATAGACAAAAATATAAAATTAATGAATATGCCTTCAATGTCAGATAAATGGGACATTGTGCATTTTGAACAATTAATGTGGTATTGGAATAGTTCAAAAGAATTAGAAGATTATTGTGGAAATATAATAAATGGAATTTTATTTATGCATATACCACCATGGGAATTTCAATATATTGTAGATAATCCAATAGTAACCAAGTGTACAGGAAGTACAAAGGAAATTATGAAAATAGGGATGCTTAATTCCGGACTCTTTTCTACTATACTTCAAAGAAAAGACATCATTTGTATTGCATGTGGTCATAGTCATAATGATTGTTTTGAAGGAACTTTTTGCAATGTCAAAATGTGTTTAGATGCCTGTGCTGGCTATAGTCCTTATGGAACAGATGATTTAAGAGGTGGTAGAATTTTTGAAATCAACGAAAATGATACTAATGATATAAAAACATATATGGTACATTATAAAGATTTAAAATAATATTAGAAAGACCTTGAGTATTATAGTTACAAGGTCTTTCTTTTTTATAAATATTTTTATAATTTTAAAATATCACCATCTTGTAATATTATTAAATTATCTATGTCTAATTTTATTGCTTCTTCTCTTGTTTTATCGTGCATATGTATAGGAATAATTTTTAAATTCGGATATTCTTTTAAAAGTTCTAATATATTATTTATTCCCATATGAGATTCATCGCCTATTTCTAATGTCATATCAGAAATCAAATAATTTACCTTACTTGCTATATTTTTCAGACCTTCACAAAATGTCGAATCTCCTGTCAATCCTATACTTATATTTTTGTCTTTTATAATATATCCATTGGCATATTTGATTGTTAAATGTTCATGTTCTATTGGTTCATTAAATATTTGTAAATCATCACATATTTTTTCTATATTATTCACTTCTTCTGCATCTATAAATTCCTTTTTAGCATTTTTTGCAGAATTAAAATATGATAAATCTATTAAATTTTCTATTGTATTTTGTGTTATTTTATCTGTTATAATTTTTGTTGATAATCTTTTACTTTCTTTTTGATAATCTTCCTTATACCATAAAAGAAAAGGCATATCAAAACAATGATCAGCATGTGTATGTGAAATTATTACGGTATCTATTTTTAATATATCTATATTTTGCCTTATCATTGCCTTTAAATTACCATTTGGAACATCAAATAATATATGGTCATTTATTAGTACGCTGGCACTATTAGTCATATCAGGAATAGTACCTGTTCCTATTAATTGTATTTTCATAATAAAAAATACTCCTTTTCGAAAAAACAGTATAATAAAATAGTATTTATTACAATATTTTTATTTATATTTCTAGTTTTTATTTTTTTCTTTTTCTTCTTTCTTTAATTTTAGTTTTTTCTCTAAACAGTTAGTAATTCCTAATAATGTACATACATATACAATAAGCACCATAGGTATTGTTAATCTTCCTACTGGAATTCTTGTTATTGCTATTAGACTAAACAATACAACTTGTCCTACAACAATAATTAATAGTGAATTAATCATTGTTTTTATACTTCCTAATTTTCTATATCTTATTGCTATATATACTAATATTAAAACAGTAGAAATTGCAAATGAAGTAACATATGGTTTTACTAAATCTCTTATTTTCATATTAGGAATATTTATAATTTCTGTACTATCCGCTTTTAATTCTGTTCCATATTTTTCATTTACTTTATCAATTATTGATTGTTTTTGTTCATCTGTAATGTCTTTTGCTGTAATACTTACAGAATCTTCAAATACTTCTACTTTTTGAATCATTATACTTTCATCTGGAATTACTTCTTTTACTATATTTTTTATATCTGATATTTCAAAATCTTTTTGTATATATAATTCAATCTTTTTTGTTTCTTGCATTTTCAATTCTAAATTAAAACCTATTGTAGAAATAACAGCTATTCCTGCTATAATAATTACTGCAAGAATTATAAAAATCATTTTCTGTTTTTTTGTTATATTTTTCATCTTCTAATTTCCTCCTATTTGTTATCTTGTATTTTTACTAAAGTACTAGTTATAATGTAATTGTAAATTGCAATAAGTACAATTCCCCAGAACATTATCATTCCAAAACTACTAATAGGATCCCATCCTGCAAAACAGAATACAATTGTAGCTATACAAATTGGTATTATTTTTACAAAGAATTCCTTATAAACTTCTTTTATTTTTTGATTCGTTGTTTCTTTATTTGAGTCTTTTTTATTTATTCTACATATCAATTTATTTATAAATACGTAATTAAGTATACATACTAATGCTATTGCTAGTATTCCTTGAATTGATACATTAACATTTGCGTAACGAATTAATATTAAGAAAATAGAAATTAATCCTATATAAGATACAGCTCCAATTGCTCCATATAACTTATATCTTATAATAAAGATAATACTTAATATTGCTACTATTCCTATTAAAATATAAACTACTATATCTAATTCTTGATTTGTTATCTCTGATAATACATATTGATTTTCATCAACATCATATTTAATTGGCATTTTTCCTGAATCTAAAACTACTGCAATATTAGAAGCTTGTGATACATATCCTTGTAATGTTTTACTATCTGTTGTAGCTTTACCTATTGACAACTGTATTTTACCTGTTTTTAATGTTTCATCAAAACTTGTAGACATTATTTCTTCATCATCTATTTTCATTGTTATTTTCTTTTCTGTTGAACTAGTTGTTGTATCACTACTATCTGTATTATTAGTTGTATTATCACTTGTTGATGTTTTTACATATTTACTACTAATATCTTCTAATTTTTTAGCTCCCTCTTTTGTAAATTCTATATTTAAATAAACTGTTGTTCCAGAGCTTGAAGATGTTGTACTACTATTAGAAGATCCATACATAACATTTGCTAGTTTTATATCATTATTATCCATTAAAACTTCTTTAGTTTCACTATCTATAATTTCAAATTTTCCAACTGTTCCTATATTACTTACAATAGAATCTGTATTATCATTTTCTGCTATTTCTAGTAAAATATCTCCAGTAGATTCATCTATTTTTATGTTGTAATCTGTTATTTTTAAAGATTTTAATCTTTCTTCTATAATTCTCTTTGATTCTTTATAGTTTTCTTCTTTTTGGCTTTCTTGTGAATTATATGGTATTTCTTCCTTTGTATACCCTTTTTCTTTTATTTTATCATCTGTTAAGTCTTCAGAACTTTCAACTTCTTTTCCTTCGCTATCCTTTATTACTGTTTTATTTTCCTGATTAACTTTTAATCTGATATTTCTTGCACCTTTTAAATCCATTGCGTATGAATAGTTCTTAATTATATTTTCCATTCTATTTTGTTTTTGGATATATATTCCTCCAAAAGCTATCATTGTAATTAAGATAACTACTAATACAATTGTTAACATTTTTAATTTCTTCATGATTTTTCCTCCGTTATTTTATTTTTGTATTGACTTTATTATTTGGTCCATTTTTAGTCTTTTTAAATTTTATATTAAATCACAAAAAATATCAACTATTTTTAGAAATTATTTTGTATTATTTTTTCTTTATTTTTATTATTTGAAATATCTTGTATTATTCCTTCTGGTATTATTATTTTTACTTTTTCTTTTAATTGTATTCCGTTTAAGTTTTATTTCATATAAGATAAATTCTTCTCCTTCATATACCTTATTTAGCTCATATTCTTCATTTTCAATCTTCTTTTCTCCTATTCTAGCAACTATATTTTCTTTATTAAATTTATTTATTTTTATATTATTTTCAACTACCTTTATTTGAAAATTTACTTTATATTGTTCCTTTTCTGGTGTTTCTGTTATACTTATTAATTCTATTTCTGGAAAAATAGTATCTATATTTATTTCTGCTATTAAAATTGTTTGTTCTACTATGTATTTTGCATAATTTTCTTTACAAGAAACTATAATAATTACACAAAAAAGAAATGCTATTTTTCTTTTCATTCTTTCACCTCTTCTTAATTTTTTTGTTCTGAATAAACTTTTATTTCTACATTTTGTAATATATCTTCTGATATTTTTTTATTTAATAGTATTTCTATCTTGTAATTATCTCGTTGTTTATTTTCCTTTGTTAGTAAAAATTTCTCTGTTTTGTTATTATTAATATTTAATTCTTTTTCTTCTTTATATATTTTAAAATTAATATCATCATTTTTTTTAGATATAATTTCAATATAATATTCTAATTCTACCTGTGTTATTTGTTCATTTTCATCATAATTTTTTACAGCTAGATTATATACCTTATTTCCCTGATTGTTGTTTATAATAAGTTTTTGCTCTCCTTCTAACTTTATAATAGGAATCGCTACACCTGAATTTACATTTATTTTAGTTTTATTAAAATACTTTCCTAAGCTTATTGTTGATAATATTATTGTTAATACAAATGCTACTACTATTATTTTTATTATTTCTTTTTTCAATTTAACTCTCCAATTATATTTAAGTGAGGAAAAACCTTTTTCCTCACTTTGTATAAAGGTTTATATATTCATTTTCATATTCTATAATTTTTTTATAAGCTAACTATTTTTTATATTTGTTCTCCACTTACGTTAATTACAAATTTATAATCTTGAATTGTTTGTGCATCTTTTGTGTCTAATATATCATTGTTAGTGATTTCTTCGATTGTTGAACCACTTTCATAATCCCATTTCCATTCTATTTTTAAATTTACTACTTTTTCAGTATTATTAGCATAAATAATTCCTGACAATTTTTCTTCTAATTCTTTAAATGAATTATATTCTTTTTCCTGATATATAAACTTAAGATTATGGGGCTTGTTTTTTTCTTCTTCACATTTTATATAATACTTAATTCCTACCTCTGTATTAGTAGCATCTATTAAAATATCAAAACTGCCGTCTTGTTCCAGGGGCTATTTTATGATCAAGAACAGCTTTATTATCTATTGTAGATACTAAATCAATTAACTGATTTTCCTCCTTTTTTTCGTTTATTATAAAATTCCATGTAGCTATTTCTGATACATTTTCTTCTTTCATTAAGGTAGTATATTTATTGAAAACTTGTCCGATCAAAAATGAAAAAATACTAATTATTATTATAATGGAAATCTTTAGAATTTTTTTCTCAAAAGCATACCTCCTTTTTTCTAGTTTATTTTAATTGGATTTTTTATTAGATAAAAAAATAATTGATTTAAATATTCCTATTTTAGGAATTTCTATAAAAATTATAGATCATATGAAAATGTATTTTGATTATAATTACAAAAAATGGAATTGTCAATTGTTTTTTGTGATTTATTTTTATTTTTCATCGCAAAATTCGACAATTCCTTTTTCATTACTTTATATTAACTCCTATAATTCCTCCTAATATTCCAAAAGTAGTTCCTACTAGTATCATAATAATACTTTGTATATTTAAATTAAATTTCCAATTTAAAATACTAGAAATTATATAAATAATTAATAAATATATTCCCCCAATTGCTCCTCCATTTAATATTCCATTTTTTTTAATTTTTCTATTTACAATTGAGCTTCCGAAATAATATGCTAATCGCTGTAATTACTATAATTACTGGTGTTATTGTATTTTCATTTACATTTGTATATGCTAATATAAGTGAAAATATGAATAATAATATTATTGTTAATATAAGTGATATTCCTACTCCTTTAAATATATTTTTTGTGCTTTCCATTTTTATATTCCTCCTCTTATTTTATATTTTTTCATTTTTATGTTTTTCTTTTATATTTATATTGATATAAAAAAAGAAATAGAACTTTTAGTTTTCTATTTCTTTTATAATATTTTTATTAATTAACTGTAAACTACGGGTCGAAATGCAAACTAGACGACATTTATCTTGAATATCAGCACATCCAAAGCGAGTTAATTTATCATATACACAACTGCCTCCACAAACACGATATGCAATACACTTACGACAAGATTCATTATAAAACGGTGATGTTTTTTTATACTCATGAATACATTTAGGTAATTTATCTATATTGTCGTAACACATTTCTGATTTAGTAATTTTCATCTCCATGTGACAAACAAAGACCAAAGCTATTAGGCTTTTTTCTATAACTCATTCAATTATCATCTTCATTTTTTGATAAATTATAAATTTGTTCATAGATATATTTTACTGTTTCTTCCTCTGGTTTATCTTTAAATGTTTTTATTTGTTCCATACTTAAATTACTACTATTCCATTTTAAAACTATTACATTCCTACAAGTTTTCTCTGCAATTTCTATGTTATAAAATTGACTTAAATTCTGCGGAGGCAATATTATCGTTTTAATATCCATTTCACACGTTTCATAAATAGTTGTTAGTCCTGGTGATGTTATGAAAAGCTCCGCATTCGATACTTTATTCAAAAATTCTTCATGAGAATATGTGATGCTTAAAATTTCTGGATACAAAGTATTCTCTTCCTTCTCCATAAGGTGAATGAAGACCACCAAAATTTATGACAATTCCACTTTTATTTTGTTGTTTTATTTTTCCCATCGTTATAGGATTAATCTATACAAATTTTTTAACCCTTTTCAATACAGGATTCATTTTATATCCTGGATATTTTTGTGCATAATAATAATCTACATTATATGGAATAAGATCAGCTTTTGTCCAACAAACATCTATAAATAGATAAATCAGTTTTTTGCCTCATTTCAAATCTTCTCATTTTTTCTATTCTTCTATTTCAGGTATGAAACTAGATTTTAGAGAAACTAGCGGGGACACCCCATAGTCATTGCTAGAGATGCTGTGGCACAAGTTCGCGTTGCCGCCGCTCACAACGCACACATTGCTAGAGTCACGGGCAGAAGGAGAAGCCAGCCACCAAGCTCCAGTTTTTTTTCCATTCTGACCACAATACATACTTTTATATGTCATTGAATAATCAAGAGTATCATTATTAGTGTACCAACCACCATTTTGTATTGTGTTATTTACTTTATAAATATATCCTGGTACATCGTTTGTTTGGTATTGACATCCTAATGCATCATCACCATGTGTTTGATTATATGATTTTACATACATCTCCACACTTGGTCCACCGATTGCATAATTAGCTTTATCCGTATCACAATATGCTGTCCATTTGCTTGGGTCACATAACCATGCTGCTGCCTGTTCATTTTGATTAGAAATTGTCGTTTTTTCAGTTGCAACAGTATTTTCCTTTGTTGCCCACAATGGATTCATCTTCTTTATTAATGTCTGGCTAGCATCATATGAAGTTGAACAACTCACAATTCCTGAAAAATCTGCCTTTAAATAAATTGTATTATATCCATCTTTAAAATCATTATCTTTATCAACATAGAATATTCTATAGGTATTGGTATCACCATCACTTGCCTTATAATTTGTTACTTTCTTTCCATAATATGCTTGTGGATTTGCTCTAATTTTAGCTATTATTTCTGGGATTTTTTCTACTCCCCCATTTGCATCTATTCCTATGTTATATCCATTTAATGTTACTGTTGCTGGTAAGTTAGCTATTTTATTTCTATCTGATAAAGCATTTCCATTATAGCTTAAACCATTTATATTTTTCAAATTTTTATTTAATTGCTCTTTATCAATTGTTCCATCTATCCCATAACTACCTGCCACTTCAACTTTCACTCTTTCAATCGCTTCAGCCTCTGTGGTTTTATCTTTTGCGTTTCCTGCTTGATTTAATATCCCATTGTCTCCTGTCAATGCAGCAATTGTTACTCCCGCAAGGATTAGAAGTACAATGATTGTGATAACTAAAGCTATCAAAGTTATACCCTTACTGTTTTTTTGCATTCTTTTTTGTTCCATTTTTTTACCTCTTTCTTTTGTTTTATTATTAGCATTTTAAAAAATACTATTCTATTTATATAGTACCTTTACATGACGTTAAATGTCAATACAAATTATAATATTTTATATAAAGTTTTCTATATTTAAAAAATGTTAGCAAATTTTTGCATTATAACTTTAGGAGCTGATTTACCCTGAAAAAAATGGATTTAGAGCGAAATGAATTAATCTATAATTTGTATTTTAAAGATAAACTAACCGTATCAGAAATTAGTAAAAAAGTAAATTTATCTATTAGTCAGATTAGCCGTATTCTATCTAAGTCCTCCCTTTATCAGCAAGAAAAGTCTAACTGAAAAGAAGAAAATCGTAAAAAACACCAAGAACAAGCAAAAGAAATTATGAGGAAAAAAAAAATAAAAAACAAATGGAAGAAAAAGCAATTATGGATAAATTACATAGGCAAGCTGCAATAGAACTTTCTTATTTTAGTTACATGTCTAAAGTTGCTTTAAGAAAAAATTGTTCAAGTGCTTATTATTATAATAGTAAAAAGAAAAGATTTGAACTAAAGCAAGTTGTTTAAATGCAGGCAAAAAAATAAACAACTTTCGAAAACTGAAAGTCGCTTATATAAATGGCTGGGCTGGCTAGATTCGAACTAGCGCATGCCAGAGTCAAAGTCTCTATAAGTGTTTATTTTATACTATTTATTATTGTTTTTTAACAATACTTAAAACGTTAATTTTTATACTGTTTTAGCAAATATATTTTTTATTTTTTGATTTAATAATATTTTTAGGATTTCGAATTTTGGAAAGATTTTGTTAGACATTTGTTAGACCTAAAATTTATTAAATTAATAACAGTAGTCTACCTTGTGATATTAACTTTACATTATTTTCAAATTATACTGGACATTTTTCATCAACATCATAATTATTTCTTGGGTCTATGATGAGATAATTAATCTTTTTTTCTTCCAAAGTTGAAACAACCTTTCCGAAGTACTTTTTTAGAAAAGCCACAAGTAGGAACATTTTTTTCCTTTTAATCATATAGTCAAATGTTGATGCTATGATATAGCTATCTTTTCCAAAGGTATTACAAAACGCTCCCACCTTAAATATTAATACATAATCCGGATGAATTTGCTTTATTCTTTGTGCCATTTGTGTGATTCCCATTTTAGCTCCTTTTATACCCCCAGTGCCATCAGACCAAAGGCCTGATAGCACAAACGTATTTTTTGAATTTTTGCCTCATTTCAAATCTTCTCATTTTTTCTATTCTTCTACTTCAGGTATGAAACTAGATTTTAGAGAAACTAGCGGGGACACCCCATGGTTATGGTTATAGTAGTTGCTGTTCAAGCACGCGTAGTCGCCGCTCACACCGCACACATCGCGAGAGTCATCGGCAGAAGGAGAAGCCAGCCACCAAGTTCCAGTCTTTTTTCCATTCTGACCACAATACATACTTTTATATTTCATTGAATAATCAAGAGTATTACTATTAGTGTTCCAACCATCATTTTGTATTGTGTTATTTACTTTATAAATATATCCTGGTACATAGTTTGTTTGGTATTGACATCCTAATGCATCATCACCATGTGTTTGATTATATGATTTTACATACATCTCCACACTTGGTCCACCGATTGCATAATTAGCTTTATCCGTATCACAATATGCTGTCCATTTGCTTGGGTCACATAACCATGCTGCTGCCTGTTCATTTTGATTAGAAATTGTCGTTTTTTCAGTTGCAACAGTATTTTCCTTTGTTGCCCACAATGGATTCATCTTCTTTATTAATGTCTGGCTAGCATCATATGAAGTTGAACAACTCACAATTCCTGAAAAATCTGCCTTTAAATAAATTGTATTATATCCATCTTTAAAATCATTATCTTTATCAACATAGAATATTCTATAGGTATTGGTATCACCATCACTTGCCTTATAATTTGTTACTTTCTTTCCATAATATGCTTGTGGATTTGCTCTAATTTTAGCTATTATTTCTGGGATTTTTTCTACTCCCCCATTTGCATCTATTCCTATGTTATATCCATTTAATGTTACTGTTGCTGGTAAGTTAGCTATTTTATTTCTATCTGATAAAGCATTTCCATTATAGCTTAAACCATTTATATTTTTCAAATTTTTATTTAATTGCTCTTTATCAATTGTTCCATCTATCCCATAACTACCTGCCACTTCAACTTTCACTCTTTCAATCGCTTCAGCCTCTGTGGTTTTATCTTTTGCGTTTCCTGCTTGATTTAATATCCCATTGTCTCCTGTCAATGCAGCAATTGTTACTCCCGCAAGGATTAGAAGTACAATGATTGTGATAACTAAAGCTATCAAAGTTATACCCTTACTGTTTTTTTGCATTCTTTTTTGTTCCATTTTTTTACCTCTTTCTTTTGTTTTATTATTAGCATTTTAAAAAATACTATTCTATTTATATAGTACCTTTACATGACGTTAAATGTCAATACAAATTATAATATTTTATATAAAGTTTTCTATATTTAAAAAATGTTAGCAAATTTTTGCATTATAACTTTAGGAGCTGATTTACCCTGAAAAAAATGGATTTAGAGCGAAATGAATTAATCTATAATTTGTATTTTAAAGATAAACTAACCGTATCAGAAATTAGTAAAAAAGTAAATTTATCTATTAGTCAGATTAGCCGTATTCTATCTAAGTCCTCCCTTTATCAGCAAGAAAAGTCTAACTGAAAAGAAGAAAATCGTAAAAAACACCAAGAACAAGCAAAAGAAATTATGAGGAAAAAAAAAATAAAAAACAAATGGAAGAAAAAGCAATTATGGATAAATTACATAGGCAAGCTGCAATAGAACTTTCTTATTTTAGTTACATGTCTAAAGTTGCTTTAAGAAAAAATTGTTCAAGTGCTTATTATTATAATAGTAAAAAGAAAAGATTTGAACTAAAGCAAGTTGTTTAAAAGCAGGCAAAAAAATAAACAACTTTCGAAAACTGAAAGTCGCTTATATGAATGGCTGGGCTGGCTAGATTCGAACTAGCGCATGCCAGAGTCAAAGTCTGGTGCCTTACCGCTTGGCTACAGCCCAATATTTAAAATTAAATGGGGTGGAAGATGGGACTCGAACCCACGGTCTCCAGTGCCACAAACTGGCGCGTTAACCAACTACGCTACATCCACCATTGTTTACGTGCACTTTAAACCTCGAGCACATTTATTATTATAAACAATTTCCACCCTATTTGTCAACTCTTTTTACAAATTTTTTAATATTTTATGTTAGCACTATTTTTAAAACTTATTAATTATATATTATAAACCTTTTTTTATTTATTATAACTCTTTTTATTCTATTGTTCTGTACTTAAACTACTTGGATCTATTCCATATTGTTTATATAGCCATGTAGAATAATTAAAAGGTGTTAATGTCTCTGGTAATCCATAGTCAACTCCATTTGTTTCTACTCTAATAGATGTAATTTTAACTGGATTTACTGGTGTGCTAACTTCTTGTTGTGAACTACTACTTTCTTTGCTATCTTCACTTGCTTTTACTTCTACTTGTTCTATGTTATGCACTACATCCATTCCTTCTATTACTTTACCAAAAGCTGTATAATATCCATTTAATGAAGTATTATTTTTGGTCATTATAAAGAATTGTGAACTTCCTGAATTATATGATTCTTCTTTTAATGATGATGATTGTTGTGTATAGTCATTTCTTGCCATTCCAACAACTCCTTCATCAAATTTTAATTTGTTATCTACCCCATTAGATATAAATTCACCTTTAATAGAATATTCTGTATCGCTTCCATCATCTTTTAAATCTGCAAGTGTAGCAGCCCCGCTTCCAGTTCCTTGCTTATCTCCTCCTTGTATCATAAAGTCTTTTACTATTCTATGAAATGTTAAACCATCATAAAAGCCTCTATTAGCTAATGTAATAAAATTTGAAACTGTTTGTGGTGCTTTGTCTGGGTACAATTCTATTTTTACTGTGCCAAATCCCTCTACTTCCATTGTTGCAACAGGATTTTTAACTTCATTTGTTGCATTTTTATAATATCCAAATGCTATTGCTCCTATTAATATTATTACTAAAATTAAGGCAATTATCCATATTATATTTTTTGTTTTTTTCATCTTATTTTTTCCTTTCTTAAATTAAATTATCAAAAATAAATTGTTCTTGCATTCTTTTTAATGATTGTTTTATTGTTCTTGCTCTTACTTCTCCAATTCCATCTACTTCATCTAAGCTTTCGATGTCTGCTGCTAAAATATGTTGAAAAGATTTGAATGAATCTACTAAGTTTTCAACTATATTTGATGGCATTCTTGGAATTTTATTTAATATCCTATAACCTTTGGTATAAACAGCGACTTCATCATAATTATCAAAATTTCCATATCCTAATAATTTAGCAATTACTGTTTCTTTTGATAAATCTTCATAGCTTAATTCTTCTAAGCTTTCTATTATTTTTTCTACTGTTCTTTTTTTCTTTGTTGGTACTATGTAATCTTTTATTATTAGTTCTTCTTCTTTTTCAAGACCACCTATTAATTCCTCTAATTGCATTTTTACTAGTCTACCATCATCGCCTAATTCATATATTTGTCTTTGTATTTCTTCCACTATTTTCATAACCATTTCGGCTCTTTGTATAGCTACAATTACATTTTCTAGTGTAACTATATCATTAAATTCATATTCATTTAATATGTTTAATTTATTATCAAACACTTTCTTATATTTTTCTAATGTTTGTATAGCTTGATTTGCTTTATTTAATACTGCTTCTGTGTTTTCTAATATATATCTGTCATTTCCTTTAAAAATAGTTATAATGCTTCTTCTTTGAGATATGCTAATTACTAACTCTCCTGTTTGTTTTGCTGTTCTTTCTGCTGTTCTATGTCTTGTCCCTGTTTCTAATGTTGTAATTTCATGAGATGGTATTAGTTGTGCATTGGCATATAATATTCTTTTTAAATCTCCACTCAAGACAATTGCTCCATCCATTTTAGCAAGTTCATATAATTTAGATGATGTATATTCTTCATTAATTGTAAAACCACCATCAACAACTTCTTTTAATACTTCATTGTTATCAGTTATTAATAGTAATGCTCCTGTTCTTGCTCTTAATATATTTTCTAGTCCATCTCGTATAGGAGTTCCTGGTGCAATCAATTTTAAAATTTCTGTAATATTATCTTCTTTGCCTTTTCTCAATGATAACTTCTCCCTTCTTCACTTTTGAGCGATTTTCTACTTGATTCCAATCTTTTTCATTGCTTCATTAATATTTCTAACGCCTATTATATCTAATTTATATTTTTCTTTCAAGTCTTTTTTATTACTTTCTGGAATAATGCAACTTTTAAATCCTAATTTTTCTGCTTCTTTTAATCTTTTTTCTATTAAATTAATTCTTCTAATTTCTCCTGTTAAGCCTACTTCTCCTATTATTATCATATCTTTTGGAATTGCTATATTTTTAAAGCTTGATGCTGTAGCCATCATAATCCCTAAATCAATTGATGGTTCATTTATTTTTAATCCTCCTACTACATTTAAGTATACATCTTGTGAGCCAAGCATTAAACCTGCCTTTTTTTCTAATACTGCTATTAATAGAGATAATCTATTATAATCAATTCCATTTGCTGTTCTTTTTGGATATCCAAATACTGTTTGTGAAGTTAATGCTTGTATTTCTACTAAAATTGGTCTTGTTCCTTCTATACTTGATACTATACACGAACCAGCTGGATTATCATCTCTCTCAGATATTAATATGTCTGATGGATTTGTTATTTCGCACATTCCTTTTTCTTGCATTTCAAACATTCCGATTTCATTTGTTGAACCAAATCTGTTTTTTACTCCTCTTAATATTCTATATGAAAAGTATCTTTCTCCTTCTAAATATAATACTGTATCTACCATATGTTCTAAAACTCTTGGTCCTGCAATATTTCCTTCTTTTGTAACATGCCCTATAATTATAGTTGTAATTGCTCTCGATTTACATACTCTCATAACTTGTCCGTGTAATTTCTCTTACTTGACTAACACTTCCAGCTGCTGCTGTTATTTCATCTGAATACATAGTTTGAATAGAATCAATAATAACTAATTTAGGATTAACATTAATAATTGCTTGGTTTACTATATCTATATCTGTTTCTCCTAAAAATAAAATATCTTCATTATTAATTCCTAGCCTATCAGCTCTTAGTTTGATTTGTTCTGCTGATTCTTCTCCTGAAACATATAAAACTTTTCCGTCTCCCTTAATTTTATCACATATTTGTAGGATTAGTGTTGATTTTCCTATTCCTGGTTCTCCTCCAAGTAAAATTAGAGAACCTTTTACTAACCCTCCTCCTAAGACTCTATCTAATTCATTAAAACCAGTATGTATTCTCAAAGTTTCTTTTGCTTCATAAGAATTTAATTTTTGAGGAGTACTTGCTTTTTTATCAACTATATCTTTGTTTTTAGTTTCTACTATTTTTTGTTCATAAAAACTATTCCAACTATTACATGCTGGACACTTGCCAAGCCATTTACTTGATTCATTTCCGCATTCACTACAAACAAATACAGTTTTACTTTTTGCCATTTTCCCTTTTAGATGTTTTCTATTTTACTAAAAACATCCTTATTCCTCCTTTCTTTTTATGCTTATATTGTTTTTTATTTTTCCTAATATATAACAAAAAAAGTATAGCATACTTTTTTTCATTACGCTATACTTTTATTTTAATTCATAAAAAATTTACAATCACATATATTACAAAATTTACGAATTATTTTTTCTTTCCAAATCTTATTTCTTTAAATAAAAGATCATGAACTTTTTCCCATGTTACTTCTTGGTGTAAAAATTCGTTTATTTCATCTTCTACTTTTTGTTGATATGGCGTTAATTCTACTTTAATTTCTTTGTTCCAGTCTATTTCTTGTAACCAAAAAGCTTTAAACTTATTCCAAAATCCAACTTTTACTGGTAAATTATTATTTCTTATTGTTCCTGCATTTTGAATGTTTTCTGCTGTATTCTCTACTGCATTTTCTACTTGATTATTAAATGCAACTCCTCCAAAAACTCCATCTATCTTTGTTTCTTGACCTAAATCTGCCATTTCTATTCCTCCTTTGTATTTATTTCATAATGTTAATTTATTTATACTATATTTTTAAATTATATTCAAGTATTTTTATGCTTTTTCATATTAAATCTTTATTACATATTTGTTACATTTTTGTTACATTTTACATTTCTACTAAAATGTGTTCTTTTGTGCCTTCTATACATTTTACTTTTATTATTTGATTTTCAATTTTTATATCTTTTACATTTTCTTCTGATAGGTATGCTAACAAATAATTTTTAGTATGACCTTTATAATAGTTATCTTTCTTTTCTTCGAATAACACTTCTACTGTTTTTCCAACATATTTTTTATTATAACTTTTTTCATTTTCATCTGATAGCTCTATTAATTTATGGCTTCTTTCTTCTTTTTTTGCTCCATCAATTTGTTGTTTCATTTGTGCTGCTTTTGTTCCTTTTCTAGGAGAATATTTAAATATATGCATTTTATAAAATTTAATTTCTTTTAGAAACTCATATGTTTCGTTAAATTCTTCTTCTGTCTCTCCTGGAAATCCTACTATTATATCTGTTGTTAGTATAACATCTTCATAATATTTTCTTAAACATTCTACTATATTTCTAAATTGTTGTGTTGTATATCTTCTATTCATTCTTTTCAAAGTTTCATCACATCCACTTTGCAAAGAAAGGTGAAAATGATGACATACCTTTTCTAGTTTTATAAGTCTTTTCATAAACTCTTCATTTATTAGTAATGGTTCAATTGATCCTAATCTGATTCTTTCAATTCCTTCAATTTTGTTTATTTTTTCTAATAAATCAATTAATTTATATTCTGTTTTAAAATCTTTTCCATATGATGCTACATGTATTCCTGTTATTACAACTTCCTTTATTCCTTCTTCTGCAACTTTTCTAATTTCAGCTAAAACATTTTCTGGCTTTCTACTTCTTACTCTTCCTCGTGCATATGGAATAATACAATAAGAGCAAAATCTATCACATCCATCTTGTACTTTAATAACAGCTCTTGTTTTTTCTGTATATGTAACATTTCCAAAATCAACAAATTCTCTTTGTTGCATTACATCTTCTATGTTTATTTTTTCTTGATTTTTTATATAATCTTCTACATGTTCTACAATTTCGCCTTTTTCATTATTTCCTAAAATTAAATCTATTTCTTTTATCTTTTCTAATTCCTTTTTCGCTACTTGTGCATAACATCCACATGCTACTACAATTGATTTTGAATTTAATTCTTTAACTCTTCTAAGCATCTGTCTTGATTTTCTATCTGACATGTTTGTTACTGTACATGTATTGATAATATATATATCTGCTTTTTCATGATTTTCTACTATTTTATATCCATTTTCTATAAATTTTTGAATCATTGCATTTGTTTCATATTGATTTACTTTGCACCCGTAATGTAATAAATGCTACTTTTTCTTTTGATTGCTCTATTTTATTTTCCATTTTTTTCTCTCTTTCTTGAAATAAATTTATAAAATGTCGCATGAGTAAGTCTCTTGCGACATTTCTTTATCTTCTTGCTTTTCCTTCTAAAGCATCTAAATTATCTAGTGCTTTTCCTGTTCCTAATGCTACACATGATACTGTATCTTGGGCTATCATAACATTTATTCCTGTTTTTTCTTGTAATAATTTGTCTAGTCCATCTACTAAGCATCCTCCACCTGTCATATAAATTCCTTTGTCACTAATATCTGCTGCTAACTCTGGTGGTGTTCTTTCTAAAACTGAATGAACAGCTTCTACAATCATCATTGCAGGTTCTATTAATGCTTCTAACATTTCACTTGAACGTACTTTTAATGTACTTGGTAATCCTGTACCTAAGTCTCTTCCTCGTATTTCCATTTCTGTATCTTGTATTTTTGGAAATACACATCCAATATTAACTTTTAAATCTTCTGCTGTTCTTTCTCCTATTATAATGTTATATTTTTTCTTTATATATTTTACAATATATTCATCAAATTTATCTCCAGCAACTTTTAATGAAGTACTTACTACTGAACCTCCTAAAGAAATAACTGCTATGTCTGTTGTTCCTCCACCAATATCTACTACCATATTTCCACATGGTTTTGAAATATCTATTCCTGCTCCTATTGCTGCTGCTATTGGTTCTTCTATTAAATATACTTTTCTTGCTCCTGCTTGTGATGCTGCATCAATAACGGCCTTTTTTTCTACTTCTGTTACTTGTGAAGGAATACATATCATAATTCTTGGTGCAAATATAAATTTTCCACATATTTTATTAATAAAATATTTTAACATTTTTTCAGTTACTGTATAATCTGATATTACACCATCTCTTAAAGGTCTTGTTGCTATTATATTTCCAGGTGTTCTTCCGAAGCATTCTTCTTGCTTCTTGTCCTACTGCTAATACTTCTCCTGTGTTATTGTCTACTGCCACAACAGATGGTTCTCTTAATACTATTCCTTTACCTTTTACATAGGCAATTACTGTTGCAGTTCCTAAATCAATACCAATATCTTGTCCTAACCCCATTTTAAACATGCTTTTTTCCTCACAATCTTTTTTTGTTTCTTTTTCGTTACAAATATATTACGATTATATTACAATACCTTTAATTTATCAACCCTTTTCATTGAATTTTTTTATTTTTTATATTATAATGTTTAATGTCAAATATATTTATTGGAGGCAAATATGAAGCAATATGAATTTATATCAAAGAATGAAGCTGATACAAAACAATTAGCAAAAAAATTAGCAGCAAAATTAAAACCAAAAGATGTTGTTGTTTTAACTGGTGAACTAGGATCTGGAAAGACAAAATTTACAGAAGGTTTTTTGTCTTATTTTGGTTTAGAAAATGAAATATCTAGTCCTACATTCACTATAGTAAATGAATATAAAAAAAATGATCTTAATATTTATCATTTTGATGTATATAGATTAAGCGATTCTTCTGAATTTTACGAAATAGGTGGCGAAGAATATTTTGAAAATGGTATCTGTTTAATTGAATGGGGAGAATTAATTGAAGATGCTTTACCTAATGATTATATTCATATTACTTTTAAAAAAGATGATAAAAATGAAAATAATAGAATTTTAATAATTGAATCAAAGGAGGATTTATTTTGAAAATATTAAGTATTGATACGGCAAGTGATGTATGTGGAGTTTCTATTTTAGAAGATAAAAAATCTATTATAAGTCTTGATACTAATACAGGACGAACACATTCTGAAAATTTAATGCCTATGATTGAAAATGCTTTTAACCAAACTAATTTAAGTTTAAATGATATAGAGTTAATAACTTGTGATATAGGTCCAGGTTCTTTTACTGGTTTACGAATTGGTATTGCAACTACAAAAGCTTTTTGTGATTTTTCATCAATTCCATGTGTTGGAATCAGTTCTTTAACATCTCTAGCATATAATGTTTTAGAAAATATAAAAGACAATGATGTAGTATGCAGCATTATTGATTGTAAAAATAATAATTGCTATTTTGCATTATACGAAAAGAAAAATGAAACTTTCGAAATTCTCATAGAACCTCAAGCAGAAAGCGTTAATTCTTGTTTAGCTATCTTAAAAAGTTATTGTGAAGATACGTTAGCAAACTCTTCTATTTATTTTGTTGGAAATGGAGCTGAAATTTATAGAGGCGAAATTAAATCAACCTTTTCTGAAGCTGAATTTTTTTCTCATGAGTTTAATATTTTAAATTCTATTTCATTAGGTATTGCAGGATTTGAAAAATCAAAACTAGGAATTAATTCAGAAGAAATATTGCCATTATATTTAAAAAAGCCTCAAGCTCAAAGGCAATTGGAAGAAAGAGAACATAAATAAAATAATTATTATTTTATATTTGAAAGGATATTTTATATGGCAATTAAAATAGAAAAAATGAATTTAAATCATTTAAATGAATTGCAGGAAATTCTTATTTCTGACTTTGATGACTTTTGGAGTTTTTCAACATTAAAAGAAGAAGTAGAAAATGAGAATTCTAGCTACATTATAGGAAAAATCAATAATGAAATTATTGGCTTTGCTGGACTAAAAAAAATTTTTGATCAAGCTGATATTATGAATATTGTAATAAAAAAAACTTATAGAAACCAAGGTATTGGCACTTTACTTTTAGAAAATTTAATTTTACTTGCTAAAGACTTAAATATATCCACCCTTTTTTTAGAAGTTAATGAACAAAACAAACCGGCAATTCACTTATACGAAAAACTTGGATTTGAAAAATTAGGTGTTAGAAAAAAATATTACAACAATAATAATGGAATTATAATGAAAAAAAACCTTAAATAACTTTCTTGTAATTAATTAATTAATTAATTTTTAATAATAATAATTTAAGGTGTAATATATTACTTAATAAAATAATATATTACACCTTTATACATTTCAATTTTGCTATATTTATTTTAATTCAATATTTATGTCTCTTTCTTGTTTTAATTTAATTTTATTATATTGTACTCCACATTCATCAAATAATTTTCTAGAGGCAATGTTATTTTCTGAATTTGCATATTTATCTGATAAATAAATCACTTCTTTAATTCCAGATTGAATAATAATCTTCGCACATTCATTACATGGAAATAAATCAACATAAATTCTAGCATCTTCTAAATCTTTTTTACTTCCTCTATAATTCAAAATTGCATTTAGCTCTGCATGACAAACATATGGATATTTTGTATCTAGATTTTTTCCATCTCTTCCCCAAGGGAATTTTTCATCACTAAATCCATTTGGAGCTCCATTATATCCTATTGATAAAATTCTGTTGTCATTACTAACAATACATGCTCCAACTTGTGTAGATGGATCTTTACTTCTCATAGCAGACAATTTTGCAATTGCCATAAAATATTCATCCCATTCTAAATAATCTTTTCTTTTTTCTCCATTCATTTAAATTTCCAACTCCTTTTTATAAAACAACTTTTGAGACAAGGGGGACAGGTCTTAAATGTCTCATTCGTACCACTCAAGTTCCCAATCATCTAGTATTACTGTATCTCCTTCACACACTCCCATTTCTTTTAATTTTGCTTCTATTCCCATATTCTTTAGACACTTTTGTAAATAATACATTGACTCATTATCTTCAATATTCACTCTTCCCATTAGTCTTTGTACTGCCCTTCCTGTAACATAGAATATTCCATCTTGCTCTTTTATTTCCCATTCATCTTTCTTATCTTCTAAAGTATATATTTTTCTATCTTCTATTTCTACTAATTCCTCTTTTGGAAGTGTTTTTAACATTTTATCAACATAATCTATTAATTCTTGAACGCCTTCTTTTGTTACTGATGATATTTTGTATAATTCTAGTTTTTCTTTTTTAGCTAATTTTTCTACTTCTTTTAAAATTGAATCATCTTGCATAGCATCCAATTTAGTTGCTACTATTATTTGTTTTCTACTTGATAACTTTTCACTATATTTTTTCAATTCTTCATTAATTGCATAAAAATCTTTTACTGGATCTCTTCCTTCTTGTCCAGAAACATCTAAAAAATGTAATAACAATCTAGTTCTTTCAACATGTCTTAAAAACTGTATTCCTAGCCCTACACCTTCACTTGCCCCTTCAATAATTCCTGGAATATCTGCTATAACAAATCCATCTCCATTTTTGGTTTTTACTACTCCTAAATTAGGAACTATTGTTGTAAAATGATAATTTGCAATTTTAGGTTTAGCGTCAGTAACAACTGACAAAAATGTTGATTTTCCTACATTAGGGAATCCTAATAAACCTACATCTGCTAACAATTTTAGTTCTAATATAAGTTCTTTTTCCTCTCCTTTTTCTCCATCTTCTGAAAATCTAGGTGCTTGTCTTGTTGCTGTTGCAAAATGAGAATTTCCTCTTCCTCCGCGACCACCTTTTAATATTAATTCAGTTTGACCTGGCTTAGATAAATCGGCAACAACTTTACCTGTCTCAACATCTTTTACAACTGTACCGATTGGAACTTTAATATACAAATCCTCTCCATACTTTCCATTACAATGACTTCCGCTTCCATTTTCTCCATTTTTAGCTTTAAATTTTCTATTATATCTAAAATCAATCAAAGTATTTTTATCTTTATCCACTTGAAAATAAACGTTTCCGCCATTTCCACCATCTCCGCCATCAGGTCCTCCTGCAGCTACATATTTTTCTCTACGAAAAGTTGCTGCTCCATTTCCACCATCACCTGACTTAATTATAATCTTTGTATAATCTGTAAACATATTTTTCTCCTTTTGAGACATCAGGGACAGGTCTTAAATGTCTCATTTTTATATCGATTTTTATTTATTACATTTTTCGACTTTATTCTACTAAATTAATGAGACATTTAAGACCTGTCCCTGATGTCTCATTATTCAAAGTAATCCAATTTCATTGCTTGTTTTATTTTTTTCATTGTTTGTTTTGCTGTTTTTCTTGCTTTTTCTGTTCCTTCTATTAAAATTTTGTCTACTTCTTCTGGATGTTCTTCATAATATTTTCTTTTTTCTCTTATTGGTTTTAATTCTTCTATTATGTTTTTAGCTAATTGTCTTTTACAAGCTACACATCCACGTTTTCCTGCTTTACATTCTTCACATACTGTTTTTACTTCTTCTTTTGTGCTAAATAAGTTATGATAATATGCAACCATACATATATCAGGATTTCCTAAGTCATCTTTTTTTATTCTATTAGGATCTGTTACTGCACTCATTACTTTTTTAGTTATTTCTTCTTCACTGTCTGATAAATATATGGCATTTCCTAATGATTTTCCCATTTTTTCATTTCCATCTAAACCTTTTATTCTTTTTCCACTTGATAATACTGCTTCTGGTTCTTTTAAAACTTCTCCATATATACTATTAAATTTTCTAACTATTTCTCTACATTGCTCTATTAGAGGTAACTGATCTTCTCCTACTGGTACTAATTCTCCTTCAAATGCTGTTATGTCTGCTGCTTGACTAACTGGATATCCTAAAAATCCATATGTTACACTTTCTCCGAATAGATCTCTTTTTTGTGCAATTTCTGTTTTTACTGTTGGGTTTCTTTGAAGTCTTGCTATTGTTATTAAATTTGAATAGAATACTGTTAGTTCAGCAACTTCTGGTATCATTGATTGAATATAAATTGTTGTTTTTTTTGGGTCTATTCCAACTGATAAGTAATCCATTGCTACTTCTCTTACATTTTTTCTTACTTTTTCTGGATTATTAAAGTTATCTGTTAATGCTTGAACATCTGCTATTAGTATATATGGGTCATATTTTCCGCTTTCTTGCATTTCTAATCTCTTTTTTAATGAACCAAAATAATGTCCTATATGTAATTTTCCTGTTGGTCTATCTCCTGTTAATATTCTTTTTTTATCCATTTTATATTCTCTCCTTTACTTTACTTGCTAATTATACTATATTTTATAGATATTTACAATAGATATAGTTTTTTAAGTTTTAATATTTATCTATAAAAAATTTTTAATTAAAAAATGTAATTTGATTTTATTTTTATACAAGTAAAGAGAGACCATACTAATCTGGTCTCCCTTAGACATTACTTCAAGATCGCAATTCCACCAAATGGACCTAATTTTTCTTTCGTAGCATTTATTTTGAACTCATCTTTTGAACTTTCACTTTCAAATTCTTCTGGAATTTTTATGTTAATTTCTTGATTTGTTCTATTTACAGCTACCAAAACATCATTTTTTTCATTGCACATTTTAAACATTAATATGTTTTTATCTATGTGCAACACTTCAAACTTACTACCTGCTAATTTACAGTTCGCTCTGAACTTAAAAAGCTTTTTAAAAAATTCTAACAATTCCATGTCCATATTATCCCATGGAAAACACTTACGATTAAATGGATCTTTATATCCATGTAATCCTACTTCTGTTCCATAAAACATACAAGGACATCCTGGAAGTAAATACATTATCATTGCTGAAATTTTTAACTTTCTTTTTGCAGATTCATATTGTTCATCAGTCAACTTATCGTTTTCATATTCAAACCTTCTGAATCCTTCTGTGTCAAATATTCTTCCTGTCGGCGTATTATAGTGCCATGGAGAAGGATCTTCATCCATTTTCCATATATCTCTATAATCGTTTCTCATATATTGTCCGTTTAACATTGTTAATGCTCGAACAATATCATGTGTATCCAAAGAGTTTAGCATAGTGTCAATGGTGTTTTGAGGATATGATACCAATCTATCCTCTATTTGCAATTTAAATGGTTCATCTTCACCATATGCTACATATTTGAACACTGCATTTGTAAAAGAATAGTTAGTGATAGTATCTACTGACCTACCTAAAATATCGCAATTTACTTTATTCCAGTACTCGCCAATTATAATGTGTTTGCATTTTTCGTTGGCTTTGTTGCGAATTCCTTCTAAGAAAAACGGTTGTAGTTCTTCTGCTACATCTAATCTGAATCCATCAACATATTCAGATAGAAGTTCTACTACTCCATTTTCTCCATAAATATACTTTTGAAATTCTTTATTATACTGGTTAAACAATGGCATATCTTTAAATTCGTTATACCAATATCTATAGTTTCCCTTTTCATCAAAGTAAAACCAATCTCGATATTTTGAATTTGGATTTGTCATAGCTTCTTGGAAAATTGGATTCTTATCACTACAATGATTGAATGCTACATCCAAAACAATATACATTCCCATCTTATGAGCCTTTTCACTAAGGCTTTTTAAGTCTTTAAATGTTCCTGCATTTGGATCTATTTGCATATGGTTTGTAGCAGCATACCTATCATATCTTAGTCCGCTTTCAGAGATTGGCGACATATATATAACACCAACATTTAAGCTTTTTAGATATTCTAGTTTTTCTTCAATTCCTTTGATGTTTCCTCCAAAGAAATCATTGTTATGATAATTTCCAGTCTCATCTTTTCTCCAATCAGGCATTTCTGCCCAATTACGATATTTCCTGCCTGGTATTTGCTTTTGATTTGCATTTTGACTTTTGTAGAATCTATCTACAAAAATCTGATAGTAAATTTTGTCTTTTGCCCAATTTGGTACTTCAAAATTGTCTTGAATAACAAGTACAATCCAATATGGTGATTCTTGCCATTCATCAATAATAAATGGCTTTCCTGTTTTTCTATTAATTTTTATAGCTTTTTTTCTATTTTCTCCATTTTCATCTTTCATTTCTAATGAAAAAAAGAAGTAATAATTTCCATAATTCTCAAATTTTACATTTGTAGAATATGTTATAAAATCATTATCTTCTTTCGTAATTTTCATTTCCTGAATAATGCTTGGAGATTCGCCATATCTATTAATCAAAACTTCTACTTTTTGTATACTTCCCACATTTTTTGGAATTGCAATTGTTATTTCCAACTTTTTACTGATTTCCACTTCTTGTTTATTAGAAATGTTAATCCGTATTTCACTACTTGCTACTCTTGATTTCATGCTGATCATCCTTTCTTAATTAAGAATAGCTAATATAAGATGTATCAATTTTAATTTACTATATTTTGATTTTTTTGTCAATAAATTTATTTAAGTTTTAATTATTTTATTTCATTCATTTCTTTTTCATCATTATATTCATTTACTAGATATAGTGGTCTATTTTTTGTCTCATTAAAAATTCTACCTAGATATTCTCCAACAATTCCAAATAGTAATATTTGAATTCCTGAGAAAAATAAAATTAATAATATAATTGCTTGAAATGCCTGAATTGCTTCATGAACTACAAAACATTTTACAATTACATAAACAAAATAAACAAATAATACTATAAATGTAGGTATTGCAATAAATGTTGAAAGTCTAAGTGGTGATGTAGTAAAAGATGTAATTCCATCAATAGCTAAATCCACTAATTTTATATAGTTCCACTTTGTTTTTCCTGCTATTCTTGGATCTCTATCATACAATACTTCCTTTTTCTTGTAACCAATCCAGCTAAACATACTTTTAGTATTTCTTTGTGATTCTCTTAGTTTCCTTAAAGCATTTACACATCTTCTATCTAGTAATCTAAAATCACCTGTATCTTTCTGTATTTCAACTCTTGTTAAATGTTGTAATACTTTGTAATACATTTTAGATGTGAATTTTTTTAGCCATGTTTCTCCTTTTCTTGATTTTCTCTTAGCATATACGTCATCATATCCTTCTTCCCAATACTTTACTAATTCAGGTATTAATTCTGGTGGATCTTGTAAATCTGCATCCATAAATATTACACAGTCTCCTGTTGCATAATCAAGGCCTGCTATCATTGCAATTTCTTTACCAAAGTTTCTTGAGAAATCTACATAGCATATTCTTTTATCTTCTGCTCTTAATTGTTTTATTATATTGATTGTTTTATCTTTACTTCCATCATTTACAAATAATATTTCAAATTCATAATTTTCCATATTTTCCATTAATTTTTTCATTCTATCATATAACATTGGTAGTGATTCTTCTTCATTATATGCTGGTATAATTACACTTATTTTTTTCATTTCTTATTTCCCTCTTTCTATATTAATTATCTTTTTTACTTTTAAAAGCGAAAAATTTACTAATAAAGAAATTTAAAATAATTACAATTATAGTAAGTCCCATTTTAGTTATTATATTTGGAATTGGAAGTTCAAATAATATTAATCCTCCTACAAATTCTACTACCATTGTAAATGCTCTTCCTAACATGAATTTGCCAAATTCTATTATTCTTTCTTTGAAAGAATCTGCTTCTGAGTGAAAAACTAAATCTTTATTAGTTATATATGCAAATATTACAGCTAATAAAATTGCTATAATGTTTGATATGTTTTCGTTCCATTGTAATATTGAATTCATTACATAGAATGAACCTAGGTTTACAATTGTTGTTAATATTCCAAATGCTATATATAAAATTACTTCTTTAGTTAATATTTTTTCTATTATCTTTCCAATCTTTTTCATATCTTTCTTCCTTCTCTAGCATTCTTTTATCTATTTTTTAATTCCTCTATTTGGTTATATCTCAATAAACTTAATTCATAATTTTCTTTATGTTGTTTTACAACAGTATGCAATATAACTCCACATTGTTCCACTATGACTGATAATGTTATAATTCCTGTTGCTAAAATGGCAGACGGTACTTTTGTTATATAGTGTGTATTAAGAAATTCTATTAATACTGGTGTTCCAACAGCAATTCCTATCATAAATAATATGAGTGCAATAATGGTAAAAAATTGTAATGGCTTATAATTTTTAAACATATTTACTATAGTTTTTATTACTTTTACTCCATCTCTTATTGTATTTAGCTTTGATTGACTTCCATTAGGTCTATCCCTGTATATAATTGGTATTTCCTTTATTATATATCTCTTATCCAATGCATATAAAGACATTTCTGTTTCTATTTCAAATTTTTGGCTTAATACTGGCATATTTTTTACAAACATTTTACTAAACGCCCTATATCCAGTCATAATATCTCTTAATTTTGTTTGAAATAGTAGATTAATTCCCTTTCTTACTAAATTGTTTCCAAATTCATGGAAATGACGCTTATTTTCTTTTTGATAAGTTCCATTGGATAATCTATCTCCAATTGTCATGTCTGCTTCTTCATTTCTTATCGGCTCTATTAATTGATGGACAAACTCTGCTGGATAAGTGTCGTCACCATCTACCATAACATAGATGTCTGCATCAATTTCTCTAAACATTGTTCTTACAACATTTCCCTTTCCTTGTTTAGATTCTCTTCTTACAATTGCACCCTCTCTTTTAGCAATTTCTGCTGTTTTATCTTTTGAATTATTGTCGTATACATAAATATCTGCATAAGGCAATTCTCTTTTAAAGTCTTTTATTACTTTTTCTATGGTAAGTTCTTCGTTATAACATGGTATTAATACTGCTACTTTTTTCATTTTGTTTCTCCTTCCATATATTTTTCATTTTATTATAATCTATACTTTCTATCATAGCACATAAAATTCCTAGTATGGCTATTGCTTGTATCCTATATGTGAAGTAAGAATGTATCGTAGAGTGTCCTGCAAAAATGAAATACCATATATATGGATATAAAGTTATGAATATAAGTGGAATAACTACTTTTATTTTCTTTGGTTTCTTTTTGTTCTTTACCATAATAATTCCCCAAATAACTGTAATTATAATCAATAATATGGCTAATACCGTATTATATAAATATTTAAGATTTTCTAGTATCGCTCCTAATCTTGGTGCTGGATATTGATCATTCCCATTTACTCTAAATATAATATTTTTAAGAGCTACTTCTATTACATTTCTTTGTAAAATAATAGAGGATATTACCCACTTAGCAAAAAATATTGTTGCATAAGATATTCCCCATAATATAGATAATTTTATTATATATATTATAGATTCCTTTATCTTACAATCCTTTTTATTTTTTAATAACACAACAATTATTAATGGTATTCCTAACGTTATTAATGGTGATGTTAGTAAATCAAAAAAGGTTGTACACCCTCCCATTATAAAAAATAAATAGGAATATAAATTTTCTTTATTCATTTTATATAAAAGGTTGACTAAAATCACAGATAATAGTGTCAATGCAAATACTCCTGTATATTGCAATGAACTTGGTACGATAAAGAAACATACAGCCAACATTGAAAATAAAAACGCCATTGCATGCATTATGCTTAAATTCTTGGAAATACATATGGCTGCTATCATTAATAATAAAAACATTAACATGTAAAATAAAAATCTTATTTCTTCATAATTGAAAAACAATAGTAATGGTCTTAGTACAGCTTGTATTCCGTGCCAATACCATGGATATTCTTCATTATTTTGAATATCTGGATTGTCCATTGCTTGTTCTATTGATATATATTGATTCCCGCCTTCTTCTGAAAATCTTGAATTTCCAAATGTTCTTACTAATAAGTTCTCATTTTCTTCTTTTCCTTTGTTCATCGCTGTATTTAATATTAATAAATCTGTAAATTCGTCTAATTGTGCCCCCTCTATATATTTTCCAAATAAAGGATTTCCATTTGATTTTAAAATGAAATCTTTTGACTCTTTGATATGTCCTTGTATTCTTTGGTTTGGTAACGCATAACTAATTAGCATAGCTATACAAAATAATACTAGCATTACAATAAAAATAAGAACATATACTAATCCTTGCTTTACTCTCTCTTTTTTCATTTCTATTCTCCTATATTAATTTTTTCCTTTATAATATATTGTGGTCTATCTTTACATTCATCATATATTTTTGCTATATATTCACCTATCATCCATAATGAAACAAGTATAATTCCACTAAAGAATGTAACTGCTACCATAATAGATGTCCAGCCAGTTGTTAGGTTATTCCATTTAAAGATAAAAGATAATAAAGAATAAATTAAAATGATAACAGATATAGAAATTGTTAACATTCCAAGCCCACCTACTATTTTTAATGGCTTGGTTGAAAATCCTATAATCCCATCCGATGCTAATTTTAACATTTTCTTTAGTGGATATTTAGTTTTACCAGCAAATCTTTCTTTTCTTTCATATTCAAATGCCTTTTGTTCAAAACCAACCCAGCTAAATAATCCTCTTAAAAATTTATTATGCTCCGGTAGAGAATTAATAACCTCAACTACCTTTCTATCTACTAATCTAAAATCACCTGTGTCTTTTGGAATTTCCACATCTGATAGTGCGTTTAATGTATGATAAAACATTTTTGCTGTCAATAATTTGAATTTAGACTCTCCTTCTCTAGTTTTTCGTTTACCATATATTACTTCATTTCCTTCTTCCCACAATTTTAGCATGTCTGATATTAATTCAGGTGGATCTTGCAAATCTGCGTCAATAATTACAATGACATCACCTGTTACATATTTTAATCCTGCTGTAACAGCACATTGATGTCCAAAATTTCTAGAAAAAGATATTACTTTTAGTTTTTGGTCTTTTTCTGCAATTTCTTTTAATATTGTCAAAGTTTTATCTTTACTTCCGTCATTAACACATATTATCTCATACTCATAATTTTCTATGTGTGATAAAATATTTGTCATTCGCTTGTAACATTCTTCTACTACCTCTTCTTCATAATACATTGGTATGACTACTGATATTTTTTTCATCTTCTTTTTTCTCCTTTATTTTACTATTTATCTTTATACTTGCAATCGGAATTAATACAACAATATATGGTATGATATATCTCGATTTTCCTTCCCATAATATATGAAATATAAAGCCACCAACAAAACTCAATAGTAATAAAATTACTTCATTTGACAGATTTCTTCTGTTTACTATTATAACCATGACGGTTACACCAAATATAATAAGCATTAGAGCTCGCTGATATAATTGAGCTGCTGTTTCATGTTTCAACATTTTTTCATCTATTTTAGTTGCCTCTTCTATTTCTTCTTCGGTTGGTTCTTCTTTATCCATATTTAAACTTAAGTTTTGCCATATAGACTCTTGTAATGGCTCTGCCCACATAGAAATAACCTTTTTGGTATAAAATTTTATAGTATAATAGATATCTCCTGAAAAATCAGTTATTCGTTGTTTTATCATTTCTACATATTGCTCATTTGCTGTGTCTATTTGATTCCATCCTATATCTGCACTTTCATTATACCATCCATTTGCTCTCATTCCTTCTTGCATTCCCATAGCCAAAAAACCTGTCGTTGGAAATGTTTTTTCCGGATTTAAATTATATTTTTTAGAAAGTACTCCTTTTAATATGTTGGATGGAATAATTGCTACTATGACAAACATTATAACACATAAAATTTTAATTCCTACCTGTATTAATTTTTCTATATTTTTCAAATCTACTTTTTTGATTTCTAATATATTCAATATTAAATAGATAGCTATTGCTATTATAAAAATCAAGTTATTCATTCTTTCCATAGCAGATATCATCATTAATATAGCCGAAAATACAAGGTATCTTATTTTTTTATTCTTTACATATTTCATAGCAAAATATAAAGCAAAAATGGTAAGTGGTAAACTCACTAAATCACCATAGGTAAAGTTAACTAGTAATATTAATGGAATATATGTAAATGATAGGATAAAAAATAATGTTTTACTGATACGATATTCTTTTCCTAACAACTTTAAAATAAAATATAATCCTATTACAGAAAAACAATTTGCTATAACATTTACTACTTTTATAATAATTACTTCACAAGAATTTAGCACCCAGAAGATTTTTGAAAATATATATGCTAACGATAAATTTTGAGGATATAATTCAAAATATTTAGTAGCTGTTAAATTCTCTCCTCGGAACATTTGGCAAGCACCTTCATAAACTCTCATGGAATCTGCTGCTGGTACTGATTGTCTTACATGAACCCACAGTAACATAATGGTAATATATATTAAAAATATAAATCCTATAATAGCAATATTCTTTTTCATACGTTTCTTATCTTCTTTTTCTACCAATTTATCAATACAATTACTAATACTAATAATTCCAATAGCAATCAAAGTCGAAACAATTAAATTACTAAGTCCAAAATAGGAAATCGTTACTTGTTCTTTCCATTCGCTACTTACTTCTGCTATGTAAATTAAATTCATTAGAAATACAATGATGCCTAATATAAGTGCTATCGTTATTATTACATTTTTTACAAATTTCATTTTTTCCCTCTTCTCTATTTCGAACCTATCTAATATTGAAAGAAATATCCTTCTCTTTCATTTTCTATTTCTTCTTTTACTTCATAATTCTTGATTCCTAAATCATCCATATTATACAAAGCCCCTTGTACTCCTATGTGATTGAGTTTAATTTCTACTACTTCATTTTCATGACAACATTGAACAAAGTCATTTATTTTTTTACCAATGTAAGCATCATTATTCCTTGTATTGGTAAGCGTTGTATATAATACGATTAATGTATTTACTAACATAATAATTGATATCATTACACCTAACACAAAATGTATTTTTTTATCTTTCTCCCATAATAAGTAGCTAAGCATAAGTATTGGAACAGCATAGAAATATGGAATATATCTTGCCCAATAACTTCCATCTAAAGCTAAGATTAATATTGCAGTAATTCCTAGTATGATTAGATAAGGAATTAGCATGTCCCATTTTTTATTTTTTATTAATTTTATAATTATATATATCGTTCCTATCATAGATGCAACAAATACTACACTAAATAATGGTCCAAATCCACCAACTCTTATATCTGGAATAGAATAATTTTTTATCTCTTCCTTAGATAACGTAAATGGTATTTTTAAAGTTGGTTGTACATTTTCTGATGAATAGGTTGGTGATACATTTTCTCCCTTTGAAAATATAGATATTAAAAATATTTGCAAATTATTTTTGTCACTAAATGATGATGGTTGTTCTTTTACTACCATATTTTCTACATGTCCTTCTCCATATAAAGGATATAATGGATTTCCATGGTCTATCATATTTCTAGTATAAGAAGAATAGCCTACAATTCCTATGGATACAAGAACTGTTACAATATAAAATATAGTATATTTTTTTAGTGTGTCAATAAATTCTTCTTTTCCTTGTCTATATGCTCTGATTAGCCAATATACATAAAAGGCAAAGCAGAAAATTCCCGCAAATGCTAATCCTGTAAATTTAATATTAATACATAAAAGTATACTACTTGCTAATACTAGTAAGTTTTCTTTTTGATTATATTTTTCTTTATCACTTTCTACGATACAAGCATATAATATCAATAATATGGATATCATTAAAGCTCCATCTACGTAGTAATTAAATATTTGTACTATGGTAATAGTATTAAATGCTAAAAGAACAGAAACTGCTAAACTTGTAAATAAGCTTCTTTTTTTGTCTTTGTATAAATAAGAAAATAGAATGCCAAATGCTACATACATTAGTAAAACTGTATAACCTTTTCCTGTTTCTATATTTCCTGTAAATGCATAAATAACAGCTGCATAAATTTCAGTTCCTTTTGCATAATGATCTATCCATAATGTATTAATGTTATCTTCTGATGTATTAAATACATTTCCATTCTCTTTTTTAAAGTCTTTGCTATCTTCATAAGCTGGATTCCATCCATTTTTCATACTTCCAATTGCTAATTTGTGATAAGTATTTCCATCTGCCGTAAAGTCATATATTTTTCCTTCTATAAATGTAGTACCCACAAATAAAAGCATTCCTAAGACAATTGCTATAATATTTATTTTCCAATTATCTTTTTTATAAAATAGCATACATTCTGCTATTGCAATTATTGTTATAATTGGTAGATGCCATCTTGTAACTGTTATTCCAACTAAAAATAATAATGTTGTTATTAGTAATATTGCTACTATTTCTATCAATAAAAATATAGCTGATTTCTTTATAATTTCTATAATCGTATTTTTACCTACTTTTTTCATTATTTATCTGCTTCCTCCTCATTTACAAATCTGGTTGAAAAAAATAATTAAATTGACACAGCTAAATTGTAATTATTTTCAATCTTACAATTGTTCTGCAAAACCCTTTTGCAATTTATTAAATATCATATATCCAATCACACAAGCAACAAGAGAACCTACAATTAATAATAATAATGGTACTATATCAATCATAGTTTGGTTATAAAATATATCTCGATAGGCCTCAATAATATAGGTCATTGGATTTATGTTTAAAATCCATCTATATTCTGCTGGTATCACATCGGCTGAATATACAATTGGTGTAGCATAGAAAAATAGTTGTAAAGCTACACCAATCAAGTGTTGCAAATCTCTAACATATACGGATATACTTGAGACAATCAAACCAATCGCAATCAATAATACATATTGTGCTACTAATACTAGAGGATAAAAAATAATGTATTTACTAATTCCTATTCCTCCAAAAATAACAAATGCAAGGATAATAATTGTTGATATTAAAAAGTTAACTGCTTCACTTGTTACAATAGAAATAGGTAAAATCTCTCTTGGAAAATATACTTTTTTTACAATATTTCCATTTTCTACCATGGTGAATGCTGACCTTGTTATTGCTGATGAAAAAAACGTCCATGGAATTAAGCCACAACAGATAAATACCGCATAATTTTCTTGTGGATTTTTTAAAATTAATTGAAATACAATAGCATATACAACAATTTGTAATAAAGGATTTAAGAAGGACCATAGTACTCCTAAAAATGAGTTTTTATATTTTCCCCTTATTTCCTTTTTTACGTTTGTTTTTAATAATTCTCTGTATTTATATAACTCTTTAAATACTTTTAGCATTTTTACTCCTTCATTCTATTTTATATCATTTTTTTAATTTTTTCTTTTATTCCAGTTTTCTTGATTATCCCCATAATACCTGTCGCCTTTAAGAATTTTATGAAGCCTCTCCATAGTGGATTTTTCCATAACATTCCTTTTATTCTAGCTATTTTGTATCGTTTTAAGTTTTCAGGCTCTGAATAATTTCCTACCTCTTGTGGAAAATAATTTCTAATATCTAATTGATTATACATAACTATATATTGTTTGTACAAGTCCTTATTGACTACACTTTTAGGATCTATCTGTGTTCCTCGTTTTGCAAATTCTTCAAACTCCTTTTCAAATATTTCTACCATATTGTTTACCGTATAACCATTTAGTATTTTTTCTCTACAATTTTCTTTTAATTTGGTATCCTTTAATACTTCTTGGATAGCTTTTACATATCGATTAATTTCTTCTTCTGAATAATCTCTATTGTTATATCCATTTTTAGCAGTTTGAATGTTTTGCACAACTCTTCCACAACTTTCATCTACTAATTCTTTTTGTCCTCCAACATCTGCTGTTACTACTGGTGTTCCCATAGCTAATGATTCATAGGTCGTAATAGTTAATCCTTCTACTAAGGAACATATTACACTTACATCTGCCACTTTGTAAAATGGTTTGACATTATTCTGCATTCCAAAAAAGATAATATTTTTATAGATTCCTTCTTTTTTTGCTGTATATTTCATTTCCTTTAGTTCTGGACCATCTCCCACTACCATCAACACAATATTTTTATTGCCTTCCAATATCTTCTTTAATACTTTTACGATAAAAATTGGTCTTTTTTCTTCTGATATTCTACATAAAAACAAGATTACCTTTTTATCTTTCAACTTGTCCTTTTGTTTTTCTAGATCTTTATTGTCTGAAATCTTTATTTTATGGCTATCAAATTCTTCTTCATCTACTCCTATATATACTGTTTCTACGTTATCAATAGTTCTTCCCATATCTTCTTTCATTGATTGTCTTAAAACTTTTGTACATGTATAGGTTTTATCTAAAAAGCTATCAATTGCTGTTGAATCTCTCGGATATTCACCATTTCTCCAGCTCCAATTTGCGCTATGTAAATAATCTGTAAATACTACTTCTGGAAATTCTGATTTTAGCCATGGTATAGCATAAAATCCAAAGTAACTATTCGATTGCATAACAATGTCTATATTCCTTGATTTTATCATATAATGGATAAATGCTGGCCAATCTTGTCTATGTAAAAAGCTGGTTAAGTCAAATACTTCTGCATATTTTTCAAATTTTTGTCTCCAAACATAGTCCGAATTTTCTGTTGTAACTATTGTAATATCAAATTTGTTTTTATCTAATCTAGATATTAAGTCTAAGTTGAATTTGTCAGCTCCTCCTACTTTAAACCAAGGTAATATAAATAAAAGTCTAATTTTTTCACCTTTTCTATTAATTGGCTTTCTATCCCAAGAAAATGTATAAGGATAAGAATCATAGTTAGATTTTGTTGTGGTTGGAAATTGAATGGCGTATACCTCTTCTTTTATTTTTTCTGCTTGTTTCGCAATTTCTTCTCTTGCGTGCTTATCTCTTTTTTTATCTTTATTAATAGAGTCTAGTATTCCGCCTTCTTTTTTCTTCCTATACCAAAAGCCATAATAATTCATTCGGATTGGAAAATATCCTTTTTCTAACATTCTAAGCCATAAATGCCAATCTTCATGGACATCGTTGTCAACTACACCATATCCCCCAACAGCTAATAAAGCTTCCTTTTTGATTAACGAACATACTGGCAAGATATTTTCTTTTTTCTCAGTATTGATATTAAATATCTGTTTCCACAAAAACTCTTGTCCATCAAAATTAACTAAATCTGCATAAACCCAAGATGCTTTTGGATTGGTTTGCAAGGTCCAATAACTACATTCTAGCATCGTTCTATCTATGACATCATCTGCGTCTAGAATAAATAACAAATCACATTTTGCTTTTGCTATAGCAATGTCTCTGGTTATAATTCTTCCTTGATTTTTTTCATGATATATTTTGATTCTATTATCTAAACTAGCAATTTCTTCTAGTGTTTCTTTTGTTCCTTCTTCTGTACTTCCATCATTTATGATAATCCACTCCCAATAAGGAAATGTTTGATTGATAATAGAATTGGCTGTTTGTCTAATATATTTTTTAGCGTTATAATATCCTGTTATGATACTGATAATTGGTTCCTTGTCATTTATGGATTGATTTAAGTTTAATTCTTTTCCTGGTATCATACTATAGTCAAAATATTTTTCTTCTTCGTTCATCAATATACTCTCCTTTATCTAGTTTCTTTTACATATTCTTCTACCACTTCTTTTGTATCTCCATCCATTCTTATTTTGCCATTATATAGCCAGATGGTTCTATCACATAATCTTTTTACAGATTCCATGCTATGGGTTACAAATACCATGGTCTTTCCTTGTTTTTTTAATTCTAACATTTTTTTAAAGCATTTATTTTGAAAGTGCTCATCTCCAACTGATAAGATCTCATCAATTAATAAAATATCAGCATCTACATTGATGGCTACTGAGAAAGCTAACCTCATATACATTCCCGATGAATAGGTTCTAACTGGATTATCAATAAAAGGTCTTAATTCAGAAAACTCAATAATTTCTTCTATTCTTTCATTAATTTCTTTTCTTGTTAAACCAAATATAGAAGCATTAAAATATATGTTTTCTCTTCCTGAAAAATCCGGATGGAATCCTGCTCCCAATTCAAGCAAAGAAGTTAATTTCCCACAGGTTGTTATTTTTCCCTTATTGGGATATATTATTTTTGTCATTAATTTTAGTAGTGTCGATTTTCCACTGCCATTGGTTCCTATTAACGCAACAACTTCTCCTTTTTTTATTTTAGCATTAATTCCTTGCAAAACTATTCTTTTTTCTTTTTTATTTCTAGAAAATAAAAATAATAATTTTTCTTTTATTGTATTTGCCTTATCTAAATAAACACTAAATGTTTTGTATACATTATCAACAATTATACTATATTCTTCTGTTTCTTTCATTATTAAGATACATTCCTTTCAATTTTTTCTTATTATATCATAATTCAGTTTATTGTAAAGGCTTTTCACTAATTTTAATTTTTAAGCCATGTAGGTTAGTCAATCATTTGTCACAAATTATTTAAAATAAATACTTTGAGCACC
>OCHL01000012.1_pt1 | contig 235489 bp, 263 predicted proteins | sample 1538421 | NCBI WGS metagenome assembly OCHL01 (sample SAMN04571690, study PRJEB22368) | human gut metagenome | biome: human gut; material: stool | host: Homo sapiens | place: Luxembourg | collected 2012-06-01 | reverse complement strand
TTTTCTTGTATTAGATTTTCTTTTTGAATGAAATGAAAAGACATTAAATAAAATTCAAGTGTTATAGTGGGAGCCAAAGCTTGGGCACCATAATCATTTCTTACTGAACTGTAACTTGGTACGATTTAAAAAATAAAGAAACTAAAATTTATCATTGATTTTTTATGTTGCATTATATATAATATAATTGTTATAAATGAAATAATATTTTTTAGAAAGGAGATTCTTATTATGGAAAATGAAATTAATACTCAAAATAAAATCCTTGGGAAAACATTCTTTTGGATGTTCTTAGGCCTTCTTGGTTCTGGAATTATAGCATGGTACACATATACTTCAGGTTTATACATGAATTTCTTTACAAATGCTTCTATGCTTATATTATTAATTATAGAATTAGTAGCTGTATTGCTTTTTACATTTTTATTTAAAAAACTTCCACCAGTTGCAGTCCGGAATTCTGTATTTTGTCTATTCCATGATAAATGGAGTAACTTTATCAGTAGTCTTTGTTGTATATGAACTAAGTTCAATAGTTTCTGTTTTTATTATATCTGCCTTAGTATTTGGCATATTAGGATTTATTGGATACAAAACAAATAGAGATTTGAATTCTTGGGGAACGTATATCATTGTATTTTTAATTGCTGGCATTGTTTTAAGTTTACTAAATTTAATTGTATTTAGAAGTTCTGTTCTTGATATAGCAATAGATTGGTTAATCCTAATATTATTCTGTGGAGCAACTATTTATGATATTAATAAAATTAAAGTACTTCAAGAATCAGCTGATATAAATCAAGATAAAATTCATATTTATTGTGCTATGCAATTATATTTAGATTTTATTAATATTTTCTTAAGAATACTTTCTTTATTTGGAAAAAGTAAGGATTAAATTAAAATAAACGTAGTATATAACACTATACTACGTTTATTATTTTACATACTTTTTTTATTATATTCCATCATTACAATCTTCAAATTGAGAATTATATAAATCTGCATAAAATCCATTTTTAGCTAATAATTCTTCATGTGTTCCTTGTTCTATAATATCTCCATGATTCATAACTAATATTAAATCCGCATTTTTAATTGTCGATAATCTATGAGCTATAATAAAACTTGTTCTGCCATTCATTAAATTATCCATAGCTTTTTGAATTTGTATTTCAGTTCTTGTATCTATTGAGCTTGTTGCTTCATCTAAAATTAAAATTTTAGGATTTGCTAAAATAACCCTAGCTATTGTCAACAATTGTTTCTGCCCTGCAGACACATTGCTTGACTCCTCATTTAATATTGAATTATATCCTTTTGGTAATGTTTTTATAAAATGATGTACGTGCGCTGCTTTTGCAGCTTCAATTACTTCTCCATCTGTTGCTTCTTCATTACCATACTTAATATTTTCTTTTACAGTTCCTCCAAATAACCATGTATCCTGTAGAACCATTCCAAACATTTTTCTAAGTTCTCCACGTTTAAAGTCTTTAATGTTGTGACCATCAATATTAATCTCTCCAGAATTAACATCGTAAAATCTCATTAATAATTTTACCATTGTAGTTTTTCCAGCTCCAGTTGGCCCTACAATTGCTATTTTTTGTCCTTCTTTAATATTAGCACTAAAATCATTTATAATTGTTTTATCTTCATCATATCCAAAATTAACATGTTTAAATTCTACATTTCCTTTAATTTTAGATGTGTCTATTTCACCCTTTGCAGTTTCTATTTCCTCTGGCTGTTCCAAAAATTCAAATACTCTTTCAGCAGCTGCTACCATAGCTTGTAACATACTTGAAATTTGTGCTATTTGATTAATTGGTTGAGTAAATTGTTTATTATATTGTATAAAACTTTGTATATTTCCAACAGTTATTTTTCCTTGAATTGCTAAATATCCACCTGCAACTGCAACTCCAACATAACCGCACATTAGCAACAAAATTCATAACAGGAAACATTAATCCTGATAAAAATTGAGATTTCCATCCAGAATGATATAATTCATTATTTGCTTTTTTAAATTCTTTATTTGCTCTTTCTTCACTATTAAATACTTTTACAATATTTAATCCACTATAGATTTCTTCTACTTGGCCATTTACATGTCCTAAATAGTCTTGTTGCTTTTTAAAATATTTCTGTGATTTTCCAACAATACTTTTTACAATAAATGCTGATATTGGTAAAATAATAAGTGATATTAATGTCATTTCCCAACTAATTGATAACATCATAACTAATATTCCAACAATTGTACATGTTGATGTAATAATCTGTGTAATACTTTGATTTAAATTCATACTTAATGTATCTACATCATTTGTTATTATTGATAATACTTCACCATGTGTTTTTTTATCAAAATATTTCATAGGTAATTTATTTATTTTTTCTGCAATATCATTTCTAAGTTTATAAGTTATTTTCTGTGCAATACTTGTCATTGTAAAACCTTGAATAAAAGAAAAAATAGCACTCACAATATATAAACCTAATAATGTTAAAGCAATTTGACCTATTTTTCCAAAGTCAATTCCATTTCCTCCTGATAATTTTCCTATCAATCCATTAAAAATCTCTGTTGTTGCATTTCCTAATATTTTAGGTCCAACAATTGTAAATATAGTACTTCCAATAGCAAATATAAACACAATAATAAGTGCTAATTTGTATTTAGATAAATATCCATTTATTAATTTTTTTGTAGTTTCTTTAAAATTCTTTGGTTTTTCGGTTTCCGTTTTTCCACCTGGTCTTCCCATTGGTCCTGGCATATGCTATTCCTCCTTTCCATCTTTGTTTTCTTTATATTCTGACAATTCCTTTTCAGATAGCTGTGATAAAGCAATTTGTCTATATGTTTCATTTTCTTTCATTAATTGTTCATGTTTTCCTATTCCTACAACTTTTCCTTCTTCCAAAACAATTATTTGATCTGCATTTAAAATTGTACTAATTCTTTGAGCAACTATAATTACTGTTTTATTTTCTGTTTTCTCAGCTAAAGCTTCTCTTAACTTAGCATCTGTTTTAAAGTCTAAAGCAGAAAAACTATCATCAAATACAAAAATTTCAGGATCTTTTGCTATTGCTCTTGCAATTGATAAACGTTGTTTTTGTCCTCCTGATACATTTGCTCCTCCTTGAGCTATAGCATCTTTATATTTTTCTTCTTTTCCTTCTATGAATTCTGTAGCTTGTGCTATTTCAGCAGCCTCTATCATTCTTTCATCTGACATATTTTCATCAGAATATTTTATATTAGATTCTATTGTTCCTGAAAATAATACTCCTTTTTGAGGTACAAATCCAATAATATCTCTTAAATCTTTTTGTGATACATCTTTAACATTTACACCATCAATTAAAAGTTCTCCTTCTGTAACATCATAAAATCTTGGCAATAAGTTAACAATTGTTGATTTTCCACTTCCTGTACTTCCTATAATTGCAGTCGTTTCTCCTGGTTTCGCAGTAAAATTAATATCTTCCAATATCTCTGTATCTGCATCTGGATATCTAAAACATACATTTTTAAATTCTACAAATCCTTTTTTATTTGGATTAAATTTTCTAATATTATCTTTATCTTTTATGCTTGGTTCTGTTTCCAGTACTTCATTAATTCTATTTGCTGAAACAGAAGCTCTTGGAAGCATAATTGAAATCATTGAAATCATTAAGAAAGCCATTACAATTTGCATCATATATTGAATAAATGCCATCATATCTCCTACTTGCAATAATCCTTGATCTACACTATGTCCTCCAACCCAAATTACTAAAATCATCATTGAATTCATGATAAACATTAGCATTGGCATCATCATTGACATGGCTCTATTAACAAATATATTTGCTTTCATTAAATCTTTATTAGCAACATCAAATCTATTTTCTTCTCTTTTCTCTTTATGAAAAGCTCTTATAACAGATAAACCTGTTAAAATTTCTCTTGAAACTAAGTTTAATTTATCTGTTAATTCTTGTAATTTCTTAAACTTAGGCATAGCTACAATAAATAATGTTCCTACTACAAATAAAATAGCTAATATGGCTACTCCTATAATCCATGCCATAGAGTTGTCTCCATTTGTTAATACCTTTACAAATCCTCCTATTCCTATAATAGGTGCATATACTACTACTCTAAACAGCATAGTAATTAATTGTTGAATTTGTTGAATATCATTCGTACTACGAGTAATTAATGATGCTGTTGAAAACTCATTTAACTCTTTATTTGAAAAGCTTAATACTTTTTTAAATACTTTTTCTCTTAAGGTTTTCCCTAATTTAGCAGCTACTTTTGAAGATAATAACATAATTAATATAGCTGATGCCATACTAATTAAAGCAATTCCTAACATTTCAATTCCAGATAACAATATGTAATCATTTTGAAGTTTATCTGTATCTACTCCTAAATCTTTATAAATTTCTTTTACAGATGAAATAGCTGCTTGTTCTCTAATAGAATCTGCCATTTCTTCTATTTTGGTTGAAAATTCACTCAAAGCTTGTTTTCTTTGTTCTTCTGGCATATTTCTTATAATGTCTATTAAAGACATATTTTGTATTACTGTTTTTTGAGCTTCTGGCATATTCTCTGTTAATTTTTCCTTTATCTTATTAGCAGTTTCTTCACTTTTTAATGTTGACATTTCCATAAGTGGCGTTGATAAAATTTTTGAAAGCTCTTCCTTTTTATCTTTGTCTATTTCTTTCAAAACATAAACATTATTAGATTCTACATTATAATCTTTTCCCAAATATCTTTCTATAATTTGTTTTTCATGATTATTTAATGTATCTCCTACTAATGTATATGAGTCTAATATTTCGTCGCTTTTATCAGAAAACATTAATAATAAATCCATATTTTCCTTACTAATAACCTCTGGAACTGCTGTTTCAATTCCTCCTGATTGTATACCCACATTAACTATTTTTGAAGTATAATCTGGTAGTGCTAAGTCAGTTGTAGCTTGTATGCATAACAATATTACTATTACTAAAACTGACCAAAATGATTTTTTTAAATTTCTTAATACTTTTAGCATTTTTTCCTCCTTTTTTAATTATTTTTTTCCTACTATCATAATCATTTGTATTAATATATCATAAATTTATAATAACACCCTATCATTTTTGTGACATGGTGTTATTTTGTCAACGTTTTATATGTGAAAGTTGTGTGAATTTACATCTTTCTAAATACGCCTGCTACTTTTCCTAATATTTCACATGTTGGAACTATAATAGGATTCATCGTACTATTTTCTGGTTGAAGTCTAATATGGTCCTTTTCTTTATAAAATGTTTTTACTGTTGCTTCATCACCAATTAAAGCTACTACAATTTCTCCATTATTTGCCATATTTTGTCTCTTAACTAAGATATAATCTCCATCTAAAATTCCTGCTTCAATCATGCTCTCTCCTCTGACAGTAAGCATAAAACTCTCAGAGTTTCCAACAAAATCTACTGGTATTGGAAATGTGTCTGTTACATTCTCTACTGCAAGTATTGGTTCTCCTGCTGTTATTTTGCCTATAATTGGAACTTCTACTAATTCTTTTTGAGTATAAAATTCTTTACTTGATGTTTTTTTCTCTTCTCCTGAACCACCTTTTAATAAACGTAATGTTCTTCCTTTTTTATCTTGTTTTTTTATGTACCCTTTTTCATCTAATTTTGATAAATATCCATGAACAGTGGCTGTTGAACTTAATCCTACTGCTTTTCCAATCTCCCTTACTGATGGTGGATATCCTTGTGTCATTATTTGTTTTTCAATAAATCTTAAAATTGCTTTTTCTCTTTTATTTAATTCTGGTTTTTTTCTAGGCATATTCTTCACTCCCATTTTTTATTTGCACATATAATATCATACAAACAAAAAAATGTCAAACATTTTTTTGCATTAAATTTTAATTCTTGATAATTTTTAAAATTTATTTAATTTCTGTTCCACCCCACTCAACAACTGTATAGCCTTCTCTTATTGGTGTTTCTAAATTTTGTTCTTGAACTTCTATCTTTTCATCTAGACCTTTCCAGTCCATCATTACTCTGATTAAATTGTCTGGCTTTGGTGTTATTTCCAATGGCATTGATTTATCTTGTTCTTCTTTTGTCTCAAATCTTATATAGTTATAATTATTTTCCTCCATTTTTGGAAGCCAATATATAATAAATTCTTCTGCCTCTTTATCACTTAAACCTAATAGAGATAATTTTTCCTCCAGAAAAGTTGCAGTATCTTTACCTTTTACACAAAAACCTTCTTTTAGATTTATATTTTTAGGAACCTCTTTACCTTCCCAATATAATGCATATAAATTTTTTCCTGTATTTTTATCAACTAGTGTTCCATCAACATCGGCTGTGACAGACCAGCCATTTTTATATTTTGGATATGTACATGATAAATATTGTGGATTACCCAACTTCACTTCTACGTCCATCTTTTCAATTGGATAAATATATATAATTGGTTTTTTAACAATATCTGTCACAACGAACCCGCCATTATTTCCCGAAGTATGCGAATTTTGATTTTGATATCTAATACTATTTGATTGATTTTTCATATTATTATTTATAGCAATACTTACTAAAATTATTACTATTATAATAAGTATAGCAATCATTAATAAAACTAAATACTTTGTCTTATTTTCTTTTTTTTCTTTTTTCACGTTCAACACCTCTATATTCATATTATCATTATATCTAACTTATTTCAACAATATTTTTAAAAATATTAGAGTCGTTTATTATAACTCAGTAAGAAACACTTATGATATCCAAGCTTTGACTCTTACTATAACACTTGAATTTTATTTAATGACGTTTGATTGGAATGAAAAATAGAAAATCTTTTACAAGAAAATGAGTAATGTTCACGGGCAAAATTATTATTATATAAATTTAAACTTTTCTCGGTTCAATACATAATCTAAGAATTTCTAAAATAATTTAATGGCACCCTTTCACTTAGTCCGAGCTAAAGCTCGACGCGAACATTTTCCATTAAATTATTTAAGAAATTCTAAGATTATTCCAATTACATTCGAAAAGTTTAAATTTATATAATAATAATTTTGGGCCTGAGTGAAAGCGCCTTATTTTATTGTATTAGATTTTCTTTTTGAATGAAATGAAAAGACATTAAATAAAATCTAAGTGTTATAGTAGGAGTCAAAGCTTGGGCATCATAATTGTTTCATGTAATATGCTAAAACCTATATGATATATAAATTTAGGGACTCTTCAATAAAATAACATTATTAAAGAATCCCTAATCTCTACTTTTTTATAAATTTATTTCAAATATATATTTGGATCAACTTGTATTGAATCTTTCAAAATTTCAAAATGTAAATGTGGTTCATCTGCAATCTCAAACACAGCTGTATTTCCAACAGTTCCTATACTTTGACCCTTTTCCACCTTTTCACTTTCTACTACAAATTCAGAAGTCAATAAATTAGCATACACTGTTTGCATTCCATCACCATGATCTATTACAATAGTTAAACCATATCTAGGATCATTTTTAATTGATTTTACAGTTCCTGCTTCTGCAGCTTTTACAACAGTTGTTTTATCTGCTTTTATATCAATTCCTAAATGTGTAACCCATTCTTTTAATGTTTCAGAATATATCAAATTGTCCTTTGCATAATCTCTACTTACTTCTCCATCTACTGGTTTTGCAAAATTTAATTCTCTTTTCTCTTCCTTTTTCTCCGTTGCTTGTGAATTTACAGTTTTTGTTGTAGTTTTAGCTTCAGTATTAGTATTGTTTGTTGTAACTTTATTTTTGCTATCTACACTATTTGTAGTAGTATTATTTTTAGTAATATTTGTACCATTTGTTGTTTCATTTGCTGTATTATTAATTTCATTTTTAGACTCTTCTACTGATTTACCAATTTCTGTACTTGCACTTTCTGTATTTTCTGTATTGTTACCAGCTATATTAGCCATTTGTTCTAAAGTCATCGTTCCTTCTTTTACATCATCACTTAGATTTTTACTATATATCATTAATCCTACTAAAATAACTGTTAAAATTGCAACACCCATTATTGAATACATTATTATTTTGTCACTTATCGCCTTACTTCCCTTGTTTTTTATTCTACCATTTCTTCTCATATAATCCTCCTTAAACACTTTATTAATAGAAGTATTTCCTATTTTTAGAAGAATATACATTTATAATTCATTTATATCCTTAATTTCTACTCCTACATAAAAATGTTTAATTATATCTTCATAGCTACTTCCTTGTTTTGCCATTGTATCTGCTCCTGTTTGGCTCATTCCTACGCCATGTCCATATCCTTTGACTGTAAACTTAACTTTTCCATCCTCTCTTGTAATTTGAAAATTTGTTGATTTCAATCCTAGTAAAGTTCTTGTTTCTACTCCTGAAATTTCGTGATTTCCAAATTTCACAGTTTTTACTCTATTACTATCTGTGTATTCTAATATTTTTATATCTTGCTCATCAGCAAAATTAATTTGTATATCTTCATATTTTGTTTTTAATTTATTAATTAATTCATCCTCTCCTAATATGACTTCAGAATTATATTGTGTGTAACCTTCTTCACCAGCTGTTTGAACAACCTGTAAATAAGGCAAACCACTTCCTCCCCAAACATTAACCGGAAGTTCTGTTGTTCCACCACTATTAGCATGAAAAAAAGCATTAATAGGTTTTCCATCATATGTTACAATTTTTCCTTTTGTTTCATTTACACATTGTTCAATTTTATTCCAGTTTTCTTCTCGTTTTGATTCTTCCCATCTTTCTAACCTAGTTTCCTTTGATACCCAAGCTTGACAACATGTTGAGCTATCACATATATCTGCATTGTCATGTTTTTTATTTTCTATTTTATATATAGTATATGTTCTAGCTACCACAGCTTGTGCCTTTAATGCTTCTTTTTCATAATCCGCTGGCATTTCAGCTGATACTACATTACATAAATATGTATCTAGATTTACCTCTTCTACTTCTCCTGTTTTTTGATGAAGAAGTTTTATTGTTCCATATTTTTTATACTCATATTGGCTTTGAACATTTTCTTCTACTTTAGAAGTATCGTTTATTTCAATATTATTAACTTCTGATGAAGTTTCTTTTTCTCTCTTTGTTAATAGCGCCGGAAAAATAAAACAAATAAAAAGAAATGCAAAAAAATATATAAATATTTTCTTCATTTTTTCACCTTCCTATTCTTTGATTTATGAACTTAGTTTTAATTTCATGTTGTTTAAAATTTTACGCTCTATTCTAGATACTTGTACCTGAGTTACTCCTAATATTTTAGCTACTTGTGCCTGTGTCTTTTCTTTAAAAAATCTAAGCATTATTACTTCTTTATCTCTCTTTTCTAATCCGTTAATTAGTTCCTTTATTACTAATTTATTGGTTAAAATCTCTTCTTCGTCTTTATTAGTTGAAATTTTTTCAATTAAACTAATTGTATTGCCATCTTTTGCATTTGTATATGTCGCATTTTCAATCGATTCTACTTTTCTTGCAGCTTCTTTTGCTAATATTATATCCTCCTTTGATACATGTAATTCTTTTTCTATTTCATCTATTGTTATTTCTTTTCCTTTTTCATTTAAATATATTTGCTCTAATTCTCTTATTTTAATTCCTAATTCTTTAATACTTCTACTTACTTTTATCGGTCCATCGTCTCTAATATGCCTTTTTATTTCGCCAATCATATATGGAACTGCATATGTTGATAATTTCACTTCAAAATTAGTATCAAATCTTTTTATTGCTTTTATAAAACCTATACAACCTATCTGATATAAATCTTCTAGTTCATACCCTCTACCATTAAACCTTCTTACTATACTCCATATTAACCCGATTATTATCTTGAACTAATTTCTCTAATTCTGTTTTATTTCCCTCTTGGGCTTTTTTTATCGTTTCTATGTCATTTTCGTACATAATCTCCCCACTTTTCTTTTAATCTTTAGTTCTCTAATAACGCTTCAAATTGTTCTTCCTCAGATTCTATTTTTGGTTTAATTATTTTTGACATTGTTACTTTTGTTCCTAATCCTAAAATAGACTCTACTTTCATCTTATCCATAAAACTTTCCATAATCGTAAATCCCATTCCAGATCTCTCTAAATTAGGTTTTGTTGTATATAAAGGCTCTTTTGCCTCGTTAATATTTTCAATTCCTTTTCCTTTATCTGAAATTTCTATAATAACCTCGTTTTTCTTTAATTTTGCTGATACTTTAACAATACCTTGTTTTCCATCATATCCATGAATTATGCAATTAGTAACAGCTTCTGATACTGCTGTTTTTATATCAGCTAATTCTTCTATTGTTGGATCAAGTTGAGATGCAAATGCAGCAACTGCTATTCTTGCAAAAGCTTCATTTGAAGATTTACTAATAAACTCTAATTTCATCTCATTATCAAAAACTTCCTTCATATTTTTTAATTCCTTTCTTACCAATTAATTTTTTAATTATTGTCTACAATTGGTATTAATTTTAAAATTCCACTCATTTCAAAGATTCTTCTTACACTTTGTGTTAAGTTACTTATTTCTAACCTTGCACCTAACATATTAGCAAATTTGTATCTACCTATTAATAGTCCTATTCCGGCACTATCCATGAAAGTGACACTATCAAAATCAAATACAATTCTTTTAGGCATATATCTTTCCATTTCATAATCTGCTTTCCTCCTTATCTTTTGAACACTATGGTCATCAATTTCATCTGTCATTTTAAATATTAAAAGCTTGTCCTTTTCATAAAATTTCGATTCCATATTAACCTCCTCCTTGGTTTTATATTATTATAGATTATTTTACATTATTTTCCAATAGTAAAAAATAAGAAGTTTTGTCGATACATTAGAAGTTTTCGACAAAAAATATAACTGTTTGCAAATAAAATATTATCCCTATACTTGAAACTATTTCCAAATATAGGGATAATGTTATTAACAATCTCCATAACTTCATCATATGTCATGTTAAATCCTTTAAATATCATTCTTGTTCTCTCTTTTTCATCTGTTGTGTTGCTATTTCTTCACAATAACATAAAATAGATATTTTAAATTATTCTATGTCTTTTAATTAAATATTTTATCTCAAATACCTTTCTAAATTCAAATTCATATATTTATTATTTTTATTTTTTATACTTTGTATTAACTTATCTCTTGTTTCATTAGCTATATTATATTCTGCTTTACTAATTTTCCCCATATTAAGTGCTTCCTCTAATTCTTCTTCATCTAATACTTCAATATTTTTCTGAACAACAGTTATATCTGTATATAAATCATCATAATAAGGAATTCTAGTTTCTTCATCTAAACCATTTTTCAAACTAATATCAAAATAATATTCTAATCTTTCTTTCTTTTCATTAAAATATACTCTCATTGCATAATTTTCATTTTTTGGTAAAACTTCAACTATATAATAGTTATTATCTATAAGACACAAACCATTTTCTAATATGAATGGTTTTTCTATATTTAAAATTTTTTTAATTGAAAGATAATAATCTTCTTTATCATAATAAATTTCTAATTTATATCTATTTACGTCTCTTAAATATGTTTTACTAATCAATTTTTCTCTCATATGTTTTCTTTTTTCCTTTCTTCTTTATATTTACTATATTATCATTTTTTCCAGAAATTTCGAAATATTTCGCCTAAAAATTATACTGTAGGCTCCATTTTCTTTGAAATTGTGCTTTTACCAACTCCTACTAGTCCAGTAATTATATATGATTTTGACATTTTATTTTACTCCTATTATACATGATTAATATATTTATTAAATTCCTTAAAACTAACTCCAACTGGTATTTCATAAAATTCTTTTGTAGGACTATCTTTTCCACCTCTTAACTTTATATAGTAATCTACTATTGCTTTTATTGCATCTTTTTGTGTATTATACTCATAAATACCTTTTCTCTCAAAATTAGGGTGTTCCATATAATAAACCTTATTATTTTCATAATACAGTACAAAACAATGCATATGTTCTTCTTCCTCTAAATTACCATAGTCATCTGGTTCAAAAATTCTACAACAATACATCTTATTTTTTACATTAATCTTATCTAATAAATAATGCATTAAATTAACTTGCTCAATGCATGTTCCTATTTTGTATTTAAGTATTTCATCTATAGACATTGTTCTATAAATTCTGCGAAATTCTTTCATTGTATTTAAATGTATATTTTCATTAATATCAATCCAACCATATTCTATATTGTTAGTCATAAATTTATATACATCTTGTGAACATTTAATTTCATCTATTTTCATATTTTCTCCTATTTTTGTCAATGTGTCAAACACTAAGTTTTTATTATCCATATATTGAATTACCTCCTTGTAGAATTTTGAACTGTTAGTACCATATTATCATAAATTCAAGATCTTTACAATTTTATTTGTAATACTTTCTTGATTTCCAGGGCAATTGTTACAATTCGTGATATAGCATAGATGTTATTTTAGATATGATACTGAAAACGAAACTTACAAGACTAAAAGAAGAAAATAAAAATTAAAGCACAATTTTAACAAACTAAAAGAAAAAGCTAGATATAAAAGCTTTATAAGTAAAGTAAAATGACGACTCCAATAATTGCCCTTATTGGATGTCGTCATTTTCTTTCATTTGCATCTTTAATTTAAGCTTTCCATTACTTTCTCTAACATTTTTTTGTATTTTTCTAATTTTTCTTTTTCTTCTTTAACTTTTGCCTCTGGAGCTTTGTTTACAAAACCTGGATTTGATAACATTTTCTCACATCTTGCAACTTCTCCTTCTAGCCTTAATTTTTCTACTTCTAATCTCTTTCTTTCTTCTTCTAAATTCACCAATCCTTCTAGAGGCATATATAATTCTATTCCATCTGTTAATATTTTAATTGCATCTTCTGGAATTCCTGTTTTGTCTTTCTGAATCTTAGCTTTATTAGCAAATCCTAATTTTAACAATACACCTTCTGCTTCCTTAAGCTCTTTTTCATATTTTTCTGTCACTAATATCAATTCTGACTTTTTAGTTGGATGTATATTTTTAGTATTTCTAATATTTCTAATTTCTACTATGATTTCTTTTATTTTTTCAATTGTTTCTTCTTGTTTGTCATATTTAAAGCTTAAATTATCTTCACTTAAATCTATAGTAGGCCAACTACTTACCATCAATTCTTTATCTTCGTATGAAACTAAGTTGTCATATATCTCAGAAGTTATGAATGGCATAAAAGGATGTAATAATTTCAAGCAATTTGTAAATACTTCATTTAATACATAAGATACCTGTACTTTTTCTTTTTCATCTTCGCCATATAATCTTACTTTAGCCATTTCTATATACCAATCGCAAAATTCATTCCACATAAAATTATAAATTTTATCTAATGCTACTCCTAAATCATAATTTTCAATATTGTTTGTTATTTCTAAAATTAATTTATTTAATTTATTTAAAATCCATTCATCTGATAACTTTAATGAACCTTCTTTATAAATGTGTCTTTCTTTATCATAATTTTCTTTTTTAAATTTAAGTATTTCTTCTTCTGAAGGTCTATTCATAATAATAAATTTAGCTGCATTCCATATTTTATTAGCAAAATTTGACGCTTGTTCTAATTTTTCCGGCATATATCTAATATCATTTCCCATTGTAGTTCCTGAAAGTACTGAAAATCTTAAGCTGTCTGCTCCATACTGATTTATTACTTCAATTGGGTCTACGCCATTTCCTAATGTTTTTGACATTTTTCTTCCTTGACTATCACGTACAATTCCATGAATTAATACATCACTAAATGGCTTTTCTCCCATTGCATATAATCCAGAAAATACCATTCTTGCTACCCAGAAAAATATAATATCATATCCTGTAACTAATACATTAGTTGGATAAAAAGTTTTTAAATCTTCTGATTCTTTATTTGGCCAGCCTAAAGTTGAAAATGGCCATAATGCTGAACTAAACCAAGTATCCAATGTATCTGGATCTTGATGTAATTTATCTGATCCACATTTTTCGCATTTATTTGGAGCACTTTTTGCCACATTTATATGTCCACATTCTTCACAATAATAAGCTGGAATTTGATGTCCCCACCATAACTGTCTTGATATACACCAATCTTGTATATTTTCCATCCAGTTAAAATATGTCTTTTCATATCTTTTCGGAACAAATTTAACATCGTCTTTCTTTACAGCTTCAATTGCAGGTTTTGCTAATTCTTTCATTTTTACAAACCATTGCTCAGATATACGTGGTTCAATTGTAGTTTTGCATCTCTCACATTTTCCAACATTATGAGTATAATCTTCAATTGATACTAAAGCTCCTAGTTCTTCTAATTTTTTAACAATAATTTTTCTTGCTTCTATTGCTTTCATACCTTTTACTTCTGGCATTAAATCTCCCATTATTGTTTTATCATCAAATACTTCTATGAATTCCAATTTATGTTTTAATCCTGCTTGATAGTCATTTGGATCATGTGCTGGTGTAATTTTAACACATCCTGTTCCAAATTCAGTTTCTACAAATTCATCTGCTATAATTGGTATTTCTCTATTTACAATAGGTACTATGCATGTTTTTCCTACAATATCCGTATATCTTTTATCTTCTGGGTTAACAGCTACTGCTGTATCTCCAAGCATTGTTTCTGGTCTTGTGGTTGCTACTTCTACATATCTATTTTCACCTTTTATTTTATATCTTAAATGCCACAAATGAGATGCCTCTTCTTTGTATTCTACTTCTGCATCAGAAATTGCTGTATGGCAGTTCGGACACCAGTTAACCATTCTTGTTCCTTTATATATATAACCTTGTTTATATAAATTTATAAATTCTTCTAAAACAGCATCTGACATACCTTCATCTAAAGTAAATCTTCTTCTTTCCCAATCACAAGAACATCCTAATTTTCTTTGTTGCTCTTGAATCGTACCACCATATAATTTTGTCCAATCCCATGCTTCTTCTAAGAATTTTTCTCTTCCTAAATCTTGTTTCGTTTTTCCTTCTTCTTTTAATTTTTGTACTACTTTCATTTCTGTTGAAATTGATGCATGGTCTGAACCTGGAAGCCATAGTGTGTTATATCCTTGCATTCTTTTAAACCTAATCAATATATCTTGAATTGTACCATCTAATGCATGACCCATGTGTAATTTTCCAGTTACATTTGGTGGTGGCATCATAATGCAATAATTTTCTTTTGTTTTGTCCATACTTGGCTTAAAATATCCCTTTTCTTCCCATCTTTGATATAGTTCTTCTTCAAAATCTTTTGGATTATACTTTTCTTTTAACATAAAATTTCCTCCTTTATTTATAATATAAAAAAACTCGCCCCTTCTATATAAGGGCGAGCTATTTCTCACGGTACCACCTTAATTTATAATTTTGTTTTTTACAAAACTACTTCTTAATTAGCTTTTAACACAGCTTACGCGAATATCCCTATTTTGTATTTCTCAGAATATTAACAAAAAAGCTACCTTCTGTTTATCTTTTTCTTAAGAAGTTTACAGCCTATGACTTCTTTTCTCTTTTAAGAAAGTTTAAACATACTCCTCTTTTTTCTAGTTTCTTAATTTTATGTTTATATTATTACACAAATTTTATAAAATTACAAGTCTTTTACATTTAATTTTTATCTCTACATAGCTTTTCTATATAATTCTATAAATTCTTCTTTTGAAACTTCTCTTGGATTTCCTGGTTTGCAAGGGTCATTCATTGCTTTATCAGCAAGCATTTCAAAGTCTTCTTCTTTTGCTCCATAATCTTTTATAGTAGTTGTAATTCCTACTGATTTACTTAATTCTGAAATCATCCATACAAATGTATTTATTACATCTTGATCATTTAAATGTTCAGCATCTGGTCTACCAATATTAACTAGAATTTCTCTAAATCTGTCTGCACAAACTTCACCATTAAATCTCATAACTATAGGAAGAAGCATTGCATTAGCTATTCCATGTGGTGTATCATAAACAGCTCCTAGTTGATGAGCCATTGAATGAACAATTCCAAGTCCTACATTACTAAATCCCATTCCAGCAATATATTGAGCCATTCCCATTTTTTCAATAGCTTCTGGATTTTTTTCATTAACTGCTGCTGGTAAATATTTAAATATCATTTTAATTGCTTTCATATGAAACATGTCTGACATATCATTATGTGCTTTTGTTATATATCCTTCTATAGCATGTGTTAAGGCATCCATACCTGTTGCTGCTGCTAATCCTTTTGGCATAGAAGCCATTAATTCAGAATCAATAATTGCAAGAATAGGAATGTCATTTGGATCTACACAAACCATTTTTATTTCTGCTTCTTCGTCTGTTATTACATAATTAATTGTAACTTCTGCTGCTGTACCTGCTGTTGTTGGAAGTGCTATTACAGGCATTCCTCTATTTACAGTGTTTGATAATCCATTTAAAGATTTTATATCACTTCTTTCTGGATTTGTCATAACTATAGAAATACCTTTTGCAGTATCCATACTTGACCCTCCACCTACTGCAACAATTACGTCTGCTTTTGATTTTTTGCAAGCTTCTACTCCATCTGTTACATTTTTTATTGTTGGATTTGGTTTAATCTCATCATATAAATCATATTTTATATTTGCATTTTTTAAAACTGTTTCTATTTTTGCTGTTACTCCAGCATCTACCAATGATTTATCACTTACTAAAAATACCTTTTTAAATCCTCTCTTATTAATTTCTCCTGCAAGTTCTTCTCTTGCACCCTTTCCAAAATATGATGTTTCATTTAACATAAACCTTACTGACATATTATTTTCCTCCTTCGTTTCTTTACATTTCCTTATATTCAGATGGTATTTCAAACAAATTATTATCTACATCGTCTGAAATATCTACTTTTAATAACTCTTGTTTATTTCCAACAATTGTTTTTATATATTCTAATTTATTACCATCAAAATAAAATTTAGTTTTTATCTCTTGTCCTTCATTTTCTGAATTATCCATCATAACAAATTTTGTTACTGTATTATATTCTTCATATGTATATGTTTTATTCTCAATTTTTTCTTTTCCCTTTTCATACTCCGTATCTTTTATTTCTTCTAAACTCGATTCTATTTTATTAAGGTCTATTTCATTATTTTTATATGTATAATAAGTTTTTGAATCGTCCATCATTAAATAAGAATTACCATCTTTTATAATAAATTTAGATTCTGAGCCATCATATATAGTTTCTATATATGCTTTATTTTGTTGTTTCGCATAATACATTTTATTGTTATTATCTAATGTTGTTATAAAACTATACGATTCTTTAGATTTTAGTTCTTCATATAATTTTTGAACTCCAAAATAATTTTCATTTTTTGTATCTGTTTGAGTCATATATAGCGCTATTCCTCCGCAACATGCTATTATTAAGATAATTACAATTAAAATTATTAGTATTTTTTTCTTTTGCTTATTTGTAGCTTTTGTTTCTGACACAATTATTCCTCCTTTGTTTTTTATTATAGTTATCCTCTAAATATAAATATTTAATAAAGAAAAAACAATATATGCGATATAATATACTAACTCTACTAATGCAAACTTTTTAATAAATTCAGAATTTTTTTCTTCTCCAAATATTGATTTTAATGTAAAGTACATTAATACAATTGATACCGCACTACATAATCTTGTAAATGGTATTGTTATTGTAGATATTGAAGAACCAAATATTGTTAATATACTTACAACTGATGCAATTACAAGTGGTATATTAGCTGTTGTTACTGTTGTAATTATTGTTGTTAATGATTTTTTATTTTTAGAATTCATAACTAAGACAATAATAGACATTACTAATATACTGCATATAGGTGCTATTGTTGCTTTTATAACAGACATTAGACTGCTTCCTAAACTTGATAATCCCCATATTGGCCCTACTGAAAAACATCTGCTAATTAATTCAGCTACTACCCATATAACTAATATAATAATTGCATATTTAAAATATTGGTTATTTTCTTTATCTACTATTTCTTTTATTTTTCCTAATGGGTCTTTGAATAATTCAGCTATAAATCCTTTTGTTTCAATGCTATCTTTTTTGATATCTACATTTTTAATTGTATCTTTTACTTGATTTACTGTAGTTGATGCCTCACTTTTCAATTCTTCTGTGTTTACTTTCTTTTCTTCTTTTTCTTCCATGTTAATCCTCCTAATATTATATTATTATTTATAGTATTTATTATTACTATCAAAATTAATCACCTAAGTTAATACCTATATCTCTAGCTGCTTTTACTAAATCGTCATCCATAGTAACTTTTCTTAGATTACTTTCTGCAGTATTTCCAGACACTGCTCCAATTTTTGTATTGTTTCCAACTACATCTTCTAAAGATGCTGAATCTAATTTTCCATTTTTAATTACTACCAAAGTTCCAAATTTTCCTTCTAATGCAAGTTCCATTGCTTTTGAACCATATTTTGTTGATAGTACTCTATCAAAAGCTGTTGGTGTTCCTCCTCTTTGCATATATCCTAGTGTTGTGTTTCTTGCTTCTAATCCAGTTAATTCTTCTAATTGTTTTGCAACAACTTGTCCAACTCCACCTAATTTTGTATTGTCAACTCCTGCTCCATTATTACGTATATTTTGTACTACCATTTCTCCATCTTTTGGTTTAGCTCCTTCGGCTACAACTACTATACTGAAGTTTTTTCCTCTTTTCTTTCTATTTTCAATTTTAGTTGCTACTTTATTAATATCATATGGTATCTCTGGAATTAGTGCAACATCTGCTCCTCCTGCTATTGCTGATTCTAATGCTATCCATCCAGCATATCTTCCCATAACTTCTAGCACCATAATTCTATGATGTGTTTCTCCTGTTGTATGTAATCTATCTAATGCTTCCATAGCAACAGATACAGCTGTATTGTAACCAAATGTAATTTCTGTACAAGCTACGTCATTGTCAATTGTTTTTGGCACTCCTATAATATTTACTCCTTTTGTTGAAAAATCTCTTGCAGATTTTTGTGTTCCATCTCCTCCTAAAGTAAAGATACAATCAAATCCAAATTCTTTAATATTTTCTATTGCTTGTTCTGATAAATCTTTGTATTCTACACTTCCATCTTCATTTACTATTTTATAATTAAATATGTTTGCATTTGTTGATGAACCTATAATAGAACCACCTTTTGGTAAAATTCCTACTGCTTCTCCATTGGCTGCTGTACTTAATTTTTCAAAGTCTTTTTTTAGTAATCCATTATATCCATCTACTATTCCATAACATTCTACTCCATGATTTTCTGCTGTTTTTACAATTGCTCTAATAACTGCATTAAATCCTGATACGTCTCCACCATTGGCTAATATTCCTACTTTTTTTAACATAGTTCCTCCTTAAAGTTATTTTTTCTTTTATTATATCAGTAATTATTTTTTTTACAACAGTTTTTGTGAAAATTTTTGCTTTTAGCTTTGAAATACTTAAAAACATATTATATTTTTATATATATCATTCTTTGTAACTTTCAGCTATGGTATATTTATATGTGAAATAATATGCCTTAAATGACAGAAAAAACTGCTTAAAATAAATTAGCAATTTTCCTGTTATTTTTTATTTAGTTGAAATATGTATATTTTCTACCTTGCAAATTAATTCTCTAGCCACAATATTTTGTATTTGTGCTACTTCTTCTTGCTTTAATTCTCCTATTCCAACTATTACACTAATACTTTCTCCATTTACAAAAATAATAACATTTTCAAAGCCTTTTGTTTTTATCAAATTTTCACAAATCATTATACTATTTTTAGTCTGATTTATTTTTGTAATTTCTTGTGTTGCCGTTTGTTTTTGAGTCTCTAATGAATTACTACTGTTCAATACTTTTTCGTAGGTTTCTAACATTTGTGAATACATAGTATCTCTTTCTAATTTTGACTTAGTAAAATAATCATCCTTACTAGCATTACTACTTGTAGCAATAGTATTTTGAGTTGAGTTATTTGTGTTTGTATTATTTGCTGTATTACTTATATTTGTAGAATTAGTATTATTAGTGTTTTCATTTTGTGTAGTATTAACAGTATTTGTATCTGTTGTATCTCCTCCTACTATATCATTACTACTAACTAATGTCGCATCTCCTATATCTGCCAATTTTGTGTCATCTTTAGAGTCCATTTCTATACTCGTTTCTACTGAATCTCCTCCTTGCTTTGTTGTATAATTTAAATATCCTGCAGTCATAAGCATAATAGCTATCACATAAATAATAATTTGATTTTTCTTTAATAACCCTTTCATCTTTTACCCTCCACTTTAAATTTTATCCATTCATCTCAAATACTTGGATTTTATGCGTTGCTAAGCCTGTAACAGCTTCTACTGCTTGTATAATATTTGCTTTTGTATCTGCATTGTTTGCTCCTTTTGCTGTGATAATTGCGCCTTCTATTTTAGGCTGCACTACTTTTTGAGTTATTGGTGTCTTTTCTCCATTTTCTTCCTTATAAATAATATCTTTTTGCGAATCTGTTTCTTGTATTTTTCTTGTTCCACCTGAGGTGTCTGATTCTTCCGTATTACTAACTTTTGAACTTTCATTATACATCGCTACAACCTCACTAGACTCCGAATAATTAATACATACTTTAACTGCTCCTACACCTTGAATCTTTCCTAATATATTTTCAAGTTTTTCTTCTAAATTATCTGTTAATTGTACATTATTTTTACTGTCATTTGTTATCTGATTTGTTGTTGCTAACTGTTTAGAATTACTATCTGTTTCTTTTTTATCTTCTTTTTTGTTTCCATTCCAAATAATATTAATAATTACAATTGTTATAATTGATAATATTATCAGAAATACTAAGTTTTCAATTTTCTTTTTGTCATTTCCTTCTTGTTGTTCTTCTTTTTTACCTATTAATTCTTTCAATTTATCTCTAAACATTTTTCATTCACCCCATATTCTTCAATTAAAAACTTTTTTATATTTTGAATTTCTGTCTTATTAACCTTATCAGATACTTCATTTTTTTCCTTCTCTTGTTTTTTTATTTCTACTCCTGTATCTATTTTTCTTATTTTTTGTATTTCTGTTACTATTTTATTTTCTGCGCTATTTTTTATATCATTTTTAACTTCTTCTTGAGTTTTACTAACAATTAATTTAATTTTATTTATCTTAGTTTCTTCTTCATCATCTGCTATTTGCACACTCACTTTGCATTTTTTAACCTCATAACCTTTTTCTTTTATTTTTTTAGTAATGTCTTTCTCTAATTCTTCTGAATATAATTTTTTAATTCTTTCATTCATACTAGTTTGATTTACCGAACTTGTCTCTACTGAAGTATATTCTTCTAAATCAATATTGTTAAAATTAAAAACATCTTTATTTTTAATTAAAGGAGAAACTATATTAAATATTACATAAACTCCTAAAACCATTCTAATATATTTTTTAGTTCGATTATTTGGCAAAAGCATTTCAAAAATAGATACAATTACAATTGTTATTCCTAGTCCTTTTGCCCAAGAACTTAAAATTTCTATCATTTTTTCTCTCCTACCTATACATCATAGTACCATTAGATATTTTTAAGACTAAAGTTGTCCCTATTATTAGCATAAATGATATTGCACATAATATTCCTAAAAATATTTTAAAAATATCTCCAATTTGTTCTAATAAATCTATAATTTTTTCATCTGCAATAGGCTGAACTACTGTCGAAAGTAATTTATATGATACCGATAAAACAAAAAGCTTTAAAATTGGCATAATACAAATTCCTATCACGATAACAACTCCTACAAGTCCAACTGCATTTTTCAGTACAATTCCACAACCTAAAACTGTATCTACAGCATCACCTAATATTTTTCCTACTACTGGTATTGCCGAACTCACCACTGCTTTTGTAGTTTTTGCTGTAATTCCATCAACACTACTTGATAAAGTTCCTTCTAGTGAAACAATACCTACAAATACTGTTAAAACAATTCCTAAAAACCATACTATACCTGATTTAAAGAACTTTGATAATTTATCAATATGAACTTTGTCGGAAATTTTTGAAATAATCACTAAACTAGTTAATACTAAAACAAATGGTATTATTAAATTTTGTATTATATTTCCAATAAAATTAATCATAAATAATATAATAGGTTCAACTACACTACTTGTTGTTATACTTCCTGTATACATCATAAGAGTAATTAATAATGGAACTAGCGCGTTCATAAATCCAATCAAATTTCCTGTAGTATCCTGAACTAATTTTATAATATCTGTAAAATTAGACATAATCACAGTAACAATTAATATATATTGAACATAGTAAATCAATTTTGAAATATTATTATTTTCTAAACTTTCACTAATTGATTTTAAAATACTGTGAATCAAAATAATAGCTAAAATACTAACAAGCGATTTTATATTTGTGGTTACTTCTTTTCCTAATATGTTTAATATTTTTTTTAATAATGTACTATTATCAACCTCTCCCTTTATTGCGTCATTTAATATTTCGTTTATATCAATATCCTCAAAAAACTCCCCTGTAAACTTTTCTGCATTTTTTATAAAATCTTGTATTTTAAATTCTTCTTGCTGTTCAATAATAGTTTGATTATCATTTGCATAACTTGAATTAGATAAGAATACTATTAACACCATTACAATAATTGTTATTATTTTTTCTATTATAAAAAAATTTTCTTTTCCAATTTTCATTTGTATTTTCCTCTTCTTTATGGCAATACTTTCAATATAACTTCCAGTAAACTTGATATAATAGGTATTGACATTGATATAATAATAATTTTTGTTCCCATTTCTATCTTACTAGCAATAGCCGCCTCTCCTGAATCTTTGCAAACACTAACAGCAAATTCAGACAAAATAGCTAACCCAGTTATTTTTATAAGTATTACCAAAAAAGTACTATTAATAGAAGTCTTACTTGCTAGTGATTGCAATAAATTAACAATACCTGTAAGTTTATCCATAACCAAAAATAAAATCAAAACACCTGTTAGCAAACTTATATATATAGCAAATTCAGGTCTATATTGCTTTAAAAGAATAATAATAACTAAAGCAACTAAAGCAATTCCAACTATTTTAATAACTTCCATTTTCATCCTTTCCAAATGAGACAGGGGGACAGGTGAGACAGGGGGGACAGGTCTTAAATGTCTCATTTTTTATTCATGCACAATATTTTTTTATTTTACTTTTCTATGAGACATTTAAGACCTGTCCCCCCTTGTCTCGCCTGCCCCCTTGTCTCATAAGTTAAATATTGTTCTAACTGTGTCAAATAATCCGCTTATTTCTTTTATTACCATCGTTAATACAATTACTAATCCTGCCAATGTTGTCATCATTGCTTGATCTTCTCTGCCTGCTCGTACTAATACTTGATGTAAAACTGCTACTAATATTCCTATTGCAGCTATTTTAAACAATAAATTAATATCCATTTTAATTATCCCCCTAATTTAGCACAAGACAATTACTATTGCTAACCCAACTATTGTTCCCAGTCTCGTATATAATCTCTCGTTTTTTTGTTTTGCTTCCATTGCATCTTTTATCTGTCCTTCTAAGAAATTTTCAGTTATTTCTATTTGGCTGATTTGTCCATCTGTATCTGTCTGTCCCAATAACTTTGATAACATTTTTAAAACATTTTTATCTTCTTCTTTTAAATTGTTGTTTGTTTCTTCTACAGCTTGTTCCCAAGCCACATCTGCAGTTGTTTTTTCCATTTTTTCTTCTGCTTTTTTAAATATTTGTCCAATATTCTTGTTTGAATTGTTAGATATTTCTTTAAAGATATCTGGTATTGGTTCATATGTAAATTTTATTTTATTCTTTAATATGTTTAATGTATTTTTCATCTCTTCTAATTCCTGTAATCTATATACATATCTTTTTGATATAAATTTCCCAATCATACTAGAAAATACTAAGATTAAAAATAATATAAAATATTTAATTATTTGCATTCTTATATACCTTGTCCTTTCTATTTTTAGTATTATATTCATTTAATTTATTTTTAGAACTAAAAATTATCTTTCTAAAAAAATTATTTTTTCAATTTGTTTTGTTTCTATTAATTTATTTATTTGCATATTATTTTTTATATCTTCTAGTGTTTTTCCATGCATGGTAAAAATCCCTTTCACTCCTGCCGAAATTGCTTCTCCGTATAGCTTCTACATCTTCTTTCGAACCTATCTCATCACATGCTATTACTTCAGGAGCCATGGACCTAATTAACATTTTCATCCCTTTTGCTTTTGATATATTTTCAACAACATCTGTTCTTATTCCTACATCATTTTGTGGTATTCCTTGATACATAGCTGCAATTTCTCCTCTTTCATCTACTACCCCACAAGTTTTCCCTTTAAAATTTATCTCTGGTATTCCATTGCTTATTCTTCTTATAGTATCTCTTAGCATTGTAGTTTTTCCCATTCCAGGTGGAGAAACAATTAAAGTTGTATAAATGCTATTTGATTCTTTATCTATTATTTGTCCTAAAATTTTATTACTGCAATTTAATACTTCTCTAGCAATTCTAAAATTCAAACTAGTAATATACTTCAAATTGATTATCCTTTCATTTTCTATAACTGCTGTTCCTGTAATACCTACCCTGTGCCCTCCTTTTACAGTAATAAATCCTTCGCAGATTTGATTTTTGTAAGCATAAATTGAGCTATTACATAACTTTTCTAAAATCTGTAATATTTCTTTTTGATTTACTTTATAATCTATAACTATATCAGCTTGTCTTATTTTAAGAATAATGGGTCTATTACATCTTATTCTAATTTCTTGTAAATTGTTTTCTATGTTTATATTTTGATTAAATGTATTTTCTAACAATTCATATAATTGACATGGAAAATATCTTAATATTTCTTCTCTATTTTTCATTTTTTGATTTCCTCCATATTAATTATCTTATCCTTTTTTATATTATAGGAACTTCGTAGAATTTTCCCTTAAAAAAAAAGAAGCTTATTTTAATATATGCTTCTTTTTCTATTTTAGAACTATTATTTTTCATTAATAACTGCACGATAAATTAATCCTGTATCTTGATCTTTTTCAAATTCTACTCTGTAGCTTTTTTCTGTATCTATTTCTCCTTTTATAAGAGTTATATTTTGTTCGCTTGCTTCATATTCTTCTCCATTATAATTAATTTCTTTTATTTCATTACTTGTTTCTTCAGATTGATTATTTAAAGATATGGTCGATAGTAATCCTTTTACTGTTACTCCTTTTAAATTTGTACTTTCGTAAGCTTCAAATTTTTGGTTAAAATTATTTATTTCTGCTTCGCTCATATTTGAGTTCACTTGATTTAAGACATTCATATTTCCTAAATAAAGGCCAATAGAAGGAATTATATTAACTATTGGATTTTCGCTTGCTTCTAATCCTAATTGTCCCATTTGTTGCTCATTAACTTCAGATATTCTCTCAACTACAGCATTTAAAAAGCTAGATACCTGATCAGAATCATAATCAGTCAACATCAAGCTATTGTCTGATGAAAAGTCTTCCACTGTAGCACTATCTGTGAAATTCACATCATTACTAAAATTGTACTTATATACTACTACTTCACTATCTACATCCGTTGTTGTACTACTCTCTGCTACTTCTGGTAAACTCATAATTAATTCATAGTTTTCCTTTATATTTTGTAAACTTTCTAAATTTTCAAAATTAGCAGAAAAACTTATCTTTGATTTTTTATCTTCTTTCATTTCGTATGATACAACTATATTTTGCTGATTGCCTTCTATTTTCTTTTCTATTGCTATCGTTCCTTCTGTCGTTTCTATTACCAACTTGCATACATCTCTATTTTTTTGATACACTGCAATTTCAAAATTTTTATCACTAAAATCTGTATCATCCTTAATGCTTTTTATTGCATCATCAATCTGACTAGCTGTTATTTTTGCTGAATTCTTCTGTATTTTTAAATATTCATTTAATTTATCTACTGTGGTTTGATCATTTTTTAGAGTCTCCAAAAGTTTGACTAACACATTTTGTAAATCTGTCCCTGTTAAAGACAACTTATATCCAGACATATCAGATTCTTTAACTTTTGAAAATTTGTCTTTTTCTAATTGTTGATTTATTACTGTTATATAAGTATCTTTTATATGACTTTTTTCATCTTCTGTCAGCTCTACTTTTCCCATTTTCTGTAATTTATCAACCATTTCTCCATAACTTTCTACATCATCTAAATCTTCTGAAAACTTATTTAATTTTTCTGTTTCTATAGCAACAAATTTACTTCCAACATATTTTGTCTGTAATCCTATCTTATTTTCTATTTGTTTATAATTAATAGGAAATTTTACATCATTTGAATAATTCAATGAAATATTTTGTGCAGCTTTTGAATTCGCCGTATCAACCTGTCCAGAAAAACTAATATTGAAATTATTTACATTTTCAAATTTTTTTTGCTCATTGTCAGATGATATATTAACAGAAAACTCTCCTTCATCATTATAAGGTGTGTTATTCTTTTTTTCAAAATATTGCTTTAGCCCATCATCTATAAACCCTTTTTTAGAATCTCCTATATCTGCCATATACTTAAAAAACATTTCTTTATCACTTTTAAATATATCAGTAGCAAATACTAGAATTCCAACTCCAGCTAGTATTATAATTACTATAATAATTATTAAAATTAACAATATCTTTGTATTTTTCTTTTGATTCATCTCTTTTTCTCCTCGTAAAAAATATATTAAATATGTAATATTCTTCTCTTATATGAGAAATAGATAAATAACTTTTATGTCATTTATCTATTTGCACATTATTTTATTCTTGTTCCCAATTATGGTATATATTAGCTACATCATCTAAATCTTCTAACTTTTCAATTAGACGTTCCATCTTTTCGCAACCTTTTTCATCTAAACTAACCATTGTAGTTGGAACCATTTGAACTTCTGCTTCTAAAAATTCGAAACCTTCTTCTTCTAATTTCTCACGTACAGCTGAAAAATCTGCTGGATCTGTTGTAATTTCATAAACTTCTTCTGAAGCCTCAAAATCCTCTGCTCCCGCATCTAATGCAAGCATCATTAATTCTTCTTCGTCTCTGTCAGTTGAAGCTCTTTCTATTACAATGACTCCTTTTTTATTAAATAAATATGATACACAACCTGTTGTTCCTAGATTTCCTCCTGCTTTATCGAAAACGTGTCTTACATCTGCTGCAGTTCTATTTTTGTTATCTGTAGATGCTTCTACAATAACTGCAACTCCACTTGGTCCATATCCTTCATATGTAATTTCTTCATAATTTTCATTACTACTAGATGCTTTTTTTATAGCATTATTTATTGTATCGTTTGGCATGTTTGCTGCTTTACATTTAGCTATTACATTTTTTAATTTTGAATTTCCTGCTGGATCTGGTCCACCTTCTTTAACTGCTATTAAAAGTTCTCTTCCTAATTTTGTGAATATTTTTCCTCTTGCGGCATCTGCTTTTCCTTTTTTTGCTTGAATATTATGCCATTTTGAATGTCCTGACATATTTCTCTCCTCCTCTTTAATTTTTCCCTGTATTCTAAGGCTTTCAAGCCTCTATCTATTGGTTTTACCCATTTTTTCTAAAAATTTCTTTTTATATTGTAACATATCTTTTGTATTTTGTGTAGTCTTTTACAAATATTTTTTGTATTTGATAGATGTAAATGATACTAAATAAAAATACTCTAATTAGCAACTATCTACCTGCTCTAAAACTTCTTCTTAATCTTAAAGCATTTAAAATAACAGTAAAACTACTAAATACCATCGCTAGACTTGCAATCATTGGATTTATAGAAATGCCAAAAGGTTTTAATAATCCTATTGCAACAGGTATCATCAAACAATTGTAAAAAAATGCCCAAAACAGGTTTTGTTTTATATTTTTAATTGTTTTTTCGCTGATTTTAATCAATTTTAATATTGAATTCAAATCATTTTTAGTTAAAATAACATCACTTGAATCCATTGCAATATCAGTTCCACTTTTTACGCTTACACCAATATCTGCGTTTGTTAGTGCTGGGCTATCATTTATTCCATCTCCACACATCATAACTCTATTTCCATCTTCTTTTAACTTCTTTATTGTTTCTGACTTTTGAGATGGTAGGACATTTGAAATTACTTTAGTTATCCCAAGCTCTTCACCTATCTTTCCTGCTGTTTCTTTGTTATCTCCTGTTAACATTATAGTTTTAATATTATGATTTTTTAACCTACTTATAACATCTTTTGCATTTTTCCTTACAATATCATTTACTCCTATCAATGCTAAAATTTCTTTTTCATTTGCAATATAAACGATACTATTTCCATTAAGTGCTAATATTTTTTCATCTTCTAAATGATTATTTTTAATAGAGAATTTTTCAATTATCTTTCTATTTCCTAATATTATTTTTTTATTTTCAACTTCTCCAGTCAATCCATATCCTACAATATTTTCAATATTCTTTACTTCTGATTTCAAAATTTTATTTTCTTGCATATATTCTACAAAGGCTTTCCCTATTGGGTGGGTAGATTTTTCTTCAATACTTCCTGCAAGTCTAATTAATTCCTTATCTGATAATTTACTATAATTATATATTTGTGAAATTCTTAATTTTCCATAAGTTAATGTACCTGTTTTATCAAATACTACAGTGTTAATTTTTGAAGCATTTTCTAATATTTCACTCTTTTTTACTAATATTCCATTACTTGCACATATTCCTTCACTTATAACTATTGCAAGTGGTGTTGCTAAACCTAGACTACAAGGACAAGCAACTACTAATATAGTAACAAATGTGCTTAATGCTGTTCCAAAATCATATCCTAAAAGCAAATACATAACAAAACTTATTATAGCTATTATAATAACTACTGGAACAAAATATCCTGAAATTTTATCAGCAATCTTTGCTATTGGTGCTTTTGTATTACTTGCTTCTATAACTAATTTTACTATCTCTGATACTGTCGATTCTTTTCCAATTTTTTCAGCCCTATATTTTATGAAACCATCATAATTCAGACTTCCTGCTATTACTTTATCTCCAATATTTTTTGTTACTGGTTTGCTTTCTCCTGTGATAAATGACTCATCTAAGTGAGTTTTTCCTTCTATTATTTCACCATCTACTGCAATTTTGTCTCCTGCTTTTGAAATTACAATATAGCCTTTTTTTATTTCATCAAGAGTTACCTCTTTTTGGATTCCATTAACTTCAATTATTGCTTTATTCGGAGTAATTTCAACCAGTTTTTTTATTGCATCCTTTGTTTTATCTTTGCTTATTCCATCAATATATCTTCCAAGTTTAACAAAGTAAATAACTATTGCTGCTGATTCAAAATATAAATTCATTGTATAGTGCATATTTCCTTTTATTATCATATACATACTATATAAACTATAAATAAAACTACTTACAACACCTATTGTAACAAGTGTATCCATATTGGGTATTTTATGAATTAAATTTTTATAACCATTTTTTAAAATATCATATCCATACCCAAAAAATGCAATTGTTAAAATCAATAAACTAACGGCATAATTTATAGGATTATGTTCTGCACTTAAAAATTTTAAAGTTGGTAAACCAATCATATGTCCCATAGAAATATACATAGTAACTATTGCTAAAATTGTAAAAATAATAAATTGTATTTTTTCTTTTTTATTATTTTTTTCTATGTTGAACTCTTTAAATATTCCTAAACTTTTAAAACCTGCTTGTTTTATATATTTTTCTATTTTTTCTTGATTTAGAATTTGCTCATCATAAGTTATTGTAGCATTTGCCATTACAAGATTCACATTTGCCTCAAAAATTCCATTTTGCTTATTCAAGTATTTTTCTAATCCATTTGAGCAAGCACTACAGGTCATTCCATCAATCGCTAATATTATACTTTTCATATTATTCTTCCTCTATAATTTCATATCCAAGATCTATAATTTTTTCTTTGATTTGAGCAATTTCTAAATCCTTTTCTGATTTTATTGTTACTATTCCAGTATTATGATCTGCATCTACACTTTCTACACCACTAATTTCTGATAGAGCTATCTTAACTCTATTTTCACATCCTCCACAAACCATTCCATTTATTTTAATTTTTAATTCCTTCATCTTATATCATCCTTTCTTTTTACTTATTAAATTTTTTAAATATACTTACTAATTCATCTATTATTTCTAAATTACCTTTTTCCAAATCATTAGAAACACATGAATATATATGATTTTTCTATAACCAATTTCCAACTTTTTTAATGTATATTTTCTTTACAATCTGAACTAAAATTACATATAGGATAGTCAATCCTGCTACTATTAAATAATATAATGGTGGCATTATTTCAAAATGGAATGATTCAATATTATGCAATAATATTGGTGTAAATATTGTTCCTATTATTGTAACCATTGTTAAACAAGTTAATATTGGGTTTGCTTTTGACTGTACAAAAGGTACTTTTTCAGTACGAACGAAATGAATTATCAATGTTTCACTTATTAGACATTCAACAAACCATGCTGTTTGAAAATAACTTTCACTTACAGCTCCATTATATCCTAATATAAACCAAAATGCTAAAAACGCCAAAACATCTATTATCGAACTTACTGGTCCCATTACATTCATAAATGTTCCCAATCCTTTTGTATCCCATTTTCTTGGTTTTATTAAAAATTCCTCATCAACATTATCATATGGTATTCCTATTTGAGAAAAATCATATAAAAAGTCTTGAATTAACATTTGAATTGGCAATAATGGTAAAAATGGTAAGAAAATACTTGCAATAAATATACTAAATACATCTCCAAAATCTGAACTTAAAGCCATTTTCATATATTTTATAATATTTCCATATACTTTTCTTCCTTCTATTACTCCATTAAATATTACTTTTAAACTTTTTTCTAATAAAATAATATCACTTGCTTCTTTAGCAATGTCTGTTGCTGTATTTACACATATTCCAACATCTGCATTATGTAGTGATGGTGCATCATTTACACCATCTCCCATATAGCCTACTACATGTCCATTTTTTCTAAGAGCCTTTATTATTCTTTCTTTTTGTAAAGGATTCATTCTAGCAAAAACATTTACTTCCTCAACCTTTTTGGCAAGTTCTCCATCTGGCATCCTATCAATATCTGTACCTAATAATATTTTTGAATCTTCTATTCCTACCAAGTTACAAATATTTTCAGTGGCATATTGGTTATCTCCTGTTAAAATCTTTGTTGTTATTCCATATTCTTTTAATTTCTTTATTGTACTTTTTACTTCTTTTTTTGGTGGATCTAAAAATGCTACAAATCCTATAAATGTCATTTCTTTTTCATCATCGCTATTAAATATATCTTTTCCTCTATACTCTCTTTTTGATGCTAACGCGATTACCTGCATTCCTTGTTTTGCAAGATTTTCAGCATTTTTATTAATATTTTGTATCATTTCTTGAGTTAGCTCTTTATGTTCGCCATCTATTTTTACTTGATTACAACTTTTTAATACTTCTTCTAATGCTCCTTTAGTAATTATCCTATAATGATCATCATGTTTTACTACAATACTTACTTTTTTTCTAATATAATCAAATGGAATTTCATCAATTTTTTCATAATTAATAACTTGTTCTTTTATTTTATGCTGAACTCCATATGTTATTACTGCTTTATCTACCAGATTTTTCATTCCAGTACTATAATAGCTATTTAAAAATGCATATTCTAATATAGATAAATCTTCTTTTCCTTCAACATTTATATATTTCTGTAATACTATCTTGTCTAATGTTAATGTTCCTGTTTTATCAGTGCATAAAACATCTATTGCACCTAAATTTTGAATTGCCTGAATGTTTTTTACTAATGTTTTTTTCTTTGCAAGAGTTTTCGTTCCTTTAGTTAAATTAACATTTACTATCATAGGCAACATTGTTGGAGTAATTCCAACAGCTACTGATAATGCAAATAGCACTGCTTCTAATATATCTTTTCGTATAAATGCATAAATAATAAATACTGCTATTGAAACTACAACCATGTATTTTATTAATAATTTTGTAATTCCATTCATACCTTTTTCAAAATTTGTCGTTTCTCTTTTATTATCAATTTGTTTTCCCATACTTCCTAGATATGTAGAAAAACCAGTATTAATTACTATAGCTGTTGCATCTCCACTTATTACACTTGTTCCCATTAAACATATATTTGAAATTGAAAATATTTCATTTGAGTTATTAAATTTATCTGTTTTTTCAATAGGCGCACTTTCACCTTTAAAAACAGATTGATTTAAAAACAAGTCCTTATTTTCTATAATCATTACATCAGCTGGAATAATAGAACCTGCATTTAGATGAATAATATCACCTTTTACAACTTTTTCTGTTCTTATTGTTTGTTCTTTTCCATTTCTTACAACCGTTGCCGTTGAAAACATTTCACTTTTTAATTTTCTATTGAATTTATATGTTGAATAATTTTGGGCAAATTTTATCATAGCACTTACAAATCCAATTGCTAAAATAATAACTGTACCTAATGTATCATCACCAACAAATTTATTTATTATTGCTAAAACAACTAAAATTAAAATAAATTTATCTTTAAATGAATTTATAAAAAAATAAAACCATGAATGTTTATCATCTTTTACAACAACATTTTCTCCATCTTCTTCTAATTTTTGTTCTGCTTCTTTATTTGTCAATCCTTTTTCAATATTAGTTTTAAGCTCTTGTATTATTTCTTGTTTTTCTTTTTGTGCAATTTTCTTATATTTTTCTAGTATTTTCTCATCATTATTACTCATTAAATTTTTATTTTTTAATTTGTTCTTTATAAAAAATAATCTAATCAACTTCTATGTATCTCCTTTTTTTATATTTTATAAAATTGTATCACTTAATATATTTTTTGTATATACTTTTTATATTTCTTTTTTCTCATATACTGGTTGGAGTTTAAAGCCTATCTTAGATTCTATGGTGCAATGGGGAAATAATTATCGTGAAATGCAAAAATAGCAGTAAAATAAAACTGCTATTTTTCTAGTATCATATATAAAATTGGATAAGGATTTCCCTGTTCATCATTTTATTTCAATTTCACACCTTACACTGCTACAGTTGAAAAACCATTATCTGCGTGAATTACTTCACCTGTTATCGCATTTGACATATCACTAAACAAGAAACTTGCCACATCTCCAATTTCTTTTGCAGTTACATTTCTATGTAAAGGTGCTCTTTGTTCAATCACATCTAAAATACCATTAAAATCCTTTATTCCTTTTGCAGACAATGTCTTAATTGGTCCTGCTGAAATAGCATTAATTCTAATATCATCTTTTCCTAAATCTTTTGCTAAATATCTAATACTACTTTGCAATGCTGCTTTTGCAACTCCCATAACGTTATATCCCTCAATTGTTTTTTCTGCTCCAAAATAAGTTAATGTTACAATACTTGCTTTTGGATTTAGCATTTGCTTTTCTTTTGCAATATTAGAAACCGCAATTAATGAATAAGCACTAACATCACAAGCATGTGCAAATCCATCTCTTGATGTTTTTATAAAGTCATTTCTTAAGTCTTCTGTATTTGCATGTGCTATACAATGTAATATTCCATCCACATTTCCATAATCTTTTTTTATATTTTCTAAACAATCTTTAATACTTTCATCATTTGAAGCATCACAAGCATAGCCTTTTGCTCCTGGTATTTCTGAAATAAGCTTTTCTATTTTTTCTTTGTTTTCCATAGTTCCATATGTAAATATTATTTCTGCCCCATTTTCATATGCAGATTGAGCAGCTCCCCAAGCAATACTCCACTTGTTTCTAACTCCCATTATAATTATCTTTTTCCCTTCTAATAACATATTTAGTCCTCCTTTATATTTTTTCAATTTTAATATATTCTCCCATGTTTCTAAATTTAGTATATCTGTCTTCTACTATTTCTTCTTTCGACATTTTACTCATTTTGTTTATTGTAGTTTTTATCTCTTTTCTTAAGCTGTTAGAAACTTTTTTAAACGTATCTTCTTTAGGTTCTTTTATTATTTTATCAATCACTTTTAAATCATATAAATCCTCTGCCGTTAGCCTCATTTTTTCTGCCGCTTCTTTAGCTCTAGAAGGATCTTTCCATAAAATACTACTATATCCTTCTGGAGATAATATTGAATATATAGCATTTTCTAGCATTAATACTTTATTTCCAACACCTAATGCTAAAGCACCTCCACTAGAACCTTCTCCTATTACAATTGAAATAATTGGAACTTTTAGTTTTGCCATTTCTAGCATAGAACTTGCAATAGCTTCTCCGTTGTCCTCTTTCTTCTGCTCCGATTCCTGGATATGCTCCTTTTGTATCTATAAATGTAATAACTGGTCTATTAAATTTCTCTGCTTGTTTCATAAATCTAATTGCTTTTCTATAACTTTCTGGATTTGGCATACCAAAGTTTCTTTCTATATTTTCTTTAGTAGTCCTTCCTTTTTGTTCTGCAATTACTGTATAATTTTGTTTATCAATTCTTGCTAGCCCACAAACAATTGCTTTATCATCTTTGAAATTTCTATCTCCATGTAATTCCATAAATTCATCAAAAATTTCATCTATATAATCAAGTGATGTTTTTCTTTTTGGATTTCTTGCTATTTCTACTTTTTCCCATGCAGTCATTTTCCGTCCCTCCTTTTATTTATGAAATTTAATTATTTTATATAGAGTATCTTTTAAGTCTTTTCTTTCTACTATTTTATCTATAAAACCATGTTCTAACAAAAATTCTGCTGTTTGAAATCCTTCTGGCAAAGATTCTCCAATTGTTTGTTGAATTACTCTTTTACCTGCAAATCCAATCATTGCTCCTGGTTCTGCTAAAACAATATCTGCTATACTTGCAAAAGATGCTGTAACTCCTCCATAAGTTGGATCAGTTAAAACTGATATGTATAATAAACCTGCTTCGTTTAATTTTGCAATTGCTGATGTTGTCTTTGCCATTTGCATTAAAGAAATAATTCCTTCTTGCATTCTAGCTCCACCTGAAACGCAAAAAATAATTAATGGTAATTTCAGCTCAATTGCTTTTTCTACTGAATATGTAATTTTTTCTCCAACAACAATTCCCATACTTCCCATTAAAAATCCACTATCCATTACACAAATCACAACATCTTCTCCATTTATTTTTCCGCACGCCACATCCTACTGCTTCTTGTATACCTGTCTTTTCTCTTAATCCTTTTATTTTTTTTGGATAATCTTCTAAATTTAATGGATTAGTTGTATCAATGTCTAAATCAAATCTTTTATAAGATTCTTTATCTAAAATACTTTCTAACCTTTTATTAATATGCATTCTGAAATATGCTCCGCAATTTGGACAAATACTATTATTTTTTCTTACATCTTCTTTATATAAAATTTCTTGACATTTATCACATTTTATCCATTTTCCAACTGGAATGTCTACTTTGTTTTTAATTTTTTTGGCTGTAGGCTCTCTTTTTTTCATTTTGTCTACTATCATATCTTTATTCCTCTTTTTTTAATATTTCTTTTTCAATAAAAGATGTATCAAATTTTCCTCTTAAAAAGTTTGGATTTTTAATTATCTGAAATAAGAAATCAAGGTTAGTATCAATTCCTTCAATTACGGTTTCTTCTAAGGCTCTTTTCATTTTACTAATCGCTTCATTTCTTGTGTCCCCATAAGTAATAATTTTTGCAATCATAGAATCATAATTAGCAGGAATTGTATATCCTTCATAAATTGCTGTATCTATTCTTACTCCATTTCCACCTGGTAAGTTTAATCCTGTTATTTTTCCTGGTGATGGTCTAAATTTTTTTCTTGGATTTTCTGCATTTATTCTACATTCTATACTATGCCCCTTAAATTGTACGTTTTTTTGTTTTATTTTTAATTTTTCTCCAGCCGCTATTTTTATTTGTTCTTTTACTATATCTATTCCTGTTCTCATTTCAGTAATAGGATGTTCCACTTGTATTCTTGTATTCATTTCCATAAAATAAAAATTTTTATCGCTATCTACTAAAAATTCTACTGTTCCACAGCTAGTATATGAAGAAGCTTTTACTGCTTTTATAGCCGCTTCTCCCATTTTATTTCTTAATTTATCATCTAAAATAGTAGATGGTGTTTCTTCTATTACTTTTTGGTTTTTTCTCTGAATAGAACAATCTCTTTCTCCTAAATGAATAACATTGCCATGTTCATCTGCTAGTACTTGAATTTCTACATGTCTTGGATTTTTTATAAATTTTTCAACATAAATTTCGTCATTATTAAAAGATAATTTTGCTTCTTGTTTTACAATGTTGTAATTACTTTCTAATTCTTCTTCTGAATTAACTATACGTATTCCTTTTCCTCCGCCTCCTGCTGATGCTTTTAATAAAATAGGATATCCTATTTTATTTGCTGTTTCAATAATTCCTTTTAAACTTTGTATACTACCATCTGAACCTGGTATTACTGGAACTCCTGCTTTTTTCATTAAGTCTTTTGCATTTGATTTATTTCCCATTAATTCAATTACTTTATAAGAAGGTCCTATAAATTTTATATTAGATTCTTCACATATTTTTGCAAATTGACTATTTTCAGACAAAAAACCAAATCCAGGATGAATACTATCTGCTCCTGTTATATTAGCTGCCTCAATAATATTTTTTAGATTCAAATAACTTTTTCCGTGGTTCAGCAGGTCCAATACAAATAGCTTCATCTGCAAGTCTAGTGTGCATAGCATCTTTGTCTGCTTCTGAATACACTGCTACTGTTTTTATATTCATTTCTTTACATGCTCTAATAATTCTAACTGCAATCTCTCCTCTATTTGCTACTAATATCTTATTCATTTGGCTAATTCCTTTCTTTATACAACTGCAAAAGTAAGCTCTCCTTTTGCTACTATTTCTCCATTTACAGTTGCAATTGCTTCTCCTATTCCTATTGAACTTTTTTGCTTTATAATTTTAACTTCTAATTTTAATCTATCTCCTGGTACTACTTGCTTTTTAAATTTCATTTTATTTATACCACCAAATAAAGCATTTTTTCCTTTATTTTCTTCTTTACTAAGAATTGCAATTGCTCCTGCTTGTGCTAAACTTTCTGTTATTAATACACCTGGCATAATTGGATTTCCGGGAAAGTGTCCTTTAAAATACCATTCTTCTTCTTTTACATCTTTATAACATATAGCACTTTCTCCTGGTATATATTCTTCTATTTCATCAATCATTAAAAAAGGTTCTCTTTGTGGAATTATACTTTTTATTTTTTCTTTTCCTAACACTTGCTTTGTACTCCTTTTACTTTTTTATTTTAAATAATGGTTTTCCATATTCTACTGCTTCTCCGTCTTGCACTAAAATTTCTGTAATCTCTCCATCAAATTCTGACTCAATTTCATTCATTAATTTCATTGCTTCAACAATGCAAAGTACATCTCCTTTTTTTACTTTTTGACCTATCTCTACATAAGAATTAGCATTAGGAGATGGCTTAGAATAAAATGTTCCAACCATTGGTGATTTTACAATTTCTCCATCTTGTAATTCTTCTTTTTCTGTTACTTCTATCTGTTTTTCATTTTCATTTAACTGTTCGCTTTTTTGAATTACTTGAATCTCTTTTGTACTTTCCTTTTTCATACTAATTTTAGTACCGTCTGGGAAATCTATATCAATTGATGTTAATTTTGAATTTCCCATATCATTCATTAATTGTTTAATTTTCTCGTATTCCATTTTTCTCTCCTATTCTTCATATTCTTTAAATATAACACTTCCATTATGTCCACCAAATCCTAAAGAATTTGACATTACTATTTTTAAATCTTTTTTTCTAATTTCATTTGGTACAATGTCTAAATCACATTCTTCATCTTTTTCTTTATAATTAATTGTTGGTGGAACTATTTTATTTTCTATTGCTTTTATAGAGAATATTGCTTCTATTGCTCCTGCAGCCCCTAATAAATGACCTGTATTACCTTTTGTTGAGCTTACCATAACTTTTTTACTAACATTTTCGCCTAATGCTTTTTTTATTGCCATTGTTTCACACACATCATTTAAATGTGTAGAAGTTCCATGCGCATTAATATAATCAATATCTTCTGGTTTGATATTAGCATCTTCAATAGCTCTTTTAATTGCTCTTGCAGCTCCATCCCCTGTTGGCTCTGGTGAAGTAATATGGTATGCATCAGAGGTCGCTCCATATCCTATTATTTCTGCATAAATTTTTGCTCCTCTTTTTTTTGCATGTTCTAATTCTTCTAAAACAATAACACCTGCTCCTTCTCCCATTACAAATCCATCTCTTTGTTTATCAAAAGGAATACTTGCACGATTTTTATCTTCTGATTTGGATAATGCTTTCATATTTTCAAATCCTGCAATTCCTACTTCACAAATTGAACTTTCTGTTCCTCCAGCTAATATAACATCTTCTGCTCCATATTTTATTGTTCTATATGCTTCACCTATACTATGAGTTGAAGATGCACAAGCTGTGACAATTGATACAGATTCTCCTTTTAAATTTAAATCTATTGCTATATTTCCAGCTGGCATATTAGCAATTGACATAGGAATAAACATTGGAGAAACTCTATTATGTCCCTTTTGTATATTTATTTCACATTGGTTTTGAATTGTTGTTAATCCTCCTATTCCTGAGCTTACAAATACACCTACTTTTTCTAAATCTGTATTTTCTTTTGTTATTTTACTATCTAAAAAAGCTTCTCTTGCAGCTACCATAGCAAATTGAGAACTTCTATCTAATCTTTTTGCCTGTTTTGGTTCAAAATGTTCTAATGGATTGAAATTCTTAACTTCTGCCGCAAGTTTAGTTTTATAGGTACTTGCATCAATTAATGTTATTTTATCTATTCCACATTTTTTGTTTTCAATTCCATTCCATGTTTCTTCTACATTATTTCCAATTGGAGTAATTGCTCCTAATCCTGTTATTACTACTCTTTTTTCCATTGCTTTCTCCTTTCTAAAAACACATTATTACATCAACATTCCACCATCAACTTGAATTACTTGCCCTGTTATATAAGAACTATCTTCTGACACTAAAAATTTAACTACATTTGCAACATCTTTTGCCGTTCCCATTCTTTTTAATGGTATTGTTTTTGCAATTTCGTCTTTTACATTTTCTTTTAATATATTAGTCATATCTGTTTGAATGAATCCTGGTGCAATTGCATTTACTAGTATATTTCTAGATGCAACTTCTTTTGCTAAACTTTTTGTAAAGCCAATAATCCCTGCTTTAGATGCTGCATAATTAGTTTGACCTGCATTTCCAGATATTCCTACAACTGAAGAAACATTAATAATTCTTCCTTTTCTTTCTTTCATCATATAATTTATTACGTTTTTAGTCATATTAAATGTTCCTATCAAATTTACATTTATTACTTCATTAAAATCTTCTGGTTTCATTCTCATAAGTAACATGTCTTTTGTTATACCTGCATTATTAACCAAAACATCAATATGATTCATTCTATTTATTGCTTCTTCTACTAGCTTTTTACAATCTTCAAAGTTAGATACATCTCCTTTTAATAGTAAACATCTATCTCGTTTTTGTTCTATCTCTTTTTTTAACTTCATTAATTCTTCATTTTCAGTTCTATAATTTATTATTATGTCATAATTTTCTTCTGCAAGAGTATATGCTATTTCTTTACCTATTCCTCTTGTTCCACCAGTTATTAAAGCTACTTTGTTCATTTTTATCCTCCTATTAATTTATCTCTTTTAAAGTATTTTCTAATGATTTCACATCACAAATATTATAGATTTTTATTTCTTTTTCTGTTTTTATTCTTTTTACAAAGCCAGATAGTGTCTTACCTGGTCCTATTTCAACAAATGTGTCTATTCCCATTTTTAACATTGTTTCTAGACATTTAGAAAATTTTACTGGTGAAATCATATGTTCTGCTAATATATCTTTTATATTTTCCTCATCTTTATAAATATCTCCATTAATATTTTTTACTACTTTAGTTTTAAATTTATTAATATTTATTTTTTCTAAATCTTTTCTTAAAGCATTAGAAGCTTCAATTAGCTTTTTAGTATGAAATGGCCCTGATGTTTTTAAAATTCTTACTTTTTTTGCTCCCATTTCTTTTGCTATTATTTCAGCTTGTTCTACTGCAGTTTTTTCTCCTGAAATTACCACCTGTCCTTGTGTATTATAGTTAACAGGTACAACAAATCCATCTACTACTTTTTTACATACCTCTTCAACTTTTTCATCTTCCAATCCTAAGATTGCAGCCATTGCCCAATCTCCTTCTGGAAGTAAGTTTTGCATATATTCTCCTCTTTTTTTCACTAGTTCTACTCCATCTCCAAATGAAATACATTTACTATAAATTAGAGCAGTATATTCACCTAAACTAAGTCCTGCTGATATTTCTGCATTAATTCCTTTCTTTTCTAATAGTTTAAGTATTGCTAAACTCATAGTTAAAACAGCAATTTGTGTGTTTTGAGTTTTACTTAATTCTTGTTCTGTTCCATCAAATGTGATTTTTTTTATATCAACACCTGTTATTTTATGTACATTTTCATATATATCTCTTACTTCTTGATAGTTTTCATATAAATCCTTTCCCATTCCTATTGACTGAGCTCCTTGCCCAGGAAATAAAAAACCTATTTTCATTTAATTTCTCCTTACTTTTTAATAATCTTCGATTCTACTTTTAATTTTCTTTTCAAATTCATTACAAAATTCACTAATTATTTTTCTGTTATCAATTTCTATTTCAAATTCTTTTTGTATTGATGTTGCTATTTTTTTTATTTCTTCTTCCATTTCTTCTTGATTAGTGTTAATTCCTATGCCTATAACAATAGATTTTACTTTTTCTCCTTGTAGTTTAGTTTGTGTTAAAATTCCACCTATTTTTTTGTTATTAAATATAATATCATTTGGCTTTTTTATTTTTAGATTAATATTGTATACTCTTTTAAAAACATCTAATATTACCTCAGCAATTTCAATTGTAATTCCTTCTAATCTTTCTATTTTACAATTTGCTTCTATAAAAAATGAAAATGCTAAATTACCTTTTCTTGATGTATACCACTTTCTTCCATGTGTTCCGTTTTCCAGCTGTTTGTTTTTCTGCCATTACAATCGTTCCATTTTTTATAATATTTTTTTCTATCATTCTCCAAATTTCTGATTGTGTAGAATCAATATTTTTATAAAAAAATATATTTCTTCCTAAAAATTCTGTTTCTAAATTTTCTAATTTCATTATTTTTTCCTTTTATTTTTCTTCCTTAATAAGTTTTAAATTTTCATGTCTTTTTATTTTATTTGTTGTTGTTTTTATTAAAGGTTCTTGACTTACAATAATTCCTCTTATTGCTTTATATCTAGGCATTTTATTATTAATTGCTTTTATTTTATCATTTAGTATACTATTTATTTCTTTCTCTCCTTCAGCTTGATACTTTTCTTTCATAGTTGCTTTATCATAAACAATTTTGCTATAAATTTTTATATCATTTTTATCTTCTGACATTTGTTTTCCAAAAATAAATGATTCTATTACACCATCTATTTGGTTTATTAGTCCTTCTATTTCTTCCGGAAAAATATTTTTACCGTTTTTTAAAACAATTACGCTTTTTCTTCTTCCACAAATAAATATATATCCCTCAGAATCAATTTTAGCTAAATCTCCTGTATAAAACCATCCATCTTTTATTGCATTTTTAGTTGCTTCTTCATCTTCATAATATCCAATCATTATACTTGGACCTTTTACTATTAGCTCTCCCATTCCATTTTCGTCTACATCTACTAATTTTGCTTCTACACTTGGAACTGTTTTTCCAATAGATCCTACTTTATATGCTTTTTTTGTTCCTACTGCTACTACTGGAGATGTTTCTGTTAGTCCATATCCTTGAACTAAATTTAGCCCAAGTTTTCTATATCTTTCTTCTATTTCTGAATTTAGACTTGCAGCACCACTAATCATTAATTTCATATTTCCGCCTAGCATATCGTGTATTTCTTTAAATGCTTTCTTTTTTTCTTCCATAGATAAATTCTTACATAGTTCTTCTTTTTCTAATATTTCTTGTAATTTTCCCTGCTTTTCTAATTGCTTTCTTATATTTTTAAAAATTCCTTCATATATTGCTGGCACAGATGCCATAACTGAAACTTTGTGTTCTTTTATATCTTCTACCATATGGCGAATTCCTCTGCAAAATACAATTTGTGCTCCTGTATATAAAGATAATAAAAATCCTACTGTACATTCAAAAACATGATGAAGTGGTAAAAAAGATAAAAATGTGTCTTGGCTGTTTACATCTAATACTGACGCAATATCCATTAAATTTGAGCATATGTTTTTATGTGATAATGCTACAATTTTGGATGCTGATGTTGTTCCTGATGTAAATAACATTATGCTCATTTTTTCTGGATCGATTTTAGCATTTTCAAATTCTTTATTTCCGTTTTTTATTAATTTTTTTCCTTCTTCTATTAATTGCTTTTGAGAATAAATATCTTTTTTGTTTTTTTCTAAATCCATTGATATTAAATATTTTAATGTATTATCTTTGTTGTCTTTTATTTGTTTTAATGCTTTCTCGTATTTTTTTGAATAGAAAATAGCTTCTACTTTAGAACGTTTAATTAAATTTTCTAATTCATTTTCTGGAAGAGATTTGTCAAGTGGAACTACTATTCCAGTTCCACATACAATTGATAAATATGCTAATTCCCATTCATATCGGTTTTCTCCAATTACAGCTATTTTTTTTTCTTTTAATCCCATATTTATTAACGATGTTCCTAGACAATTTACCATTTGTCTTATTTCTTTATGGTTTATTATTTTATATGTTTCGTTTTCTTCTTTTATTTTATATGCTGGGTTTGAGGCATATATTTTTTCGGTTTTTATTAACATGTCTTTTAAATCTGTTATTTTTATGTTTTGTTTATCTCTTTTGTTCATGGTTTCTCCTAATCTTTCTTTTTTCTATTTTATATCATTTTTTTCTAGAAAATGTCATTATACTGATAGGTCAGTATAAAAGATAGGTTTTAATTTATTTATAGAATTTCTAGAGTAAAAATAAAAGTAGCATGTACAATGCTACTCTCACTTTAGTATATTCCATTTGATTATTTTATTTTCCATTTTTGTAATGTATTATTCCATTCTAATGATATATCAGATTTTAGATAAACTATAGGTCGAACACCAAAATCATCATAGCTATATTCAGTACCAGTAGAAAAAAATATTCCTCTATTTAAAACTTTACCATCGTTTACACGACGAAGTCCCCAAGTCACACCATTCTTAACTGTTAAAGCACTTTCTGATGCAAGCCAGTATCTTGGTTGCGTTCCTGTTCCTACAAAAGATATTTCATAACTATCTTTATTAACAGCATATTTACCAAATAATATTTGATATATAGTATTATATACTCCATTTTCATCTACTCCTTGAGTAGGTTTCTCTTGTTTAGTATTTAATGTTGTTGGATTATAATAATAAAACGTACTTGTTATTTGTGTACTTCCTGACGTTAATGTTTTAAAGGTTTTATTTGATTTATCATAATAATTCAATGTATTTTGTGTTCCACTCCATTTTTGTCCATTTGTTGCACTTGATGATAATTTAGTCTCTCCTTCTTTTGTATATGTTACTTTATTTCCATATTCATTGAAATTACCTTCTTCACATTTTGCTGTTGCTGGATCATATCCTGTTATTTCATTTATATCTTCTGCTGTTATACTTGTTGCTTTTTCTGCTCCTTTTCCATGTCCAAATATTGCACTTATTTTATTTAATTCTTCTATTCCATTTATATATCCTTTTTGTCCTTTTAATGTATAATACGTTCTACTACCATTTGTATAATTACCTGCTCCAACAAATTCTCCTGATATTAATCTTAACTTTCCTTTTGATACGCCTAATATTCTCCATCCATATTCTGCATTTTTATATGTTTCTGCATTAAATTCTTGATCACTATCTGCTCCTGTTTTATCTGTTTTTGATGTATATGTCAAATCACTTGCATTTGCTTCTAATGTTGGATCATAATCTACATAGTCTCCTACTTTTAATGTTTGTTTTGTTTCTATGTTTGTTATTGTGTCTTCTTCTTGCTTCCAAGTTACTTTTGTTATTGTCTCTCCATCAAAATAGTATTCTTTTCCGGTTTTATTAAATCTTATTATCCAATCTCCTTCTTTTCCTGTTACAGCTGCTTCTGATACTTCAAAATTTACTTTTTCTCCTGTTTGATCTGCCATTAAATATTCTGTATATCCTATTTCAATTTGCTCCTCTTCATCTTTCTCATTTGTTATTGTTTTCGCTTCATTTGCTTTTGTTAATATCCCATTGTCTCCTGTTAATGTAGCAATCGTTACTCCAGCTAATATTAAAAGCACAATTATGGTTATCACTAAAGCTATTAATGTTATTCCTTTCACATTTTTAACTTTTGTTTTCATTTGAATTTTCCTCCTTTATTCCCCATCCTACATTAGAATCTGTTCCGTCTCCTGTATCAGTATCTATCTTGTCAGCTCGTATATTAACTACAGGACGAAAACTCCTACTTTCTACACTTGGCAAAAAGCCACTCGTATAAAATAAGTATGGACCACCTACTCTACCTTCACGCACACCTTTCAATCCAAAAACAGCATAAGATTCGTTTGGTGCATGGGCAAATCGAGAAGCCAGCCAATATCTACCATTTCCTTTGTTGCACAATAGATTGTAATATATTTCACTATCTGTTTCAGAAAAATTCGTTGATGTTTCTTTAAATGCTGTTTTCATCGTCTCTGCATCTCTATCCCATAATGTTTGAGTTATCGTTTTACTTTCTACATCTGATAATTCTTTTTCAATCGGTATTAAATTTTTATTTTCACTTTCTTTTTCAACGCCATTATCATTTTGCCATTGAGCTGGAAATTTTTTTGCTGTATCATATGTAAACGAACTTCCCCATTTCGTTCCTGTTTTAGATTCATATCCTTTATAGGTATCTTCTGATTTTAATTTATCTTGAATATCTTCAATATTTAAGCTGCGTGCTGTAGTTCCTTTATCTAAATTACTGTATAAGTTATTGCACATGTCATTTAATAGATAAACTCCATTATTATACCCTGTAGCACCTAAAAAATAAACTTCATGAGATGTTGGTTTATTACTTATTAAATCTACTGTTCCATCTTCATTTATATTTAATATTCTCCATCCTAAATTTTCTGTAGTATATTCTTGATTATCTGTATAACCTGAATATGTCTTAGATATAGTGTATGTTTTACTTTTTGGTTTGTAATTTACATAATCTCCTATTTTGATTTTTTCTTTAAATTGAATTGTTCTACTTCCTATAGTTATTTGACCTACATCATTAATAGTTTCCCTTTCTTTTTCTGTTATTAATTTTTGTTTTTCTAAATCATCTAACAATTCTTGTAAACCTTGAGATGTCCCACCTTCTGAATATTTTTCTGTTTTTTTATTTATCTTCCATAATTCCACTGCTTCTTCTACACTTGCACCTCTTGTTTCTTCTTTTGCATCATTTGATTTTTTTAATATTCCATTGTCTCCTGTTAATGTGGCAATCGTTACTCCAGCTAATATTAAAAGCACAATTATGGTTATCACTAAAGCTATTAATGTTATACCTTTTTCTCTTCTTCCTTTAAAATTTAATTTCATTTGTTTTTTACCCCTTTCTTTCGTTTTCTTTTTTATTATACTTAAACTTTTACTTTTTGACAATACATTTTTAATATTAATATACAATCATATAAACAGCATCATCTTTAAATTTTATCTGTTCAGTCGAAAAAGCTTTATAATCTTCATTTTGACTACGCATATATTCTCTATCATTACCTTCCATCAAAATAGATGTATCAAAATCAACCAATTCAAAATCTCTTTCACAATAATAATCCATTGCATATAATATACTCCATGAACAAGCCAATTTTCTTTCAGTTAATGATTGCATAGGTTGTATTCCTACAGCAAATTGTTGTGGATTTAAATCATATTTATATCCAAATTTAGTTACTTTTATCCCTGTATTTTTCTCATATTCTTCTATCAAATATCTTATTTGCATTCCATCATTTTCGTCAACTTTGTTTGCAGCTATATGTTCTGTTGAATTTATCACAATAAAACTAGCATTTAAAATAAATATACATATAACTACTATACTTATTATTTTCTGCTTATATTTTACTTCATCATCTTTTAAATTAGCAATTAAAAATAACAATGAAATTCCAAATATCATCATAACTGGTATGCTAAGTCTACCACATACTGCAGCAGTAACTACAAATAAAGGCAACACAACACTTAGTACTGCTATAATAACTAGAACAATATAATTTAATATTGTCTGTAATTTTGCCTTTGTTATTATTAACAAAATTAGTGTTATTATTGGACATATTAGTATACTATATTTAGGAAACATACTTATGCAGTTAATTAATATATCTTTAGAATAATATAATACCAAATTTAGTTTTCTTCTAAATACTCTTGCATTATTTATTATCATAAAACTTTGCTTGTCTTGTCCAAAAATATCTCCACATACTTTAACAATTACATAACTTATTGCTAATGCTATAATAGTTATTCCTACTAATTTCGCAAAATCTTTTAAAGCATCTTTTAGGGATATTTTTATTTTCTTTTTATCTTTTATTTGTTTTAACATTATTACTAATATTGCAAGTATAGGGAATATATTTAACTCTCCCTGATATGAAAGTCCTGTAAGTAATAAAAATATACCTGTTTTTAAATATTTATATTTGCTGTCACTTACAAAATTTTTTATTGCTAATACTGTAAATAACATTCCAAGACACATAACTGCAGATTCTGGAAATAATAAATATTCTAATGTATATTGGTTTAATATTAATACAAATGAAGCAAGATATATAAGTATTTCCTTCTTTTTATTTTCAGGTTTTATTATGTCTATAAATATCTTAGAAATTATATATATTGATATAGCTAAAAATATCATTCCTAAAAAGTCCATCGCAATTATATACGCTGGTATTGGTAAATGTAAAATTCCACCCAAATAACAAAATAATGTAGAAATTAATCTTCCATCTTTCAAAAAATATTCACTAGGGTAATTGAAATATCCTAATTGATATAATACATATGTATCTGAAGAATAATGCATTTGTAAAAAGTTTATACAAATTATCATTATAGTTCCAAGTATACCTAACAGTACATAAACTTCCTTTTTATTAATTTTCTTTTTCATTTTATCCTCCGTATTTATAGTGTTTATTATTTTACCTAAAGTGAAATATTTAATATTCTAGGAACAAATATTACAAGTCCTATTATAGCAGCTCCAATGGCAACAACTAACACTGCTCCTGCTGATACATCTTTTGCTATTTTTGCCTTTTCATTTTTTTCTGGCATAACCATATCAACTATTGTTTCAATTGATGTATTAAATAGCTCACTTCCAATAACTATTGCAAATAAAATAATACAAATTATCCACTCTGATTTATTAATTTTTAGTATAATACCTGCAATTATAACCAATATCATTATAAAAATATGTATTTTCATATTTCTTTCTGTTTTAAATGATGTCCATATTCCTTCTATTGCATATTTAAAGCTGTTTCTTATCTTTTTCATTTTCCTCATTTTTTCTACTCTCTCCTATGAATCTTTTTATAATACTTGTATATATTACTAAATAAGAAATAGATATAGTAAATCCTGCTAACACATCACTTGCATAATGTACACCTAAATAAATTCTACTTATTCCTATAGTGCAAATTATTATGGATAAGCTTATTATCAAAGTCCATTTTATTTTACTATTTTTTACTAACTTATAAATTAAATATATTAAAAAACCATAAAAAGCCATGCTTACCATAGAGTGTCCTGAAGGAAAACTATACCCCGTTTCAGTAATTAACCTGAATTCATTTGGTCTTGGTCTTTGTACAACATTTTTCAATATTATATTTAATACTGTGCTAATAAGTAAATTTATCATAACAGCTATTCCTATTTTTTTATTTTTTAGTACTACTAGCAAAATAATTGTAATTGATATCAGACTAATAGCTCCCCCTAAATTAGTAATAATTTTCGCAATTGGTGTAACAAAATCTGAAATAAGATAAGTTGAAATAAAATTATATGTAATTATATCTAGTTTCATAATCTCTTTTTCAAATACATCTTCAACTAAGTCTAAAAATATAATAGTACATAAAAATAATAATATCCATTTTAAATTTTTCTTGATAAATTCGCCAATTCTTTTTACTTTTTGCATAATGTTGAATTCCTTTTCTTTTTAATTATATTAATTTTATTCTATTTTCATAAAAATGTCTACTATTTTATATTCTTCTGAATCTACTTTTCCCTCTAGATATTTTCCTATTTCTTTATTTTTTATTAAATTTTCTTTTTTTTGTTTCTTTAACTTTTTTATATTAAATTCTAATTTAGATGCTAGTGACTTGTTTTCTGCTACCCAAAGTGCTTCTAGCTTTTTAGCTGAATGTGTAAGTGTATATTTAGCACATCTTTTCTCTTTGTTAAAGTGTTCTTTCATTCTTCTTGATATATCTGTTGTAATTCCAGTATAAATCGAATTATCTTTGCATCTTAACATATATATGTAATACATTTTAATTTCCTACCTTTTTTCTGTAATAGTTATACCATTAAATTTCTTATTTTGTAAATAGTCTTTTTTCTTTTTTTAATCTTTTGTTTATTAGTTATTTTTGTGTTATACTATTATTGGTGATAGTTTTGAAAATATTATTTAAAAATACAACAAAATATAGTAAATCGATTTATACTAAATTTTTGCAATTTCATAAAAAACAATATGGGCTAAAATACTCCTTGTATACTGCTTTGATAAGCTTTTTACTTTTATTTTGTATTATTGTACAATTAAAAGTTCATAATATAGCACTAATAGTTGTATTTTGTACTATTATCGTGTGCTTTTTCCTATGGAGATATGTCCGTCCAATTACTGAAGTAAATAAAGAATTTCAAAGTCAAAAAATTCAAAGTGAAGAAGAATTTACTTTTATTTTTTATGAAAAATGTATTAAAATATCAGGAAAATCGAAAGCTTACTCTTTAAAATATTATCAATTATATAAAATATTTGAAACTGATTCATTTTTTTATCTTTATATTGATAGTAAACATTCTCTATTACTTGATAAAAATTCATTTTTAATTGGTTCTTCAAATGATTTTTCTAATTTCATTCATAAAAAATGTTGGTATAAATTTAAAAAAGTCAAATAAATTCTGTATCTTGTTTAGATACAGAATTTATTTATTATCTTTTTATTTTATTAGTTGTAGTTTTTTCAAATTCTTCTTTTCTTATTTCTATATCAGAAATACGTTTATACATTGGAAGTTCTTTGCAAACATTTTGAATATCTTCTTTTAATTTTGCTTCTACATTGTTTATTTCTAATTCTTTTACTTTTTCTTCATTTAAAAATACTTCTGCTATAAGTGCTACTTCTTGTCCTATTTTATTTTTCTTTCCTTTTACAACAACTTCTTGAACATATGGAATTCCTAATATATAATTTTCTATTTCTTCTGGATAAACATTTTTTCCATTGTCTAATACAATTAAATTTTTCTTTCTTCCATTTATTACAAGCTGGCCTTTTTTATTTACATGTCCATAATCTTCTGTATTAAACCATCCATCTTTTAAAACTCTATTTGTTTTCTCTGGTTCTTTGTAATATCCTTTCATTACAATATCACCTTTTACACAAATTTCTCCGTCTCCGTCTGCTGTTACATTTTCTAATTTTACTTCACAACATGGTAAAATTACTCCTACTGTTGAACTATCATTAAATTGTAATCTATTAACACTTACTAATGGTGAACATTCTGTTATTCCATATCCATTTAATAAAGTAATTCCTATATCATTAAAGAATTTTCCTATTTCTGGTCTAATTGGAGCTCCTCCACATATAATTTCTCTTAAATTTCCACCAAAAGCTTGGTGAATAGATTTAAATAATGTTCCTCTTAAATCTATTCCTATTTTTCTTAAAGCATTACTAATAGGTATCATCTTTTTCAAAGCCTTATCTTTTCCTGTTTTTTGAGCATTGTTCCAAATGTTTTTATAAAATACTTCTGTGAATGCTGGTACTAAATAAATATAATCCGGTTTATATAATTGTAAATTTTTTAGTACATTTTTCAAACTATCATTAATACATATACATGAATGTTTATGTAATGCTACCAATATTCCTGCTACTGCTTCATATGTATGATGATATGGTAAAACTGATAAGCATTTTGTATTTATATCTGCTACTTGAAGTCCATAATATACTACACTTATTAGATTATGTTCTGTTAGCATAACACCTTTTGGATCTCCTGTAGTTCCTGAAGTATAAACCAAAAGTTTTAGATTGTTTTCATTGTCATGTAAATCTATATATTTTTTATTTCCATTTTCTAATGCTTTTTTTCCAGTTTCTTTAAACATATCATATGATAAAACATTTTCTTCGCTTTCTTTTCTATTTAATCCAATAAAAAATTTGACTTTTGGTACTTCTTTTTTTATTTCTGGAATCCATTGTTCATATTTTTTAGAATAGAATAATACTTCACTGTCACTATGTTTTAAAACATTTATAATTCCTTTTAAATTAAGTTCTCTGTCAATTGGCACAAATACTCCTGTACTTTTTAATACTGTTAAATATACTGTTAACCATTTATAACTGTTTTCTCCTATAATGGCTATATGTTTGTCTTGCATTCCAATTTCAGTAATAGCTGTTCCTAGTTCTTCTGTATCTTTGACAAATTCTTTATATGTTACTTTTATGTTTTTATTTTTATCGTTTTCGTCTTTGTATTCAAATGCGATTTTGTCGCCTGCTTCTTTTATAGCTAGATTTAACATTTCTTTTATTGATGTTACTTTTTGAACTTCATTTAATTTCATTTTATTATTCATTCTTCAAAATCCTTTCTATCTAGTAATGTTCATATTTTACTGATTGAATTATATCATATATAATTCAAAAAGCAATTATTTACCATTTATTTTTATTTGTTTTTTGCAAATAATTTTAATTTGTGTATTTAGTTTTTTTAATAGCAAGCTTTAACATATACTAATTTAAAGAAAAATGGTTTGATTGGAGTGAAAAATAGAAATGTTTAGATAAGAGAATGAGAAATATTCACGGATTATAATCTTTTTTATTAATTATTCGGCTTCCTACATAAGCAAAGAAATTCTAAAATTATTTGATGGCACCCTTCCATTGTTCTTCGAAAATGGACTCTTTCCATAAAATAATTTAAGAATTTCTAAGCTTATTCCAGTCACACAAATAATTAATAAAAAAGATTATACTAAGATTTTAGGCCTGAGTGTGAAGGAGCCTTGTTCTCTTATCTTAACAGTTCTTTTTGAACGAAATGAATAAATTTTTCTTTAAATTAGTATCTGCTAAAGCTTTCTCTCCAAAAAAAATTAAAATCTCGAAATAAAAACAAATAAATGTTTGACTTTTGATTTTTTTGTGATATAATATGTACAAATGTTTGGTATATGGTGATAAAAAATGGAAATTATGGACAAATTAAAAATTCTTGCAGATTCTGCAAAATACGACGCTTCTTGTAGTTCAAGCGGAAGCTCTAGAAAGAATAAAAATAATGGTATAGGAAATGGAAATGTTGCTGGTGTATGTCATAGTTGGGGTGCTGACGGACGTTGCATCTCTTTACTAAAAATATTATTTAGTAATTGTTGCATGTATGATTGTAAATATTGTATTAATCGTTCAAGCAACTCTGTAAAACGTGCTACATTCACTCCACAAGAAGTTGCCGATTTAACTATAAATTTTTACAAAAGAAATTATATTGAAGGATTATTTCTAAGTTCCGCAGTTATTAAATCTCCTGATTATACAATGGAAATGTTAATTTCTACTGTTTCTATTCTAAGAAACACATATAATTTCAATGGATATATTCACTGCAAAACCATTCCTGGTTGTAGCAAAGAATTAATAGATATTTTAGGAAAATTAGTTGATAGAATGAGTATTAATATTGAACTTCCTTCTAATGATAGTTTAAAATTATTAGCTCCTCAAAAACAAAAAGATGGAATATTAATGCCTATGACACATCTTTCAAATGGAATTAAGCAAAACAAACTAGATAAAAATAGATTTAAACCAAACTTCGTTCCAGCAGGTCAAACAACTCAATTAATTGTAGGAGCTACTCCTGAAAGTGATTTAAAGATTTTAAAACTTTCTGAAGGTCTTTACCAAAAATTAAGTTTAAAAAGAGTATACTATTCTGCTTATGTTAGTATAAATAACGATAAAAATTTACCTTCTTTAGACTCTCCTCCATTACTTCGTGAAAATAGACTATATCAAGCTGATTGGTTACTTCGCTTTTATGGATTTAAAGCAAATGAATTACTAGATGAAAAGCATCCTAATTTCAATAATATATTAGACCCTAAATGCGATTGGGCACTTCGTCACATGGATCAATTTCCTATAGAAATTAATAATGCTGATTATTTTACTTTGCTTCGAATTCCTGGAATTGGAGTAATATCTGCAAAAAAAATAATTCGTGCTAGACGAGCATTTTTATTAAATTTTGACTCTTTAAAAAAGCTAGGTGTTGTTTTGAAACGAGCCAAATACTTTATTACTTGTAAAGGAAAGTATTTTGATAAAATATCACAATTTAATAAAAATTTAATTGAGACAAGTTTAATTTTTCAGGAACGTAATTCTGTTAATTGTAAACAATATGAACAATTGTCTCTTTTCGATAAATTACAACCAACTAAGGAGGATAAAATAAAATGTCTAACTGGAAGCTTATAAACAAAACTTATTTATATGATGGAACTTTTTATGGATTACTTACTATTGTATTTGATAGTTATATTCACAAAACACTTCCACAAAAAATTTATAACAAAGATACTTATATTTATAATTTTTTAGATAAAACTATAGAAATTACCACTGATTTTGATAAATCTCAAAGAGTTTTTAATGGTATTGAAAAAAATATTGGATATAAAGCTTTATACAATAGTTATTATGCTTTTTTATCAAACGAAGAAAATAAAGAAATATATATTTTAAAATATTTATGTGATGGATTTGATATAGGGCCTAAAATTAACGACAATCTTACTACTTCTTATGTTTTTAAAACAATAAATATGAGAAAACGTGCACTGGCAGAATGTCATAAATTTAAAGGACTACTTAGATTTCAAGAAATTAGTGATAATTTATGCTATGCTTCTATCCATCCTGATAATAATATTTTAGAACCTTTAGGTCATCATTTTATTAATCGCTTGTCTAGTATAAATTTTATAATTCATGATAAAAATAGAAATATTTGCTTTGTTTATAATAATAAAAATTATAAAATTATCAATGGCGCGTATATAAACATTCCTGAATTTACAGAAAATGAAAAAATGTATCAGGAACTTTGGAAAATGTTTTTTAAGACAATTTCTATCAAAGAAAGAAAAAATCCTAGATGTCAAATGCAATTTATGCCTAAAAAATATTGGAAAGATTTAATTGAAGAACCAGATTAAACTAATAAACCAGAAACAACTTACAAAAATAAGTTTTTTCTGATTTATTAATTTTTTATAGCCTCATCTTATTATTGCTCTTTAAGATTTAAACAATTTTCAAGATTTTCAAAACTTGCATCATTTTTTGTTAAAGTAATATCAAAACTGTTTTTATATTTTTCTAAATTATTTTTTATATTTTCATTTAAAAATCCTACTAATATTGTTTCATCCCATTGTTCTTCTGGAACCATTTTTTTATCTTCTATTGCATCTCCTATTAGTACTTTATTCTTTTTTAAATTTAGCTTTTCTTGTAACTCATCAGGAATATGGTTTTTCATATTTTTATTTAATGAATGTATTAATTCTCCTGTAAATTCTAACATTTTTCCATCTTTATCAAAACTAATAAAATTACTAATAATAAATATATTGTTGTAATAGCATTTATTTTCTTTTAAAAATATCTCTATTACATTTCCTATTCCTGCCGATAAAATTATTACTGGTATATTATATTTATTCATATGTGCTAAAAATTCTTTTGCTCCACTTCTAAAAATAAGGTTGCTTTTTTCTATTGATTTTTCCAATTTATCTTTTGTTAAGTGATATTCATAATACAAATTCATACACTCTTGATACCAATTTTCCATAGCCTTATTCTTTTCTTCAAATGTAATTTGATAGTTTAGTTCTATTGGTCGATATTTTTTATATAAATTTGATAATTTAATTTCAAATTCTTTTCCTAGCATTTTGCCAGTTGCATCCCATGAATCTTCGCTTTCTGTTGCAGTTATTGTTTTATCAAAGTCTATTGCAACATACATATTAGTTTTATCTAATTTTATTTTATCTAATTTTACTTTTTTTATATATTTCATATATCATTCTCCTTGTTTTCAAATTTTACTATAAAATACTTAAAAAAACAAGTTTTTAAATATTTCATATATTTTATTGTCCTCTTTTTTCTCTTATGATATAATAACATAAAATTTTATAGTAATTGGAGAAAAAATATGAAAGACTTTTTTATTATATTAATTATGAAAATATTAAATCTTATTTTAAAGCTTTTTGGAAAACATGGCGGGAATTTTCTAGGGAAAATTGCTTATGATTGGGATTCCAACATATTCAAATATTTCAAGGTTAATTGTTCTGTAATTGCTGTAACAGCAACTAATGGTAAAACTATGACAAACAATGCAATTGGCTATACCTTAAAAACAGCTGGTAAGAAAGTAATTAGCAATACTGAAGGCAATAACATGGAAACTGGAATTCTTTCTACTATTCTAAAAAATTGTACTTTAACTCGGAAAAATAAAAGCTGATTTTTTAGTTTTTGAAGTAGATGAAGGATATGTTCCTATTGTATTTAAAGACTTTAGACTAGATACTTTAGTTGTTCTTGATTTCTTCAGAGATCAATTAGATAGAAATGGTGAAGTAGAATCACTAATTCTAAGAATTAATGATTTCTTAAAAACTTATACAGGTAATCTGGTATTAAATAACGATGACCCAAATGTTTCAAGGCTAGGAAAAGCAAATCCAGATAACAAAAATGTTTACTATTTTAGTGTAGAAAAATATAAATATGCAACAGAAAATTTAAAAGAAGCTGGCGAAGGAAAATTCTGTCCTTTCTGCAATACTCGTATAGAATATGAATATTATCAGTATTCTCATATCGGAAAATTCAGATGTCCAAACTGTGATTATGGTAATAATGAAATTTATAAACTAGCAACTGATGTAGATTTAAAACATAGAACCTTTAAAGTGGATAATATTTCTTACAAAGTTAGATTTAACAGTATTTATAATATTTATAATTTTGTAGCTGTTATATCATGTGTTAGCCTATATCAAATTGACCCAAAAATAATACAAGAAGCTCTTTCAAAATTCGTATTAAATAATGGTAGATTAGAAGAAGCTCAAATAAATGGTATTTCTACTATTATAAATTTAGCAAAAAATCCTACTGGAGCAAATGTAAGCCTTAGAATTCTAAATGAAGATGATGATGAAAAAGAATTATTATTTGTTTTAAATGATAATATTGCAGATGGTTTTGATGTATCATGGATATGGGATATTAATTTTGACAACTTAACGAATGTTTCAAGAATTGTAACATCTGGAACACGTGCCTATGATATAGCCATAAGAATAAAAACATCTGGATTTTCTCCAGACAAAATAGAAGCTTATCTAGACTTACATGAAGCAATACAAAACTTATATAAAACCAATACAAAAAAATACATTATAGCTAATTACACAGCTTTACAGCCTACTAGACATGAATTAGGACTTTAGAGGGACAGGTCTTAAATGTCCCATATTTTTCGAGACTATATGGGACATTTGAGACCTGTCCCTAGTGTCTCAAAGGAGGAAATTTATGAAAGAATTGAAAATATTATATTTATATCCAGATATTTTAGAGTTGTATGGAGATTTTGGTAATATTCAAGTGTTACGTTACCGCTTAGAGCAACGCGGAATTAAAGCTACAATTGTGCCTTATTCTATTGGTGATGCTTCACCTGATTTTAATGATTTTGATTTAGTTTTTGCTGGTGGTGGTGCTGATCAAGAACAAGGTATTTTGTCAGAAGATTTGCTAAAATATAAAGAAAATATAAAGGATGCTGTAAATAATGGCGTTTTCTTTCTTTTAATTTGTGGTTCTTACCAATTATTTGGTAAATATTATAAAGGCGTTGAGGGTAATATTATTCCTGGTTTAGAAGTTTTTGATTATTATACAGAGGCTCTTGCAGATAGAAAAAAACGTTGCATTGGTAATGTTGTTATTAATGTTAATTTAAACGGAAAAGATACTAAGATAATAGGTTTTGGTAATCATCGGTGGACAAACATTTAATGTAAATACTCCTTTTGGAGATGTTCTTTTTGGAAATGGAAATAAATTTGGAGATTCGAAAGAAGGATTCTTTTTAGATAATGTAATTGCAACATATCTACACGGTCCTCTTCTTTCTAAAAATCCTGAACTTACTGATTATATTATTAAATATTGCCTTGATAGAAAATATAATGAAGATATTGCTTTAGAACCTTTAAACGATGAATTTGAAAACAAATGTAGAGAACAGTTATTAAACAGATTCTTATCTGTTTCTTAATAATTTTATAAAAACATTTTTATTTTTGATTTTTCTTTTACATATTTTATGTAATTTAGTAAATACTACTATAAGATAATTTATTTAAAATTTAAATGGTACTTATAATACCTAGATTGGAGTATGTTATATGGAAAATCAAAATTTAAACATTCTTGATGAAGTTAACAAAGGTGCTACTATGGGAATGGATGCTATTTCTTTTGTATCAGATAAAGTGGTAGATTCAAAATTTAAAGGGGTTTTAGATACAGAGTATAATAAATACAAAAAAATTTCACAAAGAGTTAATGATTTGTATGATAATTATAGTGATAAAGAACCTCATAAAACTAATGCTATGAATAAAATGATGACTTGGTATGGTATTCAAATGAAAACTATGGTAGATGATAGTACTTCTAAAATTTCAGAATTATTAATGCAAGGAACTAATATGGGAATTATTGAAGGTAGACGTTTATTAAATCAAAATTCAGATATTGCTCCAGATGTGCATAATATTCTAAATGATTTCGTTACTATGCAAGAAGATAGTGTTGAAACTTTAAAAAAATATTTATAAATATATATTTTATATATAAAAAACGCTTAAAACATGTTAATTTATAACTTTTAGATTAAATCAACTTAACATTTTAAGCGTTTTTTATGTATCACAAATCATTATTCATTATTACAATAACTCGTTTACTTTTTATTATTAATTATATACTTAGATTAATAATCTATTTTTTAAAAAATTTACCAAAGAACCCTTTTGACATTTTTTCATCATTTTTACTAGATGCTTTTTTTCTACTTTTTTCAATTATTGCGTCAATATCATCCTCTATTACTTCGTTTTGTTCTTCTTCGCCTTCATCTTCTTCTGTTTCTTCGTAATCATTATCATTTTCTTCATCTTCATAATAATCTACATCTTCATCGTCTTGATATTCTTCTTCGTAATATTCATCTTCTTCACTCTCATCATACTGCTCTTCATAATCGTTATCTTCTTCAAATTCATCGTCATACTCTTCTTCGTCGTATTCCTCATCAATATATTCATTTTCTGTTTCGTTTATAATTTCGTCTTCTTGTTCTATTTCTTCTTCATTTCCTGGCAATATCATATCTTCTATTTCTTCTATCCTATATTCTGACAAGTCTTTATTAAATTTTTCGCTTACCTCTTCTTGAAATACTTTATAAATATTTTTTATTCCTTCTATTCTCCAGTAATTAGAATTTATAACTGTTCCCATATTTATCTTTATATTTGTAACTTCTTCTTCAAAGTCTTTTTCATTTTCTTCTATTTCTTTTAAGTAATTTTTATTATATAGTTCTTTATATGCCTTTTTAGTTGATTTTCCTGTAGTTTCTTTAAGAATTAACTCATATAGATTTCCTATTTGTGAAATATCTGCATCAAAATTCTTACATGCTTCTTCCATTAATTTCTCATGTGTTTTTTTACCATTAATAGCCGTCATTCTTTCATTATCTAAAAAGCCTATTATATATTCTTTATATGCGTTTAAAAAGGCTAATTTTACACTAACATCTCTTAAGAGTTTTTCAGCTTTATTTAGTTTTATATTTTCATTATTTATTTCATTTAAAGTTTTCTTTGTTCTTTCATAAATACTAATATATAAATTTGCTTCTTGAACTGCAATATTCATTCTTATATCTACTGCTTTTTCTATTACTTGAGGACTAAATTGAATTTTTTCACTTTTACCATTTCTTATCATTATTTGAATTATTTCTTTTTTATGTTTTTCTTTATCTGAATTTATGAAGTTTTTCATTTCTTGAACATCTCTTGGATTAATTAATTCAAACATTTTATTTGCATATTCAATATTATTCCTATGATTTGACTCTGCTGATCTTCTAACTCTTGCATATTTATTTCTTTCCTTTTGTCTTTCAATAAATATAACCATTGCTTTTACATAATCTTCTCTTAATTTTTTTAGCTTTTCATTGTTTTCTTCCAATACATCTTCTATTTTTTTTAGTTTATTATCTAATGTATTTGGATTTTCACCTAAATCATTAAAAAGCCTATTTCGTTCATTTTCCATTTCTAAGTTTGATTCGTGAATCTCAGATTGTTCTTTTTGAATTTTTTCCATTTCTACAGCTATTTCATCAAACTTTCTAATTACTTTTTCTTCTTCTTCAATTATTCTTTGATATTCTTTCAATTCTTCAATAATTCTAGTGTAATTTCCATAATTTGTTTTTAAGTTATTTTCTTTATTTTCTCCGAAAATTTTATCAAAATATCTTTCTAAAACAATTGCGCTTCTTTCATACATTATGGAACCCTCCAAATTTCTACTTTTTTTATTATTATATACAAAACATTATAAAAAGTCTAGCTTTACCTAGACTTTTTTATATTACTTCTCTTTTTTCTTTATAATAATACTTCTTCTTGCAGATTGAAATAAAACAGATAATGTCTTTGATAAAAGTTCTTTACTTTCATCATCGATATGTTTGTAACTTTCCAATAATCTTTTTGCAGTTTCCAATTTATTTTTACTCAACTCTGATAATGTTTTTGCTTCTGTAGTATTTAATATATCAAACAAAGTATCAAAAAATTCTCCTCTTTGTTCAGGGCTCACTTCTTTTAACCAATTAGTTATTGTTTTATCTATAAACTCACTTGAATTTGTTAATTCATCTTTAACAAACTCTCCACCTAATACTTGCCATGTATATAAGTCATGTTGCATAATACCTGTTTGAGTGCTTTTTAATATTGTTATTTCTTCTTGATGATTTAATAATCTTCCTATTATAGAACTTTGTGGAATATATGTATGTACTTTTTTAATTATATTTTGATATTGTTTACTATTTATAATAGTATCACAAAAGCCAGGTCCATCATTATTATAAACATTAATAATTCTATCTTGTATTTCTGTATCACAAAATGCTGCTGCATAAACAGCCAAGTTTCCACCTTTTGAATGTCCACCTACTCTAATATTGTTTTTATATTTATATGCTATATTATTTAAATAATTTGCTGCATCTGTCTGGGCAGGAACTAACTCACTAAAGCTCATATTAAAATCTTCTTTCCAGCCAACAATTGTGTTATCTGTCCCTCTATAAGCTACATATATCGTATTATCTGGCATTAAAATTGTAACTGCTGAAAATTGTTTTTCCTGTTTTGGATCAATTTTGTTAATATAATTTGTTAATTTCATTTTTCCAAATCTTGTACTTTTAGCTAGTATAGGAAATAATGTTGTATCTTCTTGTTGTAATATTCTTCCCTTATTTTCTAACTTTTCATATTTTTCATAAGCCTCTGTAATAGAAATCTCTTCTTCTCCATTAACTACCCCATCTAATGGAAAATATGATAAACGTGCTAAAATCAAATTATCAATTTCATTAAATTCTACTTTTTCTATACTTAAATCTCTCCATTGTATATAATCAAATATATTTGCCATTAATAATTCCCCCCATTATTATTTTATTTATTAATAAATTCTATTATTTGTTTTGCTACTAATTCTTCTTTTCCATCATAACTATGGTTACTTCCATCTATATAGTCTATATCTTTTTTATCATTAATAATAATGTTATTTACAAGTGAAACTAACTCATCTGCTTTTTGTATAATCATTTCTTTATCATTTCCCCATCTCATAAATAGTGGAATATCAATATTATTTAATTTTTCTAACTTGTTATCTCTTCCATAACCTGCAAAATCAATATCTTTATTGTATTTAGCATATCTTAAAAATGTTTTCACACTAATAGGATGTATAAAAGCTTCTTTAGGCATAAGATCTTTTACTTTTCCTTCTTGTTCTTTTTCTTCTGCTAATCTTAAATAACTATTAAAATTTTCTCCTAAATATATTTCTAATGTTTTAGGAATATCTATTAAAGATAATAAAATAATTCCTTTTATACTATCTAATATATCATTTTCTTCCTCTTCTTTTAATTCATTATACGTATATACAATTTTAGTACATCCTAAACTATGTCCTTGTAAATAGATTTCTTTATATCCTAACTCCCTTAATTTTAGAATTGCTCCAACAATATCCTCATATCCTTCTAATACATCTTCATAGGTTGTACCACCTAGTAATTTTTCTTTTTCTCCATTAATATCTTTCTGTATATATCTTACTAATTCACTTCCTCTATTGTTAAAGCAGAAATAATCAATATTATTTTGATTCATACATTTTGATAATATATCTTCTCTATTTTTTAAACAATTACTGCTCATTCCATGTACTGATAATATTACTTTATCAGTTTTTTGATTACTTTCATACAATAATCCATTTAGTTTTAGTCCATCTGTTGCTAAAAAATCTATTTTTTTCATAAAACCAACTCCTTTATGTGCTTATTATAACACTTTTGGTTATATTTTATCAATGAATTATTTTTATAATACAAAAAAGAGTAAATCTGTAAGCCGGGTTCTGTCATTTAAAACAGTCATTTATCTAGGATAGCTATTGCTAGCTACCTCAAGCCACGCAATTTAAGAAGGCACCGAGCAGGTTTAATCTTCTTAGTTAGGTGTTGCTCCAGATGGGGTTTACATATGACCCACTATGTCACCATAATGGCGGTGAGCTCTTACCTCACCTTTTCACCCTTACCAATAAATTTGGCGGTTATTTTCTGTTGCACTTTCCTTAAGGTTACCCTCACTAGACGTTATCTAGCATCTTTGCTCTATGGAGCCCGGACTTTCCTCTCGTAATTCCTTTCGGAGATTTACCAGCGACTATTCAATTTACTCTATTTGTTATTTTATCACAAAATGTCTTAAAAAGTCTATAGTATTATTTATATTTGTCAAATTTTACAGATATGCTGTTACTTTATACCAAACTATTCATTTCTTCTAATATATTTTTATACTTTATTAAAAACACAGATTCATCTTGCACTTCAACTGCATTTTGTAATTCATTTATCATAACATATACTTTACTTATGCTATATTGTTTATTTGCATCTAAATTAGTATTACTCAACAACCTAGAATATATATCTATTGATTGCTTTGTATTATTTCCTATTTCTACCCAATTTTTAGAGTCTAATTTTGCATAAGCTTTTAATATATATAATTTAGATTCTAAGATATCTTTTTTAGTTTTATAGTTTTCTGAATTTTCTATAAATCCTATTAAATATTCATATAATTTTGATAATGAATTCAATGTTTCCTCTTTTTTCTCATTTTTAGTAACTATTGTTAAATTGTCAAATTCTTTATTAAAATTTAAAACATTTTCTTGATTTACATTTGATTTGTATAAATCTAACGTTATTGTTGGAAGTGATGAATATAATATTTCAATTTCACTTTTTATATAATCCCAATTTATTTCATCTGAATTCGTTAAAACTCCTTTTGCTTCTAATTCAAATTTTTGACTTTTTTGGTTAGTTCCAGATGATGTATCTGATGAAGTACTAGAATCTGAGCCACTACTAGAATTACTATTTTTTTGAGAATCTTGTTCTTGTTTAGAATTGTTACTACTACTATCTTTTTGTTTGTTTGATTGTTCTGAAATTTCACTTACAGATATACTATAATTTCTCGTCTGAATATTGTTCATTTCATTAAATAAATTAACTAACTTTTCTTCCAAAAAATTAATTTCTGAAGTTTTCCTTTCTTCTTCTTTTCCTTCACTGCCCTTACTTATATTAACATATAAAGCTATTGATAAAACAATAATAATAACAATTAAAAATAAATATGCTATTTTTCTATATTTTTTCAAATTTTTAAAACCTCCGTTTTCTATTTTTTCTAGTATTTACATTTTTATTTTGGTTTATTCTTTGTATAATTTCTTTTTTATCTTTTATACTAATATTAATAGATTTTTTAGGAGATTAAAATGATTGCTAAAATTACTTTATATAGTAATAAAACAGGAGAATTAAATAAATTTTTAAGTCGTTTTTATAATACCAATTTGGATATTGAAAATTCTTTAAAATGGGAAAAAGAATCTGCTAATCCTATAGAACTAGCAGAAATTATTGGAATTTTTGTTGACAATTCAGATGATTATGTTTTAAATATGTGGCTCTCTCTTGATAAAGATGTTTTTGTAAATGTTACTTCTGAAAATGCTGATTCTATTATTCGCTATTTATATGAAAGATTTCCGTATTAATATTGCAAACTTATTATAATAATGGTATAATTTTAATATTGTTCTGCAAATAAAAACGCTTTATTAGGAGGATTGCTTTATGGATATTTTATTTGTAGCAGTTATTGCAATTGCAGGAATTGTAATTGCAAATAGTTTAATTAACGTTATTAATAAAAATAAACATTGCTTTTTCTGCTTTGGCAGTAAACAGTGCACGAATTGCATTTTTTGCTTTTTTTGTCGAAACTGTTCAAATTGCAAAAGTGACTTTAACTGTCTCTTTTGCAAAAGAAGCAAAAATTGTACTAATTGCAAAAGTTGTAATTTCTGCTTCGACTGTGTGCACTGTATCAGCTGTATGCATTGCATTAATTGTATCAGCTGCAAATTTTTAACTAGCAAAGATAATATTATTAATGATGTTAATACTTTATAAGCAAGGGAAATTCCCTTGCTTTTTCTTTTAGTTATTATTAAATTTATTAATATACTAACATGTATAATGTATTCCCTTTAAATACTAACTGTTCCTCTGAAAATTCTTCATAGCAAATTGCTAAGACTACTATTACTATAAAAGCTAATTTTATCATTTCAACAAAGAACTCTTTTTCTTTTACCTTATATTCCCTCTTGTCTAATATTTGTTTTACTATATATACTAATATAGCAATAACTGGGAACATATTTAGCACTCCTTGATAGCAAAATACAGCTACTAACAATGCTAAAAATATCTTTATATATTTACATTTTGGATTATCTACCATAAATTTTATCGCTATTACATTAAATAATACTCCTAGGCACATTACTGCTGATTCTGGAAATAATAAATATTCTAATGTAAATTGATTTAATATTAATATAAAGCTTCCTGCTAACAACATTAACTTTGTAATAACTTTTTCTGGATTAATTATTTTTTCTAATATTTTATTTATCATATAATTTCTATTTCTCTATAACTATAGTAACTGGTCCATCATTTATTAAACTTACTTGCATATCAGCTCCAAAAATTCCTCTTTCTACTTTAATATTGTTTTTTTCGCATTCAGAACAAAAATATTCATATAACTTATTTGCTTGTTCTGGTTTTGCAGCTTCTGTAAAAGATGGTCTATTTCCACTAGAACAATCTGCATATAAAGTAAATTGTGAAACTATTAATAATTCTCCTACTACTTCTTTTAATCCTAAATTCATTTTACCTTCTCTATCTGTAAATACTCTTAAATTGCAAAGCTTTTTTACTAAATAATCAGCTTGCTCCTTCGTATCTGTGTGAGTAATTCCAAGAAATACTAAAAATCCTTTTTCTATTTTTCCTACTACTTTATTTTCCACCTCTACTTTTGCTTCTTTCACTCTTTGAATTACAACTTTCATAATTATGTATCCCTTTCATAAATATAGACGGATTGAATCCGTCTGTTTTTATCTATTCTTCCTGTTCTTCGTTATTTTCTTCTATATCTATATCCGATTCAATCGCTACTGTTTTTTCTAGGTTTGTTTTTTCTTTTTCATCTTGGTTTTCTTGTTCATTTTGTTTACTATCTTCTAATTCTTCTTGCAAATAATCTTTTATAATTTGTTTATAACCACAATTAGGGCAAAACTTCATTTCTTTTTCTATCTCTGAATAACATTTAGGACATTGCTTTTTATCTTTTAACTCTAAGCATTGTTTTAATAAACTATCTATTTCATCACTTAAAACATCTAATTTTGTACAATATTCTTCTATTTCATTTTCGATTGAAATTTCTCCTTCTAACACATGTTTCTCATATACCTTTTTTCCAATTTCTTCATATACATCATTTACTTGTGTTCTTAATTCTCCAATTTTAAGTTTAATTTTAGTTTCTTTTGCAATTTTTCCTGTTTTATCTGCTGTCATTTTATAAGCTTCAGAGGCCTTTTTTCCCAATTTATCAAAAAATTCCATATACTTTCATCCTTCCTTAAATGAACTATTTGCACACTGTTTACTTTTGCGCATTTATACTTATGCTATTTTAATTCTTATCTTTTTTATTATTGGAAATTTAATCTAAAATTATTCACTTTTTTTATCACGTGTCATTAAATTTTTAACTGCCTCTGCTGGTTCTAATCCTTCATAAATAACTTTATATACTGTTTCTATAATTGGCATATAAACATCATTTTTCTTTCCTAATTCATATGCTACGTCTATATTATCAATACTCTCTATAACCATTCCGACTTCTTTTTTAGCTTCTTCTAATGTTTTTCCTTGTCCTATTAACTTTCCTGCTTTTCTGTTTCTACTATGTTCACTTAAGCATGTTACAATTAAGTCTCCTAAACCGCTTAATCCATAAAACGTTTCTTTTTCTCCACCTAATTTTACTCCTAATCTTGCTATTTCTCCTAATCCTCTTGTTACAAGTGCTGCAAAACTATTATCTCCTAGACCTATTCCAGCTGCTACTCCAGCACAAAATGCAATTATATTTTTTAATGCTCCTCCTAATTCAACTCCTTTTACGTCTTTTGATGTATAAATTCTCATTTTTTCTGACATAAAAGTATTTTGTACTAATTCTAAAACATCATCATGCTTTGATGCTACTACCAATACAGTTGGAATAGCTATTGATACTTCTTCTGCGTGACTTGGTCCACTTAAAACTCCTATTTTTGCTGTTGGCAATTCTTCTTTTATTACTTCGTCTAATGTTTTTAAAGTCTCTTTTTCAAACCCTTTTCCACATATTATAATTGGTTTATTATCAACATATTGTTTATATTGTTTAAATGTACTTCTTGTAAATTTTGAAGGTGTTACATGTAAAATAAATTCTGCATCTTCTATTACTTCTTTAAAATCATTTGAACATTCTATATTTTCTGGAATTGTTACATTTGGTAAAAACATACACCTTTTTTCTTCATTTATTAATCTTTTTTCTTCTTCTTCATATGACCATATTTTTACTTTATTTTCAATGCTGGCTAAGTGAATAGCTAATGCTACTCCCCAACTTCCACTACCTATAATAGCTATTTTTTTCATTTTTAATTCTCCTTTTTATTCTTAAGTATTTATTTTATTATATTTTTTATTTTTTAGAACCTACTTTATTCTCTGTTCCATTTAATATCCTTTTTATATTACTTCTATGATTAAATAATACAATAACAGCTAGTAAAATGCTATATATTAAATACACTTTTCCACTTTTACTTTCTGAAAGGACAGTATAATTTGTATTAATAAATAAAGTTAAAACAGGGAATAACACAGCTGCTGCACAAGATCCTAATGATACCATTTTTGTTAATACCATTAATACTAGAGCAAATACTAAACAAATTAATCCAATTTGCCAATTGCTCATAAGTATTACACCTAATGATGTAGCAACTCCTTTTCCTCCTTTAAATCCAAAAAATATTGGAAATGTATGTCCTATTACAACTGCAATTCCTGCTATTTGTAATAATAATTCTCTATTCATATTTTCTATTACATTTCCTAATAAAATAGCAATTCCTATAGATACTACTCCTTTTAATATATCGCAAATAAGTGTTATCGCTGCTGCCTTTTTTCCAACTGAACGAAGCATATTAGTGCTTCCTGCATTTCCACTTCCTTTTTCTCTAACATCAAATCCAGCCATTTTTTTACTTAATATAACAGAAAAGTTAATGCTTCCTATTAAATAAGCTATTATAGCCATTATAATATATACTACCATTTTAAATTCCTCCTTTGATTATTAACATCCTCTGAATTTTATTAAAATACATATACCCCAATTTATACTTCTTTTTCTAATTTTTCTCTAACTATAATTCTTACAGGTGTTCCCTCTAAACCAAATTCTTTCCTAATTTGATTTACTAAATATCTTTCATAAGAAAAATGGAATAATTCTTTATCATTTACAAAAATAACAAATGTTGGTGGTCTAGTTGATGCCTGTGTTCCATAAAATATTTTCAATCTCTTTCCTTTGTCTGTTGGTGGTTGAACTATTGCAATACCTTCATTTATAACTTGATTTAACACTGATGTTGAAATTCTCATACTATTTTGTTCTGCCACATAATTAATTAATTCAAATAATTTATGTACCCTTTGTCCTGTTTTTGCTGACACGAAAATAATTGGAGCATATGAAAGATATTTTAGTTTGTTATAAATTTCTTTTTTATAGTTTTCTAGAGTTCCTGTCTCTTTTTCTACAGCATCCCATTTATTTACTACAATAATAACTCCCTTACCTGCTTCATGTGCTTCTCCCGCAATTTTTGCATCTTGATCTGTTACCCCTTCTGTTGCATCTATCATCATTAAACATACATCTGCTCTTTCTATTGCAAGTAGTGTTCTCATTATACTAAATTTTTCTATTGATTCTTTTATTTTACTCTTTTTCCTAACTCCTGCTGTATCTATTAATACATATTTTCCATTTTCATTTTCAAATTCTGTATCAATTGCATCTCTGGTTGTTCCTGCAATATCGCTTACTATAGCTCTATTTTCTCCTAATATTTTATTTATTAATGATGATTTTCCTACATTTGGCTTTCCTATAACCGCTACTTTTATAATGTTTTCATCTTTATTTTCTTCTATATTTTCAGGAAAACTTTCATATATTTTGTCTAATACGTCTCCTATTCCTAGTGCGTTTGTTGCCGATATTGGATATGGATCTCCCATTCCTAAGTTATAAAATTCATATGCTTCTTCTTTGTCTTTTTGAAAATTATCTGCTTTATTACATACAAGAACAATTGGTTTTCCAGATTTTTTTAACATTATTGATATCTCTCTATCTGCTGCTGTCACTCCTTGTTTTATGTCTGTTAAAAACAAAATAACATCTGCCATTGCTATTGCTAGATTTGCTTGCTCTCTCATTTGTGACAAAATAATATCTTCTGAGTCTGGCTCTATTCCTCCAGTATCAATTAAAGTAAAATCTCTTCCTCTCCAGTTTGTTTCTGCATAAACTCTATCTCGAGTTACTCCTGGTGTATCTTCTACTATTGATATTCTATTTCCTGCTAAATAATTAAAAAACGTGGACTTACCTACATTAGGTTTTCCGAATAATTGCTACAATTGGCTTCATTTTGTCTTATCTAGGATAAGTTATTATATTTTTGTATAACTTTCCCAATCTCCTTTCTTTTTTGATAGGTATAGTATATCATAATTTACTATAAAATAACAAGAGACTAATAAAATTTATTAATCTCTTGTTTTCTACAAATATTTATTTTTGCACTATATTTTTGCTATTCCTCCGATAATTTTACTATCTTCAGCACTTGCTAACCATTTTGCACCACCTGCAACAACAACCATATCTCCTTTTTCTAAGATTCCTTTTGATTTTAATTTTTCAATTCCTGCTTCTACTACTTCATCAATTGAATCTTTCTTTTCTACATATATTGGTGTTACATTCCATGCTATTGCTAATTGGTTGAATGTTCTTCTATTATCTGTTATTGCTAATATTGGACATCCTGCACCTAATCCAGCTATTCTTCTTGCTGAATCACCTGTATGTGTATAACATACAATTGCATCTGCTTCCATATTCATTGCCATAACACATGATGAATATGCTATTTTCATTTCTAAGTTATCTAATTCGTAGTTGTCATTATTTCTAAATCTCTTCCAATAATCAATTTCTGGTTCTACTCTATTTGCTATTTTCACCATTGTTTTTACACATTCAACAGGATATTTACCCATTGCACATTCTCCAGATAACATAACTGCACTTGTTCTATCATAAATAGCATTTGCTACGTCACTTGCTTCTGCTCTAGTTGGTAATGGATTAAATGTCATTGATTCTAACATTTGTGTAGCTGTAATAACTGGTTTATTAGCTTTATTTGATAATTTGATAAATTTCTTTTGCATAACTGGTGGTTCTGTAAAGTCTGTTTCTGTTGCCATATCACCACGTGCAATCATTTGAACATCAGCATTATCAACTATTTCTACCATATGTTCTAATCCTTCAACATTTTCTACCTTTGTTACTATTTTAATGTCTTTTCCACCATTTTCGTCTAATACTTTTCTTACTTGATCTATATCGTCTTTATTTCTAGTGAATGACATTGCAACATAGTCATATCCATGTTCACATGCTGTTTTTAAATCATCTATATCTTTTTGTTTTAATGCTGGTAATCTAACTGCTGTTCCTGGTAAGTTAATTGTTTTTCTACTTCCTAAACCATTTCCATGTACAACTGTACAAACTATGTCTTTACCTGCAATTTCGTCTACTACTAATTCAATTGCTCCATCATCTATTAAAACTTTTGAACCAGGTTTTACGTCTTTATATAATTCTTTATATGTTACAGATACTTTGTCTTTATCTCCAACAATATCTTCATTTACTAAAGTGAATTTTTGACCATCTTCTAATTTGATTTTTTCATTTTTTCCTGTTACTAACATTCCTGTTCTAATTTCAGGTCCTTGCATATCTAAAAGTAATGCAACTGGAATATCTAATTTTTCTCTTAATTTTAAGATTGTTTCTGTTTTTTCAGATTGTTCATCCCAACTACCATGAGAATAATTAATTCTTGTTACATTTAATCCTGCTTCGAATAATTCTTGAAGTCTGTTTTCACTTGCAGGTCCTATTGTTCCTACTATTTTTGTTTTTCTTAAATTTGATTTCATTTAAAATTCCTCCCTTAATTTAAAACCGACTATTATTATATCACAGTCTGATTACAAATTTCAACATTTTTTCACTTATTTTTTATTTTTCTTACATATATGGTTGCGTTTCACGGCTAAATTATATGGATTTTAGAAAATTAATAATATATTGTCTTTGAAATACCGTGCAAGTGACCAAACGAGCTTGTACAAGTGCAATATAGTAAAAATATATTCTATAATTATCTTTTCCAAGTTATACTGATAATATAATATTTTTATTAAAAAACTTTACTAAAAATTTCTTTTAATCTGTTATTTTTTCCTGTCAAATATAAATATCCAATTAAAGCTTCAAATGCTGTAGAATACATATAGTCTTGTACATTACAATTTTTGGGCAAATGATGATTTTCTGTATTCCTTCCTCTTCTTACTATTTCTTTTTCTCCATCTGTTAAATCATCATAAATTCTTTGTAAAAAGCTTGCCTGTGATTGAGCTTTAACATATTTAATAGATTCTATATGTAATTTATGTGGTTTTAAATTTGTTGTATTAACTAATTGCGTTCTTATATATAGCTCATATACACAATCTCCAATGTATGCCCATGTTAACGGAGACATCATATTAACTTCTTTTTCATCTTTTACTATGTTAATAAATTCTTCCAATTTTATTTCTCCTTTTTTACTAAATTAAGTTCTATTTTTTATACAGTCTTTTATTTTTTTGGAGATTCTAATGTTATTTTGCCTAATTTACCATTTTTAAATTCATCCAAAATTATTCTTGCTGTCTTTTCTTCATCTATATTTCCACCAGATATTATACAGCCTCTTTTTCTTCCTATTTCTAGCATTATTTCATATATATTAAAGTTTTCTGGTTGTTCTTTATTTAATGTATTGTCAATATATTCTTCTGTTATCCCATATCTTTGACATATTTTTTTCTTATAATTTTTTAATAAGAATTTTATTAGTTCGTATGCTATTTCTGTTCTCTGCAATATGTCTTCTTTTATTGTACCTGTAAATGCTAAGTTTAATGCCACTTCTTGGCTCTCAAATTTAGGCCACAAGACACCTGGTGTATCTAATAATTCTATTTTGTCGTTAATTCTAATCCATTGCTTTTGTTTTGTAACTCCTGGTTTATTTCCTACTCCTGCTGTTGTTCTTTTTGAAATTCTATTTATAAAAGATGATTTTCCTACATTTGGAATTCCTAGTACCATTGCTCTAATTTTTCTTCCTATTCTTCCTTTGTTTGCCTGAAGCAATAATTGTTCTTCCATTATCTTTTCAATTTCTTTTATGCAATTATCTATTCCTCTTCCTGAGCTCGAGTCTGTTATTACTGCTGGAATTCCTCTCTTTTGGAAGTATTCTAGCCATTGCTTATTTTTGTTGTCATCTGCTAGGTCTCCTTTGTTTAATACTACTATTTTCTTCTTTTTTGATATTATTTGAGCTATATCTGGATTTTGACTAGATATTGGTATTCTTGCATCTAACAATTCTATTACTATATCTACTATTTTTATATCTGATTCTATTTGCCTTCTTGTTTTTGCCATGTGTCCTGGATACCACGAAATTGGGGCAATTTGACGATTTTTTTCTTCATTATTATTTTCTCTTTTTTCTTGTCTTACTTTTCTTTTTTGATACATATTCATAATTTTATCACTTTCTTTTTCTTAAATTATAATTTACTATTTCATTTATTTGCTCTATTGTTATTGGACCTTCTCTTAATATTTTTATGTCATCAGAACTACAATCTATAATTGTACTTCCTTTTGAAAAAATCACATTTCCTTCCATAATTCCATCTAAATTTGGACACATTTCTTCTATTTCATCTAAACTGTTACAAGTAGGTTCTCCACTTTGATTAGCACTTGTCATAAATATTGGACTTCCTAATTCTAGAATTAATTTTTTTATTGTTTCTGATGTCGCCATTCTAACTGCAATTGTATCTTTTCCATTTGTTACATATTCTGGTAAATTCTTGTTTTTATTTAATACTAATGTAATTGGCCCAGGCATAAATGATTTTATTAATTTTTTCGCTACATCATTTACAATAGCTATGCTTTTTATCTGTTCTTCATTTGCACACATTACAGGAAATGACTTTTTTATTGAACGATTTTTTATAGTTATTAATTTATCATGTGCTATCTCCGAATTTATTCTAGCGCATATACCAAAAACCGTATCAGTTGGCACACTAATTACACCATCATTTTTTAGTATTTTAACTAGATTTTCAATTTCATTCTTTTTATATCTTTTTATCATCTTATTTCCTTATTTCCTCTTTCACATTTGATATTTATATTATTAACTATTGCATTTAAAATCCAAATGAGACAAACAAGACCTGTCCCTATAATGTCCTATAATTATTTTTGTCTGCTCTTTCGTCCATTTTTCTATCAAATTGTTCATTATCATAAAACCAATCCGTTTTTTTGTCTTTTGGATGATTTTTTCTGCTTTTATCCATCAATAAGTCTAATAATACTGATATTGGTAATATCATTCCTATTAATGATAGTAATAAATTCATATATAAATTTATGTCTATATTTGACTCTACTGCTGATATTAATGTTTGTAAATTATTTACTATATCAACTCCAAAATACATTCCATATGCTAATAAATATATAAGTCCTCCTAACATTTTTCTTTTCACTACTAATATTACACATACTAACACTACAAATAGTAATATGATTTCAACTTGTTGATTTAGTGGCTTAAGTGCTCCTAAATCCCAATTAAGTTCGGCACTTACTGCTACAATAATTCTCAATATCCAAAATAGTATCATAAACATAACTAACATCCATGTTGAAAAGTTCTTCATTTTTTCCTCTCTTTCTATCAAAAAATGTAATATATTTTGATATTTTTTTATTTTTTTTATTGTACTATTATGCAAAAAAGTGAAGTCAAGATTTTTATTTTCTTTCCTTCACCTTCCTACCTTAATAACCTATTTATATTGATATACAATTTTATATTTTTTAATCAATTTGATTAATCAACGAAATCAAAATCATCTTTGAATTTTTCTTTAAATATTTCAAATACTTTGTTTAAGATTTCTTCGTCTTCAATACTTACATAAGATTCTTCGTCTGAATCTTCATCGTCATTATCTTCTACTTTTAATATTACTACTTCTCCTTCTTCTTCTTCACCTTCTACTGTAACTGGTAATAATACTACATATTCCTCATCATCTAATTCAACTAAATCTAAAAATTCAAATTTTACTTCATTACCATCCTCGTCGTTTAATATTACTATGTTATCTAATTCCTCACCTTCGTAATTTTCGTTCATAATTTTTCTCCTTTCAATTTTTTAATATTTATTTATTTTTTAAATATAATATCGTATTTTTAATTATTTTGCAACGTATTTTTTAATTTATTTAAATATGTTTCTAAAATATAAACCGCAGATATAGTATCTACTATATTTTTCTTTTTATTCTTGTTCACTTCCAAAAAGTTCATAGTTTTATGAGCTTCTACTGTTGTTAATCTTTCATCTATAGTGTGAATTTCCATTTTATTGTATTTACATTTTAACTTATGAACAAATTGCTCTGTTATTTTAGCTCTTTCAGACATTGTTCCATTCATGTTTAATGGCATTCCTACAACGATGGTATCTACTTCATATTTTTCAAATATTTCATCCAATCTTCGCAATATTACCTTATCAGATCCATTTCGTTGTATAGTTTCTAATCCTTGAACTGTTATATTTAATTGATCTGTTATCGCTATTCCGACTCTTGCTTCTCCATAATCTATTCCTAAAATTCTCATTTTAATCTTCTAATCCTATATAGTTTTTTACCATTTTTTCAAGTAATTCATCTCTTTCAATCGTTCTAATTTTGTTTCTAGCATCATTATGACTTGTTATATAAGTTGGATCTCCTGATAATATATATCCTACTATTTGATTTATAGGATTATATCCCTTCTCTACTAATGATTGATACACTTCTTTCAAAACTTCTCTACATTTTGTGTTTTCTTCTCTTTCTACCTTAAAATTCATTGTTTTATCAAATTCCATTGTCTTAACCCTCCTCTATTTATATATTAGTTATGTCACTTTCATTAACATCTGCTGTATCTAAATATTTTTCTAATTTTTTTAGCACTTCTTCAAGTCCTGTTCCTTTATAATAAGAAGATATTACAAAGTTCAACTTTGGTATTGCTATTTCTTTAGTATTTTTAGATAATTTATTTTTTATTTTAGCATCTAAATTTAAATGTTCTATTTCTTCTTCCGTTAATTGTATTTTCATGTTTTCTACTTTTTCTTTAATTTCATTTAAAAAGTCAGCCACTCCACTTGCTTCAACTCCTGAAAATGCAATTACAAATTTAGGTCCCATATATCTAACAAATACATATTCAGATGATATATTTTCTCTTATATAATTGCTTATTTGAGTTATAACTTTATTTCCTAATTCTCTACAATATTCTTGATTAATTTGTTGTATATTAATTATTTTAAACATACACATTGTAGATATTGTATATTGATCAATTATTTTCTTACCTTCTCCATATAAATATTCTTCTGAATACAAACCTGTAAATAAATCCTTTCTAACAATAGACTCTAAAGTTTTCTGATGTACTACTGTTTTTAAAACAGAAACAATATTTTCTTTAATAACTTCTAATACCGTTGTGTCTACATTATCGAAATCATGTGGAGTTCCACTTTCTATGATCCAATAACCAATATAAACATTATCTATATATAAAGGGAAAAATATAGCTGATTTAGCTCTTCCAAATTCCATTTTTTGATAAGGAAGTCTTTCGTTTTCATTATTAACTGTTACATATTTAGGTGTTGCAGATTCAATGCTATCTTTAAACATATCTACATCATGTAAAGATCTTAATGCATCCCAATGCTTTTGGTCAACATTAGATGCTTTAACTTGATATTCAGTTCCATCAAATACTACGATAGTTGAATATTTAATTTCATATCTATCAATTAAAATATCGTTTATTTTCTTTATCTTTTCATCTACTGTTGATGTTTCTCCTATAGCATTCATAAAATCTTGAACAACATATAAATTTGTAATTCTTTGATTCATATTTTTAAATTTCTGTATTTTTTTGTGTATTGTTATATTATAAATTATTAGTCCAACTACAATAAGAACTAATATTCCAACTATTATTAGCATCGTCACTTTATTTTTTCCCCTTTCTGTTTTTATTTAATAATTGTTCTTCATTTGATTTAATGTATTATTCATATTTGGAGTAAAAGTATTATTCATATTATATCCATTAGCTGTAGGTGGTCTATAAGTATTTGTTTGTGAATAAACCATATTTGCTAGTTCTTTTAATGTTTGCATAAATATTTTAGAATATCCTTTTAGTGAAATATTACATTCTATAATATTTTCTAAATATTTTATATAAGTTTCTTCTTCAAAAGGTATAGCAACATATTTCATCAACGTCCTATCAAATAGTTCTGTCATAAATGACATAGCAGGATCATTATAGTATGCCATTCCTCCAATAATAGTTTTTTCAGTTATTCCTCTAATTTTTACTGTTTTATTTAAAATAACTCTTAATTTTTTTTCATTTAATATATTTTTAGCTTTTAATTCTCTTAAAAAAGCTGTTAATGGCTGAATTGTTAATACATCTAAAGTTTGTACCAAATATGTTTCTTGAGATTGTTTAAAATATCCTACTGGAGTTGAAAAATCTGTATCAATCAAAATTAAAGAATGTTTTTTTAACAAAGTTTCTAATATTCTGTCTACATGGATAATTGCATCTCCTTCTTCTGGCAAAGAAGTATACACCGTTAAATTTTTATTTACAGGTATTCCTGTTGCTACCCCATTAGCAAGTCCATCAATGCTTCTAGTAGCAATCTCTCTTAATTCTTCTTCATTTTTTGTATAAATATAGTATGAGTTTCTATTTTTAGTTGTATCTAATATAGCTACATTAATTCCTGTAGAAGATATTAATTCTGCTAAATTATTAACAATAAATGATGTTCCATTTTTACTTGTTCCTACAAAAGTAACTATTTTTTTATCAGGTGTTAATAAGCTTGAAAGGTCAACATTTTCTATTTCAGGCTGCATTTGAAATCTTTGTTGTTCTTGATTTTCTTGAATTTGTGATTGCCTTGTAAATCCTGTTCTTTCTTCAAATTGTGGTTGTCTCATATTTATATTTTCTTGGTATCTAATATTATTTTGAGAATCAAATCCAGGTAAGAATTCTTCTGATTCTTCATTTTGTTCAAATCCAGGTAAAAATTCTTCTGGTTCACTATTTTGTCCAATGCCTGGTAAAACTTCATTTTCTATATTATTTGTATTTCTTGTTATTGGATCATTAGAAGCTTCTGGTAAAATTTCTTCTTCAAATCCTGGCAAAATTGTATCTTTATCTTCTGGTTCCATTGGAATAACAGGTGGTTCTATTTCTTGTTCAACTGGAACAGGGTTTTTTCGTGGTCTACCTCTTCCTCTTTTAACAGGTATTGCCTGTTCTTGTACCTCTGGAATAGGATTTTTTCGTGGTCTACCTCTTCCTCTTTTAGGTTGTACAATTGGCTCTTCTGGTATTATGTTTTGTTCTATTGTAGAATATTTTTCATTTTTTTTCTGCTCTTTTATATTTCCGTTATTTAGCTCTAGTTTTTGATAGTTTTCTTCTTTTTCCGGTTGTGGTTTAATTTTAGATAGTTTTTTTGTACTATTCATATTGATTGATGATGGTATTACTACTGGTTTTGACATTATTCTATCTTTAGTTTTTGGCATTAATAATTTTTCACTAGGTCCTTCAGTAGTTTCTTTTTTAGGCTTTCTTAATTTATCAGAAACACTATTATTAAAAGACATTATTTGTTGATATCTTGGTGATCTTTCCTCTAGTACTGCTCGCACGTTTAAAGGAAGAAATTTACTGATAATTCTTAGCTGTACATCATTATATTGTGCTGCTATATTATTAAAACTGTCTACATATCTATCTTCATTTTTCCCTAGTCTTTTATAGTGTGCAAGAATATTTTGTATTTCCATTTCACTAACATCATTTTCATTTTCACTTTGATAACTTACATCTTCAGAATCTATTTTATAATAATTTTTTGCTTCTTTTTTAGAACGAGGTCTATTGATTAATCTGCAAACTTCGTCTACACTTCTGTCTGTTCCAATAATTGCATTATAAACTCCAATTCCAAATAATTTTACTAACATCTGTTCAGATTTTGCTCTTCTATCTGAACAGATTAAAATAATTGGTATATCATTACCTCTTGAATTTGAAGCCTCATCGCTTATACTATCTAATTTCTCAAAAATAAACTTATCTATTTGATCATATTGTGTATTAGTAAAAGCTTCTAAATCTTCACTTATTACTACTCTATCATAAGTTTTATCCTTTTGTAATTCTTTTAATATTGCATTAAAGTAATAAACATTTTTGTAAGAAATAATCTGTTTATATTCCTTTTGATATTTTTTTACTATCGACTCTGATATTTCTTCATTACTTACAGCAAATAAAACTTTCATTTGTTACCCCCTTCCAAATTTTACAAACACAGCAAATGCTAACGGTAAAATTTGGCATATAATTAATATTGTTACAAAGCTTACAATTAAAGCCATTCCCTTTTCTAGTGTGTCCAACTTTCTAATTCCTATCACATATTGATGAATTGCTCCAATTGCAATTCCTAAGAAACATAACGGAATACTGTAAATTCTAACTAAATTTAATATGTACGCTACAAATCCATAAGCATCTGATCCATATTTTTGTTTATAATCTTCTAATGAATTCATTGCATTTTCTTTTATTTCTATTATTTTGCTCTCTGTTTCATTGTCTATTGCTTTTTCTGCTGCATATGTTTTATTTATGCATAAAAATATTCCAATTAATATCATAAAAATTGTAACAATTATTATTGTTTTTTTCATTTTATTATGCCCCTTTCTTAGCGTTTTTTCGGCAAAATCTTCCTTATAAGCATTATACTTTTATATAATACAATAAATTATAAAAAATAGCAAGAATTTTTTACAATTTATTGTATAAATATTTCATATATGTATAAACACCATTTGCCCAATTTTTATCTGTAGCATACCTTTGATTAATACCTTTTAAATTAGCTCCATTATAATAAGTTCCTATTGCCTTTTCTCCGCCATATATACTAGTTCCTGATGGATTTAAATAATATTTTACAAACACTCTTGAAATCAAATCAATACATTCTGAATAATTTGAAAAATTATATGCTCCATTATAAGGATTAGAGTCATAAGCTCCGTATCCAAATAAATTTTTCTTCTCTATCGCAATTTTAGAAGTTCCCCAAGCACTTTCATGTATTCCAACTGCTGCAACAAATACGCCATTTATATTATATTGTTTTTCTATGTAATAAAAATATTCTGCATTATTAGCAAAAATTTTATTTGTATCTTTTGAATCATTTAAAACTTTTTTGAATTGTTCTAGACTAAGTCCACTTGGTTTATTTAATGCCATATCAAAACTAGGTTTTAATATAGAATTTGATGAATTAGATATGTTTGTTTCTTGTTCGTTTTCATTATCTTTATTAATATATGTCGTATTCTCTATTTTTACATATCCTGTTACATCAGAAGAAGATATTTTATACCAATCATTTTGTATTGATATTATTTTTAATTCTTTTCCTTTTACCAAAGTTGCTACTTTCTGCGTATTTTCATTTGGTTCTGTCATAACCTCAGCTCTATCAGAAGTTACATAAACAACATCTCCTATTTTTACCTTGTAGTTACTTTTATAATTATTAGTACCCACTTCTACAATTTTATTAACAGCTGCTTTTGTTATTTTACTATTAACTTGTTCTTCTGATATCATCTCTCCATTTTCATATGTTTTTTTCTTAGTTATTTGTTGTTTACCTTCTCGTCCTTCTTGAATAACTTGAATTACCCCTTTTGATAAATTGCTATTTGTTTGATAAATAGTAATATATTCTAGCTCTACTTCTTCTGTTATATATTCTTCTTTTTGTTTGTTTTGTGTATTATTATTTACTATTTCATCTAAATTCATCAATTGTGCATTACTTATTTTTATATTGTCTGTTTTAATATTGTTCGTTTCTTTAGCATAAACCTCATTTTTATTAAAATAATAGTTATAAAATGAAATACAACATAATATAATAATAGCAAAAGAACAACAAATAATTATATTCTTCAATGTTACTTTTATATATTTTTTTCCTTTATCTTTTGATTTCATACTATCACCTAATATAATTCTACCTTTTTGATCTATTTTTGTCAATTTAAATTTATGGAATTTTCACTTGATTTTATTTTTAAATTATACTATTATATATTTGCATTTACTAAGGAGGAGTTATGAATAAGAAAAAAAATTTATTAATTGTTATTATTGTAATTTCACTTGTCTTTATATTTTTGGTTGGTTTTTTTATTTTTAACAGACATATGTTAAAAACCAACTTTGAAAACGATATCTTACCTTTTGCAAGAAAAAATCAAAATACAATTTTTAAGATTAATAAGATTACTTTTTTTAGTAGTTGTGATGCAAAAAATAAAACTGCATCTAATTCTAATTTTACAATTGAAAATTTATATCAATATACAGATATTGCTTTGTTTATAACTAGTACATCTGAAGAAAAGACTTTGGAAAACACTTTAAAAAAAGTATCTATTAATAATATAAAATTCACTTCATCTCCTACTTTAGGCGAACCAAAGCTATATTATAAAAACATAAACAATTTTGCCAAAAGTGAAATATCAGAAGAAAATTTAATAAATGGAAATTTGGATTTTAATATAACTTCTGAAGATGAAGTCAATCTAGACAAACCTACTCTATACAATAATTTAGCTAATCCAATCGTTCTTAGTTATATTAATCATAATATTAAAACCGATTATACTATTACTGATACATCAACGCCTATGACTTATGACGGTTCTTTATTAAAAAGATGTAATATATTATTAAATAATATTGCTTGTAGCTTTTCATTTGACGTTTATGTAACAAATAATCTAAGTCAAGAATTCAAATGTACAATATATATTGACATTCCATTAGACTTAGACAATCAATCCATTTATAATGGCAATATAACATTAAAAAAAGATACAAATTTTAATTTTTATAGATATAGGTAGAAAAACTTATAGGAGGAAAAAATGAAGAATAAACCTAATATTTCAGAACAACTAAAAAAGAAATATCATAAAACAGAAGAAGTAACAAATTTTAAGGACATGCTATATAGATCTGGTGATATTTATCGTAATAGAATCGCTTTTAAAATAAAGGATTCAGATGGTAATATAAAATCAATTACATATGAACAATTTAAAAATGATGTTGTATATCTTGGTACAAGCTTAATTGAAAATGGCTTTTTAAACAAAAGGATTGCTGTCATAGGAAAAAATAGTTATAAATGGTGCGTTTCTTATCTTGCAGCATCTATTGTAGGGATCGTAGTTCCTATTGACAAAGAACTTCATACTGATGATGTTATTAATTTTATGAATGTTTCACAAACCGTATGTATTTTAGGCGACAATAAAAATTTGCAAAACATTTTAGAAAACATTTCTAAAATTGAAAATCCAGATACTAAATTCATTACTTTTGACGAAAAATTTAATATTTTATTAAATGAAGGTAAAGCTTCTTATTTAGATGGCATAACTGATTTTGATTCTATAAAAATAAATCCAGATGAATTACGTATTCTGCTTTTTACTTCTGGTACAACTGGAAATGCAAAGGGTGTTTGTCTTTCCCAAAGAAATATATGTTCTAATATATTATCTATTTATGGAATTGTAAAAGTAAAAAGAAGTGATTTGTTTTTCTCTATCCTTCCTTTGCATCATACTTATGAATGTACAATTGGATTTTTGCTTCCTATATATAGCGGTGCTAGTATAGCTCATTGTGAAGGATTAAGATATATTGCAAAAAATATGCAGGAATTTCATCCTTCTGTTATTTTATGTGTTCCATTATTATTAGAAAATTTACACAAGAATATTATAAAAAACATGAATAAGACATTACCAGATAAATATAAAAAAGAAAACAATGAAAATCCTTTTTCTTCTTTACCTTTCTTTATGAAAAAAATAGTAAAAACAAAGGTAAAAAACACATTAGGTGGTAGATTACGTGTATTTATTGTAGGCGCCGCAGCTGCTAATCCTACTATTGTTTCTGATTTTAGAAATTTAAAATTAAATACTTTACAAGGTTATGGTTTAACAGAATGTTCTCCCTTAGTTGCTGGAAATACTGACTTTTTCCAAAAAGATGACAGTGCAGGACTACCTATTCCTAATGTAGAATATAAAATAGATTCTCCTAACGAAGAAGGTGTTGGTGAAATTATTGTAAAAGGTCCAAACGTTATGCTTGGATATTATGAAGATGAAGAAAAAACAAAACAAACTATTATTGACGGTTGGTTTCATACTGGTGATTTAGGTAAGATAGACGAAAATGGTTATTTATATATTACTGGTAGGTGTAAAAGTGTTATTGTTACTAAAAATGGTAAAAATATATATCCGGAGGAAGTTGAATATTATCTAAATGATAGTCCACTTATTTCTGAATCTTTGGTACTCGGAATTCAAAAAGAAAATGATGATGAAACTTATATTAATGCTCAAATATATCCTAATATTCAAGCTATTACAGAATATTTAAAGGGTAGTGTTCCTACTAAAGAGGAAGTATGGAAAGTTGTTTCAGATGTAGTAGCAGGTGTTAATAAAAAGCTTCCTAATTATAAACATATTAAAGGCTTTGATATACGTGAAAATGAATTTGAGAAAACTACAACGCAAAAAATTAAACGCTATGGGAAAAATATGAAAATTGATAAAAATGATAAATAAATAAAAAAAGAAGTAGCATATATTCTAAGCTACTTCTTTTTTCAGTATAAATTACTGTTTGGTGGCTTGAAGTGGAATTGAACCACTGACACGGGGATTTTCAGTTTTCTGTGCTACTTAATATTAGATGTTAGTTAGTATTGGCTAGCATTACTTAAAACCTATGAAATTAGCACCTTTGGGAGTAATTTATATTAAAAATATTTAAAAGTTAGTAAAAAGCAAAATGCCTTTTTTGAAAGAAATTTTTTAGATGTTTTTTAGATATTTTTTGATGATAATAAAGTTACTATTGATATAATTTTTTGATTTTCTATAACAGAATGTTTCATTTTAAGGTAAAGTTACTCTACTTTAATATGAAATCGCCTTAAAATCGATTTTAGAGCTTAATTGAATAAAGAATATGATAACTACTTGTAGTTTTATAACTATGAGTAGTTTTTTATGTTCAAAAGAGAAATGCAACACCTCTTAAAAAGTGTTTGGTGTGATGAGCCGATGCTATAAAGTTCTGCCGTAAAGGCATAAGTTATCTGTAACAATCAAAGATTGAACAGTTAACTTAATTCGTATTTGTATAAGCAATCTAATTATACAAAGTGCGTGAGTGAGATTTTAGAACACAGACTCACAATAATAAAAGAATATTCGGTGGCAGAACTTGAATGGATTTGTAATTGTAAAAAGTTTGGGCAAGTATGAACAAAGATATTTACTTTGTAGAAGTATCAGCAATTATAGTAGTAATATTACTACTTACTAGACTACCTATGAAACGAGGCGAACGACCGACGGTTTCAGCTTATATAGGTGTAATAATTCTATTTTTCACAAATGGGATTATTACACCTAATTCACTTTAGCTCTCTCCCTCTGGTTTCTGCTTGGTAGTTGCTAAAGTGAATTGAGTAAGAAAAATTTATTTTTCTTACTCAAATTTCATAAAAATTGCGACAAGCATTTTTTATGAAATAACCTAAAAATGCGAATAGCAATTTTTAGGTTTGGGGTGTGGGGTTCACCTCAATTCAAAGAATATCTTGAGCAAAGAAGGAGGTTCAAAGAAGATATGAGCTATGCTATTATACGAAATGATAAATTAACAAGAATGGATGCACAAGGGTCATACATTCACAATGATAGAAGGTCAAAAGGTCATTCTAATAAAGATATTGACCCTACAAAAACACATCTTAATTTTTGGTGTAAGAAAAATGAACTAACATATATAAAAGAATTTGATAAAATGAGAAAAGAATATGATTTAAAAGGCACTATTAGGAGTAATAGTAATATCATGTGTGAAATGATGATTACTTCTGATAATGCTTTTTTTAATAAAATTGGTTTAGAAGAAACAAAACGATACTTCAAAGAAAGTTATAAATTTGTATGTAATTACAAAAATCTTGGAGAAAAGTATATTGTATCAGCAGCAGTACATTTGGATGAAACAACACCGCATATGCATTTAGTGTATTTACCAGTAATTCATACAAAAGATAAAGAAGGAAATGACATTGATAAAATATGTTGTAGAGATTTTTGGAAAGGCAGAGATAGTTACAGACAATTACAAAATGCTTTTCACAAATATATAACTTCAAAAGGCTTTGATTTAGAACGAGGATTACCAGTAGAAGAAACTGGAGCAAAGCACGAGAAAATAGAAGATTTAAAGAAATTGACTAATTTTGAAAATACTAAAAAGGTATTAGATAATATAAAATTAGAATTACCAGAAACACCTGATATAAATGATATTAAACTAATAAAACTTAATAGAGAAAAAGTAGAAAATGAAATTATTAAACCAAAAGATGATAAAATTATGGAATTGTATCAAGAAAATTTAAAATTGCATAATGAATTATCAAAACAAGTAAATTTAGTTGATAAGGCTGAAAAATATCAAAAGGAAAGAGATTCCATACTTGCTGATAATAGAGAACTCCATAATCAAGTAAACAATATTAAAGCAGAGTATAAAGAAAAAGAATTTGATATTGAATGGAAATATAAAAATAAAATTAAGAGTTTAGAAAAAGAAAATACCCATTTGCACAAAATCATTGATAAATTCTATGAAACTATTGATAAGTTTATAGTTTGGATTTGCCATAAATTTGGTATTGGAGAATCAAAAGAATTAGTCAAAAAATTTGAAGATGAAACTCACACTTTTATTGATCCAGAAAAACAACTAAAACATGAAGAAAGAGAAAAAAAATGGGATTTAGAGATATAATAAAAATTTTATCTTCTAATAAAGACCATTTTATTAATGGTCTTTATTACATATTTTGTTAATAAAATATTCAAAGAATTTTGTATCATTCATATATTCAGGGTGCCATTGAACTGCAATTATATTTTTATTTTCAATGGCTTCTACAATCCCATCTTCACTTTTAGCAACTGCTTTAAAACCTTTTGCAAGTTCTTTTATTGCTTGATGATGTAATGAGTTTATTAGCATTTGCTCTGTATTATAACAATTATATAGAAAAGATGCTTTTTCAAATTTTATATTATGTCGTTCTTCTTTAGGCAATTTGTGGTATGGAATATCTTGATATAAACTACCACCAAAGCAAACATTTATAGCTTGTATTCCTCTACAAATACCTAATATAGGTTTATTAACATTGTTAAATGCTTTTATTATTGAAAAATCTAATGTATCAATTTCTTCTGTCATCTTATGTATTTCAGAGATAGGTTGTTCATCATAATTTTTAGGATTTATATCGATTGCACTTCCTATAACAATTAATCCATCACAGATATTCACAACTTCTTCTAAATTAGTTAATGACATTACTGGAAATAATAATACATTAAGTTTTTCAAATATATCTTTAAATTCTTTATCTATATAATATTTTTCAGAACTTTTTTCAGATAATCCATATCTTCCGAGTTATTGCTAATATCATATCCTTCTCCTAAAATTCATTATATTATTTATGAAAAATCAATTTAATTTTACTAATAATTTTGCTAAAAAATGATTCTTTGTAAGTAGCTATTTCTGTATTTTCTTTTTGTGTTTCAACATATTCGGTAGACTTTTGTCTATCTTTAAATATATTGTCAGGATTATATTTTTTTCTTAATTCTTCTTGGTATTTTATCTCATTATTGCTCAATGTTTTTTCTAATTTAACTCTTTCCACATCATCACATATAAAATCTTTATATAATACTGCCAAGATTTCTTTTGTAGTTGGTAATAAATCTTGTTTTTCTAATGGTAGTGATTTATCAATATTCCAATTATATTCTTGTGATTTATTATTTTCAAAATAACTAATAAATTTCTTTGGTATTCTAGCTTTCAAGTTTGGTTCCATATATTTTAATATTTCATTTATTTGATAAAGCGAATTTGAATATTCTATATTTTCCATACTATTCTCCTTTTTCTTCTGATTTATCTTTGTCATTTTCTCTATCAGGGTGTAACCATTTTCCTATTTTATCTCTTAATGATGAAGAACTTTTCTCTACTGTTTCTGTTCTTTGTTCTGATGCAATTTGCTCTAAAGCTTCCTTATTAGCTAAATATCGTAAATCTTCTATTTCTTGTCTATGGCGATATAATCCTAATTCTTCTAATAAATATGTTTCAACATCTTCTTGACTATGACTTTTAGCATATTCTGCATATTCTTGTGATTGAACAACTGGTACTAAAGCCTTAATTTCATCACCTTTCAAGCGACATAGTTTGTGCATACAAAGAGCATCTAAATCTTCTCTTCCTTTTGAAGTATCAAGAATTTCTAAATAAAATTTAGGTACTATTTCTCCGTTTAAGGTTAGTTTCTAAATCACTAATTTGAACATTCCAAAATTCTGCTGGATATTTACTTCCTTCAAGTATACAACTTTCTCCATGCAATCCTTCCTTTTGTAAATATTCTGTATATTCTTTTTGAAATTGTCTTGCCATTTCATCACGATGATCCACTAATTGTTTATTCATAAGGTCTTCTTGAGTTAATTGGTCTAATAGTACAAATGATAATCCTCTGTCTTTAAACATAAAACTATAATCACTTGAAATTGCAACATTGCCTTTTTGCATTTCAGCATATAATGTTTTTATCAATTCACTGCTTTGTTCATTTGTAGATATTAAATCAAAATTTCCTCTACCATTAAAACCTGCATACCATAAAGCAACTACTTCAGGAGAATCTACATTGGCACCAAGTCTTGACATAAATTCTTCATTGCGTTTTCTATCATCATTATTGATATATCTATCCATAATTTCATGTCTTTCTTCTTCGGTTTTTCTCATTAAACTTGCATAATTCCATTCATCATTTGTTAACCAAACTTTTCCATCACTAAATTCCATTAAGTTAATAGCTTTAGGATTTTCAACAATTTCTCCATTAAACGGATGATTTTTATTTTTATCTATAATCTTTTTAGGTTTCATTTGTTCTGTACCTGTATAACCAGATTCATGTTCAGCATAAAAACCATATCCTGCATTAAATCCAACTAATTTGCCATCTCTTTTTAAGACTTCTTGTCCATGATAAGCATATCTACCCATATTTATTTCCCCTTTGCTTTAAATACTGTTCATTTATTGCGTATTTTTATGTAATTTATATCACAATATTTTATTTTTTACAACGAATATTGCATTTGTCATAAAAATTTAATATTTTTGTAATATTTCTTCTCTGTTAAATTCTTTTTCTAAAAATTGTGCTTGTTCTTTTGTTAAGTTATTATTTACAACTGCTAATTTCAAATGTGTTTACAATATTATTGTACTACTATCAATAAAAGTTATCAAGCGATAACAAAAGTTTATTTAATTTAGTTATTCAAAGGAATAACTAATAGGCTTTTTATGTTCAAAATCTTGCAAACAAAAAGTCAACCGCATTGGGAAGGAGGTATTTAAGGTTGGAAAATCAAGAGAACATTTTAGACTTATACTATAATAAACATCTTAAACAAAAAGATATTGCAACAATGGTCGGTGTTTCTAAACAATATGTTTCAAAAGTAGTAAAAGCAGATAGCAGATGTAAAGAAGAAAAGCAAACTCGTAAAGATAAAAATGCTATTAAGCGAAAAGACTATATGAAAGAATATTTTAAAAGTTATGATAGACCGACGAGAGAAGATAATTCTTACGAACAACTACAAGCATTATTATATCAAGATTCATTAGAATTATCATATTCTAATAGCAATATAAATGATTATGCTTTTGCAAAATATAATTCTAGTATTTATCACAGAGATAAAAACGGAAATTTAAGACTTAACAAAGGTATAAAAGTTGGTAGTGATGTTCCAAAAACAATAAATATGAACATTCCTATTCCAACCCAAAAATACAAATATAGATGTTATAGTATGTAATTAGAAAGGGGGTTATTTTATTATAAGCCTTTTAGTTTTTTAATTTTTAAGGAAGGAGGACTAGCAAAATGTGTACTATTAAAGAAAACTATGATCTAATGTTTACTTCATATCCAGATTTAGTAGATGTTGTTCAATTAAAAGAAATGCTAAACATTGGCATAACTCTTGCTTATAGATTAGTAAGAGAAAAAACTATCCCATCATTAAAAGTTGGTAGAGAATATAAAATACCAAAAAGAAATGTGATAGCATATTTAACAAATCAAAATTAAGCCGTTGCCATTTATTTAGGTAATGGCTCTTTATTTTTATTACACAAATTAACTAGATTTAAATGTAATTACATGGTATTATACAGACAATATCAATAGTAAGTTAAATTTAAGCTGTTATAGAAAAGGAAGGAGTAAAAAATGATAGATGTAACAGGTAGCTTACAAATTCAAAATAAAATATATCAAGCAGTTTTAAGTTATAAGCAAGATAACAAATGGAAAACAAAATGGGTTTCAACTAAAATTCCAGCAGTAAAAGGAAATAAAAAACAAGCACAAGCAAAACTTGAAGAAATAAGAATACAATTTCAAGAAGAAATAAATAGCGATAATATTGAAGATGAAAAATATTATTTATAGACTATATGAAAAAATGGCTAAAAATGATAAAAGCAAGTGTTGAAGAAACAACTTATAATGGCTATAACGGTGTTGTAAATGGAAGATTAGCAGATTATTTTAGTGAAAAAAATATAACTTTACAAGATATTAAGCCAAAACACATCCAAGAATTTTATCAATATTTATTAGATGAAGGACTTTCTGGAAATACGGTTAAGCATTATCACGCCAATATAAGAAAGGCATTACAATATGCTATGAAAACAGATATTATTTTATCTAATCCTGCTGATAAGGTTGATCTACCAAAAATTGAAGAATATAAACCAAAATTTTATACAAGTGATGAAGTTAAAACATTGCTAAATGAAGTTATTGGTACAAAATTAGAAATTCCTGTAATGATAGATTGCTTTTATGGTTTTAGGCGAAGTGAAGTAATTGGATTGAAATGGAGTGCTATTGATTTTGAAAAAGACACTATTACACAATCAAATGGCAAACTAATTATAAGAGATAAAACAAAAACAAAATCTAGCAAAAGAACTTTACCTTTAGAACCTATTGTAAAATCTTTCTTGCTTGAATTAAAAGAAAAACAAGAAAATAATAAAAAACTATGTGGAAATAGCTACAATCAAGATTATTTAGAATATATATGTGTAGATGATGGTGGTAATATTATTAGACCAGACTATGTAACAGAAACATTTTTAAAATTACTAAAAAAGAAAAATTTAAAGATTATTCGTTTTCACGATTTAAGACATACTTGTGCTAGTATTTTATTAAAAAATGGTGCAAATATGAAAGAAATTCAAGCTTGGCTAGGACATTCAAATTATAATACTACTGCTAACTTATATGCACATTTAGATACAAGTAGTGTAAATGATGTTGGAAAAGTAATAACAAATGTATTTAGTGCAAAAAAAGAAGCAGTTACTGCATAAACTACTTCAACTAAAATATGTACTTTTAAACTGAAAATATAAAAATTAAATTTTTTAGATGTTTTTTTAGATGATACCTAAATTTAAAATTTTTATAGTACAAAATAGTGTTTGGTGGCTTGAAGTGGAATCGAACCACTGACACGGGGATTTTCAGTCCCCTGCTCTACCAACTGAGCTATCAAGCCAATTATTAATCAACTCATTTTTCATTTTTTATAAATAAAAAAATGGCGACCCGGAACGGGCTCGAACCGTCGACCTCTAGCGTGACAGGCTAGCGTTCTAACCAACTGAACTACCGGGCCGTAAAAACATGGTGGTCGCTATAGGGCTCGAACCTATGACCCCCTGCTTGTAAGGCAGATGCTCTCCCAGCTGAGCTAAGCGACCGTTTGTCCTTTCGACGAGATTTATTATACTAATTTTTTTTATAGTTGTCAATACATTTTTTAATTTTTTTTTATTTTTTTACTTTTTATTTTTATATAAAATATTTTACTTATTGTAGGATACTAGAAAATCCTATAATAAATAAAACATTTTATATATTATTGAATATATTTTTTTAGTTCTTCCATTGTTTTATTTTTTAATATATTATCTAACTCCTTAAATTCTTGCCAGTCATATTCTTCTACTTCTCCATATTTTACAGTATGTAAAACTGTATTGGGATACATGTATACATTATGAGGTACATTTGGCTCAACATTAAATATTTTACCTTTTTCTACCCTATTAATTTTTGTATTTCCTTCTATGTATTGTGCTAATAAAATCATTCCTTTTTGAACAATATATACTTCTCTTATTGACTTATGATAATGACTATTTTGCCAATATCCCACATTTCCTCCTTCTGCACGAATATATGCAGTCTTATCTTTTAGACATATCTGTCTAAACCTCTTCTCTCCATTTTCCATAATAGAATATTCATTTTTTATTCCACACCTAATTGCATCCCTTTTACTTATACTTTTTATATTATCACCTCTCTATCTTTTGTATTTAACATATTAATATTTTGATTATATAGTTTTTTATAAAAAAACTATATAATGTTTTATATCACAATTCTTTTACATTTTCAATATTTTTGTTAAATTTTTCCATTTTTGTGGTATAGTTTATAATATATTGATATTACAGTAACTTAATCTTTATGCATTATTCCAAGTAATTTATTTATTTCAGCACCTAATAAAACTGTATAAAAACATGCATACGTCCACATCATAATTAACATTAAAGTTGTTAAACTTCCATATGTCAATGAAAAACCTTTAAAAATATATAAATATTTTGAAAATATAAATGAAATTACGTTTAATGCAATAGAGCCGAAAACCGCTCCATATATTTGTCCTTTAAAGCTCATATCATGTTTCGGAATAAATTTGTATATAAATAAGAATATCACAAATGTTATAATCCAAAACACTAATTGAGTAAATATTGACATTAACACATTATAATTTTTAATACCTTCTAATTGTTGCTGAATAATATACTTAAGACTATCTCCAAATACTAATAAAGTTAATCCTAATACTATCAATATAATAAATATTATAGTTTCAATAAAAACCTTTAATCGCAAATACAGATAAGATACATGTTTTTCTGTATGAATTTTATATACATTTTGCAACCCACTTGTTAAAGCAAACAATCCTTTTCCTGCTGACCATATGGTAAATATTATTGAAATCGAAATAGTTCCTATTGATTTTGAATACACCTCTTCTACAACTCCTAAAACCATATCATTCATACTTTCTGGCACTATTTTTGTAATAGCTTCAAATAATGTTTGTGGTTGTATTCCTGTATATTGAATTAATGTAATAACTAATATTATAAATGGAATAAATGATAAAATTGTATAATATGCACATTGAGCCGAATATGCTCCAACATGATCATCTTCCATTAATTTAAATACTCTTTGTGCTATTATATATTTTTCTTTTATTTTTTTCATATTTTCTACCTTTCATCTGGTAATATTTTTTGTTTTGTAATATTTTTAGTTTGTTCAGTATTTTTATCACTTTTTCCTGAAAACTCCACAACACAGTTCTGTTTAACAAAATTATATACTGGTAGTTCTGTATTATCTTTTTCTATTTTTTCAATTCTTCTCTATTATTATTTAATAACTCAAAATATCCTTGTTTATCCATTTTTTTGTTTGACTCTCTTTGTGCTTTTATAAATTCATTTTTTCTCTCTTTTGGTACTTCTATTAACATTCCTTTCGGAATTGTCATCATATTTAATAGTGCTCTTGATGTTCTTCCATTTGAATCCACAAAAGGATGAATCCTTATAAACCTGTAATTTAATTGTACTGCTCTTTTCAAATAATCATCTTTATTCATTTTAGAAGCACTTTGAACTAACTCCTGAATATCTTCTGATATTCTTTTCATACAAAATGGTACATTTTGATGTTCTACCATTTTCACATTTTCATTGTTAATCCCCACATTAACTATTCTGTATCCTGACTTATCTGAATATTTTTCCAATTCAGAGTTTTTCAAAGATATTTCATTAATATCTTTTATCGCATTTTCAATTTCATTAGTACTTAACTTAGTTATATCTGTAGAATATCCTATCAATTGAGCTTCAATATCTGCATATATTTGAGCTATATCTTGCTGAATATTATTTATGTCTGGTATTAAACTTTCTATATCTTGGACTTCTGCTGAAATAGCATCTAAAAGTTGATTAAATGATACTTTATTTTTTTCTATTGGAACCAACATATTTCCATTTGCTACCGACTGCAAAACTTCTTGTTTAAATTTATCACTATATAAATTCTCTAAATGATATTTTACAGTATTTTTTATTATTTCATCATTATAATTAGTTTGTCTTTTTAATAAAGAACTAAATTTTCTATTTATAAATTCTTTGTTTTCTCTTCCATGAAATACTCTTTCTTTAAATATTGAAACTTTATTTAAATGAGGTAATTTTTCTTTATTATCTAAAATAAAACATCTTGCGTATCTATCATATACTTCTTTTTTTATCATATCTACTATATTATTATCTAATTTTGAAAAATCTATAATTACATTTCCTGTAGTTGCTACTCTATTCATACTCCCATCTTCCTGTTCTTGTATACCTTTATAAAGAGGGATATCTGCATCTATGCCTGTTATAAATTCATTATTTGAACACATTATATTTTTCATTGTTTCTCTTGGAATATTTACACCATTTAAAATCAATTGTCTTACTATTTGCTCTATATTTTCTTTTATTATATCACTTCCATATCTTTCAAACGTTACTTCTCCATCCTGATCTTGAAATGCTAATGTAGATTTGCATTCGTTAATTATTACCTTTATAATCATTTCTGATTCTTCATCCATCCCAAAATCAGGAATCCTTTTATAATTTGTCCTTCTTAGTTTTTCTAATAATTCTTTGGATTTTTCTATTATCATTTATTACCTCCATAAAAGATTATATATCATATTCTAAAAAAGTCATAAATATGTGGTCTGCACCACGGAATATCATTTATTGTAGGATGAAATAAAAATTAATTTATATTTGTTGCTCAAGCCATATTCTTGAAATTCATACCATACACTGGGCTTGTTTTTTCAACATATTTATATCACAACTTTATAATTTTTCATAGTGTTTCCACTTACTACTTAAGTAACTACTTTAACTTTCACACCCAAATTTTGATGTTTTTTTTAGTTGCATCATTGTCACACACTCCACATGCCATGTATATCGATGGTTGCAATGATTTTTTAAAGTTGCATATTCACTATTGAGTGGTATTGTCAGAGTTTAGTTCTACCTTAACTCTAATTTTAGTTTCTAATTTTTTCCTTAAACTTCCATCAGCTTGCTTTTCAAAAGACACATAATTTTGCCAACTATAAAAATCCAAAATAAGATTTTCTTTATTTAATATATTTTCAATAACCTTGCTTTCAATTTTGTCTTTGACATTTTCGATTCCACTTTTTACTATAAATCTTATTACATATGGATCTTTATTTCCATTTGAGTCATAATCGCCTATAACGACCTTATAAATTAATGCTTCGAATATATCCTTATCAAACACTCTAATATCTTTTGCTTCTTTATCAAACACTTTTCTAATTTTTTCAACACCAAAATCAAAACTATTCTCATCGTCAAGTTGGCATTTGAATAGTTCTTGATCTTTTTCAATCTTTTTAATCTTCTTATTTAATTCTATTTTCTTTTTATTAAATGTTTCCTTGTCTATTGTACCATCAATCATTAAATTTATCAATGAATTTATCTTATTTTCAATCCCCTGCTTTTTTACTTCTAATTTTTGTAATATACTTTTTGTGTTATTTTCTCTTAAAAAGCCATCTATTCTATTTAAAAAGTTATTTATTACTTCTTTGTTATCTTGGCACAACAGCTCATAAGCTTCGATAAAACAATCTTCAATTACTTTTTCTCTTATTGCTTTTGTTTCAGGACAAAATTTTTTACCATTTTTTACATAGTTCATACACTGCCATACTTTTGTTTCATGTTTTGTATTTTTATATAAATTTCTTCTTACAAATACACTACCACAAAAACCACAAAAAATTCTGCTGCTAAATGTATATTTTCTACTGTAATTTCCTTTTCTTCTTCCAGTTTCAACTGCTCCGGATCTTTTTTCTAATATCTTTTGTGCTTTTTCATATGTTTCAGCTGATACTATTGCTTCATGATTATTTTCTATATAATATTTATCTTCTTCGCCCTTATTAACCATTCTTTTATGAGTAATTGGGTCTATTGTAAATGTCTTTCCTTGTAGTACATCGCCTTTGTATTTTTCATTTTTTATAATTCCTCTAATTGTTGACTCTGCCCATTTTTCTCCACCTTTAGGTGGAATAAATCCAGCTTCAGTAAGTTCTCTTGCTATAATTGTAGAACCTGCTCCCTCACAATATCTATTAAAAATTTGTCTTACAATTTCTGCCTCATCTTGTTGTATTTTAATTTCATGGCTATCTTTATCATAATCATATCCCAAGCAATGTTTAAATCCTACAATTTCCCCCCTTTCTTTTTTCATTTTTAATCCTAACTTAACATTTCCTGAAATACTTTCACTTTCTTGTTGAGCAATTGAACTTAATATTGTAAGTAAAAACTCTCCAGACATTTCTAATGTATTTATATTCTCTTTTTCAAATATTACTGCTATCTTTCTCTCTTTCAATTTTCTTACATATTTTAATGTATCAAGTGTATTACGAGCAAATCTTGAAATAGACTTTGTTATTATAACATCAAACTTTCCTTCCATTGCGTCTGTGATCATTCTCATAAATTCATTTCTTTTATAATCTAATGTGCCTGTAATCGCCTCATCCGCATAAATTCCAGCAAATACCCATAGTGAATTAGAATTAATTTTTTCATCATAATATTTTTTTTGAGATTCATAACTATTTATTTGTTCTTCATCTCCTGTACTTACTCTACAATAAGCACATACCCTTAATCTATCAGTTATTACTTTTCCTGTCCTTCTGTCTAACTTTCCATCAATTTTCTTGATTACTTTTACTTGCATATCAATCTCCTAACCCAACTGATATATTTTCCAGTTGATATGTTAACTCTGTTGTAATATTAAGTCAAATCATTTCAAAAAATTTTATATTCTTTTATAATTTTATCTTTTAAATAATAATATGAATTTTCAGTTATAACATTTTTTTCTAATGCTTCTTTTAAAAGATTTAATTCTATTGTACCTTTTATATAGCCATTACTATTATTAGTGTTGTTTACTAATATTTTTACAAGCATTATAAGTTCCTCCTTTAATAACTTTTCCAGTTTATTTTTTTAGGCACATCAAAACCAGTTACTATTCCCTTTTTCAAATAATATGATTTTGTCTTATCATTATATTTATAAATAGAAGAATTCCAATTTCTAAATGCTCGATTGCTAATATTTTTTCCCCCAGATAATTCTCTACTTGCCTGTATATGCATTTGCTTTAATTTTTCATATTCAGTATTCATATTTAATTTTCTTTTATTTTTTATATAGTCAATTGTTTTTTGTCTATGCCTATTTTGTGATAATAGTTTTCTTTTTTCTTTTTCTTCTTTATATCTACTATCTTCTAGCAAAACCTTGCTGACATATTTATTTGAAATTTCTAATGTTTCAGCAATTTCTTTTTGATTATATTTACATTCAAAATATAATTTTTTTATCGCCTCTTGTCTATTCATACACACTCCTAATTAGTAGATTTTTTGCTAACAAATTTTAAATATGAAGAAACTAATAGAGCTTATATTAAAACTCTATTTAATTTCTAAATCTTCCATTGCTTTTTTAAAATTTTGTTCACTTAATTTTTTTACAGTTTTATATCTTTTATTTCTTTCTAATATTTCTATGATCTCTCTAGCAAATATTCCTAAACTGAAAGAGATTATAGAAAAAATCAAATATTTTAGCATTTTATTTTTTCTCCTTTTTCTCTTTCATTATTATATTAGCTAATCTCTTTACTTCTGTATTTCCAAATTTTTCATAAAACATTGTTACTTCTTCTTTTATTGACTTGGCTGTTATGTCTGTATTGCTATTTTTTAATGTATGGAATGCCAACTGTGCATAAGCAGTAATAAGTTCTATTTCCGTTTTAGAATTATTTTTGCTTATTACATCTTTTGTTTTACTAAAATTTTTAGTTTCTTTTAAATTCTTTACTTCTGCAACTTGATTTGTATTTTCTTTTTCATCCATATTGTTACCTCCTTCTAATATTAGGAGTCCTATTTTTTTTATTCGATGTTGCATTTTTTATAATTTTTTTCTATTTTTTGTTAAAGTTTTATAAATCATATATTTTATTTCTTGCATTAAGTCTTCATCAATTCCATTCCTTAGTCTACTCATACTTGTAATTAGTGGATTATAATCATCTAAAATTTTCAATATTTCTACATCATCTAAATTAAAGTTATTAAACATTGTTTTTTCCTCCTAGTAATTTTTTTGTAATCTTTTCTTGTGCCTTATTTCTTATTCTCCATATTGTTGTTCTTTCTACATTCATTTCTTTTGCTATTTGCTTTATACTTTTTTCTTCTTTATATAAAGCAAAAAGCACCATCTTTTCTTTTCCAGACAATGCTTTCGCTACATTATATAATTTTTCATCACAAAAAAGTCTCTCGAATTCAAGAGCGGACTTTAACTCATCGACACATTTATTAAGAACAGCATCAAATAAACTGCTACTTTCCATATCCTCACAAATATCCAAATTGATTTCTTTACTGTTTAAATATTCATAATTATTTTTTATGTATTTTTTTCTAACATTTATAATCAACTTTTTTAAATATGATTTTTCTTCTTTTGATAATTCTTCTTGTAAATAATTTTTTCTTTCCATTTATTATCTCTCCAATTTCTAAAAATTGGACAAATATCTAAAAGAGAAAGAAAAACAAATATTAATTTACTTTTTTCTTATTCTTTATGGTTTACTTTTACATATTTTTATCACTCCTAACAAATAATCTTTAATTGATATAAAAAATCTCTTGTACTTTATTATTTTTTCTAATGTATTATTTTTCTAACTCTTAAAGACTATTTGTCCTATTGGAGATTATACTTATTAATATTAATCCATTGTAAAAACGGCGATAAATGGCTAATAAACGGCGAAAAATGGTTAAAATTATTCTTAATCAGTTATATTTTTAGTTTTATTTGTAAAAATCTTCCATTTTATATTGTGTTTACATAATTTAAGTGATATAATATTGTTGATTTATAAAATTGTTAGGAGAAGTTATCATGGTAAAGATTCTTGCAGTCATTCAAAATATTGAGCAAAATTCTCAACTTTGCCAATACCTTACACAAGATAACAATATTGATTTTAAAATTACTAGTGATGAAGTTTCTGTTTTGAAACAGTATTATGATTTTAGACCTGACCTTTTTATATTGGACACCAGTTTTAAAAATATAAAATATAGTGATGTAATCAACGAGTTTTCATTAGATGATACTGAACAATTTAAATGTAATACTATATTACTTTATAACTCTACTGCTGAATTATTAAATCTTGCAAATTGGTCTAAAATATATAAAATATTTTTAAAACCTACAGATTATAAAAATATTTTAAAAGCTATATATGAAATGTCTAATTACACTTTAGAAAGAAAAATTGATAGGCTATTTTTAAAGTTACATATTCCATTAGAAAGTAGCCCTTCAAATCGTGTTAGAAAAACATTAATTAAATGTTGTAATTCGCCTAATTTACTTGGCAATTTAAACACTTTATTTAATACAGTTGGCAAGGAACTTGGAACAACCGGTGAAGGTATTCGTTCTTCTTTTAGAACTGCATTAAAGCCTTTAAATGAATTTAAAGATAAAGAAGATTTGCCTTTTGCAATTTATAAATTCTTTCCAAAAGGCGAAGAAGTTACCCCAAAATTATTTTTAGATATTAGCATATATTATTTGAAAAACACAAAAAAATAACAGATAAGTTTTAGTATGATCAAAAACTTATCTGTTATTTTTTATTTATTATTTTTATAATCATTATATTGATTAATAATATCCACTACACTATTACTTATGTTATCTGAACTTGATATTACTGAATTTAACTTTCTTCCTATAATATCATACATCTCATCTATTTCATTTTCTTGTACCTTATTATCTATTATCATATTGAATATAGGAATATTATTTTCTAATTTTTCTTTTGAAGATTTTACAAGATCTAATCCGTTCATATTATCCATAGCATATTTTGTAAATATCATTTCTGGTTTTAAATCTACAATTTTATGATATGTTTCTGTTCCATCTTTTGCTGTACCAACTATATCAACAAAATCAAGTTTTTTTATTGCATCAACTATCTTGTTTGTTATATTTATATCATTATGTGCAATTAAAGTTCTAATTTTTCCATTTGAATATATTTTATCAAAATCTATTATTTCTTCTTTTAAAGCATTTCCAAAATAATGATCCTTTCCATTTTGTGTTTGAATTATATCTGCATTTGGAACAATTACTATACTTTTTTCAAATTCACTTTGTTTTTTATATTCTACAGTTTTGATATTCTCAAATTTTCTTAATCTTTTTACACTATTTTCTAATTCTTTTTCTTCTATTTCAAATAGTTTTTCATTTTTTTCTGCCCTTTCTCTAATAGGCATAAACTTCAAAAATTTCCATTTTTCTATTTGATAGTTATTTAAAAATTCTCCTAATTCATCTAATTTATCAACATTAAGCCTGCTAACAACCGTGTTTATTCTTACTTTTATATTCTTGTTTTTAGTTTTTTCTAAAAGATTTTTTATAATATCTAAATGATTATTTTCTTTACCTAATGCTAAATTGATATCATTTTCAATTGAATCAATAGATAAATTGATTTCATCAAGTGTATTTAAAATATCTTCTACATATTCGTTATCGTTCTTTGATAAGTAAATTCCGTTCGTTACTAATTTATTATATAATCCTCTTTCTTTTGATTCTCTCATTAATTCATTTACTCTTGGATATAATACCGCTTCTCCACCAGTCCAAGTAATATGGTTTATCCCACTTGCAATTAAATGATTTAATACTCTTTCATTTTCTTCAAAAGATAGATTTGGTATATTGTTAAATCCAAAACAATATTTACAGCCTTGATTACATTTAGTTGTTATTTTCCAACAAACTTTTTTCTTAATCATATACATCCTCTTTTCATATATAAAATCTCTTTTTACACATTTATATTATATATGAAAAGCAATTGGAAAACTATTCCTAATATTTGAATATCGCTTAAAAATCATTGAAAGCAAAAAACATCCTATTTCTAGGACATTTTTACTTTATATATTTTTTAAATATTCTTTAATAAATTTTTTATCTACCTTTGTCAATTCACCTTTTAGATAAATTAAATTTAGTTTTAGGCTTGGTAATTCTATCGGCAGTTCAACTTCATATAATTCTTTATTGTTTAATTCATTTTTTACAGCCTCTTTTATAACATATGCTATTCCCATATTTTTCTTAACTGCTTCAACTCTTACCTCAGTTGCATCACACATTATATCAGCATTAATATTAACATTGTATTCTTTTAAAAGTTCCTTTAATCGTTTTGTTGCTTTTGTATTTTCAAGGTTTAAAATACAATTTAATTTTTCAATTTCTTTTATATCTGCAATTTTTAGTGGTGCTTTTGAAACAAATATATTATTAATTTTTAATAGTTCTTCTATTTCAATATTGCTATTTTCAATCTCTGTATCTATTATCGCAAAATCAATCTCATGATTTTGTAATAAACTCATCATCTTATTTATATCAACTTCACATATTATTTTTATATTAAGATCTGGATAATCCTTCTTAACTTTTTCTATTTTTTCCATTAGTAAATAACTTGTAAAATGCGATGGGCATCCTATTTTTATGCAACCACTTGATATATCATTCTTATCCTTTGCTAATTTTTCTGCAAAATCAAATCCTGATATTGATTTATTTACTATTTCATATAATTCTTTACCATCTTCTGTTAGAGTTACACCTTTGTTTTCCCTATTAAATAGTTTTAAATTTAATTGTTCCTCTAAATTTGCTATTTGTGTACTAACATTAGCGACTGATAAATCTAATTTTTCTGCTGCTTCTGAATAACTTTTTGACTGTGCAACTTTGCAAAAAATTTTATACAAATTCAAGTTTATATTTGACATACAATCACGCTCCTATAAAATCTTTCTTAATTCTATTTCAGCTTTTTTTATAAAATAATCATTTGTATTTACTGGAAGATTTAATCTTTCCAACTCTTGTTTTATTTTATCTATTGTATCTAATTGTTCATTTTCTTCAATCTCAATTAGCTTATCACCATTTAGTACATCTTTTATACATATTTGCAACTCGTTTTTCTTATAAAGATAATCAAATTCCTTAATTTGCATAATTGCTTTATAATCAATTGCTTCTAAAAATTTTTTTCCGTCATTTGAATCTATAATTTTACAATCAACTTTACTTTGTTTTACTATATTTCCTTCTTGATCAATTTCTTTTTTCTTATATGTTAGTTTACTTTCCCTATATTTGTTTGGAATATATCCTTCAACATTTCGTAAAATTATTGCTTTACTTAATATATCTCGTTCTGACATATTCTTTATATTAATTGTATTCGGTATATAATAAATATCGTCCAGTAAATATCTTTCTACAAATTGAAATCCTTTGCTTTCTAATATTTTGCATATTTCTTCTACAGTACATTTTAATTTGACTGTTATTTCATTACTCAACTTCATATATCTCCTTTACAGTATCACTCTTAAATTATAACATATTATGTAAATTTTGTAAAGTTTTAACCCCGTCTCTTTTTCTCCTTTGTCCCTTAATATATTGCTTTTTATAAAACAAAAAAGATTAGCACTATGCTAACCTACTTTTCCTCTTTTAAAAAGTCATCTAACTTTTTATCAAATAAAATACTAAATTTAATCAACAATTTTAATGAGCATGTTTTTACTTCATCATTTAGTGATTCAATTCTTCTTAAATAATCGTGGGACATATCCAATATTTCTGCTACTTCCATTAATGACATTCCACTTTCTTTTCTATACTTTTTTATATTTTTGTATATAATAGGCATATAATCTTTTGATAATAATGCCTTTAACTTTTCGTTATTCTCCATTTAAAACACCTCTTAACAAACTTATTTTTCCATAAATTAGATAAAAAATATGTAACTTATTTGTCCCATTTAGTGTTTTTATGGTATAATACTGAATAGTAATAAAAAAGTGGCGATTTTTGACAAGTTTTGTCGATTGTATTGATTATTTGTAAAAAAGTATTACTATATACTTATAGCAATTACTTTTTTCGATGAATATCGACTCTTGGCTCTAGTTTATTTGCTTTTGGATTGGCAATAAAAAGCAAATAAGGATCTACATCAAGTGCTTTTGCTATATTTTCAATAGTAGGAATTGATGGACTGTATTTTCCTTGTTCAATATCTGATATATAATGTGTACTTAAGCCAGATAACTCCCCTAATCTTTCTTGAGAATAGTTTTGCATAAATCTATAATATTTTACATTTTTGCGAAAAATATCTATTAACTTCATTATATATCACCACACTTTCTAATACCATTCTTTTTAGTATGGTATAATTTTGTAGCAATATTCACAATGAAGTATATAGCCCAAACATTTTTCTATTGTAATGAAATACTTAAAAAATCCCAGTATTTTTATTAAAATTTATAGAAAGGAATTCATGAAAAATGTTGTATTTTTTTATTGGTCTTAGTATTGTATTTTTTGTGCTTATCATCATATTATTTTATAAAATAAATACCTATAATAATAAATTGACTAAACTAAATAACGCTATTTCACAAAAGGAAAGTAAGATTTCTTTTCTTAATAATGAAATTACAAGGATAAAAAATTCAGCACAAATATTAGAAGAAACAGAATTTGAATCTTTAAAACTAAATCCTTTTAAATTCTCTGAAATTCCAGAAAAATATAATGGAAAATTTGAAGGTAAAAAAGCTTTAATTGGTAATTATGATAGTTTTTCTTCAAAACTAACTCGCACAATGTTAATGAATTTTGGAATTTCAGCAGATATTGTTACTACAGGTATTGATGTATATGATAGAATAAAAAATGGTTGTAAATATGATATTATTTTTACAAACAATATTTATCAAAAAGGTTATGGTGGTCCGGAATTATTGCAGAAATTAAGAAATCTTAATAATTTTAATACTCCAGTAGTTATACATACAATTACTAAAAATGCTAGAAAACATTTTGTTGATGATTTAGGTTTTGATGATTATTTAGAAAAGCCTATAAAATATTCTGAACTTGAAAAAGTTTTAGATAAGTTTTTAAAAAATTAGTTCTTGTAAAAAAACTTGCTCTGTTTCAAGCAGAGCAGGTCTTTTTATGATTTTAATAACTTCTTTTTGATTATAAAAATTTTTCTTGATAGCATTGTTTTATTATTTCATTCTTTTCTTCCTCAGTTAATTCTCTCTTAAATTCTTTTATTTTTAAATTTATTTTATCAACAACATTTTCCATTGTTTTATCTAATTTAGGAGTTGAATATATTTGTTGATCTAACACAATCCTCTTCTCTATCTTTTCTTCCCTATTCATAAAATAATAAACTGCTAAACTAATTCCTAATACTATACCTAATGCAAAATATGTGTATTGATTCATTTCATTTTCCTCTCATTCTTTAAAAGCTATCATATATTCATTAATTTCTACTTTTCTTTTGGCATTTTGATATTCAAATTCTGCATTTGTAAAATAAACTTTATATCCTTTGTTTTCAAAATAATCTCTACTTATTCTTAATACCTCATCAATTTCTTCTTCTGACAAGTTGTCTTTTACTTTTAGCTCATAATATGAATATCTTATATAATCTTCGTTTTCTTTTTCTTTGCTTTTAATTAGACTAATAGTAAATCTTTTTAATTCTGTTTCTGTCATTTGTTTCACTTCCTAAAATTTGTTTTCTATTGATTTTACCACACTTTTTGAAAAATTACATTAGTTTTTAGAAATTTTTATTCTAATAAAGAGCCTACATTTTCATATAGACTCTCGAAAATAAAAGGGGATGTGTGCTAATTGTAGTTAAACAATTAGCACTATAATTATTGCTCCAATATTTTATCTGCCTCACTTTGTGTAAGATATTTATATTCTATCATTTTATTTATTACCTGTTTCTGTCTTTGTTTTGCAAGTTCTGGATTCTTGGTTAGAGAATATACTGATGGTGCATTAGGTATTCCTGCAAGCATAATTGCTTCATAATCTGTCATTTTTTTTGGTTCTTTTCCAAAATATTTTCTACTTGCTTCTTTTACTGTATAACACCCCTCTCCAAAATAGCTTGTATTCAAATATAATTCCAGTATTTCATCTTTATTATAGTTCTTTTCTATTTCAAAAGACATAAATACTTCAGCAATTTTTCTTGTTATTTTCTTTTCTTGTGTAAAATAGATATTTTTTGATAATTGTTGTGTAATAGTACTTCCACCTTCTACAAAGCTCATTGCTTTTATATCATTTATAGTGGCTCTACCAATTGCTATTATATCTATTCCATTATGTTTATAAAATCTATGATCTTCAACCGAAATTACTGCTTTTATATATATTTCTGGTACTTCTTCAATTTTAGTATAGTTTTCTTTTTCTTTAATAGTTTCTACTTTTTCTGTAAGAGGTATTTTAGAAATTGCATCCTTATACATATCATATCCATTACCTACTACTAATAATCCTATACTTATTAAAAATACTATTGCTACAAATATTATATTTTTTATTACTTTCATTTCAACCACCTCTTTTTTTGTGGCATTACTTATTTTGTATAATTTGTTTGAACTTTTTTAGGAAGTTCATCATATTGCACTTCTTCCCAAGAATGTACTCCTAGAGTTTTTACTTCTAACTTTAGAAAAGCATCTTCTTTTAGTTCTCTACTTGTTTTAAATTTTAATTCTTTTTTCTTTCCTTTTTCATTATAGCACTCTAAAGTATATTTATATTTCATATCATCTGTACTAGATAGTTTTTCTATTTTAGTATTGTCTATTTGAGTAAAGTAAGCTGATTCATAATTTTCAAAAAAGTACAATATTGCTACACAAATTGCTATTGCTACAACTACTGCTATAATCATAGGTATTTTTTCTTTTAAACTTTCCATATCATTTTCTCCTATTCTGATATAATATCAATATTTCCTTTGAAATTATCTAATTTTATAGTTAAATAATAGCTCACACCTTCAATATAAATATTATCTTCATATTCTCCTGTATCATCTATTAAAGTTTTTTCATTATCTCCTAGTTTAGCAATTACATTGATGTTACCACTTTGTTTTTCTACTTTTATTTTTAATCTTATATGATCTCCATTTTTTCGGTTTAATGCTGTTCCTCCAAATATAGCTTCTTCGGATGTTATATTATCATATTCTGCTTTATATGTTCCAATATATTTGTCTGTTCCAAAACTTCTTTTTCCTTGCAAATCTTTCTCTTTCGATATCCCTGCAAAATCAAAACTTTGTAAAAATGTGTTATAAGTATTTATAAATTCATCTTTTGTAAAATCCCAATCACTTGCTGCAATAGATGAAACAATAATTATTATGAAAGCTATTATTCCTATTATAATTAACTTAAAGAATCCGAATATAAACATGAACTATTCCTCCTCTTTGATGATATTTTTACTTCCAAAATATGTTGCTAGAAAATATGCACCATATATCACTCCAATAATTACTACTGTTGCAACTATTGATGGTAATAAATCTTCTGAACTTGCTAATCCTTCCATCATTGTCATCGCAAATTGTATTCCAAATATTGAATGAATAATTGCAAGTATTAGTGGTAGTCCAAAGAATATACCAATTTGTCTAAATAATGCTTTATTAATCATTTTTTCATCACAACCTATTTCCCTTAAAATTGTATATCTTTGCTTATTATCTGAGCTTTCTGTTAATTGTTTTAATGCTAAAATAGCTGCACTTGCAATCAAGAATATTATTCCTAAATAAATTGCTATAAATGTTACAATTGTTGCAATTCCTATGCTTGCTTCCATAAGAGATATTTTGGTTACTCCATCTACATCAATTCCTTTGTTTGTTAAATTTTGAACAAGTATAGAATCATTACTTGTAAATATCTTTTCTATTTCTTGTCTTTTTTCATCTGTTTGTGCATTATAATTTGCAACTAATAATTGTTGCACTTTCATATCATCAGTTAAATTACAACTATCTGGAACTAAAATAATTCCTGTATTTACATGACTTGTATTCATCATAATAAAACCACTTTTACATTCATTATATTTTGACTTATATTCTTTTCCTGCAATCTCCAATATATTTTCATCTGCTAGTACTCTATCTCTTATAGTTCCAATTCCATCAAAATCACAAAGTACAATATATTCATTATCTTTCAATTCATATTGTTCTATTCCATAAAGTGAAGCAATTTTGTTATAATCAGATATTTTTATTATCATTTCTGCTGTTTCATAGCGTAAACTTGGAAATTGTGCTCTTGTTTCTTCAATTTTATCTCCTAAAAAATCTTCCCAAGTCAAATCCTTTGTAGCATAAATAGGTATTTCTACTACATCTTTAATTAATGTCATATCAAATCCATTATTTTTTAATGTTTCTGTAATTGGTATTTTTGAATCTTTTCTTGCTTCAGGAGTTGATATTATTTCTTTGCCATAAGTTCCATATTGTAAATATTTTTCTGATAAATTAGCTGTTTTATATAAATTTATATCTACAGGCGTCATTTCTACTAATTCTCTTTGCATTGTATTTCTCAATGATAAACTAGATGATAGTATTGAAATTGTCATAAACAACATTAAGCAAATAACACTCATACTTATAACTGTTGTATTGATTTTGCTGTTGATTTGTCTTAATACAAACATATTTGTTCCTTTTAAATAGATATTTTTTATCGATTGTACTACTCTTAATATAAAACCAGATAAAGACCAAAATACCAAGATTGTTCCAGTAATTCCCATTAATATTGGTGGTAATAATTTATCTGCTGTAGTTAATGAGTGAACATCTCCTGTTACTTTCCAATAAGCATATCCTAACAAGCAACTTGCTCCAATAAATACAATTATAGAAATAATAGGATTTTTTATTTTTACTTTTTCATTTTTCTTTGTAGCATTTAATAAATTTATCAATTTATATCTTGAAACTGTCATTGTATTAAAGAACATAACTGCTATATACATAACTGCAAAATATACACAAGTCTTTATACAAGCTGTTTTTGAAAAGACAAATTGAAAATTACTCATATCTGCCTCAAACATTTTTGCTACTAATACAGACATAAATTGTGATGCAAATATTCCTATAACAAGTCCAACTATAAGTGAAATAATGCCTACAAATATTGTTTCTAGTATTATAATTTTAGATATTTGCCTCTTTCCCATTCCAAGTGTCATATATATACCAAATTCTTTTTTCCTTCGGTTAATTAAGAAATTATTTGCATATACGATAAGCAATCCTAATACTACTGCTACAAATACCGATACATATCCTAACATACTTATCATAATTTTGATGATGTCCCTTGTTGAATTAGATACTTGTAACATTGCTTCTTGACTATCTAATGAGTTAAACATATAGAATATTGCAACTCCTAACACTAATGTTAAAAAATATATCGCATAATCCTTAAAGCTCTTTTTCATATTTTTAATTGATAACTTAAATAACATCGTTCAAATCACCTCCAAGAAGTGTTTGCACCTCAATTATCTTCTCAAAGAATTGTTTTCTTGTATCATTTCCTTTAACTAATTCATTAAAGATTTTTCCGTCTTTTATAAATATAATTCTATCTGCATAACTTGCTGTAAAAGCATCGTGTGTTACCATTAAAATAGTTGCATTTAATTTTTGATGTAAGTAATCAAATGTCATCAATAATTGTTTTGCTGATTTACTATCTAATGCACCTGTTGGCTCGTCTGCTAATACTATTTTAGGATTTGTTATTATTGCTCTTGCAGCTGCACATCTTTGTTTTTGCCCTCCAGATACTTGATATGGGTATTTATTCATTATTCCTGAAATATCTAACTTTTTAGCTATTTCGTGAACTCTATTGTTAATTTCAGTAGCATTTACTTTTTGAATTGTTAATGCTAAAGCTATATTTTCATAAATTGTTAATGTATCTAATAAATTAAAGTCTTGAAATATAAAGCCTAGTTCCTCTCTCCTAAATTTGTTTAATTTATTTCCTTTAAGCTTTGTAATATCTTCTCCGTTTATAATGATATGTCCTGCTGTTACTCTATCAATAGTAGATACACAATTCAAAAGTGTAGTTTTACCAGAGCCACTTGCTCCCATAATTCCTACAAACTCTCCATTTTTTACATTAAAGCTAATATTGTCTATTGCTTTTGTTAAATTAGATTTGTTTCCATAGTATTTTTCTATGTTTTTAACCTCTAATACATTTTCCATCTAAAAAACTCCTTTCAATTCTTTGTATATCTACATTATAAATTCATTTTAAAATAGTTGCCATCGATTTATCTTACAATAACATTACATTTTTTGTAAGATTTCTCATTTATAAAAATAAGTCCATAACTAATATGGACTTACAAATTCATAAAACTACTTTTAGGGAATATAATTCTTACTTCTGTTCCTATATCTTTTTCTGAATTTAATTCTATTCCTAATCCTAATTTGTTGCATAATTTCTTACATAGATATAACCCAATACCAGTAGATTTCTTGTTTATTGTTCTCCCATTTTCTCCTGTAAACCCTTTTTCAAAAACTCTTGTTATTTCTCCTTTTTTTATTCCAATTCCATTATCTTTTATATATAAAACAACATTTTCTCTTTTTGAAATAGCATATATTTCTATCTTTCTATCTTTAATTTTTGAATACTTAATTGCATTTTGTATAATCTGATTTATTATAAAAACTGCCCATTTGCTATCTGTATATACTTCTCGTTCCAAATCGTGTAATTCTATACTTGTCTTACTTGAAAGTAATGCACTTTTATTTTTCAAAATTGCTCCATTTACTATTTCTTGCAAATTTGATTTTGTAACAACATAGTCTTTGTTAGCGGTATTACTTCTAGCATAAAACAATGCTTGTTCTGTATAATTTTCTATTTCATCTAATTCTTCATCAATGCTTTTAGTTATCTCATTTTTATTATTTTCAATAATTAATTTAGATGTAGCAATTGGTATTTTTATTTCGTGAATCCATAATTCTATATATTCCTTATAATCTTCTTGTAATCTCTTATAAGTATTTACATTTTCTAGCATAGATTTGCCAGCTTCTTGCATAGATTTTTTTAATATTTTACCCTCAAGAAAATCTGGAGTATTTATTATTTCTGATATTAAGTATTTATCGCCTAATTCATCTAAATTACTTTTTAATTCATTATAAAAATTCTTCTTTTTTCTATATTCAATAGTAATATCAATACCAATTATTATAATCGGACATATTGCAATATAAATCCTTGTAAATATTCCAATTTGTGTATAAGGCAATAATAATATTTCTGAACTTACTATTACAAATAATACTAAAAAAATCAATAATATTTTCTCTTTTATAAATTCTCCAAACTTCATTTTAATATATACCCTTGTCCCCTTCTTGTTTCAATTTGATTTATTATTCCTAGTTCTTCTAGTTTTGTCCTTAGTCTTTTAATATTAACATTTAAAGTATTATCATCGACAAATTCTTCACTTTCCCATAAGTAGTCCATTATTTCATCTCTTGATATTACTTGTTGTCTATGTAATACTAAATATTCTAATATTTTATATTCATTTTTTGTTAATTCTATTTTCTTATCTTCTTTTTCTATAATTCTTCCTGCTGTATTTAATATAAAGCTCCCACAGTCTATTTTATCTGGATTATTTCCTGCATTTTGATTTCTTTTTAATAGTCCAACTATTTTTGCAAGTAATATTTGAATATTATATGGTTTTGTTACATATTGATCTGCACCATAATTTAGTGATAGTAATTCATCCATTTCATTATCTCTGCTTGTTACCATTATAATCGGTACATTAGATGTTTTTCTTATTTCTTTACAAATAAATTCTCCATCTGTATATGGTAAGTTTATATCAATTAATAATAAGTCTGCTTTTATTTCTAATATGTCTGCCACTGCATTGTCAAATTTTTTTAAGCTTGTTGCTATAAATCCATTTCTGTTTAAAAATGTTTCTAATTCTTCTCTTAATTTTTCGTCATCTTCTATTATTAGTATTTTTTGCATTTTACTAACCTCCATTAGCATTATATCATATTTTGTTTAATATGTATCTTACATTTCTTGTAAGATTTCTATAAAAAATAAGATTAGTTATGTTTCAAACTAATCTAACTAACAGCCTATAATTTATTTTTCACCTTATAATATTATTTTTTCAATTCAATTTGAAATTCTATAAATTCATCATTACTTTTTGCACAAATTTTTCCATTATGTAATTCTATTATTTCTTTTGTAATAGCAAGTCCTAATCCAGCTCCACCATTATTTGTTTGTCTTGATTCATCTGCTCTATAAAATTTATCAAATATTCTTTCCAGTTTATATTCAGGAATTGTAGCTCCTTTATTTTTAAATGTAATTTCAATATTTTCTTCATTTTCTATCATATTTATTGTAATAGTAGTATTTTCATAGCTATAGCTAATTGCATTTTTCAGCAAATTTCCAAAAGCTCTTGCCAATTTATCTCCATCGGCATTATACATTAAAATATTAGGTTTAGTTATATTCAATTTTAAATTTCTTTCTTCTAACATTGGGTAAAATTCTTCTACTAATTGGTCTAATAGCATTACCAAATCAATATTTGTTTTATTTAGAGGTATATCATTCAAATTATATCTGGTAATTTCAAAAAATTGATTAGTAAGTTCTTCAACTCTTAAAGCTTTATCAAGTGCTATTTTTATATACTTATTTTGTAATTTTTTTGATATTTCTTGTTCTTCATTTAATAACGATAAATATCCTATTACTGACGTAAGCGGTGTTTTTAAGTCATGTGCCATATACATAATTAAATCATTTTTCTTTTGTTCAGCTTCTTTTGCTCTTTTTGTACTTAAAATATACTCATATTTAATTTTATTTAATTTTTCTGAAAATCTTGTCATCTCATTTGGTAATTCTATGTTTTGAGTTTCTTCATTTAAAATGTTATCAAATGATTTATATAATTTTTCTATATTATCAACTTTTTTAGAAAAAAATCGATATAAAGCAATTACTAAAATAATTATCATATAAAATAAAAAAATAGGTTCTTTATTATAAACACACCACTCATATAAATTATAATTAAACCTATACAAAGTATTTCCTAAAAAGTTTCCTAAAAGATTATCTAAAACTACAATGTAAAAAATTACTGCTACAATGTAGTAGATGATAATTCTAAGGATCAGACTACCTATCAATTTCATTTTTTCATTAAACAATTCTTTATTTTTCAATTTTATATCCAACTCCCCATACTGTTTTTATAAATTTTGGTTTTTTTGTGTCTTCATTTAATTTTTCTCGTATTCTCCTTATATGTACCATTACCGTATTATTATTTTCTAAATATTTTTCTTTCCATACTTTTTCAAATAATTCTTCTGAACTTACTACATTTCCTCTTTTTTGTGCCAAATATAATAATATATCAAATTCCATAGGTGTTAATTCAACTTGTTTATCGTATAATTTACAAATGTGTTTGTCTTGATCTATTTCTAATCCATTTATATAGATAATATTTTCTTCATTTTTTTCGTTATATTTTGTATATCTTCTATAGGCGGACTTTACTCTTGCAATTAATTCCAATGGATTAAATGGTTTTGTAATATAGTCATCTGCTCCTAAAGTTAGTCCTTGTATTTTATCTTTATCTTCAATTTTGGCAGTTAGCATTATTACTGGAAAGTTTAGTCCTTTATCTCTTATCATTTTACATATTTCAAATCCATCTACATCTTTTATCATTACATCTAAAATTGCAAAATCTAATTTTTGATTTTCGATACATTTTATTGCTTCTTTAGAATCATAAAATTTAAAAACATTATAGTTTTCATTCTTCAGATAAACTTCCACCAAATCTGCAATTTCTTTTTCATCATCTAATACTAAAATATTCATTTTCTTCCTCATTTCTGTTTCAATATTTTATCATATTTTTTTAATATTTCCAACACTCTTATTGCTTTTAAGGAAATGTTAAGATTTATTTAATTATTTCTTAAAACTTATTTTTATTCTGAGTTTTATACTAGAAATATATTAAAAGAAAAAGGAGAAAGTCAAATGAAGAAAAGAAAAATATTAATGTTATTAATAATAATTTTAGGAATGTTTATATTTTTTAGAAATATCTCGTTTAATAATATCTCTTATAGATTAAATAAATTTGTTTCTAAAATAACTAATACTTCGGAATATAAAACAATAAAGCAAGATATAAATAAAAATTATTCTGGAATTGGTCAAGAAAAAGTAAAAAATAAAGATGGTTATTTTACTACATTTACTACTATTGAAAATCATAAAAAAACTTATATTGAATATAAACAAAATGCTGATTCTTCTTGGAGTAATAATCAATATTGGGGTGGTACTATGGCAGAAAATGGCTGTGGCATTACTGCACTTGCAACTATTTTAAGTGGATATAATAAAAATTATACTCCAGAAGATCTTAGACAACAATATTATCCTAAATTAAATTATGACATACTTTCAAAAGAGTTATCTAATACATTTAATATTAAAAATACAGATTTTTACTATGATAGTGTTCATTTATCTAAAGAAAAATTGCAAGAGCATTTAGAAACAAACCGACCTATTTTAGTTTGTGTATGGAATCAGCCTCATGATAATCGCTGGACAACGAGCTCACATTATATGGTTTTACTGGCAACAGATGATAATGATATGGTTTATATTTCTAATCCTAATGGTGGAAAAAATGATAGTAAAAGTTCAGGTTGGTACAAATCCAAAGAGATAACTCCTTATATCGCAAAAGCTTTATATATAGAAAGTTATAATTAAAAGACAGCAAAAAGCTGTCTTTATTCGTATTTTTCATAATTATAATAATTTATTTTTCTCTATAAAAAATCACCAAATTGTAATTTGTATTTTTGAATATTTCTTTAAAAATTACTATTTATTCTTTGATAATTGTCTTATTTTTTCGTGATAAAAATAGTTTATTATTATAGGTTTTCCAGTAGGGTTTTTTAAAAATGGTTCTTCATCTATAACATACATTAATCCATTTTTATTTGCATACTCTTGTACTTTTTTATCTAATCTTTCCCAATAAGACATATCTTTTTTAGTATAAATCTTATTATACAAATCATTTAATTCAGGGTGCTTTTCTTTTATATAATTTATTATAGTAGGCTTAAACGTGCCTCTTAAATTCAAATTTTCAAGCCATATATAGTCGCAAAAGTCTTTTATTTCTTCTATTATAGTAAATACATCAGTAATACCAGGAAAAATTGGAGATATAAAGCAAGTTGTTCTTATTCCTGCATCGTGAACTTGTTTCATTGCTTCAATTCTTGATTTTATTGTTGGTGCGGAATCCATATCTTTCTTAAATTCTTCATCTAATGTATTTATTGACCAAGCAACCAATGGATTAGGATATGTTTTTATCAAGTCAATATCTCTTGTAACTAAATTAGATTTTGTTGTTATAATTAAATTTATTCCACTTCCTTGCATTTCTTCTAAAAATGCTCTTGTTCTCTTATATTTTGCTTCAAAATAATTATATCCATCTGTTACAGATCCTACTATCATTGTTTTACCTTTATATTTTTCTGGATTTTTTATTTTATCCCACATCTTAACATCTAAAAACATTCCCCAATCTTCTTTATGTCCTGTAAATCTTTTCATAAATGTAGCATAACAATATTCACATCCAAAAGGACAACCAACATAAGTATTTATTGAATATCCTGCTATTGGCAAGTTTGATTTTGTAAGAATTGTATCAACTTTCTTTTCTTTAATTACCACTTTTTTTAAATCTATCATTTTATTCCTCCAAATTCTTTAGGAAATTCTTGTACAAACTCATCTTCATTTAAAATTCCTAATAAATCTTCTTTCATAAATACAGGTATATTTTTCTCTTTTGCTTGATTGTAAATATTAAATACCCATTCTCTTTTTGAAGATATTTTCCCTTTTCTATTACCTGTTTCAGTACCTATTACAATCCAAGAAATATTATTTAAATCTAATTTTCCTACATCATCAAACATAGGCTCAAAAGTAATATGGTAATGTTTTGCTTTGATATTATTTCTTAAATAATCAATTCTTGTCTTTTCTTTTGAAGAAGTAACTGTTACACCAAACCAACCATTATCAGGAGTTTCTTTTAAGTTAATATTTTCAGGTCTTTTAGTTAAAAAAATATATTGTGTGTTTTCATTTTCTTTCATTTTAGAAAAGACTTTATCTTTCCATTCTTCATTCCAACCTGATAAATCACTTTGTCCAGTTAGTAAATACGCTGTATGCCTTTTATTATTAAGCATTTTCAATTTATTTTCAAAAAATACAGGTTTATTAAAATCATCAATAGTATGAAATCTATTATTATTCATTCTTGCATAACAATAAGAACATCCTATATTACATCCAATTACTATATTTATATTTTTTATAGTATCTTTAATACATTGCATTTTTCTCTCTCCTTAAATTTATTATAATTTTGATTTGTAAAAATCCCCAAATGAAGCCATTATATCTAACATTTTACTTAATTCTAATCCTAAATCAGTCATTCCATATTCAACTTTCGGTGGATTCGTATGGTAATCCTTTCTAAAAATAATACCATCACTTTCTAATTGTCTTAAACTATCCGTTAATACTTTTTGTGATATTCCATTCAGTGACTTTTGTAGCTCATTAAATCTCCATATTCTTTTTGTTAAATTTCTTATTATCAATAATTTCCACTTACTTCCTACTAAAGATATTGTAGTTGCAACAGGACATTCTGGTAATTCATTTATATTTCTCATTTTGATACTCCTTACTAATTTACTGATATTATATCATATATTATTAATTTGACAAGCAGTTACTTTAAAGTGCGTACTTGTTTTATTGTGTGTATCTTGATATAAATTTATTATACTAATATTTAAGGAGGAATTTAAAATGTCAAATTTTATGAAAGTAAGTTCAGAAAGTGCACCTAGAGTTGAATTACACGAAAAATTAGGTTTAACAGGTGCTGAAATTAGCATCAACACTATTGGAGCAGGAGAATGTGTGCCTTTTATTCATTCTCATAAACAAAATGAAGAAATTTACTATGTTATAAGTGGTTCTGGCAAAGCAATTATTGACAACGAAGAAGTTAATTTAGTTGCTGGTGATTGGGTAAGAATATCTCCAGTAGCAGAAAGACAATTTTTTGCTAACAAAGACAATGCAATTTCTTACATTTGTATTCAAGTAAAAGAAAATTCACTTGAAGGATTTACTGCAAATGATGCCATTATAAAATAAATGAAAAAATCTCTGAAAGTATAATCTTTCGGAGATTTTTATTACTATAAAATTGTAATTTGTTATTATTTATTTCTTTTAACAAGTATTACTCCAATTACCGTTATAACAACAATCATAAATGGAGCTACTTTAAAATATACCCACTCAAATGAATGCCATATAGTTCCAATAACTGCCCATTCTGGATTACTATAATCCCAATTTTGATACGGACTACCTAACACAGCTAATAAGATAAATAATAAAATCAAACAAACATCAGTTATTATCAAAGTATTAACAAATATATTTCTTTTTTGCTTTTGTTTTTTGGATAATTGTTCATTAATGACCTCTAGTTTCTCTGATATTACCTTTAAGTCGTTTTTTTCTTGTTCATCAATGTTCTCTCCAAGAATTGTACTAACTGGTGTTTCAAATACCTCCGATATAGATATTAACATTTCTGCATCTGGAACAGATAATCCTTGTTCCCATTTCGATACTGTTTGTCTTACAACATTTAATTTAACGCTTAATTCTTCTTGAGAAAGTCCTTTATTTTTTCTTAATGTTTTCAAATTATCTTTTAACATTTATAATTCCTCCTTTCGTTAAATAAATTGTATGACAAATACCCTGTTGCTACAAGCAATGCATTTTAACATATCTATTAAACACTGTTATATCATGGCTTTTAACTAATTTATAAATTGTAATTTATCTAACAAGTTTCTCTATCGAATTGTATTCATCTCCACTTATTTGATATATACCATTATATGGTTGTTCAATATAATAACTATTGTTTTTCTTATATACGAATATTGTAGATACTCCAGCTTCTATAAAGTGAAAATCAACTTTTATTTCATCATCAATATTTATAGGTGCATCTTGTATGCTTTCGTTTTTAGTAACTCTTTTTGTACCATTTAAAACATATAGTATATCTTTCATTTCTTCTCTGTCATTAATACTAATATCTTTTTCATTTTGATTTAATGAAATACTTTCTAATTTTTCAAGTTGAGGTAAATTTAGTGTATAAGTTCTTCTATCTCTAAAATGATAAAAAACTCCTATCACTAACACCACTAATACAATTATACCTAATACTGCAAATAATACATTTTTATTTTTCATACCCATTCCTCCAATCATTTTAGCAAATTACTATTTTTCTAACTAATTACTAAATTGTAATTTTTTAGTCTATTAACTTTTTAAATGAAGTAGCATTTAATATTGTATTTGAAACAAATTCTCCCTTATAAAAGTTAGCCCAATTATTGAATATACAAGGTGCATTTTTTGCTTTTTCCAATGAATCTATTTTTATAAAGTTAATTTTAATATTATTTTCTTTTGCATATTCAATTAATTCATTTACTTCGTATTCTACATAAGGACATTCTGGACTATAATAAATAGTAAAGTCTTTATTATCGATTTTCATAAGTCTAGCACTATCATTAAATCTAGGAGTTTCGCTATCATCAAATTGTAATGCTAATAGTTCATAATCTCCAATAGTATCTACAACTTTAAATCCATAATGTTCAAAAAATTTCTTTTCTCCAATAAAAGGCTTTTTCTTTTTAGAAACCAAAGTACATATTCCACTTTTACCTTTTTCTTTAGAATCGTTTATTGCATACTCTAGTAATTCTTTTCCAATTCCTTTACCCTTAAAACTTCCCGCTACCCATAAACAATAAATATATTCATAGTTTTTACCACTAATAGGAATCCAAGCAGTTTCTAATGGCTCATATTCAATAAATATCTTTCCTCTTGCATTTAATTTTCTAAAAATATGCCCATCTTTTAATTTACTTTTTATCCATTCTTTTTTACTATCAACTCCTGCTTGATGCTTTTTATCTCCTATTGCACAACATATATGTTCCTCATCAATGTTCTCTAATGTTAAATTTATATATTCATTCATCTTCTTAATCCTCCATATAAATTACTAAATTGTAATTTATTGAACTTCTTTTCTATGATTTAAGTGTATTCCTATATGTCCTATTCCTAATATAATACTTGAAAAAATAAGAAATATATTTTTACCATATACACCTAACAATAAAAATGCTAATACTGGCAATGTAGCACCTGCAACTGGTATTCCTAATATACTACTATACATATCTTTCATTGTTTTATTACTTTTAAAATATCTTATCCAATATATTTCATATAATATCATTAAAAGAAATGCTATAAATAATATTGTAGACCAATATGAAATATTGTTAATATTAAAATCTGTGAACATTAGTGCTAAACAAGTATTTCCAACTTCTCCTATTCTTTCTAATGCCAATAAAATTTTGTTTTCATTTTTCTCGTATTTTTCGTAATCTTTTGGCTTATTTTTACTCCATATAATATTTGGAATCATAAGCATAAGTAAAAATATTAAACCTATATATGAAAATCCTAAATTCATCTTAATCTCCCTTACAAATTACTATTTTTTGCTTTGTTTACACCATATATTATATCATGAAAAAAGCAAATCATTTTAACGGCTTTCTCAACAAATTATAATTTTCTATTTATCTAATTTTATTATATCGTTTACATCATTGGAGCAAATAATCTTAAAATAGCTTGCCATAGTCCTTTAAATAAACCATTTTTTGCTTCTTTTTCATCTACTTTATGTGATTCTTTAAAGGAATCCTCAAAATCTTTTTTGATATCTTTTATTACATTTGTATCCTTCATATAAATACCACATTCAAAATGTAAATATAAACTTCTATAATCTAAGTTTATTGTTCCTACAGTTGCTATTTCATCATCGGATAAAAATACTTTGCTATGTACAAAACCATTCGTATAAGTATAAATTTTTACTCCACCTTTAATTAATGTATAAAAATAAGAAGAGGTTAAATCATATACAATTTTTTTATCGGGTATTCCAGGAACAACAATTCTGACATCTACTCCTCTTCTTGCAGCTAAGATTAAACTATTTATCATATCTGTATCAATAATTAAATAAGGTGTATAAATATAAACATACTTTTTCGCTTGATTGATAATATTTAGATAAATATCTTCGCCGGTTATAACATCATCTAATGGACTTTCCCCATAAGGTACAACGAAACCATTTTCCTTATACTTTTCAGTAAAATTATATTTGTATTTATTATAATCATTATCTTCTTTTTTAAATGAATTCCACATTTCTAGAAACATAACAGTAAAATTCCAAACAGCTTCACCTTTTATCCTAATTCCATTATCTTTCCATACTCCTAATTTACTATTTATATTTATATATTCATCTGAAATATTAATTCCACCAGAAAAAGCAGTATGTCCATCAATTATCATCATTTTTCTATGATCTCTATTATTCATAATAATACCTGCAAATGGCGATAATTTATTAAATTGCATACATTTTATTCCATATTTTCCCAGTAACTTTGGATAATTACTAGGTAGCATAGCAAAAGAACCCATATCATCATATAATACTCTTACATCTAGTCCTGAATTTGCTTTTTCTTTTAATATATCTAAAATTTCTTGCCACATAGTACCATTATTAATAATGAAATATTCTATAAAAATAAATTTTTTGGCTTTTTTTAGTTCTTCTAACATAACAGGATAAACGTCATCACCAAGAGAATAATAGTTTATCTCATTGTTTTTCGTTACAGGAAATCCTGCAAATTCACTTATATATTTTAATTGTCCTAAATTTTTAGTATCGATTTCTTTTTTTATAAATTCATCTTGTATTAAGTATTTTTGACCATTTTCTATATTTTCATTAATATTCTTTAAAACTTTACTTCTTTTCATATTATTACTAAGTATGATATATAGAAGTGTTCCAATTAATGGAAAAAGCATAATCAGTAATATCCATATTAAATCGCTACTTAATCTTTTACTATACTTGATAATCATTAAAACAATTATAATACTAAGTAAACCATAAACTACTTGAATAATACTTATAAATTCTCCAAATTTTAAATATATAAATAATGTTAATAGAATTTGTATTAATAAACCTATTGCTACAACAATTCCTCTTTTTACTGCCATCCACATATTTTTTCTCCTCATACTAATTCATTTTTATATGTAATACTTTTATCTTCTTTATAAATAAACATTAATTTTGAGTTCTTATCTGTTCTTCCTTTATCAAAGGATAACGAATAAGTACATTACTATCTAGATTTTCTTTGTGCATATCAACTGCTGTTATTTGATGATTATCATATGTTGTATAATAATAAATTCCCTTATTTACATTACAGCAAGATGTATAAATTGTTATTTCAAATTTATCATCACCTAAATCACAGCATCCTCTTTGTTGATCAACGCTACCTAAAATGTGAAAAAATTGACTAACACTTGATTTTTCATCTTCTTTAGAAAAAGAATTTAATTTAGTATACGCTACTCTTATGAATCTTGATTGCGATGATAAATCACCTGGTAGACCTATTGCTCCCATTCCTCTACTATATAAACTTAGATCTAATTCTTTACTAAATTTATTCTCTGGAGATTTAGGTGATAAATACATATAATTATTTAAGGCAAACATTTGCTTATCAAAAGATGGATTATTAGTTAATACCCCTACTGGATTATCATATATTTTTATTCCATCAATAACAGACTCTACAGTTATTGATTGTGTGCTATCGGAAATAATCCAATGTAAGCTAGCTAATGGTAATTTATCACTAAATGGAGTATTTAACACATTCATTTTTTCAATCAAATTTCTAGCTTCATTTACATTTGAACATTGGCTTAAAATCCATGGTATCAGTTCAAATTGAGCAACATTATCTTTTCCTTCCTGTTTTTCTTTATAATGAGCATTTCCAACAAAATTTAAACCTGCTATTGCTAACCCTTTTTCGTTTATTGCATCGTAATATAATGGATAATCTTCAGTAACAAATGCCATTCCAATTATCGCATAATGACTCTTAATGTCATCTACTTCTCTAAATTTAAATTCAAAGTTTCTTGGTGTTATTGTTACTTCATCTCCATATGAAAATTCATAATCCAATGTTCTTCCAAAATAAAAATCTTTCGTTTTATAAGTTGCTGCTGTACACATATTCTTTCCCTTCTTTCTAATACTATTTCTTATCTTTTATATAACTCTCTTTCAAATTACTAATTCTTGTTAGGATTATATAATAAAAGGTAGATAATTTCAACTGGTTATCTACCCTACTTATTGTAATTTGTCTTTTTTATTTTCTTTAATATTTTCTTTACAATACTCTTTTATTCTATTTATTTTATTTTCACTCAAATTTGTACTCCCTTTAATATAATGTAATTTTATATTTTGTTTGTAATTATAATATGTTACATATATTTTTGATTTATATGATTTTAATTTATTTTAAGCCTATAATATAGTTGTTTATTTTTTCAGATTGTTCCTGAATATCTGCAATGTATTTATCAAATATATCTGTTCTTATATTACATTTAGACTTTTTTTCTAAAATTTTTCTTAATAGTTCAAATGAGTCTATGATATGATGCCTAAATTCATAACTATCTTCTATTCTATTAAACTCTAATGATTCTATAATCGCAAAAGATTTATCAAATGCATCTAATATTTCGTTCAAGAGTTCTTGGCTTATTTGAGAGTTGTTACTTTTGTAGTAAATGCTTAAATACATTCTATATTTTGAATATACTTCATCAAAGTTTAGACTAATATTTTCTTTGTCTAAAATAACTTTGGCAATATGAATGTAAAATGCTTTTATAAAAACATAAGTTAATGTTTTATCAATGTTTTGGTTTTCATTAAATTCCTCTAATATGTTATAAATACTATCTTCACTTAAGTCAAATAGTTCACTTGCAAAATCATTTGTTAAAATATTCTTCATTTCTATCTCTCCCTTATAACTAACCATTCTCATAACTTAAATTATGAGTACCTAATTTTCCCATTCTCCTGAACTTTCTTTTTAGCAAAGTAAAATATTTTCTAAAATTAATTTTATTTATAATATATCCTAATACACATCCAAATATAATTAATAAAATTCTCAATTCTATTGCAGTACTTGTATCAAATAAAGCCGAAGCAGAACTAATTGCATTTACAGTAATAAATATTACTTGATACTTATAATCATTTATAAACGTATAAATATAATTTAAAATTATTGTAACAATCACATCATATTTTTCTGGTACCAATGCTTGGAATAATATAGCAAAAACAATTGAACCAATTATTGTTGAAATTATTCTACTTATAAATCTTTTTTGAGTATTAGAAAAATCAATTTGTGTTAAAGACATAACAGACATTGAAATCCACATAGTCTTTTTAACACCAAACAATGTACCAATCAACATCGCAATACTTACACCAATAGCCATCTTTAAAGCTATAATAAACCTATTTGATGTTATACTCATACTCTTAAATGCTTGCTTAATTGTATCATGCTCCTTATTTGAATTTTTATTTTTAAAATAATATACTAATGACACTATTACTCCACCTATAAGCAAACTTAACATTCTAGTTACAAAATCATGACCCTCTGCGGGATTTGACTGATTAAAAATGTAACATAAAAGAAATGGCATATACGCCTTATATTCTGGTTTTGCTGATGGAATGTACATAATTAAGAATATTGTAATAAAGTTTACAATCAAACCTATTACTGGATTTATTTGAGCCAACTTATTTGAAAATCCTATTTGTAAAAACATCAAAACAATAACAAATGGTGCTTGTTTTATATTAATTCCTATATCCATATACCAATACATCATAGTTCCAATTAATACACATACCCATGTCAAAGAATTATTTGTACCAAATATTTGTGAAAATACGCCTACAAATAATGTAATAAAAACCAACTTTAATAAATTAGAAAATATACTTTTACGTGTTATTTTTTGCATAAAATACCTTCTTTCTCACAAAAATTATGGCTAATATTTACAAAAAAAATTAGCACTCTGCAAAAACGACTGCTAATATTTTATACCTATTTTTAGCAGTTGTCAATTCAAAGTGCTAAATATTCACATAAATTTCACATTTAACTTTTCTATTTTCCCATTCACCATTAACATATCTTTCCATATTATTGATTAATCAAATTTATCCCTTTGATTGTTGGATACAGTAACTTTATAAAATCTGTTGCATCTTGTTTTGAGCCAACAACACTCCCATAATGAACTGGTATAGCAAATTTAGGTTTTATAATATTTATTAATTGTGCTGCCTCTTTAAAATCCATTGTATATGTCCCACCAACTGGAACAAATGCAACATCACATTTTACTTTTTTATTTTCTTCAGTAATATCAGTATCTCCTGCTATATAATACCTAACACCCTTTATTTCTATAATATAGCCTAGCCAATTATTTTCTTTTGGGTGAAAAGGCTTATTTGTATTATATGCTGGAACTGCCTCAACTTTTATTCCATCAATAATTTCTGTATCTCCTGAATCAAGCGTAAAAATGTTTTCTTGATTTATTCCTTTTTCAAGTAATTTAGGTAATAAATCATCAGGAATAACAAAAATAGAATTAAATTTTCTTACTTTATCTATATCATCTTCAGAATAATGGTCATAATGGTCATGTGTTATAAAAATTATATCTGCATCATTATAATTTTTATCTATATGATATGGATCTATATAAATAATTTTTTCTTTATTTATTTTTATACAACTATGGTATAAAACCTCTATATTATCAAGAATATTTATCATTTCTACTACCTCCATTTTTAGATATTATAATATAAATAAATATACAAAACAAATTATTCTTCTTTTATAGCTATTATCAATTCATTTGGTTGTACCATCATATTTGCATTTTTATATGTAAATCTTGCATGAGAAAAATAAACTTTATAATTTTTATTTTCTAATTTAGTACGTGTCAAAGATAAAAATTTATCAGTATCTTGTTCAGATAAATTATTTTTTACTCTTATTGAGTTTGATAATTCTATTCTTTTAAAATTTGCTTCTTTTAATTTTCCCAGTTGTTTCTCTGTCTTTTCTAAATTTTCTGATATTGGATAAACTGGTGTAAGAACGCAATTACCTTCTAAAGCCAATTTTCTGCTACTATCATCATTTCTTTTTGAAATTTTAAACTTCCACATATTGTTATTACTTTCATTTTTTATATCTTCCCTACAACTTACTATTTTCTTTTTACTTTGTTAATTTATAACTTTCTTTTATCAATTCTTTTACTAACACCTTGTCGACTTTTCCATCAATAATAATTGTATTCCAATGTTCCTTATTCATATGATAAGCAGGTATTATATAATCATAAGTATTTCTTAATATATCTGAATAATTCGGATCTGTTTTTACATTAAGATATAACTTATTATTAACATTCATAATTAGTGCAAACCACTTTTTGTTTTTACAATGTTTCATTGTTACAGATTCAAAGTCATCTGGAAATGGGCAGTCTTTAAATGTATCTTCTAATGTTAAACAATATTTTATTATTTCTTCTTTATCCATATCTAATCCATTTTATAATAAACTACTAAATTTTTTACTATATTTATCAATATCTTTTGTACTTTGACTAATAATAAATTCTGTTACTTTAATTTTTAATCTCTCAACTTCATCATTTGTATAGTTCTTATTTTCTACATCTATTCCTGCTTCATTAAATAATTGAATATCTTTGTTTGAAAATTGCATTGTTTGTTACCTCTTCTATTTCTTACATAAACTTATTTTTTTATATCACAAAAGTGCATAATTATCAACTATCAATCCATTTTTCATATCAAATATTTTTATTTAAAAACTAAAAATTTTCATTAAAAAATAAGTGATTTTCTTACCACTTACTTTTTAATAACAATCTCATTATAAATATGTTCTATTTTAATAACTTTTTTCTCTAAATAATATACCTATAACATCTTGGATTCCTGACTCATAATACAATTTACAATCAAAACTTTGAATCCTTGATCTATTTTCTAATAACTTATCTATCATATCAAGTATTCTTTTTTTTGCCTTGAATCAATATTTGGTATTGTTTGAATTTCTTTAATTACATCATCATGTGTTATATCTTTTAAATTATTTTCTTTTATAAAACTTTCTCTTACTTCCAATTTTCTTTCAATTTCACTTTCTCTAATATCAAATATTTTTTCAAAGATATCATTTTTAATTGAATTTCCATCTTGATCAATAATAACAAGCCTTCTCATCACAACTCCTCCTCTCTTAAGTTGTGTGTGATATTAACTCTGTTTAAACTAATTGTCAACTTATCTTTACAGATTTTATAAAAATCTGAAACCCTGAAATCCTTGAATGAGTAAAATGATGTATTATCCCCTTATATTCAAAAAAATAATACACCATAAACGAAACCCCTCATCCCATCATTTCGTTTATGATAATCTAGTATGTAAATAATAATATTTACCACAAATGCTGTTATATAAAATAACATTGTCCATCCTTGCCCAAACTTTTTACACTCGTGTATCCCTTTTACAAGTTTTGCCTCCTGAAACTCTTTATTTATTGTGAGTATATGTTACAAAATCTCACTGACGCATTTCTTACAAATAGATTCTTTGTAATCATACGAATGGACTTTATAGCATCGCCTCCATCAGAGCTATCACTTTATTATTTTATAACGAGTTTATGGCATCTCTCGTTCTCTTATTCATTTTAATAAATAAAAAACTCTAGCCAATTTATAAGCTAGAGCCTTTTTTGCTATTCAAATTCCTCTTCTTCGAATTTTTTTAGTGCTTCATTATCCTTTTGTTTTACAATCTCCATTAATCCTTTTTCTAATTCTTGAAAATTTTTATAAGTTACAAATACATTTATATTATCTATATATTTTTCAGAAAAACCTGTTTCTATAATACTCTTTTTCAAAAAATTTGCTAAAATTTCTTTATCTGTATCTTTTAAACTTTTAGTTTGAACATAGTTATTAATTAAATTTCTTGTACTTATATAAGAATCTTCTATTACTCTTTTTCCCATATACCCAACAAATTCTGCTAATTCTATTCCTTGATAAGTTGGGCTATCCATTATTTGATTATATATAATATTTTTTTCATCATCATAATAAAATGGACAATAATCTGTATAAAAAACCATATCTACATTAAATTCGTCATCAATTACTACATCTGCTACTCTTTCATCTCGATATAATAATTGTAATATTTCATTTTTATATTTTTCTAACTTTATTTCTTTAGTATTGTAATCTGTCAAGTTCACTATTGTATTAAATTCAGAACAACTTTTTATTCCATCTTCTACTATTTTATTTTCATAGTACCTTAACATTTCATCTTTATTCATTTCTATTGAAAATTTTTCTTCCATAATCACCTTTCTTAAATGGAGTTCTTTATTCCATTTCTTCTTCATCTTCTTTTTGCTTTTCTATTTTATATATCTTTTCCTGTGATTCAAAATCTTTAACGAAATAATTCACAAATTTTTGCATATATTTCAAACTTTCTTTTAACCTTCGATTTTCTTTATCAACTCCCCATTTACATACTTCTGTTATGTTATAGTTTCTTGTATTAATTCCTAATTTTTTTGCTACTGCAAAAATAGTTGCTATAACCTCTGTCTGACTTTGACTTGCATATTTATCAACATCAAAATATGGAATATTTGAATTTCTTGTATTATGACTTATATCACTAACAATTGATTCAATATTAGCCATTTGACTATTGGTATCATAATATAAACTTCTTCTAGCACACATTCCTTTTAAGATCGTATCTATATATTCTTTTTTATATTCCTTCTTTTTTATTATAGCATCTGTTTGTGATATATCGTAAACTTCTACTACCTTAAATTTAACATCATTATTTATTTTTATTCTTTTTATTATTTCAAGTGGTTTTTCGTCATCTTTAATTTTATATTTATATTTTTGATATTCTTCTTTAGTTGCTATAAATGATACATTATCTCTTTGTGATTTCAATAATAGAATATTATTGTAACTTGTATTATACATTGTTGCTAATGTTTTTAAAAAGTCACGCATTTTACTTGGATTTTCAAATGTTTCTTGTGCCATTTCATTTGTACTATTTATTAATTCTTGTACTCTATCATCTATATTAATCACCTGCTTTCTTTTTCAAACTTTTCTTAATTTTTATATTATAACTCATTGTAGAATAAATCTTTTTATATCCTGAATTTTCTTTTCTTATTTTTTTTACTACTACTTCTTTCAACTTTTCTCCTTCTATGCTTCTGCCTCTTCCTCTTTATCCACTTCATTTTTTTCATTTTCTTTGGTATTTTCAAATATCTTATTAATATATTTTTCTATTGTTTGAGATACTTTTTGCATAATTTCACTACTCTCATATTGTTTTGCAATCTTATGAATTCTAGCCAAATCCTGTACATGTGTTGTTTTTACTGTATCTTCTTTTTCTTGTACATGAATCTTTGTATTTTCAACATATAATTGTCTTCTCTGTTCTATATAATTATCTTTTTCTTTAATTGTATCTGCATATAATTTATTTTGAATATCGATTTTTCCCTGTATACTATCTTTTTCATTTCTTAACTCTGTAATTTTTGCATTTAGTAAATCTACTTGTTTTAAATCATTTTTTGATGCAAATGCTATATAAATTATTTTCTCTAATCTATTCATTTTATCTGTTTTGGCTAATATTGCTCTTTTTTCTTCTTCTAATTTTTCTATGTTTTGTTGTTTATCAAATTTACTATTTTCCATTTCTTTTTTTCTTGATTCTAATCCTGATAAATCATAATTTATTTTTTCAATTTTGGCATCCAATTCTTCCATTTGTTCTAATTTTATGTTTTTCATATTATCAATCCTTTCTTTTTTCAAAAAGGAGAGTTCTATTTGAACTCTCCAAAATATATTCTAACATCCTGTTCTTGGTAATTTTACTTCTAATTTTTTTTCATATACTTTTGTAGTGTGATCATCCTCATCAAATACATAATATGTTTTGTGATATCCTTCTACTTTTGTTTTGTTTGTAAATGTATCATCTTCTTTTACTGAAGCTTTAACTTTTACAAATAATTGTGGTTTTTCTACTGAAGAAAATCCTACATCTACTTTTCCAAACTCTGCTTTAAATTCTGTTACATACTCATCCGCTTCTAATTCTAAATTTGAAAAATCAATATAGTTATTTGTTTGTGTATTCAAATTATCTCTTAATAATCTATAATCCTTTTTATTCGTTTTATAATATACGGCATAATTTAAATCTTGATTATATGTTCCAGTTACAAGTTTTGTAGCAGTTACATAGTCTGTTGGTAAATAATCATACCAAGTAAAATCTTTTAATGGCACATTACCTGTATTTTTTATTGTAAAATCATATTTAATCTCTTGATTTGCTGTTGTCTGAATAATTCCATCTTTTTCAACATCTATATCTGGATTATCAGGTTTATTGGTAATGTTTAATTCAACAATTTCACCATGTTTAACTATCTCTGCTGAATATTCATTTTCGTTTAATTGATACCATTCTCCAGATTCCCCTTCCAATTCTTTTATATATTTTTTGCCTTTTTCTAATTTACTTGTAATTGCAATTCCATCTGCTCCTGTTGTAATTTTCTCTATAAAGTTTTTGTTTTCATCATATACTCCAAAAGATACATTTGGAATTGGTGTTCCTTTTTTATCTCCATTTATTTTGTTGTCTTCTTCTGATGTTTTTATTACTTTAATTTGTCCATATATTTTTTGATTTTCAAATGTATAATTAACAATCTCATTTTCTTTTAATATGATTTTCTTCATTTCTGTATCTAATACATATTTTTCATTTGTTTTTGTTTCTCTTATATATAATTCAGGGTAATCTCTTACTGCATATCTTTTTGTATAACATTCTCCATTTTTATCTGTTTTTAATTTTTCTAAAACATTCCCATCTTTGTCTAAAACTTCAAGTTCAACATCTTTTAATTTTACTTCATGATTTTCCTTGTCAACTTTTATAATTTTTATTTGTGATTTTTTTAATTCATTTTCTACTGTTGTATTAGTAATTTCATTCCAATTTATTTTTATTTCAATTGGATTTTCATTAAGGTTATACCATTTTCCGGTTTTTTCTTCAATTAATGACCATTCTCCTGTTCTTAAACCTTTAATATGAATTTCGCCGTTTGCATCAGTTGTATAATGTCCTGTTATTTTTTGAAATTCGTGTGAATATAATGCAAATTCAACTCCACCCAAAGTTATTTTTTTATTGTCAGCATCTACTTTATATACACTTAAGTCCCCTCTTTTGTGTTCATTTCCAATTGTTAATTCTTTATATGTATCATAATCTAAAAGAATTTCATTTTCTTTGTCATCCAAAATGTATTCAGATTTTGTTGCTATTTCTGTAGCAATTACTTTTCCTTGTTTTAATTTGCTCAATTCAATACAACCTTGAGAATCAGTTTTATAGTTTCCAATATTTTGTCCATCACTATATCTAAAATTAAATTCTACTCCTGCTATTGATTTTTTTGTTTCATTATCTATTTTTATAACTTTTATTTTTGATTTATAAGCATCTACTGATAATGTTGTTTCTCCACCTGCTGTATAATATGCATCATAAGTTAATGCATAATTTTGCCAATTAGGATTTGGGCTTTGTCCAAAAAATACTGGGTAACTTTTTACTTTACCATTTAATGATATTTTTCCATCAAAATTATCTAAAATTTTATCTTTAGGAACTACAACTTTAAAATGTTCATTACCACTAAATGTAGTTTTTGCATTACCACTTAAATCTGCAATATAACTTCCTTCTGGAAAATTACTAATTGATGTAACTGTATAATTAGATACATTTACATTACTTGTAACACTGTACTCTTGTGAATAATAGTTACTTCCATCTGCTTTAAAGCCTCCTATTTTATTTGCATTTAGTACACTGTTTGCTGATGGTGTTTCTGAGCCATATCTTGCTTGATTTACAATGTTTTTTATTGCATTAAATATTTTTGTTCCTCTTGCATCTCCACCACGATAAAAACTATCTACATCTCTATTATATATAACTGAATATACTGCTTGTTTTGTTGCTACAAATGCATCTTGATCATTTTCTACTCCAAGTTCTGAGGCACTTTTGTATGGAAATCCATTTACTATTGCTCTCCACACTTGAACATCTGATAATATTTCTGTTACATTTACACTGTAATTTTGTTCTTCTCCAACACCATGTTTATCAACATTTAAGCAATATGCATAATGTAATACCCCATTATTTCTATATCCAACCATTGTTGTAATAACATAACTCCATATTCCTGATGTAGTTTTAAATTGCAAATGTTGACCACAATCTCCTAAATTTTCTACATATGCAGAATTAACTTCAAAAGCATTTGCAATGCCTGACATTGAATTTACTAATATTAAAATTAGTAATATTATACTAACTATTTTTTTTAATTTCATTTTTTACCTCCATTAAAAAAACACCCTAAAAGGTGTTCTATTATTTTTTATTTAATTTCATTTTCTACAACTACTTTATTTTCTCTTTCAATTATATTTTGTATTATTTCATCTCTATGTATATGTCTATATATTTGAATATAAGCTACTAAAAGCACAAAAACTATGATGCAAACAAGATAAAATTTTGCTGCAAAATTTAGTTCCCATTTTGGTTTTATTTCGACTTTATAAACTTTGTCTTTCTCTTTTTTCATATAAACCACATCCTCTTCTTTGTGCTTATTGTAACCCATTTTCATTTTTATTTCAAGTTATTTTCCACAATTTCTGTTGCTTGCACACATAACCTTTGCAATTTCTTATTTGCAATACAAGTTATTAATGTTAATTTATTTTGATCTGTTTCTTTTAATAAATTCCAGTCTGTTTCTAGTATTGTTTGTATATTATCAACTTTATACTTTCTTGTAAAAAAATTTGTTTTATATGTAATTATATCTCCATTTTCTAATTCATTTAATCTAGCAAAATACGAATTTTTATTACCTCTATTATGTCCTGCAAGTCCAACATTGCCATCATAAGTTGATGTATTTTCTATATGTCCTATATATTCGTTCAATATTTCATTACTACTACCTTCTTTTACTTCAGCTTTTAAGCCGTATTTTTTCAATACTAATTATGCCTAATATTCCATCTTTTAATATGTCTGAATCGTCTGCTTGATTATATGTAATATTTTCAAATTTAGAATCTGTTGTTATATTATTGGGATCAACTAAATTTTTATCATATACAATGCAATAATACAATGCACCACCAATTATTATAACCAATAAAATGCAAATACTTATTTTAACAATTTTATTTTTCATTCTATCCTCCTACTATGCAATTTTATTTTTCTTTTTTCTTTTCCAAAGAAATATTCCGCTTATTACTAAAATACCAGTTCCTGCTGTTGCCACTACTATTGGTGTATAATTTGTTTTTTCTTCTATTTCTTCTTGAGGCATTTCTTTATATTTTATATTAAAGGTTATTGACTCTGTTTCTTCTTTTTCCAATGTTCCTATATATGTTACAGTTGCCAAATAGCTTTTTACTATTTTCCTTTCTTTTATTCCTTCATATTGCATCTCTCCATTATATGCTATTGGAACATCTTGCCCTTCAATCTTTTCTACTTGTGAAATATTCCAAATTGGATTTACTAAATAATAAGTAACTCCATTTTCTTCAATACTCTTTGGAATATCGTTTAATTCATTAGTTGGTACATTTTCATATTTTTTTGTTAATGCTACTTTGTATTGCTCTATATAACTATCCTTTATTTTTATATCTAATGAATTATTTTGCAATTCTAAAATCCCTGACATTCCATCCTTTGTCATTTCAATTTTATTTTCAAACATATTTAACACATCGTATTTGTTATTCGTATATACTATTTTTTGTTTTGTTTGAGTTTCTTCTTTATTAATATTTTGTTTATTTTCTTGTTTTGACACATCTTGTAATTCATATTTAACATTATCAATATTAATATTTTTTTGAATATTTTTTTCAAATTCTTCAGCATTCTCTATTGATATTTTTTCATTTATTTCATAATCTTTTAATTCACTATTTGATGCAAAACAATTTGTTGAAAAAAGTGCTAGTATTAACATACTCAATCCTATAATTCTTGATTTATTCAAATTCTTCTTCCTCCTCTTCTTTTAATTCTTCATTTAATTTTTTTCTTATGTCCCTTATAAATTGAAATTCCTTCATTAATTCAGGAATTTTTGTTCTTTTTCTAAATTCTATATCTCCACTTTCTTCTCCAAGTCTACAAAAAACATATCCATCTTTTAATTTACTTAAACTTTTTTCAAGTGCTTGAACTTCTTCAAATTCTTTATAGTATTTTAGAGAATCCCAATACATAAATACACAATCTTTATTATTTTCTTTATAGTCGTGTTTATTAACATAGTCTAACAAATTTTCTGTCATTTTAGCTTGTGCATCTTCTACCTTCTTAAAATCTTTTTTCGTTACTGCAATCATTACTTCACTATAATATCCCACATTTTTTCCTTTCCTATTTCAAACCTAACATTTGAAATACAATGTTTCTTAATGATTCATTAAAAATAATCGTAAGTCCTAGTGATGTTAGTCCAAATATAATAGCTGTTCCTAAAAGCTCTAATAATTTATCTACTGCCTGAATTAAAAGTGTAAAAAAATAAACACTTGTATTATTTACTTGTGTTTTTTCTATACCTTCACTATTTAATTTTTTATTTTTCTTCATACTCGTAATGTATTTTTTCAAATTATTTCTTTTTTGTTTCTTTATAATTTCAGCCTTTTTAAATTTTTTACTCTCTTTTTTTGACAATCCATCTGATATTAATGATTTTTTCAATTCAGATTTTATTTTTTCTAATTCAACAGAATTTATAATATTATATATACCTTTTTCGTACAAATTAGTTAAAATATCATTTTGTTCATCATATCCACTTGCTAAAATTATTATTCTTATATTTGGATATACTTCATAAAAATAACTTATACCATTTATAATATTTTCTTCTGTTCCCTTTAAACTTTTTAATTCAATAATAATATATTTTATCAATTTAAAGTTTACTTTTGTTTCTTTTATATATTGTAAAAAATCTATTTCTCCTATTTTACTTAATATCGTGATATTTAATTCTTCACAAACACCCTTTATTAAATCTTCCATAGGATTACTTGCAATGTAACTTAACATTATACTCCCCTCCTAATCAAGTACCCTCTCTTCATACGGTACATTATATATTACATTGTTAGATTTCAAGTATTCAGTATTATTGGTAGTATCTCCAGTATTTTTGCCTAGTTTCCAGAATACATTATTTAATACTACAATTACCAGTAAAATAATAAATATAGCCAAATAGCAAAACATTTCCTTCTTATCTCTGTTCATCATTCTACCTCCAATTCATCGATATTCTCTATTTTGTGTTGTTGATAATATTTTTTATAAAATTTATCATATTGCAATGTTTTCCCTTCTTTCTCTCCTAATTCTTCTAATGTCATTTTCTCAAAAATACCGTTGTCAAAAACCTTTACCTTTCTTGGTTTTGTATTTGTCGTTTGTAATTTAATAAGTCTTTCAATAATTTCTTCTCTAAATGTTGGATTTATCTTATTTAAAAAACATCCATAAGTGGATACAAATGGCTCTTCAATTTCATAATTAGGTACATACATTTTTATATCAACTGCATGTCCACATCGTTCTGCTTCTAAAACAATAAAATCTGCAACATCACTTTTTCTAATTTCATAATTGTCTCCATTTGAAGTTTCGACAAATAAAAAGCCTTCTTTATTGGCAATTTCAGACATTTCTTCTCTTGTATATAATTCATATAAATCATAATATTTTTTTCTTTGCATTATTCCCTCTCTTTCTCACCAAATAAATATGGTGCAGGATCAATGGTATCTTTATTAGTACCACTACTTTTTCTTACCTCAAAATGTAAATGATCTCCTGTGGAATTTCCAGTAGAGCCTTGTATTCCAATTACTTGTCCTACTACAACTTGCTGACCTTTAGTAACTTGTAATGAATTATCTCTCATGTGCCCATAAAATGTATAAAATATATTTCCTTGTTCATCTATATGTTTTATTTCTACACAATTCCCATATCCATTTTGCCACCCTGAATGTGTTACTTCTCCATTGTCAGCAGCCATAACTTTACTGCCAAGACTTCCACATAAATCTACTCCTGTATGATTTGAATGTACTACTCCATGTGATTCTCTATACCCAAATTTACTTGTAACTTGAATAAAATTTTCAATTGGCATAGCAAATTTGCCATTATATACAATTTCTCCTATTTCTGTTTCATTTTCTATATTACCTTTTTCTGTATTATTAGTCGATTTTGAATTTGAACTTGTTATTTGAAAATATGAGCCTATTATTAATATAAATATTATTATTCCAATTATTAAATATATTTTTTTACTCATATACATCACTCTTTGCAAATTTTGAATCTATCATTTCTAATTCGTAATCAAATAACTTAAAAATCATATATAATTTTCTTGTACCACACATAAATAAACACTCTCCTACTTTTGCATTTAGTATCATTTTTTCTTCCTGTTCAGTCAAATTAAATATGTTTACTATGTCTTTTAAGTCCTTTCCATCACATTTAAAAAATAGTTTATTGGTTGAATTTGCCAATAAACTTTGACCATATAATCTAATTTTTTCATTTAGATAATCTTCAATACTTTGTGAAATTACACAAATTGAAGAATTATGCTTTCTTGCCATTTTACTAATGTATCTCACATATTCCAATGTTTGTGGAATGTTAGGATCTATTAGAATATGACATTCATCAGCTACAAGCATTGTTCTTTCATTAACATCTTTACTTAAAATATCCCAAGCATAAGACAAAATATTATAATACTGTGCTCTTTTATATTGAATTTGAAACTTTTGCATTGTTGATGTATTAAATGTTGTTATTCTAGTATCTACTTCAATGTTTGTATATCCATTCCATATACTAGATGCTTGTCCGATGCATATTGGTCTAATTAAGGCTAATAATTTTTCATAGACTGCATCTTGATATTTTTTGTTTTCATTATCAATAAAAAAATACAAATCTTCTAGAATCGGAAAATCTGTATTTTTTAATTTTGAAATATCTGTTTCTTTCGTAATATTAAATTTAGCATATAGTTTCTCAAATATTAAATCTAATTTTGAAAACTCTATTTCTGTTAATGATGGATACAATATTTGAAAAAATGTTTCTAAAAATTGAAAATGCAATGATAAAGCATTTTTTCCTATTTCATCATCTCTATTTATTCTCACTTGTAATGGATTTAAAACTCCTCCACTATCTATTCCGTCACATTCTATTACTTTGCCATTTAATTTTTTACATAAATGATTATATTCATTTTCTACATCTATTATTAAAATTTTGGTTGTAGGAATTTCATTTAATATCATATGCTTTACTGCCATACTTTTTCCGAGAGCCTGAACTTCCTACTACAAACATATTGCTGTTGCCTCTCATTATATCTTGCTGCCATAAATTAAAAATAATAATACCACCATTTTGATTTATTCCCCAATAATATCCGTTTTTATCAATAAAAGTTTCTGTATTAAATAGAAATCCTCCTGTAAAAGAGCTTGTTAATATATTTCTTTTAAATTTTTTACTTAACTCAGTTTGAATTGTAAAAAAAGGTGCTACTGCTTTAAAACCATCAAATTGCAAATAATTCGTTAGATTCCTTATTTTCAATTTTTGATGTTGTACTTCATTTTCAACTTCTTTACATTTTTGTTTTAATTCTTCTTTCTCATCTGCTGAAACTAAAATGTATATTGTTAGATATGATACAACTTCATTATTCTGTATCATTCTATTTATAATTTCACTTGCCTCATTTATTTCTTTTTCTCTAATTTGTCTACTTGATTCATTTTTTGATATTTGTAATAATCCTGAAGCATCTCTGATTCTTGCATCTAATGAATCAATTAATTCTGCATTATCTGTGGGCTCAATATTTATCGAGAATATTGCTCCTATGTTTCTAACTAAATTTCCTAACCACTTTAATTCTACATTTGATGGATAATGAACAATTGTATATACTTTACAATATCTACTTCCAAAATATATTTTATTTCTTTCAAATGTTAGTCCTCCAGTTGGTGTAATTAAATCTATTAAATTATAATCTGCTTCTTGTTTTTTTATTTTTTATCACCTGCCTTTGTTTCTAATGCTTCTTTTATTCTTTGTTTTGCTATTTCATAATATTGGCTATTTATTTCAAAACCTATAAAATTTCTATTTTGATTTATTGCTCCAACCAGAGTTGTGCCACTTCCAGCAAAACAATCTAAAATCAAATCACCCTCGTTACTTGAATTTATTATGTGATTTTCTATAAACGGTAATGGTTTTATAGTTGGATGTTTCCATTTTTTCTTGTCGACTTGATTTACTCCTGAAATATAATATTTTCTTTTAGTATGATAATTTCCATATAGCCTTACTCCCTTTTCTCTTGCAAATACTACATATTCTGTATCAGGCAAATAATTATTATTTGTTAATGGACTAGGATTCATTTTATGCCATGTTAATATTTCATAATTACAATCTTTATTCATAAAATATTCCAGTAATTCCTTTACCTGCCTTTTAGAACAGTAAATGTATATATTTATCTTTTTCATTTTTTGTACTAATAAATCTAATACTTTTAAATCAAATCCATCCTTTAAATCTAATAGTTCATTTGCATAACTATTAAAACTTGATGGATGTTTTAATTTGCTTAAATTTAATTTATATGGCGGATCTATTATCACTAAATCGATACTTTTATCATCTAATAATTTTATTCCTTCCATACAATCCATATTGTAAACATTATTTATTTTTAACACTACTTCTCCTTATTTTTATGATGCTATCATCATAATCCACACTCTCCTTTCGAGCAAATTCTGGAATTGTAAAACTTTTAATTAATAATATAATTTCTGTCTTCTCTAATATTTCAGATTCCAAATCACATTGTTTTAATCTATTTTTCCAGTTTATTGCTCTTTTTTCTAATTTTTCTTCAACATTCTCTGATGCATTCTCCCATATACATAGATAAAATTCATTTTCGATAATGTTTTTATTTGCAACCATTTCATGTGTTGCTATAATTCTTTTTTCAACAATTCTTATACTTGCCTCATCTTTTAATTTTTTCTTTAAATCTTCTTGTTCTTTTATAAAATCTGCAATATCTACTTTTCTAGGAATTATAAAAATAGTATATGGTTGTTGTTCATTACTAAACTCAACACTTGAACTATTCATTTTTTGTATAAGTTCCTCTTCTGAAAATAATTCCGTATTTATTGGGTGTACTCTTATAAAAGAAATTACTTGTTTATCTAATGTATATAAAAAGTTATCTTCAATTTTTCTAATATTTAAAAATTCATTTAATGATTTATTCTCTTTTATTGAAATTCCCTCTTTCATACTTATACCCTTTTTGCATAAGTTCATATTTTACGATATTTTTTATATTATCCATTAAAGAAAAACCACTTCTATTTTTAGTAACAAATACAACTGAAATTGCTGTACTTCCTATAACTAAGAATGTTGCTAATAAAGTGGTTTTTGTTATTTTATATATGCAATATGCAATTATACTTGATATAGCCAAAGCAATAATACTTTTTATTAATTCAGCCATACCATATCCTTCAAAAAATTCAGTTTGCAATTTAATTTGCGATGGTATTTTTACAGTTTTTTTCATCTACTACCACCTCCACCTGCTCCTCCGACCAAATGAATTATTTTCCTTATGATTTATATAATCTTGATATGTAAAATTAGAAGGAAAAATAAATCCATCTGAATCTCTATAATATGCTATATCTGCATAATAGCCTTTCCAAAAACCTTGACAGTCATTAAATAGTCTTAAATAACTTACATTTTCTACTACTTTAGCTGAAGAATATAGTCCAAAGGCTTCATGTAATTCTTCATTGTCAGTTAATGCTGCAATTGTTTTATTTGAATCTGTTATAACATATCTTTTTCCATCTATATTTACAACTTCTCTATTTTGACAATCTTTATCTTCTATTTTAGCAAATGTAATATCACTTGTTTCATCATCTGCAATTCCAGTAGGTGTTCCAAAATAACTTTTAGGAATTTCTAAAAGGCTTAGTGACAATGTTATTAATATACTTGCTATAACTGTATTTTTTGCTAATTTAATATACTTCATTTTGTTGTCAGGTTCTACACTCATTTTTATTAATAAGATAATAAATGTTACACTTCCAATAGCGATGCCAATGTTTCTTAAAACTCGTATTATTTCTTGTAAAGTTTCGATTTTTATCTCCTCCTTCTTAATCTTGGTGTCAATGCCCTTAAATTACGTGCCGTATTTCCTGCTGAATTTATAATGCTTCCATTTGGTTTTGCCAAATATTTTGATAGTATCATTGGTGTATTTACTGATATTATTGCTATTGCAATAGCATAAATTAAATGTCCATTTATTGTTACTAAAATTGACAAATTCATAAGTGTTAATTGTATTACCAATGTAAATGCTGTCATTAAAAAGCCTCTTATATATTCAGGAAATACTCCTCCATCTGAATTTAAAAGTCCGAATACTTGCAAATGGTATTCCCATTCTCATTAGTAGCATTTCAATTCCCTTCATAATAAATTGACAAATTAAAACTAGCCAAGTTATCAATAATACTAAACATGCTACTGCTGTAAAAATACCTCCTGCAATATTTCCACTTAACACTTCAGATAAACTTACCGTTTTAACGGGCATAGCACCTAAAATGCTATTTAGAAAACTACTTGTGATTCCGACAAATATATCATAAATTTCTTTACAACAAATCATAATTATTACTGCTTTTAGCATTCCGACAATTAAATGAATTGGATTTTTCTCTGCATCTCCATCATTTTGTAAAAAATATATCTTTATTAATTTTGCAATAAATACAATTACTAAAATAAAACAAGCATAATTAAATACAACTTGATATATTCCGTTGAAATCTATTTTGCTGCCACCCTGAACTTGTATGCTATTTAATTCTCTTTCTATAAAAAACACCAAATTCACCATACTTTTAAATAATGAATTTAGTGTTGCCTCTGATCCATCAATAAATTTTTGAATTAATTCTACAAGCATATCTGCCATTTTTTATCACCTCTATTCAAAGAAAATTCAATAATTTTCTTTATCTGTAGAATCCAAGAATTACATCTATAAGTGCCAAACCACAAGTAATTAATACCATTGATATTAAAGTTGTTTTAATATTTTGCATATTTCTTCTTCTTTCTCCCTCATCATTTGTTTTTAGGCAATAAACATAGTAAATGAAATAACCACCACAAATTGTTATTCCTATACCAGTTAGCCATTTAATTACTGCATTAACTAAATTTTGTGTTCCTATAACTAATTTAGTTTCTTCAAAACTTGCTGCATGAACTATCTGTTGCATTGCAAATAATAAAACAACAAATAAGATTATTCTTAAACCAATCTTAATTGCTGTTTTTATTTTTTCTTTATTTTTATTCATCATTATCCTTTCTCTTCCTACTTACTCTCCAGTTTTCACGAAGTTCTTTTAAATTCTGTCTTTCTTCAAAATCTTCTTCATCCATATTATTTATTTCATCCCAAATGTTCCATATTTTAACCTTTTGAATTTCTCTTATTGGTCTTTCTTCCTCTCTTTTAATTCTTAATTTTTTATTTTCTTCTTTTGTTCCCATTCCATTTAATTTATTAAAATACATTTTTGATATATCTGGAACATATAATATAGCTGAATATTCACCTGCAATCATTACTAAAATAATTGGACTTTGTATTCTTAACACTTCATCTGCTGTTAACATCTTTCTAGAAATCAAACTCATACTGCTACTACTATTATCATATTTAATATTCGTGTTACTACTTTCACCATAACTTTGTGCTGAATATACTCCGTAATTTGTCTGATATTTTAGTTGCTGTTTCAACACTATTTGATTTTAAATATATTAGAGTAGCATTGTCTAAAATATTCTGTGCTCCTTCTTTTCCGTATTTTTCTTCTAGTTGTCCAAAACTTTGAATTGCAATTGTAAATCTGCAATTTCTACCGTCTTGAAACTGTTAGCATTGACTGAAATGTATCAATTTTTGTAAAGTTAGCAAATTCATCCAATATAAAATTCATTCTTATAGGTAGCTCTCCTCCTGAATTTCTACTGCTATCTACAATTGCTGTATATAACTGTTGTACTAATAGACTACCGTAATTTATGATATGTTAATTTATCGTCACTCAATAAAATGTATATTACTGTTTTCTTTGTTGCAAAATCTCTTAAATCAAAATCTGATTTTTGTATTGTATCTGCAACATATTCACTTACAAACATTTGTAAAGTAGAAAGTGCTGCCGCCACAAAACTTCCTCTTGTTTTTGATGGTGCTGTACCTGCTACTGCAAAAAACTTTTTTATAGGATCTTCTGCTGTTTTATTTTTCATATATTTGTCAATTAACATTTCACCATCATCTGCTGTTTTAAACATTTCAGCCACAAAATAATAAGCATTTGTTAAAGTTTGATATTCTCTTCTGCCTTTATTTTCAAGTACCACAGCCATAATTGCTGTTTTTATTACACTCTGTTCTCCATTAACCCAGATAGGCTCTGTTTTATCATTCTTTTCTACTAATATATTTACAATATCATTTACAAGACTTTCAGCAAGTGGAATATTATCATCTTCTACTGCATTTATAACTAAATCTAAAAAATTATAATGATTACTTTTTAAAAAATTTATAAAATCTAATGCAATTACATTATATCCAAGTTCTTTTAATTTTGGTGCTGTATATAAATATAATTCACCTTTTACATCACTAATTAGCATATTTTCTGATGCTAACCCAAGCATTGTTATACTTGGAATTAAAATTGACCTTGACTTTCCTGATCCTGAACTACCTATTAAAATCGTATGTAAATTGTCTCCAATGAAATGTATTTTTTCTAGATTTCCATTTCTTTCAAAATTAGTTATTATTCCACCTGAATCAAAACAACTTTCTTTATATTCCTTGTTTCTATCAATTATATTGTAATTAAATATCTTGTCATAGTCTTTTTTTTGTAACCACCAAGCCGTACCATATTGCCCATCTCCTGCTGGCACTGGTACTTCTATCTTATCTGTTAATTTTACTGTTTTACTATGATATATATTTTTAGTTTTATTTGTAAATAATAGTAAAAATGTTATTACTATTGTTTCTAATATTATAAATATAAGTAATATTCTTTTGTCTGTGAATAGTATTTTTATTATGTCTTGCAAATTTAAATTTAGCATACTTTCAAAATCTTTACTTAATAAAAAATGTAGATTTACAGATGTGTAAGCACATATTCCTATACTAAATATTATCGCTATTATAAGTAAAATTTTTCTATTTATATTTTTTCTCCTTTTTTGGAACTCCACATTCCTCCTTTTCATGTAAATTAAAAGAACATCTACTTTATAATAAATGTTCATTGTTATTTTTCCCAGTTAAAACTAGATGCATTCATTTTATTAATTGCAATATCTTTTTTTGCTTGTTTAGATAATTGTTTTTTATATTTTATTTCAAAATTTTTCACATACTTTTCCTCTTGTCTTGCTGAAAAATAAACACAATTAAATATTCTCCATATCAAACTTTCAGTTTCATTATAGTACATTGTTTTATCATCTTCTATTTTTTGATTTAATAAGGCTCTCTCAAAATTCAAAATTTGATTTCCTATTATCTTTTTTATTTCTTCTTCTGCTTTTTCTTTTTCCAATTTTTGTGCTTCTTCAATTTTATTTTTATCACTATACTTAAAAGTAATAATTTTCTGTTTTGCCAATATATATTCATTAATTTGCTTTTGTGTATCTAATGACTTCTCAATAATTTTTTGTGATAAATCATCTACTTTTTTTATAACTTCAGGATACTTCTTTAAATATTGATATTTTATACTTCCACTTGTTTCTTTTAATAATTTTCTTAATTCTAATAAATCTAATGCAATATTTTTTATATTTCTATATTTAAGTCTTTGTGGAATAATTTTCTTATTTTGATAATCTTTTTCATATCTCATCATGTCTTTTAAAAATTTACTATCACTACTTATTTTTTTCAAATTTTGTAATGTTATATTTTCTTGTATTATCTTCTTTTTAGCAATATCCTTTTCCTTATATAATTGTAATAAATCATCTCTAAAAATGCTATTAGTAAATTCATCTTTCATTTTATTTATTACATTATATTTTATAAAATAATTCATTTTTTCTTTTTGCTTACTCCACATCATTACTTGTAAATGTGGATGTCCACTTTCTAAATGAACAGCACCTGCATATTGTAAATCTTCATATTTTATATTCATTTTTTTAGCAAAACTTATTAACTTACTTTCAAAAAGTTCTTTCCATTTTTCTTTTGAATCATACCCCAATCTTATTGCATCATATTCATCTAATGATATCGTACATCTGAATATTGGCATTTTGTTATATGCTAAATTAGTTATATATGAATTTACTGGCTCTATATCTTTCATTTTTTCTATATCTGGAAAATCTGCAATCTTTCCAAATAATCCATGTTCAGTATTTTTATTTTTTATAGCATATTCACTATATGCCAAATAATTTGTATAATTTTTATGTTTAAAAAATGTAGTTCTTTTATTTGGATTAAATGTTTCAAATAAGAAAATTATATTATTCATTTCTATATAATTCTCCTATTGTATAAAAATCATATAAATCCTGTTTGTTCATTTTTTCTGTGTCTCGTGATATATAATAATTGGCTTTTTTACGAGCATTATTTAACATATTTATGAACTCCTTATGCATATCATCTCCTAGTAATTTATACATTACTTCTCCCTGCAAATATGTGTTTATTACTGATGTTCTTAAATATTTTGCATTTATTTTTCTTTGACTTGCTATAAATGGTTTTAACTTTTCATCTAACATTTGATCTAATGCTTTTACTATAAAATCCAAACTTTCTTTATACATTTCAACATTTAGTTCTTTTTCAATCCCTGCCCTTGCTATTTCAGAAAGACTATTATATGAACTTTTTTCTACCATCTTTTTTAGCATTTCTTTTTTACTTTTTGAAATTCTTATAGTTAATTTTTCTAATTTTTCACTTGATTTTTTATTTTCCAAACTTCCTCCTTGCTCCCACTTTATCAATCAAAATTGCCTTCAAGCAATTTTGCAGGATCAGGGCGACCTACTGTCACCCCAAAACTGCCTAAAAGCGTGGCTTTTAGCTGGGTGCTTTAAAAAATAGAGGTAGTCATTTAGACATCCTCAAATTTTCTTAATTTTTATCAATATTCTTCATCTTCTGATATTTCTTCTCCTGTAACATCTACATAATCCATTATAATACATAACGCTTCATCATAACTTTTTGCTTCTGTAGTTATCTTATTAAACATTTCTTTTGCCTCTTCTTCTAGTCCATTTTTCTTTAATGTTCTAGATGCAATTCCCATTAAGTTATAAATATTTCCGTCTTCTCCTAATAATTTGCACTTTGGTTTTTCAGATTTATTCAAATTCTTCATCCTCCTCATTTTCTCTTTCTTCAACAATTTCAACATATTCATTTATGATATCAAATGCTTCGTCATAACTGTAAGTTGTTGTTGCTCTTTCAATCATTTCTCTTGATTCATTAAATAGTTTATTGTCTTTTAATGTTTTTGAAACTTCACAAATGATATCGTACATTACACCTCGTTCATTATCAATATTACATTTTGGCTTTTCTTTTATTTCATTATTTATCTTATTTTTTTCTTCTGTCTTTCTCATCTTTTCTGAAATATTTAAAAATTCCAATGCGATTGGTTTAAATTTTCCATATTGAAAATCATTTCTCATCTCATACATCATTAAATGTATAATTTCACTTATCTGATTTGAGCTTAATGCTTTTCTTTCGACTCTTTCAATTTCTTCTTTTTCTTTTTGTGTTCCCATAGCCAAGTTTAGTGGTGAATCACTTACATATCCTAACCCCATTAAACTATGAGCTAGAGCTTCTCTATATTCTGTATCTAAGTAAGCATCATATGTTGCTTCTCTTATATCACTTAATTTAATTTTCATTGTAATAATTTTTCCTTTCTTGATTCTTTATTCTAATTCTTCTTCATTATCTTGTTCGATATATTCAGCTAAATCTCTTTCTTGTTTTAAATAACCGTATGAAGTATGCTTCATGTTTTTATCTTCGGCATATTCCTTGCCTAATCTTCTCATATCAGTATATTCTATTAAATCTTCTACATCAATTTTTCCATCATATACTAATCTCCTTCCAAGTTCTTTGTCATCATATGCTTCAGTTAAATCAAAAGACTCAATATTTTTTGCATATTTTAAAACATCTTTAATATTTCTAATGTTATCTTCTTCTGCTTCCATTATTGCAAGTATTTTATATTTATCATATTCCTTAAAATTTTTAACAATATTGTAAAACTTTTTTATATCTTGAAATGGAGTAGTATATCCTGATCTATTTGCTTTACAAATCATATCATTAACATAGCTAGAAATATCAACAGCAAAATCTTCATCTTCTTTATCCATAAATATACATTCTTTTATATGTGTATCTTGTGTTGTATAATTGTTGTAATTTAATCCAAGATATTCAAAATCTTTTTCTAACTCTTCTCTACTTCTGGGAATTATAATTTTTATTTCCTTATATATTTCTGATTCTTCATATTCTTTTTTATTTACCATATCAATTTTAGCAATTAACAATTTTCTTCATCTCCTAACTTGTGTTACTCAAATTCTTCTTCATTTATTTGTCTTTTTGGATGATTAACTTTTTCTTCACTTTTTTGTTCATCTATCATTTCTTGTAATAAACCTATTTTTTCTTTGCTTTCTTCCCATTCCTTTGAAAATCCTTTTTTCGCCTCTGTTAATGATAAATCTTTTGAATAGCATATCCAATTGTGTGCTTCCATTTCATACATTTCTTCTAATAATTCTATCTTATTCAAATTCTTCATCCTCCTCTTTTTCTTTTGATTTTTCAGCAATTTCTTTTACTATAATATTAGTTGCCCTTATACAGTTCAAATTAAACACTCTCTGCCATGCTTTTTCATATCTAGACCATCTAAATCCATAAGACTTTAATATTTTTCTCGTGTCTTCATCTGGAATATTGTCAAATAAAAATTGAATTCTATTTATTTCTTTATTATGAATAACTTTTCCATTTTCAAAATTAATTTCTTGGAATTCTATATTCTCTAATTTTTCAAGTCTTTCGATTCTTTTTTTAGTTTCTCTTATTGTTGCTCCTATATTAGTAAGTTCCCATGTACTATGTTCTCTTGCTTTTATACTAGCTTTTTCATTTTCCAATCTTTCCAATTTTTCTTTTAGTTTAATTATTGCTTGTGGATCATCACTATATATTACTTTACTATTTTCAGCATTTTCTGCCCTTTCCTTATAAAAGTTACTTTTATTATCTTCTTCTATTGATTTCCTAATATCATCTTGTGCCTTTTTGATTAATTTCCTATGTCTTTTTTCAGAATGATGTCCTACCAATATTGGTTGTCCAGGTGCAATTTGTAGTATTCTATTGGCGTTTGAATTACTATATTGGCTAGATCTTTCTTGTGCTTTTAGAGATAATTCCTTATACCTTTCTATTCTTCTTTTTCTTCTTTCTTCGTAATCACTTCTTCCTCCCATCTTCTGTCACTTTCCTTTCCTACGATTAAACAACAATGTAGTAACAATGTTAAAAAAGAACTTATCATTGCTACACCTATTAATATTAAAATATACACTTTAATTCCTCCATTTTTTATAAAAAAAGAGCTTATATAAAGTTTGTGTTGTATCTTAACTCTTACACTCACTTTATACAAGTCCTATTTAATTTTTCATTACATTTGTACAAATTCTTCCCATGTAAAGCCTTCTCTTCCAAAATGACCATAATTTGTAGTTTTAGAAAATATTGGCTCTCTTAATTTCAAATATTCAATTATACCTTGCGGAGTTAAATCAAATTTTGATTTTATCAATTTTATTATTAACCACTCTGGTACTCTATTTGTATTAAAGCAATTTATATAAATTGATATTGGCTCTCTTACTCCTATTGCATAAGAAAATTGTATTTCACATTTTCTTGCAAGTCCATTAGCAACAACATTTTTTGCAATATGTCTTAACATATATGATGCTGATCTGTCCACTTTTGTTCCATCTTTACCAGAAAAAGCACCACCTCCATGATGTGCCACTCCTCCATAAGTATCTACCATTATTTTTCTTCCTGTTAATCCTGTATCAGCAATAGCTCCTCCTAAAACAAATCTTCCTGTCGGATTAATATAAAATTTTGTTTCCACATCGATCATATCTTCTTTTACTATTGGCATTATTACTTTTTTTAATATATCCTTTTGTAAAATTTCAATATCCACATTTTCTGAATGTTGTGTTGATATTAATATCGTATCAATTCTGAATGGCTCGTCATTAACATACTCAACAGTCACCTGTACTTTTCCATCTGATTTCAAATATGGAATTTCTCCATTTTTTCTAACTGTTGCCAACTGTTTTGCAAGTCTATTTGCAATGCTTATTGGATATGGCATATAATCTTCTGATTCATCTGTAGCATAACCAAACATAATTCCTTGATCACCTGCTCCTCCATAATCAACTCCCATTGCTATATCATTACTTTGTTTTGTAATATTTATTTCTACATCGCAAGTTTTATAATCCATATTTATTTTTGAATCTGTATAACCTACTTCTTTTAATTTTTCTCTTACTATTTTTTCTATATCAATTGTTGCATTTGATGTTATTTGTCCTGCAACAATTACCTTGTCTTTTGATATAAGAGTTTCAACTGCTACTCTTGAATTTTTATCTTGTTTTAAACATTCATCCAATATTGCATCTGATATTAAATCAGCTACTTTATCTGGATGCCCTTCTGTTACACTTTCACTTGTTAAAAAATATCTTTTATATTTCAATTTAAATTCCTCCATTTCTTTTACTTGTTATTTTTACTATAATTAAATTTTTATATTTTCATCTACTTATTCTCCTTTTTATTCGCACCACAATCGATTTTATAGCACTTTTTAACATTAAATGTCTAATTGTATAGTAAAATTTTTTTTATTAAATAATTATAGATATACTAATATTTTTGTTATTTCATCTAAGATTTGAAATTTTTTTCTATAATCTTGCCTATCTAAATATTTGTTATTTAGATACAAAGAAACCATTCCCTGAGTTATCATTCGAAAATATATGTTTTTTTCATATATACTTAATTTTTCATACTCATAAAAATCATTATCTGAAAAAAATGAAAGATGAGCTAATATTATTCTTTCTAATACACGCTCATCTAATTTTTTATTCAAATTCATCTCTAAAAATTTTTCTATTACTATTTCGTCATAAATTTCTTTAGATATCTTAGTCATTTTATTTATTTTTTCTTTTATTATTTTATTTTTCATACAATATCAACCTCCAAAAAAGTTCAAAAAAATAAAGCATCAAAAATGCTTTACTTTCGGAAAATATATAGTTGTTCTATTTATTTTTACCAATCAACCATTTACCAGGTTAATTTTAATTTCAATAATTTTTTTATATTTTGTATAATTTTTTTAGTTTTTAATCAATTATATTTTTCTTTATATTTTTAAATTTTATTACTCTCGCAATGGTTTTAAGTTTTATTTTATACACATCACCGCAACACACTCAACGTGGCTTGTAAACGGAAACATATCAACAGGTTTAATTTTCCTTACATCATATACTTCTTCAAACTTAGACAAATCTCTTACTAATGTAGCAGGATTACAACTTATATAAATCAATCTACTAGGTTTTATCTTCAAAATATTATCTATAGAAGTATTATCCAAACCTCGTCTTGGAGGATCTACCATAATAGCATCTGGAACTATTTTCCTTGCATTAATTAATTCATCTAATATTTTCTCTGTATCTCCAACTATAAACTCAGTATTATCTATTCCATTTATTTTTGCATTCTCCTTAGCATCTACTATTGCTTGCTCTACAATTTCAACACCATAAACTTTTTTTGCATATTTGGCCATAAACAAAGATATTGTCCCAATCCCACAATATAAATCAAAAATTATATCGTTTTTAGTTATCTTTGCAGCTTCTACTCCTATATTATAAAGTTTTTCTGCTTGTATTGGATTCACTTGATAAAAAGACAATGGTGATATTTTAAAAACATATTCTCCTAATATATCTTCAATATATCCTTCTCCATATATATTTATATTTTCTTGTCCTAATATAACATTTGTATTTTTAGTATTTATATTTTTTACTATTGTTTTAACTTCTGAAAAATTTTCAATAATATTTTTTACTAGTTCTTTTTCTTTTGGAATAACTTTTCCATTTACAACTAATATACACATAATTTGATTTGTCTTTATTCCTATTTTTGTTACAATATGCCTTAGTAATCCTTTTCCTGTTTTTTCATTATATACACTAATATTATTTTTATTAATATATTCCAATATAAATTTAGCTAATTGCTCCGTTCTTTCATTTTGTATATAGCATTTCTCGATTGGTATTATTTCATGTGTCCTATTTGCAAATACACCTATTACTTTTTTTCCTTCTTTATTTATTCCTACTGGATATTGTGCTTTATTTCTATAATGATATGGATTTTCCATTCCTAATGTCTCTTCTACTTTTATTTTATTTTTTAAAGTCTTATTCACTAAACTTTGTACCGCATTTTGTTTCATTTTTAATGTTTTTTCATATTTTATATGTCTCAATTTACATCCACCACATCGTTTATATGTTGTACAGTCACTATTAACTCTATCCTCTGACTTTTCTATTATTTCTAATATTTTTCCAAAAGCATGAGAAGATAGTACTTTTACTATTAATATTTTTATTTTTTCTCCTTTTATAGCTCCTGGTATAAAAATTGTAAAACCATCTATTTTCGCTATTCCTTCTCCTTCGTATCCATTGTCTATTATATCTACTATATATTCATTGTTTTTTTCTACCATATATTTTTCCTCTTTCAATTGTTAATTGTGATTTATATATTATCTAATATAAAACTAACTATTTCTTGTGTATTATTATTTTTCTTGCATTTACTTTTTTCTTCTTCTGTTAGTTCTACTAAATATTTATTAAATTCTGGCACTATTGTTATAGAATCTAATGGATAACCAGGATTTCTCTTTTTACTAGGTTTATCTACAAAATAGAACTGATCTTTGCTCCATGTATATGTCTTTTTACCTTTTTCATTATAAACTGCCATTCCATATACCCATTTAGCTGTTAATTTTCCTCCATATTCTTTTACTAATTTTGTGTAATATTCTATCATTTCATCATCTGTTAAATATTTTCCATTTATTCTTCTTACATGTGTTCCAGGCTGCTTTTCTTCTGGCAATTCTTCTATAAATAAATTATTATCCATTCCTATTGTTGGAATTTTTGTTATATCATAATATGTCTTTGCTTTTATGCAAGCATTTTCTATAGCATTTTTACCATTTTCTTCAATCTCTATATTGATGTCCAAATCTTTTATAGTCTTCAATTTTATTCCTTTTTCTTTCAGCTTCCCTTCATAACTTTTTATTTTTGCTGGATTAGTTGTTGCAAATAAGACTTCTTTCATTTTTTCCTCCAAAATTTAATGTTTTTGACTTTTCTATATATTATCATAAAATTTACTTTTTTAAAACTGTTATTATATTTATTTAATTTTTTCTTCTAGTATTATAAAACTAACTCTGATTTTTCTATAAAGAAATATTTCAACTACGACATTATCAAGTAATTTTACAAAAATATGTAAAATTGGCAATATATATCCACTGCAGAACCTTTACCAATAAGTTAAATAGCATACCTATTTCGATACCAAAAAGAGAGATTATAAAATCTCTCTTTTCTCTCTGGTGCGTTAGCGGTACTTAATAAGTTTATCTTTTTTTGAATTAGACTTGTGTACTTTAAATTTGTTGCAAACAAACTCCCATAAAGATTCAATACAAATTATTACTATCATTATAAAAAAAGACAATACGCCATATGAAAAAACTCCTATAAATAGTGCTTCTCCAAGTGCAAACAGCCAAAATATATAGTTGTCATATTTTGAAATTGATAATAATTCAAAATTTTTGTCATATTGTGCAGTCAATTTACACTCATAATTTTCAAAATCAACTGTAATAACTTCATTATTTATGTAGATATTACAATTTGTACTAAACAACAAGTCAGGATCTTTCTGAATAGCCATTGCTTGCTTTTCCATTGGCTCATAATCTGATGGAGTCGCAGGTACTTTATCTATAGCAACAAATATGCTTATGGCTAAAATAATACTTATTATTCCACCTATAACATATCCTATTCTATCTTCTTTTCCCAATTTAGTAAACCAATTGATTAACCACTTGAAACACCGTCTCATATAAATTCCTCCTTAAAATACTTATTTTACATTTACAGTCTATATATCAACCTGTAAAACAGGATAAAAAGAATTTAACATATTAATTTTATCATTTTTTTCTTGTTCTTGCAAGATTTTCCGATATGTTCCAAAAAAAAGAGTAAATTCATTTTTTTCTATCTGCATCATCTTTGTTTGGTAATATTGGGTAAATTTCTGTTTTAGCGGAAGAGTTTTCCACATGTACAATTTATTTTTATTAAAAGCTTACACTCATTTGATCATATACTGCATTATACCAGTAATTATCACAAGCTCTTTAGTTGTTACTTGGCTTATTGGTCTTCCAAAATATTCTACTATCTCTTTTGCTTTTCTATAGTAACTATCTTTTGTATAATGTGAAAAGCCTCACATTTCCATTTTTCTTCCTTATTACATCTAAAAATTTTTATAACATACTTGACAACAAGCTCTCAGTCTAAATTCTATAATGTCTTTCCTGTGTGACATAAAGCCACACAGGGAAAGTTTTTTCTTCTTTTTCATACATAGTGGTCATTATTTTATTTTCCATTCTTTTGCTGTTTCATTCCATTCTAATGAGACATCAGATTTTAGAGAAACTACAGGACGCACCCCATAACTATTGCCGTACTCATCGCCACTAGAGTAGTACAAGCCGTAGTAGTAGACACCACCATCACTAACACTGCGAAGCCCCCAGTACACACCGTAGCCGCTGTAAGCACTAACAAAATCAGACGCAAGCCAATATCTTGGTTCTGTTCCTGTTCCTGTAAAGCTTCTATAATAACCATTATCTGCTGTCATAGTCCATTTACCAAATAACATTTGATTTACTTCATTATATGTTCCATTTTCATCAACGCCTTGAACAGGTTGCGTAAATCCATCTTTTAATGTTGCAGGTCCATATATATAAGCTGTACTTGTTATTTCTGTACTTCCTGATGTTAATGCTTTGAATGTTTTATTTGTTTTATCATAATAATTAAATGTGCTTTGTGTTCCAGACCATGTTTTTCCATTTGTTGCACTTGACGATAATGTATCTCCTTCTCCTCTTGTATGTGTTACTTTATTTCCATATTCCCAGAATGTTCCCTTTCCATATTTTGCTGTTTCTTGGTTATATCCTGTTATTCCATTTATATCTTCTACTGTTATACTTGTTGCTTTTTCTGCTCCTTTTCCATGTCCAAATATTGCACTTATCTTATTTAATTCTTCTATTCCATTTATATATCCTTTTTGTCCTTTTAACGTATACTTTGTTCTATTACTATCTGTATATGTTCCTGCTCCTATAAACTCTTCTGATATTAGTCTTATTTTTCCATTTGATACTCCTAATATTCTCCATCCATATCCAGCGCTTTTATATGTTGATACATTAAATTCTTGATTGCTATCTGCTCCTGTTTTATCTGCTGTTGATGTATATGTCAAATCACTTGCTTTTGCTTCTAATGTTGGATCATAATCTACATAGTCTCCTACTTTCATTGTTTTTCCATCTGGCGAAGTTATAGTATCTCCTGTTTGTGTATATCCTCCACTTGTTGTGAAATTCACTTCTCCATTTGCTTCTATTGTTGCACTTACTCCATCTAATGTTACTTCTAATGGATATGATGCTGTGTCTGGTAATTCTGTTATTCCTATTTGTCCTAAATTTTTTGTTAAGTCATCATAGTTTAGCTCTCCATCTTTCCCATAGCTTCCCATTACTGCTATCTTTATTTGTTCCTTGGCTTTTTCTTCATCATTTGTTGTTTTAGCTGTCTTTGCTTTTCCTAATATTCCATTATCGCCTGTTAATGTAGTAATTACTACTCCTGCAAGTATTAAGAGTACAATTATTGTTATTACTAGTGCAATCAGTGTTATACCATTCCTTTCTTTTAAGTTTAATTTCATTTTTCATCCTCCCTTTCCTGTAAATGTCTAATATTATTTGATAGTCCATTTACTTTTTTATTTATTTTAAATTTAAAAATTTAATAACTTATTTATTTTTACTGTTTATTGTTTCTACTTTTGATTTTATATTTATTTTTATAACTATATTTTCTACAACTTATAAATTTTTTTCTAAAAACTAAACAGCAAAAAAAGACAGCAATAAAAAGCCATTAAATAGGCTTTATTTCTGTCTTTGTATTCATATTTATATTTTTAAAGAGTAGACATAATATTACTACTTTAGTCAAGTTTAATGCGCTACTTCCATTTACTAAAGTATAGCTCTCTCTCTTTCTCTCTTACAGTATCAAGGGTTCTATCGTTTGTCTTTTTCATGTTTTTTCTCCTCTTTTGTTTGATTTCATATTTATATTATACGAATTTTCTACTTTTGTCAACATTTTTATGGCAATCGCTTAAAAATTTAAAGACAATACATTTACAAGATTTCTTTGATTATGAATATAGGCTAGGAAAATCTGCTAGAACTGTTCCGTAGTTTGACATTTAAAATGGCAAAAAAATAATACCAAGTGAATCTCTCAGAGCCCTTGATATTACTATAATTGGTGCGGATGAAGGGACTCGAACCCCCACGCCGTTGGCACTGGTTCCTAAGACCAGCGCGTCTACCAGTTCCGCCACATCCGCATATATTATTTGCTTAACAATAGTTATAATAGCACATTTATACTTCTATTGTCAAGCAATTTTCAAATTTTTATTTATTAAAATAAAATAATAGTCCACCTATAATAACTACAAAAAAACCTAATATCTTTAATCCACTAGTTGCTTCATTCTGATCACCAAATCCAAAAAACTTTTTTGTTATTATTCTTGCATCATATATTAATATAACTCCTGCTAATATCATAAGTACCGCAATTAATTTTATTATAACTTGAAACATTTATTATCAACATCCTTTTATTTTATACCTCATATAATATACTATTTTCATAACCAAAAGTCAATATTTTATAAATTCAATGCTTGTTCATATACATCTATTAACTCTTGTGTTAGAACATCTTGTGAATGGTTATCCTTTACATATTTTGCAATATATTCTCTATCAAATTTTTTTCTATCTTTTAAAATATCTATTATTGCATTCGCTAGCTGTTCTACATTTTCAACTTCTACTAACGTTCCTACTTCTTCTTTTAAGAAATCTGGAATCCCTCCTTGATTTGTTCCAACAACAGGTGTTCCACAAGCCATTGCCTCTAAAGCTACAAGTCCAAACGGTTCCCTTCTAGACGGTACAACTGATACATTTGCTATATTGTATATTTCTCTCAAAATCTCATGTGGTTTATTTCCTACAAATACTACATTCTTTAATTCTAAATCTCTTTTTAGCTGATTTAATTCTTCAAATAATTCACCATTACCTGCAATTACTGTAAGCGTATTTTCATCTTCATATATTTTACATGCCTTCAACAATATATCTATCCCTTTAAAGTTAGTTAATTTTCCAACAAATGAAACTATTTTCTCATAATTTTTATTTATACCTAAACTTTTTAACACATCTTCTTTTTTATATTCTTTTCTATAAAATACTTCTGGGTCATATCCATTTTTTATAATAATATTTTTTCCATTTACATCTTTAAATGTATCTAATACTAATTTATCATTGTCTTTTGATATTGTAATTATCTTTTTACATTTTTCTACTACTCTATCTGCATAACTACGAAACTTTTCTTCTTTTTGATATCCCATTATATCTGTTCCATGTGCTGTTACAACTAATGGAATATTAAACTCTGATGCTATACTTGATAAAATCCAAATATGTTGTCCATGAATAATATCTGGTTTAAATTCTTCTATCTCTTGCTTTATAGCTTCTCTAAAAGCTTCTTCATACATCTTTAATTCTGTATCATTCAAATCATAAAAATTAGTTGTACTTCTTGGATGTGTTGTAAAACATGGAAAATTAAATGGCAATGCTTCTTCTATTTTTTCTTTTCCTGTAAAATATACTGGATGTAATTTAACTCCTTCTACCAAATTATAGTTTTTTGTGTTTTCAGGCATTATAATACATACCTCATTTCCTCTTTTTGTTAAACTTTTAGCTATGTTCTTTGTATAAACTCCACTTCCTGAACCTTCTAATGGGAAATGATTAATTAATAATATTTTCATATATGCTCACTCCTTTTATTTTATTATTTTCATATTTCTATTCTCTTCAAAAATTTATCTCTTATTAACATTTTTAGTTGTTTATTAACATCCTTTTCTAACTTAGGATCTTCTGACAATATTTTCATAGCAACACTTTGTACTAATTTCAATGTCTCAACATCCTCAAACAAATTTGCTATTTTAAATTCAGGCAATCCATGTTGCATAGTTCCAAAAAAGTCTCCTGCTCCTCTTAATTCTAAATCTTTTTCTGATATTATAAACCCATCATTTGTATCACACATAACCTTCATTCTTTTTCTAGTATTTTCGCCTTTTCCTTCAAATTTCAAAATACAATAAGATTGATATTCTCCTCTTCCTACTCTTCCTCGTAACTGATGTAATTGTGCCAAACCAAATCTTTCAGCATTTTCTATAACCATTATATTAGCATTTGGTACATCTACTCCAACTTCAATTACTGTAGTTGATATTAAAATATCTATCTCTTTCTTCTTGAATTGTTCCATAATACTGTCTTTTTCTCTAGCTTTCATCTTTCCATGTATATATGCTACTCTATATTGTGGAAAAATTTCTTTACTATACATTTCATATAACTTTTCTACTGACTTTAAATCCATTTCTTCATTTTCCTCAACTAATGGACATACTACATAAGCTTGTCTTCCTTCTTCTATTTGTTTTTTTACAAATGCATTTACTCTGTCTGTCATGTTTTTACCAACAGCAAATGTTTCAATCTTTTTTCTATTTGGTGGAAGTTCATCAATTATTGATATATCCAAATCTCCATATAAAATTAAAGCTAGTGTACGAGGTATTGGTGTTGCTGTCATAACTAATACATCTGGATTTTTTCCCTTTTCTGCTATTTTAGTTCTTTGTTTTACTCCAAATCTATGTTGCTCATCTGTTACAACAAGTCCCAAATTTTTAAATTCCACATTTTCCTCAATAATCGCATGTGTTCCTATTAATATATCAATTTCTCCATTTTTTAATTTTTCTAATATTTCAGATTTTTTCTTTTTTGTAATTCCAGATATTAATAATTCACACGTTATATTTAAATCTTTTAAAATATTTTTAAAGTTCTCTAAATGTTGTGTTGCAAGAATTGCTGTTGGTGCCATAATTGTTGCTTGATATCCACTTTTTACTGCTTTATATGCTGCACACATTGCTACTACTGTTTTTCCTGATCCAACATCTCCTTGTAATAGCCTATTCATTGCATTATTAGATTCCATATCATTATCTATTTCTTCTAATACTCTTAATTGTGCTTTTGTTAATTTAAATGGTAACATATTTATTACATCTGACATTTTAACATTTTTATCAAATTGAATTCCTTTTTCTTCTGTAATATAATTGTTTTTTAATTCTAACAAAGCTAATTGTACAGATAATAATTCCTCAAATACTAATCTATTCCTTGCTATATTAAAATCTTTGAACTCATCTGGGAAATGTATATGTTTTGTTGCTTCATTTAAATTTTCTAAATTATATTCTTTCAACAAATATTGTGGCAGAGTCTCTTCTAGTTTTCCATATACTTCTTCTATAGCTGATTCCATTATTTTTCTTAATGTACTTTGAGATAAATTATATGTTAATGGATAAATTGGAATTATTCTTCCTGTATTCTTATTGTTTTCTTCTATGTCAAATACGGGCGAATTAAGCATTACTTTTCCTGATTTTATATTTACTTTTCCAAAAAATTTATATTTTTCTCCTATTTTAAATTTATTTTTTAGATATGTTTGATTAAACCATGTTATAGTAGCTAAGCCTGTTTCATCTCTTACCATTAGTCTTTGCATTGTCTTTCCATTTAATCTTACATTAGTCATCCCACTACATGCAACAACTTCTATTAAAACTTCTTCACCATCTCTACATTCACAAATATATTTTGGTTTACTTCTGTCCTCATAAGTTCTTGGATAGTATGTAATTAAATCTTTTAAAGTAAATATTCCTAATTTATTTAGCAATAATACTCTTGTTGGCCCTACACCTTTTATATATTTTACATCTTTATCTAGATCTATCATTCTATCTCCTAATTTTATTTTATTTTATATAATTTAAAATCTAATCCATCGGCACTTACTAATTTAAAATCAATTTCAAAATATTCTCCTTCTACAGCATCTCTTATAGATGTACTATGTAAATGTCCATAAAAGCATTTTTTTACATTGTATTTTTTCATTATGTTTATAAAATCATTTCTTTCATTTTTTATTAAATTAGATTTGCAAATTGGTGGATAATGCATGAAAACTATAATTTCTTTACTTTCTCCAAAACTTTTTATTCCACTTTGTATTGATAATTCTAATCTTAAAGTTTCTCTTTTCAATATCTTTTTGTCCTCAATATCTTCTGATTGATTCCACCCTCTTGTTCCAACAATTATGCAATTTTCAAATTCATATGAGTTATTATGTATAAAATCTATATTATCAAATTTATTCTCTTTCAAAAAATTTCTCATACTAGTTATTGTTGTCCACCAGTAATCATGATTTCCTTTTAATAGTAGTTTTTTTCCTGGTAAACTATTTAAATATTCGAAATCCTCTTTAGTATCATTCAAATAAGTGGACCATGAAAAATCTCCTGGCAATATTACCAAGTCTGTTTCTTTTACTTTTTGTATCCAATCTTTTTTTATTTTTTCTTCATGTCCTTTCCAATTATCTCCAAATATGCTCATTGGCTTATTTTCGTGAAAAGATAAATGTAAATCTCCTATAGTATAAATTGCCATGTTTTTCTCCTTTTATTTTCTAATCTATATTTTTCCTATTATTCACTATTACTTTTTATCTATTGCTTTTCCTAATTGAATATTTGGAACTGCATTTAAATCTAACTTATCTCTTTTTCCTGATATAAAATTATAATATCCTGCTGATGCTATCATTGCAGCATTATCTGTACATAACTTCAAATCTGGCATATATACTTTTATACCATCTTTTTCAAATTCTAAAAATTTTTCCCTTATATATGAATTTGCTGAAACTCCTCCTGCCAATACAATTCTTTTTATTTTCGTTTTATCAACAGCTTTTTTTACATTTTCAATTAGAGTATCTGTTACATTTTTTTGAAAACTTGCACATAAATCTGCTTTATTGATATTTGGATTTTTATGATTCAAATTAATTACTGCTGTTTTTATTCCACTAAAACTAAAATCCAAAGTATCTTCATCAAAATGTGTCTTAGGCAATTCTATATTAGCTTTTCCTTCTTTTGCTAATTTATCTACTTTTGGTCCTCCTGGATAACCAAGACCAACTACTCTTGCTACCTTATCAAATGCCTCACCTATTGCATCATCACGCGTCTTTCCTAGTACCTCAAATTTTGTATAATCCTTTACATGTACGATTTGCGTATTTCCTCCAGACATCATCACACAAATAAATGGTGGCTTGAGCTCTTTATGTGTAATATAATTTGCTGCAATATGTCCTTCTATATGATTAACTCCTACTAAAGGCTTATTAACTGCAAAACTTAGTGCTTTTGCATAAGAAAGTCCTACTAGTAATGCTCCTACTAATCCCGGTCCATATGTTGGTGTAATAGCATCGATGTCTTTAAAATTAACTTCCGCTTCTTGTATTGCTCTCTTAGTTACTCTAGAAATAGCCTCTATATGGTTTCTAGATGCTATTTCTGGAACAACTCCTCCATATTTTTCATGTATTGGTATTTGTGTATCTATTATATTAGATAATATTTCTCTACCATTTCTTACTATTGCTACTGATGTTTCATCACAACTTGACTCAATTCCGCATTGTTATTATATCTTTTTTCATATTTACTCCTACTTTTTTATAACTTTAAAACAGGTTTTATAATTCATCTTGTAAATAGACATTAAAACCTGTTTATTATTTATCCTATAATTAATTTTCCTAAGCTTAAAATTCCAGTTGTTACCAAATTAATTGCAGGTGATATTATAGTTCCTGCTATTCCTGTTATCCATAACACTACAAATACAAGAGAAAATAATTGCTCATTATTTGTAAACCACTCTTTTGCTTTATATGGTAAAAATGGCATAATTATCTTAGAACCATCTAATGGTGGTAATGGTATTAAGTTAAAAACTCCTAATCCTATATTAATTGATATTGTGTAAGATATTAATAGCATTATAATTCCACCTACTGTTGAAGATAAAAACTGACTTCCTGCAAATTTATAAATTGCATAATAAATTAAAGTAAATATAATAGCAAGAAGAAAATTCATAATTGGTCCTGCTGCTGAAACAATGGCTTCTCCTTTTTCCATTGATATTTTTCTAGTATAATTTCTTGGATTTACATGTACAGGTTTTCCCCATCCAAATCCAGCAAACAATAACATAAGTGAACCAATAGGATCTAAATGATCTAGTGGATTTAAACTTAGTCTTCCTTCATTTTTTGCAGTATTATCACCTAATTTATAAGCAACAAATCCATGTGCAAATTCATGAAATGTTATTGCTATTAAAACTCCTGGTATGCTAGCTAGCAATCCAAATAAAGCTCCTGGATTATTTATATAATTTGCTAATGTCATAAAAACCATAATTGCAATTACAACATATAAAACTCTTTTATCAAATGAAAAATTAAACATAATCTCTCCTTTTATCTTAAAGTAATAACTTAACTATTTTTAATTCTAACTTATTCTAGTTTTTAATAGGACACTTACGACCTGTCCTTATTAGGTTTCATTGTTGGGAATAATAGTACATCTCTTATTGAATCTGAATTCGTTAATAACATAACAAATCTATCCACTCCTATTCCTAATCCACCTGTTGGAGGAAGTCCTATTTCTAGTGCTTGTATATAATCCTCATCCATCATTCCTGCTTCTTCGTCTCCTGCTTCTTTTGCTTCTACTTGTTTTTTAAATCTTTCATATTGGTCTATTGGATCATTTAACTCTGAAAATGCATTTCCATATTCACGTCCACCTATAAATACTTCAAATCTCTCTGTCATTTTTTTATTGTTTGGACATTTTTTGGCAAGTGGTGATATTTCTACTGGATATTCATAAATAAATGTTGGTTGAATAAGTGTTTTTTCAACATATTCATCAAAGAATAAGCTTATTACATCTCCTCTTGTTTCTTTTGTTACATCTGGTATTTCTATTCCTCTCTCTTTTGCTAATGCTACTGCTTCTTCATCTGTAGTTATTTCGTTAAAATCTACTCCGCAAGCTTCTTTTATTGAATCTATCATTGTTATTCTTTTCCATCCTGGTTTTAAGTCAATTTCTGTTCCAAGATAGTCTACTTTTGTTGTTCCTAATATTTCTTGTGCTGTTTCTGAGAATATTTTTTCTGTTATATCCATCATATCATGATAATCCTGATATGCAGCGTATAACTCAAGTTCTGTAAATTCTGGATTATGTCTTATATCCATTCCTTCATTTCTAAACACTCTTCCTATTTCATAAACTCTATCAAATCCACCTACTATAAGTCTTTTTAAATTTAATTCTAATGCTATTCTTAAATACATGTCTATGTCTAATGCATTATGGTGTGTTATAAAAGGTCTTGCTGTAGCTCCTCCTGATATTGTATTTAATACTGGTGTTTCTACTTCTAAATATCCTTCTTTATCTAATATTTTTCTTATATTACTTATTATTTTACTTCTAATTTCAAATGTTTTCTTTACTTCTGGATTTACAATTAAATCTGTGTATCTTTGGCGATATCTTAAATCAGGGTCTTTTAATCCATGAAATTTCTCTGGTAGTGGTCTTAATGATTTTGAAAGTAATGTTACTTCTTTTGCATGAATTGATATTTCTTCTGTTCTTGTTTTAAATACAAAACCAGTAATTCCTATAATATCTCCTATATCAAATGTTTTAAATGCTTTGTAGCTTTCTTCTCCTAAGTCATTAATACTAACATAACTTTGGATTTTTTCGTCACAATCTTGTATTGTACAAAAAGATGCTTTTCCCATAATTCTTTTTGCAATAATTCTACCTGCAACTGTTACGTCTTTTTGTTCAAACTTCTCGTAATTTTGTTTTATTTCTCCTGCTGTATTTGTTCTATCAAATTTTGTTATTTCATATGGATCTTTTCCTTGTTCTTGCAATTCTTTTAATTTTTCTCTTCTTACTTGCATTAAGTGATTAATATCTAATTCTTCTACTTGTTGATTTTGATTTTTATTATCTGACATTTATATCTCTCCTCTATATTTTTTCTTTGTATATTATATAGTAAATCGCTTGAAAAGTAAAGGTTTATCAACAAAAAAACACTATATTTAATAATGAATTTCACATTCATTTTATTGTATAGCGTTTTTATTGTGGATTTTTGTATTTTGCCTGATTTTTATAAATTAAAACTTCTTATGCTTCTAATAGTGTCACTCTGTAGTCTATTCCCTTATATAGTATATTTGCTTCTTTTAGATGATCTTTAAATTTTTCATTAAAATTTATTTGTTCTACATCTTTTTGCACTTCAACCAAAATCTCATAAATTTTTTTCCATATACACACCTCATATATTTGAATCTGAATTATTCAATTTTAAATCTTGCTTTATCAAGTTCATAATTATGTTTAATTTCTTCATCTGTTAATACTCTATTATAAATTCTAACTGACTTTACTGAACCATATATCGTTCGGTTTTGATTTTCAAATTGCCAACTTCTTCCAACTTGAACTTGAGAATCCTCTATATTAGGTGTAAATGTTGCTGAACCTGTATATGTATTTGATATATCATTTCCATTATAATTTATTTTTCCTATATCAGTATCTCCATTTTTAATTTGCCCCACTTTCGTCTTTCTAAAGGATTTATAAGATGTTTTTCCTATTATGTCTATTTTATCATCAGAAAAAGTAGCATTATTTATAAAACTAGCATACATCTTTTTATCAACTCTTCGATATCCAAAAACACATGTATTTTCTATACCAGTTCCAGAGTTTCCCCACCACGCTTCATCGCAACTGTCATATGCAGGCAAAGAATAATTTGGATTTTTTCCATCTTCCCACAAATTTGACACTATCTCTATAGTAAATTTCGCATCTCCTGAAATTCCTATATTATTAGTTGACTTTATATAAGAATCATTGTGTAAAAATACATATCCATTTTCTTCTTTACTATAATAACCTTTATCCATATCAGTAATTGTATCTGGATTATTGTTAATATTATAAAATACACCATCATTATTATTTCCACTTAAATCTTCCCAAGAAGTCGCATTGGGGTTATTTCCATTTCTTGTATTTTCTATTCCATCATATCTAAGTAACAACCCTTTTTTTACATAATCTCCTAATATTACTGTTTTTTCTTCTGATTCTATCGGTTTGTTGTCTATTTTAACATCATAATATCCTTCCTTTTCAACAATAAAGCTTAAATCTTCACTTGTACTCCAATTATTACTATCTTCAAGTTTATACTTAACACTCCATTTATTTATATAACCATCATAATTAATATTTGATACAGTTATTCTCCACTTTCCCTCACTTACCTTTTCAACATTAGTATCAAATGTAGGTTTATTTGTGTTCTTTTCCTCATATTCTACATTATATAATCCATTAGGTAATTGGTCTAATGTATAATAATATTTACCCTCATATTGAAATCCTTCATAACTTATAACGCTTCTTTTATATATATTTACCAAAAAAGTTCCAGAAACACCTTCTATATTTAATTTTTCAATTGTATTTTTATCAAAATATCTATATTTTCCTCTTTCATCTACTGTGATTCCAACTTCTTCGAATATTTTATTTACTTGTGTCTGATCGGATATGTCTTTTCCTAATTCTTCTATCGTTGTATCTCCATCTTGCATTTTTTGATATAGCTCATTTACTTGTGTTTGCATAATCCTCATTTCTGTCGTAAATTTAGTTAATTTCGAAGATTTAATTACTTCTATTCCACTATATGTAGCAATTGAAGCTAGTATTAGCAATATAACAATTGTTATTACTAATGACATAAGTGTGATTCCGTTTTCTTTTTTGCATGAATTTTTCATTCGTTTTCCCCCGTTTTTTGTAAAACTTCTATTTTTTATATTATATCTAAATTAAAGTTTTTTGTAAAGTTTGTTTTCATGATTTATTAATTTTTATTTGCCAATATCTTATAAAAGAGTTATAATAAGATTATCAATCTTAAGGAGTGAACTTCATGGTAGAAATTTTAAAAGATGCATCTAAAATAGATACATCTTCAATGACAACAGAAGAATTAATCAATCTTCGTAATGCTTATCAACAAGTTGTTGATACATTAACTCATACTATTCGTTTACGAAAAATTTGTGAACAAAAGTATAAGGCTAAAAATTAATTCTTTTTGTAATTGATTTAATAAAAAATGCAAATGTATATTTCTATAATATCACATTTGCATTTTTTATTAATTTACTTTATCCCTATTTTAATTCATCATATTTCCTTTCTTCTTCTGAATATTCTTCTGGTTCTAAACCGACTCTATTTTTCATATAATTATATGTTATTACAAATAGTATCGTAAATGTTATCCCTATTACTATCATACAATAAGCTGTTGACATTTTGCTTAATAAAAATGATGCTAATATACCCATAATTGCTGAACAAGTATTATTAAATAAGTTTTTTACTGCAAAAACTTTTGTATCTATTTTATTATTTGTAAAATTTCTAAAATATCTATCAATTATAGTATAATACATTCCATGTGCTATTCTTGAAAAAACATAAGCAATAATGATGATAAATAAAGATAAATTTATATAACTAGTATCTACTCCCGCTATCCCTGCCACGATATCACTAATAGCTATTGTAAATGCAATAGTTATTAGTGATTTATTTCTAAATTTATCACTAAACTTATCTTGTTTCTTTGATGCAATCGCACTTACAAATGTTAATAAAGCTCCAATAATCCCTATAGTTGATGAAGATAAATTAATATCCTTTAGAAGGCTTGTTCTATAATTTAATGAAATTGAAAATATACTACTTAATAATGACGAAGCTAATATTAATGCCTTTAATCGTTCTGATTTTATTATAAATTTAAATCCAGTTCTTATATCTTTAAACTGTTCTTTAACTAATGTTCTATTGTATTGTTTATTTTTCTTTTTTATTGGTTCAATATAAAATGTAGATATTATTGTTACAATTATTAAAACTATTAATGAACAAATAAATGGCAAATATCCATTTATCGTAAATAAATAACCTGCTATAATCTTTGATATAGCTCCCAGTACAAAATATCCTGATTTTCCCTTAGCTATTATCTTTGCAAAAATATTACTTTTATATCTTGAAGGTGGTATAGATGCATTTAATAAGCTTGGCTCTGCAATATTTTTTATTAAAATAGCTAATGCAGATAAAAAATTAGCTAATAATATACCAGAAAAACTTGTACTTACCATAAACATTATCATGTATATACAATTTATTACATTTCCTAATATTACACTATTTTTTCTTCCTAATATTTCTACAATTATATTAGCTGGAATCAACAATAATATAGAAAAAATTGATTTAATAGAAGTTATTAAAACTACATCTGATGCACTTATGTATTTTATTTGTGTCAAAAATAAAAAGTCTATTGTATAGTAAAACAAATAATCACAAGCAATTTTAGTATAGTTAGGATATAATTTCATATTTCTTTTTCTCATTTGTATTTCGTCGTTTTTCATTGCTTATCTCCTTAATTTTTTAATTCTAATTTATTTCTAAAATATTTTTTTATTATAACAGATAACTTTAATATCTTTAAATCCATTTCCAATAGTTTATCATTAACATTGATTTTTTTGCTAATAATCTAATATAGTATTTGATTTATTTGTATTATTAGATACAATTTCAATAGAACCACCTGTAACATAATAAGAATTTATATATTGAGAATATTTATTATTTAATATTTTTTATCTCCATAGTTTCTTCTTTACTATTATATTTTATCTGTATTTTGGTTAAATCGTTGTAATTTATATCAACTCTACTTTCTAATTTTTCCTTCCAATTTTTGTCGAATTATCATAATTATATTATCATACTACAATTTTATTATCAATAGAATTTCTTTCTTTTTCTCTATAATAGAAATAATAGTTATAAAACTACTAATACTTCCTAATGATAATTCTGCTGAAACCACCAAAATAGAAAATAATATTTTCCTTGATCCATAAAAACAGATAAAACTTTAGTTACCTTTGCAGATATAACATATACCGGACAACCATTGGCTAAATTCTGTATTTTCTTTTTATCTAATAAATGCTGACATCCCATATCTTGATAAACTTTAGCTTGTATACCAGCTTCCAATTTATCACGATGATGAGCAAAAAAGTCTTCTCTTCATCAAATTCAAATAGTTCAGTTTGGTTACGGAACATTACCTTTAGCTGATGATATCATTATTCTTCTTAAAGAACACAAAAAATAAATCTGCAAATGTTCTTTTAAATACTTTAACATTCGCAGATATTCATTATTGGCTGGGGTACTGTGATTCGAACACAGGAATGTCGGAGTCAGAGTCCGATGCCTTACCGCTTGGCGATACCCCAATATACTTTAATAAAATATTATTACATACTGAGTTGCAATATCAGCAAATTTACAACATCTTTATATTATCACAGTCTAAAAAAAAAGTCCATACTTTTTGTGTTTTTCCGTAACTTTTCTTGTTATAACTTATTTATTTTCTAATATAAAAAAAGAAACTAATTTTAGCTTCTAAATTTATATATTTAATAAAATTTCTTCACATTTTTTATAATCAGGTTGGTATTTTTCAAGCATTTCGAAAAATCTTTTTGAATGTGTTTTATATTTTAAGTGACAATATTGATGTAAAACAACATAGTCTATTACTTTTCTATTGTATTTTACAATTTCAGGATTTATTGTTATTTTTCTTTCTTTGCAAGTTCCCAATGTTTTCATTTTTGCTATTTCGTATTCTTCTGGCGCAAATCCTAACATTATTCTTGTTTTTTCCATAGCTCTTTCTATTTCAACATTTGCTATTTGTTCATACATTTTTTCAATAGCTAAATCTAATATTTCTTTATTTGACATTTTTTTATATTTGTTTGGTAGTGATATTTTTATTGTTTTATTTTCGACGTCTAATTCTGTAATTTTTATATTTTTATAAACTATCTTTACTTTATAGTCCACTCCTAGAACTGGTACCGGATGTCTTTCAACGCTACTGTTTACAATTGTTCTCGCTTTTACATTTCTTTTTACTATATTCATATTTATCACTCCTCATTATTTTTGTTCGAATTGTTGTTCTTCGAATTGTTGTTCGCTTTTGTTGTTTCTATTTTATAGTTTATTTATTTTTTTGTCAATAGTTTTTATAAATTTTTTTAATTTTTATTTCTTTTTTTTATTTATTATAATATAATTTCTATAGAATATAGATGTAACTACATTTATATGATATTACTCTTTTAGGAGTGTGATTTTAATGAAAAAGAAAATTTTATTTAAAGGCTGTGGTACAGCTATTTGTACACCTTTTGATAAAGATGGTGTAAATCTAAAAGAATTTGAAAAGTTACTAGAAAATCAAATTCAAAATAAAGCAGATGCTATTATTGTTTGTGGTACAACTGGTGAAGCTGCTACTATGACAACTGAAGAAAAAATATCTACAATAAAAACTGCTGTAGATATTTCTCATGGAAGAATTCCTATTATTGCTGGAACAGGTGGTAATAACACAAGTAATGTAATTCAATATTCTAAAGAAGTTGAATCTTTAGGCGTTGACGGTTTATTGATAGTTACACCATATTATAATAAGTGTACACAAAATGGATTAATAGAGCATTATACAGAAATTGCAAAAAATGTTTCCTTACCTATTATAATTTATAATGTACCTGGTAGAACAAGTGTAAATATTGAACCTAAAACTTGTTTAGAACTTTCAAAAATCGAGAATATAGTTGCTATTAAAGAAGCTAGCGGAAATTTGTCTCAAGTAGCTGAAATAGCACATCTATGTGGCGAAAATTTGCATATTTATTCTGGAAATGATGATCAGATTATACCTGTCTTATCTCTTGGTGGAATTGGAGTTATATCTGTCCTTTCAAATATTTTTCCTGAATATACTCATGATATGGTTCAAAACTTTTTTGATGGAAATATAGAACAGTCAACTAAAATGCAATTAAATGCAATTCCTTTAATAAAAGCTTTATTTAGCGAAGTTAATCCTATTCCTGTAAAAAGTGCGTTGAATTTATTAGGATATAATTATGGGATTCCTAGATTGCCTTTAACTCAAATAAGTAAAGAAAAAGAAGAATTGTTAAAAAATGAATTATTAAAATTTAGTAATTAATGTAGAAAGGATTATAATAATTATGTTAGAAGTAATGGTTAATGGATGTTATGGAAAAATGGGTCAAATAGTTTGTGACTTGATAGAACAAAATGAAAATTTAGTATTAAAATGTGGATTTGATAAAAATATAACTGGAGAATTTGCTTTTCCTGTATATGATAAAATTGAAAATATTGTAGAAAAACCTGATGTTATTATTGACTTTTCAATTCCAGTTGCTACTCTTACTATTTTACAATATGCTGTTTCAAATCATGTGCCTATTGTAATTGCTACAACCGGATTTACAAATGAAGAAGAACTTATTATTAAAGAAGCTAGTAAAAAAATTCCTATTTTTAAATCCGCAAATATGTCTTATGATATTATGATTATGAAAAAATTAGTTCAATGGCTTGCTCCTTTATTAAAAAATACTGACATTGAAATAACAGAAACTCACCATAATAGAAAAATAGATAGCCCAAGTGGAACTGCACAAATGCTTGCAGATTCTATTAATAAATCTCTTGGAAATTCTCTTTATTATGAATATAATAGACATGATAAACATGAAAAAAGAAATAAAAATGAAATTGGTATAAATTCTATTCGTGGAGGAAATATTGTAGGAGAACATACTGTTCAATTTTTTGGTGAATATGAAACATTTGAAATCAAACATACTTCATATTCAAGAAATTTATTTGCTGAAGGTGCTTTAAAAGCTGCTGATTTTATTGTAACAAAATCAAACGGATTGTATAACATGGAAGATATGTTTAAATAAGTAAAAAAATTAGTAAATTTTCTTTTAAGACAATTTACTAATTTTTTATGTTTATTATTCAGCTTTTTTATCTGCTACTTCTTCAGCTTTTTTATCTGCTACTTCTTCTGAAACTTTTTCTTCAGCTTTTACTGTAGCTTCTTCTTTAACTTCTTCATCTACTGGTTCTTCTGCTAAATCTTCTTTTATTGTAATTTCTCTATCTTCAATTCTAGCTCCTATTTGTTCCTTAGTTTTAGCAGCTTTACCAACTCTGTCTCTTAAGTAGAATAATCTAGCTCTTCTTGCTTTACCTACTCTTACTAATTCTACTTTTTCAACTAATGGTGAATGTACTAAGAAAGTTTTTTCAACACCTACTCCATAAGAAATCTTTCTTACAGTGAATGTTTTATTAACTCCTCCACCTTGTACTTTTATAATAATTCCTTCAAATACTTGGATTCTTTCTTTGTTTCCTTCTTTGATTCTTACGTGTACTCTAACTGTATTACCAACTTTTAATTCTGGTATTTTATTTTTTAATTGTTCATGTTCAATAGATTTTATAATATCCATTTTAGAATTTCCTCCTTTTTTCTATTCTCCGAGCGGTGCAACTTAAAAATTTTTGTGCACTTCTTTTTTACCTCTTTTGCTTTACTTTAAAAGCAAATCCGGCCTTTTACTTTTTGTTATTTCCAAAGATTTTTGTTTTCTCCATTTATCTATATTTTGATGATTTCCAGAAAGCAATATATCAGGAACTTTTTCTCCTTCAAATACTTCTGGTCTTGTATATTGTGGATATTCCAAAAGGCCATTTGAAAAACTTTCCTCTTTTATAGACTCTTTGTTTAAAACACCTTCTACATATCTACTCACACTATCTATTAACACCATAGCAGGAATCTCTCCTCCTGTTAATACATAATCTCCAATTGATACTTCTTCATCCACAATTTTATCAAGAACTCTTTGATCAATTCCCTCATAATGTCCACAAAGTATAATTAAATGGTTTTGTTTTGCTAAATCTTCTACTTTTTTTTGGTCTAATTTTTTTCCTTGTGGTGTCATATATATTACTTTTGCATCTTTTGTTTTAACAGATTCATAAGCTCTATATACTACATCTGGCATCATTACCATGCCACTCCCTCCACCATATGGAGTATCATCTACTTTTTTATGTTTATTATTTGAAAAATCTCTAATATTTATCAAATTAATATCTATTAGTTCTTTTTCTTTAGCTCTTCCAATAATACTTTGATTTAAACATTCAAACATATCTGGAAAAAGTGTTAAAACATCAAATTTCATTTTTTCCTCCATTAAATTAGTCCAGATATTAAATGAACTACCATTTTTTTATTTTCCATATCAATGTTTTTTACCACATCACTAATTGCAGGTAAAAGTATTTGTTTTCCTAGTTCACTTTTTACTACGTATATATCATTGCTACCTGTATTAAAAATATCTTCTATATTTCCAAGTTTTTCTCCTTCATCAGTATATACGTCCATTCCTATCATATCTACTATATAATAAGTTCCTTCTTCAAGAGGTTTTTCTTCTTCTCTATCAATCATTAAGTAACTATTACGTAATAAATTTGCTTGTTCTGGATTTTCTATTCCTCTGAATTTGATTAATATCATATCTTTATGATACTTTACCTCTTCTATTTGATATTCTTTTAATTTTTCTTTATTTTTAATATATACTTTTTCTAATCTATCAAATCGCTTATTGTCATCTGTAAATGGTTTTACTTTTACCATTCCTTTGATTCCAAATGTATTTACAATTTGACCAATTTCAAGATATTTTGTCATATAAAATACTCCAATTATCCTATAAATTCAACTGACACTTTTTTATGTTCTCTTGCTGCTACTGCTTTCATTACAGTTCTAATAGATTTTGCAAGTCTTCCTTGTTTTCCTATTACTTTTCCCATGTCAGCTTCTGCTACTTTTACTTCAAATGTAATTGATTTTTCACTATCTATTTGGTTTATTTCAACAGCCTCTTCATTATCTACTAAATTTGAAATAATGGTTTTTAAAACTTCTTTCATGGTCGTATTCCTTCCTTGTTTAAGTTTTATTTGTTTTAACATTAAGCTTTTTCAATTAAAGCCTTAACTGTATCTGTTGGTTTTGCTCCATTTTTAATCCATTTTTCTACTTTTTCTTTATCTAAAACAATTGTAGCTGGATCTGTCATTGGGTTGTATGTTCCTAATTGTTCAATGATTTTTCCATCTCTTGGAGATTTTGAATCTGCTACAACTATATGATAGAATGGAGCTTTTTTCTTTCCTTGTCTTTGTAATCTAATTTTTACCATTTATTTCACCTCCTGAAAATTTCATTTCTATTATCTACAATCTCGCTTTGCTCAATTGCATAAGTTATCTGTGACAAGCAAAGCTTAAACAGTTAACTTAAAATTTAATAACATAATTTAATTAGAACTTAAAGTTTTTTAATGTATTTTCATCAATGCCTTTCATCAACTTTTTCATTCCGCCTTTATCGCTTTTCATCTTTTTCATCATTTTTTGTGTCATTTCAAATGACTTAATGAATTTATTAATGTCTTGTACTGTTGTTCCACTACCTTTTGCTATACGTTGTCTACGACTCGCATTTAAAAGTTTTGTATTTCTTTTTTCTGCTTTTGTCATAGAACATATCATTGCCTCAATTTTTACAAATTCTTTATCATCTATTTTTACATCTTTTAATTGATTCATTCCTGGAATCATTTTTAATAAAGATGAAAACGAACCCATTTTTTTAATTTGTCTTATTTGTGATAAATAATCATCTAAGTCAAATTCTTTTTTTCTTAATTGCTTTTCTAATTTTTCTGCTTGCTCTAAATCAAATGATTCTTCAGCTTTTTCAATGACAGATAATATATCTCCCATTCCTAATATTCTTTGTGCCATTCTATCTGGATGAAATACTTCAATATCACTTAATTTTTCACCTGTTGCAGCAAACTTAATTGGTTTTCCTGTTACTTTTTTTACAGATAGTGCAGCTCCACCACGTGTGTCACCATCTAACTTGGTTAATACTACTCCATCAATTCCTAATGCTTCATTAAATTTTTCTGCTACATTTACAGCATCTTGACCTGTCATACTATCAACTACAAGCAAAATTTCATGTGGTTTAATTCCAGCCTTTAGATTTTTTAGTTCATCCATTAAAGCTTCATCAATATGTAAACGTCCAGCTGTATCTAAAATTACTACATCATTTAATTTTGAAATTGCTGTTGACATTGCTTGTTTTGCTATATGAACTACATCTTTTGATGTTTCATTTGCAAATACAGGAATGTTTAATTGTTTACCTACTACTTGTAATTGTTTTATAGCTGCTGGTCTATATACATCACATGCTACTAACAAAGGATTTTTCCCTTGTTTTCTAAGTAAATTAGCAAGTTTACCTGATGTTGTAGTTTTACCAGACCCCTGAAGTCCAACTAGCATAATTACTGTTGGTGGATTAGGAGTAAAACTTATTCTGCTCTCTGTTCCTCCGAAGTAACTCTACTAACTCGTCTTTTACAACTTTTACAACTTGTTGCCCTGGTGTTAAAGATTTTAATACATCTTGACCAAGTGCTTTTTCTCGAACAGTTTCTATAAAATCTTTTACTATTTTATAGTTAACATCAGCTTCTAAAAGTGCAAGTTTAACCTCTCTTAACATTTCTTTTAAGTCTGATTCTGTAATTCTTGCTTTTCCTCTAATTTTTCTTGTTATTTCTTGTAATCTAGAAGATAAACCTTCAAAAGCCATAATTTCAACTCCTATTCTTAACTTTTTATTATACTAAATAGTTTAATTCTTTTTTTATACTCTCTAAAACGCTTACTACCTGCTTATCTGAAGAATCTTTTTGTATTTTTGTCAATTCTGATAAAGCTTTTTCAATTCTTTTTTCTTGATTTAACATCCTTTTCATAAACATTAACTTTTCTTCATATTCGAAAAGTTTCTTTTCCCCCTTCTTTATGATGTCCCTAACAGCTTGTCTGGTTATATTATGATTTTCTGCAATTTCTGATAATGACAAGTCATTATTATAGTAATCATCTATGAATTCAAATTGTTTTTTTGTTAGAAGTTTTCCATATAATTGGCATAACATACTAATTTTTACTTTTTCCTCCATAGTTATTACCTCTTTCTTCTGAAATCATTACATGTTTTTGTAATGCTAATATACTTTACACCATTTTAGTTTATTTGTCAATAGTTTTTAGTAAATTTACTAAATAAACAGTTTGAAGCAAATGCAGAAACAGGTGAAATTAGAAGTAATATATTTTGTTGTGATGCACAAATGCCAAGCCAGAAGCCACATGTAGAAAATAATCATGAATTTATACGAGATATTATACTAAAGAAAAAATCTATGTCAAATTTGACGCAGGACAAGCTTGACCTAATGTTCTCACACATAAATTCTGTACCAAGAAAATCTCTTGGTGGAAAAACTTCTTATGAAGCATTTGAATTCTTCTATGGTAAAGATACTTTAGATAAATTTAATATACAAAAGATAAAAGAAGATGAGGTCACATTACAGCCTTATCTTCTTCAATTATAAAATAATCTTTTTAAATACAAACAAGAAACATCTACACTAACTACATATTGCCACTGTTGCGAGCACAATTAAGTGAATAGAAATTAGTCTTACAGGTAAAAAAATTAATTTGAATTCACTCGCTTAAGTTCGTTTTTTTCTTGTCTATATTCTCATTTTACACTAAAAATAAGCAAAAATCAATGTTTTGGCATTAAATTTTTGCTTATAAATAGCATTTACTCGGTAACTAGAATTTACTTTTTCCAAATAGAATTTACTTTTTCCAAATAGAATTTACTTTTTCAATTGACCCACAAAAAATATGTAGGAAAAACGACATTTTTCTTTGCCATTTTCCTACATATTATTTTACCATTTACAATTATTGTTGTAATTGCCATTTTTCTTCCTATATATCGTCTTTCCTGTGTGACACAAGGCCACACAGGGAAAGTTTTTTCTTCTTTTTCATACATAGTGGTCGTTATTTTATCTTCCATTCTCCTGCTGTATCATTCCATTCTAGTGAGATATCAGATTTTAGAGAAACTACAGCGCGAACCCCACTGCTCGCAGAGCCATAAGAATTGCACAAGTCGCTGTAGCTGACACCACCATAACTAACATAGCGAAGCCCCCAATCCACAAAGTAGTTATACGCATGAGCATAATCAGACGCAAGCCAATAATATGGTTGTGTTCCTGTTCCTGTAAATGATCTAGAATAACTATTGTTATCAATAGTATATTTTCCAAATAACATTTGATATACTGTATTATACACTCCATTTTCATCAACGCCTTGAACAGGTTGCGTATATCCATCTTTTAATGTTGCAGGTCCATATATATAAGCTGTACTTGTTATTTCTATACTTCCTGATGTTAATGCTTTAAATGTTTTACTTGCTTTATCATAATAATTAAATGTGCTTTGTGTTCCAGACCATGTTTTTCCATTTGTTGCACTTGACGATAATGTATCTCCTTCTCCTCTTGTATGTGTTACTTTATTTCCATATTCCCAGAATGTTCCCTTTCCATATTTTGCTGTTTCTTGGTTATATCCTGTTATTCCATTTATATCTTCTACTGTTATACTTGTTGCTTTTTCTGCTCCTTTTCCATGTCCAAATATTGCACTTATCTTATTTAATTCTTCTATTCCATTTATATATCCTTTTTGTCCTTTTAAGTTATAATATGTTCTACTACTATCTGTGTATGTTCCTGGTCCTATGAATTCTTCTGATATTAGTCTTATTTTTCCATTTTTTACTCCTAATACTCTCCATCCATATCCTGCACTTTTATATGTTGATACATTAAAATCTTGATTGCTATCTGCTCCTGTTTTTGATGATGGTGATGAATATGTTAAATCGCTTGCATTTGCGCCTAATGTTGGATCATAATCCACATAGTCTCCTACTTTCATTGTTTTTCCATCTGGCGAAGTTATAGTATCTCCTGTTTGTGTATATCCTCCACTTGTTGTGAAATTCACTTCTCCATTTGCTTCTATTGTTGCACTTACTCCATCTAATGTTACTTCTAATGGATATGATGCTGTGTCTGGTAATTCTGTTATTCCTATTTGTCCTAAATTTTTTGTTAAGTCATCATAGTTTAGCTCTCCATCTTTCCCATAGCTTCCCATTACTGCTATCTTTATTTGTTCCTTGGCTTTTTCTTCATCATTTGTTGTTTTAGCTGTCTTTGCTTTTCCTAGTATTCCATTGTCTCCTGTTAATGTAGCAATTACAACTCCTGCTAGGATTAAAAGTACAATTATTGTTATTACCAATGCTATTAATGTAATACCTTTGCTTTCTTTTAACTTCTGCTTTTTTGCTGTTTTAATTGTTTTCATAAAACTTTCTCCCTTCTTTTGTTTTCTGTTTTCTTTTTTTATTTTTCTCTTTAAATTATTTCCATCTTTGTAAATAGTATTACAAAAATAAATTTAATTTACACTATCATTTTACAAATATTGTTGAATTAAGTCAATATGTTGTCGTAATTTATTTCTGATTTTTTTATTGTGGTTAATTGAAAAAGTGAATTCTATTTGATTAAAATACAATATAAATAAGTGTTACATTATATCTTATTGTAAGATTAAATTATAGTGATATAATTAAAGAGTAGATGTTTCTTGGGAAAGAAGGTTAATTATAGGTTTTAATGGTAAACATCTTTCTTTAGAAGATAGAAAAATTATTGAAGAAAACATCAACAAAGGATTAAGAAAATTTGAAACATCAAAAGAACTCAATAAGAGTCAATCAACAATCGGAAAAGAAATAAAAAGCAACAGAAAACGTAGATATTCACAAACAGAAGACTCACCTTGGAAATGTAAACATTATAAAGACTGTAAAGTTTGTGTCGGAAGATGTTCTGATTTTGAAGAAGTTCCATGCTTCAGAAGAGATAGGTTTATTGGTGCATGTAATGGTTGCTCTGAAATAAAAAAATGTCTAATTCACTTAATTATTTTCAAGAACTTCTTGGAGATGAAATGTATCAAAGGTTGTTTGGTTTATTATTAACAGACAGAGGCTTTGAATTTGCAAAGTCACAGCTGTTTGAAGTAAATACAGAAACAGGTGAAATTAGAAGTAATATATTTTATTGTGATGCACAAATGCCAAGCCAGAAGCCACATGTAGAAAATAATCATGAATTTATACGAGATATTATACTAAAGAAAAAATCTATGTCAAATTTGACGCAGGACAAGCTTGACCTAATGTTCTCACACATAAATTCTGTACCAAGAAAATCTCTTGGTGGAAAAACTTCTTATGAAGCATTTGAATTCTTCTATGGTAAAGATACTTTAGATAAATTTAATATACAAAAGATAAAAGAAGATGAGGTCACATTACAGCCTTATCTTCTTCAATTATAAAATAATCTTTTTAAATACAAACAAGAAACATCTACACTAACTACATATTGCCGCTGTTGCGAGCACAATTATACTTATCATTTACTAACCTTATAACTCTTTATTTTCTTAAAGTAGCTCCTAATGTTTTTTCTAATTCAGCAACAATACCATCCATAACACTAGTAATCTCAGAATCACTTAAAGTTTTCTTTTTATCCCTAAAAATCAAACTATAAGCAACACTTTTCTTTCCAATTCCTATTTTTTCATCTCTATAAATATCAAACAATTTAATACTTTCTAATATTTTTTTAGCTTTTTTAGAAATTATTTTTTCAATTTGACCAACTTCAACATCTTCATTAACAATCATTGCTATATCTCTTTCCACAGCTGGAAATTTTGGTACTTCTACATATTTTTTATTTGACTTAGCATATCTTACAATCTTTGTAATATTAACTTCTGCTAAATAAACTCTTTTTTCGATGCCATAATTCATCAAAACTTCTGGATGTACCTCACCAATTGTCGCAATAATATCAATTCCTACTTTTAGGTTAGCACATCTTCCTGGATGGTAAGAACCATTTTTAGTTTCTTTTTCTATATCATATTTACTAACTCCCGCTTCTTCTAAAACATTTTCTATTATTCCTTTTAATACATAAAAATCTATATTATCTCCATACATACCAATTGTTAAAATGTTTTCTTGTAAAGGTACTTCTCCTTTTTCTATTTCTTCGTTCATGTTTTTATAACTTCTTGAAATATCAAATAGTTTTACATTTAAATTTTTCTTATTATTGTTTCCCTCTAAAATTTGCATCATACTAGGAATTGTTGTGGGTCTCATCAGTTTATATTCATCACTCAATGGATTAATTATAGTAATTGATTTATCTATTACTTCTTTATCTATATTTGATTTTTCTAAGTCTTTTTCACTTACAAAACCATATGTATAAATTTCTGAAAATCCATTGTTTACTAGAGTTTGTTTTATTTTACTTTCTATTTTTTGTTCTTTGTTTCTTACTCCTAATGTTGTATCTGCTTTAATCAAGGTTGTCTCTAACTTATCATACCCATAAAATCTTACTACTTCTTCTGCTATGTCTGCCACACATTGCAAATCCATTCTAAAGTATGGAGCAACTACTTTATCGCCTTCTACTTTGATTTCTAACTTTTCTAATATATTAGTCATTTCCTCTTTACTTATGTTAGTTCCCAATAATTGATTAATTCTATTTACATCAAATTTTATTTCATTTATTTTTTGCTTTGTTGGGTAAATATCAATTTTTCCTTCTATTTTTTCTCCTGCACCAATTAATTCTACTAATTCTATGGCTCTGTTTATCGCTCTTAAAGCATTTTCAGAAGATAATCCCTTTTCAAATCTAGAAGAGCTCTCTGTTCTTAGTCCTACTTTTTTAGCTGTTTTTCTTATGTTACCACCATTAAATACTGCAGACTCAAATACAACTGTTGATGTATCTTTTTCTATTTCAGAATTTAATCCACCCATTACTCCTGCAATTGCAACTGCTTTTTCTTCATCTGCAATTACTAAGTCATTACTATCAAGTTTTCTCTCTTGTTCATCTAATGTAGTTATTTTTTCCCCATCATTTGCTCTTCTTATTGTAATATGTTTCCCCTTAATTGATTCAATATCAAAAGCATGCATTGGTTGCCCCATCTCTAACATAACATAATTAGTAATATCAACAATATTATTAATACTTCTTATTTCACAAGCTTTCAATCTTCTTTGCATCCAATCTGGTGAAGGACCTATTTTAACATTTTTAACCATTCTAGCAATATAACGATAACATAAATCAGGCGCTGTAATATCTACTGTTAATCCTTCTATATTTTTCTTGTCTTCTACTATTAACTCATCTATATTTTTTCTAGGATTTTTAAATTCTTTTCCTAATGATACAGCTGTTTCTCTTCCTAACCCTTCAATTGACAAACAATCTGGTCTATTAGGTGTAATTTCAAAATCTATAATATCTTCTTTTAATTTTAGAACATCAACAATATCTTGACCTAATTCTTTTTCTAGACTTTTATCTAAAATCATTATTCCATGTTCAATTTGTCCAGGATAATTTTCTATATCTAATCCTAATTCGCCTACAGAACACATCATACCACAAGATTCAACTCCACGTAAAAGTCCTTTTTTTATTTTTACTCCACCTGGTAATTCTGAACCATCTTTTGCAATTGGAACGATATCTCCTTCTTTTATATTATTTGCACCTGTTACAATTTGGACTTTTTCATTTCCTAAGTCTATTTGAGTTATAACAAGATGATCAGAATCTTCATGTTTTTTTATTTCAAGTATTTTTCCAACAACAACATTTTTTATATCATTTCCTTTTTGCTCAATTGTTTCCACTTTTGAACCTGTCATTGTTAAAATATCTCCTAGCTTTATACTATCAACATCAATATCACTATATTCTTTTAACCATTCAACACTTGCTTTCATTTGATTTCTTTCCTTTCTCTTTTACTTTTATCTTTCATAATTTGTATATTCTCTTTTAACTTTGCTACTTTCCCTAAAAGCATATTCTAAATTTTTAGATTCTTCTCCTATGGAAAGTCCTTCTATAAAATCATTTCTTTTTTGTCTAATTGTCTTAATATGTACATCAGCTTTATCATCTGGTATTAATTTAAATCCACCTATTGTTTCTACTGCTGTATAATTTGGATTTTTGATTATAAATTCCTTGCTTTCTTTTATTGAATATACTTTTTCCTTTTTTGGTCTTTTATTAAAAAATCCCATTATCTTAACACTCCTTATAAGAAATAAATCTTTATTTCAAATTATTTTATTAAAATTGTTTTAAAAATCTTACATCATTTTCAAATAGCAATCTCATATCATCTATTCCGAATTTTGCCATTGCAATTCTTTCTACACCAAATCCAAAGGCAAATCCTGAATATTCTTCTGGATCTATTCCACAATTTTTTAATACATTTGGATGAACCATTCCACATCCTAGTAACTCAATCCATCCTTCTTGTTTACATACTCTACAACCTTTTCCTCCACAAACAAAGCAAGATACATCTGCTTCAGCACTTGGCTCTGTAAAAGGAAAATGATGTGGTCTAAATCTTATTTTTGTATTCTCTCCTAAACACTTTTTAGCAAACATCTCTAATGTTCCTTTTAAATCTGTCATTGAAATATTTTTGTCTACTACTAAACCTTCTATTTGATGAAATACCGGAGAATGTGTAGCATCTACACTATCAGAACGATAAACTGTTCCTGGACAAATTATTTTTATTGGTGGCTTTTTATTTTCCATTACTCTTGCCTGTACTGGAGATGTTTGGCTTCTAAGCACAATATCATTTGTAATGTAAAAAGTATCTTGAATATCTCTTGCTGGATGATCTGGTGGTGTATTCAATTTATCAAAATTATAAATTGCCTTTTCTACTTCTGGGCCATCTGCAATTTCATATCCCATTCCTAAAAATATATCTTCTACTTCACTAATTATTTGTGTAATTGGATGTAATGATCCTAATTCAACCTTTTTACTAGGTTCTGTAACATCTATATTTTCTGTTTCTAATCTTTTTAATAGTTCCTCTTTTTTTAACTGTTTTTCTTTATCTTCAACTAAACAACTTAGTTCATCTCTTACTTGATTTACTAAACTTCCAATTACTGGTCTTTCTTCTGGGCTTAAAGTTCCCATTCCTCTTAATACAACTGTTAATTTACCTTTTTTACCTAAATATTTTACTTTAATTTCATTTAATTCTTTAATATTTTCACATTTCATTATTTCTTGTTTTGAATTTTCTTTAATTTTTTCGATTTGCTCTTTCATTTAAAAATATCCTCCCTTTTAATATGGTTTATAAATGCCTGTGCTCTTGTATTTTCCATATTGATTTTTATAAGCCTTTTCTAATCGTCTATTTTTTTCTTTTCCAAAATTTTCTTTCTTGTTTCCATTTGCATCTTGTAACATTAATGTCTTTTTTCTCTTAAAATAAAGTATAATCTTTGAAAACCAAGTTTTTTTATTTTCAAAATTAAATGTAATTACATACATTCCAAATGAATTGGTCGTTACATTTACAGAAAATTTCTTTTTTGGAAAATCTTTTTTAGTTTCTTCAATATTTTTTTCTACATCTTCATAATTATAGACCTTAGAGTCTAAATAATATTCCAAGCATTTACTAGTTTCTTTCATTTTTCATCAACATCCTTTATTAAATTTTATTTTAAATTTAATTTCCATCTAAAAAGCCATTCATCCTATATATAACATAGGACGAAATGGCTTATCTTTCGTGGTACCACCTAATTTTATTAGTTTAATATCTAACCTCATTATAGTTTTAACGGTTCAACCGCTTTTTCCTACTTATCTCTTTTCAGAAAAAGACCTAAAAAGTGAAATTTCAATCTACAAAATATAAATGATTTCCAGCCTAGATCATTTTCTCTTGAATATTTTTCTAATAGATTTACTATGCTTTTTAATTGGTTTTTTTATTACAGTTATTATTTTAACATATTTTGCCTATTCTTTCAATACTTTTTGTTTGTTTTTATTAAAATTATTGTATTTATTTTTATCTTATGTTAAAATATATTAGGATTATATGAAGGAGTGAAGTTATATGAATATAAAAAGAAAAATATTTATTTCATTATTTTTAATATTAATTTTATTAACGAACTTATCTTTTGCTTCTTATAGTACTGTAACTATGAACGTTGTAGAAGAACCAGTTTGTACTATTGAATTAGGTGAAAACTCAAAATTTGAGAAAAAACTAATTTCTAAAGACTTAAACAATAAAGAAGTAACTATACAATTACAAGTAAAAAATGATGAAGTTGTAAATAAACCTACAGGAGAAATTATGTTAGTTTTAGATAATTCAGATAGTATGAATAATACTGTTGATGGAACTAAAACAAGAAAAGAATTAATCTTTGACTCTGCTAAAACTTTAGTTTCTAATCTTTTAAAAGATAACGAAGAATTAAAAATAGGAATTGTTAGTTTTTCTACTAATACAGATATATCTAAAGAAGGCTCATCTGAAGATGCTAATTTAGTTTCTTCTTTAAGTAATGATATTTCTAAATTAAACAATGCGATTTCAAACATAAAAGCCGATGGTCCTAGAACAAACTTAGAATCCGGATTAGATTTAGCAAGTGGACAATTTACAAAAACCGATAATAATAAATATATGATTGTTTTAACAGATGGTGTTCCTAATGTTGCTTTAAATTATGATAAAAACTATTATTCAGATGATGTTATTTCAAAAACGAAATCAAAATTACAACAATTAAAACAAAGTAATATAAATGTAATAACAATGCTAACTGGAATTGATGATGAAAAATATATTCCAGCTACAACAACTAAATCATTTGGTGAAATTATTGAAGAAATATTTGGAACAACTTCAAACCCTACTGTTGGAAAATTTTATTATGTAACAGATAATGAAGTAGAATCAATAATAAAAAATGATATTTATAATTCTTTAATACCAGAAAATAAAACATTAAAAGATATTAAAATTATTGATTACTTCCCAGCAGAAATAATTAATAACTTCGATTTTGCATATGTATCAGAAGCAAATATTGGAACAATATCAGCAACAGTTGATAAATCAAATAATTCTATTACTTGGACAATACCAGAACTTGCAAATGGAGAAACAGCAACTGTTCAATACAAATTAAAATTAAAAGAAAATTTTGATAGTTCAATCGTTGACAAAATATTAAATACAAATCAAAAAGTTGATATTACTTATAAAGACTATGATAACAAAGAGCAAACTAAAACATCTGATATATCACCTAAGTTAAAACTTACTGAACCACCAGCAACTTTACCAAAAGCAGGTATAACAACATTTATAGTAACTGGAAGTATTGTTGCAATTAGTATCCTTATATTCTCAACAGCAAAGTTGTTAATTATTAATAGAAAAATGAAATAATATATAAAATCTATTTATATAAAAAGAACAAATTATTATACTAAAAGAATAATTTGTTCTTTTTTATTTTTATAACTTATTATATTTCTTCTTCAATATATAATAACCTATTATATTTAGAAACTCTATCTGTCCTACAAGGTGCTCCTGTTTTTATTTGGCCAGCATTTACTCCTACTGCTATATCAGCTATTGTAGTATCTTCAGTCTCTCCTGATCTGTGTGATATTACTGTTTTATATCCATTTTGTTTTGCCTTTTGTATTGTATATAAAGTTTCTGTTAATGTTCCAATTTGATTTGGTTTTATCAATATGGCATTTGCAACATTTTTTTCAATTCCTCTTCCTAACCTTTTTGGATTTGTTACAAATAAGTCATCTCCTACTAATTGAACTTTATTTCCTAACCTCTCAGTTAATACTTTCCATCCTTCCCAATCTTCTTCTGCTAAACCGTCTTCAATAGAAAAGATAGGATATTTATTACACAATTCTACAATATATTCTATCATTTCTTCTTGTGTTTTATATTGTTTTGTTTTCCAAAAATAATATCCTTGTTTATTAATCTTCTTTGCTTCTTCATACATTTCTGTACTAGCAATATCAAGTGCTAATTTTATATCTTTTCCTGGTTCATATCCAGCTTTTCTTATAGCTTCTATTATAATATCTAAAGCTTGTTCTTCGTTTTCTAAGTTTGGTGCAAATCCTCCTTCATCTCCAACACCTACACTATAGCCTTTTTCTTTTAATACCTTTTTTAATGTATGATAAATTTCAACTCCTCTTCTCATTCTCTCTGTAAAGGTAATGTTACCAATAGGCATAATCATAAATTCTTGTATATTTATATTATTATCAGAATGTTTTCCTCCATTTAATATATTCATCATAGGAATAGGTAATTCTTTTCCATTTATTCCTCCAATATATTGGTATAAATCTAACCCTAATGAATTTGATGCAGCTTTTGCTACTGCCAAAGAAACTCCTAAAATGCTGTTTGCTCCTAAATTTGATTTATTTGGAGTATCATCTAATTTTATCATTTCTTCGTCAATTTTTCTTTGTTCATATACATTCATTCCTATAATTGCCTTCGCTATTTTCTTATTAACATTTTCTACAGCCTTTTCTACTCCTTTACCTAAATATCTACTTTTATCACCATCACGTAATTCCACCGCTTCAAAGCTTCCAGTAGATGCTCCAGATGGTACAGATGCTTTTCCAACATATCCATCTTCCGTAATTACTTCTACTTGAATAGTAGGATTCCCTCTCGAATCTAAAATTTGAAGTGCTTTTACATCTCTAATACCTAAAAAGTTTTTCATAATTTTCCTCCTTTTTTTAGATATATTATGTACCAAGTATTAAATACGTAAACACTTTAAATCAATTAATTTTTAATTTTAATTATGAAGCTTTTTTGTTTCTTAATTCTGTTGCATATTTTAAAGAGACTTCATTTATTTCTCCCGAAGAAATTCTTGCAATTTCCTCTATTACTTCATTTTCATTTAATAATCGTATTTTAGTCTTTGTTCTATTATTATTTACATCTTTACTAATAAAATAATTATGGTCTGCATTTGCAGCAATATTTGGTAAATGTGATATACACATTACTTGATGTTCTTTAGCAATTGCTTTTAATTTTTTAGCAACTGCATTTGCAGCTTTTCCACTAATTCCTGTGTCAATTTCGTCAAATACTAACACTGGCATTTTATCAGATTCAGCTAAAACTTTTTTAATTGCCAACATTATTCTTGACATTTCTCCTCCAGATGCAATTTTTGAAAGTTCTTTTTCTTCTTCTCCAACATTTGTAATAATAGAAAATACCACTTTATCTTTTCCATCTTTTAGGTAGCCATTTTCTAAATAACATACATTCACCTTTATTTTAGCATTTTTCATTTCCAAATCAATTAACTCTTCATTAATTTCCTCACTTAACTTACAAGCACTCTCTTTCCTTTCCTCATGCATTTTTTGCGCAATAATATTCATTTGGTTTTCAATGTTCTTTAACTCTTTTTTTAATTTATTTGTATAATCTTCTAAATTTTCAATACGATTTATCTCCTCTTTTATTTCTTGTTTGTAATTTAAAATTTCTTCAATAGTATTTCCATATTTTCTTTTTAATGAATGTATTAAATCTAAACGTTCTTCTATATAATTTCGTTCTTCTTCATCAAAATAAATATCACTATTATAATTTTCTATATCTCTTGTAAGTTCTTGTAATTCATAATATATATTTTTTAAATTAGCTGATACTTTTTCGTATTTTTCGTCAATATTCTCAATTTTTTCTAAAGCCCTAATAGCCATACTAATACTATCAATTCCATTATCAGCTATTAATCCTTCAGCTTCTTGCAAATTTTGCGAAATTTTTTCAGAATTCATTACTATTTTTCTTTTTTCTTCTAATTCGTATTCCTCTTCTGTTTTTAATTCTGCTTTTTCTATTTCGTCAAATTGGTATTTTAGTAAATCTAATTTCCTTTGTTTTTCTTTTTCATCACCATAATTGGCTTTTAATTCACTTTTTATTTTGTTATATTTCTCATACAAAATATAATATTTATTTAAATTGCTTTCTATTTTTTCTCCTATAAATCCATCTAAATATTGTAAATGTAATTTATTATCTAATAAATTTTGGTTATCATTTTGACCGTGAATTTCAATAAATTCTTTCATAAATGTTCTTAATTCATTTACAGTTACCATTCTTCCATTAATTTTGCACATATTTTTTCCATTTAAATTTATCTCTCTTGAAACAATTATATTTCCGTCTTCTGATTTTTCATTTTTAGGATCATACATGCATAATTCAACAAAAGAATTGTTTTCTCCTCTACGAATCATATCTTTTGAAAATCTTCCTCCTGATATAATTTGTAAAGAATCAATAATTAATGTTTTTCCAGCTCCTGTTTCTCCTGTTAATACGTTTAAGCCTTTGTTTAAATCAATTGTTAAATCTTCTATTATTCCTATATTTTTTATATGTAATGTTGTTATCATGTTATACCTCCTAAAAATTTTTACTAAAAAAATGTTCGCTTTTATTGTATATACAATTTTAAAAATTGTCAATACTTTTTGCGAACATTTTTTCTTTTTTGTATTTATAATTATAATTTAGTAAGAATCAATTATAATGTCCAGGCTTTAGCTCTCCCTATAATACTTAAATTTTATTTAATGTCTTTTCATTTTATTCAAAAAGAAAATCTAATACAAGAAAATAAGGCGCTTTCACTCAGGCTCAAAATTATTTATCATATGAATTTAAACTTTTCGAATGTAATTGGAGTAATCTTAGAATTTTTTAAATAATTTAATGGAAAATGTTCACGTCGAGCTTTAGCTCGGACTAAGTGAAAGGGTGCCATTAAATTATTTTAGAAATTCTTAGATTATGTATTGAACCGAGAAAAGTTTAAATTCATATAATAATAATTTTGCCCGTGAACATTACTCATTTTCTTGTAAAAGATTTTCTATTTTTCATTCCAATCAAACGTCATTAAATAAAATTTAAGTATTATAGGGAGAGCTAAAGCCTGGACATCATAATTATTTCTTACAATCTATAACTAGCAATCATCAACAAATTCCTCAAATACTAAATTTGCCAAATCAATTCCTTTATTTGTTAACTTAATATGATTTAAATCAACTTCTATTAATCCTTCTTCTACTAATTTATTTAAATTTTCACGATATAAAAAAATCGGATTATCAATAAACTTTTCCTTAAATCTTGCTATATCAACACCTTGTATTTTTCTAAAGCCTAACATCATAAATTCATTTTTCTTATCTTCTAAACTTTGACTTTCTTCTATTTGTATATTTTCTTCTTTCCTATTGTTTTCTATATGTTGAATATATTCTTCAACATTTATAGTATTAGAAAATCTAATGCCATTCAAATATGAATGAGCAGCAACTCCAAAACCAATATATTCTTCCTGATTCCAGCAATTTAAATTATGTCTTGATTCTTTTCCCAATTTAGCAAAATTAGAAATTTCATAATGATTATATCCATTTAACTCCAATGTATTTTTTACATACCAATACATATTTCGTTCTAAATCTTCATCTGGTAATTTAATCTCACCATTTTCTAACATTTTTTCAATTGGTGTATTTTCTTCTATTATTAAAGAATATACACTAATATGCTCTGGCTCTAACTTTATTATATCTTGTAATGTATTTTTTAGATCTCCAATCTTTTGTTCTGGAATCCCTATCATTAAATCTATATTGATATTTTTAAATCCAGTTTCTCTAGCTAGTTTGTATATCTCTAAAAATTCTTGATATGTATGAATTCTTCCTATTTTTTTCAAAATATCATTTTTTGTACTTTGAAGTCCTATACTTAATCGATTTATTCCTGATTTTTTGTAATCATTTAACTTTTTTGTATCAACTGTTCCTGGGTTTACTTCAATTGTTATTTCTATATCTTTAAATTCTATTAAATTACATTTTAACTTTTCTTTTAATTCACTTAATATTTCTACTATATATATACTATCTATATACGATGGTGTACCTCCGCCTATATAAATACTAGTTACTTTATAATTTGAAAAATCAAATTCTTCTATTTCCTTTTTCAAACTTTCTATATATTCTTTTACTTCACTACATTTATTAGAATAAGAAACAAAATCACAGTAATAACATTTCTGTTTACAAAATGGTATATGTATATAGATTCCTAATTCATTTAACATTTAATTATCACCTTTTCCTTTTAAAAGTTGCCAAAAGATATTTTATTCTTTTGGCAATTATGTTTAAAATAGTAACCGTTTTAGTTACTTAGCAAGTTCAATTATTTTTTTCAATCTATAATTTACTCCTGATTTTCCTATAGGCTCTTTTAATATTTTTCCTAAATCAGTTAATGACATATCTGGATTTTCTAATCTTAACTTAGCTATTTCTTTTAAATTATTATTTAATTTATTAAATTCTCCTGTTTTTTGTAATTTTTTTATAGCTGCTATTTGCTCAATTGACGCATTTAATGTTTTATTTAAATTTGCTGTTTCACAATTAACTAGTCTATTTACTTTTCCTTTCATCTCTTTTTGCACTCTTATTTCTTCAAATCTCATAACTGCTTTGTTTGCACCAATCAATGCTAAAAATTTTGAAATTTCTTCACCTTCTTTAATATAAATAGAATATTTATTCTTTGTTGTCATTTTTTTGCTTCTTATTCTTAGCTTTTCTAATATTTTTATAGAATCTTCTAAATTTTCCTCTTGATTTAATACAATCTCTAAATGATATTTATTTTCAGGATTATTAATAGAACCCGAACCTAAAAATAACCCTTTTATTATTGCCTTTAAACATTCTTTATCTTCCTGTTCTACGACATCTTCTTTCAATGAAATTTCGGATTTATTGTATTTCATAATTTGTTCTATTTCTGATATCTTTAATTTTATTACAAAATTCTTTCCGATTTATCTCTATATTGTGATTTATATTTAAATTAGCTAGTAATTTAGAAAAACGATTAATATTATAATCACTTTCTGTTGAAAATTTAATATTGTTTTTTCCTATAAAATCAATATTTCCTGAAATTAGATATCCCATTAATTCATATTCTACCATTTTCTTATTTGTCAAATTACTATTCTTATTTAATTCTTGTTTTATTTCAGATGAAAAAGACATTACATTTTCCTTTCCTAACTTAGTTTTGTAATTATTATCCTATCATTTCCATATAAATCTTTTTTGCTATATGTATTTATATATCTTTCTTTATTTTTAATGATTCCTATAACATCTTCTTTTTGATCATAACCAATTTCAAAACATAAATATCCATTAAATTTTAAGTATTTTTCACTCTCATTTATGATTTTTCTGTAAAAGTCCAGTCCATCATACCCTCCATCTAATGCAATTATTGGCTCTTTTTGTACGTCTTTATTTAATTTCTTTATTACTTCTCTTTTTATATATGGTGGATTAGATACTATTACGTCATATTTATCTTCTTTTAAATTTTTAAACAAATCTGATTCTACAAATGTTATTTGATTTTCTACATCATTATTTTTTGCATTTGTTCTTGCTATTTCTAAAGCTTTTTTACTAATATCTACCGCTGTAATTTCACTATTTTCTATATATTTAGCTAATGATATAGCGATTGCTCCACTTCCTGTACATAGGTCTAGAATTTTTTTAGCATTTATTTTTTTTGAAATATTTATAACTTCTTCTACTAATATTTCAGTGTCTGATCTTGGTATTAATACATTTTCATCAACATAAAAATTCATTTTCATAAATTCTTGCATATGCGTAATATGTTGAAGTGGTACGCCACTTATTATTTTTTTTATTGCTTTAAAATAATTTACTTCTTGTCTTAAGCTTAATGTTTGATTATCATATATTAATAAATATTGTCTAGGTTTATTTAATATAAATTGCATTAGAAGTCGTGCTTTTAAGTTTGGTTCTTCTATCCCATTTGTTTTTAAATTAATCATTCCCTTTTTTATTGTTTCTCGTATTGTCATATTAGCACCTTCTTTCTATCCATTTTGCTTTTTTCTATAAAAGTCGCCAAAAATGAAAATTTCTTATTTTGGCAACTTCTAAATTATTCTTCAAAAAACCTCTGAAAATCTTCTTCATTGATTTTTTCTTTTTCTAATAAAGCTTGTGCAATCATATCCAATTTATCTCTGTGTTGTTGTAATAAACTTAATGCATCACTATATGCAATGTCAATCAATTTTTTTACTTCTTCCCCAATCTTATCTCCTATATTTTCACCAAACATTTGCATTTCATAAGGTTCTTTTCCTTGGAAATCAATCGGTCCTAAATTATCACTCATTCCATATTTAGTTACCATATCTCTTGCAATTTTTGTTGCTACTTCTATATCATTACTTGCTCCTGTTGATATATCATTTAATACCAATTTTTCAGCTGCTCTTCCTCCTAATAAAGCTATTAATTTTTCTTGCATTTCTGTTTTTGATATATAATATTTATCTTCGTCTGATTTATACATTGTATATCCACCAGCTACACCTCTTGGTATAATTGATATTTCTTTTACATTTGTTTGTGTTGGTAAATATCTACTTACTACTGCATGTCCTGCTTCATGATAAGCTGTTAATTTTTTATCTTTTTCTGAATATACCCTGCCTCTTTTTTCTAATCCCACTGTTACTTTTTTAACAGCTTCTTCAATATCTAAGTTTTCAATATCTTCATGTTTATTTTTAGTTGCAACAATTGCCGCTTCGTTTAATATGTTTTCAAGTTCAGCTCCTGTAAATCCTGCTGTATCTTCCGCAATACTTTCTAAATTTACGTCATCTGATATTTTCTTATCTCTTGCATGAATTTTCAAAATTTCTAATCTTCCTTTTAAATCAGGAACTGGTATTGTTATTTGTCTATCAAATCTACCAGGTCTAAGCAATGCTTTATCTAACATTTCTGGTCTATTAGTTGCTGCTAAAACAATAATCGTTTCTTCAGAACTAAATCCATCCATTTCAACTAAAAGCTGATTTAAAGTTTGATTGTTTTCTGTTTCTGCCCCACTATTAGATGTCCTTCTAGAACCTATTGCATCAATTTCATCAATAAACACTATACATGGTGCCAGTTTTCTAGCTTTTTCAAATAATTTTCTAACTCTGGAAGCTCCTAATCCTGCAAACATTTCAATAAATTCAGATCCACTCATAGAAATAAAAGGTACATCTGCTTCTCCTGCAATTGCTTTAGCTATCAATGTTTTACCAGTTCCTGGCTTTCCATATAACAATACTCCTTTTGGTACTCTAGCTCCCATTTTTTTAAATTTCTCAGGTTTTTTTAAGAAATCAACAATTTCAATCATTTCTTCTTTTTCTTCATCTAATCCAGCTACATCATCAAATTTGATTTTTGTTTTTCTTTCTGTATCATCATATACTTTGCCTTTTTCTCCCAATCCTTGCATTTTAAATATCATAATAAATAATGCAAGCATTATAGCTGTTGGTAAAATAGACATTATCATACTTGGTATTTGTGCCAAAATACTTTTTGGCTTTTGTATTAATTCCAGTTCATTTCCTTCAGCTACTTTTGATTGAACTAAATTCATAAAACTCTCTGTTTCCGGAACAATTGATGTTTTCTCTTCTTCTACATCTTTTAGTTTTACTTTTACTGTTGTACTACCTGTAGTCATTTCTACTTTTTCTATATTACCATAAGACAATTCTTTTATTAAATCTGTATATGCTAATGTATTTTCATCTTTTTTACTAGTATTTTTTACCCAAAATATACTTACCAAAGCTATAACTATTACAAATAATATTGATAAACCTATTAACAGCATTGATTTTTTATTTTTCTTTTCATTGTTATTTCCCTTATTTTTGCTCATTTTTCCATCCTTCTTCCTTTTTATATAAATTATGCATTTGAGCCTTCTGCTTCATTTCCCAAGTTTTCTTTTTCTTCTTTATCCTTTTTCTTTTGTTCTCTATTATTTTTTTCTTCTTCTTTATCTTTTTTTCTGCGTTCTTCTTTCTCTTTATTATCTTTTTCTTCTTGCTCCATTTCTTTTTTTACAATCGCTTCTGCTTCTGCTATTTTCATCAATTCTAATTGTTTTTTCATAAAATCTGCTTTTAAAATTAAAATTGCTGCCACTAGATAAATTGCTGCAACCGCAACATACATAACTTGGAAATATTCCATAGTAAATGGAACAAAAATATTAACTGCCACATATAACATATTTAAAATAACTGACAATGTTAATGCATATGCTGACATATTAAATACAGCTACATATCTCATTTTTATTCTTGCTAATAATGTTGTAATATACCCAAAGAAGCTTAATAATACAACATTTGAAATTATTGTTAATAAATACATAATAAAAGCATAAATAAATATTGTTAAAAATATGCTAACATATAATGTTACTATTTTACTACTATTCGCATAATTAATAACATCCTGCTTTGTAAATTCACTTACTCCAAATGATTCAAAACTTTCCTTATATGTGTAACTTATAGTCCCAACTACTGAAGAATTCTTTAAAATAATTCTGTCTTTTAAGATAATAGCTCCTTCTTCTGCTTCCGTAATATCATTAATATATTGATTTATTTTTTGTTCATCCTCTGTTTTTGTATCTACTATAATCTTTCCTAAAATTGATTTATCTTCTGGAATTATAATTTCATTTTCTGCCTCTACGTTTATTTTGCCATCCTCATATCTAAATTCAGGAAATTCATTTTGAATATAGTTTACTCCTTTTTGTACTATATTATAAGTTTTATACATCATTCCTGCACAAAGTATAACTGTAAGTATAGCTGTTATTCTTGCTAAGTATCCTAAAGCCCTACCTAAGCCTTCTGATGCCATATCAGGATATTTTTCTATTTTTGTAATTGAATACCAAACTCTCTTAAAAAATCCTGTTTTTGTTTGCTTTCTTTCTTCCTTTTTCTCTTCTTCCATTTACCTATACTCCCTTCTTATGCTAGAATCTACAAATTTTGGATTTACATTAATTATAACTTTATTCCCTATTTTTATATCACTATTAGATATATTACATATAATATGATAAGTTCCAATTCGTCCTATAATTTCATAATTTTTATCTTTTATTTTTATATAAATTTTTTGCTTTTTAAAAAAATCTTTTATATCTCTTACAATATATCTTAATTTATCAATAGTTCTAAACATGTCTCTATTATTTATTATATTAATTCCATCCATATATCCACATGGAATTACAGCTATCTTAGTTTCCGTTTTGGTTTTGTAAGTATTTGAATATCCCACATTAAATCCTTTTGGTAAATCTTTTATTTCTGAGACTGCTGACTCTAAATAACCTATTTTTTTTAGTCCTACATTATTTTCAAAAGATAATCTTCCTAAAAAAGCTGAACCAATTCTTACAGCATTTAGATGCATTTCTCTATATTTTACAAAAGCAGAAGAATTACATACATGTAACATTCCTGTTTCAATCTTATTCATTTTTAACACTTCAATAACATCAATAAATCTCTTAAATTGTAATTTCGTATATTTTTCATCAAAAAAACTAATTGAAAAATGAGTGTATGTTCCTTCTATTTTAACATTTTGTATATTTTTTAATGCTTCTACCATTTCATCTCTTTTTGAATATACAAATCCATATCTTCCAAATCCTGTATCAATTTTTAAATGTACTCTTATTGTTTGATTTTCTTCTTTTCCTATTTTCTCTGCAATTATAATATCTTCTTTTGATCCAATGGTTAATATTATTTTATTTTTTACCAATGTTCTTACATCATCTTCTATTGCAGTAGAAGATAGCATTAAAATCTCTTCTTTGATTCCTTCTTTTCTTAATTTCAGTGCTTCTTCCATTGTTGAAACAGCAAACATAGAAATTCCATTATCAATTAAAAATTTTGTATATTCTACAATTCCCATCCCATATCCATTACCTTTTACTACAGCAATAATCTTAACATCTTTTCCTGCATCATCTTGTCCACTTTTTTTTGCATATTCTTTTATTTTATTAATATTGTGTCTTAAATCTTCCTTATTAATAACTAATGTGTTCAATTTTATTACTCCTTATTATTATTTTGCTATTTTTCTTTTTATTTGTCTTATTGTTCTAAATGCTTTTTCTGAAAAACGATATAATTTATAAGTAATTGGTTTAAATGGCATATAGATTTCTCCTATCCATTCAATAAGATCTGCACCAAATCCCTGTTTAAATCTATATAATCCATATTGCGGATGTGTTTTTTCAACATTTCCAACAACACCCCTAAAGTCATATATGTCATCATGTCTTGCAATTGCCATTTTTATCATTTCCCATTGAAGTAAATAATTTGGCATTAAGTTTCTATGTTCATTACTACTTGCACCATATAAATACCATGTTTTGTTTCCATAGAATATTGGTATAACACCTGATATTGGCTTATCTTCATAATATGCCATAAGAAGTTTCATATGATCTGGTCCTAAACAATCATACATTTTTTCAAAGTAAGATAATGGTCTGGTAATAAAGTTATCTCTTTCTCCTGTTGTTAGCATTATTTTATGAAAATCTTTTAAATCTTCTCTTTTTCCTTCTTTTATTACAACTCCCTTCTTTTGTGCTAAACGTACATTATATCTCCACTTTTGTTTAAATCCTGCTAAAATTTCTTCTTCTGTTTTATTCTTTATATTTAATTGCATTACAAACCTTGGTTGAATTTCATCTTTAAAATCTTTTGCATCATCTTTTATTTTATAACCTAAATTAGTAACAATATCTCTAAATGTTTTGTCACTTTTCAAAACGTCTGGTTCTATTCTTAAAACAATAGCATTATATTTTTTTGCTAGTTCTTTTGCTCCATCTGTTAATTGCTTCATTACTGCAATATCATGTATATCACATACTGGCCCTCTTGATGCATACATAATATTTCCAAAAATAGGCATTTTTCGAATCCATACACATAAAGAACCTATAATATTTCCATCTTCATTTTCTGCAAGTATGACTTCTGGCTTCCAATTTGGTTTCTTTACTTCTGCCCACTCTAATGATTGTTGAAAGTTACATCTTTCATTTTCTTCTAAAAATTTTTTATATTCTTTTTTTGATTCTTCACTATCTACAAATCTCATTACTTCTCCTTGTCCAATCGTCGATATTTAAAAAATAGGCTTTTTAAAATCTTCAATTTGTGTCTTTTTTATTATTTACAATACAAACGTATTTTACACTAAATTGCAAAAATTTACAAGTAATTTATATTTAAGTTTTAGTATTTTGTAGAAATAAAATTAAAACTTATATAAAACTAATAAATTTTGTATATTTTCGTTTTGTAGAAAACTATCCATCACTTATTTCTAACAATTTAAAAAGTACAAGAAGTATTTCAACAAATTAATTAACCTTAAAGATAGACAACGTTAGTTATAACATTTTACATTTATTTCCTAAAAATACCAAAATTACACACTACATAGATTATATATTCTAAAAAAATATTTAAATAATTAATTATTGTTAAAATTAATATGAGAAATCCTATTTTAGTGGGATTTCTCATATTTTTATTTATTCTCTTCTTTAAACCTTTTAAGCTAATCTTATATCCATTTGCCTCAAATCTCGAAATTAGTTTTTAAATCACATTTTAAAACTAATTTAATATAAATTTTTTTCAATACAAATATATTGTTGTATTTCTATAAAAGCATAAATTTTTACGAAGTTCCTTTAAAAATTTTTGTAAATTATTTTACAACTATATTAACTAATTTTTTAGGTACAACTATTTCTTTTACAATAGTTTTTCCATCTATTCTCATCTTTACATTTTCAATTTTTTTTGCCGTTTCTTTCATTTCCACTTCAGTATACGAAACTGGTACTTGTACTTTTCCTCTTAATACACCATTGACTTGTACTACCATTTCATATGTATCATTCTCTAATTTTGATTTATCGTATGTAGGCCATGATTCATATGCAATTGTTTCTTTATTATTAAACACTTCACTCCATATTTCTTCTGTAATATGTGGAACAATTGGATTCATTAATTTGATAAAATTTTTAGCATATTCCAAATTCCATGATTTTTCTTTATAAACTGCATTTACAAATATCATCATTTGTGAAATTGCAGTATTAAAATTTAATGTTTCATAATCATCCGTTACTTTTTTTACTGTTTGATTATATATTTTATCTAAATTTGGATTATCTTTAAATTCTCTTTTTTCTTCATGATATAATCTCCAAACACGATCCAAGAATTTTTTTATACCTCTAACTGCTTCATCATTCCATGGCTTGTCAGCCTCAAGTGGTCCCATAAACATTTCATACATTCTAAGTGTATCTGTTCCATATTGCTTTTCTATATCATCTGGATTTACCACATATTTTGGAAAACGTTTGCCCATTTTTATACCATTTGAGCCTAATATCATACCTTGATGAACAAGCTTCTTGAATGGTTCTTTAACACTAACCAACCCTTGATCAAATAAGAAATTATTCCACATTCTAGAATATAATAAATGTCCGACTGCATGTTCTGGACCTCCTATGTATAAATCTACTGGCATCCAATGTTCAATTAATTTTGGATCAGCAAACATTTTATCATTTTTAGGATCTAAATATCTTAGAAAATACCAACTTGATCCAGCAGAGCCTGGCATTGTAGATGTTTCTCTAACACCTTTCACTCCATTTATCTCAACACTTTTCCATTCAACAGCGTTCTCTAATGGTGCCTTGCCATTTTTTCCCTTATAATCATCCATCATTGGTAGTGTTAATGGTAACTCGCTATCTTTAAGTACTACATCTTTTCCATTCTCTAGATGAACAATTGGAATAGGCTCTCCCCAGAATCTTTGACGTGCAAAAATCCATTCTCTTATATGGTAATTATTTTTTCTTTTTCCACACCCCATTTTAACTAGTTTTTCTGTAATAGCCTTTTTGGCTTCTTCAACAACTAATCCTGTAAATTCTTCACTATTAATTAATTTGCAATTATTATTTAAATAATCTTTTTTTTCAAAAGCACATTCTTTAGTATCACGACCAGCTATTACTTGAATCATAGGCAAATTGTATTTTTGTGCATATTCAAAATCTCTTTGATCATGACTTGGAACCGCCATAACAGCCCCAGTACCATAAGTAGCTAAAACAAAATCTCCTAAAACTATTGGCACTTCTTTACCATTAACAGGATTAATTGCAAATATTCCTTCCAACTTAACACCACTTTTGATTTTATTAAGTTCTGTCCTGTCGAAATCTGATTTTTTTGCAGTTTTTTCTCGATATTTGACTACTTCATCCCAGTTTTTTATTCTATCTTTTAATTTATCCACTAATTCATTTTCAGGTGCCAACACCATAAATGTAATACCATATATAGTTTCTATACATGTAGTAAATATTGAAAATTTGCCACCATCTTTAATTTTAAATTCAACTTCTACACCTTCAGATTTTCCAATCCAATTTCTTTGCATCTCTTTTGTAGATTCTGGCCAATCAAGTTCATTTAATCCATTTAATAGTTTTTCAGCATATGCAGGCATATCTATAATCCATTGTTTCATATTTTTACGTACTACAGGATATCCTCCTCTTTCACTCTTACCATCTATAACTTCGTCATTCGCCAAAACAGTACCTAATTCTTCACACCAATTAACTGGCATATCTATTTGTTTAGCCAATCCAGCCTCATATAGTTTTTTGAATATCCATTGAGTCCATTTATAATAGCTAGGATCACTAGTAGATATTACTCTATCCCAATCATATGAAAATCCTAATCTTTCTAATTGACCTTGGAATGTTTTGATATTTTTTTGTGTAAATTCAGCAGGATGATTTCCTGTTTGTATTGCATATTGTTCAGCAGGAAGACCAAAAGAATCATATCCAATTGGATGCAGAACATTATATCCTTGCATTCTCTTCATACGTGATATTATATCTGTTGCAGTATAACCTTCAGGGTGCCCTGCATGAAGCCCCACACCAGATGGATATGGGAACATATCAAGTGCATAATATTTAGGTTTTGAAAAATCCCATATATTAACTTTAAATGTATTGTTTTCTTTCCAATAATTCTGCCACTTTTTTTCTATTTCTGTAAAATTATACATTTTATATCTCTCCTTTTATTATTTGGTAGTGTAAACTAATTTTATATTATATTTAGTTACACGCCTGTATTTTCAAGGTTTATATCATTTTTTACAATAAAAAATGATTCCCCCTTTTTTTATGGTATAATTGTTACAATGAATAACCAATAATTACCATAAAGGAATGGTGTATCATGTATACAATTATACCTCTATTACTAGCTCATATTCAAGAGCTAAATAAACAAATTTTATTTTTATTCAAATTTATTGTTAAAAATATACCTTTAAACTTAGAAAAATCTAAAGATGATTCTTTGTTTTCTCCTAAATACAATAAATTAAAAGTTGATAAATTGCCTTTGATTAAAGTTCCTGAAAAGAAAGATTACAAGCAACTTTTAAATCAATATCTTAAAGAACATGATAAGCCTTTGAAACCTATATTAAATCTCGTGGTAAAAATCCTGTTCCTAATGATGCTCACTGGCTTATTACAACTTTTTAAGACCACATTCTTACACCTACTGGAAACCATTAAATGAAGTGCCAGAACTAGAAAAAGCTGAACTTATGCCTGCTAAATGGCAAATATTAATTGAACTTTCTCAGCAATTAATCATCAAACAACAAGAAACTTAATTTACTGTAACTTCATACTTTACCTTACTTCGGCTTAACCAACTTAAAATGCATTTACACCTTGCAAGTGACCACTTGACAAAGCATTTACAAATATCGTTAAAATTGTTTAGTCTGAAGTATTATTTATCATGCTTTTTTTGTATATTTTTAACTTTTCAATGTGCTTTTACTTTAAATATTATATCATGTTTGAAGTGGATACTTTTGTTACTTTGCTCAACGCCATAAGCTTTCTGGTACCACGGGTATAACCTGTGGTTTACCACTAAAGTTAATAAAAATAAGCCAACTAAGTCGACTTTTACTGGAGCAGTTAAGCAACAGCTTACGAACTATAACACTCTCTTTCTAAAAACATTATATATGAAATCTTCTTAAAATTCAATGGGAGTATGGAGAATTTTGTTATTTTATAGTATAATAAGTTTAAATTTAAGCCAATTATTAAAGGAGATATTTAATGAACGAAATAAAAGAATACAATGACTTATCAATAAATAAATATGGTACAATTGGTTCGCTAATGAATGGATATTTAGATTCTTATTTAAATAGAGATGAAATTGAAGTTATTAATAAAAATATAGACATTCTAAATAAGAAACTGGAAGATTTTAATATATTTAAGTATAAGATTATAAATAGATATAAAATTAGAAATTTAATTGTGAAAGTTCTTTCAGAAGAAAAAGACGATTTTATAGAAATTGCTGTAGATTTATTAAATTTGTCAGAAGACAATTTTGAAAATATTATAGATGGATTTATGAAACTAACAAAAAATGATATTGATGTATTATACTATAATCTTTGGAAAAAACGTGGAGTAGATTACGCAATAAAAATAAAAGGAAATTTGACTGATAAAGACGAAATTGAAAGAGCACTAAAACAAATAGAATTTGATGGCAAATATGCCATTAGTTCATCCTACTTACAATGAAAACATTTATAACATATATTTAGATGAGATATTTACTAATGCATCATATCGAGATGATTGGAATAAATTCTTAGAAGATATAGAAAATAGTTAAGGGAGAATAATAAAAATGAGTAAATATTATGACAATATTAGCAAAGAAATAAAAGATTATTTTGAAATTTTAGAGCCAAATTTCCCAGAATGGTTAAATGAATATATAGATACAAAAGAATTATTATCACAGCAATATATTAGTGTTACTTGTGGCACTATTTATTCAGACTTATTTGAAAGCGATTTTTTCTTTTCAAGTCTAGACCATTCTGTTGCAGTTGCTTTAATTGTTTGGCATTTTACACATGATAAAAAACAAACTTTATCTGGATTATTTCACGATATAGCAACACCTGCATTTAAGCATTGTATAGATTTTCTTAATGGAGATTATATGACTCAAGAATCAACAGAAGATTTGACAACAGAAATAATAAAAAATTCAAAAGAAATTATGACCTTATTAAAAAGAGATAATATTAAAATATCAGAAATAGATAATTATCATTTATATCCTATTGCTGATAATGATACACCTAAATTATCTGCTGATAGATTAGAATATTCACTATCAAATGCTTTATTTACTTATAGATTATTAGATTCAGAAATCATTAAAGAAATATATGATGATATTGAAATACAAACTAACGAAGAAAAAGAAATTGAATTAGGATTTAAAACTAAAAAAATTGCTAGAAACTTTGTTAAGGTTACGAGCCGATTATCCGTTATATATCGTGAAGATAGAACTAGATATTCTATGCAATTAATTTCTGATATTCTAAAAAAATTAAGTGATGAAAACAAAATTTCTAAAAAGGATTTATATGAATTAAAAGAAAGTGAAGTAATAGATATTATAGAATCTTCTAAATATAATGATATTTTTAATATTTGGAGAAATGCTAAAAAAGTAAAAACATCAAAAGAAGAATCTCAAAATGTTTATTATGTACATCATGGAGCAAAGATTAGATATATTGATCCACTATTTAATGGTGAAAGGATTTCAAAGTGTTGTAAAATTGCTAACAAAATGATAGAAAATAATTTATCTTACGATATGAATAATTATGTATATTTAGATTTTAATTTCTGATAATAAAGGGTATGGGAATTCCCATACTAGAATTTATGCGGGAGTATAAATTCAGTGCTGGCTAGACAAAAACTTTATTCAAAAATCAAGAAAAATATAAAAAGAGGATTAAATTATTTTGATAATTTTTTCCTCTTTCTTCGATAAAATAAAAACTCACAAACAATTAAGTCCGTAAGCTATATTCAAATGGAGCAGGTAGTGGGAATCGAACCCACGTCATCAGCTTGGAAGGCTGAGGTTCTACCATTGAACTACACCTGCATTAATATAAAATTATAATTGTCAGGATTTGGAGCAGGTAGTGGGAATCGAACCCACGTCATCAGCTTGGAAGGCTGAGGTTCTACCATTGAACTACACCTGCAAAGTTTTCCTCCTGACAATTATAGATTATAAATGTTTTTTACTATTTTGTCAATAGTAATATCAAAAATTTTTTATTTTTATTTTACAAATATAAAAATTATTCCAACTATAATAGCTACTATTCCACCAACCAATGAAAACATTGCATTCTGGTTTGATTTATTAATTAAGTCTTCTTCTGACTTTGTTGTTACAATAAAAGGTTTCTTCTTATCTTCTGGTTTGCCAATATGTATAGTATCCCCAACTCTAAAAGCTTCTCCTATTACATATAAATTTTGATTTTCTTCTATAGTTTCCTCTGTCATTTTAAATCCTAATGTTTCTGCCCCAAATCTATTAACTGAGAATGAATTAAAATATCTGTAATTACTCAAATTATTCTTTGGTTCAAATCTATCAAATGTCTTTGGTATATCTAAATCACAGTCTACTCCATTTATCTCTAAAACAACATTTTCTTCTGAACTGTCATCTTTCATATATATATCTTGACTAGATTTTTCTTCAGATATTGTATTTTCATGTTTATTTATTCTTGTTTTCAAATTTCCTTCACTATCTCTATACTGTTCTCTTTCTTCAGTAACTTGGGCTAGTTTTGATTTACAATATGCAACTTTTCTATTTGAAAAAGGTGTCTCTATTAAATTGTTAGCAACGATTTTTCCTTTTAATTCTACAAATTCTCTATATTGATCCCCTACTCCAGTAGAATCCATTTGAGTAAACATATCTCTTAACTCTGAAATATTTTTTGTTTGTAAATATTTTATTTCTGTAACATGTGCTTGAATTTTTGGTCTAATATAAAATATTGTTGCCAATCCTCCAACAATTAAGATTATCGCTATTATTATGCTCATTTTGTTCCTCCTAGTTATTGTTATTCATTTCATTTTTTAATTTTTCTAATTCTGCATTTATACTATTTTCTTTATCCATTTGTGCAAATGGATCTGATTCGCTTTCTTGGATTCCTGATACCTCAGAAAATGCATCTGCTTGTGATTCTTTTTGTGAAATTTTTTCTTCCATTTTATCCATTTTAGCAAAAGCACTTTTACTATCCATTCCACCTAATGTTTTTGCCATTTGAGATTTTGCATCAGCCATTCTACTTCTTGCTACAAGCATAGCTTGTTTACTTCTTGCTTCTTCTAATTTTTGTTTTAATACATCTACTTGTGTTTTTATTTCATTTACTTGTGCTTCCATTGAGTTTACCATTTCTTGATATTGTGCAACCATTTTATCTTGTTTTACTTTGTTTTCTAATGCTTGTCTTGCTAAGTCTTCATTTCCTTGCTCCAAACATGTTTTAGCTTTAGCTTGCCACATATTAGATTGTTCCTGAGCTGTTGCTAATTGTTTTTTTACTTGATTACAACTTCCCATTGCTGTTCCTAACCCTTGTGTAGCCTTTCTTAATTGATCTTCCATATCAATTATAATTTGTTTTACCATTTTTTCTGGATTTTCTGCCTTATCAATTAAATCATTGATATTTGCCTTTACTAAATCACTAATCCTTTCAAATATTGCCATTTTAAATTCCTCCATTTTTTCTTTTAATTTCTCTTTTTAAATAAAGTTTTTAATAATAATCCTGTCCCTGCTGCTACCATTCCAAAAATTAATATATAATCAAACATTGAAGTAGTAACAAAATTAATTCTGATACTCATAATAATAGAAACAATAATGAATACCACGCTTAACACTATTAGTATTTTAGCTGCAATAGATTTATTATTAATAAAATACCATATAATACCAATAATAAGTGGTATAGTTACAGTTCCAGAAGATAAATCAAATCCTCCTATTTGCCATACATACCAACTACTATGTACCATCACTCTTTTACTTAACATAAATAATCCAGCACCTAATAACACAATTCCAATAAAAAATTGTAATAGATCATTTCCTCCCGAATCTTTTTCTTCTTGTTTTGGCATTTTTATCTCATTTAATTCTCCTGATGTATTTTTTTCATTTTTATTCAAATTCAATTTCACCTCCTTAATTGTATTCTAAAACTACCACTTTTATTATATAATATTAATCACTTTCTTACAACCTTGTAATCAAAATGTAATATTATCCACGATGTTTCTTTGCTGCATCAACTAATCCCACAAATAATGGTGCTGGCTTATTTGGCCTAGATTTTAATTCTGGGTGAAATTGTCCTGCTATAAAATATGGATGTTCTTTTTGATCTATCTCTACAATTTCTACTAACAAACCATCTGGTGAAGTTCCTGAAACTTTTAATCCAGATTTTTCTAATATTTTTCTATAATCATTATTATATTCATATCTATGTCTATGTCTTTCAGAAATTTCTTTTTTTCCATATAACTTATATGCTAAACTTTCTTCTTTTAACAAACATGGATAAGCTCCCAAACGCATTGTTCCACCTTTTTTATCAATACCTTTTTGTTCTTCCATAATATGTATCACTGGGTTTTTAGTGGTTTCATCAAATTCAGCAGAATTAACGTCTTCTAGTTTTAACACATTTTTTGCAAATTCCACTACTGCCATTTGCATTCCTAGACAAATTCCCAAGAATGGAATTTTATTTTCTCTAGCATATTTAATAGTCTCTATTTTTCCTTCAATTCCTCTATTTCCAAAACCACCTGGCACAACAATTCCATTATATCCAGAAAGTGTATCTTTTGCATTTTCTTTTGTTATTTTTTCAGAATCTACTAAATCAATTTTTACTTTTACATGATTAGCAAAACCCGCATGATATAAACTTTCAATAACTGAAATATATGAATCTTCTAGTTTTATATATTTTCCTACTATTGCTATTTTTACTATATCGTTTTCATCTATTTTTCTTATATCTTCTATCATTTTCTCCCATTTAGAATTATCAGGAATATATCTTTCTAATTTCAAATAATTACAAACTTCTCTTGCTAATCCCTCTTCTTCTAGCATTAATGGAACAGCATACAAGCTATCTGCTGTCTTATTTTGAATAACACTTGTTTTTCTTACGTTGCAAAATAATGATAATTTTTCTCTAATGCTTTCTGGTATATCTGTTTCTGTTCTACAAACTAATATATTAGGCTTAATTCCCAAACTCTGTAATTCTTTTACAGAATGTTGTGTTGGCTTTGACTTTATTTCATTTGATCCAAATATATATGGCAATAAAGTAACATGAATATAAAGAACATCTTCTGGATTTTTTTCTAGTCCTACTTGTCTAATTGCCTCTATAATAGATAAACCTTCTATATCTCCTACTGTTCCGCCTATTTCTGTTATTACAATATCTGTGTCTGTATTTTCAAATCCATATATTTTTTCCTTAATTTCATTTGTTATATGTGGAATTACTTGTACTGTTTTTCCTAAATATTCTCCTTTTCTTTCTTTTTCAATAACATTAGAATATATTTTTCCCATTGTAACACTTGAATTTTGGGTTAAATTCTCATTTATAAATCTTTCATAATGACCTAAATCTAAATCTGTTTCTGCTCCATCATCTGTAACAAAAACTTCTCCATGTTCATATGGATTCATTGTCCCTGGATCTACATTGATATATGGATCAAATTTTTGTATAGTTACCTTATATCCTCTATTTTTTAATAATCTTCCTAGAGATGCTGCTGTAATTCCCTTTCCTAATCCTGATACAACTCCACCTGTTACAAATATGTATTTTGTATTCATTCTCTTCCTCCTATTTTTTCCTAATATATAAAAAAAGATTAAAAAAATGACCTATAAATTTGGTTTTTTTTTAATCTATTATTAGTTTACCACTTATATATATAAATTACAAGTATTACTACTAATTAAATTAATATTTATTAAGTGCTATTATTTCTATTTAAAAATAGCACTTAATCTCAATACCTTATTTTTTTATTGATAATATTTTGTATTTCATAATTCCTGCAGGTGCATTAACTTCTACAACATGATTTTTTCTTGCTCCAAGTAATGCTGCTCCTAAAGGTGATTCATTTGATATCTTATTTTCTGCTAAATTAACTTCTGTTGAACCAACAATTGTATATTCAATTTTTTCATCAAATTCCATATCTAACACTTTTACAATATTTCCAACTTGAACTGTTTCTGTATCAATATCTTTTTCATCTATAATTTTTGCATGTCTTATTTTATTTTCTAATTCTGCAATTTTTACTTCATTTTCAGCTTGTGCTGTTTTTGCTTCATCATATTCAGAGTTCTCTGATAAATCTCCAAATCCTAATGCAACTTTTATTCTATCAGCTATTTCAGCTCTTTTTTCTGTTCTTAAATAATTTAATTCTTTTTCTAAGTTATCAAATCCTTCTTGTGTTAATATAACTTCTTTTTCTTCCATGTTATTATCTCCTTTCGGTTAAAAAATCTTTTAATATATTACGGCAAAAACTAAAATTTGTCAAGCAAATTCACATTAAATTTTAGTCTTTCATCAATTTTTTAGCACCTTTCATATAATCTAGTCCTGAAAAAATTGTTGCTATTGTTTGAATAATCATCATACCTGTTACTATTATATTTAAAATTAAATCTCCACCTTGTAATGTTCCTGAAAAGCATTCTCCAAATGGATTCAAATCAACAAAAGCTAAAATAATTGCTATCATCTGAGTAACTGTTTTTAATTTTCCCCATTTTGAAGCAGCTATCACCTTTCCGCCTTTTTCAACTGCAACTAACCTATATCCTGAAACCATAAATTCTCTAGTTAAAACAATTATTGGAATCCATGCTGGCAATTTAGTCATTTCTACTAACATAGTCATAGCAGCTAAAACTAGTATTTTATCTGCTAATGGATCTAAAAATTTTCCAAAAGTTGTTATTTGATTGTTTTTTCTAGCTAAATATCCATCTAATTTGTCTGTTATAGATGCTAATATAAAAATTAAATCTATAATAATCCATGAAATTGGTATTCCTGAAATAGTTCCTGTAATTCCTAAAAAAGGTATTATTACCATAATTGGTACTAATATTATTCGAAATATTGTTAGTTTATTTGGTAAGTTCATTTTTTCTCCTTTCGCCCTTATACTTTTATTTCTTAATTATTCTATACATTATTTAGCCATCTCAATTGCTTTTTGCAATTGTGTATCATCTTTTTCCTCTACTTTTAAAACATTCTTTACACTATCTGGCAATTTTACTTCTTCATCTGGTTCAATTCCAACTTTATTTATTTTTGTTCTATTTGGTGTCAAATATTCTTCTGATGTTATTTTTAATCCACTACCATCTGGCAATGTTAATAATTGTTGAATTACTCCTTTTCCATATGTTTTTGTTCCTACTATTTTTGCTTTTCCATGGTCTTTTAAAGCTCCTGCTAATATTTCTGATGAACTAGCTGTATTTTCATTTGTTAATAAAATTATTGGCATATCTATAATAGGGTCCTTTTCTGCTTTTTCTACTTTCTCTTTGTTGTTTTTATCTACTTCATATAATATAACATCATCTTTGTTTAATATATAATCTGCTATCTGCAATGCTTCGTCAACAATTCCTCCACCATTGTTTCTTAAATCTATAATTAATGACTTAATTCCTTGTTTTTGTAATTCCTCAAATTTAGCTTTAAATTCATCTGCAGTTCCTTCATCAAAAGAAGAGAACTCTATGTATCCTATATTATTTTGTAACACTTTACCTTCTACTGGATTTACTTTTATGCTTTCTCTTTTCAATTCAAACTCTTTAGTTTCTGTACCTCTTAAAATTTCCATTTTTACAGTTGTTCCTGCTTCTCCTTTTATTTTATTAGAAGCTACTGACATGTCCTCTGCTGTATAAGATACACCATCTACTGAGATTATCAAATCTCCTGGTAAAATTCCTGCCTTTTCTGCTGGACTTCCTTTAATTGGTGATAATACCATTATTTTATTAGACTCTGTATTTTTTACCATATAAATACCAATTCCAACAAAATTTCCAGTTGCATCTGCCATATAATCGTCCATATCTTCTTTGGAAATATATTCAGTATAAGGATCATCTAAGCCTTCAATATAGCCTTTTATAGCTCCTTCTTTTAATTTTTCTTCGTCTATATCTCCTAAAAAATATTTGTCAATTAATCTTCTATATTTGCTTAACTCACTTGTTATATCTCCATTATTTTCTGAAGAAACAACTAACTGTTTTCCAAAATTACTGTTAGTAAAATATTGATACATTCCTATTGATGTTACTAAAAAAGTTATAAATGCAACTAGCACTATAAGCATTATAATTTTATAAGCTCTAAATCTTTTCTTTTCTCCCATTTATTTCCTCCAAATTTATAAACTAACTGGGCGGAATTTTTCCGCCCATATAACTTTATTATATGTACTTTATTATTTTTAATTACTATGGTAAATAATTACGCGGATCCACTCTATTAGAATAAGTTCCTGGACTTGTTCTAACCTCAAAATGCAAATGTGGTCCTGTTGAATTTCCTGTAGATCCTACATTCATAATTTGTTGTCCTTTTTTTACTGTTTGACCAGCTGAAACCTTTCTAGATCCATCTTGTCCATGTGCATATAAAGTATATAAACCATTATAATGTGCAATAATAATATAATTTCCATAACTTCCATTTAATCTTGTAGATGTTACTACATATCCATCTGCTACCGCATATACTGGAGCGCCATTAATTCCTGCTGCACCAAAATCCACAGCGCCATGATATTGACCACTAGAATAATACATTCCTGTTGTGATATAACTATTTACTGGTTTTATAAAACCTGATGAACTTGTTGTACTTCCACTTCCAGAAGAACCACTTCCACTTCCACTATTACCACCAGATTGTTGTTGTCTTTTTGCATCCTCTTGTGCCTTCTTTATTGCTGCTTGAGCTGCTTTTATTTGACCATCTATAGATTTATTTGCTTGGTTTAATTCATCTATTTGTTCTTGTAATTTCTTTTCATCTTCTGATAATTGAGCAACTTGTTTATTTTTTTCATCTTTAGCAGTTTTCAATTGAATAGACACACTTTGTTTACTTGCTTTTGATGTATTTAATTCATTTTTACTATTTTCCAAATCTATTTTAGCTTTTTCTATTTCTTCTTTTTGTTTTTGTATTTTATCTAGTAATTCTGTATCATTTGTAGTCAATTCTGTTACTAAATAATAATTAGAAATTAAATCTGTAAGGCTGTTTGAAGATAATATAAAATCCAAATAAGAAGTTTCTCCCGCTTCTTGGATTGCCACAAGTCTTGAATTCAATAATTCCTGTTGTTTAGTATAATCTTCCTGTGCTTTATTTAATTTTTCTTGTGATTCTTGAATTTTATTATTTAATTCTTCTATTTTTGTATTTAATTCATCAATTTGCGTTTCATAATCTGAGATTTGAGTATCTAGCTTTTCTACTTCTTGCACTGTTTTATTTTTTTCAGCTGTTACCTCATCTTTTTTCTCCTTTGTTTCATCAATTTTATCTTGGTTTTGTTCTTTTTTATTATTTAATTGATTAATATTAGATGTTGCAAAAACTGTACCTTGTAACACTACAATCCCTATAATTATCATCCCTAATATTTTTAAACTTAATTTTTTCATAAGTTCCTCCTATTTTTATTTTTTGTATATCTCTTTTTTAATTTTGTACTGTATTTTGTGTTTCATTTGTATTCGAATCTTGTTCTTCTTGTTCTGTTTTTGTTCCTGGTATCAAACCATTAGTAATATATGGCATTGGATCTGTAACAACTCCATTTAGTCTTACTTCAAAATGTGCATGTGGTCCTGTTGAATAACCTGTAGAGCCAACCTTTAATATAGATTCTCCTCTTTTTACAACTTGTCCTACTTGTACTAAAATTTCTGATCCATGTGCATATAATGTAGATACTCCTCCTCCATGATCAATTATAACCATATTTCCATAAGCACTATTATATCCAGCTTTCGTTACAATTCCATCATTCGCTGCAATAAAATTAGCTCCTAAAGGTGCACTAATATCAACACCTGTATGTAATTTATATACTCCAGTAATAGGATGAGTCCTCATTCCATATTTAGAACTTATTCTTGTATATCCTGGAACTGGCCAAGCTAATTCACCACCTATATATTGTGTATCTATACCATCTCTTGCAATAGCAAGTATTTCAGCATTTATTTCAGCAAATCTAGTATTATACTCATCTATTTTTTCTTGAATTGATTTTTCTTGATCTGACAATTTAGAAATATAATTTTCCCTTACTGTTTTTGTATTTTCTAATATTTTTGCTGTTTTTGTTTGATTTACTTTTATATTGCCTAGTTGTTCTCTATCTTTTTCCAATTTATTTTTAGCTAGTTCAATTTCTTCCTTTTTTCCTTGCATATCTTCTAATAACTCTGTATCTTTTGTTGCTAATTCTGTAATTAGGAAATAATTGGATAAAAAGTCTGAAATATTTTTAGAGCTTAAAATAACATCTAAATATTGAGTATCACTTGATTCATAAACTGCAATTAGTCTATTATCTAATAACTCTTTTTGTTTTTTATAATTTTCCTCTGCTTCTTTTAGTTTAGCTTCGACTTCATCCATTGAAGTTTGCAAATCTGCAATTTTAGTGTTTAACTCATCTAATTCTTGTTGTGAAGTAGATATTTTTTCATCCAATTTTTGAACTTGTTGTAAATTTTCTGACAACTCACTTTGTACTCCATCTAGTTGTTCATTTGCGTCATTTAACTGATTTTGTAATTCTTCTCTTTGTGTTTGTAAATCTGTTGCTGTATCTTCTGCGTGTACATATGGAAATACGCAAAAACTACAGATTGCAAAAGCTAAAACAATACATAAAATTTTACGCATGTTTTCTCCTTTATACTTTTAAATATTTTCTCATAGAAATAACACTTCCTAGAGCTCCTATTCCTATTCCTAATAGCATATATACAAATATGATAGAATTAAACATATCTGCAAAACTAATTAGACTCATGTTAATCACTTGCATAAATTGTGAATTTACTAACTGTTCTGCTAAGAAGCTATAAGCCACACCAACAATAACAATAGAAATTATACTTGCAAATATTCCAATAATCATACCTTCAACAATAAATGGCCATCTAATAAATCCATTTGTCGCTCCAACATATTTCATAATTGAAATTTCTTTTCTTCTCGCATGAACTGTAAGTTTTATAGTATTAGCTATAATAAATATAGATATTACTATCAATAACATTAAGATTACTCCTGTTACTATCTTTATTCCATTTGCCAAATTAATCAAAGTTGTTACTGTTTCATCTTTACTTGTTATTTTCTTTACTTGGTCAAAAGTTAAAATTTGATCTTGAACAGTTTTACTTTGGTTTAAATCAGTAAGAGTTACTACATATGAAGCAGTAAATATATTATTTTCTCCTTCGTATCCTTCTAACAAATCTTTTTTATCTCCAAATTTTTCTTTCATCTGATCTAGTGCCTTTTCCTTAGAAACATATTCAATAGTACTAACTCCTTCTATTTTTCTGATTTTCTCTCCTAATTCTTCTATTTGTTCTTGTGTTGCTTCATTTTTGATAAAAACTTGTATTCCTTGTGCCGATTCAATTTCTTTTACAAAGTGATTAATATTTTCTCCAAGTATTAAAAATATTCCAAATATAATCATAGTAGCACACATAATCATAAGTGATGCACCAGTTGATTTTTTATTTTTAAATACGTTACTAAATCCTTCCCCTATTAAATATCCTAATCTGTTATATTTCACAATCATACCCACCTTTTTTATCATCTCTAATTATTTCGCCCTTACGAATATGTATAACTCTTTTTTTCATTTTGTCAACAATATCTTTTGCATGTGTAGCAACTACTACAGTTGTTCCTCTCATGTTAATATCATTTAACAAATTCATAATATCCCATGCAGTTTCTGGGTCTAAGTTTCCTGTAGGTTCATCTGCAATTAACATAGATGGATTGTTTACCAATGCTCTTGCCAAAGCCACTCTTTGTTGTTCTCCTCCAGATAATTCATTTGGGTACATTTTTGCTTTTCCACTTAAACCTACTAATGAAAGTACCATAGGTACTTGCCTTCTTATATGTCTTGGTGTAGCTCTTACAATATACATAGCATATGCAACATTGTCATATACTGTTTTATCTGGTAAAAGCCTAAAATCTTGGAATACTACCCCCATACTTCTTCTTAAATATGGAATTCTATTTGGTTTCAAAAATGTTGTGTCTTTTCCATTAATAATAATATTTCCTGAAGTTGGTTCTTCTTCCTTTAAAATAAGCTTTATTAGTGTTGATTTTCCACTTCCTGAAGAACCTACTAGAAAGGCAAATTCTCCTTTATCTATAACAAAATTAGCGTTTTTTACAGCTTTTGTCCCTGTATCATACGTTTTTGTCACATTTCTAAATTCTATCATTTTTTGTACTCCTTACATTACGTTTTTCTATCTATTTATACATATACTTTTTTATTCTATCTAATAATAACAATAAACTTGTTTTTTTGCAATAGTTTTAAAGTAAAAAATGCTAGAAATTTGTCCCATTGTAAAAGCATTTTTCTACAGTAAGAAAAAGAAGAACCTAATCTTCTTTTTAAAGTTTTAGTCTCTTCTATTTTTATAAACTTTCTTGGTGTACATGTCTTACATCTATTCAAAATTTTTTTACAATATCTTTTGCTGTAATTTCAAAGTATTCCATCAATTCTTCTGCTTTTCCAGATTTACCAAATGTATCTTTAATTCCCATTCTATCCAATCTTACCGGATATTCTTCTGTTAAAACTTCACTAATTGCGCTTCCAAGTCCACCTATTACGCTATGATCCTCTATTGATATTAATTTTTCAGTTTCCTTTGCACATTTTACAATCATCTCTTTATCAATTGGCTTTATTGTATGAATATCAACAACTCTTACTTCAATATTTTGTTTTTTTAGTTCTTCTTGAGCTTTAATAGCTTGTTCTACTGTAACACCTGTCGCAAATATTGTTCCATCAGTACCTTCTCCTATTTGAACAGCTTTACCTATTTCAAATTTCTGATTTTCATTATAAATCTGACTTGTTTTCATTCTTGATAATCGTAAATATACTGGTCCATTTATTTTTGAAATCTCCTTCACTGCCCATTTAGTTTGAATATCATCCGAAGTTGACATTACAATCATATTTGGCAAAGTCCTCATCATTGAAATATCTTCCAACATTTGATGGGTAGCTCCATCTTCTCCTACTGTAATTCCTGCATGAGTTGCACAAATTTTCACATTTAAATTTGGATAACAAATACTATTTCTTATTTGATCATAAGCTCTCCCAGCTGCAAAAACTGCAAATGTGCTTGCATAAGGGATTTTTCTACAAGTTGCAAGTCCTGCAGCAGTTCCCATCATATTAGCTTCTGCTATTCCTATATCAAAAAAACGCTCTGGCAATTCTTTAGCAAATATATTTGTTTTTGTTGCACTTGATAAATCTGCATCTAATACAACCACATCCGCATTTTCTTTTCCGACTTCTAGCAAAGCCTCTCCATAACTTTGACGTGTTGCTTTTTTCTCCTTTTCCATATTTCATTCTCCTTTCAAAAATTTCTTTTTTCTTTATTTTTTCAACATAATTCTACATAATATATGAGACACTTGAGACCTGTCCCCTATGTTTCAAGTTCTTTCATTGCTTGTATATATTGTTCTTCATTTGGTGCTTTGCCATGCCATCCTACTTGATTTTCCATAAATGATATGCCTTTTCCCTTTATTGTTTTTGCAATAATACATGTAGGTTTTTCTTTGATATTTCTTGCAACATCAAATGCTTTAATTATTTCTTCTATATCATGACCATTAATGTTAATTATTTGGAATCCAAAACTTCTAAATTTTTCTTCAATTGGATATGAACTCATAACTTCTTCTATTGTTCCATCTATTTGTAAATTGTTATTATCAACTATTACACATAAATTATCTAATTTATATTTATTTGATGCCATCGCAGCTTCCCATATTTGTCCTTCTTCTATTTCTCCATCTCCTAATACACAATAAACTCTATAGTCCTTTTTATTTAGTTTTCCTGCTATTGCCATTCCATTTGCTACAGATAGTCCTTGTCCTAAAGAACCTGTTGTCATATCTACTCCTGGTACTTTATTCATATCTGGATGTCCTTGTAATCTACTATTAATATTCCTAAATTTTTTTAATTCTTCTTTATCAAAAAATCCTCTATTAGCTAAACAACTATATAATGCTGGTGAACAATGTCCTTTTGATAATATCATTCTATCTCTATCTTCCCATTTTGGATTTTTTTCATCTATGTTTAATTCATTAAAATATAGTACTGTTAAAATATCTGCTATTGAAAGTGAACCTCCTGGATGTCCTGAATTAGCACTATATACTTGTTCTATTATTCCTTTTCTAATTGTTCTAGCCATATTTTTTAATTCTTCTATATCTGTTATTTTCACAAAAATCACTCTCCTTTATTATAAACTTAATATAACACAACTTTGTGTTTTTTACTATATTAATAAAAATTTTTTATTTTTTTATACAAAATAGTATTGCAGTTTATATTCTTATAATTCTTAACTAGTGAGGAACTTAGTTACTGGAGGTGTATTATATTTTTATAATTTTATCTGTTTGATTGGAGAGAAAAATAGAAAATTTTATATAAAAAAATAAGTAATGTTCACGGGAAAATTTATATATGTGTATGGTTTTATAATTTTTTCAACTTCAATACACAACATAAAAATTTCTAAAATAAATTAATGGCACCCTTTCACTTAGTCCGAGCTAAAGCTCGACGCGAACATTTTCCATTAATTTATTTAAGAAATTCTAATATTGCTCCAATCATATTTAAAAATTATAAAACCATACACATATATAAATTTTAGCCTGAGTGAAAAATCCTTGTTTTTTTATATTAGATTTTCTTTTTGAACGTAATGAAAAGGATAAAATTATAAAAATATAATACACCTCCAGTAACCAAGTTCCACACCAATTAAAAATTATAAAGTCATATTTCAAAATAGTAGTTTTGTTATATTTTACTTTATGCTATAATATGATTAATTAGGACAGGTACAAATTATTAAATAGAAAGGTTGATTTTATGCTAAATTATATTGAAAATTTAAAAGAAGAAATTATAAAAAACACACAAGAACTAATTCGAATTCCAAGTGTTGGATCCACTTCAAACAATATCAATATGCCTTTTGGAGAAAACGCTAACAAAGCCTTAGAATATGTTTTAAACCTCGGTAAAAATTTAGGATTCAAAGTAAAAAACCTAGATGGTTATTGTGGTTACATAGAATTTGGAGAAGGTGAAGAACTTCTAGGCATAATCGGACATTTGGATGTTGTTCCTGAAGGAGAAGGTTGGACATTTCCCCCTTTTAGTGCAACAATTCATGGCAATAAAATATTTGGTAGAGGAGCCATTGATGATAAAGGACCTGTTATTAGTTCTTTATATGCTATGAAAGCTGTTATGGAAAATTGTCACGTACAAAAAAGAGTTAGACTAATTTTAGGATTAAACGAAGAAAAAAATTGGAACTGTATAAAACATTATAAAAAAGTAGAAGAATCCCCTACTTTAAGCTTCAGTCCTGATGCAGATTTTCCTTGTATATATGCAGAAAAATCTATTTTAAATTGTTATATAAATATGCCATATTCAAATTCAGAATATGCACCAATTACTATTAAAGAAGTCAATTGTAATAATAACGCTCTAAATGTTGTTCCTAAATCTTGCACTATTGTACTTAAAATTAATGACAAAAATATACCTATATCAAAAATAATCACAACTTCACAAGAAGTCATAAAAAACTTCAATTTTGAAATTGAAGTTTATCAATTAAATGATGTAGAATTAAAACTTATATCACATGGAATCCAAGCCCATGGTGCTCACCCTGACTTAGGAATAAATTCTATTTCTAGATTAATCTTAGTAGTAAATGAAATTTTTAAACAATATAATACAAAAATTGAACTATTTGACTTTTTTCAAAAATATATAAATACAGAATACAATGGAAAATCTCTTGGTATTAATTTCGAAGATGAATCTGGAAAACTTACTTTAAATATTGGTAATTTATCTTTAGAAAATTCTATTTTAAAATTTGGAATGAATATAAGAATACCTATTAATACCCAAATAGATATAGTTAGTGAAGCTTTTATTAAATATTGTAACATTTACCCTAATCTAACTTTTACTAATGTACATTCTCAACAAGCTTTATATATTCCAAAAGATACTCCACTAGTGCAAACTCTTTGTAAAATTTTTAATGAAGTAACCCATTCATCTGCCGAACCAATTGCAATTGGTGGTGCGACTTATGCCAGAGCTTTTAAAAATTGTGTATCTTTTGGCCCAAATTTTCCAGGTCAACAAGATATGTGTCATCAAACAGATGAATTTATAGATATTAATAATTTAATGTTATCTTGTAAAATTTATGCTAAAGCTATTGAAGAATTAAGTTCTAAAAAATTTTAATATTTATAAAAAAATAAAACCCCGCCTTAGCCGTTAGATGTCTAAATTTTTAAGGACCTGCTCCTAAAAACAGGTGGGTGCCTACCTAAATATTCATGGGCTTCTCACTATAAAATGTGAGCTTGCACGCCATATTTGAGAGATTCGGCCCCTCTTATCGTGTGTTGGTTCTAAAAATTTAAGTCTATCGTACTATGCAGGGAAAATTATTTACTTTTATTTAATTATTACTTAATTTCTTAAGTTATTTATATTTTAGCATACCTCTATATAGTTTACAAATGAAAATTCTTCCTTAAATACTTCTTCTTTATACTTTATATTATATTATCTTTAATTTTCAAATTCATTCTCTTTATTTTGCATTCTTTTATTATTTGATTTTATTTATTAAATATGCTAAAATAAATTAACTTTGTGAGTTGTAGAGATTAAGTCTCTACTTTTTTTATTTTTACATTACATATAATAAAATGCAGAAAAATTGCAACAAACTTCCTAGCAATATAAATAAATGAAATATTGAATGCATATATTTATGTTTTTTACCAAATCCATATAATATTGCTCCTACTGTATATGCTATTCCTCCAGAAACTAACAAAATCACTCCTTTTGCTCCTAATAATTGCGGTAATAAATTTGCTTTTACTATAATGCACCATCCCATAGCTAAATAACATATCATAGAAAATACTCTAAATTTTTTAATATCAATTGAATTTAATACAATTCCTAATATAGCTATCGCCCATATAATTCCAAAAATCATCCAACCTGCAAAAGCATCATAACCTCTTATTGTACATAGTGCAAAAGGTGTATATGAACCTGCTATTAATAAAAATATTGAACAATGATCTAATACTTGGAATACTTTTTTTGAATGTCTCTTAGGACTTAGTCCATGGTAAATACTTGACATGGTATACAATAAAATCATAGTAAATCCATATATTGCTCCACTTACAACTCCATATCCATTTCCATTAATTGCTGCAAAAACGACACATAATACAGTTGCTACAATTCCAAGAACAGCTCCTACAATATGTGACGTCATATTAAATATTTCCTCACCTTTTGTATATGTAGGTAATATTCTATCTTTTAATTTTGTTCTTTTCATTTTTAATTCTCCTTATTTTTTTACTTTATAAGTATACCACAATTTAAATCATTTTGTACATCTATTTTTATAATAAATTATTCTTTTATCTCTTTTGCCAATTTTCCTATAGCTTTTGTTTCAATTCTAGATACATAAGAACGTGAAATCCCCATCATTTTTGCAATTTCGTTTTGCGTTTTAGGCTTATGACCTCCGAAGTCCAAATCTAAGTTCTAAAATTGTCTTTTCTCTATCTTTTAACAAATCTTTCATTTTCTCATATAACAACTTCACTTTCATTTTTATATCTACTATTTCTTCTACATTTCTATCACTGTTTTCTAACACCTCCTGTAATGTCACCACATTATCATCTTTGTCTTTGCCGTATTGGCTCATTTAAATATACTTCTGCTCCCAATTTCTTTGTAGCCCTTAAATGCATTAATATTTCATTATCAATACATCTTGAAACATATGTAGATAACCTTGCTCCTTTTTCTAAATTAAAACTATTAATTCCTTTAATCAGGCCTATACTCCCTATAGATATAAGATCATCTTGGTCTACTTTAGAATTACTATATTTTTTAGCAACATGTGCTACTAATCTTAAATTCCTTTCTATTAAAATATTTCTTGCTTCTTCATCTCCTTTTGCCATTTGTTCCAAGCAATTCTTTTCTTCTTCTGCTGACAATGGCTCAGGAAACAAACTTCCTCCTTGAATGTATCCGAACAACAAATACTGCCGATTTTAAAAACCCTAAAAAACTGTATATACCAGTCATACAAAGTGCTGCTAACATAAATGCACCCCCATTTTTTTCTCATATTGCAATTATATGAATTAAAAAAATAAAAGTGCCTGACCTTCAAAATTTATATTTTTTGAATTTTTTATTTTTTATTTCATAAGTTAAATAATAGAGGTGATTTTTTATGAACTTTTTAGTGAATTGTGTAAAAGGTATCGCTATAGGAGCTGGTGCTATTCTTCCAGGAATTAGTAGTGGCGTACTTTGTGTTATTTTTGGAATATATGAAAAACTTTTAGATAGTATTTTAAACTTTTTTAAAGATCTTAAAAATAATTCAAAATTTCTAACTCCATTAATAATTGGTGCTGGTATTGGAATTTTACTATTTAGTAATATTCTCAATTATTTATTGTTTAAATTTCCTATACAAACAAAATCTGTTTTTATTGGATTAATCTTAGGCAGTATTCCATCTCTAATAAAAGAAATAAATACAAAAACCTCTTTTAAGTCACATTATCTCATCTACTCTATATTAGCATTTATAATTGGGATAGCTTCTGTTATATTAGAAAAATATGTATCTAATTCATTTTCTGCTAATAATTTTAGCTATATATATCTTATTTTCTCCGGATTAATTATGTCTATCGGAATTATTGTTCCTGGAGTTAGTAGCACTATTATTTTAATGCTTATGGGTGTATATTCTACTTACTTGTCATCTGTTTCTTATTTATACTTTCCTGTATTAATACCTATTGGGATTGGTTTAATTATTGGTTGCTTAATTTGCATGAAAACAACAAAATTTTTATTAGACCATTTCTATGCTCAAACATTCTATAGTATTATAGGATTTACACTTGGTTCAACATTTGTACTTTTGCCTAATATTAGTTTTGATTTAAGTGGATTGCTTTGCATTTTGTGTATTTTATTAGGGATTTATCTTTTTAAAATCTTTAATCACTCATAAATATAAAAGATACCACATTTTATAAATTATGTGGTATTTTTTATATTTTTATTTTTTTCTTCTTATTATCCAATCTTTTTCGCATTTAATTGGTAATTTTATTTTTACTTTTTGACCTTTTACTCCTGGACTAATTTCTTGAATTTTTTCATCTGTTTCAGCATCATAAAGTTGTTCTATTTTAAATTCAACTGGTTCAATTTTATTAGGTACAATAATTTCTAATATATCTCCTACTATTAGTTTATTTTTTATTTCAATTGTGGAAAGTTCTTCTTTATATTGTACTACTTTTCCTCCAAATTCATAGTTTTCGTTATATTGCCTTCCACTATATTCTTGTATATCTTTATTTTTTCTATCATTAAAATAAAATGTTGTTAAACCTCTAGTTTTTACTTTCTCTAATTCCTTTAAATACTTTGTATAATCATAATTTTCAGGGTCTTTTTCATAATCATCAATTGCATTTCTGTATGCATTTATCACACTTGCCAAATAATACTCTGTTTTTAGTCTTCCTTCTATTTTTAGGCTATCTACTCCCATTTCAATAATTTCTGGTATTTCTTTTATTAAACATAAGTCTTTAGATGAAAAAATGCTTGTTCCATATTCATTTGTTTCAATAGGCATTAATTCTCCGGGATTGTTCTTTTCTTCAGCATATAAATTATAAGACCATCTACAACTTTGTGCACAATCTCCTAAATTTGCACTTCTACATGCTAAAAAATCACTTAAGAAACATCTACCTGAATATGCAAAACAAATAGCTCCATGAATAAATATTTCAACTTCCATGTCTTTAGGTTTATTTTCCATTATATATTTTAGTTGTTCTTTATTCATTTCTCTTGCCATAATCATTCTTTTAGCACCATTTTTATACCAGAAATTGCAACTATGCAAACTAACCAAATTTGCTTGTGTACTAACATTAATTGGTACACTAGGTGCATATTCTTTTAAAACATCTATTACTCCTCCATCTGCTGCAATGATTCCATCTGGTTTTAATTTTTCTAATTTTTTTGCCATTTCTATTATTTCATTATATTTTTCATCCCACGCAAATATATTAAGTGTTACATATACTTTTTTTCCTATTTCATGTGCATATTTTATTGTCTCTTCTAAATCATTATCTTGCATATCTGCTCTTGTTCTAAGTGACAATGATGATGTTCCACAATATACTGCATCTGCTCCATACAAAAATGCTATCTTTGCTTTTTCAAATGATCCTGCTGGAGCTAATAATTCTACTTTTTTCATTCTATTACCTCTTTTATTTTTTATTTATTATTAATTATATAAGCCAAATCTTAGATTGTCAATAACTCTTGAGCCCAAAAACTTTTATTTTTTGCACTTTTATGTTATAATTAATAAGTGTTTAGTATAACATAAATTTTTAGGAGAGGAGTGTTAATGTGTCTAACATTAACAATTTATTTAATAGTGCTAAGACAACTATTGAGCAACGGGCAAAAAATTTAAAAAATAGTCCGACATATAGGGAGTTTACTCAAAAGTTCATTGTAGCTTTAGGTAACACTGTCTTAAAAGAATTTTCAGGCATTGACATTGAGCTTAAAGCACGAGTTAAATCTGATAAAAGCATAAAGAACAAGATTGAGAAAAATTCTAGTGATTATGCTAGAAAGCAAACTCAATCAGATATTTTAATAGATATTAATGATTATAGTCTCTTTGATATCTATGGTGGAAAACTCGTCATTCTCAATGTTTCTGATGAGTTTAAATCTAAACATCTTTCAATAGATGGTTTTATAATGAAACGTCAGAAAGCATTGAGTTTAACTGAAAAAGCTAAAGCTGGTGCTAATTCAAACGATTTGCAAAGTAGAGAAATATCTAGATTAAATAGTGTTATTTTCCAAGAAATTGATGCTATGTGTCAAAGATATGTTTCTGACGCGATTTGTAAATTCATAATGGGAGATAATGCTCTTCGTAATGAGTTTGGTATATATTCATTAGACTCTAGATATAGAGATTATAATATGAGTAATGAATATATTGCAAAGCATATTACTTTAGGTAGTTCTAAATTACCTGGTTGGTACTTGGAATTGCAATTCAAATCTCTTATAGATTACGAAATTGCAAGAACTGGTGAAGCAGCTCACATTAATCGCGATGGCAAAGATATTGAAATTCCTAACTCTTTAGATGAAGTAGATTTTTCATCTGTACCTGAATATATAATATATGCAGAAAAAAATATGTTGTATATTCCAAGTAAAAAAGAATGTCTGTTTCATTATTTAGAACCTGCTTTTTATCAAAGAAAATCACAGGCAAAAAATCCTGAAGTCTTAACAGAATTATTTAAAAATTTTTCTGATGATGACGGTGGCACTTTCAGAACATTTGAGTAATATATCTCTTAAAAATTTCATCAACCTAGAACAATTGCTCTAGGTTGATGTTTTTTATTTATTTTCTTTTATTTAATTCTGCTAATAGCTAATCCATCTCCTACTTCTAAAATTTCAGTTTCAAGATTTGGATTTTCACTTACTTCCTTTATATATTCTCTTAAATTTCTAACAGCTGTACGTTGTTTATGTTTATTATAATCACTCATTACATAGCCTTTGTACAAAATATTGTCTGCAAAAATAATTCCATTAGGTTCTATCATTCTTAAAGCTTCTTTTAGAAAAAACGGATATTTTCCCTTTGCAGCATCTATAAATATCACATCATATTTTTCGTTTAATGTAGGTAATATTTCAACTGCATCACCTTCATAAATATGAATTTTTTCTTCTACTCCTGCTTTTTTTATATTTTCTTTTGCTTCATTAACCCTTTCATTATCTCTTTCAATAGTATCTATTCTTCCATTATGCTCCAAAAATTCAGAAAAACATATTGCGGAATATCCAACAGCTGTTCCTATTTCTAATATTCTTTTAGGTTCTATTTCTTTTAAATATTTTGCTATCACATCTAATGTATCATCCATAATAATTGGAATATGCTCCTCAAGTGCTTTTTGTTTTATATTTTCTATTTCTTGTTTATTCACTTTTTATCAATCCCTTCTTTAAGAAAACTTTATCATTTTATTATAAATAAATGCATTTCCTATAGAATTATAATAAATCTACCCACAAACACTAAGGCGGGTTATTCCCGCCTTTTAATCTGCTTATTATTTACTATTTTTCATTTTCTTCTTCTATCCATTTTTTTAATGTCTCATCATTGAAAACTTCTCTTTTAAAATCTTTATTAATTATTTCTTTAGCTTTTTCATATCCTACTACTTTATACTGTGCTAAAAAATCAGCTCTTTTCCCATGTTGAGGTTTCTTTTTAGGTTCCTTATTTTTTATTTCTTGATCAATTTGTCCGCATCACTCTTGCCAAATGATCTCGTCTGTATGTACCACTATCTGGTCCATATTTTCCTGTTCTTTTATTTATATATTTACTATTTGCCAATTCTATCACCTTCTCTATAATAATTATAAAAATTATTTATTCCTATTAGCTCTTTCTCTTTCTTTGCTATCTAATATTTTCTTTCTTAAACGAATTGACTTAGGTGTTACTTCTACTAATTCATCATCTTGGATGAATTCAATTGCTTTTTCCAATGACATTTGAATTGGTGGTACAAGTCTAAGTGCTTCATCAGAACCAGAAGCTCTTGTATTTGTTAAATGTTTTTCTTTACATACATTTATCGCCAAATCTTCTCCTCTTGAATTTAATCCAACTATCATTCCCTCATATACTTCTACACCAGGTCCTATAAATAAATCTCCTTTATCTTGAGCATTATATAAACCATATGTTACAGATTTTCCTGGTTCAAATGCAACTATTGTTCCTCTTACTCTTGCTTGGATATCTCCTTTAAAAGGTTCATATGAATCAAATATATGGTTCATTGTTCCTTCTCCTTTTGTGTCTGTTAAAAATTCTGTTCTATATCCAATCAATCCTCTTGCAGGGATTTTAAATTCTATTTTTGTATGTCCTGTTTCTGCTGGCTCCATGTTTATCATTTCAGCTTTTCTTCTACCTAATTTTTCAATAACTGTTCCTACTGAGTCATCTGGTACATTTACTACTAGCAATTCTATTGGTTCACATTTTACACCATCAATTTCTTTATAAATAACTTTTGGTCTTGATACTAAAAGTTCAAATCCTTCTCTTCTCATTGTTTCAATTAATACTGATAAATGAAGTTCTCCTCTTCCTGATACTTCAAAAGAATCTGGCGTTTCTGTTTCTTTAACTCTTAAAGATACATTTCTTTCTAATTCTTTGAATAATCTATCACGAATATGACGTGATGTTATAAATTGTCCTTCTTTTCCTGCAAAAGGTCCATTATTTACACTAAATGTCATTGATACTGTTGGTTCGTCAATATCAACAAATGGTATTTTTTCTGGATTATTAAAATCACAAATTGTATCTCCAATATTAATATCTGGAAGTCCTGCAAGTTCTATTATATCTCCTGCTTTTCCTTCTTCTACTTCGACTTTATTTAATCCAACATGTGTATATACTTTTGCAATTCTTCCTTGTGTTATTTTATCTTCTTTTCCACAAATCGCAACTGGCATTCCAACTTTTATAATTCCTCTTTCTACTCTACCTACAGCTATTCTTCCAACATAATCATCATAATCAATATTAGAAACTAACATTTGAGCTGGTCCTTCTTCATCACAGTCTGGTGCTTGAATTGTATTTATAATTGTTTCAAATAAACAAGATAAATCAGTTGTTTCATCTGCTAAATTCATTTTAGCTATTCCATTTTTTGCAGAAGCATATACAACTGGGAAATCCAATTGTTCATCTGTTGCATCTAATTCAATAAAAAGTTCTATTACTTGGTCTACAACTTTCTCTGGTGTTGCTCCTGGTCTATCTATTTTATTTATAACAACGATTGGTTTTAATCCTAATGCTAAAGATTTTTTCAAAACTTCTCTTGTTTGTGGCATTGCTCCTTCAAAAGCATCTACTAATAAAAGTACTCCATCTACTGTTTTTAGTACTCTTTCAACTTCTCCTCCAAAGTCTGCATGTCCTGGAGTATCTACAATATTTATTTTTATATCATCATGCATAACTGATGTATTTTTTGAAAGAATTGTAATTCCTCTTTCCTTTTCCTGATCATTTGAATCCATTACTCTTTCTGCTACTTGTTCGTTTTCTCTAAATACATGGCTTTGTCTAAGCATTGCATCAACTAATGTAGTTTTTCCATGGTCTACGTGTGCAATAATTGCTATGTTCCTTATTTTTTTGTTGTTCATCTTTTTTCTTTCCTTTCATATAGTAAATTTTAGTAGTTCTTATTAATTGATTTTTACATAACTTAAGACGTTTTTTATTTTAATTCAAAAAAACGTCTCTATCTCTTAAAAACTTCTTAAATTATACACCTTTTTCTTTATTTTGTCAAACTAATAATGTTATCCATAATTTCATTTGTTACTTTATCTAAAATCTCTTTGTCCTTTGTTCCTTTATACTTACTATAATCCAAAGGTTTTCCATAAGTAATTGTAACTTTCCAGTTTCCTTTTTGACCTCCTTTTATACCACATGGAACAACTTTTGCTCCACTTCTTACAGCAAAAAAAGCAACTCCATCTTTTACCTTTTCTCCTTTTTCTAATCCATTTCTAGTACCTTCTGGAAATAAAGCTAAACAATCTCCATTTTTCAATGTTTTTAAAGATTCTTTAATAGCTACTACTTCTTTTGAGTCTCTTTTTACTAAAATAGCATTAAAAACTACTCCTAAAAAAGCTAAAAATTTATTTTTTGTTAATTCCTCTTTTGCTAAAAATCGTGTATATCTTCCACATGTTACTTCTATTAATGGTGGATCTAGAAAACTTCTATGATTTCCACAAATTATTATCGGTCCTTTTTTTGGTATATTTTCTTTTCCTACTACTTTTACTCTGTAAACAACTTTGCAATAAATATATATTGCTCCTTTTACAATTCCTCTACCTATTTTTTTAAAAAATTCTTTCATTTTTTCCTCCTGATACAGATTTATTGTTTTTTTACATTTTTTCTTTTATAGTTTCAATTACTTTGTTTACAACTTCTTCAATTGTCATATTTGTTGAATCAATATAGATTGCATCTTCTGCTTTTTTCAATGCTCCTATTTCTTTTTCCATATCATTTTTATCTCTTATTTTTATATTTTCTAAAATTTCTTCATATGGCATATCAATACCTAAGATTTGATTTTGTTTATATCTTCTTTTTGCTCTTTCTTCTGGTGTAGCATCTAAATATATTTTTACTTCTGCATTTGGAAATACATATGTTCCTATGTCTCGTCCTTCCATAATGACATTTTTGCTTTTTGCACATTTCTTAAATATTTCATTTAATTTGAATCTAACTTCTTTTATCGAAGATACAAATGAAACTATTTTTGCAACATCTTTTTCTCTAATTCTTGATGTTACGTCTTTTCCATTTAAATATACTATATCTTTTGAATTTTCCATTTTAAATTCAATTTCTATTTCATCTAGTAAATTTATTATTTTTTCTTTCTCTTTTAAATCTATTCCTTTATTTATTGTTTCTAGTGCTACACATCTATATGCTGAGCCTGAACCTATATTAACAAGTCCTAGTTTTTTTGCAACAAGCTCTGTTACTGTTCCTTTTCCACTACCTGCTGGTCCATCAATTGCAACTATATATGCCATTTATTTTTCCTCCTCTTCTTGTGGTACATAAATATTTTTAGCTACTACATCTAATTCCACAACATTCATCGCTGTTAGTTTTTCAATTTCTTTTCTTGATTTTTCTTTAAATTTATTTAATCCTTCTACAACATTAAATCCATATACTATGCTTACTTCCATATAAATTTTAACACCTTCTCCAAAGTTATCTACTCTAGCTTTTAAAATTTTATGAATGGCTGGTGTTTGGACCGCTAAATATTCTAGTATTTGCCTAAATACTAAATCTGATATTGTGAATTTTCCTAAATAACTAAATGTAGGTCTTATAATTGATTTTTCTGATATGTATGGTTGTTGTCCTTTTCCTTTGGATTTAAAAATCTGAAGTGGATCTAATAAATAACCTGAAAAGTCTTTCTTTATTTCAAATGTTGGAACTGGTATTACATGTTTTCCTTCTGTTACCCTGATTCTTCTTGCTGTTTTCATTTCTTCCTCTGTTGCAACATCTGTAATATATATAGTTTCCGAAATTTCCGGCAATCCTAAATTTGCAGCTATTTTTTGTACCATTCCATCTGATGTCCCTAATATTAATATGCTCTCTGGTTTATACTTTTTAAATGCTTTTATAATTGGTTCTCTTTCACTTTCTTCATAGAATAAAGCATGTTTTACAGTTGCTACCTTAGTTGCTGCTTTTTTTGCTGATTCACCTGCTATTACTTCATTTTCTTTTATTAGTAATCCATCGTCTATAATAAAGCTTATTCCTCTTTCACTTGCTATCATTTGTGCTCTATAACTTTTTCCTGTTCCAGATGGTCCAACAAATGCATATACTTTTATTTTATTTATAAATGGTAACTTTATATCTTTTAATAACATTTTTTGTCTCCCTATTTATTTTTACTTAGTTATTATATCATTTTTAATTTTATTCTACAATAGTTATATTCTTTTTCTATCAATTATAAAACAAAAAATCTAGCAAATGAGCTAGATTTTCTGTTGTAGAAAAATTAATGATATTCTCCTACAAAATGACTATTACTTGCTGATTTTCTCCCAACTCGTACGTAATGCAAGATTAAGAATCTCTTCTCCATTAGAGAACGGTACAAAAAGTCCTGCTTCTCTGTACCCTGCTTCTCTAAGTGCATCCAGTATCCAATATCCCTTGGTTACCCTGGTAGTTCCATCTCTGTAAACAAAGACAACTCTACCATTGTTCGTACAGAACTTTCCGATGTGATCGGGAATTGTGCAGTCAAAGAATGTCTGGTTGATAACAGGGTAATAAACAGTTTCATAATATAAATGTTTTACTTTAACTCCTGTTTTTGGCATAACCAAACATCTTTCAAGAATTGATTCATCCAAAATACCTATATTATGCTTGTCGCAATATTCATTGCAATCATGGACGAATTCCTCTTGCTGCACTTTTCTTTGCATATCACGCAACTGTTCCCAGCGCTGTTTCTCTTGTTTGGGATAGTCACCATTCGAGAAAGGCACGTAGAAATTCTTGCTCGAAAAGTTTTTAAGAGCTTTGTATGCCCTTTTAGTTGCAGGCGTTACATAAAGAACACCTTCAATTACATATGCCAGCGTCCCATTGTTTGAAGCATAGCTTCCATTGAATGTCGCGGCCTCAAAATTGATTCTGTCCTCTGCGTTGTTATACTGTGGATACACTATAATCATACCCTTGTGTACTCGTACGCTGTCGTTGATGAGATTTTCAATTGTGTAGTTAGCCATTTTTATTTCCTCCTTGTTAAAATTATTTTGTAGTCGATCCATCATGATGCCAAAAGCAAACATGGAGATCTAAAAAAATGGTCTACACTTATATTTTACCACATTTTACATAAAATCGCAAATTTCATTCATATCAAAAATTAATTTACAAAACTTATTAACACTAATTCTTTCTACAATTTAACATTCGACAAAAATGACACACTTGAGACCTGTCCCTACTGTCTCAAATTTTTTCTTCTTAATTGTCCACATGCTGCATCTATATCTGAACCTAGCTCTCTACGTATTGTTGCAACAATGCCATGGTCATTTAAGTAATCTCTAAATTTCATTATGTTTTCATTTGAGCTTTTGTCGAATTTTCCGTTTTCTATTTTGTTTATTGGTATTAAGTTTACATGGCAATTCATTCCTCTTAGAAGTTTTACTAGTTCTTTTGCATCTTCTAAGTTGTCATTATTGTCTTTTGCTAATGCATATTCAAATGATATTCTTCTGTGTGTTTTTTCTATATAATCTTTGCATGCTTGTATTAATTCTTCTATTGGAAATGCGTTGTTTACAGGCATCATACTACTTCTTTTTTCGTTGTTTGTGGCATGCAATGATATTGATAGTGTACATTGAATGTTTTCTTCTGCTAGACGTTTTATTCCTGGTACTAATCCACTTGTTGATATACTAATGTGTCTTGCTCCTATATTTAGTCCTTTTGGATTGTTTATTATTCTTATTGCATTTATAACATTTGTATAGTTGTTTAAAGGTTCTCCTATTCCCATAAATACTACGTTTGATATTCTAACTCCTGTGTCTTGCTCTACTGCTAATATTTGTTCTACTATTTCTCCGCTTGTTAAGCTTCTGACAAAGTTTATTCCTGTTGAAGCACAAAATTTACATCCCATTTTACATCCAATTTGAGATGATACACAAATACTGTAGCCATGATGATAACTCATTAATACTGTTTCAATAGCATTTTCGTCTAGTACGTCAAATAGATATTTTATTGTTCCATCTTTCGCTTCTTGTTTTCTTAATATTTTAAAATTACAAATGGTATAATTTTGTTTTAATTTTTCTCTTAATTCTAATGATAAATTTGTCATCTCGTCAAAGCTTTTTACTTTTTCTTGATATAGCCATTTAAATATTTGCTCTGCTCTAAATGGCTTTTCTCCTATATTAGCTAATTCTTCTTTTAGTTCTTTTAAATCATAATCTTTTATGTTTTTCACTTTTTTTAATCCTTTCTCTTTTATATCTAAATATTTTATATATAATTATTTTTTACTCTTCATTTCTTTTGGAATTATTATTTTTGTAGGATTTGGCCTATGTAATTTTGTTAATTCTTCTAATTCCATCTCAAATAAATATTCTTCTCTAAAGAATATTTGATATATTGCTTTTATTATTTTATCAAATTTTGTTTCTTGCTTAATAACTAAACTTTTGGTTTCCAATATTTTTGACATTTCTATCACCTTTGTTTTTATACCAAATTTTATTCAAGTTTTTTATTCATCTTTTTTCTGCAATTATATATTTTTAACTATTTTTTTATATTTACATATGAAATTTTCTAATGATAACTTCTTTTACATCTCTTGTACACAATGCTAAACTAATTATTAAATTTATTATAGATATTCCACTTGCTATTACACTTAAAATCTTGTTTTGAACCATATTTTCTGTTATGAAAATTACTGGTAAAAAGCTAAATAATAGTATCATCAATTGATAAATTACATACTTTATAAATTGTTTATGACTAACTATTGTTAATATTAACATTGCAATATTTGAAGTAATAACTAAAATTGGTATTACCATATTAATAGACCATCCTTTAAATTGTAGCTCAAAATCTATATAAACTGTTAATAGTGAAATTGCTATAGTTTGTAGTAAAACATGTCCTGCAATATTAATATTTTTTCTTATAGAATAAAACAGAACTATCCAAATATAAATAATTCCACCATTTGTTATGGCTGCCCATGGAATTTGTGGAGTTGTTAATTTATTTATTAATACTAATAATATAGCCACTATAACTGATAGCACCACTCCTAATTTTAATATTAAATTACTTTTTTTACTATTAAGTTTCTGAGGATATATCATCTAAAACACCGTTACTTTCTATTTTGACATTAATTCCTTTTTTTGTTAAAAACTCGTAAAACCTTTTTTCAATTTTATTATCATTTAAAATTGATGTAAAAGTAAAAACCATTTTGTTTTCAAAAGTACAACTAGAACATTTTATTTTTTCTACTGATTCTGGTGCAATTAACATCAAAAAATAATCTATATAATCTTGGTATTTTCCTATCATACCGATTCTTCCGATATTAGAATATGTGATTGTTGTATATTTTCTAATTTCAATATAACTTAATCTTACTAATATTGTTTTTAATACCAATGGTACTGCTCTTATTATAGGATTGTTTCCTAATTTAACATTTGCTGACATTGTTTTCATTATTTCTTCTTCATTTAGTCTTTTCTTAAAATCTTTTTTTACAAAGTCTAATATTTTATCAAAAGTATTTAAATTGTCTTTTTCCATTTCCGCTTCTAATGTTATATAAGAGAAAAAGTTTGACATTGTCTTTGATAAAAAATACTTCTTTAAATTTACTGGTATACATACCTTTATTGGTTTTTTTCCTTTATTATTTTTATAATTTTCTTCATATATAGAATAAATTAAAACTGATGCTAAATATTGTGTAATAGTTGCTTTGTTTTTTTTGCTTTCCTTCTTTAATGCTTCTAAATCAATTATTTCATGTATAGCTGAAACAGCACCTAATCTAATTCTTTCTCCTTTTAAAATATATGCTTTTTTAGAGGATGCGTTTGATTTTGCTTTTTTATCATAATTTTTCATATAACTATCTTCTGTGTCGTAGCCTTCTATTTTTCTTACTCTTCTTTCTTCTTGAAATACTTCTGGGTACATCAATTCTAAATAGTTATAAATTATTTCTTTAAAAAATATAGTTCCACTATTTCCGTCTGTTAAAGAATGAAAAATATCTATATTTATTTTTTTTTCAAAATAAGTCACTTTAAACAAATAATTATTATTTGTTTTTGGGTTAATATATTGACATGGATATTCTTTTTCTTCTTCTATTATTGGATCTTTTGGATTATGCTCTAGATAATACCAAAAAAGACCTGCTTTCATTCTAACTTTAAAAGATTGATACGTTTCTAGCGCATTTTGAAGAGCTTTTTCCAATACTCTAGGATTTACATTTTCTTTTAAAACTACTGATAGTCTAAAGACTGTACTATATTTTTTTCCTGCTGATATTGGAAATATTTTTGCTGAGTTGTCTAGCCTTCTCCAATATAGCTTTTGTTCCTTTTCCTTTTTCATTTGTTCTCCTTTCCTAAGAAGATTTCTAATTTTATCTATTCTGCTTGATTTTTTATGGTTTCTAAACAGTCTTGATATCCTTTGTTTGTTAATACTTCTCCACTGTTTTTTTCTATAAACCATATATGTCCTGCATTTTCATATTCTTTTATATTTATTTCTATATTTGATTTTTCTGCCTTTTCTTTTAAAACATATACATCTGGATTTAAAATATCATTTGTTCCTGTAAATATAGTTATATTTTTTAATTTTGACAAATCGCCATCTATTGGATTTACTAAATAATTGTCTTTTCCATCTTTTCCTGCATATCCTAATGCTGCTATTTGTAATTTAAATTTGTTTAGTTGTTTATCTCTTTTTTGAACTTCTGATATTTTTGGATTTATTAGTCTTGTATCTAACCAAGGAGATATTAATATTGTCTTTTCTGGCATTTCTATTTCTTCTTGTGAAAGTTTTTCTTCTAATGCTAATGCTAGACCTCCTCCAGCTGAATCTCCCATTACAATGAATTTTTCCATGTCTACTTTGCTTACTATTTCTTTATACAGTGGTTCCATCATATTAAATACTTCTTTATATGTATATTTTGGTGCTAATGGGTAGTCTGGAACAATGACGGTTGCATTTGTATCTTCTACTATTTTTTTTATAAAATCCCAGTGGTCTTTTGTTACTTCTGCCATATATGCTCCACCATGTATATATAATATTGTTTGTTCACTTTTATTTTGCTCTTTTGGATTTACTATAAAAACTTTTCTTCCACTGTATTCTTTAATTTCTACATTGAATATTTCTTCTATTTCTTTTGGATTTTCTGTTTTTATATCTACTGTTTTATAATATATTATTACTATTCCTATTATTAAAGTTATAATTAATAATATGGCAAGCATACTTTTTATTATTTTCTTTTTCATTTTTATTCCCTCTGCTAGAATTTTATCATACTATGGTATAAATCTCAAGATATAAATAAAACAGAAAACATTTTTAATTGTTTCCTGTTTGTGTACTCTTATTAAAATAGATTCTCAATTGTTTCTTTAAAACGTATTTTGAAAATGAATGAAAATTTTCTCTAATTAACGTATTTCATTCGTTAATTACTTCTTTTATTCAATTAACTCTATATTAAAACTACTTTTCTATTGTTATAGTTTTGGTTTTCACAGAGCTCAGCTCTACAAATATAAAAGTGGGCGAAACGAATAGTCGTTCCAAGCATAGTCAGTATCGTAGGTGTCGCGACGACTCGTGTAACCGTAGCTGTCGCCGTAACCACCTCCTCGACCAACGCAAGTACAGCTGGATAAGTAGGTTTCGGTTGTCCATTCATAACAATTTCCTGCCATATCAAATATATTACATTGTTTATCTACCTTACCTGTTGCTTTTAATATATTTGTTCCTGTAACTTGTGAAGCACTTGTACTTGTTGATGATAGTCCACCAGTAACTGAATATGTCGAACTATTACTTTCTGTTCCACACTTTTGTATAAACACTATTGCTGTATCCCATGCATAACTATTTATTAAATCACTTGTTACTTTTGCTTCACTTCCATACATATCTCTCGACAATTTTGATGCTTTATTTTGTGTTACATAATTCCAAACTTGTTGTTCTTTTTTACACACTAATTTTATATTATCTCCTGTATATCCTGTCCAATTTATTTTATTATTACTGTTACTTGTTGATACTGAAGAATTATAGTCAACCACTCCTGCTTCATATCTTCCTATATAATATCCATGATTGTTTTTTACACTTGTCTTAAATTGTTCTATGTCTTTTGCAATAGCATTCCCATAATTACTACCCTCTGTCCAATTTCTGTTAGAATATTCACTTGTTGTTATAGTTCCATCACTATTTTTGGTAAAGCTATATCTTCCAAGAGCTATATCTACTGTTTCTTTATTCGCTTTTTTTATAGCATTTTCTCCTGTTCCTACTGGTATCCATACAAATTGGCTTCCTATTGTTTTTGTATATGTTGCATCTTCTATTACTATTCCTCCTGTTACTTCTGTTGCCGAATCACTTGCTATTTTAAATCCTTTTGGTACTTTTACTTGGTTTCCATATGTGTCTTCTAATGTTGTTACATCATTAAATACTGTCCCTTTTGTTTTTGAGTCAGCTACACTTTCTAATTTAACAGTTACATTTCCATTTTCATCTATTTTCTTATTTTCTCCATTTACTGTTACTTCTAATGGAAATCCAGTATTATTTTTATCATAATCAATTCCTTGATTTTCTAAATTGTCCTTTAAATCTTTTAAATTCAATTTACCATCAGTCCCATAACTTCCTGCTATTGCTATTTTTAAATTTTCATCCTCTTTTGCTTGTTCTGTTTGTGTCTTTGCATCTCCTGCCTTTTTTAATATTCCATTGTCTCCAGTTAATGTCGCAATTGTTACTCCCGCAAGGATTAAAAGTACAATTATTGTTATTACCAATGCTATTAATGTAATACCTTTGCTTTCTTTTAACTTCTGTTTTTTTGCTGTTTTAATTGTTTTCATAAAACTTTCTCCCTTCTTTTGTTTTTTGCTTTCTTTTTTTATTTTTCTCTTTAAGTTATTTTCTTTATTTGATCTACGCAATTAAATTCTCTTATTTGTTAATTCCCCATTATTTAATTAACACTATATTAAAACTACTTTTCTATTGTTATAGTTTTAGTTTTCACAGAGTTCAGCTCTACAAATATAAAAGTGGGCGAAACGAATAGCAGCTGTCAGCACTGGAAGTAATGTCGCCGAAGCGAAAACTCGTGTAAGTGCGGCTGTTGTCGAAATTACCTCCTCGATAAACGCAAGGAATGTTGGAATCGCTAGAAGTTTCTGTTGTCCATTCCCTACAATTTCCTGCCATATCAAATATATTACATTGTTTATCTACCTTACTTGTTGCTTTCAATTTATTTGTTCCTGTAGTTTGTGTAGCACTTGTACTTGTTGATGATTGTCCAACAGTTTTTGAATATGTTGAACTATTATTTTCTGTTCCACACTTTTGTATAAACACTATTGCTGTATCCCATGCATAACTATTTATTAAATCACTTGTTACTTTTGCTTCACTTCCATACATATCTCTTGACAATTTTGATGCTTTATTTTGTGTTACATCATTCCAAACTTGTTGTTCTTTTTTACACACTAATTTTATATTATTTCCTGTATATCTTGTCCAATTTGTTTCTTTATTACTGTTACTTGTTGATACTGAAGAATCATAGTCAACTACTCCTGCTTCATATCTTCCTATATAATATCCATGATTACTATTTGCACTTGTTTTAAATTTCTCTATATCTTTTGCTGTTGCATTTCCATAATTTGATGTTGCTAATTCTTGACAATATGAAATTATTATATTATCTCCTTGATCTGTTGGTGTTCCATCATTTGCAAATGTATATCTACTTAATTTTATATCTACTGTCCCATTATTTGCTTTTTTTATTGCATTTTCTCCTGTTCCTACTGGTATCCATACAAATTGGCTTCCTTTTGTCTTTGTATATGTTGCATCTTCTATTACTATTCCTCCTGTTACATCTGTTGCTGAATCACTTGCTATTTTAAATCCCTTTGGTATTGTTACTTGGTTTCCATATGTGTCTTCTAACGTTGTTGTATCATTAAATACTGTTCCTTTTGTTTTCAAACTTTGTATACTTTCTATTATATTTCCATTTGCGTCTATTTTTTTCTTTTCTCCATTTACTATTACTTCTAATGGGAATTCATTACTATTAGATGAAATTCCTTGATTTTTTAAATTGTCCTTTAAATCTTTTAAATTCAATTTACCATCAGTCCCATAACTTCCTGCTATTGCTATTTTTAAATTTTCATCTTCTTTTGCTTGTTCTGTCTGCGTTTTTGCATCATTTGCTTTTCCTAGTATTCCGTTATCTCCAGTCAATGTTGCAATTGTTACACCAGCTAAAATTAAAAGTACTATTATTGTGATTACTAATGCTATTAATGTAATACCTTTGTTTTCTTTTAACTTCTGTTTTTTTGCTGTTTTAATTGTTTTCATAAAACTTTCTCCCTTCTTTTGTTTTCTGCTTTCTTTTTTTATTTTTCTCTTTAAATTATTTCCATCTTTGTAAATAGTATTCAAACCATTTACTTTTTTGAGCAAAGATATTTTATTTTCAAGGTTCTTTTTTTCTATTTACAAAAATAAATTTAATTTACACTATTATTTTACAAATATTGTTGAATTAAGTCAATATATTATCGCGATTTATTTCTGTTGTTTTAAAATCTTTGTTGTTTTTTGCAAATCTTGAAACGTTACAATTAACATAACGCAAAAAAATCACCTTGAACTTATTTCTAAATTCAAGGTGTAATTTACTTAATTCATATTCTAATTTTATCCAAACAATCCACGTTTTTTTACTGGTGGTTGTTCATTCATAGTTTTTGCTAATTGTACTAATAACTCACGTTGTTCCTTAGTTAATCTTTTTGGTGTTTGAACTGTTACAGTAAATACAAAATCGCCAACTAAACTTGAATTAATAGATTTAAATCCTCTATTTCTAATAGTAAATTTAGTACCTGTTTGTGTCCCATCTGGTATTTTATATTTTTCCTTTGTTCCATCTACCATCGGTATTTCAAGTTCTGCACCTAATGTTGCCTGTGTAATAGTTATTGGTATTTCGCATAATACATTATTTCCTTTTCTTGTATATATACTATGTTTTTTTATTTTTACTGTAATATATAAGTCTCCTTTAGCTCCACCTTTTTCTCCTGGTTCTCCTTCTCCTCTTAATACTACAGTTTGATTATCATCTATTCCTGCTGGTATTTTTACTTTTATTTTTGGTTGTTTACGAACTTTTCCTTTTCCTCTACAATTTTCACATGGTTCATTTATTATTTCTCCTGTTCCATGACAGCTACTACAAGTTCTACTTGTTTGCATTTGACCTAAAATTGTATTTTGAACTTGAGTTACTTGACCTGTTCCATGGCAAGTAGGACATTTTACTGGAGATGTACCTGGCTTCGCTCCGCTTCCATGACAAATATGGCACTCTTCGTCTCTTGTTATTACTATTTCTTTTTCTACTCCTGAAAATGCTTGTTCAAATGTAATCTCCATTCGTACATTTAAATCTGCACCTTTACGTGGTCCTCTTTGCTTAGCAGAAGCTCCTCTGCCTCCAAATCCTCCACCAAAAATGGAAGAGAAAATATCTCCTAAGTCTCCGAAATCTCCAAATCCATCAAAACCAGAACCATTATAAGAATAATATCCACCTTGACCACCAAATGGTCCTCCTGCTCCTCCTCCAAAGCCTTGTGGTCCATCTGGTCCAAATTGGTCATACATTTTTCTTTTTTGAGGATCTGATAATGTCTCATATGCTTCATTTACTTCCTTAAATTTTTTCTCTGCTTCTTCTTTATTGTCTAGATTTGCATCAGGATGATATTTTTTAGCAAGTTTACGATAAGCTTTTTTTAATTCGTCCTCTGTTGCATTTTTATTAACTCCTAATACTTCATAATAATCTCTTTTATTAGCCATTTTTTCCTCCACTTTTTTAAATCAAAAGAAACAAAATGAGTAATGTTCACAGGAACAAAATTAACTTTGTTAGCCTGAATGAAAGAGGCTCATTTTGTTTCTTAATTTAGTTTTTTATAAATTTGTTAACAAACATAATTCTAGGTGGAAATTATTCTTTGTTATCATCTTCTACTTTATAATCTGCGTCATATACATTTCCATTTTCGTCTGTCTTTGGTCCTTCTCCTGCTCCTGCATTAGCATCTGTTCCAGCTCCTTGAGCTCCGTTTGGATTTGCATTCTTGTATAATTGTTCTGACATATCATAAAATACTTTTGTTAGTTTTTCTGTTGCTTCTTTTATTTTGTCTGTATCGTTTGTTTCTAATGCTTTTTTAGTGTTGTCTATTTCTGTTTCTACTTTTGCTTTTTCTTCTCCACTAATTTTATCTCCTAAGTCTTTTAATGTTTTTTCACTATTATATATTAAACTTTCTGCATTATTTTTTACTTCAATTTCTTCTTTTTTCTTTTTGTCTTCTTCAGCATGTGCTTCTGCATCTTTTACTGCTTTATCAATATCTTCATCTGTTAAGTTTGTTGATGCTGTAATAGATACGTCTTGGCTGTTTCCTGTTGCCATATCTTTTGCAGATACATGAACAATACCATTTGCATCAATATCAAAAGTTACTTCGATTTGTGGAACTCCTCTTGGTGCTGCTGGAATTCCTGTTAATTGGAATCTTCCAAGTGTTTTGTTGTATGCTGCCATTTCTCTTTCACCTTGTAAAACGTGAACTTCTACTGATGTTTGACCATCTGCTGCTGTAGAGAATATTTGTGATTTTTTAGTTGGTATTGTAGTATTTCTTTCAATTAATTTTGTAAATACTCCTCCATATGTTTCAATACCTAATGATAATGGTGTAACATCTAATAATACTAAGTCTTTTACATCTCCTGATAATACACCACCTTGAATTGCTGCACCGATAGCAACACATTCATCTGGGTTTATTCCTTTGTCTGCTTCTTTTCCAGTAATTCTTTTTACTGCTTCTTGTACAGCTGGAACTCTTGTAGAACCACCTACTAATAATACTTTGTGAATATCATTTGCTGATAATCCTGCATCTTTAAGAGCTTGATTAACTGGTCCTGCTGTTGCTTCTACTAAGTCATGAATTAATTCTTCAAATTTAGATCTTGTTAATGTAACATCTAAGTGTTTTGGTCCTGTTGAATCAGCTGTGATAAATGGTAAATTTATTTGTGTTTGTTGTACTCCTGATAATTCTATTTTTGCTTTTTCTGCTGCTTCTTTTAGTCTTTGCATTGCCATTTTATCTGCTTTTAAATCAATTCCATTTGATTTTTTGAATTCATCTACTAAGTAATTGATAATTGCGTTATCAAAATCGTCTCCTCCTAAATGTGTATTACCACTTGTTGATAAAACTTCAAATACTCCGTCACCAATATCTAGTATAGAAACATCAAATGTTCCTCCTCCTAAGTCATAAATCATAATTTTTTGGTCTTGTTCTTTATCCATTCCATATGCTAAAGCTGCTGCTGTTGGTTCATTTATAATTCTTAATACTTCTAGTCCTGCAATTTTTCCTGCATCTTTTGTTGCTTGTCTTTGACTATCATTAAAGTATGCTGGAACAGTTATAACTGCTTGTGTTACTTTTTGTCCTAAATAGTTTTCAGCATCTGCTTTTAATTTTTGTAATATCATTGCTGAGATTTCTTGAGGTGTGAATTTATCACCTTCTATATCTACTTTTTCTGCTGTTCCCATTTTTCTTTTTATTGATATAACTGTATTATCTGGATTTGTAACTGCTTGACGTTTTGCAATTTGTCCTACTAGTCTTTCTCCATTTTTTGAAAATGCAACTACTGATGGAGTTGTTCTATTACCTTCTGCATTTGGTATAACAACTGGTTCTCCTCCTTCCATAACTGCTACACATGAATTTGTTGTTCCTAAGTCAATTCCTATAATTTTTCCCATTTTAAATT